>ERZ791865.29-NODE-29-length-238719-cov-14.624401_pt1 | contig 238719 bp, 186 predicted proteins | sample MGYA00509942_ERZ791865 | MGnify/ENA primary metagenome ERZ791865 (study PRJEB30046, sample SAMN00792098) | human gut metagenome | study: EMG produced TPA metagenomics assembly of the A metagenome-wide association study of gut microbiota in type 2...
AGGTCACCGCCCCCTTCAGAAGCCCCGAGGCACCAAGCCCCGGGGCTTTTTTTGCGCGTCCGCGCCGCAATAACTTTTAAACTCTTATAAGTATTTGAGATTTATAAGTAATTTTGGGCGATGAAACTTAAAAGCTTGTTTTGGGCGGCGCTGGCCGCTGTTGCGATGTCGTCGTGTGGTGGCGGATCTTCGTTCACTGTCAAGGGCGAGGTTGAGGGTCTCGGATCTGAAGAGGTCGAGATGTATTATCCGGGCGCGGGGGGAGCGATACAGCACGTCACTGCCCGTGCCGACGCCGACGGCAGTTTTACTCTGCACGGCGATGCGCCCGACACTGTCCTCATAGAGATTTTCCGGTCGAGCGGCGCCCCGCTGGCTCAGGCTGTGGCCACGAACGGCCAGACGGTGAAGCTCTCTATGAAGCTCGACGATCCGCGCTCGATCGAGATGCGCGGAAACGATGCCGTAGAGGCCATGTCGGCTTTTCTGAGGGCTTGCGCCGGGTCACCACGACTGAATGATTCAGTGGCGGCTTTCGTGAGCCGTAATGCCGACAATTGCGCCTCGATGGCGCTTCTGCTGACGGCCTTCGATGCCGAGCGCGAGCCTGAACGGGCAGATTCGCTGTTCAATCTTATCGGACCGAAAGGACGTCCGCTGTCGCTGTCGGCAGCCTATAAGCGTCAGCTCGGGGGAGCTGTCGGATGGCGTTCCGACATTATGTTGCGTCCGATTTCTATGGTCGGCGAGCGCGATTCGCTGATGAGCTTCGTGGCCACGGTGAAGCCTTATTCACTGCTTGTATTGACCGACGGTCGGCGCAATGCTGCCGTGTCGTCGTTCCTGAGGGCTTTACGGCGCGATTACGCGCCTTCGCGCCTCGATATAGTAGAAGTCTGCGTCGGACTCGACAGCGCGGGCTGGCGGCGCTCTATCGCGGCCGATTCGGCTTCATGGCGCCGCGGATGGGTTCCGGGAGGTCCGGGGGCGACGCAGCTGAAGCAGCTGAGTGTGCCGGGTCTGCCTTTTTTCATAGTGACCGACAGCACATCGCGCCAGCGCGAGCGTAGCTCACAGCCGGCGCGAATACGCGAATATCTTAAGAAGTCGGTCCGTTAGCGCATCATTCTGAGGCGCGCGGCAGGGAAGGCGATTGTCACTGTGTCGCCCGATACCGAGCCTGTGTAGCGGTAGGCTATACCGTGGTCGGCGCGCATGGCGATGCCGACCATTCTTTTCACGTCGGGATCGGCCGATCCCGAGAGGCTTTCGGCCATTTCGGCGGCAATCTCGGCCGCGTGGGCGCGGAGGTTGTCGATAGCGTCGGCATTGGCCGTTGTCTCGTCGACTTCGCAGTGGAACATGATCATGTTGTCGGTATCGCTGATGTCGGTTATCATCACCGACGGAGCGAGTTCGGCCGGCAGCAGTATTTTCGAGCGCTTAATCTCGGCTTCGAGCTCTTCCTGAGGCGAGGCTTTGCGCGACGGCTCGGCCTTGAGGTCGTCGGGCGAGAAGTTGAGCGTCAGAGAGGCGCGGTTGCGGTCGACATAGCGAATCTGAAGCGTTATGGCGTTTTCGCGCAGAGCGTCGAGCATCTCGTGATTATTGTCGAAGAGGTTGACGATCGAAGACTTCATTGTCGCCTTGACTTCGTCGGGGCGGCTGCTGAGACGGCTGAGGTCAATCGACGGGGATGTCACTGTAACGTCGTAGACGAGAGTGTCTTTGTCGAGCGATATGTTTTTTATGAATCCGACCCCTTTGACCTCGACGGGGCAGTGTGAGGCGGCCTGTTCGACCTGTTTCTCGAGGGTCGGGGCCGAGCAGGCGGCAAGCAGCAGCGCGGCAATCAGGGCCGCGAAAAGGTGCATCAGTTTCATTGAGGGCCGGGGTTATTTCTCGCGCATGAAGACCTGTATCGGGGTTCCGCAGAAGTCCCAGTTCTCGCGTATCTTGTTTTCGAGGTAGCGGCGGTAGGGCTCTTTGACCCACTGGGGCAGGTTGCAGAAGAAGATAAACGTCGGCACGGGCGAGCCCTTGAGCATAGTGACGTATTTTATCTTGATATACTTGCCTTTGTTGGCGGGGGGCGGATAGGCGGCCACGGCTTCGAGCATTACCTTGTTGAGCACTGAGGTCGGCACAGTGCGGCGGCGGTTCTCATAGACCTTCACGGCGGTTTCGAGAACGCGGTGTATGCGCTGCTTTGTCAGCGCCGAGGCGAAGATAATTGGGAAGTCGGTGAAGGGAGCGAAGCGGGCGCGGATGGCTTCTTCGAAATGGCGGATGGCCTCGTTGGACTTGTCTTCGACGAGATCCCATTTGTTGACGCAGACAACGAGCCCTTTCTTGTTGCGCTGGATCAGTCCGAAAATAGCCTGATCCTGGGCTTCGATGCCGCGGGTGGCGTCGATCATAAGGATGCAGACGTCGCTGGCCTCGATGGCGCGTATGGAGCGGATGACCGAGTAGTATTCGATGTCTTCGTGAACCTTGTTCTTCTTTCGGATTCCGGCGGTGTCGACCAGATAGAAGTCGAAGCCGAATTTGTTGTAGCGCGTATAGATCGAGTCGCGCGTTGTTCCGGCAATGTCGGTCACGATATGGCGGTCTTCGCCGATGAAGGCGTTTATGAGCGACGATTTTCCGGCGTTGGGGCGCCCTACGATGGCGAACTTCGGCAGATCGTCGAGCGGTGCTTCCTCGTCGGGGTTAGGTTCGGGAAGCTTTTCGACAACGACGTCGAGAAGGTCGCCGGTGCCGAATCCGCTGACGGCCGACACGGGCATCGGCTCGCCGAGGCCGAGCTTATAGAATTCGGCGATGTTGTAGAGCCAGTCGTTGCTGTCGACCTTGTTGGCCACGAGCACGACGGGCTTGCGGCTCTTGCGCAGTGTTTCGGCTACATGGTCGTCGAGGTCGGTAACGCCGTTCATGGCGTCGACCACGAACATTATCTCGTCGGCCTGCTCGATGGCCAGCAGAACCTGTTTGTTGATTTCTCCTTCGAAGATGTCGTCGGAGTTGACAACCCAGCCGCCGGTGTCGATTATCGAGAACTCTTTGCCGTTCCAGTCGACCTTTCCGTACTGGCGGTCGCGCGTTGTTCCGGCGGTGTCGTCGACGATGGCGGTGCGTGTGCCGGTCAGACGGTTGAAGAGGGTCGACTTTCCGACATTGGGACGGCCGACTATGGCTACGATCTGTGACATATTGAGAGTGAAGTTGTTGTTGCGGTGTAAAGATAGTGAAAAAAGCCGTTATTCGATATATCCGAAGGCTTTGAGTTTCGATTCCCGGTTACGCCAGTTGGGTTCGACCTTTACGAAGGTGCGCAGATCGACCTTCTTTCCGAAGAAAGTCTCGATTTCCTTGCGGGCCTCTATGCCGACCTTCTTGAGCTTCGAGCCGCCGTGGCCGATGAGGATTCCTTTCTGGCTCTCGCGCTCGACATAGATGACGGCCATGATATGGATCGACGTCTCGGTCTCTTCAAATTTCTCGACGATGACCTCGATCGAGTAGGGGATCTCCTTTTCGTAGTTGAGCAGGATTTTCTCGCGGATGATCTCGGTGACGAAGAAGCGGGCCGGCTTGTCGGTCAGGGCGTCTTTGCCGAAGTAGGGCTCCGACTCGGGCAGCAGGGCTACGATGCGGTTCATCAGGTTGTCGACATTGAAGCGCTCCTTGGCCGAGACAGGGAATACTTCGGCGTTCGGCAGCAGGCTGTGCCAGCGTTCGACAACGGCCTCAAGCTCGTTCTGGTCTTTGAGAAGGTCGATTTTGTTGATGACAAGGAGCACGGGCACTTTCTCGCGGGCCACCTTCTCGACGAAGTCGGCGTTTTTCGAGGGGTCTTCGACGACGTCGGTAACGTAGACGAGGACATCGGCGTCCGTCAGGGCTCCTGTCGAGAAGTCGAGCATCGACTGCTGGAGTTTGTATTTCGGCTTGAGCACGCCGGGAGTGTCGGAGAATACTATCTGGTAGTCGTCGGTGTTGACGATTCCCATTATGCGGTGACGCGTTGTCTGGGCCTTCGAGGTGATGATGCTCAGGCGCTCGCCGACGAGGTCGTTCATGAGGGTCGACTTGCCGACGTTAGGGTTTCCGACGATGTTGACGAACCCGGCTTTATGGGGAGTTGAAGTTGTCATTGCGTTTTCTGTTTTTAAGTGTTGGAGGGGCTCTCTGCCCGAGGGCCGCTGATATATAAACGAAATAGCACCTTAAAAAGATGCTATTCACGTAAAGAAAACTTCAGGCAGGCCGTTTCGCGGGCTTACCAGATGAGATACATGGCTCCCCAGGTGTAGCCGGCGCCGAAGGCTGTCAACACAACGCGGTCTCCGGCCTTGAGGCGATCGGTGTTCTCGTCGAGACAGATGGGAATCGAGGCGGCCGACGTGTTGCCGCGCTTCTCGATGTTGACGAGCACCTTCTCCATCGGCATCTTCGCGCGCGAGGCGACGGCCTCGATGATGCGGAGGTTTGCCTGATGGGGCACGAGCCAGTCGACGGTGTCGACCGTCAGCGAGTTGCGCTCCATGATCGTCAGTGTCGACGAGAGCATGTCGGTTACGGCGTGTTTGTAGACGTGGCGTCCGTCCTGGAAGAGGAAGTTCTGGCCGGCCTTGACGGTCTCGATTGTCGTCGGGAGGGCTGATCCGCCGGCGGGCATTACCAGATGGGGCATGCCCTCGGGGTTGACGTGAAGCACTGCGTCGATCACACCTGTCGGGGTGTCGCTCTCGACCGGTTCGACAAGCACTGCTGCGGCGCCGTCGCCGAAGAGCGCGCAGGTCGAGCGGTCTTCGTAGTTGATCATCGACGACATTTTCTCGGTGCAGACAACGACGACCTTCTTATAGAGGCCCGAGAGGATATATCCTTTGGCGTCCTGCAGGGCCACGATGAATCCGGCGCAGGCGGCCTGAATATCGTAGCCGTAGCCGGCGGTGGCGCCGGTGAGGCCGGCGATGACCGATGCTGTCGAGGGGAAACGGTAATCGGGGTTCGACGTGGCGCAGATAATGAGCTCGACCTCTTCGGGGGCCGTGCCGGTTTTGGCAAGGAGGCGTTTTATGGCCTCGGCGCCCATATAGCTCGAACCGACATCCTTGCGGAGTATCCGGCGCTCCTTGATTCCGACGCGGGTTGTTATCCATTCGTCGTTGGTGTCGACCATCTTCGAGAGCATTTCATTGTCGAGGATGTCGTCGGGCAAGTAAGAGGCTATTCCGGTTATTTTGGCGTAAACCATTGTTTTAGGCTTGTAGGGGTTTATAGACAGCGAGCCCCGCGGCTGTCGCCGCCGGGGTTGATTCGGAGAGCTCGCCGGCGCCGGGGCGCCGGCTGAAGTCTTGGGCGCGGCGAGTCGGCGCGGGCGCCGTTTTCCGGCGCCACGGGCTGAATCAGATAGCCTCTGACTTCTCGAGAACTACGCGGCCGCGGTAGAATCCACATTCGCCGCATACGGTGTGGTAGACGTGCCAGGCTCCGCAGTTGGGGCAGATGGCGATGGTGGGTGCTACAGCTTTGTCGTGGGTGCGACGCTTTGCGGTGCGGGTCTTTGACTGTTTGCGTTTAGGATGTGCCATTGTTGTTTGCTGTTATATATGTTTAATTGTTATCGGTAAGTTTTTTCAGTTCATTCCAGCGCGGGTCGACGGGGCCGTCGCCGTCGGGGAGGGCGGCGCTGTGGCGTTCGAGCATGTCGGTCATGGCGCTGTCGCAGGCTCCTTCGTCGTGGATGTGCTTGAGCGGAATCTCGAGCTCTACCGTCTCGTAGAGAATGGGAGCGATGTCAAGCGAGGGTTCTGACTGAGGCAGAACCAGAACGCCGTCGGCGCTGTCGTCGCGTTCGTCGCCATATTTGACGGTCAGGCTGTAGACCGTGTCGACAGGCCACTGCAGCGGGCCGAGACAGCGGTCGCAGATCAGCGTTACAGTGCCCGCGATGTCGAACGAGAGCGCATAAACGCCGTGAGAGAAGTCAATCTCAAGCCTTGCGTCGAGGTCAGCGTCTTGAATGTCAGAGCTTTCCATGTCGACGAAAAATTGCTTGCCCAGGTGAAACTCCATAGAGTGTTTCCCCTGAGAAAGACCTGCCAGAGCGACATTGAACCCGGTTAACTTTCCCATTGCTTAGTTGCGGTGGTTGAAAAATCGCGGCAAAGTTACAGAAAACTTTCGGTAATAGCAAATTAAAAAACAGTCGGGCGTTTCGGACGGGTCTGACTTGTCGGACTTGTCAGATAAGTCCGACTGTTATAGAGTGTTAAAATCGTTGGAGGTTGGCACCTCTTTGCTAAATTTGCACAAACCATCGTATCTAACTTTAAATCTATGGCGAAAATTTATGGAGCGGTCGAAATCGACCGCGAACGTTGCAAAGGTTGCGGCCTGTGTGTAGTGGCCTGTCCGAGCGACGTGCTTGAATTGCAGCCCAACGAGGTCAACGACCGCGGTTACCACTACGCCTACGATGTCCATGCCGACGCATGCATCGGCTGCGGATCGTGTGCCGCCGTTTGCCCCGACAGCTGCTTTACTGTTTATCGCGTGGTAGAAAAAGGCTAAGGCCGCTGCGCAAGTTATTCTCATCAAATTATCCCCCACTGAAAACACAATGACAGAGAAAACCAAGGATGAAGAAGTGAGGTTGATGAAGGGCAACGAAGTGTTGGCCCACGCCGCCATCCGTTATGGCGCCGACGGCTATTTCGGCTACCCCATCACCCCTCAGAGCGAGGTCCTCGAAACCCTCGAAGAGCTTATGCCGTGGGAAACCACGGGCATGGTTGTCCTGCAGGCCGAGAGCGAAGTTTCGGCCATCAACATGGTCTATGGCGGCGCATCGGCCGGCAAGGCCGTGCTGACGTCGAGCTCGTCGCCGGGCGTCAGCCTCATGCAGGAAGGAATCAGCTATATCGCCGCCGGCGAGCTTCCGACGCTGATCATCAACGTTATGCGCGGAGGCCCCGGTCTCGGCACCATCCAGCCCAGCCAGGGTGACTATTTCCAGGCCACCAAGGGAGGCGGCCACGGCGACTATCATCTTATCGTTCTGGCTCCGGCCACCGTCCAGGAGATGGCCGACTTCGTAGGGCTCGGCTTCGACCTTGCCTTCAAATACCGCACCCCGGCCATGATCATGGCCGACGGCGTCGTAGGCCAGATGATGGAGAAAGTCAAGCTCCCGCCCCAGCGTCCGCGCCGCACCGACGAGGAAATCGCCCGCCAGTGTCCGTGGGCCGTCAACGGCCGTACCGCCTCGCGCGGCCACCGCAACGTCATGACGACTCTCGAGCTCGAGAGCGGCCCCATGGAGAAGAACAACGAACGCTTCCAGGAAACATACCGCAAGATAGAAGAAAACGAAGTGCGCTTCGCCGAGACCGACGTCGACGACGCCGAATATCTCGTAGTAGCCTTCGGCTCGGTAGCCCGCATCTGCCAGAAAGCCATCGAGACAGCCCGCGAACAGGGCGTCAAGGTAGGTCTTCTGCGCCCGATCACCCTCTGGCCCTTCCCGACAAAAGAGATCGCCCGCCTGTCGAAGCAGGTCAAAGGCATCCTCGTTGTCGAGCTCAACGCCGGCCAGATGATCGAAGACGTCAAACTCGCCGTCGAAGGCCGCGTGCCCGTCTACCACTACGGTCGCATGGGCGGTATCGTGCCCAACCCCACCGAGGTTCTCAACGCCTTCTATAAAGATTTCCCCGAATCTAATCCCTCACAGAAATGACACGCGAAGAAATATGCCAACCTAAGAATAAGGTAGCGGGCAAACCCGCCCTTATCACCGACAACTATATGCACTACTGCCCGGGCTGCAGCCACGGCGTAGTCCACAAACTCGTTGCCGAAGTTCTCGAAGAGATGGGCCTGGCCGACAACGCCATCGGCGTCGCCCCGGTCGGCTGCGCCGTCTTCGCCTACAACTATATCGACGTCGACTGGGTCGAAGCCGCCCACGGACGTGCTCCCGCCGTGGCAACAGCCCTGAAGCGCCTCATGCCCGACCGCATGGTCTTCACCTATCAGGGCGACGGCGACCTCGCCGCCATCGGAACCGCCGAATCGATCCACGCCGCCAACCGCGGTGAGAACATCACCATAATCTTCATCAACAACGCCATCTACGGAATGACCGGCGGCCAGATGGCCCCGACAACCCTCGAGGGCATGAAGACAGCCACCTGTCCCTACGGCCGCCGCGCCGACCTCAACGGCTATCCCCTGAAGATGGGCGATCTCATGGCCGGACTCGACGGAACCTGCTATATCACCCGCCAGAGCGTCCACACTCCCGCAGCAGTGCGCCGCGCCAAGAAAGCCATCCGTCAGGCCTTCGAGAACTCGATGGCCGGAAAAGGCACCAGCATTGTCGAGATCGTTGCCACCTGCAACAGCGGATGGAAGATGACACCCGACAAATCAAACAAATGGATGGAGGAACACATGCACGCCAAGTATCCTCTTGGAGACATCAAAAACACCGTTAAGCCATGAAAGAAGAAATCATTATAGCCGGATTCGGCGGACAGGGCGTATTGTCGATGGGCAAAATCCTCGCCTACGCCGGACTGATGGACGACCTCGAAGTCACCTGGATGCCCTCCTACGGCCCCGAACAGCGCGGCGGCACGGCCAACGTGACCGTAATCCTCAGCGACAAGCCTATCAGCTCGCCCGTGCTCGACGAATATGACTGCGTCGTAGCCCTCAACCAGCAGAGCCTCGACAAATTCGAGCCCAAAGTCAAAAAGGGGGGCACACTCCTTTACGACCCCTACGGCATCCACCGCGCCCCGACGCGCCCCGACATCAACGCCGTGGCCGTGCCCGCAATGGAAGCCACCTTCGAGATGGGCAACTCAAAGACCTTCAACATGATTGTTCTCGGCGGACTGCTCGGCGTGCGTCCGATGGTTCCCGTAGAGAGCGTCCTCAAAGGCCTTAAGAAAGTTCTGCCCGAACGCCACCACCATCTGATTCCCCTCAACGAAGAAGCTCTCCGCAAGGGAATCTCACTGACAAAGAAAGGCTGACCTCATGACCTCAGCTCTGAAGAAAGAACTCGCCCGCGACACCGACGGCCTCCTGACCTACGAATATCTGGCCAACCATATCGACGACTGCGACAGAGACCTTCCCGGCCTCGTCGACAACATGATAGCCGTCGACTCGACAGGTCAGTTCATCGTCAGCGCCGCCCGCTATCTGGCCGCCATCGATCTCGAACGCTACCGCCGCCATATCGACCGCCTCGTGGCCACAGCCATCGAGCGCGACCACGAGCGCCGCTATATCGCCGACCTGCTGCCGGCGATCTGGGGCGCCGATTATGCCGCCCGCGCCGCCGAGCTCAGCGCCACCGACAACAACTTCAGGCGCATATACCGCCGTGTGACCCCCGCCGCGAGCATCTGACATCGACAGAGCCGGCCGAGGCCGATTGGTTTTTCTCGCCCTTTTTTCGTAACTTTGCGGCCTGTTTCGGAACTAACCCTCCGGAACGGGCTGTCTTTTTTCTGTCATTAACTGTTCATTCTATGAATTGGTTCCTTGAACTTCTCGGTCCCGGAAACATATCGCTGGCAAGCACCCTGGTGCTCTACTCCTTCGTCATCGCCTCGGGCTGTTTCCTCGGAAAGATAAAAATCGCGGGAGTGTCGCTTGGCGTCACTTTCGTATTGTTTATGGGCATTCTGATGGGGCATTTCGGCTACACGGTCAACCCCGAAGTGCTGAAATTCATCCGCGAATTCGGCCTCATACTCTTTATCTTCTCGATAGGTCTTCAGGTCGGCCCCTCGTTCTTCTCGTCGTTCAAAAAAGGAGGCATAGTTCTCAACGGCCTGGCCGTTCTGATGATTCTGCTCAACGTCGGAATAGTGCTCGCGATATTCTATATCGACGGCCACACCGACATCGCCGCCCTCGTCGGCGTCATGAGCGGCGCCGTCACCAACACCCCCGGACTTGCCGCCGCCCAGCAGACAGCCGACACCGCCGAAGCCATCAACACAATGTCGATGGGCTACGCCGCCGCCTATCCCCTCGGAGTCGTCGGCATCATAACCTCGATGTTCGTCATCAAAGGAATCTTCAAGATAAAGGTGGCCGACGAGATGAAGAAAATCGACGACGAAGCCGAGTCCAACCACCATCAGCCCCACGTCATCACCTTCGAAGTCACCAACCCGCGCCTCGAAGGCAAGAATCTGCGCGATCTCCACGAAGTCATCGGGCGCGACTTCGTAGTGTCGAGGATAATGGCTCCCGACGGGCAGGTCAGCATACCGACCAGCTCGACCGTGCTGACCCTCGGCGAGAAGCTTTACGTCGTCATGTCGCCCGACGACGAGGAAGTGTTCCGCACCGTCATAGGCCCCGAAATCGAACTCGAATGGGAAGAAGTGCCATCGACCGTAGTGTCGCGCCGCATCGTCATAACCAAAAGCGAGATCAACGGCGTTGCTCTCGGAAGCCTCCGCCTGCGTGCCGCCTATAACCTCAACGCGACGCGCGTCAACCGCGCCGGCGTCGACCTCCTTGCCTCGCCCAGCCTGCGACTTCAGATGGGCGACCGCATAACCGTGGTCGGCGGCATCAACGACATCAACCGCGTGGCCGCCCGTCTGGGCAACTCGCTCAAACGACTCAACCAGCCCAACATAATAACCATCTTCGTCGGCATCATGCTCGGCATAATTCTCGGTTCGGTCAACCTCGGATTCGGAATGAAGCTCGGCCTCGCCGGCGGCCCTCTTATCGTGGCCATTCTGCTGAGCCGTTTCGGCTATAAGCTCAAGCTCGTCACCTACACCTCGACGTCGGCATCGCTGCTGATGCGCGAGCTCGGGATATGCCTTTTCCTCGCCTCGGTCGGAATATCGTCGGGCGACGGGTTCGCCGAAACCGTCTTCAACCTTCAGGGTATGTGGTGGGTTATCTGGGGATTCATAATAACCTTCGTGCCCCTGCTCATAGTGGGCTGCATAGCCCGCGGCGTCTACAAAATCAACTACCTGACGATAACCGGTCTCTTCTCGGGCAGCTACACCGATCCCCCGGCCCTTGCCTACGCCGGCAACAGCTCGGGCAGCGACGCTCCGGCCGTGGCCTATTCGACGGTCTACCCGCTGACGATGTTTCTGCGCGTAGTGGCCGCTCAGGTGCTGATTCTTTGCCTGTTCTGAGAAAAATCATTATCTTTACGCCCTCACAGAAACAACTAACAGTAGAGATTATCCAACGCTATGTCACAGATCAAATGTATCGGCATCCTGACCTCCGGAGGCGACGCCCCCGGAATGAACGCCGCAATCCGCGCCGTCACGCGCTCGGCCATCTACGGCGGACTCAAAGTCAAAGGAATCTACCGCGGCTACCGCGGCCTCATCACCGATGAAATCGAGGAATTCAAGACCCAGAACGTCTCGAACATCATAAACCGCGGCGGAACGATTCTGAAGACGGCCCGATGCAAGGAATTCCAGACCCCCGAAGGTCGCCAGCTCGCCTACGACAACCTGCGCCGCCACGAAATCGACGCCCTCGTCGTTATCGGCGGCGACGGCTCGCTGACAGGCGCCCGAATCTTCGCCAACGAATTCAACCTGCCGATCATCGGACTGCCGGGCACAATCGACAACGACCTCTACGGAACCGACACGACGATAGGCTACGACACCGCTCTGAACACCATTATGGAATGTGTCGACAAAATCCGCGACACAGCGACCAGCCACGAGCGCCTCTTCTTTATCGAAGTCATGGGGCGCGACGCCGGATTCCTCGCCCTCAACGGCGCTATCGCCGCCGGCGCCGAAGCGGCCATCATTCCCGAGATATCGACCAAGGTCGACCAGCTTGCCGAACTCATCCAGAACGGCTTCCGCAAGAGCAAGAACTCGTCTATAGTGCTCGTGGCCGAAAGCCCCGTCACCGGCGGAGCCATGGCGCTGGCCGAGCGCGTCGAGAAAGAATATCCGGGCTACGATGTGCGCGTCTCGATTCTCGGCCATCTCCAGCGCGGCGGATCGCCGACGGCCCACGACCGCATCCTCGCCTCGCGCATGGGAGCTGCCGCCATCGACGCCATCATGGAAGACCAGCGCAACGTCATGATCGGAATCCGCAACGACGAGATCGTCTACGTTCCCTTCTCGAAAGCCATCAAAAACGACAAGCCGATCAACCGCGAGCTGCTCGACACCCTGCGCCGCCTCTCGATCTGAATTTCCGATTAGTCCGATTAGACCAATTGGTCTAATAACTCATAAAACCCATTGCCGCACGGCCCTTAAAGGGTCGTGCGGTATTTTTTCAGTAGTGTTAAGCTCTGGCATTTTGGTAATTATTTAACCAACTTTAACATCATGCTGCCGCTATGTCGGGGGCTTATTCGTATCTTCGCAACGTCGCTCGCTATTTTGCTAAAAGATATTCATCATTAATTCTACATTCATAAACACCTTTAAAACTTCCAGCATGAGAAAACGCATCTTTGCTGCCGTCATGGCTCTGTGCGTCATGTGCGGCTTTTTTGTTGCCGCCTCCGCGCAGTCTGTGACACGGCTTTCGGCAACGAGTCCGTTCACGGGATTTATCGGGCCGAAACCAGCAATAAAATCTAATGTTCCCGCTCTTCCGATGGGGAAAGTCACCGGTAGTGTCAGACCTCCCATGCGTGCCGAGGCCGACGCTCCGGTCATCTACGGCTCGCTGATCGCCGGTGACGGTCTCGACCTTTCGGCCGGTGTCTACAGCTTCCCGGCATCGTCAGATCTGACTCTCACCCCGGTCAATATCTGGGCCAAACAGCCTGCCAACGCCGGCGGCGTCTATGTCAACGGCAAGTATTACTACTTCCACTACTTCGAATCGAGCGGCGCCCTGTTCACCTACTTCGTGGTCGCCGACGCCTCTACATGGGAGATACTCTCGAGCACCCGCAACAGAGATATCGGCCCCTGCACCGACCTCGCCTACGACCCGATAACCGAAACCATCTACGGTTGCTTCAGCAAGTCAACCAAAGACGGCTATCTGTTCGGCTCGGTGTCGAAAACCGGCGCAGTCACCCAGATCGCCGAAATGACGAATCCTCTCTACACCCTTGCCTGCGACGTCGACGGCACTCTCTACGCCATCAACTCGTCAGGCGTTCTCTGCACTGTCGACAAGGAAAACGGCAAGCTGACAACCGTCGGCTCGACCGGCATACGTCCCGACTACGTCCAGTCGATGACATTCGACATGGCGTCGAGACGCCTTTTCTGGGCCGCCTGCACCGAGACATCCTCGGGCCTCTATGAGATTGCCCCGGCCACGGGCAAGGCCACTCTGATCAAGAAGTTCGACAACGGCGAGGAATTCTGCGGAATCTACACCCTCAGCCAGGGCGCCGACGCGAAAGCTCCCGGCGAACTGACCGACTTCAAAGCCGAATACGACATAACTACCCTCGACGGCGTCAACGTAAGCTTCAAAATGCCGGCCAAAGCCTTCGACGGAACGGCTCTGTCGGGCAAAATCGACTGGATTATATCGCTCGACGACAAAGACCTTGACCTCGGCGAAGCCAATCCCGGTGAAACCGTGACTCTGAGCTTCAGTAGCGGTACAGTCGGCATGCACACAATCAGCGCCTTCGCACGCAACAGCTCGGGCAAAGGCCCTCAGGCAAGCGAACGCAAATGGATCGGTGTCGACACCCCGCTCCCCCTCGAAAACTGCAAACTGACCGTCAGCGGTGATCAGGCCACCATCTCATGGGACGCTCCCGTCAAGGCCGCCCACGACGGCTATTTTGATCCCGCTGCCGTCAACTACCGCGTCATACGCCAGCCCGGCAACGTGACCGTATGCCAGAAGACAACCCAGACGAGCTACACCGATAAGCTCGACCTCTCGCGTCTGGCTTCTTATTATTACGACGTCATAACATATGTCGGAGACGCAGAAGGCGCTACTACCTCCACCAACACCATGCTCGTCGGCGAAGCTTTCGCCATCCCCTACAGCGAGAACTTCTCGAACTCCGAAAACTTCAAGCTTTTCACCGTCATCGACGCCAACAAAGACGGCAAGACATGGGTCTGGGAAGACCAGTGTGCAAAAAGCTCTTACAGCCTCAAGGAGCCGATGAACGACTGGCTGATCACTCCGCCGCTGAAGTTCGAAGCCGACTATATCTATACCCTCCGCTTCAAAGTGCTGACACGCGGATATAAAGAGTCGTTCAACGTCTGGTACGGCACTCAGCCTACTGTCGAAGGCATGACCACCGAAATCCTCGAGACCACAGTCACCGACAACACCGAAATGCGCCAGTTCGAAGTGCGCTTCCGTCCGTCGGGCGGCAGCGGCTATCTCGGCTTCCACCATGTCAGCGACGCCGCGCGCTTCAACTTCTACCTCGACGACATCGAGGTTGACCGCTCGGCCTCTGTCAAGGCTCCCGCCGCTATCGAAGACCTCACCGTAACCCCCGCCCCCAACGGCGCCCTGAAATTCACCGTCAGCTTCCACGCTCCCGCTAAGAATATCGGCGGCGAGGCTCTGACATCGCTCAAGAGCGTCACGCTCTACCATGGCGACCGTCTTATCAAGACCTTCAGCAATCTCAAGCCCGGCGACCTGCTGACCCAGGCCGACATCGTATGCAGCGCCGGAGCAAACAGTGTGCGCGCTTACGCCGAAAGCAGCGAAGGCAAAGGCCTCGAAGCCACTGCCGACTTCTTTATCGGCCCCGATATGCCCGCACGATGCACCAACATTCATCTCGAAGAGAAAGACGGCAAGGCAATCCTGACATGGGACGCTCCAAAGGCCGGACACAACGGCGGTTATATCGACCCCACGACGCTGAAATTCCATGTCGCACGCCAGAACTTCGTCACCGGTCAGGTTGAGCCGACAGCCATGAACCTTACCGAGTGCCGCTTCGAAGAGGTTCCCGAGATTTCGACCGAACAGGAGTCTGTAGCCTATTTTGTTTATCCTGTCAACGAACAGGGTATCGGCGACGGCTACGCTTCGAACTCTATTCTTTTCGGAACCCCATACGCTCTCCCCTGGAAAGAATCGTTCCCCAATGCCAATCTTACCTACGACACCTGGCGCACCGAGAGCAGCGACGAGTCGTCGACATGGGGCACAGCCCAAAGCGGCGTTTATCCCTCGTGCACGGCTTCTGACGGCGACAGCGGCCTGATTTCCTATCAGCCCGCCGTAGAGAATTCATGGTCGGTGCTGACCAGCGGAAAAATCTCGGTCAAAGACGCCGCCAACCCTGTTGTTGAATTCGACTACTACCACAAGAAGGGGAGCGACGACAAGATAACGCTCCTTGTCAGCGACAACGGCGTAGACTTCAATCCGGCCGGAACTGTCGACATGAGCGCCAGCGGCGATGGCAACGGATGGAAGACGGCTTCGTTCCCCATCCCGGCCTACGGCAATAAAGAGTATATCCAGATCGCTATCCGCGTTGACTGCGGAAACTCGATGACGTCGGTTCATATCGACAGAATCGTTGTCCGCAACCTTTCCGACAAAGACCTTGCCGCAACGAAGCTCACCGCTCCGCTCCGTTTCGAGGCCGGTAAGCCGGGCGTGTTCACCGCCACAGTCTCGAACGTCGGACTGCGCAACGCCGATGTCTTCACCGTTGTGCTGAACCGCGACGGACAGCAGGCTGCCATTGTCAACGGAACCAATCTCGCCGCCGGCGACACCCGCGACTATGAGTTCACTCTGACCCCCGACGAGACTTATCCCGACTTCTCGAAGTATCAGGCTGTAGTAAATATCGAAGGCGACGGAGATCTTTCGAACAACACCTCGAAAACCGTCAAGGCTGTTGTCGTGCGCCCGATTCTCCCCGTAGTCACCGATCTGCAGGGTTCGTTCAACGAAGCCACCTCTACCGTCGACCTCTCGTGGAGCGCTCCCGACCTCAAGTCAGGCCCCCGTACAACCGACACCTTCGAGAACTACAACGCCTTCATAACCGAAAATATAGGCGACTGGAGAACTGTCGATGTCGACGGCGCGATGACAATCTTTATCTCGGGCCTCCCCTTGTGGCAGAACTGCACCGACCCCCAGGCCTTCATCGTCTTCAATCCGACCGAGCTCGGCATTGACATCAGCAAGGTAGAGAACACCATGTTCGCCCCCCACAGCGGCGACCAGATGCTCATTTCGTTCGCTTCATACGCCCAGTATAACAACGACTGGATCGTATCGCCGCTCCTGAGCGGCAACGCCCAGACAATCTCGTTCTGGGTTCGCGCTCTGACAACCCAGTCGGGCAAGGAATCGTTCGAGTTCCTCACCACCGACGGAGATTTCCGCGAAGACCTCGAGAGCTATGTCAGAAACGACGAAGTCTCGGGCGAAATCGACGACATCTGGACAGAAATCAAGGTCGACGTTCCCGCCGGAACAAAGTATTTCGCTATCCGTTGCACCTCGTCGAGCAAGTGGGGCCTCTGCGTCGATGACATCACCTATACTCCCGCCGCAGCCAGCGATATCGAATTCAAGGGCTACAACATTGTCTGCAACGGCCAGACCCTCAATAACTCGCCTGTCCAGCAGACAACCTACAGCCAGCCTGACATCGACATCAACAGCGGTTACCGTTTCAACATTGTCTGTGTCTACGACAAGGGTCTCTCGGCTCCCTCGAACGAGTATGCCATCGGCAAACTCGGTCTCGAAGGCATCGGTGCCGACAATGTCAGCGTAACCTCTGCCGGTGGCGAGATTGTCATTACCGGCGCCGCCGGACAGACCTATGCCGTCTATACTCCGGCCGGCCTGACCGCGGCCCTGGGCGTTGCCGCCCCGACCGAAAAGATTGCCGCTGCCGAAGGCATATACCTCGTCAAGGTCGGCGACAGAATCTTCAAAGTAGCCGTCAGAAAATAAAATCAATCATCGAATCGCTGAATACGGGCAGCTTATCTGCAAATCATAAAAATAAAAATAAGCATGAAAAAACGCATTTTTACTGTTGTTACGGCTCTCTGCGTTATGTGCGGTCTCATGACCGCACAGACGCCCCGGGTTATTACGCAGCAGTCTGAACCGGCCCTCACGCAGGGGCTAATAGGGCCCCAGCCGGCTTCAAAAGCCAACTTCCGCCTTCCCAAGGCGAAGAAAGTTGCCACTGTCAGGCCCCCCATGCGCGCCGAAGCAGCCGATGAAACCCCGGTGCTCTACGGCTCGCTGATTTCATACGCCGCAGGAGGTGCTTCAGACAAGACCTATGGCATCTACAGTTTCCCGGCATCTGCCGATCTGACGTTCACTTCTCTGGTGACGTCGCCGAATATGCTTGCCAATGCCGGCGGCACTTATGCCAACGGCAAATATTATTTTATCTACTACGCCGAAGCCATGGGTGCATTGCTCACCTACTACCGTATCGCCGATGCCGACACGTGGGAACTGCTCTCGAGCTTCCGTGTGGATAACACCAGCCTCTGCACCGATCTCACCTACGACCCGACAACCGAAACCATCTACGGTTGCTTCCGCAATGCCGCCGGAACAGGTTATGTGTTCGGCACGATGTCGAAATCCGATGCCTCGGTGACCCCCATCTCGGCTCTCGAGACGCCTCTGTTCACTCTCGCAAGCGATGTCAACGGAACTCTCTATGGCATCACGGCCGCCGGAAATCTCGTCACCGTCGACAAGGAAACCGGTAAGCTGACCACCGTCGGCGCTACCGGGCTCAAGCCCGCCTTCACCCAGTCGATGACCTTCGACATGGCAACCGGGCGCCTTTTCTGGACAGCCTGCACCGAGAGATCCAACGGTCTCTATGAAGTTGACCCAAAAACCGGCGCCGCCACTCTGATCAAGCTCTTCGACGGCAATGAAGAGTTCGCCGGTCTCTACACCCGTTCTCAGGGCGCTGCCGCAAAAGCGCCCGGCGAATTGACCGACTTCAAAGCCGACTACGATGTCAATTCCGTTTCCGACATTAAAGTCAGCTTCACAATGCCCTCCAAGGCCTACGACGGCTCGGCTCTGACCGGAAAAGTGAAATGGACTGTCATGCTCGACGATGTCGAAATCGAATCGGGCGAAGCCAATGCCGGCGCAAAGGTCACCACTACCCTCAGCAGCGTGCCTGTCGGTATGCACACCATCACAGCCTGCGCCCGCAACGACTCAGGCAAAGGCCCCCAGTCGAAAGAGCGTAAATGGATCGGTGTCGACACCCCGCTGCCGCTTGAGAACGTCAAGCTCTCCTTCAGCGGCGAGACGGCGACCCTCACCTGGGACGCTCCCAAGGGTTCGGCCCACAATGGATATTTCGACCCCGCCAAGGTCAGCTACCGCGTGATACGCCAGCCCGGCAATATTGTCGTCTGCGACAAGACTACCGACAGAACCATCACTGACCGCCTCGAAGTCTCGCGCCTGACCTATTACTACTACGACGTCGTCACCTTTGTAGGCGAAACCCAGGGCGAGACCACACCGTCGAACAAGATTCTCGTCGGCGAAGCCTTCAGCATCCCCTACACCGAGAATTTCTCAAATGCCGACAACTTCAACCTCTTCACCGTTATCGATGCCAACCACGACGGCAAATACTGGACGTGGGACGAAGAGCGCGCAAAGAGCGGTTACAGCGTCACCAACGACATGGACGACTGGCTGATCACTCCCCCGATGAAGTTCGACAGCGGTTATATCTACACGATGCGTTTCAATGTGTCGACGCGCAGCTATGTCGAGAAGTTCAACGTATGGTTCGGAACCGAGCCAACCGTTGAAGGAATGACCAAGGAGATTCTCCCGACTATGGCGACCGACAACAAGGAGCCGCGCCAGATTACCATCCAGTTCCGCCCGACGGCGACAGGCCCCGGCTATCTCGGCATCCATCAGGTCAGCGACCGCGAGCGCTATAATATCTTCATCGACGACATCGAAGTTGTCCGCGCCGCCTCTGTCAAGGCTCCCGCCGCAATCGCAGACCTCACCGTCACGCCCGCCGACAAGGGCGCCCTGAAATGCAGTATCAGCTTCCATGCTCCCTCGACGAGCATCGACGGCGCGCCTCTGACATCGATAAAGAGCATCTCGCTCTTCCACGGCGACCGCATCATCAAGAAGTTCACCAACCCCGCACCCGGAGCCGCGCTGACCCACGAGAACATAACCTGCGCCAAGGGGGACAACAGCTTCCGCATCTTCGCCGAGAACGAGATCGGACAGGGTCTTGAGTCTACGGCTTCAGCCTTTATCGGTCCCGATATTCCCGGCCCCGCCAACAATATCCACCTTCAGGAGAAAGACGGCAAGGCCGTGCTGACCTGGGATCCTCCCACCGAAGGCCGCAACGGAGGATATATCGACCCCGCCACGCTGAAATACTACGTCGGCCGTCAGAATTTCGTCAACGGCGATATCGAGTCGGCTGCCGAGAATATCACCGAGCGCACCTTCTCGGAGGTTCCCGTTCTTCCCGGTCAGCAGGGTTCGGTAGCCTACTATGTCTATGCCGTCAGCGATCAGGGCTACGGCTACGGCTATCCCTCGAACGTGATCATCATGGGAACGCCTTACTCACTGCCCTGGAAAGAGTCGTTCCCCAACGCAGCTCCGACCTACGAGACATGGCGTCCCGAAGTCAGCGATCCGTCCTCGACATGGGGCCTGACCGAAGCCGGCGTCTATCCCTCATGCCAGGCCTACGACCTCGACAACGGCATGATTTCCTATCAGCCTGGAATCGAGCAGTCGTGGGGCATACTGACCAGCGGAAAGATTTCGCTCAAAGATGCCGCCACTCCGATTGTCGAGTTCAACTACTACCACAAGAACCACAGCGAAGACAAGATTACCCTGCTTATCAGCGGCAACGGCGTAGACTTTGAGCCTGTCGGCGTCATCGACATGAACGCCACGGCAGGCATCAGCGGCTGGCGCAAGGCTTCGTTCCCGATTCCCGCCTATGCCAACAAAGACTTTATCCGTCTGGGCTTCCGCGTCGACTGCGACTACTCGCTGACGTCGATCCATCTCGACAACATCGTTGTCCGCAACCGCGCCGAGAAAGACCTCTCGCTCGACGTTCTGACACCTCCCGCAACCTTCAAGGCCGGCGAACCGGGCGTGTTCAAGGCCACAGTCTCGAACCTCGGCTCGAAAGACGCCGATGCATTCACCGTCACCCTCTACCGCGACGGCGAGCAGATCGACGTCATCAACGGAACAGCCCTCCCCGCCGGCGAGCAGCGCGAATTTGAATTCACCCTGACCCCCGACGTCAGCTATCCCGACGTTTCGGAATACTATGCCACAGTCACCTATGAAGGTGATGCCGACACCTCGAACAACACCTCGAACACTGTCAAGGCTATCGTCGTGCGCCCGATCTTCCCCGTCGTCACCGACCTGCAGGGCTCGTTCAACGAGAGCACCTCGACCGTCGACCTCAGCTGGAGCGCTCCCGACATGAAGGCAGGCCCCTCGACAACCGACAACTTCGAGAACTATAATTCGTTCATCATCGAGAATATCGGCGACTGGCAGACTGTCGACCTCGACCTCGAATCGACAATCTATATCCAGGATGCTCCGATGTGGACTAACTGCTCGGCTCCCCAGGCTTTCATAGTCTTCAACGCGCGCCAGCTCGGACTCGACTCCGACCCGATGTATGCGCCCCACAGCGGCGAGCAGATGCTCATTTCGTTCTCTTCGGCCGCCGCCCACAACGACGACTGGCTCATCTCGCCGCGCCTGAGCGGCAACGCACAGACAATCTCGTTCTGGGCACGCTCGCTGACATCTCAGGACGGTAACGAGACCTTCGAGTTCCTCACCACCGACGACCAGTTCCGCGAAAGCACCGGCTCGTTTGTCAAGGTCGAGGAAGTTCCGGGCGAAGTAGGCAGCAAGTGGACAGAATTCAAGGTCGACGTTCCCGCCGGAACCCAGTATTTCGCTATCCGATGCACCTCGGCCAACAAGTGGGGCCTCTGTATCGACGACATCACGTATATCCCGGCTGCCGCCGAAGGTGTTGTCCTGCAGGGCTACGACGTTCTCTGCAACGGTAAGACACTCAATGAGGCTCCCCAGGCTGCGACGACCTTCAGTCAGGGCGGAATCGACGTCGAGAAGAGCTACCGCTTCAGTGTTGTCTGTGTGTTCGACAAAGGCAAATCCGCTCCCTCGAATGAATATGCCGCAGGCAAACTCGGCCTCGACGGTATCGGCGCCGACGCTGTCACCGTCAGGGCTGTCGGCTCTGAAATCGTGATCTCGGGCGCCCCGGGCCAGACCTACGCCGTCTATAATCCCGCCGGTCTGACTGTTGCTCTCGGCATTGCCGCTCCCATTGAAAGAGTAGCCGCCCCCGAAGGCATCTATCTCGTCAAAGTCGGCCCGAAAACCTACAAAGTAGCTCTCGGAAAATAATATCAGGAATAATTATAAAATGGCACCTAAAAAAATCAAATATTCAATCATAGCCCTGGCCGTTGTGGCCGGGGCTATCCCCGCATTCGCCGAGGGCCGTCAGGAACTGAGCGTGACCCTCACCGAAGCCGGAACACTTAATACGTTTATAAAAACCGAAGACGTCGCAACGCTGCAGAAGCTGACCGTGGCCGGTCCTCTCAACGGAACCGACCTGCGTCTGATACGCTCGCTGACGGGCCGCGACGAACGCTGGAAAGCGACCTCGGGTGTATTGACCGACATCGATTTCACCGATGCGCAGTTTGTCGAAGGCGGAGAGAATATCATGGTGCCTCACGGCATGGAAGATGTCGAAAATCCCGTGTGGATCGTAGCCCGCGAAGACGCTATGCCCGAACAGCTCTTCTCGGCTACCAAGCTCCAGACAGTGAAGCTTCCCAAGTCGGTGAAGAAAATCTATTCGACATTTGCTGACGCCAATGATCTGACAGGCCATATCGTCGTGCCAGAAGGCGTCGAGGTTCTCGGCGAATGGGCCTTCTCGGCTACTGCCATAACCGGAATAACCCTGCCCTCTACGCTCAAGGACGAGAACGATTTCCCGACCTTCAACGAGCGCGCTATCGGCGCAAACGTGTTCAACGGCTGTTCGAAGCTCGAATCGGTTGAACTTCCCGCCGGTGTCGTAAAGATCTACGACTCTACGTTTGCAGGATGCGCGGCGATGAAAGAGTTCACCATTCCCGCAACCGTGACCTCTATCGGCACCCAGATTTTCGCCAACTCGGGCGTAATCGACCTCTATGCCGAATCGGCAAAACCTGCGAAGGCTTCCTACGAGGCTTTCCGCGACATGAACGAAAACTGCATCGTCCACGTGCCCGTCGGAGCTATTCCCGCATATCGTCAGGCCGATGAATGGAAGAATTTCATCTATATCCTCGATGCCAATACTCCCGAACCGTCAGTCCGTGTGTCGACAACAGCGACCGTTGTCGACGGCAAGACCGTCGGCGAGCTGTTCATTGTCAGCGGAAACGAGAAGGTGACCAGCATCGAGCTTACCATAGGCGAGACCGTGATTTTCGAGGCTGTTCCCGCTGAAGGCTATGTGCTCGATTATATCACCCGCGTGGCCGACGGCTCGGATGACTCAGTCGATGCCGGCGACAGCTATACCGCCGTTCGCGAGGATGTCGTCAAGGGCGCAATCTTCAAAGGTGTCTTCAGGAAGACCGGCGGCATCGACGCCGTCGGAGCCGACAGCGCCGCCCCGGTCTACTACGACCTTCAGGGACGCCGCGTAGACAATCCCGACAAGGGCATCTACATCGTTCGCCGCGGCAGCGAGACCTTCAAGGCCGTTTTCTAAGCCTTACAGCCCCAATAGATCCAATAAGCCCTATAGCCCTTCGGGGTTATGGGGCTTTTTTCATAGTCCGCTTTTCCGCTTTAGATTTTGTCATGTCGGGGGTTTTGAGTAATTTTGCTCATTAATAATTAGCAACCTATGAATCCGTTCGATTATATCCACGTGGCCATGCACGGCCACTTCGACGACAAACTGTCGGTGCGCTACACTTTCAACGGCTCCGACGGCTCGTCGCAGCGCTGGGAAGGGTCGCTCCCCGATCCCGACGCCATCGTCCGCAATTTCATGAGCGCCCGCGAGTGCTACGTCATGTGGCAGAACCCGATGGGCCATTATTTCGGCATAATCACCGCCGATCCGATGGATCCGCGCGCCGGCCGCGTTATGGTGACAATCATGGTCGACAACGGCGACGCCGTGGCCGGCCGTGCCATATTCAGCGCTCTGAGCGGCCTTAAGAAGGCGTTTCTCGAAGACCGCCTGCTCAGCGACGACGCCGTGCGCAAGGTTCTCCAGAGCGTAGGCTTCCCCGAAGCGCCGATGAAGCTGGCTTCATGGAACTACAACCGTCCCGACGAGGGTGCGCGTCTCAGCCCTATATGCTACCGCACTTATCTGTCGACGCGCGAGCTCGAGACAGTGTTCTCGTTCCCGAACCAGCCCGAATACAAGCGATTCCACTATATCGTTGTCATAACCGCCACAGCCTCGTTGCGTCCCGGCGTCAGCGTCGACCGCATCACGGCTCCCGTGAAAAAGCAATACACCGTTGTCTGTCCCGACAATGTCAGCGCTTCGCAGGAGGTTGTCGACGAGGGCGACCATCTGACATTGACCTTCACCAAAGACGGCTTCAACCCGCGCAAGGAGAATGTGACCATAGGAAGCCCGTCGCCCTACGTCCGCACCGACGGCAGCGCCCTTATCATAAAGACGGCCGAAGAGAGCGGAATGTCGTTCACGCGCAAGGTGCGCCTGAGCGTGCGCTCGGCAAAAGGTGGCGCCATCAACGGTTATACGATGAGCGTCAACGACCGCACGGTCAACACGATGGAGCCTTTCGTAGAGCTTAACGAGACCGACTTCCAGCCCGGCAAGCGCGTCGAGATTCAGGTGGCCAGCAACAATTTCCAGCCTCTGAAGCAGAGCTACGAGGCTGCCGAGCTGATGCGCCAGAGTGCCATCGAGCTTGTTCTCCAGCCGCTTGAAGAGGGGATTGTGCTGCGGCTCGATTTCGGCGAAGGCCGCGTGTTCGAGCAGCAGATCTCGCTTGAGAAGAACACCCCCGAATACAGTCAGCTCCGCGGTGGCAACTTCCACGGCTTCCGTGCCCACCGTCAGGCCGGCCAGGGCGAGATCTACAATGTCGACGTCCGTTCGGCAAGCAAGCCCGTGGCTCCGAATTTCGACAACGTTGCCTCGCGCGACGACCGCGACGAGAGCCGCCGCCGCGTAGTGCCCGTGTTCCCCAAGGCCGGCGAGGCCGAGCGTAAGACGGCCGACACTCCGCGCGAAACAGTCGCCGCCGAGAAAAAGCCGTCGCTCATCGAGAAACTGCGCGCCGGCAAGGAGGCCGAGAAAGAATCAGCCGCCAAGAGCGCCGAGGTCAAGGCTCCCGAGAGACCGCGCGGCCCCTACGACAAGCCTGCGGGCGACGAGGGCGAGAATTCGAACATTATAAAGTGGATATGCGTCGGAGTGTGTATCATAGCCGTCATCTTAGGCGCCATATATATCCTCAAGCCTGTCGACTCCGACAAGACTGCCGGCGCAGCCGTAGCTGTCGACTCTGTCAGCGCCGTGGCTCAGGATGCTCCCGCAACGGCGCAGCCTGCCGCACAACCCGCCGCTCAGCCTGCGGCCGCTCAGCCCGCTCAGTCTGCCGGTGTCAGCGCCGACGAGCAGGCCGACATCGACTATTTCAACGCTAACCGTTCATGGCGCCGTGACGCCCTGAAGAGCGACAGCGGCCGCAAACTCTACGACGCCATCGTGGCCGGCAAGATAACCGAGATTGTCAACCATCCCTATTTTGCCACCGCCGGACGGGCCACCAACAAAGACGCCAACAACGTGGCCGACCTCATCTGGGCCGCCACCGGAACCCCCAACGAGGGTGGCAACTCGATAGCCCTGACGAAAGCCGAGAAGGGAGGCGCAATCAATCTGTGGGATCTCTATGAGGCCCTCGCACGCCGCAAGCCGGCCGAGCCTAACGCCAATCCCCGTCCCGGAAAATGAAAAATATCATCGTAACACTGCTTTCACTGGCTGTGGCCCTCGGGGCCACGGCCGGTTCTTTCATCGTCACGCCCGATCACGCCCGGGCGCAGTATCAGCCCTATCCCGACACGCTTGTCGCTGCGCTGACGCCTGCTCCAGCCGGATATGAGCCGTTCCATATCGAGCATTACGGGCGCCACGGCTCGCGCTGGCTCATCGATCCTAAGAACTATTCCGTTCCCGTCGAAGAGCTCTCGAAAGCCGAGCGCGCAGGCGTTCTGACCCCGTTGGGTGCCGATATTCTCGCCGAACTGCGCGCCTTCGCAGAGGCTTCGCGCAGACGCCTCGGCGAACTGACGCCGCTCGGAGCCGACCAGCACCGCCGCATAGCGCGCCGCATGGCGGCCAACTTCCCCGAGGTCATAACCGACTCGACAGTCATCGACGCCCGCTCGACGGTAGTTATCCGCTGTATATTGTCGATGCTCAACGCTGTCGGCGAGTTGCGAAAGGCTGTGCCCGGCGCCACGGTTCGCACCGACGCGTCGGAACGCGACATGTGGTATATGAACCACCACGACCCCGAGAAGAACGCAATCACCGACAGCGCCCGCGCCCGCTATTACGAGCCCTTCGCAAACCGACATCTCCCTTCGGGCGAATTTCTCGGACGCCTTATCTCCGACAAGCGTTTTGCCGCCGACTCGATCAACCTCCCGGCTCTTGCCGATAACCTCATGGAGGTAGCTCTCAACGTCGGCTCGACGCCCGAGTTCGAGCCTATGCTGACGCGCATCTTCTCGCCCGCCGAGATCAACGAGGCATGGCTCAGGGCCAACGCCTCATGGTTCCTCAACGGCGGCAATTCGGCCCTCAACAAGGGTCGCGGCGCCATGGTGCAGCGCCATCTGCTACGCAATATGATAGAGTCGGCCGACACCGCCTTCGCCTCGCTGCGCCCCAGCGCCAACCTGCGCTTCGGCCACGAGACAATGGTCATGTCGCTCGCCGTTCTTCTCAATCTCGGCGACTATGGCACCGAACACAACGACTTCGACACGCTCGCCTCGCAGTGGCGCGCCTACGAGATCTTCCCGATGGCCTGCAACGTCCAGATGGTTTTCTACCGCCGTCCCGGCTCGACCGACCCCGGCGACATTCTCGTCAAATTCCTGCTCAACGAGCGCGAGATGCCTGTCAGCGGTTACGGCCCCGGCCCCTACTACCAATGGGCCCCCATGCGCGACGCCCTGCTTCGCCGCGCCAACTCCATCCCCTGACCTAACTATTAGTCTAATAGGCCTAATAAGTTTAATTAGACTTATTCAACGAAAGAGGGCGCCCTGCTGATGCGGGGCGCCCTCGGTTTGCGATTTATCGTCGGTTAAGCTTCGGGGTGGGGGCCGGCGGCTACGAGTGCCTTACCGGCGGCGTTGTCCTCGAATTTCTTGAAATTGTCGATGAACATGTTGGCGAGCTTGTCGGCCTTCTTGTACCATTCGGTCGGGTCGGCGTAGGTGTCGCGCGGGTCGAGGATCTTCGGATCTACGCCGGGGAGTTCGGTGGGAACGACGAAGTTGAAGATCGGCAGGGTCTTTGTCGGGGCCTTGAGGATGGCGCCGTCGAGGATGTTGTCGATGATGCCGCGGGTGTCGCGGATCGAGATGCGCTTGCCTGTTCCGTTCCAGCCGGTGTTGACCAGATAAGCCTTGGCACCGCTCTGCTGCATGCGCTTAACGAGCTCTTCGGCATATTTTGTCGGATGGAGGCTCAGGAAGGCTGCGCCGAAGCAGGCGCTGAAGGTCGGGGTGGGCTCGGTGATGCCGCGCTCGGTTCCGGCGAGCTTGCTGGTGAAGCCGCTCAGGAAGTAATATTTGGTCTGCTCGGGATCGAGGATCGAAACGGGGGGCAGAACGCCGAAGGCATCGGCCGACAGGAAGATGACGTTCTTGGCGGCGGGACCGCGAGAGGGCTTGACGATGTTCTTGATGTGGTCGATAGGATAGCTGACGCGGGTGTTCTCGGTGACGCTCTTGTCGTTGAAGTCGATGTGGCCTTCGCCGTCTACGGTGACGTTCTCAAGAAGGGCGTCGCGGGTGATGGCGTTGTAGATGTCGGGTTCGCTCTCTTTGTCGAGGTTGATGACCTTGGCGTAGCAGCCGCCTTCGTAGTTGAAGACGCCGTTGTCGTCCCAGCCGTGTTCGTCGTCGCCGATGAGCAGACGTTTCGGGTCGGTCGAGAGGGTGGTCTTACCTGTGCCCGAGAGGCCGAAGAAGATAGCGGTGTTCTCGCCGTTGAGGTCGGTGTTGGCGCTGCAGTGCATCGAGGCGATGCCGCGCAGGGGGTTGTAGTAGTTCATGATCGAGAACATACCTTTCTTCATCTCGCCGCCATACCAGGTGTTGATGATGAGCTGCATGCGCTCGGTCAGGTTGAATGCAACGCAGGTCTCGGAGTTGATGCCGAGTTCTTTCCAGTTCTCGACTTTGGCTTTCGAGGCGTTGAGCACGACGAAGTCGGGCTTGAAGTTATCGAGTTCTTCCTTGGTCGGACGGATGAACATGTTGGTGACGAAGTGGGCCTGCCATGCTACTTCCATGACGAAGCGGACGGCCAGACGGGTGTCGACGTTCGTGCCGCAGAAGGCATCGACAACATAGAGGGTCTTGTCGGAAAGTTCTTTGTCGGCGATGGCTTTCAGAGCGTCCCAGGTGGCGGGAGTGATGGGCTTGTTGTCGTTCTTGTAGCCTTCGGTTGTCCACCAGATTGTGTTGGCGCTGGTATCGTCTTTGACAAAGAATTTATCTTTAGGCGAGCGGCCGGTATAGATACCGGTCATAACGTTGACGGCGCCGAGCTCGGTGAGCTGTCCTTTTTCATAGCCTTCGAGGCCCGGTTTGGTCTCGTCGATGAAGAGTTCGTTCCACGAAGGATTGTGGACTACCTTCGCTCCGCTGATGCCGTACTGGCTTAAATCGATTGTACTCATTGGGTTAATGTATAAAAATATGTAATTTGGATTTCTTTACCTGTTACTTCTTTTTTGACGCTGCAAAGGTAAGGTTTTTTCTTGATGATTAGACCGATAGATTACGGAAATATTTCTCTATTAATAAAATTTCACAATCATGTCGGAACCTTTGTCGGGCAGACTTAATATAAAACGCGCGCGAGGCCCGGAAGGTTCAGCGCCGCTGCGGAAAATTCTTCGACCGCAGAATGGTCAGTTTTTCTCCGCCGACAACGAGCATGGCCCCGACGCCCCGAAGAGAGCCGATCATCGCCATGGCCTCGGCGGCCGGCATGGCCATGCAGGCAGTGGCCAGCGCGTCGGCTTCCATTGCCGTCGGGGCGATGACGGTGGCCGAGAGTGTGGCTGTTTCAACAGGATGGCCTGTCAGGGGCGATATCGTGTGGCCTACGCGCCGACCGTCGAGGTCGCGGTAGTTTCGGTAGTTTCCCGAGGTAGCGACACCGCAGTCGGTCAGGGCTACGGTTGTCAGTTCGCTGTGGACTACGCTGTCGCGGCTTTCGACAGGGGCGTCGATCATTATATGCCAGGGCTCGCCGCGCGGGTTCGTGCCGGCGAGGGCTATCTCGCCGCCGATTTCTACCATATAGTCGGTGGCGCCTCCCCGGCGCAGGGCTTCGCCGACGGCGTCGCAGCCGAGCCCTTTGGCTATGGCCGAGAAGTCGAAATGGGTTGCATTCGTTTTCTTGACAACGCGGCCGTCGGCGTCGACAAAGCAGTCCTGAATTCCTACGCTCTCGAGTACTGCCGCAATTCCCGCTTCCGAGGGAGCTGTCCCCTCGCCATCGCGGCCGAAGCCCCAGAGGTTCACCAGCGGCTCGACCGTCGGGTCGAAAGCGCCCCGGCTGAGGGCGTTGACGCGCCGCGACATCGCCATGACTCTCATGAAAAGGCTGTCGGCTCCGATTTTTCTGCTGTCGGATATGTTTACGAGACTGACAAGCGATTCGTCGTTGAACACGCTCAGTGAGTTCTCGACACGCATGAGAGCCGCCGCTATCGAGTCGTCGAGAGGGCGGTCGGCGCGGTAGGTGATGCGGTAGGTCGTGTGCCATACCGAACCCTCGACAGTGCGGTAACCGGCGCGCTGATTGCATGACGTCAGCAGCAAAGCAGTAAGAAATGTCAGCAAAAACTGTTTCATAAGGCGGGATTGTTGAAAACTTTCGGACAAAGTTAGCTGTTATATTCAAAAAAAATGTGTATGTTTGCGAAAATAGCTACTGAATTATCGCTTCGATAATCGCAAATACCAATATTCACAACTTAAACTCTAATCGCTCATCTTTCTATGTCAAACGTCAACAAGTCTTATCTTTTTCTCGCGCCCGGTTTTGAAGAGATCGAGGCGCTGACAACTGTCGACGTCCTGCGCCGCGCAGGCATCTCTGTGGAAACAGTTTCAATTACCGACACAACCGCCGTGGCCGGCGCCCACAATATAACCGTCAAGGCCGACACAACACTCTCTCAGGCCGAAATCGACCGTCCCGACTGGCTTATCTGCCCGGGAGGAATGCCGGGAGCCTCAAATCTCGTGGCCTGCGACAAACTCGCCAGCCTTCTGCGTGACCACGCCGCCCGCTCGGGCCGTATCGCCGCAATCTGTGCCGCACCGGCAGTGGTGCTCGCCCAGCTCGGCATTCTTGACGGCCGCGAGGCAACCTGCTATCCCGGCTTCGAGCAGATGGCCCCGAAAGCCATCATGGTAGACCGCTCGGTTGTCGTCGACGGCAACATCATAACTGCCAACGGGCCCGCCGCGGCCATGCCGTTTGCTCTCGCCATAGTGAAGGCAACGCTCGGCGCCGAAGTGGCCGGCCAGATCGGTCAGGGGCTGCTCTTCTACCCCAAGAACTTCGAATTCTACTTCTGAGCGTCCTGCGAAATGAATAAAAGAGGCTGCGCCGCAGCCTCTTTTGTGGTTATTGATGACGGGATCATTTCTTCTTGTCGTCGACAACAGCGTTGACGTCGATATACTGAGCGGGTTTGGTGAGCCAGCTGACTAAAGAAGAATTATTGAAGTTTTCCGTGAAGGACGAAGTCGTAGCTGTTGCCGCGGTAGTTGACGAAATTGCTGCGGTAGGTGACACTTCCGGTGGCGCGATTGATTGAGAGCGTTCCGGAGATATTGCCGGTTACCGTCTGATGGCTGTTAAAATTCTGTTGGACAAAGCGTTGCAAGGCGGAGGGCCCAGCTAAGCGTAGGGCTGCACCGTGGTGCAGCCGCCGACCTTAAATGCCAAATGGAGCATTGCTCTAATGTCTGCAACGCGCACAAAATCAAGCTGTTGTATGGAATAGGCTGCCCCACGGAGCAGCCCTACTAGTTTTCGCCCGAGTAGTGGTGAAACTCTGCTCGTATGATTTTTCGTCTACAATGAAGGGACGTTGGGGCAGCGTTGTTGTCGGCAGCGATATTGTCGGCCGCGGCTGCACCACGGTGCAGCCCTACGTCTTCGATCATTTTTTTAGTTGACATGGTCAGCCGAGGGTCAGCTCGAAGTCGGCGATGAATTTCGAGAACGAAGGGATCGTGGCGCGCATATTCTCGTAGACTTCGCGCTCGGTCCAGGTCGATGATGAGCCCGGGCCAGTCTCGAGCTCGACGTCGATCGTTATGAGGTCGTTCTCGAGCGAGCCGCGCAGATGGGTCAGCAGCGCAGGCATCTGACGGCCCATGAGGTCGAGCTGCATATCGTTTGCCACGGTCATTATGAAGGCGTGGTCTTTCCCTTCGGCAGCCTGCGGAACCGATGCGCGCATCGTGTTGACGAGAATCTGCTCGCGCGGATGAGCCGCCATGAAGGTCTCCCAGGCCTTGACGAAAGCTTCGCGAGTGAAAGGATTGCTGCGCTGTGTTGTCAGCGTGGCCTCGGGCTTGCGCTCATCGGCGGCTGCCTGTGAGCGGCCGCGAAGCGTTGGCCCGCGCCCGACAGGGCGCAGCGTCGGAGTCGGAGTCTGCGCCTTTGGCGCCGGCATTGGCTCTACCTTAGCTATATCAGCTACTTTAGGCTGCGCTGCCGGCTGAGCCGGCGCGGCAGGGCGGTCGATAGGCTTTAGCTGCCCCCCGGCGCGACCGCTATTGGTCGAGGGGCGCACTGATTGGCATATCTTGGCGAGCGTCAGCTCAACAAGAAACTGTTTGCCTGAGGCGGTGCGGTAATTGAGGTCGGCTTCGTTGAGCAGACACATGGCGCGGTAGATGAACCCCGGGGTGCATTTCTGCGCCGCTTCGGTCAGCTGTGCCGCTTCCGAGGCGTCGGCGTCGAGAAGCGATGCCGTGGCCGGTTCGCGGGCAACCATCAGGTCGCGCATGAACGCCGCCAGTTCGGCGATGAAGAAATGGCTGTCGAAGCCGCGCGAGCGAACCTCTTTATATATCAGCCAGGTCTGTGCCACGTCCCCCTTCAGGAATGCGTCGAGCAGACGCAGAAACAGCGCATGGTCGAGCATGTTGAGGCTTTCGAGTGCTGCGGCGCGCGTTATGTTGTTGCGCGACGATGCTGCGACCTGATCGAATATGCTCAGCGCGTCGCGCATGGCGCCGTCGGCCTTGCGCGCTATCAGCGCCAGAGCGCTGTCTTCGGCGGCTATTCCTTCGTTGGCGGCCACCATCTTGAGGTGGTCGACCATGTCGCGTATCGAGATCGTGTTGAAATCATAGATCTGGCATCGTGACAGAATCGTAGGTATGATCTTGTGTTTCTCGGTGGTTGCCAGAATGAAAATAACGTGGGCCGGCGGCTCTTCGAGTGTCTTCAGGAAAGCGTTGAAGGCCGCGTTGGAGAGCATGTGGACCTCATCGATGATGAATACGCGGTAGCGCCCCTGGGTCGGAGCCACCATAACCTGGTCGACAAGCTCGCGCATGGCGTCGACGCCGTTGTTACTCGCTGCATCCATCTCGATGATATTCAGTGAGTTGCCGGCGTTGAAGGCGCGACACGAAGCACACTCGTTGCAGGCTTCGCCGTCGGCTGTCGGGTGTTCGCAGTTGATAGTCTTGGCGAAGATGCGCGCGCAGGAGGTCTTGCCGACTCCGCGCGAGCCGGTGAAAAGATAGGAATGGGCAAGACGCCCCGACGCGATGGCATTTTTAAGTGTCGACGTCAGAGCACGTTGGCCGACGACGCTGTCGAACGTCGACGGCCGGTATTTGCGTGCTGAAACAAGATAATGATCCATACTACAAAGATAGCGCTTTTTTCGGTTTTCCCCCGCTAATTATAATAAAAGGTGTCGGAAAGGGTTATCGGAGCAGGGCGGGGACGAAGGCGTCGGGGTAGTGGGTTAGGACGTGGTCGTCAGGGGTGCCGACGATGGTTATGATGTCGAACTGGGGGCGCTGGGGGTAGTCGCCGCTTCGGAGGAAGCTGTCGGCGAAGCGGGCCATGCGGCGCCGCTTTTCGGGATTCACGGCGTCGAGCGGATCGTCGAAAGGGGTTGAGCGTGTCTTTACTTCTACGAACATTATTCCGGAGCCGCGCGTGGCCACGATATCGATCTCGTCGCGGCCGAAGCGGAGATTGCGCCCGACGATAGCATAACCGCCGGCTACGAGGTAGTCGGCGGCTATATCTTCGCCCCAGCGGCCTATGTCGTTGTGACGTGCCATTGCGGGGTCGGTTTTATCAGTCGATGAGCGAGTGGCCTGTCATCTCGGCGGGCTGTTCGATTCCCATGATCGAGAGCATTGTGGGAGCGACGTCGGCGAGGCGTCCGGGGCCGACGTGGGCGTCTTTGCGCTCGGTGACGTAGATACAGGGCACGGGGTTGAGCGAGTGGGCCGTGTTGGGCGTTCCGTCGGGGTTCTCGGCGTTGTCGGCGTTGCCGTGGTCGGCAATGATGATTACCTCGTAGCCGGCTTTCTTGGCGGCTTCGACGGTGTCGCTGACGCAGAGGTCGACGGCTTTGACGGCTTTCTCGATGGCTTCGTAGACTCCGGTGTGGCCGACCATGTCGCCGTTGGCATAGTTGACGACGATGAAGTCGAATTTCTGCGAGGCGATGGCTTCGACGAGTTTGTCCCTGACCTCGAAAGCGCTCATTTCGGGCTTGAGGTCATAGGTGGCTACTTTGGGCGAGGCGACGAGAATGCGCTCTTCGCCGGTGTAGGGCTCTTCGCGGCCGCCGTTGAAGAAGAATGTCACGTGGGCGTATTTCTCGGTCTCGGCTATGTGGAGCTGTTTCTTGCCGAGCTTCGAGAGATATTCGCCGAGGGTGTTGACGACGTTCTCCTTGTCGAAGAGGATGTGAACCCCGGTGAACGAGGCATCGTAGGGGGTCATGCAGAAATATTGCAGTCCTGCGATGGTCTTCATTCCGGCCTCGGGCATATCGTGCTGGGTCAGCACGGTGGTCAGCTCTTTGGCGCGGTCGTTGCGGTAGTTGAAGAAGATTACGGCGTCGTTCTCTGCGATGAGACCTTCGCCCTGGGCGAGCGAGGCATTGTGGATCGGCTTTATGAATTCGTCGGTAACGCCGTCGGAATAGCTCTTCTCAACAGCTCCGGCCATGTCGGTGGCCTGGGCGCCGGTGCCGGCAGTCAGCAGGTCGTAGGCCTCCTTGACGCGCTCCCAGCGCTTGTCGCGGTCCATGGCGTAGTAGCGGCCTACGATCGAGGCGATGCTGCCCGTGGTCTTGGCCATGTGCTCTTCGAGGCGTTCGATGAAGCCTTTGCCCGAGTGCGGATCGGTGTCGCGGCCGTCCATGAAGCAGTGGACATAGACCTTCTTCAGGCCGTAGTGTGCCGCGATGTCGAGCAGTGCGAAGAGATGGTCGAGGCTTGAGTGGACGCCGCCGTCGCTGACGAGGCCCATGAGGTGGAGCGGACGGTCGTTCTCTCTGGCATAGCCGAAAGCGGCTTTTATCTGGTCGTTGTTGAGAATCGATTTGTCGGCGATGGCCTTGTTGATCTTGACGAGATCCTGATAGACCACACGGCCGGCGCCGATATTGAGGTGTCCCACCTCGCTGTTGCCCATCTGGCCGTCGGGGAGTCCGACATTTTCGCCGCTGGCCTGCAGCTGGTTGTGGGGGTAGGTTTTCAGAAGATAGTCCCAGTAGGGGGTCGGAGTGTTGTAGATGACGTCGCCGTGGCCGTGGTTACCGATGCCCCAGCCGTCAAGAATCATGAGAAGTGCTTTGTGAGCCATAATATGTGTAACGTTTTAGCGCTGCAAAGTTACGAATTTTTTGTCAGAATTTCAGCGAGGCGCCGACCGAGAGGAAGTTATAGGAGTTGTCCCAGCCGTTGCGCAGGGCGCCGCTGACCATGCCGGCCTGGATGTTGGCGGCCCAGCGCGGGGTTATCCAGTAGCGTGCGCCGATGTTGACGGCCATGGCGAACGAGGCCTCGGTAGCGCGGCGGCCTTCCCACTGGGTGTGGTCGAGGTCGTTGAAGCTGTAGGCTGTGGTGACATCCTCGTTGTCGTTCTTCATTGTCTGGCTGAACGATTTCTCCGAGAAGCCTTTAAGATCGGTCAGGCCTGTCGAGAAGTGGTTGAGGACGGCCACACCGATGCCGATGTTGAGATATGTGTCGAGGCGGTCGATGGGCGAGTAGTGGAGCGATGCCTGGGGCAGAAACGAGATGTCGTCGCGGCGGAAGCGGGTGTAGGCGGTTCCGTAGCCTTTGCGTTCGATTGTCTCTTTTTCCGACACTGTAGTGCGCAGCCCTGTTGTCGGGTCGCGGCGCCAGCCGTAGTTGACGCTGTTGTAGGAGTAGTCGTAGTTTCCGATTATCTGCACACGGTCGGTCTTGCCGCTGACGCCGTTGTCGATGGCCAGACCTACGCCGATGCTGAAGGGCTGTCCGAATATTCTGAGGTCATCTTTGATTATATATTCAAAGGCGATGCGCTGGGTGAACATCGCTTTATCGGGGCCTCCGCTGTTGGTTATCGCACCGACGCCGATGCCCGCATCGGCTATTCTGGCTCCTTTTTCGATGGGGTCGGCCGGGGTAAAGGCCGAGGCGGTGGCGGCGCCGGCCAACAGGACAGATGCAAGGATGAAGTTCTTTTTCATGACGGTAGTGTTGATAAATGTGTGGTTATTTGAACAGCTTCGGGAGGAAAAGGCGCAGGTAGTCGCGCCAGTTTTTCCAGGTGTGTCCACCTTCTGAGCTGTGGTATTCGTAGTTGAGACCCGCCTTGTCGAATTCGGCGAGCATCTCTTTGTTTTCGCGGGCGAGGAAGTCGGTCTTTCCGATACCTACCCAGAGCAGCAGCGGCTTGGCATCAGCCAGAGCGCGCAGTGCGGGGCCCGGGTTGTCGTAGGATTTTGAATCGGAATACTTTCGGGGATGCAGAAAGCTTGAGAACGAGCCGATATAGCCGAACATCTCGGGGTTCTTGCGGGCTATGTGGATTGTGTGGAAGCCGCCCATCGAGAGACCGGCGAGGGCGCGCGAGGCGCGGTCTGTGTTCGTCGGATAATGGCTGTCGACCCATTCGACGATGGCGGGGAACGAAGCTTCGAACTCGCCGTTCATAGTGCGCGGCGGACGCGACACGGGCTGGGCCGGCGCGCCGGGGTTGTCGCCGGGAGCGGCCTTGTGGGCTATGTTGCCGTTGGGCATCACGACTATCATCGGCTCGACCTGCCCGGCGGCTATCATGTTGTCGAGAATATAGGGAGCGCGTCCCAGCTCGGGCCATGCGTTTTCGTCGCCGCCAAGGCCGTGGAGAAGATAAAGCACCGGATAGCGGCGGTCGGAGCGCGGGTCGAATCCGGCGGGGGTGTAGACTGTCATGCGCCGGCCGTCGGGCCCCCACACTTTTGCCACAGTGCCGTGGGGAACGTCCTGCGAGCGCAGTTCGGGGTCGGTTACGACGTAGTTCGACAGATACATTTCGTTGCGCTCAGTGAAGGCGTTGGCGGGATCGATTGTGCGGACGCCGTCGATGTTGAAGAAGTAGGTGTAGTAGTCGGGGCGCAATGATTTGGTGCGTCCGCGCCATATGCCGTCGGCGCCTCGCGTCATCTTTGTCGGGGCGAGATCTCCGCCGACAGTGACAGAGGCGGCTTTCGGGGCATATACGGCGAGCGATACTGTGGCGTCGTCGTTGACGACACCCGACTTGGGCTGTTTCGGGGCTGCGGCGAAGGCCTGACAGGCTGCCGCGGCCACGGTAATGGCGATGAGCAGTTTTTTCAGATATTGCATACCGGGCATTTTTGGTCGCGCTCGATGGCGACGGTGGTGAATGTCATTGTGAAGGTGTCGATTGTCAGAAGGCGGTCGGCGAGCGGGCTGCCGAAGCCTCCGGCTATTTTCATGGCCTCGCAGGCCTGAACCATTGCCGTCAGTCCGACGACGCCGCTGAAGATTCCGGCTCCGGCACATGAGCCTTCGGCGTTGTCGCCCGGCAGGCCGTCGCCGTAGAGACAGCCGTAGCAGGCATGCCCGGGCAGAACCGTCATGACCTGTCCGCCAAAGTGGCCGACGGCGCCGTAGACGTAGGGCAGACGAGCGCGGGCCATGGCGCGGGCCACGGTGAGTTTCGACGTGTAGGAGTCGGTGCAGTCGAGAGCTACATCCCAGGGCGCGGCGGCGAGTATCGCGCCTGAGGTCGAATCGTCGAAGCGGCTCTCGAAGACAATGGTCTCCACCGAGGGGTTCAGCGAGGCGATGCGGCGGCTGGCACAGACGGCTTTGGGGAGACCTGTGTCGGCGTCGGTATAGAGAATCTGGCGCTGGAGGTTCGACAGCTCGACGATGTCGGGGTCGACGATGCCTATGCGCCCCGTTCCGGCGGCTGCGAGATATTCCAGAGCCGCCGAGGCGAGTCCGCCGGCGCCGATAACGAGAACCGACGCCTTTTCGAGCCGCCGCTGTCCTTCGGGGCCAATTCCGGCGAGCTGAAGATGTCCTTTATAGCGGATGTCAGAATTCATATCCGGCCTCGGCTATTCGTTTGCGGTCGGCTTCGACGGTCGACCCTATGGTTGTCAGCAGATCGCCGACTATGGCGCCGTTGACGGCGATGCGCATGGCGCGCAGCTGGGTGTGCTCGCTCATTAGTGCGCGCCCTCCGGCGAAACGCAGCTGAACGCCCGGATGGACGAAGCGGAACACTGCCACTGTTCTCAGAATCTCTTCCTCGCTCAGCGGAGCGGCGTTTTCGAGCGGTGTGCCGGGGATGGGGTGGAGCAGGTTTATGGGAATCGACAGCGGCTTTACCTGTCGGAGTGTCAGCGCCAGTTCGACACGCTGGGTCATAGTCTCGCCCATGCCGATGATGCCGCCGGAGCAGACCTCGAAGCCGAGGTCACGGGCTGCGTACAGGGTGGCGAGTTTGTCGTCGGTGGTGTGGGTCGTGCAGACGGTCTTGAAGAACGATGGCCCCGCCTCGAGGTTGCAGTGGTAGCGCGTCACTCCCGCTTCACGCAGGCGCCGCAGTTCGTCGGAGCCGAGCAGCCCGAGCGACGCGCAGAGGCCCGTGCGGCATTCGGCACCGATGGCGCGGAACGTCGAGCAGATGGCGTCGAGCGCGGCGCCCTGCACTCGCCGGCCGCTTGCCACGAGCGAGAATCGGCCTATGCCGGCGCGGTCGGCGGCGCGGGCGTGTTCGAGGCAGGTTGCTTCGTCGAGCAACGGGTAGGTGTCGATGCCGGTTTTTGCATGACGCGACTGGGCGCACCATTTGCAGTCTTCGGGGCAGAGACCCGACCGCACGTTGGCGATCGAGCATGAGTCGAATCGGCGTGAGACGGTTTTCCGCGTCAGTTCTTCAGCGGCGTCGTATAGAGCTTCGGCGTCGGGTGCCTCGGCCAGAGCGTATGCTTCGCCGTCGGTGATGGCGCCTCCAGCGAGGATGCGTTCTTTCAGTGAGGTTATTTCTTCGGATGTCATTGAAGGGTCATAGATATTTGTCGCCGAAAGCCTGACGGGCATCGTCGACGAGGCGGCGTATGTTCTGCTCTTCGGCTCGGGGATAGATTAGAAGCACATTGTCGGTGTCGGCCACGATATAGTCGTCGAGGCCCGAGACAACCACGATCTTGTCGCGGCTCTTGACGGCGAAGATGTTGCCCGACGAGTTGTAGGCGAGCACGTTACATTCCTGAGTGACATTGCGCTCGCGGTTTTTCGGAGAGTTGTCGTAGAGAGAACCCCACGTGCCGAGGTCGCTCCAGCCGAAATTGGCCATGGCGACGTATGCGTTCGAGGCATGTTCGAGCACGGCGAAGTCTATCGCTATCGACGGGCACGACGGAAATGCGCGGCTTATGAAGGCATCTTCGTCGGGAGTGCCGAAAAGACGTATGCCGCTGTCGAAGACGGCGGCGAGTTCCGGGGCGTGTTCGCGCAGGGCGGCCACGATCGACGATGCTTTCCAGAGGAATATGCCGCTGTTCCAGTAGAATTCGCCTGAGTCGATAAACACTTCGGCCATTGCGGCGTCGGGTTTCTCGGTGAAGGTCTTCACGCGCGCGATGCCGCTTGTGGCCTCGGCTCCGACCTGAATATAGCCGTAGCGCGTTTCGGGGCGTGTTGCGGTGAGGCCGACTGTCAGCAGTGCGTTACTGTTCTCGACAAAACCGAAGCCGTCGAGAATTGTCGTGTTGAAGACGGCTTCGCCCGTAATGAGGTTGTCGCTCGGCACAACTACCATAGAGGCTTCGGGATCGGTGGCGAGGATATGGTAGGCGGCCAGCGCTACGGCGGGAGCCGTGTTACGGCGCGTCGGCTCGGTCAGAATGTTTGCGGCCGGGAGTTCGGGAAGCTGCTCGGCTACCATAGAACCGTAGATGTCGTTGGTGACAACGAGAATCCGTTCGGGGCTTTCGACCAGCGGCAGCATTCTGTCGAAGGTCATCTGCAGGAGTGAGCGGCCGCTGCCGAAAAAGTCGAGAAACTGTTTGGGACGCGCCGTGCGGCTGTAGGGCCAGAACCGGCTGCCTATGCCGCCGCTCATTATCACGCAGTATCTGTTGTGTTTTGCCATATCTGGAAGAGTGTGTCTTATAGTTGAGGTGAGAGATTGAGTTGTCAGTATCGGCAGGTTATGGAACCGTCGACTCGGCCGGTGAAGCTGGCGATTCGGCAGCCGGCGCCTCGGCGGGATGGGCGGCCTGTTCCTGAAGCGATTTCATTGTGATCTCTCCCGCTGCGCGTTCGGCCTTAGGAGCGGGAGCCGCAGCCTGAGTCGCTTTCGGAGCAATGGCAGCCGGTTTGGCAGCCGCCGGAACAACGGGAGCGGCGGGAGCAGTGTCAGGCGTGGCTGCCGAGGCGGAATCTTCGACTATGGTGATTTCTTCGGTAGCTTCCAGGAGCTCATCTTCCTGTTCGGGACGCGGCATGAAGAAGTAAACCCACAGAACAAGGCCAAGAATGACAACGAAGACGGCGAGAAAGAGGGCGACTTTCAGCCGCTCGTTGCGGCGGCGTGCGCGTTCGGCGTCGTCATCATCAGCAGCTACTGTAGCTGTTTTAGCTACATTAGCTACTTTAGGCTCTTCCTTGATCGCCTCGGCCAATTTCGTATAAGCTTCGGGAACCTCTCCGGGGCGCGGATAGGCTTTATTGAGATGGGTAGGGCGGCCGCAGTGGGGGCAGAACAGCGAGCTGTCGGAGATGTCGCTGCCGCAGTCGTCGCATTTTATCAGAGACATTGGAGTTATAGTTATTTGTAGGTGTATGTTATTGTTCCGGTTTGAGAGGCGGGAGCGTCGGGGTCGGCGCTGAAACGCGATCGGCGCGCAGCCTCAACGCAGCTGCGTCGCGCCGAAGCCGAAGCGTTGGCCGGAGCGATCCCGCTCAGATAAGCCGCCGAGGTGACGTTTCCGTTGCGGTCGACAGTGATCTTCACGACGATCTTTCCCATAGGCCCCTTTGCGGGAGAGGGGAGGCTGACAGCCTTGCGGTTGCCCAGACCCGATGCAGCGATGCCGCTGACGGCGCCGTCGGCCGAGTTGCCGTCGGGCTGGCCCGCTTTGCCTTTCCCTTTGCCGAAGCTGACGCGGTCTTTGATAGCCTCGGCTTTCTCGGCCTTTTCGGCCTTTTCGGCCTCGGCTTTCTCAGCTTTAGGGTCTTTCGGAACCTTAAGGGCCTTAGGGACTTTAATGTCACCGGAGGGAGCTGCCACATCAGTCACATCCGTTACATCAGAAACATCAGAAACATCAGCTGTTTCGGCAGCCGCTTCGGCTTCAGCGGCGCCCTGATCGCCGACCATGACAAACTCGCCGCCGAAGAGAATCTCCGACGAGTCGGCCGGCGGCCATTCGGGCTGATCATGCTCTGAGCTGTAGCGCAGCACACCGGCTACCAGCGCCGCTATCAGCAGCGCGTGGAACAGCAGTGTGGCAGCTGCGGCTATGGCCCGGTGTCGTCGGTTATTTTCCATAATCAGGCTGGGCCGTGGCCGGAGCGGGCTTGGTGGCGAGAACCATCTTCAGGTTATTGCGTGCGCCGAGGTCGAGAACCTCAACGAGGCGTCCGTAGGTGACATCCTCGTCGGCATAGACGGCGATATAGTCTTCGTCGGGATTCTCGGCTGCAAGCTGAAGAAAAGTCAGCAGGCGGTCGAGGTCGGCGATCTCCTGTGGCTCTCTGTCGCCGGCCGCCGAAACGAAGATGCGCCCCTCGCTGTCGAGATAGACGCGCTTCGACGGCTTCAGGGCCGTCTGCTCGCTGCTTTGCGGCAGATTGACTTCGAGGGCCGTCGGGAAGATGAACGTCGAGGTCACCATGAAGAATATCAGCAGCAGAAAGATAACGTCGGTCATCGACGCCATCGAGAAAGCTGCCATCATTGAATGTTGACGCTTGAGCGACATAGGCTTATGCGACAGGCTCGTTGAGAAGATCCATGAACTCCATGGTCTTGCTCTCGAGGTTGTTCATGACGCGGTTGATGCAGGCAACCAGATAGTTGTAGGCGAACAGGGCTATGATGCCCACTACGAGACCGGCCACTGTCGTCACCAGAGCCTCGTAGATGCCGCCGGCGAGAACGTCGATGTTGGCCGAGGTTCCGGCCGACGCCAGATTGAAGAAGGCCTCGACCATGCCGATAACGGTGCCGAGGAATCCGAGCATGGGAGCTCCGGCGGCTGTGGTGGCGAGCCAGGGAAGGCCTTTTTCGAGGCGCGCTATCTCTATGTTGCCGGTGTTCTCGATGGCTACGAGCACGTCGTTCATCGGGCGGCCGATGCGGCTGATGCCTTTGGCAATGAGGCGCCCGTAGGGCGAGTTGGCGTTGTTGCACACGAGCAGGGCGCTCTCGATTTCGCCCTCGTGGATATAGTCTTTTATCCGGCTCATGAAGGTGTCGTCGCCTGCGGCGGCGCGGCGGATAACGATCCAGCGCTCTACGAAAACATAGATGCAGATAAGCGACAGAAGTGCCAGCGGAATCATTATAAGTCCGCCTTTGACGCACAGATCCCAGACGGATAGCTCTTTGACAACCGGAGTGGCGGCCGTGGCGGCCTGAAGGAGAATTGACATTGTCGGAAAGGGGTGTTGGATGGTTGTTGAATCTTGTTTGTCAGCCTTTCAGGCAGGCTTTGTAGGCTTTGATGGCTTCGGCGATGCCCATATAGAGTGCGTCGCATATCAGCGCATGTCCTATCGACACTTCGTCGAGATAGGGAACCTGTTCGCGGAAGTAGCGCAGATTCTCGAGGCTGAGATCGTGGCCGGCGTTGACGCCGAGTCCTGCGGAGTGGGCCGCGCGCGACGCCTCGATATAGGGAGCGACGGCGCCTGCCGGATCGGTGGGGTAGTTGTCGGCGTAGGGCTTCGTGTAAAGCTCCACGCGGTCGGCCTGAACCTTGGCTGCAAGGCGAATCTGGGCCGGATCGGGGTCGACGAAGATGCTCGTGCGTATCCCCGCCTCGCGCAGGCGCTCCACTATCGTTGTCAGGAATTCGAAATTCGCCGCTATGTCCCATCCGGCGTTCGAGGTAATGGCGTCGGGGGCGTCGGGAACAAGGGTGACCTGCTCGGGCTTTACCTTTAGAACAAGGTCGAGGAAGCGCTCGCAGGGGTAGCCCTCGATGTTGAATTCGGTCTTCACCAGAGGGCGCAGACGGTAGACGTCGTCGTAGCGTATGTGGCGCTCGTCGGGACGCGGATGGACTGTCACTCCGTCGGCTCCGAGGCGTTCGACGTCGCAGGCGAACTGCTCGACATCGGGCCGGTTTTCTCCCCGGGCGTTGCGGAGAGTGGCGACTTTGTTGATATTAACACTAAAATTTGTCATCGTATGAGTAATTTTTTGCCGGCAGGCGTTGTGATTGTAGATTCATTTAGAGAAAATTACTAACTTTGTAATCAGAAACGCCGCTTCTCGACGGCAAAATTACGCAAAATTCCCCCCAAAATCAAGCGCCGGTGACACCAAACGACACTAATCTTCAGCCTCAGGCCATTCTTGCCCGCCTCTTTCCGCCCGTCGAAGAGTCGAGCCGGCTCACTGTTGCTTGTCGCAGAGCGAACTACAGCGCCGGAGCTATTGCCAGAGCTGTCGAAGACTGCGACTGTCATCTGCTCAACCTCAATCTGACGGCGCCTGTTGTCGGCTCACGCGATCCGCTTGACGACACTGTCACTGTCGATCTGCGCGTCAGCCGCCGCGATCCGGCGGCCGTGGCCCGCTCTCTCGAGCGCTACGGCTTCCGTGTCATCGACGGTCAGGCCTCGGCCGAGGCCGCTTCCGACGCCGCCACCGATGAGGTGCGCCGCCGTGTCAACGAGCTAATTCATTTTCTGAACGTATGAAACTAATAGCCATAAACGGCAAACGGCGTCAGGACCCTGCGCGTCGCCGGGCCACTCTCGACTTCATAGCCGGTCTCTGGGAAGCTCTCGGACGTCCCGCAATAGCTATGCAGAACCGCTATGCTCTGGCTCTCGGCCCCGAGAATCTGCCACCCGCCATTGTCGGACTCGGCGCCGCACCTCCCGAGCTGGCTGTCAGCATCGGCGGCGACGGCACCTTCCTGCGCACAGCCCGATGGATCGGCTCGATGCCGACCCCCATTCTCGGCCTGAATAGCGGAAACCTCGGATTCCTCAGCAATGTCGGAATCGAGGATGCCGGCCGCATAATAGACGACATTGCCGGGGGGCGCCTTGTGGTTCAGGAGCGAACACTGCTGAGAGTGACTGTCGGGGGAGCGCGCGTCGACGACACTTCGCGCATTCTTGATTTCCCTTACGCTCTCAATGAGATAGCCATCGTCCGCGACGACAATGCCTCGATGATAACGGTCGACACCCTGCTCGACGGCGACCAGCTGGCAACCTACCGCGGCGACGGCCTCATAATAGCCACTCCTACAGGCTCGACGGCCTATAACCTGTCGGTCGGCGGCCCTATCCTGAGCCCCAATGCCCATTGCTGGGCTCTTTCGCCCGTGGCTCCCCATTCGCTGACGATGCGCCCCGTCGTGATTCCCGACTCGTCGCGGCTCGACATCGCCGTCGACGCCCGCGTTCCGCGCTACCGCCTGAGTCTCGACGGCCGCTCGGTTAGCCTTCCGCTCGATGCGCGCCTCGTTGTCGACCGCGCGCCTTTCACGACCCGGATTCTCTTCAGCGCCGACCACACATTCGCTCGCAATCTACGCGACAAACTGCTCTGGGGCGTCAGATGATAAAGCGCGGCATCCCACATCCGCTGCTCGGTCATGTCAACCTGCGTTTCAGCGCAACGGCGCGCAATTTCACGGGGCGCTGGACAAAAGGGGAACCCTGGATAACCTGTCCGGCTGGAGTTCCCGCCGCGCGGATTGTCGAAGTCATCGACGAACTGGCTCCACGGATGCTCGAACGGCGCCGCACGCTCTCCTTCGAAGCCGGTTCGGTTCTCGAACTGCCGGGAATCACTATAAGATTTTTCGACAACGACCGTTCGGGCCGCGACACTTTTGTGCAGGGCAGGCCCGCAGGCGAGATTGTCGAAGCGAAAGTCTTTATCGGCGCTGAGCTCGACGAGCCCGAACGCTCGCAGGCAGTGTCGTCGGCGCTGACGGTATTGTCGCGCCGCTATGCCGCGCCGCTTCTTCTGCCGCGCGCCCGCGCGCTCGCCGCCGCCGCAGGTCTCACTGTGAACCGCTGGAAGATAGGCTCGGGCACAAAGGTTCTCGGAACCTGCGAGCGCCGCAGCGCCACGATAAGCCTCTCACATATCATTGTGTTTCTGACACAGGAGCTACGCGACCTCATTGTCTGGCACGAGCTTGCCCATCTCTCGGGGCCGGGCCACGACGCCGCCTTCCACGCCCGTGTCGACCGTCTCAGCGGCGGCCGCGAGGCCGGGCTCGAACGGCGCCTGCGCCGCTACCCCTGGCCTGTCCTGCGATAAAATCTCAGCCTTTGAATAGTTCTGAATGTGAGCCCAGCCTCGACAGAGCATAGACATTGTTCTCTTCGTCGAACCATATCAGAAGAAAATCACCTTCGATATGACATTCAAAGCAGCCTGAATATTCTCCTGTCAATGTGTGTTTCCGATATTTTTCAGGCAGGGGAATTTCATTCCGAAGCATATTGAGGACATTGTTCAGCTCTTCAAGCTTTCTGGGCTGGTTTAGAAATCTTTTCAGATCTTTCTTGAACTGGCGCGTGTAGCGAAGCTCTTTCATAGATTCATCGACTTGAGCATGGCTTCGACGCTTGAGGTGTCGATCGGGCCTTTAAGGTTGCCTGCTTTCGCTTCGTTGATAGCTGCGACGGTTTCTTCGTTAGGTTCATGGTAAACTGCATCAAGCAGCAGAACCTCAACATAATTGTTGAGGCTGCGCCGATCTCTTTTGGCGAGCTCCTTAAGCTTGTCAAGCAGATAAACCGGAAGCCGGAACACATGGGCTTTTTTTTCGAGGGCTATATCCATATATGATATCATTTAGATTACAAAGATATGATATTTTATAATCAAAAACAAATTTGCGATAATTAAGTTCCCAGTCATTAGTTTGAGACCAAACAAATAGGCGCGCCGTCGGGCGCGCCTATTTACGGGTTCAAAGGTTTCTTATCGTAGAACGATTTTGCTCGTTGCCATGCCGGCGCGGACGATGTAGACACCTGCGGCGAGGCGGCTGAGGTCGGTAGCCGGGGCGTTGATGCCGGAAACTACGCGCTTGCCGGCGGTGTCGTAGACCTCGGCGTTGGCGAAGTCGCCGCTGATGAGCAGTGTGCGGCCGTCGAGAGAGATGCTGACATTGCTGTCGGCACCGACCGATGCGATGCCGGTCTGCTTGTCGAAGGTGACTTCGATTGCGGGCGATTCACCGCCGTTATAGAGTTTCTTGACCGATGCGGTGTGGACGCCGTTGGGCAGCGTTGTGACGAGCATCGAGTTCTCTTTGGTCAGAACGGGCTCTCCGCCGTCGATCGAGAGGCTGTAGCCGTTGAATTTTCCTGCCGACGGCTCGAGGCCCGAGTCGGTGATGCCGGTGCCCATGGCGAACTCGTCGACAAGAAGCATGAAGACGTCGTTCGATTTGCTGTTGAGGGCTACGTAGCGGGCTTCGGCGGGGATTGTCCAGGTATATTGTGTCCATGTGCGTTCGGGAACTTCCTGGAGCTCATCCCAGGTGTAGGAGTCGAGGTCGTCGGCTTCTCCTTTGGTGTAGCCGAGGCGTATCTGCTCAAGGCGTCCTTCGACCGATTCATACGACATGGCCCAGAGGCTGACGGTGAAATCTTTGTGGAAGCTCAGGCGCGGCGAAATCATGTAGTCGTCGCCCAGTTGAGCTGGGTTCCGCCGTCGTGGAATATAGGCGCTGCGGCGAAGAATGCCATGGAGCGGTCGCCGCGGTGGGCGGTGATGATCGATGTCGGGGTAGGTTCGGTTTCCTGACCGTTCATGACGACTGCCGCCATCGGGCTTTTCATTCCGGGGAATGTCAGACCGCCGAAGCCGTAGGTCGTCAGTCCGTCGCCGTCGATGTAGCTCCATCCGAGGGCGCCGGGGGCGTTGATCTCGAAGTCGGCATAGTCGTCGCCCTCGAAGCTGTCGCTGAAGTCGCGGAAGATGTCCCACGACACCTTCACGCCGAGGTGTGAGCACTGGGCGTCGATGTTGACCGGAGGCAGCAGTTTCTGCTTCATGGCTACGGTGAAGGTATATTCGTCGCGGTTGTCGTCGTTGGCCGAGATTTCGGCAGGAGCGGCTTCGAATCCCTCACGGACGGCGCTGAGGGTGTATTCGTCTTTCCAGACGTCGGCGAACGTGGCTTTGCCGTCGACGGCCTTGGCAGTGTAGCTGTTTTCGGCCGATTTTAGTGTTACGGTGGCATCGGCTACGTCGGCATTGTCGGAGTCGGCTGTCAGGCTGACGGTCACACTGGCGAACTGGGCGATATGCTGTTCGGCGCTGACAATAGGCTCGGATGTCTGGTTGTCGACGGGATAGACGGTCTCGACGGCATAGCTGTAGCTGCCGCGGCCGAGGCTGTTCCACTGGCTGTCGGTGGCTGTCAGGGCGGTTATGCCAGAGGCCACTGAAGTGCGTCCTGCGGTGTCGCCGTTCTTGATGCGGTAAACGTTATATTTGCGGTCGGGGGTGAAAGCGGCGTCCTCTTTGCGTTCGAGCAGGGGGCGGAGCATCAGCGCGCCGGGCCAGCCGAGGTCGTCGAAATAGCGGTAGCCGGCGACATAGCTGTTCGAGAACACCTGAGTGCGCGGCTCGACAGGCTCGGGGTTGTCGTCGCGGCCGAGCGAGAGGTAACCGTTGGTGTTGAGGGCGACAACGAAGCCGTTGTCCGAGACGACGGGTTCGTCGAATTTCACCGATGTCCAGCCGTTAAGGAGCGATTTGACATTGTCTTTGCGGTAAATGATCTCGCCGTTTGGTTCGCCGTCGGCGTCAAGGCCGATAATCCATATATTGACGAGCTCGGGAGGGTCGGCCGAATAATCGGTTGTCTTGCGGTAGAAGTCAACGCCGTAGAGACGGTATTTGTCGCGGCAGACAACGCCGATAACGGCTACGTTGTTGGCCGCGTCGTAGCCTATCGGGTCTTCGGCGGCATGACCGTTGTCGTAGATTTTCAGGCGTGCGTCGACGGGCGCTTCCCAATTGATTTTTCCGTCGGCCGAGGTGACGCTGAATGGCGCGAGGGCATTGTAGGTGAGCTTCGTGGTTCCGAAGTCGGTTGTGGCGCCCGAAGCTTTTACGTTGACTGCGGCGATGTAGTCGGTGAAGTTGTTCTTGGTGATAGTCATGGTGTAGGGCGCGTCGGCCTTGGCACCTTTGTTGAGATATACGCCGCTGATCGAGTAGTTTCCCGAGGCATCGGTGGTGGCCGAGAAGCCGGCATATCCCTTGAGGGTCACAAGAGCGTCGGGCAGGGCGTTGCCTTTGTTGTCGGTGACGCGCCCTTTGACGGTGCGGCGCTCCATGGCGGCCACTTCAAGCGTCAGGTCGACGGTCGAGCCTGCGGTTACGTTGGCTTTCACAGGGGTGGCGGGGCTTTCGTAGCCGAATTTCTCCCATGTGACCGAATAGTTTCCGGCTGCTATCTTGCCGAACGAGAAACTGCCGTCGTCGGCGGTTGTGGCGGTGTAGGTCTGCGGGCCGGTGGCGGTGACGGCCAGACCGCCAACGGGGGTAGAGCCGCTTTTGGCGGTGCCCTTGAGTGTTCCCTCGTCGATGGGGGTGACTTTCACGTTCTTGATGAAAATCATCTGGCCCTGATGGCCGTCCGAGACGTGCTGGAAAGAGATATAGTAGTTGCCGGCTTCGGTGATGGCCGGAAGCTCGATTGTCTCTTTGCCGGCGCTGTAGTAGCAGCCTTTATACTGGGCCTCTTTCAGAAGAGTGTGTTCGGCCGAGGGGTCGGGCGATTTGCTGAGGTAGATGTTGACATGTTCAGTCGAGGAATAGGTCGTATAGTAGTCGAACTTGAGGGTGATGTCTCCTTCGTCGGCGATGTCGAACTTTAAGGCCGGAGAGACAAGCCAGTTGCTGACTTCGGAGTAGTTTGAGGTGAAGGCCCACGAGCAGGCGGCTTTGCCGCCGTTGTCCGACTCGCCGAGGAACCATGTAGCGTGTTCGTCGTCGGTGTTCTGGTCGACGTCGTAGACCGACCATGTGTCGAACAGTGCCTGTGTGTTTAGTGCGCACGAATAGGGGAGCTGCTGCTGGGCGAAAGCCCCCGATGCCGTAAGTGCGACACAACCCGCAATAATTGATCTGAGGTAGTGTATTCGCATAAAGAAGTGGTAGATGGTTAATGAATGTTGCTGAATTGCCTCAAAGGTAGCAAATAGTTTTAAATGTCCAATAAATTTTAACAAAACCGACAAATTCTGATACGAATATGCTACAAAAGGAACCTCTCACTATTTTTGGGGGTGTCTCAGGCGCCGGTTTAACAGATTTTGGGTATTTCGGCGGCTTTTGGCGGGTAGTAATTTTGCGCTGAAATTCCAACCTGTCAACAGATGAAACCTATTATCACCTCTATTCTTGCTCTTGCGCTCTGTGTTCCGGCTGCCGCAGCCTCCGAACCGGCCGATTCGCTCCGGACTGTCGTCGCAAAAAAAATCAGTGCCTGGGACCGCCTTCATGTCGGCGGCTACGGCGAAGCGGTTTTCGTTGAGAACTTCTTCAGCGACAATTACCTGCGCTATACCGATCCGGGCAAATATTCCGGCGACCGCCACGGCCGTTTCGACGTGCCTCACGTTGTTATATATCTCGGTTATGATTTCGGCAAGGGATGGTCGATGTCGTCGGAGATAGAGTTCGAACACGGCGGCGTCGAGACCGCCATGGAGCTCGAGACCGAAGAGGGGGGCGAATATGAGAAAGAGGTTGAGCGCGGAGGCGAGGTTGCTCTCGAGCAGTTCTGGCTGCAGAAAGAGTTCATGCCACAGCTGAAGATACGCGCCGGCCTTCAGGTTGTTCCTGTAGGCGGCACCAATGCCCACCACGAGCCGAACACCTTCTTCGGAGTCTATCGCCCTGTCGGCGAGTCGACTATTCTACCCTGCACCTGGCGCGAAGTGTCGCTGACGGTGCTCGGACGCACCGGCGACTGGGCCTATCAGGCTATGATTATGCCGGGCCTCGACAGCGAGCGCTTCGGCAACAGCACGTGGATAAGCGGCGGCTCGGCATCGCCTTTCGAATTCAAGATAGCCAACACTGTTGCCGGAGCCGTGCGTGTCGACAACTACTCTGTTCCGGGGCTTCGCCTGAGTGTCAGCGGGTATGTCGGCAATTCATTCGGCAATACCCTCGAACCGACGTCGTCGCTCAAGAACAAGGGCGTTCACGGAACGGTGTCGATCGGATCGTTCGATTTCGCCTATAACGCCCACAACGTAGTGGCCCGCGGCTTCTTCGACTGGGGTCATCTGAGCGACTCGCGCCATATAACCGAGTTCAATATGTCGATGCCGAAAGGGTCGTCGTCGAAGAAGCAGGAAGTTGCCTCCGACGCCTGTTGCGCCGGAATCGAGGCCGGCTACGATATTTTCGGCGCCATCCCCTCTATGAGGGCTTCGGGCCAGCGTTTCTATGTCTTCGGCCGCTACGACTACTACAATTCGATGCAGAAAACCGACGGCGTCACTGCCCTGGCCTGGTGTAAGCGCCATCAGGTAGGCGGCGGCATAAACTACTATCCGATACGCGACATCGTGGTCAAGGCCGAATATGTCTACGGAATCCTCGACCGCCGCTATAACAACGAGCCGTCACTGAAAATAGGTATCGCCTATTGCGGCTGGTTCAAATAAACTAATCTGAATTTTACCAATAAAAATAACATGCAATGAAAATCAAACATTTACTTCTTGTAGCTACGGTCCTGACTGCCATGACATCGTGTAGCGACGACAGCAACGAGCCCGCCGGTGGCGACGACGCTGCTCTTTCCCCCAAGGAGCAGGCTCTGAAGACTGCTGTCGGCGCGTATGTCGACAAAACCGTTCTGCCGACCTACGCCTCCATGGCCGACGCCGCCATCGAGCTTCGCGACCTCTGCCACATCATGCGCGACAAACATGCCGCAGGAACTCTGACGACTGCCGATATCGAGGCCGCCGGACGCGCCTGGAAACAGTCGCGCAAGAGCTGGGAGCTCAGCGAGGCTTTCCTCTTCGGCCCCGCTGCCAACCATAATATCGACCCTCACATCGACTCGTGGCCGCTCGACAAGGCCGCCATGGAGCGTCTTCTCGAAGATATACGCGCCGGAAAGCAGTGGTCGCTGGCCAACAACGGCGGCTATGGTCTCATCGGTTTCCATTCGGTTGAATATATGCTTTTCGAGCTTTCTGACGACGAAAATTCCTCGAAACCCCATTCGACAAACTACACTGCCGAAGAGCTGACCTATCTCTGCGCTGTCGCCGACGACCTCGCCGAGCAGACTGTCTGCCTCGAGGCCTGCTGGCGCGGAACCGACAATATTTCGGCCGAAAAACAGCAGATTCTCGAAGACGCCGATCTCGATTATGGCGAGAACTACGGCGGCGAGATGAAGAACGCCCGCAGCGCCGGCTCGCGCTTCAAAACCTATCAGGAGGCTGCCGAAGAGATTATTCAGGGCTGCATTGATATCGCCGACGAGGTCGGCAACACCAAGATCGGACGTCCTCACAGCGGTTCGTCGCTCGAAGACAAGAACTATATCGAGTCGCCCTATTCGCTCAATTCCATCGAAGACTTCGTCGACAATATCATATCGATCAGAAACGCCTACTGCGGCACTAACGCCGGCGACGCTTCGGTCAGCGACTATGTGAAGAGTGTCGACAAAGATCTTGACACCGAACTGCGCCGGGCCATCGATGAAGCTATCGCCGCCATTTCGGCTATTCCCGAGCCGTTCGCCAAGACCGCCGGCGGCGCCGAAGCAGAACGCGCCGTGAAGGTTGTCGGAACAGACCTCGTCAATGTGCTCGAGAAAGTCAACGATCTGATCGGACGCCGATAAACAGATTTTATATTCAAATACCATATTTTCCGACTATGAACATCTTCAAGATGTCGGTTACGGCAGCGGCAGCGCTTTCGGCGCTGGCGCTTGCCTCTTGTTCCGACGATGAGAAAATCACCAACAACGACATTCCCGACACTCCCGAACGCCCCGACTGGTACTATGCCGGCGGCAAGCTCGGAACAACGGAGCTCGCAACTTCGAACGTGTTCGAACAGCCGACCGTGGCTGTCGAGAACCAGGGCCTCTACCAGTCGTTCAAGAACGGTGAGGCTCTGTTCGAGAAACCGTTTATGACCAATACCGACGGTGTGCGCGGCGGCCTCGGCCCTGTCTATATCCGCACGTCGTGTCTCCACTGCCACCCCAACTACGGCCATGGCGAGCGCGTGGCCGAAGGCTCGTATGACACCCGCGACCCGGGCAACGGAACCCTTCTGGTTGTCTACAATCCCGCAACCGAAGGATACGTGCCCTGGCTTGCCGGTATGCCGCAGCTCTACGCCGTCGCTCCTTTCAAGGCTCCTGTCGACGGTTCGAAGGTTAAGGTCTCTTACCGCGAGGCAACCGACACCTGGGGCAACCGTTTCGACGACGGCGAGACATATTCGCTCCAGTATCCCGTTGTCGATATGCCCTCCGATGCCATCTATGTTGTCAATCAGGGCTATCAGCTCCCGACCGGCTATGAGGTCAAACTCGAGTCGACAATCGGTATTCCCGGAACCGGACTGCTCGACGCTATCGATGAGAAAGACCTTCTCGCACAATATCAGAAAGAGGAAGCCGACGGCTTTCTGCCAAACGGTCTGAATTCCGCTTTCTATGCCGGAGGCGCATGGGTATCCCCCTATAAGAACACCGTTCAGGGCGACGGAACGCCATACGCCCGCCGCTTCACCTATGCCCTCAGCCGCGGCCCGCTTCAGGACGCCGCCGGCGCCAACGCTATCTGGAACATCACCAACGTGACGCGCTCCGACCGCCGCTACCATTATCTCGACGCTGCCGGAACCTATGCCGAATATTCCGCGAAAGATCCCGACGTGCAGGCCGGTTTCGACGACTATCTGGCCAAGGTTGATCCATCGCGCAAGCATCCCGAATGGTGGACAGGCCCGATCGAAGACCGAATCAAGAACTATCTGCTCTCGAAAGATCTCGACCCGGAGATGACCGACGACGAATATACCGACCTCATGGTATGGCACCGCGGTCTGGCCGTTCCCGCTGTGCGCGATATCGACGATCCCGATGTTATCCGCGGACGCGAGCTCTTCGCTCAGATCGGATGTGACTACTGCCATCGTCCGAGCTGGACAACCGGCCCCGACAATATCGCCGACCCTGCGAAGTTCTTCAAGGGAGACGAGTTGCCGCGCTATCCCTATCAGACAATCTGGCCCTACACTGATATGGTCCAGCACAAACTGATGATGGCCTCTGACATACGTGGCGGATGGTGCCGCACTACGCCTCTCTGGGGACGCGGTCTCCATCAGAAAGTCACAGGTTCGCCGACTGCTGACCGTCTCCACGACTGCCGCGCCCGCACGACGCTCGAAGCCATCATGTGGCACGGCTATTCGCCTCAGTCCGATGCCTACCACACTGTCGTAAAGTTCCGCGCCCTCCCGAAGGCCGACCGCGACGCCATAATCCGCTTCGTCGACGCTATCTGACCCTCTATGAAACGACATCTTCCCGCGGCAACGCTCCTGATACATATCGCTCTGGCCATTATCGTGGCCGGAGCGATTGTGACTCATTTCTGTGGCATAACGGGCACGGTTACACTTGCTGACGGCGCCCCTGCCGTGACCCGTTTCGACAAGACATCGGGGCCCGGCGACGGCTCTTTCCCGTTCGGTGTGGCCCTGCGCAGCGCCGAGGTCGTCTTCTACCCGGCCTCGGCAACGCCGATGGATTTCCGCAGCCACATAACCGTCGACGGCCATGACCTGACCGTCGCCATGAACAGCGTAGCCACCTACCGCGGATGGCGTTTCTACCAGACAGCCATGGGAGCCGCCGACTCGACACTCTCGGTTGCCCGCGATCCGTGGGGCATAGCCATAACCTACACCGGGTATGCTCTGCTCGGCCTCTCCATGGTTCTGTTTTTCTTTCAGCGGCGCACCTGTTGGCGCGCACACCTGCGCAAGCTGCTCGCGGCCGCTATGATCGTCGTTGCGGCCACAGCCTCGGCCGGAGATCTGCCGACGATGCAGCGGCCTCTGGCAACGCGCATGGGCCGCGTGTTCGTCTATTGGAACGACCGCGTGGCTCCGATGCAGACAATGGCCTGCGACGTCACCTCGAAGCTCTATGGCGCCCGTTCATACCGTGGCATGACGCCCGAGCAGGTTCTGGCCGGATGGCTCTTCTGGTTCGACGACTGGAACCGCGACTATCTCGCCACGCATCCCGACGCGTCGGGGAAGAAAGAGCAGGAGCGCCGCGCTCTGATAACATGGCTCGGCACCGGCGAGGCTTTCCGCATCTATCCCTACCGCACGGCTTCGGGCCGACTCGAATGGCTCTCGCTGACAGGGCGCCGCCCCTCGGCGATGGGCCTCGAACAGTGGCGGTTCATGGTTGAGACAATGCCGTCGATACAGCGTCTCGTAGCCTCGGGCGACAATATAGGCGCCGGAGATGTCATGCTCGACCTTATAGAAGCCCAGCGCCGCTATGCCGCTCCCGATGGGCTTCCCTCGTCGCTGCGCGTCGACGTCGAGCGCCGCTACAACCGCCTGGCGCGGCCGTTGCCGCTGGCAGTGATTGCTTTGACGGTCGGCGGATTTCTGCTCTTGGGCGCGCTGAAGAGACGCCCCTTAATCAAAAAGAGCCTGACGGGAACTGTTGCTACCGCTCTCTGCGGGCTGACGGCTCTCGCCGTCGCCGCCATCCTCGCCGTACGTGGCTGGCTCGGTGGCTACGTGCCCGTCTCCAACGGCCCCGAGACGATGCTCTTCATGGGATTCGCCGCCTCGGCGGCAGCACTTTTCTGCGGACGGCGGCGCCTTATCCAGGGAGCGCTGATGCTGACAGCCGCCATGGCCCTCTTCACCGCCGCCATGGCCTCGGCCACACCGCGCATAGCCGCTCTGCAGCCCGTTCTGTCGAGCCGTCTGCTGACAGTCCACGTCATGCTCGTCATGACCTCCTACGTCATGTTTCTTCTCATGGCCGTGCTCGCCGCCGTCGGACTCTCGCGCCGCGACCTCTGCGACCGCATGGCTCTGACAAACAGCGTCCTGCTCGTTCCCGCCGAGTTCCTGCTCACCGCCGGAATCTTCGTCGGCGCCGTCTGGGCCAACCAGTCGTGGGGGCGCTACTGGGGCTGGGACCCGAAAGAGACCTGCGCTCTGGTGACCATGCTTATCTACGCTGTGCCGCTCCACGCCGCCTCGCTGCGCCGTCTGCGCCGACCGCGCGTCCTCAACCTCTACCTGCTGCTGGCCATCGTCAGCGTCCTCTTCACCTACTTCGGCGCCAACTACCTCCTTCCCGGCCTCCACTCCTATGCCTGACACTTGGGAGTTCTGGGAGTTTTGGGCGTTTTGGGAGCTTTGGGAATAACGACGAAGAGGCTGCGCGGGCGCAGCCTCTTCGGGGAGATTCGGGGGAAAGGGGTTATTTGTCGAGGCGGGCGCGGATGGCGGCCGTTGCCTCTTCGTAGCCGGGCTTGGCCAGCAGGGCGAACATGTTCTTCTTGTAGGCTTCGACGCCGGGCTGGTTGAAGGGGTTGACGCCGAGCAGATAGCCGCTGATGCCGCAGGCTTTCTCGAAGAAGTAGATGAGCTGTCCGAGGCTGTCAGCGTCGATGCGCGGAATGGTGACGAGGATGTTGGGCACTCCGCCGTCGACGTGGGCGAGGCGTGTGCCGAGCTCGGCCATTTTGTTGACTTCGTCGACACGCTTGCCGGCGATATAGTTGAGGCCGTCGAGGTTGTCGGCGTCGGTGGGGATCACGAGCTCGCGGTCGGGGTTCTCGACGCTGACGACGGTCTCGAAGATCGTGCGCTCGCCTTCCTGAATCCACTGGCCCATCGAGTGGAGGTCGGTGGTGAAGTCAACGGCGGCAGGGAAGATGCCTTTGTGGTCTTTTCCTTCGCTTTCGCCGTAGAGCTGTTTCCACCATTCTCCGAAGAAGTGGAGCTTCGGGTTGAAGTTGACCAGAAGTTCGGTTTTCTTTCCTCCGCGGTAGAGGATATTGCGGGCCATGGCGTAGAGCAGGGACATGTTTGTCTGAGGGTCGTCGCCGTTTGTGGCGGCTTCCATTGTGCGGGCGCCTTCTACGAGGGCCTTGATGTCGAATCCGGCACAGGCTATGGGCAGAAGACCGACGGGGGTCAGCACGCTGAAGCGGCCGCCGACGTTGTCGGGGATGACGTATGTTGTGTAGCCTTCGTCGTTGGCCAGGGTGCGCAGGGCGCCGCGGCTGGCGTCGGTGATGGCGACGATGCGTTCTTTGGCATTCTCTTTGCCGACCTCTTTTTCGAGTTTTTCGCGCAGGAGGCGGAAGGCGATGGCGGGTTCTGTCGTTGTTCCGCTCTTAGAGATGACGATGATGCCGAATTTCTTTCCGTTGAGATAGTCGAGAAGTTCTGCGAGATAGTCTTCGCCGATATTCTGGCCGGCGAAGAGCACTTTCGGGGCGCCGATGCGGCCCGGCTCAAGCGAGCTGAACGAGCCCGAGAGGGCTTCGATGACGGCTTTGGCGCCCAGATAGCTGCCGCCGATGCCTACGGCTACGATGACTTCGCAGAGGTTGCGGAGACGGCGTGCTGTGGCGTTGATGTCGTCGATGAGCGTATCGGTGGTGTCGGTGGGGAGCTTGACCCATCCGAGGAAGTCGTTTCCGGCGCCGTTGCCGCTGAGAAGCGTTGCGACGGCCTGCTGTGCCTCGGGGAGCATGGCGGCCTCGCACTTGGGGCAGATAGCGTCGGCTACGTTGATTTTTATTGTCTGCATAATAATAAAGGAGGTTAATGAGGTTTGTTAGTCGAATATAAGCGACAGGCGCCGCATGGCGTCGGCGGGACGGGCGCCCCGGTAGAGGACGTCGTAGACGGCGTCGGCAAGAGGAATGCGTGCGCCTACGCTCTCGTTGAAGGCGTGGATACAGGCTGCGCCGTAGTATCCCTCGGCGGTCTGCTCCATCTCCATGCGGGCGGCTTTGACGCTGTAGCCGCGGCCTATGAGCGAGCCGAAGTTGTGGTTTCGCGAGAAGTTGCTGTAGCAGGTGACGAGCAGGTCGCCGACGTAGGCCGAGGCGTCGATGTCGCGTCCGGCGCCGACAGCGGCGGTTATGAAGCTCTGCATCTCGCGTATGGCGTTGCTGACGAGCACGGCCAGGAAGTTGTCGCCGCTCTTGAGGCCGTGGACGATGCCGGCAGCGATGGCGTAGATGTTTTTCATCACGGCGGCGAGTTCGAGCCCGGCGACGTCGGTCGACACCGTGGCGCTCAGCGCGCGGCCGCGCAGGCATTCGGCGACGGCTTCGGCGTTGTCGCGGCAGGCGCAGCCTATGGTGAGATAGCTGTGACGTCCGAGAGCCACTTCTTCGGAGTGGCAGGGGCCGCCGATGACGGCGATGCGCGAGGCGGCGACGCCGTAGTGGCTTTCCATATAGTGGCTGACGAGGCTGTTGCAACCCGGCACCATTCCTTTGATGGCCGAGACCACTCCTTTGCCCGAGATATCTTCGGTGAGCTTCTCGAAATGGCTCAGGAAGTAGGGTGACGGGGTCACCAGCAGAAGAGTGTCGGCCTCGCGTGCGGCGAGGTTGATGTCGGAGGTGAAGGCTATGCGGTTGACGTCGAAGGGTATGTCGCTAAGATAGGCCGGGTTGTGGCCGAGGCGGCAGAAGTCGTCGATGCGGTCGGGACGCCGCATATACCATATTATCGATTCACGGTTCGACAGCAGAAGCTTGGCCAGAGCTGTCGCCCAGCTGCCTCCGCCCATGACGGCGATTTTTCCGGGGAAAGATGTCACGTCGCGCTGTTATTTCTTAGCGGCCTCAACCCAGGCGGCCACCATGTCGGGGGTCGGGTTCTTAAGGCCGAGTTTATATTTCTTGTTGATGGCCAGAAGCTCCTGAACGAGCTTGCCGGGAGCGTCGACGGCTGCCAGAGCCTCGACGGTCAGCACACCGGCTTTCTGGAGCGGCGCAACCCAGTCGGCGTCGACACCGACTGCGGTGAAGGCCTCGGGCTTGTCGCGGCGGGCTACCTTTTCGGGACGCATCTGCGGGAAGAAGAGAACTTCCTGAATCGTCGTCTGGCCTGTCATGAGCATTACGAGGCGATCCATGCCGATGCCCATTCCCGATGTGGGGGGCATGCCGTATTCGAGGGCGCGCAGGAAGTCGCCGTCGATGATCATAGCCTCGTCGTCGCCTTTTTCGCTGAGGCGCATCTGCTCGACGAAGCGCTCGCGTTGGTCGATAGGATCGTTGAGCTCGGAATAGGCGTTGGCGAGTTCCTTGCCGTTGACCATCAGCTCGAAGCGTTCGGTCAGCTCGGGATTGTCGCGGTGGCGTTTGGTCAGCGGCGACATCTCTATGGGGTAGTCGGTGATGAAAGTCGGCTGGATATATTTGCCTTCGCACTTCTCGCCGAAGATTTCGTCGATGAGTTTTCCTTTGCCCATCGTGTCGTCGACCTCGATGCCGAGATCGCGGGCAGTGCGGCGCAGTGTGTCCTCGTCCATCCCGTCGATATCGACGCCGGTGTGCTCGAGGATGGCCTCGCGCATGGTGACGCGCTTGTAGGGGGCCTTGAAGTCAATGACGTTGTCGCCGACTTTGACGGTTGTCGTGCCGTTGACGTCGAGGCATATCTTCTCGAGCATCTTCTCGGTGAAGTCCATCATCCAGTTATAATCCTTATAGCTGACGTAGATCTCCATGCAGGTGAACTCGGGATTGTGGGTGCGGTCCATTCCCTCGTTGCGGAAATTCTTCGAGAACTCATAAACCCCCTCGAAACCGCCTACGATGAGGCGTTTCAGATAGAGCTCGTCGGCGATGCGCAGGTAGAGCGGTATGTCGAGAGCGTTGTGGTGGGTTATGAACGGACGGGCCGCAGCGCCCCCCGGAATCGACTGGAGTATGGGGGTCTCGACCTCCATATAGCCGTGGTCGTTGAAATAGGAGCGCATCGAGTTGTAGACTTTCGTGCGCTTGATGAAAATCTCCTTGACGCCGTCATTGACAACGAGGTCGACATAGCGGCGGCGGTAGCGCAGCTCGGGGTCGTCGAAAGCGTCGTATGTGACGCCGTCTTTGACCTTGACGATAGGCAGCGGACGCAGCGACTTGCCCAGGACTGTCAGGGCGGTTGCGTGAACCGAGATCTCGCCCGTCTGTGTGCGGAACACGAAGCCTTCCACACCGACAAAGTCGCCGATGTCGAGCAGCTTCTTGAACACGATGTTATAAAGGTCTTTGTTTTCGCCGGGGCACAGCTCGTCGCGGTTTACATAGACCTGAATACGGCCTGTGGCGTCCTGAAGTTCCATGAACGAGGCCTTTCCCATTATGCGGCGGCTCATTATTCGGCCCGCTACCGACACCTCGCGGCGCGGAGCGTCGTCAGAGAATGAACTGATTATTTCGTCGGCGTGGCCCGTCACGGGATATTCGGCGGCAGGGTAGGGGTCGATGCCCATATCGCGCAGTTGCTGCAGCGAATTGCGGCGAACAATCTCTTGTTCGCTAAGTTCGAGGATATTCATGAATAAAAAATTTTTGCAAAATTACAAATTCCGCCCGAAACAGCCAAACAGGGCGCCGACAGCAACAGGCCCCATAAGCCATATTCGACTTATGGGGCCTATTGGGCTTAATCGGGAATCGGGGGAGAGGTCAGTCGGTCAGGACGAAGCGCAGCGACGAGCGGATGTCGTCGGAGGCTGCGCCGACGTGGGCGCGGAACTCGCCCGGCTCGGCTTTCCAGGCGTGGGCGCCGGCGTCGAAGAAGGCGAGGTCGGAGGGCCTGACGGTGAATGTGACCGTCTTTGTCTGTCCGGGTTCGAGATATATCTTGGCGAAGTTCTTGAGCTCTTTGGCGGGGCGCTTGACCGAGGCTTTGGTGTCGGAGATGTAAAGCTGAACGGTCTCGGCACCGGCGCGCGAGCCGGTGTTGGTTACGTCGACGCTGAGTGTCAGCGCTCCGTCGGGGCCTATCTTCGAGGCGTCGGCCGACAGTTTTCCATAGCCGAAGGTCGTGTAGCTCAGGCCGTGACCGAAGGCGAAGAGCGGGCGTATTTTCTTAGTGTCGAACCAGCGGTAGCCGACCATGACGCCTTCGTTGTAGCGGATGTCGACGATGTCGCTGTCGGCGCGTTTTGTGCCCGGATATTCGCCGACGGCGTGGGCGGCGACGTCGTCGAGTCTGACGGGGAAGGTCATGGGCAATTTGCCCGACGGGTTGACGCGTCCGAAGATTACGTCGGCCAGCGAGTTGCCCGATTCAGATCCGAGGAACCATGCCTGAAGGATAGCGGGGACTTTATCGGCCCATGGCATAGCCACGGCGTTGCCGCTGACATTGACGACAACCGTGCGCGGATTGGCGGCCACGAGGGCTTCGATGACGGCGTCCTGATTGTAGGGGAGTGCGAGGCTTTCGCGGTCGGAGTCTTCGCAGTCCTGTCCGGTAGCTTTGTTGAGGCCGCCGACGAAGATGACGACGTCGGCGCGTCGGGCGGCGTCGGCAGCGTCGGCGATGAGGCGGTCGGCGCTGCGGCTCTCGCTGAGATCCTGACCCGAGGTCACGCCGTTGTATTCACCTGTCGGGTCGCCGACATATCCGCGCTCCCAGACTACGGTCGAACCTGCGGGCGCCTGAGCGCGCAGGCCGTCGAGCGGCGAAGTCTCGCGCTGCACTTTCAGCGACGAGCTGCCGCCGCCAACGGTCATCATCTTGACGGCGTTTTCGCCGACAACGAGGATGTTCTGCGGTTTCGAGGGGTCGAGCGGCAGAAGGTTGCCTTTGTTGCGCAGCAGAACAATGCCTTCGGCGCCGATGCGTCGGGCGGCGGCATAGTGCTCGTCGCTGCATAGGCTGCCGAAGCCTTTGTCGCTCTTCATGGCCGTTCGGAAGATGAGGCGCAGAACGTTGCGCACCTTGTTGTCGAGGGTAGCCATGTCGGCTTTCCCTTCGCGCAGCAGTTTCAGGTAGGGATCGGCGAGATAGTAGTTGTCGTAGGCGTTCGATCGGCCGTTTGTGAGTCCGTTTGTCCATGAGCCGAACTCGAGGTCGAGGCCGTTTTCGACAGCCTCGGCGGTGTCGTGGGTGCCTCCCCAGTCAGAGATGACGACTCCGTCGAAGCCCCATTCGTCGCGCAGTATGTCGCAGAGAAGGCGCTTGTTGTGACAGCCGTGCTGGTTCTGATAGAGGTTGTAGCTACCCATTATCGACCATGCGCCACCTTCGGTGACTGCGGCTTTGAAGGCCGGCAGATAGATTTCATAGAGAGTGCGGTCGTCGACGATTACGTTCGAGGTGTGGCGGTTGACCTCGTTGTTGTTGAGGGCGTAGTGTTTGACGCAGGCTGCCACGCCGTTGCTCTGGAGCCCCTTGATGTAGGGCACTACCATGCGCGAGGCCAGCAGGGGGTCTTCCCCCATATATTCGAAGTTGCGGCCGTTGAGCGGAGTGCGGTAGATGTTGACTCCGGGGCCGAGAACGACATCCTTGCCGCGGTAGAGGGCTTCTTCGCCGAGCGACCGGCCGTAGAGCTCGGCCAGCTCGGGATTCCATGTGGCGGCGAGGGCTGTCAGGGCCGGGAAAGCAACGCAGGAGTCGTTGGTCCAGGCGGCCTGCTCCCATTCGTCCCAGAGCACTTCGGGGCGTATTCCGTGGGGGCCGTCGGTTGTCCAGAGTTCGGGGATTCCGAGGCGCTGGACGCCGCGCGAGCAGAATTTCGACTGGGCGTGGAGCACACCGACTTTCTCTTCGAGAGTCATGCGCTGCAGCGCGTCTTCTACGCGCTCTTCGAGAGGTTTCGACGGATCGAGATATACCGGAGTTGCGGCGGTGGCCCCGACGAAAGTCAGGGCCACTGCTGCCAGAGTGGTTATGAGTTTGTTATTCATTGCTGTTGTAGCGGACTATTTTTCTTCAACGGAGAGCACACCGGCGTTGTTGCCTGCCGAGAGATCGATTGTGAAGACGTAGGTGACTCCCTCTTTCAGCGAAGAGCCTTCGGCGAGATAGAGATTGCCCTTGTCGTGGCCGTTGCCGTCGCCGATGAGCACAACAGGACTCGTCGAGGTCAGGGTGGTGTGGTCGAATTCATTGTCCCAGCTCAGGGCACCTCCGAAGAACTTGAAGTTTATCGAGCCTGTCGAGATCTGCTGGCCGCCGACGAGAGTCAGGCGGAACTTCTTGTTGCCGATCGGAGCCATGCAGACCGAGTTTTCGGTAACCCATCCCGTTGTGTTGGCCAGAGAGGGCTTTCCGAAATTCTCGCCGATAACCCATATCGAACCGGTGGCGTCGGCGCCGAGCGAGGCGGGAGCGCCGCTGGCAAGAGCCTGGACGCGGAAGTATTTCAGCTTCTGGTCGGCGATGATGCGGTATGAGCCTGAGGCGGCTGCGAAGGTCACGTTTCCGTCGGCGTCGGTGGCGAACCAGTCGGGGTCGAGCCAGTATTCACTGATTCCGGCGATGCCGTCGAAGGTGATGGCCTGCCCCTGCATGAGGCTGAGGTCGACACGGGCGGTGTTGTCGTCGATTCCGGTCATTTCGGTGTCGTTGACTTTCAGGACAACGAACGGGGCGGTCGCGAACGTGCGAGTGTCGAAGCTGACGGTGTATCGGCCGGCCGAGGCGTTCGAGAAGGGAATCTGCCCTTCGGCGCCGACAACGACGGCGTTGCTCTCATAGCCGAAGACAATCTCGTTGCCGTTCTCGCCTGTTTTCGGAGCCACGATGGTGGCCTTGATTTTCTGGGGGAACGATGCGGTCACGCTGTAGAGGCCGTTGCCCTGCGGTTCCATACGGTATTCGTTGCCGTCGGCCACGAGGGTCAGGTAGGGGTAGTCGGGATGGGTTATCGCAACGGGGTATTCCTCGACGGTCACGGTTTTGTTGATGTTCTGAAGAACAAAACGCAGTGTTGCGGTTCCGTCGGGGATATTGGCGTAGTAGGGAACGTAGATTTCGCCGGAATAGTCGGTGTTGTTCTCTTTGGTGCGGATAACCTGTTCCTGAACCATCTCTTCGCCGAAGAAGAGCTGGGCCTTGAGGGTCGACAGAGCCACGTCGGCGTCGGAGACGTGGACGGTGAAGGGAATATTGTCGCCGAAGCAGGCTTTCGTAGCGGGGCTTTCGTAGCCTATCACGGGGTTGCCCGCCGGCTCGTCGTCGCTGCAGGCCGTTGTCATAAGGGCCAGAGCGGCTATCGGGAGGATATATCTGAATTTCATGATTGCTGTTTTAAGGATGGGGGGTGATTACCATTTCAGTGAAACGACGCTGCGGCCGGGCACGGGCACGAGGAAGTGGTGGGTTCCGTCGTCGAGGGTGAGGTTCACGGCTTCGGCATCGGCGTTGCAGATGACGGCGGCAAGCGTTCCGTCGGGGTTCTCGAAGGCTTCATACATGAGGCCGTTTGCCGTATATCCCGACGAGGCCACGCGGTGGGCTCCCGGAGCTATGACGGCCGACATGTGGGCCATGTTGTGGTAGAACGAGTTGTAGCGGATATGGCTGTAGTTCTTGTCGATGTCGACGGCGCCGAAGCCGTTGGTGCATCCGCCGGGGCGGTTGGGGCCGCGCTGGGCGTCGAGCATGAGGTTCCAGATAATGGCACCGCGGCTCCAGCGGCTGACGGTTCCGAGGGTGATGTCCTGTGCGTCGGCGATGAAGCGGCCGGCGAAGTTCGAGCCGTCGTTCCAGTCGCCGGCTGTCGATTCGGTGAAGATAAGCTCCTTGTCGGGGAAGGCAGAGTGGACGGCGTTGAGCTCGTCGGGCGATCCGCCGTAGTTGTGGTATGCAGCTCCGGCGAGATATTTCGAGGCTTCGGCGTCGGCGTAGATCTTGCAGGGATATTTGTCCTGATCGGCCATGTTGTCGTAGTTGTAGTTATGGTCGAAGGCATAGATCTTGGTTGTGATGCCTGCCTGTTCGAAGGCGGGGCCTACGACTTTGACGAAGTCGCGCTGCTGCTGCCATCCCATGAACATCGAGGCTGAGTTGCCGCGGTTCAGAGGCTCGTTCTGGAGGGTTACGGCGTGAATTCTGATTCCGTTGTCGGCGAAGGCTTTGATCCATTTTACGAAATACTGGGCGTAGTCGCCGTAATGGGCAGGGTTGAGATAACCGCCTGTCCATGAGTTGCAGGGGGAAAGGGTCGAGAGGTCGCTGACCTTCATCCAGAGCGGAGCTGTCCAGGGAGAGCCCATGATCTTTATGTCGGGATTTATGGCGAGAATCTCTTTGAGGACGGGAATGACATATTGGGTTTCTTCCGAGGTCAGGGCGAAGTTTTCGATTCCTTCGGTGTCGCAGCAGGTATATTCGCTTAGCGAGAAGTCGGAGCAGCCTATGCAGATTCTGATATAGCTCATTCCGTAGCCTTCGGTCGTCGAGAAGGTTTTCTTGAGGAAGGCCGTGCGGGCTTCAGGCTCCATTTTCAGCAGGTTGTAGGCTGTCGAGCCGGTTATCGCTGCGCCGAAGCCGTCGATTTCCTGATATTTTGTCGAGCGGTCGATTCTGACGGTGCGCGGCGACATATTGTCTTTTGTCGAGAAGCTGATTCCCGAGGGGGTCAGGTCGAAAGTGCGTGAGGCTGTTGTTGTCAGGGCATGGACGTCGCCTTCGACACTGATTACCGGAGCCTGCTCGTCGGGCTGCGGAGTGTTGTCGTCGCTGCAGGCCGTAGTGGAGAGCATGAGCGAGCAGAAAAGAGCGCTGAGAATCATTTTATTGTTGTATTTCATGATTGTTTCGGAATAAATAGATTAATAGCCGGGGTTCTGAACGAGGTTGTCGTTCTGGTCGATGGCAGACTGCGGGATAGGCATCTTGTAGGAGAACTCGGTGAAGGGGCTGCGCTGGGCGTGGCGGCCGCTGTCTTTCGAATAGACAGCGTTCATGACCTCTTCGACCTTGTCGAGGCGGCAGAGGTCGAACCAGCGCTGTCCTTCCATGGCGAGCTCCATGCGGCGTTCGTCGAGCAGGGCGTTGATCATTGCCTCTTTGCTTCCCTTTTTGGCGGCGTCGAGCGGGGCGATGCCGGCGCGGCTGCGGATGCGGTCGATTATCGCGGCGCCGTCGGCGAGCTGGCCGTTCTGGATGAGAGCTTCGGCCTTGAGCAGCAGAATGTCGGCCAGACGCAGTTTTATCAGGCTCGAGAATTCAGAGCGGCATTTGTTCATGAAGGCATAGTTGTCGGCGGGATAGTAGTTGCTCCATGTGCAGCTGTAGAAGGCCACGGCTTCGGCGTAGCGCTTTGTGTCGCCGTTGGCGTTGAAGCAGGCCGAGAGGTCGCGAGAGGGGGTCACCCATTTGGCCCAGGTGAAGTTCGATCCGGGATTGTCGACGGGGTTGCAGAACATCCATGAACACCAGTTTCCGGCGCCGGTGAAGAAATGGGCTTCGAGGATGCTCTCGGAGGTGTTGCGCACAGGTTCGAAAGAGTCGCCGACGGCCCAGAGGGTCGAATAGTCGTCGACGAGAGCATAGCCGTCGGCCACGCATTTGTCGGCATATTCTATAACTTTGGCGTAGTCGCGCAAAGGTTTCTCGGCATAGATCTTGGCGAGCATGGCGTGGGCCACACCGCGGGTCAGGCGCGTCTTGTCGCCGCTGTTGGCCGGAGCATACTGCTCGGCGTAGAGAAGATCGGCCTCGATGGCCTTGTAGGCTTCTTCCTCAGTGTTCTGGGCGGGGAAGTAGGCGTTATACATTTCACCGACATTTTCGGCGGTGATGTTGCCGGCCGTTGTGGTGATGATAGGGATGTTGCCCCAGAGGCGCACCATGTCGAACCATACGAGGGCGCGGAAAAGGCGGGCCTGGGCTTCGTAGACGTGCTGCTCGGCCTCGCTGACACTGCCGTCGGCGACCTTGTCGATGTTGGTGATGAGCTTGGTGGCTACGGCAGCATCCTCGAGAAAGCGCGTCCAGTCGCGCAGAAGAACGCTGTTAGAGCCTTCGATGGAGTTGTCTTCGTAGGGGACGACTTCGGCACCGGTCGTTCCGGCGTATGCGTTGTCGGAGTGGGCTTCGGCGATGAGAAGCACATCGAGATACCAGTGCTCCTGACGGTCTTCGAAGAGTTTATACATTGCCGTCAGATAGCTGTCGACGTCAGATTTTGTCGAGAAGACGATCTCTTCCTGCTCTTCGGTGATGCCTTCGGTGACATCGGAATAGGTGTCGAGCGGATCCTGATTGAGCGAGCACGACGGGGCCATTGCGAGGCATCCCAGAGCGGCTGCGTATCCGAAAATTCTGTTGTATTTCATGTTGTTGTTGGCTGAATTGGTTTAGAATACGACGTTAACACCGAGGGTGAAACTGCGTGTCTGGGGATATGTGCCCCAGTCGATGCCCTGGACGGCACCGCTGTTGCCCCATTGGTTGACTTCGGGGTCCATGCCTGAATATTTTGTCCAGGTCAGCAGGTTGGTGGCTGTGAAGTAGGGCTGGAGCTTGGTCAGGCCTACTTTCTTCATCCATGCGCCCGAGAAGTCGTAGGAGAGGGTGATGTCCTTGACGCGGAGATAAGAGCCGTCTTCAATGAAATACGACGAGTTTTTCATGTCGAAACCGGCCTTGGGGACGTCGGTGATCTGTCCGGGAATTACCCAGCGGCGCAGAACGTCGGTTATCTGGTTCTTGCCGTCGTACATGCCCATCATTTCCATTTTCGAGGCGTTGAAGATGTCGTTTCCGTAGGAGCCCTGAAGGAAGATGTTGAGGCTGAATCCCTTGAAGAAGAATGTGTTGGTCAGGCCGAAGGTGAAGTCGGGGTTCGGGTCGCCGATATAAGTGCGGTCAGAAGAGGTTATCTTGCCGTCGTTGTTGAGGTCGCGATACATAAGCTCGCCGGTCTCGGGATCGACGCCGTCGGAGATGTAGCCGTAGAATCCGCCCAGCGGACGGCCCGGCTCGTTGCGGACGACTTGCTCGTTGACATAGTCGCTTGTGCGGCCGTCGTAGTAGACTTTCTGAAGTTCGAGCTTGGTCAGCTTGTTGCGGTTGAACGACATGTTGAACTGGGTGTCCCAGGTGAAGTCGCGGCCGGTGAAGTTATGTGAGGTTATGGCGAATTCGAAGCCCTGGTTGGTCATCTCGCCTTCGTTGCGGGCGATTGTGCTGGCAGCGGCGGCGCCGGCCGGAAGGGCCACGTTCATGAGCATGTCGGTGGTCTTCTTGTAGTACCAGTCGGCCGAGAGGGTCAGCCGGCTGCGCAGCACGGTGAAGTCTATGCCGACGTTTGTCTGGGTCGTTGTCTCCCAGGTGAGGTCGGTTGTGCGCAGGTTGGCCTGTGTTATGGTCGGGACGGCGTTCGACTGCCCTTCCTTGAACCATTCGATGCGGTTGATATTGTAGCGCTGGAGATAGGCATAGTCGCCGATACCCGACTGGTTACCGGTCTGTCCCCAGCCGGCGCGCAGCTTGAGGTCGTCGATCCACTGGACGTCGCGCAGGAAGCTCTCCTGCGAGATGCGCCAGGCTGCCGAGAACGAGGGGAAGACGCCCCAGCGGTGGTCGGGATGGAGCTTCGACGAGCCGTCGGCGCGGACGTTGGCGGTCACCAGATAGCGGTTGTCGAAGTTATATGATGCGCGGCCGAAATACGACATGATTGTCCAGGCCGAGGCGTTGGTGCCGGTGTTTGTCCAGTTGATGCGGTTGGCGGCGTTGAGGGTCTGGATGTCGTCGGAGCGGTAGTTGTAGCCCTGGATGTAGCTCTGATCCCACTTCGAGTCGGTCCATGATGTTCCGGCCATTACGTCGATGCGGTGCTTTCCGAAGTCGCGGACGTAGTTCAGCACGTTGTCCCAGACAAGGAGCTGGTTGTTGGCGCGGGTGTCGCTGCCTATGCCGAAGTTCTCGCGACCGTAGTTTGTCGAAACCGGATCAATGAAGTCGGTGTTTTTCGAGTTGCGGCGGTCGAGGGTGAATTTTGTGTTGAAGGTGAAGCCCGGCAGGATGTCGAAATGGAGGTTGCCCGATGCGATGAGGCGGTTCTCCTTGTTGCGTGAGTTCTTGTTACGGGCGAGGTTCTCCGAGGGACTGGTTATGTTGACGCCGTAGAAGTTGGTGTAGTACTGGTCGGGGTTTTCGGGATCCCAGACGGGGGCGTAGGTCGGGGTGTTGATGACCGAGAGGACAACGCCGCCTCGGTTGGCGCCGTTACCGGTGTTGATTCCGTTGGAGGTGTAGTCTGAATATACGATGTTGGCCGAGGCCGAGAGCCATTCGGCGATCTTGGTGTCGACGTTGACGCGGAAGTTATAGCGCTTGTAGAACGAAGGCTTGATAACGCCGTCCTGATCGAGATAGCCGAGGTTCATCAGATATTTTGTGCGCCCTGTGTTCTGCGATATCGATAGCTGGTAGTTCTGGGTTGTTCCGGTGCGGTAGATTTCGTCGAACCAGTCGGTGCGGTCGGTCAGATTCTCGGGAAGGCTTATGAGGCCGATCTCGTCCTGAAGCTCGCGATACTGCTGGGCGTTGAGGACGTCCATCGAGCGGCGCACTTTCGACCATCCGAACTGGGCTGTCAGCGAAACAGAAGGCTTTTCGGTGTTGGCCGATTTCGAGGTGATGAGGATTACGCCGTTGGCCGCGCGCGAGCCGTAGATGGCTGCCGACGAGGCGTCTTTAAGAATCTGGATGTCAGCGATGTCGCTCGGGGCGAGGAAGTTGATGTTGTCGACAGGGACGCCGTCGACAACGTAGAGCGGGTCGTTCGAGCCGTTGAACGATGTTGTGCCGCGCACGCGGATTGTCATTTCTCCGCCGGGAGCGCCGTTGGGCGATGTCACTGAAACGCCGGCAGCCTTGCCCTGGATAGCCTGGGCGGCCGATACGATGGGACGGTTCTCGAGGTCTTTCTGCGATACCGACGAGATAGCCGTCGTCACGTCGCCGCGGCGCACGCTGCCGTAGCCGATTACGACAACTTCGTCGAGCATATCGGTGTCTTCGCTCAGAGAGATGTTCATGTCGGCCGAGGCTTTCATCTCGACGGTCTTGTAACCGATATATGAGAATACGAGAGTGGCACCCTGCTTCACGTTGAGCGAGAAGCGGCCGTCGATGTCGGTCGACGTTCCGTTTTTAGTGCCTTTTTCGATTACTGAGGCGCCGATTAGCGGTTCGCCTCCGATGTCTTTGACGGTGCCGGTCGCTGTCACTTGTGCAAGAGCCGCTGAAGCGTTAAGCATAATGAGAGCGAAAAGCAAGGCCAAAGCTTTGAAACGCTTTGTCAGATTTTCCATGCTATTAAATTGGAAGTGATGAGTAAATTGGATTGACTTCGCAAAGTTACTTTAATATAAGTGGACGCCAATCCCTGAGGAAACTATATAGTAAATGAACGGAGTTGACAATTTGCTGAATTGTAGATTGTTGATGATTGGACGACCGGTGAAAATAGTAAGGTCGCAGCGGCTTGGCGGTAAGTCTTAGAAAGCCGGTTTGCCGAGCCGGCGCACGGCTTCGGCGAACTGCTCTTTTGAAATGTCGGACTTGTTGCGCATCTTCATCCGGGCGTTATAGACCGACTGGGTCGAGCAGTGGAGGAAGCGCGCTATCTTTACGCTGTCGTTGATTCCGAGCCTGACGAGGGCGTAGATGCGAAGCTCTGTCGTCAGCACTCCCGGCTTCTTCATGGCAACGCGCTCGTCGGGGCGCAGAAGGGTGTTGAAGTCGTCGACAAAGTTCGGATAGACTTTCAGGAATATGCTGTCGAAATTCTGGTAAAGCTCTTTTATCTCGCCGTGGCTGAGCTCGTGGGATTTCGTCAGTTCCTTGACCTCGTCGAAGTTATGGGCTACGATCTTGCGGTAGATATTGCGGCGGAATTCGTCGAGCTTGCTTATATAGTCGGAGCAGATGGCGAAGATGTCGGCGATATAGCGCTCTTTGGCGTCGTTGCCGGCGGCGAGTTCGCCGGCTTCGTCGCGCATGTTGCGGTAGAGAATCTCAAGCCTGTCGTTGGCTTCCTTGAGTTGCCGGCGTGTCAGTGACAGTTCCTCGACTTTCGAGTTCAGTTGGGCGTTCGAGCGGTCGAGCTCTGTTTTCGAGCGGTGGATTCTGCGGTTCTGTTTGTAGAGGAACAGCATGGCCACGGCCAGACCGGCCGCAAACACCAGGGCTATGATGAAGTAGACGTTCAGCTTGCGCCGCTGACGCTCGTTGCGCTGGCTGTAGGCTTTGGTGATATGATACTGAAGGTCGGCCAGACGCCCTACGCGCACGCGGCTCTTATAGTCGTTGGCAAGCTGAAGGCAGTGGCTTATATAGTCGTTGGCGCGTTCGAGATCGTTGCTCTGGTAGAGGCGGTTGGAAATTTCCTCGAGCGACGCAATCTCTTTGTTCGACGTTCTGACGTCGGCAATGGCCGACAGAATGAGATAGCGCATCATCATGTCGGAGTTGCCGGTCAGTTCGTAGAGCCGACTCAGAATCCATGCGTTCATGGCTTCTTCGCGCGTTGAATAGGTTGAGCTTTCGAGCGCTTTCTCGACAACGGGGATAGCTTCGCGCGTCTTAGCGGGATCGGTCATGCTTCGCCATGCAAGAAACCATATATACTGCGGGTCGGAGGGCTGCATGAGGCGGCTGACACTGTCGAGCATGGCTTTGGCGCGCTCAGAGTAGGGGCGTGTCAGCGAGTTTTTGCCCAGATACTGGTCTTTGTGGGTCACGACGAACAGAACACGGTTGTAATAGTCGGTGGCGAGCGCCGGTGTCATTTGGCGCGGGTCGACCTCGTTGAGCGCCGATTCGGCTTCGGCCAGCAGCCCTGTGGCGGCATAGACATAAGCTCTGTTGAGGTTCATCTCGTCGACCCATTCGCGGCGGCCGGTCAGCCGGGCGATAGCTGTCGAGATGTCGATATAATGGAGCGCGGAGTCGGAGTTGTAGGAGCTGTATTCGTCGACGAGATTGCGGCAGATCCAGAAACGCTGCTCGGGATTGGCGGTCTGCGACAGCCGGCGCCTCAGCGAACTGATGCGGCGCTCTTTTTCGGCTGTGTAGGCAGCCGATTTCCCCAGGCTCGAGTCGAGGCTGTCGAGCAGCTGCTGAGTCGACAGGCTGCTGTTGAGCGCCGCGGAGCTTTTTGCCGACGCGCCGCAGATCGATATGACTAACAGAATAATTGTGATGAAGGATTTAGACATGGTATTGCTCAGACTGACCGCGCAAAGATAACAAAAAATTCCCTATCTCCCAACGCGGCAGTTCATGGTCGGGAGACAGGGATATTTTTTTACAGGCTCAGCGGCAGTTCAGGCGTCGTCTTTGTCGGCCTTGTGGGTCTCGCTGTGGCGTTTGATCAGTTCGACGAGGTCGTCGGCGCTGTGGACGCCCGAGGCGCGCCATACAGGTTCGCCGTTCTTGAAGATTATAAGTGTCGGCACAGACTGCACGCGGTATTGGGCGGCGATGGGGCCTGCTTTGTCGACATCGACTTTCACAATAGTGGCGGCGTCGCCGACTTTACTTTTGACATCGTCGAGAATGGGGCTCTGCATTTTGCACGGGCCGCACCATGTAGCGAAAAAATCGACAAGCACGGGCTTGTCTGATTTGATGAGTTCGTTGAAATCGTTCATATCTCCTTTTTTATTGTCTTGAATAATAACGGTGCACAGCCGGCGTTGGTTCGCTCGTAATAGTTAAAATGCCGAAGCGAGGAATCCAAGGGAGTAAAGTGCCATGGCCATGGCCGTGGCACCCAGAAGAGGGTTGAGCGCCGCTCCCCTGAGGGTAACAAGGCGGTGGCGTATCAGAAACGCCGCGGCGACGTAGGCCAACGGGATAAACAGCCCCCAGCGCGGCCCGGCGATCCATAAGGGTTCCATAAGGACTACGGCGCCCAGGGCGTTGATGACGTAGAGCGCCGACATGGCCGGTCGTCCGAGAACGACGGCGAGGGTCTTCTTGCCGACCGAGCGGTCGGCGTCGGCGTCGCGGTAGTTGTTGACGATAAGCACGTTGGCGCCCATGAGACCTATTGAGAGCGAAGTCATGAACACGTCGGGCATCCATAGGACGCCGCTCATGACATAGTAGGTCAGGTTGACAGGTATTATGCCGAAAAAGAAGATCACGGCAATCTCTCCAAGACCGTGGCGCGAAAGCGGAAACGGCCCCGCGCTGTAGGCTATCACGCCTAAGGCAATGATTATTCCGGCGCCGACGAGCCACCAGCCGGAGGTGGCGGCGATGGCGAGCCCTACGGCGCAGGCAGCGGCGAGAACGCCGTAGGTGGCGGCTTTCATGGCCCGGGGGGAAATGTCGCCTTCGGTTACTCCGCGTCGCGGGCCGTCGCGTCCAGGCGCATCGAGCCCGGCCTTGAAGTCGTAGTATTCGTTGGCGAAGTTCGAGGCTATCTGGGCCAGGGTGGCGAACAGCAGGCAGAGTATGGCGGCTGTCAGACTGAAGCAGCGCGAGGTCAGCGCGAGCGCGCAGGCCGCTATGATGCCGGCGAGCGACACGGGCAGTGTGCGCAGGCGCATGGCTTCGATCCAGAATGTGATTTTTTTCATTTGACGTTGGTTGTGTCGACGCCGAAACAGCGGCGTATGGCGCGGGCTATTTCGCCGGCCTCACGTCCTCCGGCGCGCAGTATGGCGATGGTGTCGTTTGAATAGCTTCGCAGATCGCTTCCGGGCCCTCCGGTGAGCGATCCGACGTTGGTCTCCGACACCATCGACTTGCGGTTGTAGACGCGCAGAACCGAGTTGTAGTCGGCCTTGGCGACATAGCTCCTGAAAAGGCTGACAAGATTGTTGTAGTATTTTCGCGGGGCGAGCTGGTCGACGAGGCTGCCGACGTGGGCCTCGAGCTGACCGATGTTGTCGAAACGGCGGTCGACCGAGTATTCGGTCGTGCGCTTGACGTAGTGGCGGGTGTGGAGCAGAGCCTGTTGGTTCAGCTCGGCGCTGAAAAGCTTGAGCAGGGTGCGCTTTACTCTGGTGAACGCCTTGTGGGGGTCGCGGCCGTGGTATGAGGCGACGGCGCGGATGACATCTTCGAGCATCAGAATGTTCTCGATTTCGGCTACTTCGGGAACAAGAACCGAGTGAGACCGCAGATACTCGACCTCGCGGTCGGTGCGGCGGTCGCGGTCGACGATGCCTGTGGCGGCCAGGGAGTGGAGCGCTCCGAGAGAATTGAATGTGCGGGTGGCTTCGATGACCTTGTTGCAGCTTCCGAGCGATTTGACCGAGTAGTCGGGAAAAACAAGCGGATATAGCTTGGCGTCGATCGAACGCACGCTGTCCCCCTCGATAAAAAGAACAGGCTTGCGGGCGCCCAACAGGGCGAGGAACACGTCTTCAGAAATCTCGCTCCCTTCGGGCAGAAGCTCGTAATCCCAGGTGTGGTGGGCGGCATCGTAGCTTTTTACCCAGACGGTTATTGTGCCCGGCATGGGGGAGCGTGTCGAGGCGAAGTCAAGATTGTGGGTGACATAGACGATAGGCCCCGGATGGATAGCTTCGGCCATATCCCACACGCGCCCCATCACGGCACGGTTCAGAAACAGGCCGGGGTTGTCGACAATCATCGGGCTTCGGGGCGGTGTCAGCAGGGCGCACCCCAGATAATAGATGACGGCTTTCTCTCCGTCGCTCAGGCGTGCCGACTCATAGGAGTCGTCGCCGCTGCGCGGGCTGATGAGAAGTCGCCCGCTTTCGACGAGGACGCGGTTGTCGGGGAAAATCTGCTCCCAAAGCTCTACCAGCTTCTCCAGACGAGGCTGCTGTGAACCGGCGTCGCCTCCGAAACGACCTGCGAAGAGGGCAGACGCCTCTTCATCGAGCAAGACGGCCAGCATCCGCGCGAATTCGGTGTCGAGGTCGGCGCGGATCATTGAGCGTGAGGTCATTTTGCGATAGCGGCGGTCGATAAGACTATCGCCCGCGGCACCGACAGTGTAGAGCGCTCTCAGGGCCGACACCGCGGAGGCGTCGGTGTTGAGCTGACGACGGAGCCATGCTCCGAAACGTGACTTGCCTGCGCCGTTGGCACCGATTATTATCAGACGCCTGACATGCGGCGCAAGTACCGGGGCCGGGGCACCGTCGCTGCGCGGAGGCAGCGCGATTTTCGATGAGGTTGACATACATTGCAAATATACTCGAAAGATTCGTGGCCGCCAAATTTTTTATATGTATCTGTGGACGATTGGTTAATCTTCAGCTTTTTATTATATTTGCACAATAAACTCCCGCCGACCATGCCTAATATCGTTTATCCTATCGGAATTCAGAGCTTCTCGAAACTACGCAACGGGAATTGCTATTATGTCGACAAGACAGCGCTCGTCCACGAACTCGTCACAACGGGTTACTACTATTTTCTGAGCCGTCCTCGCCGGTTCGGAAAGAGCCTGTTGATCTCGACGCTCCACGAGTATTTCAAGGGTAACCGGGAGTTATTCAAAGGGTTGGCCATCGACAGACTCGAACCGGACGAGTGGCCATGCCACCCTGTGCTTCATATCGACTTCAACGGGCGCAACTACGTAAAATATCCCGAGATATTGACGCGCCACCTCCATACTACTCTTCTGAAATGGGCCGATGAGCTTGAGATTCAGATAAATCAGGAGCTTACCCCCGATGAGATGTTCAGCGAGCTTATCGAGCGGGCGGTGGAGAAGACAGGTCGTCAGGTAGTAGTTCTCATCGACGAATACGACAAGCCTATCCTTGACGTTCTCGGCGACAGGGATCTCGAAGAGAACAACCGCGAGGTTCTGCGCAGCTTCTACAGTGTCATGAAGTCTCAGGACGCCAACCTGCGTTTCGTCATGCTGACCGGTGTCGGCAAACTGCCTCAGATGAACGTGTTCAGCGGCCTGAACAATATAATGGACATCTCGATGAATCCGAAATATTCTACGATATGCGGCATAACAGAGCCTGAGCTTCATGAGTATTTCGGCAAAGGGGTCGCGGATCTGGCTGAAGCAAACTGTATGACGGTCGACGAAGCCTACGAGGCCTTGAAAGCGAACTACGACGGCTATCATTTCGCCGGCGACATGCGCGATGTCTACAACCCTTTCAGCCTTCTGATAGCCCTATACGACAGGCAGATAACCGACTCATGGTATCGTACCGGGACGCCGACTCATCTGATAAAGGCCCTCAAGCGGGCAGAGGCACCGATCGAAGATCTTGACGGGACTGTCTGCTCATTCGACCAGCTGCTGAACGGCAATGTTACCGGCGACGACATTGTGGCGACGCTCTATTATACTGGTTATCTGACGATAAAGGAATTCGACAGGATGACCAACACATTTGTTCTCGGCTATCCCAACGGCGAGGTCAGACGCGGCTTCCTGCAGAATGTGCTGGGTGTGCTGACCCGCGTCGGCGACGGCAGGGCGTCGACTATTGTCATAGAGCTGCTGATGAAGGTCCGGTCGGGTGACATCGCTGGTTATCTGGAGAAACTGCGGAGCTTCTTCGCCGATTTCCCCTACGAGCTTATAAAGCGCAACGAGGCCCACTATCAGGACGTGATCTATTGCATAACCAAGCTGCTGGGGTTCTATGTTCAGGCCGAATACCGGACGTCATCTGGACGCGCCGACATGATTCTCGGCACTAAAGAGGCTGTTTATGTCTTCGAATTCAAGCTCGACGCGGGCGCCGACGCGGCTATGTCGCAGATCGACGCCAAAGAATATGTCCTTCCATTCGCAGCCGACGGTCGGCGAGTAGTCAAAGTGGCCGTCAGCTTCTCGTCGGAGACCCGCAACATCGCCGACTGGACGATTGTATAAAATATAATGACTATGGCAAATCAGATCTATCCCATAGGAGTGCAGAGCTTCTCGAAACTACGCAGCGAGAATTGCTATTATGTCGACAAGACAGCGCTTGTCCACGAACTCGTCACTACAGGTTACTATTATTTTCTGAGCCGTCCGCGTCGGTTCGGGAAGAGCCTGCTGATCTCGACGCTCCACGAGTATTTCAAAGGCAACCGCGGTCTTTTCAAGGGGTTGGCCATCGACAGGCTCGAGCCTGGCGAGTGGCCCTGCCACCCTGTGCTTCATATCGACTTCAACGGACAGTTGTATGATTCCAGGACATCGGTGGGTGAGGTTCTGGAAAGCTGCCTGCGCGAATGGGAGCGCGAATATGGCGCGTCTGACGCCTCGATGTCCTATGCTCTCCGCTTCGGAGCGGTGATAAGGAACGCCGTAGAAAAGACGGGCCGTCAGGTCGTCGTACTCATCGACGAATACGACAAGCCGATCCTTGACGTTCTCGGCGACAAGGAGCTTGAAGAGAACAACCGCGAGGTTCTGCGCAGCTTCTACAGTGTCATGAAGTCTCAGGACGCCAACCTGCGTTTCGTCATGCTGACCGGTGTCGGCAAACTGCCTCAGATGAACGTGTTCAGCGGCCTGAACAACATCGAGGATATATCGATGAATCCGATATATTCTACGATATGCGGCGTTACCGAACCTGAGCTTCGGGAGTATTTCGGCAAAGGGGTCTCGGATCTTGCCGAAGCAAACGGCCTCACTGTAGCCGAGACATATGAGGCCTTGAAGGCGAACTACGACGGCTATCATTTTGCCGGCGACATGCGCGATGTCTATAATCCATATAGCCTGCTCACGGCATTGAAAAATAGGATGATAACCGACTCATGGTATCGTACCGGGACGCCGACTCATCTGATAAAGGCCCTCAAGCGGGCAGAGGCACCGATCGAAGATCTTGACGGGACTGTCTGCTCATTCGACCAGCTGCTGAACGGCAATGTTACCGGCGACGACATTGTGGCGACGCTCTATTATACTGGTTATCTGACGATAAAGGAATTCGACAGGATGACCAACACATTTGTTCTCGGCTATCCCAACGGCGAGGTCAGACGCGGCTTCCTGCAGAATGTGCTGGGTGTGCTGACCCGCGTCGGCGACGGCAGGGCGTCGACTATTGTCATAGAGCTGCTGATGAAGGTCCGGTCGGGTGACATCGCTGGTTATCTGGAGAAACTGCGGAGCTTCTTCGCCGATTTCCCCTACGAGCTTATAAAGCGCAACGAGGCCCACTATCAGGACGTGATCTATTGCATAACCAAGCTGCTGGGGTTCTATGTTCAGGCCGAATACCGGACGTCATCTGGACGCGCCGACATGATTCTCGGCACTAAAGAGGCTGTTTATGTCTTCGAATTCAAGCTCGACGCGGGCGCCGACGCGGCTATGTCGCAGATCGACGCCAAAGAATATGTCCTTCCATTCGCAGCCGACGGTCGGCGAGTAGTCAAAGTGGCCGTCAGCTTCTCGTCGGAGACCCGCAACATCGCCGACTGGACTATAATCTGAAAACAGACAATTATGGCTAATATTGTATATCCCATCGGAATACAGAGCTTTGTAGAGATTCGTTCTCTCGGCAGCATCTATGTCGACAAGACGGCCCTTGTGCATGAACTTGCCGATACGGGCAAATACTATTTTCTGAGCCGGCCTCGCCGGTTCGGAAAGAGCCTGCTGATTTCCACTCTGCATGAGTACTTCATCGGGAACCGTGCTATTTTCAAGGGATTGGCCATCGACAGACTCGAATCGGACGAGTGGCCCTGCCACCCCGTGCTTCATATCGACTTCAACGGACGCAACTACGTAAAATATCCCGAGATATTGACGCGCCACCTCTGTACTACGCTTCTGAAATGGGCCGATGAGCTTGAGATTCAGATAAATCAGGAGCTTACCCCAGACGAAATGTTCAGCGAGCTTATCGAGCGGGCGGTGGAGAAGACAGGCCGTCAGGTAGTAGTTCTCATCGACGAATACGACAAGCCGATCCTTGACGTTCTCGGCGACAAGGAGCTTGAAGAGAACAACCGCGAGGTTCTGCGCAGCTTCTACAGTGTCATGAAGTCTCAGGACGCCAACCTGCGTTTCGTCATGCTGACCGGTGTCGGCAAACTGCCTCAGATGAACGTGTTCAGCGGCCTGAACAATATAATGGACATCTCGATGAATCCGAAATATTCTACGATATGCGGCATAACAGAGCCTGAGCTTCATGAGTATTTCGGCAAAGGGGTCGCGGATCTGGCTGAAGCAAACTGTATGACGGTCGACGAAGCCTACGAGGCCTTGAAAGCGAACTACGACGGCTATCATTTCGCCGGCGACATGCGCGATGTCTACAACCCTTTCAGCCTTCTGATAGCCCTATACGACAGGCAGATAACCGACTCATGGTATCGTACCGGGACGCCGACTCATCTGATAAAGGCCCTCAAGCGGGCAGAGGCACCGATCGAAGATCTTGACGGGACTGTCTGCTCATTCGACCAGCTGCTGAACGGCAATGTTACCGGCGACGACATTGTGGCGACGCTCTATTATACTGGTTATCTGACGATAAAGGAATTCGACAGGATGACCAACACATTTGTTCTCGGCTATCCCAACGGCGAGGTCAGACGCGGCTTCCTGCAGAATGTGCTGGGTGTGCTGACCCGCGTCGGCGACGGCAGGGCGTCGACTATTGTCATAGAGCTGCTGATGAAGGTCCGGTCGGGTGACATCGCTGGTTATCTGGAGAAACTGCGGAGCTTCTTCGCCGATTTCCCCTACGAGCTTATAAAGCGCAACGAGGCCCACTATCAGGACGTGATCTATTGCATAACCAAGCTGCTGGGGTTCTATGTTCAGGCCGAATACCGGACGTCATCTGGACGCGCCGACATGATTCTCGGCACTAAAGAGGCTGTTTATGTCTTCGAATTCAAGCTCGACGCGGGCGCCGACGCGGCTATGTCGCAGATCGACGCCAAAGAATATGTCCTTCCATTCGCAGCCGACGGTCGGCGAGTAGTCAAAGTGGCCGTCAGCTTCTCGTCGGAAACCCGCAACATTGCCGACTGGAAAGTATTGAGTGATGAGTAAGCGCGTCAGTGAACCGAAATTTTATACACGTCTTGGCTACATTATCCTGTTGACGGTTGGCCTTATGGCGGTAATCTTGGTCGGATTGCCGCGATTTGCCGACCGTATGCGCGAAACGAAGGTCGTTGTTGTTGATACGGTGAAAGTAGTGACTTATCCGCGCCACGGCTCACGTAGCCGACATGATTCTACGGTTGTGAAACCACAAAGAAAACGAACTAAAAAGGTTCGAAAGAAACCGGTGCGTCAGGCCCCGTCGCCGCGCAATCCGCTCAGCGAGCCTGTCTGACACTCTGTGACCAATCAGAAAATCAAGAAATAAAAATATAAAGAGCGTATTCCAAATAAAAATGCTATATTTGCGCCGGTATGGCTTTATTAACGAAGCCATGCCGACATACAGAAACAGCGTTTTTAGCGGACCACTTCCTGAAAACTGGACACTTTCAACTAAGATGGCACGCATGGAAGCGCTCTTTCTCAGTTTTTCCGTATAGTCGGCATGCCTGTCAGGCATGCTCTATATACCATCACTGAGATTGAGTCGGTTTTATGCAATTCTCTTAGTTCGGTAGTCCAGAAATCCGCAGGAAGGAGTCGCATGAAAGCGGCTCATTTTTTGTGTGTAATTTTAACTTTAAATCAAGCTATATGATTAAAAAACTGATTGCCGGACTGCTTTTGGGTATTTTCGCTGTCGGCGTCATTCAGGCCGACGAGCCCCGCGCCCGCCGCAAGCGTCCCGGTTCTATGACTCACACCGAAGCCGAAGTCAACAACGCCCGGAAAGTTACCAAACTGCAGGGCCGCTATATCAGGGACAACTCGACCTTTGACGGCGACGTCTATATGGTGGGCGACGCCGGAGGGATAAAAATCGGCAAGGCCCGTATCGTTTTAAAAAACGGCGGCTACACTCTGTCGTATGACGCCGGAAGTTTCACCATGCGCGACGCGTCGACACGCGACGAACGCATGAGCAAGGGCATCACAGAGTATGAATATGAACACTCATGGAAAGATGAGAAATTAGGTAAGGATTTCGCCCACGCCGGAAAGTATGAGATAGCCGAGCAATTCGGTAAAATCAACCTGATTCTTTATGACGGCAATTCAACCGATGTGTTCGCCCGTATTCCGCTCACAAGCGCCAACGACAAATCATTCGAATTCACTGACGAGGATTTTCTCATCCGCTTCGCATCAGCCAACTGACATCATCAATTAATCACATTCATTTATTTTATGAAAACCAGATTTACAGCCATTGTCGCATTATTCATCATGTTTGCGACATTCGGAGCATCGGCAGCCGTCGATCTCAACGGAAAACACTATCAAGGCATCGGCAAGATCAAAGGCCAGCCCATCGACTGCTGGGTCGACATGAACTTCGACGATACCGACATCGAATTCAACGTTTCGGATGCCTACAAATTCGGCGCCTCTTACACCGCCAAGGCCGTAGGCGACAAGATCACCGTGACCGCCAAAGTGCCCGGCGCAGCCGCAACCACCCTCACCTCGACCGACGGAGGCAGCACTTTCCAGGGCAGCATCTCGCTCAACGGGCAGGCCCTGAATCTCTGGGTGCTCAACGTACCCGCAAAAATCAAGCCCTCTGAGAAACCCGCCGCCGAGCTTGAATCGGTAATCGGCGACCCCGACGGATATACCGCCTTCGTGCTTGTGAGCCTTCCCGGCGGCCAGCAGATGTGTGCCACATCGGAGTTTGCTTTCAACGGTGGCGACAAGACCTTCCGCATGACCTGCGACTCTCCCTCGCTGCAGAAGATATTCGGCAACATGCAGGGCTCATACACTGTTGACGGCTCGGAAATCGTGATGACCGATTCGACCGGCAAGACCGTACGCGGCTCGATATGCGACGACGGCTATTACCTCAAGATACCCATGGGTTCGGCACAGGGTATAACCCTGACACTCGTCCTGATAAAATAACACTTTAACCTATCTGAACCGAGACATGAAAATTTCAAAGAAAGTCTTCGCGCTCATCATGGCCCTGGTAATGGTCATGGGAGGCGCCGCCGACCTTTCGGCCCAGAAACGCAAGGCCGCCCCCGCGCGCAAGACAACCACCACCCGCACCACCGGGAAACGTACCACCTCGACCCGAACCGCGGGCCCGGCTCTTAAGGTCGCTGAACTTGAGGGCACGTATCTTCAGATGTATATGGATATGCTGTATCAGGGCAAACATATCGATGTGAATGCATCCATAGAGCTTAAGGAAAACGGCGAAGCCAGGTGGGACTGGGGTTATACGGCCTGGGTGGGCACATGGAGCGTTTCCGGCAACACGCTGAAAATAAACTCCGGCAGAGCGAACATTACCGCGACCTCTTCCGACGGCGGCAGAAGTTTCAGCGGGAAATTCGGCTCCGATAAATGTAAGCTCTTCCAGACATTTGTAAGGAAAGGTCTGACCGTTGACAAAATCAAGACCGAACTCCTCGACGGCACCTGTAAAGCCGCCTATATCAAACTCTACCTCGGCTCTGACAACCCCAATTTCGCAATCCCTGCGAAGGTGAAGTTTACCCCCGGAGATGAACCCGACAGAGGTACATTCAAGGTCACCAGCGACCACATGGTCATGACTGCCCTGGGGCTGATCAAAGGCGAATATGCGTTTGTCAACAATATGCTGCTCACAAAAAACCAGGATGACAAGGAATCAATGACCGCTCTCCACGATATGACCGGCTGTATATACATACCTCTCGGGCAATCAAAAATCCCCGGACTGTCATCCGGTTGGGTCACCATGGAGCTTCAGGTTTTCCCTTGATCCGGCTCCTCAAACCGCTAACAATCCCAATAAAGAAAACCGATGAAAATTATAAAAAACATCCTGACGGCATTTTTTGCCGCAGCCGTGGTGCTCGGCGTTTCTGCCGATCTCTCAGCGCAGACATCAAAATTTCCAAAAGGTCTGTGTGCACTCTATACCGAGACTCCTGACTCCACAGGAGCTGTGACAGCGAGGAGGTTCATTTGCGAACGTGGACCAGAGGTATACAACCCCGTAAACGACACGTATTCGGGAGTATGGCATCTTTCCGGCAATGATTTCAGCCTCGAACTCAATGGCGAGAAAATAAATGCCACTTCGACCGGCGATCCAATGTATTACACGGGCACCTATACCAGTCCACAAGGTGAAAGTACCGAATGCGAGTTTCTCATGACTCCAATGGACGACATGCGACCGGAGAAGATGATGGAAAACCTTCTCGCCGGCCAATATAAAAAAGCATACGTTCACTTCTGGAAGCTCGGCGACAATATTTATGTTCCGCAAAAGGCCTATCCGGTGGAGGTCAAGTTAAATCCGGTCGATGGTTTCAACGGCGGTTCCATAGCGCTTACCGGTAGCCCCGGGTTAATGTCGTTGCTCTCGAGTCCGACGATCCCATACTACTTCGACGGCGCAAGATTAAAGACTGTAGGCCCTTTAGGCCATATTAATGAAGACAATTTATTTGGTCTTTCTTATGTGTATGTCAATTTTTACAAGGACATCGAGATTCCGGGAATAGGTCTGGCACGTCCGTTTTTGGCCATCTATTTCTGATGACCGTCGGCGCCATCTGACGTTCTCTCTCCACAATCATCTTCCCCGCCGGAATGAGGCTGTGTCAAAAATTACGACACAGCCTCATCTTAAATCCGCCGTTCCGGCCGGCAGTGAAAGGTCGTAAAACATGTGTGATTTTTTGAGGGGTGAGGATGGGGTTTGTAGTTTTTTTGTATATTTGTGGATTGATAACTTTTTATTTTCTGATTGATTATGACCTTCGCCGAGAAGTGTAACAAAATATTCGATGACACAGTCGTTCTGTATCATGCCACCGACGATGTTGATTTCCAGCCTGTTGTTCCTGACGGGTATGGCGACATAGAGCGGATTCTTTTTGCAAAGAACTGGATTGATGCCGTTCAGTGGCATCTTGAGGATATAATCCGCGATCCGGCAATAGATCCGGTGGAGGCACTGGCGCTCAAACGCCGTATCGACCGCTCCAACCAGGAGCGGACCGACATGGTCGAGCGCCTCGACTCGTGGTTTCTCGAAAAATATGCCGGTGTCGAGGCTGTGCCCGACGCCGAGATCAACACCGAGAGTCCGGCCTGGGCTCTCGACCGCCTGTCGATTCTGGCGCTGAAGATCTATCACATGAAGGCCGAGACCGACCGGCCTGAAGCCGAGGCGTCCCACCGCGACCGCTGCCGCGCAAAACTTGATGTTTTGCTCGAGCAGCGCCGCGATCTGACCGAGGCTATCGACCGTCTTCTCGAGGCGTATGCCTGCGGTCGCAAACGCATGAAGGTCTATCGCCAGATGAAGATGTATAACGACCCTTCGACAAACCCCATCCTTTATGGCTCAGGCTCGAAGAGCGACAAGTGATAAGCCCAGACGGGTGCTTGTCACCCGGTTTTCGGCTCTGGGCGATGTCGCGATGACGCTGCCTGTGGTCTATGGCGCGTGTCGGGCCAATCCCGGTGTGGCGTTTATCTTTGCCACCCGCCGCCACATGGCCAAGATGTTCGTCAATCCTCCCGCGAATCTGACGGTGTTCGCTTTCGATCCGGCCGACTATGAAGGGCTGACAGGCCTTAAGCGTCTCTACGACCATCTTTCGTCGAAGTTCGATTTCGACGCAGTGGCTGATTTCCATTCTGTTCTGCGGACACGCGTGATCGACTGGTTTGCGCGTCGCGACGGGCTGAAGGTTGTGAGTCTCGACAAATCGCGCTCCCACCGTCGGGCTCTGACGCGCCGCCACAACAAGGTGCTTGTTCCGCTTCGCCCGATGCTCGAGCGTTATGCCGATGTCATCACGGCGTTGGGGTTGCACGCTCCCGGGCCGTTCGTGTCGCTTTTTCCGCCCGAAGGGGCGCCGGCCGAACGCTATGCCATTCTTTCTGAGCCGAAGCGCCGGGGCGAGCGCTGGGTCGCTGTGGCGCCGTTTGCCAAATATTCGGGCAAAATTTATCCTGCCGGGCTGATGGAGAAGGCCTTGCGCATGATTGTCGAAGACAATCCCGACGTCAGGGTGTTTCTGCTTGGAGCGGGCGCTTCCGAGGAAGCCCGGCTCGACAAGTGGAGCGCCACTATAGAACGCACAACCTCGCTGGCCGGAAACGGGGGCGGACTTGCCGCCGAACTGGCCCTGCTGAGCCATGTCGATGCAGTCGTGGCCATGGATTCGGCCAATATGCATCTTGCCGCCCTTGTCGGGGCGCCGACTGTGAGTATCTGGGGCGCCACCCATCCCTATTGTGGCTTCAGCGCTTTCGGCTCCGAAGAGGCCAATGCCGTGCAGCTTGCTATTGAATGTCGTCCGTGTTCGATTTTCGGCAACAAGACGTGTCGCCGCGGCGACTACCTGTGTCTTGCCGGTATTTCGCCGCGCACCGTGGCCGATCGTGTCAACAGCCTGCTAAGGGCCAATCCTCCTAAGAAATGAGTGAAGATTTCGACATACGCAATGCTGCCGGCCAGGTCGCCGGCAGTTCTGAGAAAGAGATCGAGCGCGCCATGCGTCCGCTGTCGTTCAGTGCCTTCGCCGGCCAGGAGAAGGTTGTCGACAATCTGAAAGTGTTTGTGACTGCCGCCCGTATGCGCGGCGAAGCTCTCGACCATCTGCTGCTGTTCGGGCCTCCGGGTCTGGGCAAGACCACTCTCAGCGGCATAATCGCCAACGAGCTTGGAGTGGGCTTCAAAGTGACATCGGGGCCTGTTCTCGACAAGCCGGGCGATCTGGCCGGAATTCTGACATCGCTGGAGCGCAACGACGTTCTTTTTATTGACGAGATCCACCGCCTGAGTCCTATAGTCGAGGAATATCTCTATAACGCCATGGAGGATTTCCGGATCGACATAACGATCGACAAAGGGCCGGGGGCGCGCACAGTGCAGCTCACGCTCGAACCGTTTACCCTCATAGGCGCCACCACACGTTCGGGAATGCTGACGAAGCCGATGCTGACACGCTTCGGAATCAAGAGCCATCTCGAATATTACAGCCACGAGATTCTCGAGCGCATTATACTGCGGTCGGCGCGTATTCTCGAGATAAAATGCACCGGCGAGGCGGCCCATGAAATAGCCATGAGGTCGCGCGGCACGCCGCGAATAGCCAATATGCTTCTGAGGCGTGTGCGCGATTTCGCCCAGGTGAAAGGGTCGGGGGTCATTGATCCCGCCATAGCGCGCTATGCCCTCGAGGCACTTCATATCGACAGCCACGGTCTCGACGAGACCGACACGAAGCTGTTGAAAACGATAATCGACAAATTCGGGGGCGGCCCTGTCGGACTTTCAACTATCGCGACGGCGATGGGCGAAGACGCCGGCACAGTCGAGGAAGTCTACGAACCGTATCTCATAAAAGAGGGCTTTCTGAGACGCACACCGCGCGGCCGCGAAGTCACTCCGCTGGCCTACGCCCATTTAGGAGCGCGCCGCAGTGCTCCCGACGGGCAGCAGGAATTGCCGCTCGACCAATTATGATCTGCCATGGCCGGAATTAAATCGCTTCTTAAAGACACCGCCATCTATGGTGTCAGCAGCATAGTCGGGCGCTTTCTGAACTGGTGTCTGGTTCCGCTCTACACCGTCATGTTCGCCGCTGCCGAATATGGCGTGGTGACATATGTCTACTCTATTGTCGCTCTGGCTCTTATAATCCTTACCTACGGAATGGAGACCGGTTTTTTTCGGTTCAGCAATCACGACGACTATTCCGACCCGACGCTCGTTTATTCGACGTCACTGATTTCGCTGGCGACGACCTCGACGCTGTTTCTCGCGCTGGTTCTTCTGTTTCTCCGTCCGATAGCCGGAGCGCTCGAATGCGCGGCCCACCCGGAGTATATAGCGATGATGGCGGCCGCCGTAGCCGCCGACGCCTTTACGGCCATACCGTTCAGCTATCTGCGGCGCATGAGGCGCCCGATGCGTTTCGCGTCGCTGAAGCTCGTCGGCATAGGGCTGAATATCGGCCTGAACCTGTTCTGGATTCTGCTTTGCCCGAAGGTCTATGCTGTGGCACCGTCGCTGGTCGGATGGTGTTATACGCCCGGATTCGGAATCGGCTATATATTCCTGGCCAATCTCGTATCGAGTCTGGCGATGCTTATTCTGCTGATTCCCGAGTTGCGCGGATTCCGCTGGCGTTTCGACGCGGTTCTCTGGCGCCGTATGCTAGTCTATTCCTGGCCGCTGCTGGTTCTTGGCGTGGCCGGCATAATGAACCAGACTATCGACAAGATTCTCTATCCTCTTCTTGTTGCCGACAAGGCCGAGGCCATGACGGGTCTCGGAATCTATGGTGCCAACTATAAGGTCGCCATTGTCATGGTGATGTTTATCCAGGCGTTCCGATTCGCCTACGAGCCGTTTATCTTCGCCCGCAACAAGGAGGCCGGCGACGACCGCATGCAGAGCTATCGCGACGCCATGCGCTATTTCGTTGTCTTTGCCATGATTCTGTTTCTGGCGGTGATGTATTATATCGATATCCTGAAATATTTCATATCTCCGCGCTATTTCAGCGGACTGAAGGTCGTTCCGCTGATAATGATAGCTGAATTCTTCTTCGGAGTGTTTTTCAATCTGTCGCTGTGGTATAAGCTGACCGACAAGACGATCTGGGGAATGTGGTTCTCGCTGCTGGGACTTGTCGTCACTGTGGTGCTCAACGTAGTGCTGGTGCCTCACATGGGATATATGGGGTGCGCTGTCGCGGCGTTGTGCTGCTACGCCGTCATGATGGTTGTTTCGTGGGTTGTCGGCCATAAAAAATTTCCAATCGGATACAACGTCAGACGTCTCGCCGGTGTTTTCCTTACAGCGATGCTCTTCTGGGGTGTAGCTGTGGCCGTCACGACCGACATCCGCTGGCTCGACCTGACAGTGCGCACGGCTCTGCTGGCGACGTTTGTCGCCGTAGCCATGAGAATAGAGCATATCTCGCTGCATAATCTCATTCCTTCCCGTTCCTGATATGAAACAAGCGTTACAGTCTCTGAAAAAGGCAATATTCTCATATTTCTCGCTTAACGGTTTCCTCGTGCCGCAGGCCGAGGCAGAGGCCGCTATCCGGGAAGGCGTGTCGTTCCGCGGCAGCAACACACTGGTGCTGATAACGGCAATCTTCATAGCGTCGCTCGGACTGAACACCAACTCTGTCGCCGTCATTATCGGCGCCATGCTCATTTCACCTCTAATGGGCCCCATTGTCGGAATCGGCCTCGGGGTCGGGGTCTGTGATTTCGAACTTATCAAGCGGTCGCTGCGCAATCTGGGAGTAGCCGCTCTGGTCAGCATCCTGACCTCGGCTATATATTTCCTTATCTCGCCCGTAAGCGAGGGGCACAGCGAACTGCTGGCGCGCACGTCGCCGACAATCTACGACGTTCTGATAGGCTTTTTCGGCGGAGCTGCCGGAATACTTGCCGTTGGGTCGAAAAGCAAGGGGAATGTGCTGCCTGGTGTGGCCATCGCCACGGCCCTCATGCCGCCGCTCTGCACCGTGGGCTATGGTCTCGCCACAGCTCAGGCCCATTATTTTTTCGGCGCCCTCTATCTGTTTGTCATAAACTCGGTCTATATAGCTCTGGCAACGTTTATCGGCGTCAAGCTGATGCACTATCAGCCTGACGCCACTGTCAACGCCGACCGTTCGCGCAGGGTGAGGCGCTGGGTCTACGGTCTGGCCGTGGTAGTCTTGCTGCCGAGCGTATGGATGACCTATTCCATGTTGCGCCAGAGTGCCTATCAGATGAAAGTAAACCGGTTTGTGACAGAGGAATTTCATTTCGACGGAACACAGGTCGTCAGTCAGTCGGCCACCGTTGTCAATGGCCAGCGGGTTATCAATGTGACTCTTATCGGACGCCTCCTGCCCGCCGATTCGCTGAAACTCGCTCTGAGTGCCCAACTACGCCATTACGGACTCGAGGGTGCGCGGCTCAACATAATCCAGGGAGGGGAGGCATTCTCGGGAGCTCCTGCAACGAGTGCCGACGATATCTATCGTCTGGCTCAGGCCACAATAATGCGCCAGCAGCAGTCGATCGATTCGCTGCGTTCGGCAGCCGCGCTCCAGACCGCAGCCGACAGCGTGGGCGCCACGATAGCCCCCGAGCTGAAAGTGCTGTTCCCGCAGGTGCGCGACATTGCCGTTACGCGCTCGGTTTTCGGAGCTGTCAGCAGCCGCCGGCTCGACACCGTCAATGTCGCCATGGTCAGCTTCGTTCGTCCGATGTCGGTTCAGGAGCGCGCCAAGTTTGTCGAATATCTCAAGGCACGGCTGCGTCTGAAGTCGATCGATATTGTCAATGTCACCTCCGAGATAAACCTCAGGGAACTTAACAGCCTTCAGGCCAACGACACTGTCAGAAGAAAATGAGCAACGATAAAAAAGCATTGAAAGTAACTTTTATCAGCCACAGCGATCTGCTCGGAGGCGCCGGCGTTGTCACCTGGCGCCTCATGCAGGCCCTGAACGCCAAGGGCATAGACGCCAGAATGATTGTCTATGCCAAATACAGCGACAGCTCGCGGGTGGCCATGTCAGGCTCGCGTTTCATACGCGGATGGAATTTCACCATGGAGCGTCTCGGAATACTGGCGAGGAACGATTTTAACCGTAGCGATCTTTTCAAAGTGTCGGTGGCCGACCATGGAATGCCGCTTTGGCGCCATCCGTGGGTTGCCGAGGCCGATGTCATCAATCTCTCCTGGATAAACCAGGGATTGCTGTCGCTCGACGGAATCCGCCGCATTGCCGCTCTGGGAAAGCCGATAGTCTGGACTATGCACGATATGTGGACTATGACCGGCATCTGCCACCACGCATATGAATGCGGCCGTTTCCGCGACAGTTGCGGCTGCTGTCAGTTCCTGAAATCCGACAATCCTTCCGACCTGAGCAACAAGGTCTGGTGGCAGAAGAAGAAGCTCTACGATGAGGTGCCGATTCATTTTGTGGCTGTCAGCAACTGGGCGGCCGAACGTGCCCGTTCTTCGTCGTTGCTTGGCGATATGCCGGTGACGGTCATTCCGAACGCATTTCCTATCGAGTCGTTCATGACCGAGCCGCTGGACGATTTTCCGCGTTTCGATCCCATCCCCGACCGCCGACGCCTGATTTTCGGCGCCGCGCGCCTCGACGATCCAATCAAGGGGCTCGACACCCTTATCGATGCTCTTAACCTGCTTTTCGACAACAATCCCGAAATCGGAATCAATACCGGCGTCATACTCTTCGGCGACATACGCGATAAGTCGATTCTCGATCGCCTCCGCTTCGCCGTGCTCAACATGGGTCGCGTCGATGATTCGCGTCTGCTGCGCCAGCTCTATGCCTCGTCGGTGGCTGTATTGTCGACTTCGCGCTACGAGACCCTCCCCGGAACACTCATAGAAGGCCAGGCCTCGGGCTGCCTGCCGGTCACGTTCGGCAACGGAGGCCAGGCCGACATAGTGACCCATCTCAAAGACGGCTATATCGCGCGTAGCGGCGATGTCGAAGACTTCGCCAACGGAATAATCTGGGCTCTCGGCCAGAAGGTCGACCGCCGCGCTCTCCACGACAGTGTAGGGCGCCGCTTCGGAGCCGACAGTGTAGCCGACCGATATATCAGCTTTTACGAATCTCTCCTATAAAACAGCCATGAGCAACACCCTGAAAATCTATTGCAAGAATCTCGACGAATATGTCGATATATCGGGAGGCGAGACTCTTCTCGATATCTTCCGCCGCCTCGAAGGTCGCATGAACGGTCTCAAACCCGTGTGTGCGCGTGTCAACAACAAGACCGAAGACTTGCGCTATCCGATCTTTGCACCGAAGCAGGTCGAATTTCTCGGGACCGATTCTCCTTCGGGCTACCGCTGCTATACGCGGTCGCTATGCATGCTGCTCTACAAGGCTCTCGACGAGCTTTATCCCGGCGCACGTCTCAGAATCGAGATTTCACTCGGCGGCGGTTATTACTGCCGTGTCTTCAAGGGCCCCGATTTCTCGTTGCAGCTGCTCGACAGGCTGCGCGACAAGATGCGCGAGCTTGTGGCCGCCGATATTCCTTTCGAACGCAAGGAACGGCTGACTTCCCACGCAATCGAAATCTTTCGCCGTCAGGGGCTCAACGACAAGGTCAGACTGCTTTCGACAACCCATGAGCTTTACACGGTCTATTACCGTCTCGGCCAGCTCTGCGACAGCTACTACGGAAATCTCGTGCCGTCGACCGGAATGCTCGGCGTGTTCGACCTTGTGCCCTATAAAGACTGGTTTCTGCTGATGGGCCCCGACAGCGCCGACCCGTCGAAGCTTGCGCCCGGTGTGGTGGCCGACAAGATGTATAATGCCTTTACGCGCTATCTGCGCTTCAACAATGTTATAGGAGTGAGGAATGTCGGCGAGGTCAATCTCGCTGTCGAGCGCGGCGATTCGGCCCGGCTGATAAATGTCGCCGAAGCTGTCCACACCAAATATATCAGCCGCATCGCCGACGAGATAACCGAACGTTATCATCGCGGAATGTCGGTTGTGCTCATCGCCGGGCCCTCGTCGAGCGGCAAGACCACGTTCATCAAGCGCCTTGGTGTGCAGCTGATGACGAATCTGCTTAAACCGCGCATGATCTCGCTCGACGATTATTTTGTCGACCGCGTCAACACTCCGCGCGACGCCTCGGGCGACTACGACTTCGAATCGCTCCACGCCCTCGATCTCGAGACATTCAACCGCGACCTCAACGCCCTCATCCGCGGTGAGGAAGTCGACCTGCCGACCTACGACTTCGGATCGGGAACCCGTAAGTATACAGGCAACAAGATCCGTCTCGAAGAGGGCACCATTTTGCTCATCGAGGGAATCCACGGTCTGAACCCCGAGCTGACGAAGTTTGTCGACGACTCGAAGAAATATCGTATCTACGTCTCGGCTCTTACCACTCTCGCTATCGACGACCACAACTGGATTCCGACCAGCGACAACCGCCTGCTGCGCCGGATTGTCCGCGACCACAAATATCGCGGAGTGTCGGCCGTCGAGACAATCCGCCGGTGGCCCAGCGTGCGCCGCGGCGAAGAGAAATGGATTTTCCCCTATCAGGAGAACGCCGATGCCATGTTCAACTCGTCGTTGCTCTTCGAGGTGGCCGTGCTGAAGGAATATGCCCTTGAGCTGCTTAAGCGCGTGCCCCACGACGTTCCCGAATATGGCGAGGCATGGCGCCTGATGCGGTTCCTCGAACCGTTCGCGCCCATAGAGCCTTATATGATACCTCCGACCTCGCTTCTGCGCGAATTTGTCGGCGGCTCGTCGTTCAGCTACTGATAAGTCATGCAGATCAGCAACCGAGTAAAGCGTAATATATTTCTGACATTATTGATTGTCGGACTTGCCTGTATTGCCGCTAGAATCTGGGATGTCGCCATGGCTCCGTCGTCAGGCCGGGCATGGTTTGACTTAGCCGGCACAGTGGTCATAACGTATCTGTGCTTCGATAATTACAAGACATATCGTCGCAGGGTCAGGCATGGGATCAAGTTCGGCTCTGAAGCAGACACTCCCCGGTAACCAACGCCGCCATTGTTCCCTTGGGGCACCCAGTGGTTGTCATAGGCGCGATATGAATTCTGAGCCTGTCATTTCTTCTGAAAGGGAGAACGCAAAAAGCTTTTTCCCAAGATCTTTGAGAGATGCGCCCACAGTCTCGTCGCAATGCCATTAACTTAGTGCGTTGAGCCCAAAAGGTCTGGCTGAAAGCGCGCGACAAGCGCCGTGAGGCGCGATATCTCTACATCCCACTGCGATAGCTGTGGGCCTGAAGTAGCCCCGTATCCCCGCGACAAGCCGCGGAGCGTGCGCAGTCGCGGAACGGCGATAGCCAAGGTTTCAGTTCAAGTCGTCAGGATGATACGAAAAACCTAATTCTTCACAGATAGCCCGAATCTCCGCATTGAAATCCAAGCGCTTATGGTGCTCAGGTTGTGATTCGATGTAGTTTATTGTTTTTCGCACCATACTCGGCGAAACCGTACATGCGTAATATCCCTTACACCAGCTCGAAAACGACGTCGGTCCGGAGCTGTGCCTCAGCCACGCACTTGATTTTGCTTTCAGTGCTGCCATAAAAGCACTGAGCGATATTCTGGGGGAAAGATCAAGAAGAAGATGTAAATGGTCGTCGACACTGTTGACGATCATCACCTTACTTTGGTTCTCCGCGGCAATGGCAGTGATTACCCGATGCAGTTCCAACCGGTTTATGCCTTTAAGGACAGGACAGCGACCGGCAGTTCCGAACACGATGTGATAGAGGGCGAGTACTTTGCTCATGGAATTTTTTTCAAATATAAGGAAATTTCCATAAACACCGACCTTGGCTATCGCCGTTCCGCGACTGCGCAGGCTCCGCCGCTTGTCGCGGTGGTTAGAGGCGCGTCAGCGACCCACAGCTATCGCAGTGGGATGTAGAAATATCGCGCCTCACGGCGCTTGTCGCGTGGAAACCGATACATTCTTTGGCGGCTGCCTCCAGCATTATCTGACTGCTGACACTCAGCCAAGTAATGGCATTGAGGCTCGTCGATATAGTTGTCAATCAGTACTATTAACCCTGTAGCCTACAGATATAATGACATCAAGGTTATAATATGGCAACTTGCGCCTGACCCTTCTCTTTCCTTCTGTCTGAACTGTCAAGTAATTCTTGACAGTTTATGGTTAATCCAACTCGCCTTCTCTGTAAATATTTGATATATGCAAGCTGATGTTTTGTTTAGTCGCTTGAAATAGTTCTGCCATCTGAGCTTGTGTCAACCAAACAGTTGCGTCCTCAAGGCGTACTTCAAGCTTCATTGTCTCATCAGGTTGATAGAGTTCGATTTCGTTAGTTTCCATAGTAAGAAATGATGTTGTCTTTATGTTGTCAGTGTTGGCGGAGCTGCCAGAAGGCGACGGCGGCGGCAGCGCCGACGTTGAGCGAGTCGACGTTGTGGGCCATCGGTATGCGGGCGGTGAAGTCGGCGTCGGCGATGACGTCGGCGTCGAGTCCCCAGCCTTCCGAGCCGAGAATGAGGGCGAGGCGGTCGTGGCCGGTGAGAACGGGGTCGTCGATGCTGACCGATTTGTCAGTCAGGGCGAGGGCCACTGTGGTGAAACCCATGGCGCTGAGGCGCGCCGGGGCATCCGCTGCTTCGGTCCATGGAACCTGAAACACTGTTCCCATCGATACTCTGACTACGCGCCGGTTCAGCGGATCGCAGCTCGTCGGCGTCACGACGACAGCGTCGACGCCGAGGGCGGCCGCCGAGCGGAATATGGCTCCTATGTTCGTAGAGTCGACAACGCCGTCGAGCACCGCCACACGGCGCGCATCCTCGCAGAGGACTTCGAGCGAGGGGAGCGGCGGACGGCGCATGGCGCACAGAACGCCGCGTGTCAGAGTGAAGCCGGTGAGCCGGGCCAGCAGCTCGCGCTCGCCGGTGAAAACGGGCATCTCCGGCGGACAGGCGGCTATTATCGCGGCGGCGTCCCCCTTGATATGGCGCCGCTCGCAGAGAAGCGCCGTAGGTTCAAGCCCTGCTTCGAGAGCGAGGCGAATGACCTTCGGCGATTCCGCAATGAAGATTCCGCGGCCCGGGTCGAGCCTATTACGAAGCTCAGCCTCGGTCATCGAGGCGAAAACCTCGAGACCGGGCTGAGCAAGGTCGGTTATTTCACAGATCATTTGCCGGTGAATACGCGATATTCGCCCGGGTTGAGGGTTGCCGGCATCTCGGCGGCTGCGCCTTTGAAGAAGTCGGTCATGTTGTCGAGGGCGGGAAGGTCATTGCCGGCGGCTTTCACTTCGGCGGCTTCTTTGCCGAGGTTGACGACAACAACGACTTTCGAGCCGTCTTTCTCGCGCGAGAAGGCGTAGATGTCGGGGCTTGTCATCTTGTAGCTGACAAGTTCACCGCCTTCGACACCGGCGCGGAGGGCCTTCTGGTCATGCTTGAGGGTGTTCAGTTTCTTGTAGAAGTCGAAATACTTGTTGCGCGGTTCCCATTCGGGAGCTTTGTCTTTGTCGAAGAACTTGAAGGCGCGGTTGAGGCCTGTCTCCTGACCTGTGTAGATAAGCGGCATGCCGGGCAGTGTGTAGCACAGAACGGCGAAAGCGTCGGTGAGGTTGCCCAGACGCTGGAACTCGGTGCCTTCCCATGAGTTGAGGTCGTGGTTTGTGACCATGTTCATCATGTAGGAATCCTTGGGATAGTTCTTGGCCTGGTCGGCGAGCAGCGAGTCGATGGCGGCGGCGTGTTTGACGGTGTAGGTGCGCGATTCCCCCTTGTCGTTCTTATAGGTGTTCTGTCCGGCGGTGGCGGCGATCTCGTTGAAGAGGTCTTTCATCGGCCAGTTGTAGGCCATGTCGAAGGCTTCTTTCTCAAGCTCGGGCACCGATGCCTCGGCGAGCATGAACATGTCGGGCTTCACCCCTTCGAGGGCCTTGCGGCACTCATTCCAGAAGTCGGTCGGAACCTCCATGGCAACGTCGCAGCGGAAGCCGTCGACATCGACATCCTTGAGCCAGAAGCTCATGGCGTCGATCATGCCTTTGCGCATCTCGGGGTTCGAGTAGTCGAACACGTAGACGTCGGTCCAGTCGTAGACACCTTTCATGTTGCCCTGTTCGTCGCGCTCATACCAGTCGGGATGTTCGGCGACCCATACGTTGTCGCGGCCCGAATGGTTGGGCACCCAGTCGAGTATTACCTTCATGCCGAGGCTGTGGGCCTGCTTGACGAGGTCTTTGAATTCGTCGAGTGTTCCGTATTCGGGATTGAACTCTTTATAATTTTTGACGGCATAGTAGCTGCCGAGCGAGCCTTTGCGGTCTTTCTCGCTGATTGGGTTGATCGGCATGAACCAGAGAATGTCGACGCCGAGATCTTTCAGGCGCGGAAGCTCTTTGGCGAAGGCTGCCACGGTGCCAGAGTCGGTATACTGGCGCATGTTGACCTCATAGATGACGGCGTTGCGGCTCCAGTCGGGGTGGTTGACGGTTGTCCATGTCGAATCGCGCTCTTCGGAGGCGGCTTCGGCTGTCTTTTTCGACGAGCATGACAGAAGCAGGGCTGCTGCGGCGGCAGCTGCTGCTGCGATGACGATTAGTTTTTTCATGTGGTTGATTGATTTTTGGTATGATATAATCGGATTAACTGTTATCGGCTATAAGCTCGGCAAGGGCCTCGCGTGTCAGCCCCGCTACCGGAGCGGGATCGGGGAGCGCGGCCGCTATTGCCTCGCGGGTCCGCGGCAGGCCGCAGAGCGAGTCGAGCACGGGCTGGAGCGGCCCGGTTGTGAAGAAATCGCCTCCGAGGGTCACTCCGGTTATCAGGCCGTCGGCGCCTGTGGCCACAGCTATGTCGAACTGTCCGACCCCCTCGATGCGCTTTCTTGTTGAGGGTGCGCCGGCATGGCGTCCGCGGCGCGGAGCCTCCCACTGCGGCTCGTGGTAGCGTTTCTGAGTGGCGAGAACGTCGGCAATGTCGTCATCGGTTAGAATGAGCTTGCCGTCGGTCAGCCGTTCGATAGTCAGCCGTTTGAACTCTTCGAGCGAGAGCCCGGGAAGCTCGCGGCGGATCGTTGTCACGCGGCTTTCGACAGAAGTCACCCCTTTCGACAGCAGCTTGGCGCGCGAGGGGGTCAGCGCGGCGCGCATGGCCGCCGCGTCGGTATCGTAGAGCATCGTGCCGTGGGCGATATTGGCTCCCGGGACGTGGAGGAACGCGCAGCCCGACACCTTACGGCCGCTGATGAGCACATCGTTGCGCGTCGTCGACGAGGCGTCGAGCCCCAGACTGCGCAGCAGTTCTGCCACCATGGAGGTGAAGCGGGCGAAAGTAGTGACGACCTCATTTCCGCCGGTGACATAGCCGAACATGACGTTGTTCATGTCGGCATAGATGGCTCCCCCGCCGCTGCGGCGCCTGATGACGTCGATGCCGTGGCTGCGGCAGTAGTCGAGATCCATCTCCACGTCGAGCCATAGATTGCGGCCGCCGACAACCGTCGGTGGCACCTGCCACAGAAAGAAATAGTCGTCGTCGCTGACGGCGGCATAGCGGCGCGCCACAACCTCTTCAACAGCGAGGAAGAACGACGCGCGGCGTCCGTCAGCCGAAAAATTGCCGGGATAGCAGATCTGTTTCATTTTCCGCAAAATTACGAAAAATCCCCAAATTCATAAACGTTGAGATTTCCCAAAAGTTTGCCTGACAAGCGCCGTGAGGCGCTTATCGCGCGCTTTCAGCCATACCTTTTAGCTCAACGCACTAAGTTAATGGCATTGAGGCACGTCCTACTACTGGTCAATCTTTTTTGGCAATTAGAAGCTCAAAAGACATATCTGACAGCGCCCGACAAGCGCGGGACGCGCGAAATCTCTACAACCGGCGGTGTTAGCCGCCGGACAGTAGGCCTCCCCCACAAATTCGCGGCAAGCCACGGCAGTGCGCGCCGCCGCGAAACGCGACAGCGCCGGCCGTCGACCTTGGCTATCGCCGGTTGCGTGACTGCGCGCGCTCTGCGGCTTGTCACGCATATATTGTTGGCTCTCAAGCCCACAGCTATCGCAGTGGGATGTAGAAAATCCGCGCCTCACGGCGCTTGTCGCGCGAAAACCGATACGGTCTTTGGCGAATGTCTCAAGCATTATCTGACCGCTGACACTCAACGCACTAAGTTAATAGCATTAACAACCGACAATACGCAAGTAACAGGCATGGTGCTCGCTACGGGATAAAATTTTTTGTAACTTTGCCGCGAGAAGGAGCTGCGTGTCATTATAAGAAAGGAACCCTATACCATAATGAAGAAGTTGTTTTTAGTTTCGTTGATTATCGTTCAGGCGTGCATGGCGTTCGCACAGAATTGCAGCGTGGACGAGCCGGTGTATAAAAGTGTCGATATACCACCTCATTATTTAAATGGTGGCGACAAAGGCTTATTGAGCGACCTATACACCATTATTTCAGAAACCGCTCCTGTTAGTCAGGATTCGGTCAAAGGCCGTGCCGTTGTCAGTTTCTCTGTTTCAAAAGACGGTCAGATAGATACGAGCTCAATTAAGGTGATTAGAAACCGATCTGTGCCTGATGATTACCTTAAAGCCGCCATTGAAGCCATTAAAAAATTAGGCAAATTCGAGCCGGGAAAACAGCTCGGAACTCCTAAAAGGGTGACATATACCATCCCTATCGTCTATCCGGTTCCACCCGAGTATATAAAGACAAATGAGTGAATGACAATATAAGAGGCTGTGTCGTAATTAAGGTTTTACGGCACAGCCTCTTTTCTTATCTGTATGATAGGGCTGTATTATTTTTTCGTCGAAATGTATATTGTGTTTTTGCCTTTGTCGACAGTCATAGAAACGATGCTTTCGGGTGGCAGAGCGTTCATCTCCATTTCGCCGATCTTTTTACCGTCGAGAAGTATGGTCATTTTCCCGTCGGTTTCGGAGTTGACCGTAACAGTCTTTGCGCTGGCGAAAAAGTTTTCAAGATCGAAAGGAATCTCTTTTCCGTTGACTGTCAGAGTCATCTCCGGCTTGTCGAATTCATCGATGAAGGGGAATGTTGCGGTTATCACGGCGTTGCCGTCGGTCATCTCGCACTGGAGCGACGAGGCTCTGTAGGTCTTGCCCCGGTCGGTGTAGGTTCCTCCCGACACAGTCAGGTTGTCACCGAGATTCTCGCCTTTGATGACGATGGTTGTCTTGTCGCCGTTGTTGTTGACGTTGGTGACCTTGTAGCGCTGGATCGAGATTTTGTCGTCAGCCTGATTTTTACTACTTTCGCCGGCGGAAACATTGCTGGCGGCGATGGTTGTCACTGCGGCGCGCACAGCGGGGACGGCTGCCACGCCAAGCGCGATTGCGAGCGTCGGCACGAGCGCGAGGGCTTTCAACCGGCGCCGACCACCGCTTTTCTTCTGATACATCATGGTGATACGTTTTTTAAGTTTACTATGATTCAGGCTGTTGGCTAACGACGGGAATCTGCGGCCAACAGCTTTTTTTATCAATACCATCTGATATTCCTGCGGATCGTGGCCCCGGTCTATCACGGCCATGTCGGCCTGATATTCATGGACAAGCATCAGCTCGTCGCGCATGAGCCATGCGGCGGGATTGAACCAGTTGACGATGCATGCCGCCTGGGCGAGCAGCAGATCGATCCAGTGGTGCAGGGCGACGTGTCTCAGCTCGTGGGTCATTATTGCCCGGCAATTGCTTTCATAGTCGGCCCGGAATATCACGACATAGCCCATCCAGCTGAAAGGAGCGAAGCTGTCGCTGTCGGTCACGACGAGCGTGTAGCCGTCGCCGGCGATCTTCTCGCCCGATCGGATAACGTTTGACAGTCTTATCCATACGACCGCAGTTCTGACGGCCACTGCTGCCATACCGGCTATGTAGATCCAGATCATGACGGTTCCCCATACCGGCGCTGACTGCGCGGCAACGAGGGCTTCGGCGTTGCCCACGGCCTCGAATGTCAGTTCTCCCGACAATTGCCTAAGGGTCAGGTTCTCCAACCCGAGAAATATGGCCGGCGACAGGAACGAGACGAGGTATATCCCGAGCAGAACGCCACGGTTGAAGCCATGCTGGTTTTCGCGCGCGAGGAAAAGCCGGTAGGCCAGATACATGGCGAGCATCGACAGCCCGCTTACTATAGAATATGACAGCAGCTCTCCCATGTCACTTTCCTTTGCGCTCCACGATCCTGAGCAGTTCTTTCAGTTCGTCGGCCGAGATTTTGTTTTCGTCGACAAGCGCCGACACGGCGCCGTAGTAGCTTCCGCTGAAATATTTTCTGATGAAGTTTCCGAAGCTGCGGCTTCGGAAGTATTCTTTTTCTACGGTGGCGTAGTAATGGAAGGTACCCCCCTCGTCGTTGTGGGCGGTGAATCCCTTGGCTTCGAGGCGGCGCATGACTGTCGAAACCGTGTTGAAATGCGGGCGTGGTTCGGGGTAGAGCTCTACGAGCCGGCTTATCGTTGCCGGGCCGTGTTCCCAGAGCAGTTGCATGAGTTCTTCCTCTTTGGGAGTGAGCTGATCTTTGGCGGCTTTCCTCATAACTATTTTTGTAGTTTTACGGCGCAAATATAGCAACTATTTTTGTAGTTGATGCGGCCGCCAAAAGATTTAACCTCAATTAACGATTGTGGGCCGCGGCATGCCGCGACCCTACACGTCGGTTGTTATTTGCGGAATGGGTCGAGGGCCACGGTCGGCGAGCCGTTTTCGAAGCACCCCATGCCGTAGCCGCCGTTATAGCCGGCCGGGGCCTCAGGTTCCCAATAAAAGATGCCTTCGACAGGAGTAGTCATCATACGGGCGATGAGATCGCGGCATAGTTCGGCCTTGTCGTGAGGCATGCCGATCTCGCATATCATAACCGGTCGGCCGTAACGCTCTTTGAGATACGAGATGTTTGCGACACAGTCGTCGACAATCTTTTTCCAGCCGCCAGGCTGCCCCTGCTCTTCGGCCCAGTAGGGGTAGAGCGACATGCCGATCATATCGTATTTACCGCCGTTGGCTTCGAGTAGGCCGAACATGCGGTCGTAGCGCCAGCGGTCGTTGCCGGCGTCGAGATGGACAATGACTTTCGCTTCTGGAAAGACGGCTTTAACGGCGTCGTATCCGGCGTTGTTGAGAGCCGTGAGCTGTGCCGGATTGTCGACCGAGCCGGCCGGTAGCATCATCCCCGGCGTAGTCTCGTTGCCGATCTGCACCCATTCGGGGGTTACTCCGGCGTTTTTCAGAGCTTTCAGCACCCCGTCGACATGGTTTGCAACCGAGGCTTTCAAACCGTCGAACGACAGACCTTTCCATGCTTCGGGCATCTTCTGGTTGCCGGGGTCGGCCCAGGTGTCGGAGAAATGGAAGTCGATCATCGTGCGCAGGCCGAGTGCTTCGGCGCGGCGCGCTTTCGCGACGACGTCGTCGGTCGAATTCCAGCCGTCGGCGGGATTGACCCATACGCGCAGGCGAATTGAATTGACTCCGCAATAGTCGCGCAGAAGGGCCATCAGCTCCATCTCGCGGCGTTCGGGAGCGGGAGTGTAGAAGCGCAATCCTTCCGATTCCATCTGCGTCAGCCAGCTGACGTCGGCTCCGCGGGCGAAGCCTGTCTCTTTGACGGGGATTACCGGGTCGGGATCGGGCTGAGGGGGAGTGGAGGGCTCGCTGTCGGAGCATGAACTGAAAGCCAGAGTTGCTGCGGCAAGGACTGCGGAGAGTATCAGGGGTATTTTCATAGGTTTCCGTTATATTAAAGGTGTTGGAGATTTACTCCGCAAAGATACTCACTTATTTTTAAAGAGCTGAAGTAACAGTGTTGTTACAGTCTGCTACAATTTACTGTTACAGTATTGTAATAGTAAAATAATATCAGCAATATACTGAAAATCAGAATTATAATACGATGTGTCATTATTTTGTAACAGAATTAACATTTATTTGCGCTTTTAGCTGTTCATCTTCTGATTTTCGAAGTAATTTTGTGTTGTCGATAATCACCAATCGAAAAAACGACGTTACAACGATAAAAAAAATTCTATTATGGCAGCTTCAACAATTTTCCAGAGCAAACTGATGGACCTTCAGTCCAATCTTCTTAATTTCGCCTATATGCTTACCGGCAGCCGCGATGATGCTTACGATCTTCTGCAAGACACCACCCTCAAGGCTCTCGACAACGAGGCGAAGTACGTTGACAACACCAACTTCAAGGGCTGGGTGTTCACGATAATGCGTAATATCTTTATCAACAACTACCGCCGTCAGGTTCGTTGCGCAACAGTAGTGGATCAGACTGAAGACCTCTATCATCTCAACATCAGCCAGGACTCAGGCATATCCTCACCGGAGTGTTCCTACGCCGCCTCGGAAATCACCGATGCCATCAACTCGTTCCCCGACTGCTATCGTATTCCTTTCTCGATGCACGTTGCCGGCTATAAATACAATGAAATAGCCGACGAGATGCATCTTCCGCTCGGCACAATCAAGAGCCGCATATTCTTCGCTCGCAAAAAGCTTCAGGAGCGTTTTGCCGACTATCGCTGATATTCGGCGCTGTAATAGATTTATCTCAAAATACACCGGCATAAAACACACGCCGAGAGGTCGCGCCATCGCGCGGCCTCTTTCCTTTCTGGAATTATGAACTCGGCGGCGTTTTATCGGGATTAATCAGGATTAATCCCGATAAAACGGGGGCATTGGGGAAAAGAAAGGGAGGCCGCCCGGCCTCCCTTTCGGAGCGGTTAGCGGACGGCTACTTTGTAGCTCTTGCCGGCTACGGTAACGATATAGATGCCGGGAGCGGCGGCGATGCGTGTCTCTGCGCCCATTGTGCCGCTGGCCATTATGCGTCCCGAGAGGTCGCAGACGGTAACTTCCATGCCTTCGGCACCGAGGATGTTGATGCATCCTTCGCTTCCGAATACGTGGACACCTTCGGCCGTGGCTGTCGAGATGCCTGATTTGGCGCTGACGGTAACGTCGACGGCTGTCATTGGCGATTCGCCGCGGCTGTAGCGTGCGGTGATGCCGTAGGTGTAGGTGCCTTCGGGAAGGGCTGTCGGGCTCTTGTAGGCGGCTGTCTCGGTCTGGGCTATCACTTCGGCTTCCTGATAGATGTTGTAGCCGAGAAGCTGAGCCGATGCCGAGCCTGCGGCTTCGTAGGTGATGTCGTCGACCATGAGGGTGAAGCCGTCGGCGCAGTAGCTGATGTTGCGGATGGCCATGCGTTTGGTGCCTTCGGGGAGGTCGAAGCTGTATTCCGTCCACTGGCCGTCGTTGACAGCGTCGCGGTCAACCGGCTGGAAGTCGTTCAGAACCATCGAGCCGTCGGTGTAGCTGACTTCGTAGCCGGCACGGTAGCCCGGGGTGTTGCGCATGAACATTTTGACGGTCTGGGCTTTTCCGGAGAGTTCGGGTGAGATCATCCAGTCGTCGGCAGAGCCGGAGTCGCCGGTAGGACGGACAGACATGAGCAGCTTATTGCCGGTGTTGGCGGGATAAGCGTTCGCGGACAAGGGACCTTCTTCGGTGTCGATGACGGCCCATGAGGCGGGTTCGAAGGCTGTCAGGCCGGGGATTATCAGTGCGTTGCCGGCGCCGTCGTTGAAGCCGAGGATATTGCGGCGGTCGCGGTCGTAGATGGTCCAGCCTTTCTGACCGGCTGCGCCGGCGGTCCAGTCTTCAAACGATTCTGTTACGACGCCGTCTTCAGCTGTTTCGGGGGCGTCCCAGGTGAGGGTTACGAACATGTTGTCGTCGGCTGTGCCTGCTACATTGCTGACAGCGGGCAGGTCGGCGGGAACGGTCATAATCTTGAGGTTGGCAACCTCGTTGTCGGTGGGTTCTTCGTCGGCAGCGAAGTTAACCTTGATGGCGACGGTGTGTTCCGTTGCCAGATCAACTGAGGGGAAGGAGTGGGTCAGAGTGGCCTGACCGGTCTTTCCAGCTTCGATATTTGTGCCGGCTACAGATGTGGTGAGTTCGCCGTCGACATACATTTCGATAGTTTCGGGAGTGGCGTCCTGAAGACCATCGTTGGCGATGTTCACAATGGCGTCGAACTGAGCGCCGGGAGCCACGCTGACAGGCAGTGAGTAGCTCTGGATGGCGAGATCGTTGGCAGCGCGTTCGCTGACTTTGAGGTTGTCGACTGCCGTGAACATGTAGTTGTCGGTGTAGACATCCAAAGCGCAGGTAACGACGTTGTCGGCGTAGTCGCTGAGGTCAACGTTGACTTTGTTCCAGCCGTAGCGTCCGCCGGTGAGCTCTGCAACAGTGCGGGGTTCGCCGAGCGAGTGCCAGCGGTTGTCCATATAGGAGTAAACCTTGAACTCTACCTTGTTGTTGCTCGGATTGGTGCCGGCCGCATCGGGGTTGTAGAGCATCAGTGAGAGTGTCGGCGATGTGCTGTTGCCGAGATTGATCTTGCCGGTGTAGAAACGGCCGATCGTCTCTGTGTAGGGCGATTCGAGGGCTATGAAGGCGCCGTCGTTGTCGGCGGAGTCGAAGCCGATAAGGCCGTCGGTCATGATACCCCAGCGGCACATTCCGTCGACCGCTTCGTCGAAGGTAGCAGTGGAGATTCCGGGATTGCCGTTTTCTTTTACAAACGATTCCTTATAAGGCATCTTGTAGGGACGGCCGAGGTTGAGGTAGCTGGTGATTACGCCACTGGAGCTTTCGCCCTTGGTGTTGCGGGCACGGATAACGAAGCATGCCCAGGTCTGGGGGTCGTCGGCGTCGAGCACCTTGAATTCGGCGCTTGTGCCTTTATGACCGGTCACTAACGGAGTTTCAATGGGCTGTCCGGTCTGGATTGCCACCTCTAAGCGCGAGATGTCGTAGGTCAGCAGGTCGGGGTTCAGGGGATATCCTTCGATATCGGTTGTCGGAGCTTCCCATTCCATGACGGCAGTGCCGTAAGGCATAGTCTCTGAGAGCTGGATCTTGTCGGGGTCGGGATAGCTGGGGCGGTTTATGCCGACGAAAGCGTCCTGATAGGTCATGCGTCCGTTCCAGCCTGCTCGTGCCGAGAAGATGTAGGGAAGGTCTTTTTCTACATCGACGGTGATGGCAATCTTCTGTCCGGGATAGCCGTTGAATGTGCGGTTGGCAGGAGTCTGCACGCCGTTGATGAAGAACGAGCACGACTGCGTTGAATTGACGTTGAGGTCAGTGCCGTTGAGCGTTTTGGTCGGTACGGTGAAGTTGAGTTCGGCCTTGAGTGAGCCGTCGGCTGCCGGAACAACTTCGAGCACTCCGCGGTCGGGAGCCGAGCCTGCGATTGCTGTCGAGACGCTGAGGTCGTCGAGATAGACTTCGCTGCCGTTACGGCCCGGTTCGCGGGTGAAGTGGAAGCCGAGGAAATACTGGCCGTTTTCCGTTGCCGTGAAGTATTCTTCGCGGAGTCCGGAGAAGATATTTTCGGCTTTGTCGAGAACGATGTCGGTCAGCACCGCCGTGCCTTCGCTCTTCAGAAGTTCGGGGTCAGCTGCTTTGCCGAGGTAGACGTCGAGTTTGCCGCCGTTGTTGCCGTTGGCCTTGGCCATGAAAGTGAGGTCATAGAACATGTTGGCTGTCAGGGTTATCGGCGGCGTGATGAGCCAGTGGTCGTTGCCGAGGTCGTTGGGGAAGATGCGAGCCTGATTGTTTTGGAGATGGATGTCGTTGGTCGAGCCCGTGTTGTTGATCTTCGTGTAACCTTCGAGCGAGCTCTTCGTATTGAAGTCGTTGGAATAAGGAGTCTTGAGCACGAGCACCATGGCTGTTGCGCTCTCGCCCTGTCCGGCTGCGTTGAACGGCACAATTGTATACATATTCTGGCTCTCGGCCACAACTTCTATGTCGAAAGAGAGTTCGGCGCCCGGAGTGAGGCCTTCGGTGATGGTTTTGAAGGGTTCGCCGTCTTTGTAGACCTCAACCTTTGTCAGGGTGGTGAGGTCGGTGCCGCTGATTGATTTCGTCGGGAGCTTGAACGTCACTTTGCCGTCGGAGCCTCCGTTGGCGCTGTAGTGAATAGCTACGTCGGTCGGACGATCGGGGAGAGTGGCGTCAACTTCGATGATGTCGAAGCGCTTGATGCGGATGTTGTCGCTGCTGACAGTCTCGGGGATGTTGCCTATGAGACCTATAAAATACATGCCGTCTTCCGGTACCGACAGGAACGATTCGTCGGTGACGGTGAGGTTCATGTCGCTGCCGCCGCTGGGGAGCGGACGATCTTCGGCGACGACGATGTCGAGTGCTTCCTTGGTGTTGCTCTTACCGGCCTTGATAGTGTATTTAATGCCGCCGCTGTGGGAGCAACCGGTCAGTTTTGCGCGGTAAAATTTGTCTTTCGACAGTTTCAGACCCGGAGAGATGAGCCAGCATACATCTTGTATTTTTGTCCCGTAGACATGGCCTACGCTGACGCTGACATGGCCGCCGGCATTGCTCGAGTATTGCCAGCCGTATTGTTTTGACTCGTCGAGGGTGAACGCTGTCAGACAGCCCTTGGTGGTCATTACGGGATAATAGGGTATCTCATTGTTGAGGCAGAGATAGTTGGTCGAACCTAACAGGGTTGTTGAGCTGTCGTCGCCAACGGAGTATACTTCATACTGCCATCCGGTTGGCTCTGTGCCGAGAACGAAGGCGTCGTCGGTGAGCGTCATCGTCTCGCCGTCTTCCGAGGCTGTGGCTGTTCCTGTGAGCTCGCGGTTGCCGGGAGCCACTACTTTATATGTGGTGACACCCTCGTTTGCGGGCCATTGGATTTTCACCTTGCCGTCTGCAGTATAGATAGCCTTATATTTATAGGTGGCTTCTGCTATCTCATTTCCGACTTTCAGGTCGAATTCGACGTTTGCTCCGGCGCCGTGGCTGTTATACGACATTCCGCCGTAGCGGTGAAGACCCGGCTGTGCTAACTGGTCAGTGTAGGTCAACGTCGTTCCGGCTGTCTGATTTTCCCAGGTCTTGATAATGCCGCCGTCGCGATAGAGCTCGACTTTGCTGACATCGGAGATAGCGTTGCCGCGGATGCTAGTCGAAGGAACGGTATAAGTCACTGTTGCCTTGTGAAGACCGTTCGGGTCGGCGGTGGCGCTGATCTGACCTTTTGCGGGAGTGTCCATCGACTGCTCGATAAGCTTAAAGTTGTCCCAGTACTGAGCGCCGGCGCTCGATTTCGATGTCATGTGGAGCGCAAGATAGTATTCGCCGTTTTCCGGGACATTGAAATAGGTCGTGTAGCTCTTATAGACTTTTTCTTCGGCCGGCTCGTTTTTCACTTCGAGAAGCACTGTGTGTTCGTCGGTGTAGACCGGTTTGTTTGCTCCTTTCTTATACAGGCGTATGTCGAATGTGCGGTTTTCGCCTGTCAGGTCGGCGTAATTTGACCTTGCGTCGATATCGAAGCGGTAGTCTTTTCCGGCGGTAAGTTCGAATCCGTCGGGCGTGAAGAAGATGATCGCTTCATTAGGGTAATTGGACCTCGCACCGTTGACCTGTAGTTCACCGCTGCTACAGCGAAAGTTATAACTGTTCCTTGCGATTGCAGAACTGGTCCAGTTGCTGATTGTGTTGTAGGCCGTAAAATCCTGCGACCATGGCACCGAGTCGGCCGCGTAGCCTGTCGCGGCCAAGAGTAATGCCAGTGCTGATGTGAGTAAATACTTCATAAGCATTTTAATTGATGGATTGATGATATTGTATGTTCAGATTAATTCGGATGAATTGACATTGCCAAAGTTAGGCGCGAACCAACTTTTTGCAATAAAAAATGTATAGACAAACAATAGACATCTATCTGTTTAAGCCTTTTTTCGTCGTTTTTTGGAGCTGAAATATAAAATTTGTAACTTAGCGGCATGAAGATGCGACAAGCTATAGCCGTATTGTTTGCGATCTTTTTGTTCATCGTTCCGGCCTGTCGGAAGACGCCGGAAGTGCTGTCATCGCGCTATCCGTGGCCTGTCAGCGGTGTGGCCGCGGCCGACAGCGCCATGCTGCGTCTTCACGACATAATCGGGCGCAGCGGCTCGCTCGCGCTTCTGGCGCGCCGCATCGACGAGCTTGCCGCCGAATCGCGCCGCCATCCCGACAATCTTCTGCTGGCAACGCGCACCTCATACTGGCGTGCGCGCTATCTTTTCAAGGTGAACCGTTTCGGAGCCGCCTGCGACACACTTCGCGCTGCCATATCGCGACTCGATTCGGCCACCCAGTCGTATGATTTTTTCAAACTGCGCTCCGAACTCGAGCGAACCGAGGCCGACGGCGCGCTCCGTTTCCGTCTGGCTCAGGAGAATGTAGATTATTTTCTCGGTGTGGGTGATTCGCTCTCTGCGGCCCATTCTCTTCTCTCGCTCGGTCTGATATGCCTTAAGGCAGCCGACAGCGTCAGTGCCGCCGACGCGTTTAGCCGCGCCGGTGAGATATGGCGGCGCGCAGGAATGACGTCGAACTACACCAAGAACCTCATCAACGTTGCCCTGTCGAGCCGCGACAGCGTCAGAAACTCGATCTACCGGCGCCTATACGGGTCGCTGACCATGCAGGCCGACACCGCCGCCTATCAGCTCCTGCTGCAGAACATAGCGGCGGCCGTCGACACCCCCGCCTCATATCCCTACTCCGAGCGCGCCATAGCCATGGCCGGAAACAATCCGCGTTACCTCTCGCGTGTCGCTATCCACAGGGGGCTGCTTGCGCGCCGCTATCTGGCCGCCGATCCGCGTCTCGCTATCGAAATGGCCTCACAAGCGTTCAGCAGCGGTGCTTTCGAAGCCGACACCCGCGAGGGAATAGCTATAACACAGGTGCTCGTAGAGGGGTGGATGGCTGTCGGAAATATCGATTCTGCCATGTGGTATCTCCGTCATTTCAACGACGCTTTCGGAGCCGAGCAGAAGCGCGCGCTCTCGATCTCGATCGAGTCGGGACGCCATGCCGCCGCCGAGGCCCGGCTGACGGCGCGCATATCGAAAGAGCGCCAGCAGCGGACGTTCCTTATCATTCTGCTGGTGATCGTCACCGTGGCGTCGACGGCGATGTTCATGCTCTACCGGCGCGCCAAAGAGCGCGAGATGAGAGAGAATATGGCCGCCGCCATGTTGCGCGAGTCGCAGAGCCGACTGGCGCGCGAGTCGGTTCTGTTCGAGCAGAAAGAGAAGCTTATCGACGACCTTCAGAACCGTATCGAGGCTGCCGCCGAGTCGGGCGACCTCTCGCCTAACCGAGCCGGGCAGATTCTGACAACACTGAAAGTCCATGCCTCGGGCCGCGAAGAGCGCAAGGCGTTTCTCGACATCTACGACCATCTTCTTCCGGGACTTGCGCGCCGCCTGAAAGCCGATTTTCCGACGATGACCGAAGGACAGGTGAAACTCTGCGCCTATATCGGCGCGGGAATGTCGAACGCCTCGATAGCCAAACTGCTCAATATAACAGTGCAGTCGGTGCGTACGAACCGCTACCGACTGCGAACACGTTTCGGCCTCGCCCCCGGCGACTCGCTCGAGGACTTCATCCGCCGCTATGTCGAATAACTGAATTGGACCAATTAGACTAATTAGTAGTCCAATTGGCCCAATTTGTATAATTCTTATTCGGCGGCGTTGGGGCCTCAGAAGAGGATTTTGCTGACGCGGGTGCCCTGACGGCGGATGACGAGCTGCCCGGGAGCGGGGTTGGCTACGCGCTGGCCCTGAATGGTGAAGTACTCGGTGGGGGCGTCGGTGTCGGGAGCGTCTACGGTGTTGATGACGGCATATTCGCCGATGGCGAAGGCCGGCGAGAGCGTCTGCGTCAGGTAGTTGCCGGCAGCGTCGCTGACGGTGATGCGCAGGTCATACCAGCCGTTGGCGGAGTTGGCCTCGACGTCGGCGAGCGAGCCTCGGTAGAAGTAGCCGAAGCCGGGCATGAAGAAGAGGTCGGGATCTTCGGTCATGGCAACCTCCTTGAAGCTATCTTTCTGATAGGCAGAGGCCTCGACCTTGAGCTCGCAGGGCTGCGCGGTGAAGAAGAAATGGTTGTAGCCGTCGGCGGGTTCGTCGAAGCTGTGCCATACGAAGTCGGCGCAGGCAAGCTCAACAACGCCGTCCTCAGCCTTGTCGAAGCGTTCGGTGATCTCGTCGGCCTTGTTGCGGAACTGCAGCATCTGGGGAGTGGGAGCGATGATGTCGGCGGCATTCTCGTCGTAGTGGAGCGTGGCGATATTGCTGCCTTCAACAGTCTGGTCGACAATGACATTGCGGTTCTCAAACGTCATGTCGATAACACCGGTCGGGCCTTCAACATTGTGGTTGTAAAGCCATTCGTCCATCGAGCCGCCGTCGGCGCTGTCGAACACCTTTTTGCCGTCGAGGTTTACCACTGTTGACAATTCATACATATCTGCGAGACGCACTTCGCCGTAGCGGCCGATGTAAGCCTGAGCAAGAGCACTTCTTACAGTCAGATCGCCATAATTATTGATCTGCTGCATTGTGACGAGCAGCGGAGCTGAGTTAGCGAGTTTCCCGTTTATTTCATCGGCAGTGAAGCTGAAACGGGGGTGTCCGGGATATTCTACGATTTCGCCCTGTTCGGGAACCTGATACGAGAAGTTGCCACACTCGGAATGGCCGCGGTTGACATAATTCCATTTTCCGTCTTTGTAGAATGAGGGAAGGGTTTTGACGCCTGTCTGCACGTTCTCGCGGTAAATTTCTCCGTCTTCTTCAAACTCGACAGTTTTATCAAGGTCGTTATTCTGGAACATGACAGCGACTTTGTAGTCCGACGAAACGTCTGGCATCGGCTGTTGGGCAACTTCTATTTTGGGTGTCTTTTCGAGATAGAGACCGCCACCGCCGAGCTGATAGTCGTCTTTCCAATAAACTGCCTCGACCAAACTGTTCAGTCGCTCAACGCCTTCTTTGTTATAGAGCGGAGTGTGGAAAAATTCGGGAGCGTGGTATTCAACGTAATCCTTATTATAACCCAGTGCTATACCGTCTTTGAGTTTGACGTCCGACAGAGATACCTCGATATTGCCTTCGTTGGTCTGTATAAATGCTAAAGCTGTGAAATGGTAGTTGTCCGACAGTTTGTTGCAAACGAATTTAAAACCGCCTGCGGACTCATCCTGAAAGCCGACCTGTGCTATGCCGACTGCAAATGGTTCGCAGCCATTCCGATATGCTATATAATTAAGCCCGTAGAATTGTGCTGTGGCGTTTGAACTGTCGAGCTCGCCTGTCTCCCAGTCAATTACGGGGACATCGGCTTTCCGCCCGTCTTTGAGCGTCGGATAGAACGTACAGAGCTCCGTAACGTCTTTTTCGGAGAGACTGAGGCTCATGTCGGAATTCACCTCCAACTGTTCTTTTACAAGATAGCCCCAGGCGCTAAATTTCTGGGAAAAGAAATTTATAGATACATCGTAGGTGCCGGCCGGAACTCTTAACGTGTTTGTCTTTCCGTCTTTGGCTTCAAAATCGGGTTCTGATTCAACATACAGGCCGCTGTTATAGATAGCCACGTTCGGCCAATTATCCTCTCCGTCGAATGTCACCGTTACATCATATAGCTTTTGAGCATCGCGCAGAGCAGCCGTTGTGAGCGCTTTCATCTTCGGAGAGATCTTATGCTCAAGCAGTTTGTTGACATTGGCTTTCTTGCCCGGTTCGAACACTTGCGTGGCCATCTGTTTGCCCCGGACAGATGGGGTTGCCGTCGGCAGCGCCGCCGTCATGGTCATGGCTGAAACGGCCAGGGAAAGGAATAGGGTAATGTTTCGCATAATTAAAAAATGAATAGGTTTGTTGGTGTTTTTGCATCGGCTAAGATATAAATGCGCCACTCTTGCGTCAAATTTTCTACTGCTACATTATATCTACATGGCCAAATTGTTGCTGATCTCGCTAAAATTACTGATATTTGCAACTCAACAATTCAACGGAATGAGAAACCTCGTTGGCGCCATAATAATCGGGCTACTGCTGACACTTGTCGGCGGCTGCCGCCGCATGCAACGTCTTGAACCATACGGCTGGAGACCTCTCGGAGGTGAGTTCGATTCCGTCACTTTTCGGCTCGAACGGCAGCTCTGGACCTACGCTCCTGTCGAGTCGTTAAAACTCAACATCGACCGCCTGGAGCGCCTGGCGGCCGCCGACACCACCGAACGCCGCGCAAAACAGGCGCGAATCCATTACTGGCGCGCGCGAGCCTGCTACGCCGCTTCGCTGATCGACTCGGCGCGCGCCGAAGCTCTGAAAGGGTTGGCTATCGCCGACAGCGTCAGGGACCGTTACGACTACATCCGTATCAGCAGCCTGTCGTATCTTCAGGATGATCAGGAATACGGCCTCGACCGCTACCGCAGGTCGATGGATATTATCAAATACGCGCGCTCGATAGGCGACAATCTCATGGTCTCCAACGAGCTTATTAACGTCGGCAACCTTCTTGACGAGGTCGGGCTCTATAACGAGGCGCTGCAGGCTTTCCGCGAGGCCGACTCGCTGAGCGAAGTGCTGGGATTTCCGCTGAAGGCGAAGATGAACAAAATCAACGTAGCTTCGGCTCTCATTGCAACCGGCGATTCTGCGGGCTGCGTAAACCTGCTGAAAAGTCTTGAAAGAGACTCCGAAGTTATGGCCGACCCCCACGCGCGCAACCTCGTCTACCGCAATATCTATGCCCACAGCGGCGACACCGCCTATCTTGCCAAATGCTACCGCGACATCGCCGCCTCCGATTCGCGGCGCGCCCTGCGCGGTTTCATAGCCTCGGAGATGTCGCGCCAGAAGTTCATCCATAACGATTTCGATTCCGGAGTCTATTATGCCGACAAGGCCGGGGCCGACCTTCCCTTCGTCACCGACATGCGCCACCGCGCGGCAATTCTCAGAATGGCGGCACTGAGTCGCGAATATCAGCGGAATTATCCCGAAGCGCTCGACTATTTCATTCAGGCAGTGACGCTTATCGACAGCGCCGGAATCGTAGAAGACCTTCCGGGAACGCTGCGCGAGCGGTTCAGGGGCACTCTCGAAGCCGAGCAGATGAAGTATCAGCAGGACCTGCGTTTGCGCAACATAGCCTTGGTGGCCATTGCTTTTGTCGTTATCGCCGCGGCCATCTATCTGCGCGGAATCATGAAGCGGCGCCGTATGCGCCGCGACCTCGAGCGCCTGCAGAGCGAACTGAAGCTCGAGCGGGCACGCAACACCATAGCCGCGTCGTCGCTCACAATTACCGAGAAAGACAATCTGCTACGGGCGCTCCAGAGCGAGCTCGGGCGTATGCGGCGCCTCGGCACGATCTCGGCTACCGACGCCAACAGCCTCGAATCGACAATCCGCAGCCATCTCGTAGAGAACGACTCGCAGGCGGTGTTCAGCGAGATGTTCAGCGCCGTCAACCCGATGTTCTCGCGGCGCCTGCGCGAACTCTGCCCCGACATGAGCGAGAACACCGTCACCATAGCCGGTTATATCCTTATGGGGCTCGACACCAAGCGCATAGCGCGCCTGATGTTCATGAAGCAGACCTCGGTGTTTCAGGCCCGCTGGCGCCTGCGACGCCGCCTGAACGTCGACCCGGGAACCTCGCTGCGCGCCGCCCTCCAGGACCTCAACGCCCGCGGCGCGCCGGGACACGACGACATGGATCGCCGCTAAAGCGGCGATGCCGGAGACAAAAAGGCCGCGGGAACGGGGGTTACTCCGTTGTTGCGGAGAATTCCATCAGGTAGGCTTTGATGAACTCGTCGATGTCGCCGTCCATGACGCCGCCGACGTCGCTGGTCTGATGGTTGGTGCGGTGGTCTTTGACGCGGCGGTCGTCGAAGACGTAGGAGCGGATTTGGCTCCCCCATTCGATCTTCATCTTTCCGGCCTCGACCTTGGCTTGCTCCTGCAGGCGCCACTGCAGCTCCTTGTCGTAGAGGATAGAGCGCAGCTGACGCATGGCGTTCTCCTTGTTCTTGGGCTGGTCGCGCGTTTCGGTGTTCTCGATTAGGATTTCCTCTTTCTCGCCGGTGTGGGGATCGGTGAACTGATAGCGCAGGCGCACGCCCGATTCAACCTTGTTGACGTTCTGGCCGCCGGCGCCTCCGCTTCGGAAGGTGTCCCACGATAGCAGGGCCGGCTCGACCTTGACGTCGATGGTGTCGTCGACAAGCGGAGTCACGAACACCGAGGCGAACGAGGTCATGCGTTTGCCCTGGGCGTTGTAGGGGGAGACGCGAACGAGTCGGTGGACTCCGTTCTCGCTCTTGAGGTAGCCGTAGGCGTAGGGGCCTTCGATATTGATGGTGGCCGATTTTATTCCGGCCTCATCGCCTTCGAGAAGGTTGGCGACTGAGGTCTTGTAGCCATGTTTCTCGGCCCAGCGCATATACATTCTCATGAGCTGTTCGGCCCAGTCCTGACTTTCGGTGCCGCCGGCTCCGGAGTTGATTTTCAGCACGACGTCCATGCGGTCTTCTTCGCGGCGCAGCATATTGCGCAGCTCGAGGCGCTCGATCTTCGAGAGGGCATCGGCGGCGAGTGCGTCGAGCTCGGGCTCTTCGATAAGTCCTTCCTTTATGAAGTCGAAGCCGAGGGTCAGTTCCTCGACGGCCTTGTCGACCTCTTCGAAGCCTGTTATCCAGCCCTGGATGTCTTTGATTTTCTTCATCTGTGCCTGCGCCTCCTTGGGGTGTTCCCAGAAGTCGGGCACGTGGGTGCGCAGCTCTTCTTCCTCGAGCTCTATGCGACGGTTGTCGATGTCGAGATAGCGGCGCAGGGCGTCGCGGCGTTCGGCGCAGTCTTTGAGTTGTTCCTGAGTTATCATAGGGCTTGTTTAACGGCGTTTTTTAGCGTTCTGACGGGCCTGTTCGCGCATCAGGGCCTCCTGTTTGCGCTGAGCTTCTTCGAGGCGTGCCATGAAGCCGCTCTTCTTGCGCGGTTTTTTGGCGTTCTCGGCCATCTTGGCGCGCACTTTCTCTTCGTTGACGACGCGGCGGAAGATGTAGGTCTGGACGATGGTGATCAGCAGCGACAGGAAGTAGTAGTAGCTGAGACCGGCGGCGTAGTTGTTGAAGAAGAAGAGGAACATCAGCGGCATCAGATACATCATCCATTTCATTCCGGGCATCGACGACGACGAAGGCTGGTTCTGCATCGTTATGCGCGTGTAGAGGATATTGGTGACGGTCATCAGCAGACAGAAGAGGCTGATGTGGTTACCGAAGGTCGACGATATGAAGGGGATGTTGGCTGTCCACGACACTATGGCGTCGGGGGCCGAGAGGTCTTTGACCCAGAGGAACGATTCGCCGCGCAGCTCTATGGCGCTGGGGAAGAAGCTGAACATGGCGATGAGGATAGGCATCTGAAGCAGCATCGGCAGGCATCCGCTCATCGGGTTGGCGCCGGCGCGCGAGTAGAGGGCCATTGTCTCCTGCTGGCGCTTCATGGCGTTCTCCTGACCGGGATATTTGTCGTTGATGGCCTTGACCTCGGGGGCGAGCACGCGCATGCGCGCCTGTGACATATAGCTTTTGTAGGTGAAGGGGAAGAGGATAATCTTGATGAATATCGTCAGCAGCAGGATAATGATTCCGTAGTTCGAGATGAACGAGCCGAGGAAGCTGAACAGCGGGATTATTATGAGGGTGTTGATCCAGCGGAAGAGACTCCATCCCAGGGGGATGAGCTTTGTCAGGTTCATGTTCGACTCGGGGTAGATGTTCTCCTGAATATCGCTCAGCAGAGGATAGGAGTTGGGGCCGAGATAGAAGGTGAACGACGCCGGATTGGCGGCCGAAGGGCTGTATTCCAGAGTGGCCTCGGTTGTCATTGTCTTGATGAAGTCAGGGTCGTTCTCGAGCACTTCGCTGTCGAATTCCGCCGACGAGAAGTTCGTGCGGGCCATCATGACGGCCGAGAAGAACTGGTTCTTGTAGCCGACCCATTTGAAGCGCTCGCTGACCTCCTTGGCTTCAGATTTGTTCTCGGAGAGGTTTTCGACGTCGCCGTCCATGAACATATAATATAGGGCGCTGTTGCGTTCCTCGAACACGCGGCCTGCCTCGTTGCGCGGCATCTTCTGCTTCCAGCTGAAGTCCATCGAGGCTACGGTCGAGGGAATCACGGCCTGCATGCCGTTCTGGAGCACGTCCATCCTGACGAGGTAGCTGTCGGGCAGCAGGGTGTAGCGTATGGCGAATGTTGCGCCGTCGCCGAGGTCGAGGCTCATCTCGACTATACTGTCGCCGACCTGACGCGGGGTGAAGAAGAATTCGCGGGTGTCGAAGCGCTGGGTGGCTGTGGTCAGGGTGAAGCCGTAGCTGTTTGTGGCGGGGCTCATCATCTCGACGGCTGTCGAGTCGTAGCTCGAATAGTCGTTGAGCACGGCGCGGGCGATTTCGGCGCCTTTGTTTGAGATTTCGAGACTGACGAGCTTGTTGGCGAGCTTGACCGTGGCCGAATCGCCGCTGATATATTTGGCGAATCCGCGGTAGCGGGCGGCGTCGGCCAGCGCCTTGCGCAGGGCCTTGCAGGCTTCGGCGCCTCCGGCAGGCAGGGTGCTTCCGGCAGTGAGCGAGGCTACATCGAAGACTTTCCCGCCGGCCTCGACGGTGCCGCCGATTTTTCCGTCGGCAGCGGCAGTCAGTGTTGCGCCGGCGATTTTGAGCGTCGACGAGTGGGTCAGGCTGTCGGTTGTTCCGAGTTCACGCACGGTGGCGGCTATTGTCTGAGCTTCGGCGGCGCTGATCGAGTCGAAAGGCGCCACTGCTTCGGCGTCGCTCTTCTGCTGTTCGAGTTTCTGCTGCTCGGCAGCTTCGCGGCGCTGTTGTTCGAGCTCTTCGGGGCTCGGCTGATTGTAGAGCATGAAGCCGATGATGATGGCCGCCATCAGCACTATGCCCAGAATGGAATTCTTGTCCACAGTAATGTCTTTTTTTATATTAAGGCGTTAGAGTTTTTCGTGAAGGGGTGGGGAAGGAAGGTGCCGTCAGGCTTTGGCGGCGCGTTCGTCGCGGTAGGCCACGGCGGCTGCCACAAAGTCGAGGAAGAGCGGGCTCGGGCTTTCGACCGTCGACGAGTATTCGGGATGATACTGCGTTCCGACATACCAGCGCAGCGAGGGAACCTCGACAACTTCGACGAGGCCGCTGGCGGGGTTGATGCCTGTGCAGCGCATTCCCGAAGCTTCGAAGCGCTCGCGGTAGTCTTCGTTGAACTCGTAGCGGTGGCGGTGGCGTTCGCTTATGCGTGTCGAACCGTAGGCGCGGGCGGCCCGAGAGTCGGGACGCAGCTCGCAGTCGTAGGCTCCGAGGCGCATTGTTCCGCCCATGTTCGAGATATGTTTCTGTTCCTCCATGAGGTCGATGACGTTGTTTGCGGTCGTGTGGTCCATCTCGGTTGAGTTGGCGTCGGCGAGACCGAGCACGTCGCGTGCCCATTCGATTACCATACACTGCATTCCGAGGCAGATTCCGAAGGTCGGAACATCGTGCTCGCGCGCCCAGCGCAGAGCTGTGAACTTGCCCTCGATGCCGCGCTGCCCGAATCCGGGCGCCACGATTATTCCGTCGAGACCGCTCAGGAGCTCGTCGGCGTTGGAGTCGTTGAGACGTTCGCTGTGGATATAGCGCAGGTCGAGACGTCGGTCGTTGTAGGTAGCGGCCTGGAAGAGCGATTCGTTGATCGATTTGTAGGCGTCCTGAAGTTCGACATATTTGCCGACGAGTCCTATGGTGACCTTTTCTGTGGCGTTCTGCATCTTGTCGATGAAGTTGATCCACCGTTTCATGTCGGGCTCGCCCTGAGGCTCGATGCCTACCTTGCGGAGGACAGTCTGGTCGAACCGCTGGGCGTGGAGGGCCATCGGAACCTCGTAGATTGTCGGCAGGTCGACCGACTGGATGACCGAGTCGGGGTCGACGTTGCAGAACTGGGCTATCTTCTTGCGCATGGGGGCGGGAATGTCGTGCTCTGTGCGCAGAACCAGCAGGTCGGGCTGGATACCGACCTCCTGAAGCTGTTTGACGGAGTGCTGCGTCGGTTTTGTCTTCAGCTCTTTGGCGGCGTGGAGGAACGGAACGTAGGTCAGATGGATGCAGACGGCGTTGCGGCCCATCTCCCAGCGCAGCTGGCGCACGCTCTCGAGGAACGGCAGGCTCTCGATGTCGCCTACGGTTCCGCCAATTTCGGTTATTATGAAATCGTAGTCGCCGGTGTTGCCGAGCAGCTTCACGTTGCGCTTGATCTCGTCGGTGATGTGGGGTATGATCTGGACGGTCTTGCCGAGATAGTCGCCGCGGCGTTCGTTGTTGATGACGTTCTGGTAGATCCGACCGGTCGTGACATTATTGGCGCGCGTTGTGCGGACATTGGTGAACCGCTCGTAGTGGCCGAGGTCGAGATCGGTCTCCTGACCGTCGACGGTTACGTAGCATTCGCCGTGTTCGTAGGGGTTGAGAGTGCCCGGGTCGATGTTGATATACGGGTCGAACTTCTGGATGGTGACGCGGTAGCCGCGAGCCTTAAGCAGGCAGGCGAGCGATGCCGAGATAATTCCTTTACCGAGTGACGACACGACGCCGCCGGTGACAAAAATATACTTTGTTTCCACGCTTGGGATCTGAAATTTTATTCAAGGTGCAAAGGTACAAAAAAATCCGACGGCGCCGAGCGGGGGCGCCCCTGAAATTGTGAAAAAAATGCAAGGACTCGAATGTCAGGTTCTTACGGGCGCGCGGATGTGAGTGCGCGATGGCGCCTCCGGCCGACGCCCCTGCCAATGAAAGATTACGGAAAAATTTATGGAAAAAGGGCGGGGAAAATGCAAAAATTTGTATATTTGCACCAAAATTTGGCTTGAAATGTCCGGCGAAAACGCTTTCGGACAATTTAATGCCATGATTGACACAGAATTAAAGCAATCATAGTCGCAGGGCAAGGAGTTGCCCGAAGCATACAGAAAAAGTAAAAGTAAAAACTTAAACACGACAATGTTGTCATTATCGATTCAAAATGTTACTCTTGCGGTAGTGGCCGGGCTGACGGGCGTATGTCTGGTGGCTTTGGCTATGTGGATCGCGGGATTGATTTCGCCGAAGTCGTATAACGCACAGAAGGGAGAGCCTTACGAGTGCGGTATTCCGACGCGTGGCGGCTCGATGGTGCAGATGAAGGTAGGCTATTACCTTTTCGCCATCCTGTTTCTGATGTTCGACGTCGAGACAGTGTTCCTTTATCCGTGGGCCGTCAGAATGCGCGACCTCGGCCTTGACGGCCTTGTATGTATCGCCGTATTTTTCAGTATTATCGTGCTGGGTCTTGTCTATGCCTGGCGTAAAGGAGCATTGGAATGGAAGTGACAACGAAGAGCATGCCCTACGAGGCATGGAAAGACAACGAATATATCGAGAAGCTCGTCGAAGAGCTTCGCGCGTCGGGAACCAACGTTATTGTCGGTTCGCTCGACAAACTCATCAACTGGGGCCGTTCGAACTCTCTGTGGCCGCTGACGTTCGCCACGAGCTGCTGCGGCATTGAGTTCGTGTCGCTCGGCGCAGCCCGCTTCGATATGGCCCGTTTCGGCTGGGAAGTAGCGCGTTCGTCGCCCCGTCAGGCCGACTTCATGATGGTCGCCGGAACGATCGTCCACCGCATGGTTCCCGTGTTCCGCCGCCTCTACGACCAGCTGGCCGAGCCCAAATATGTTATTGCCTGCGGCGGATGCGCCATTTCGGGCGGCCCGTTCCGCAAGAGCTACCATGTTGCCATGGGCATCGACAAGATCGTGCCCGTCGACGTCTTCGTGCCCGGCTGTCCGCCGCGTCCCGAAGCTATGATCTACGGCATCATGCAGCTGTCGCGCAAGATAAAGGTAGAGCGCTTCTTCGGAGGCGTCAACCGCCAGCAGAAACAGGAGGAATTCCTCAAGGCCCACCCCGTTGAGGGCGTTGCCGATTAATCTTATCATCTCGAAAGAAGCAGACAATGGCAGACTTTAAGGAAAAGATTCTCAAGCTCGACCCGACAGCGACGTTCGAGGTCGGCCCCGACGGAATAACAACGCTCAGCGTCGATGAGAAAGCATGGCACACCGTGGCCATGACGCTCCGCGACGACAGCTCGACAGCCTTCGACTATCTGGTCACGATAGTCGGCATGGACTGGAAAGAGAGTCTGGGCTGTATCTACTATCTCAGCTCAACGGGCCGCGGCGGCGAGATGCTCGCCGTGAAGGTCATCGCCCGCGGTGACCGCCGGGAGCCCATGATCCACTCTGTCAGCGATCTCTGGGAGGTTGCCGGCATCTATGAGCGCGAGGTCTACGACTTTTTCGGAATCATCTTCATCAACAATCCCGATATGCGGCGTCTGTTCCTCAGCATCGACTGGAAGGGACATCCGCTGCTGAAAGACTACGACGCCAACCCCGATATCAACCCCGTGTCGATCGAGAACGAGCGCCAGAGCGACTTCACCCAGAGCTGGGTCGAGCAGCCCGACGGCACGATCGTCAAGACCGAACCGCGCATCTTCGAGGAAGACGACTTCGTTGTCAATATCGGCCCGCAGCACCCCGCCACCCACGGCGTTCTGCGCTTCCGCACAGCCATCAACGGCGAGGATGTCAAGCGCATCGATGTCTATATGGGATATATCCACCGCGGAATAGAGAAAATCTGCGAGCAGCTGACCTATCCCCAGACGCTCCATTTCATGGACCGAATGGACTATTTCTCGGGCCACCACTACCACCATGCCCTCTGCCTCTGCTATGAAGAGGCTCTGGGAATCGAGATCAGCCGCCGCGCCCAGGTTATCCGCGTGCTCATGGACGAGCTCGGCCGCATAGCCTCTCACTGCCTGTTCATCGGAACCTACTGCATGGACCTCGGTGCCACGACGATGCTGTTCTACACCCTGCGCGTGCGCGAGCAGATTCTCGACATCATGGAGAAGACCTGCGGCGCCCGAATGACATTCAACTACGAATGTATCGGCGGCGTCATGCAGGATCTCGCCCCCGACTTCGTTGCCGACGTCAAGGCTCTGCTTGCCGTTCTGCCGGCCAACATAAAGGAATATAACAAGATATTCACCGGTAACGTCATCGCCAAAGGCCGAATGGAAGGCGTTGGCGTCATAAGCCGCGAAGAGGCTATCCAGCGCGGCGTGACCGGCCCCTCGGGACGTGCCAGCGGCTGGGCCTGCGATGTGCGCAAGACCCACCCCTATTCGATCTACTCCGAGCTCGACTTCGACGAAGTCATCGCCCATGAAGGCGACTCCATGGCCCGCTTCAAAGTGCGTGTGGCCGAGATGGAGCAGAGCGCGCGCATAATCGAGCAGCTTATCGACAACATTCCCGAAGGAGAGTATTGCGTTAAGGTTCCCAAAGTAGTCAAAGTGCCCGCCGGCCGCTGGTTCAAGATGGTCGAGGGCTGCCGCGGCGTCTTCGGCGTCTGCCTCGAGAGCGACGGCACGACGAACCCCTACCGCCTGAAGCTCGTGCCCCCCTGCCTGCCGCTTGCCGCCGCCGTCGACAAGATGACGCGCGGACAGAAAATCGCCGACCTCATCACAATCGGAGGCTCGCTCGACTATATCGTCCCTGACATGGACCGCTAACAGAACAGTAACCGGAAACCCAATCATCCATCCATTTCACTATGCAAGATTTCACGTTTGTAACCAAGTGGATCCACACAGGCCTGACAACATACATCCCCGAATGGCTTGCCGTCACTTTCGAGTGTCTGGCCATCGGCGTCGCCCTGCTTCTGGCCTACGCTCTGCTGGCTCTCTTCTATATCTGGTTCGAGCGAAAGGTGTGTGCCTATTTCCAGTGCCGCCTCGGCCCGAACCGCGTCGGCACCTGCGGCGTTCTCCAGCCTTTCGCCGATATGTTCAAGATTCTCATCAAGGAGCTTATCGACCTCAAGCATACCGACAAGTTCCTGTTCGCCCTCGCTCCCTATCTCGTCATTCTGGCCTCGATGCTCGCCTTCTCGGTTCTGCCCTGGGGCAACGGAATGCAGGTTCTCGACTTCAATGTCGGTATCTTCTTCCTGCTGGCCGTGTCGTCGATAGGTGTGCTGGGAATACTTCTGGCCGGATGGTCGTCGAACAACAAGTTCACCCTTATAGGTGCCCTCCGTTCGGGCGCCCAGATGGTCAGCTATGAAATCTCGATAGGTCTCAGCGTAATAACGATGATAGTTCTGGCCGGAACAATGTCGGTCAGCGGAATCGTCAATGAGCAGAACCATCTCTGGTTCCTCTTCAGCGGCCACGTTCCGGCAATCATCGCTTTCGTCATCTATCTCATCGCCGGCACAGCCGAGACCAACCGCGGCCCGTTCGACCTTCCCGAGGCCGAGAGCGAGCTGACAGCCGGTTACCACACCGAATATTCGGGTATCCACTTCGGCTTCTTCTATCTGGCCGAATATCTGAACCTGTTCATCGTGGCCGGCGTAGCCTCACTGCTCTTCCTCGGCGGATGGATGCCGCTCCACATCCCCGGCTGGGACAGCTTCAACGCCGTAATGGACTATATCCCCGGCATTGTCTGGTTCCTCGGCAAAGCCGTTGTCATCAGCTTCATAATTATCTGGTTCAAATGGACATTCCCGCGCCTGCGCATAGACCAGCTGCTGACGCTCGAATGGAAATACCTCATGCCGATATCGCTGTTCAACCTCGTGCTGATGGTGCTGACAGTAACCTTCGGCTGGTATCTCTGATTCCCCGGAACCCTCAATAAAATCCAATAAAGAAAACCATCCTTCTCAACAGACCAATAAAAACCATGAGCGACAAATTCGGAAAAATAGCCCAGGTCATCGGCCCGGTGGTCGACGTCAGCTTCGACGGCAACCAAGACCTACCGCCTATCTACACCGCCTTGAAAGTTAAACGCCCCGGCGATGCCGACGGCCAGGAACTGACACTCGAGGTCGAGCAGCATATCGGCGAAGACACCGTTCGCTGCGTTGCTATGGAGAGCACCGACGGCCTCCAGCGCGGCCTTCCGGTTATCAACGTAGGCCATCCTATCGCTGTCCCGACGGGCGATCAGGTCAAAGGACGCCTGCTCAATGTCATGGGCGACGCCATCGACCGTCTTCCGGCCCTCGACCGCAAGAATCTGCGCCCGATCCATCAGCCCGCGCCCAAGTTCGACGACCTGACGATCGGAACCGAGATTCTTTACACCGGCATCAAGGTCATCGACCTTCTCGAGCCCTACAGCAAAGGCGGTAAGATCGGCCTCTTCGGCGGCGCCGGCGTGGGCAAGACCGTGCTTATCATGGAGCTCATCAACAATATCGCCAAGGGACACAACGGCTTCTCGGTGTTCACCGGTGTCGGCGAACGCACCCGCGAGGGTAACGACCTTCTGCGCGAGATGATCGAGAGCGGCGTTGTCAAATACGGCGAGAAGTTCGAAAAAGACATGGAGAAGGGGGGTTGGAACCTCAACGATGTCGACATGAACGAAGTTGCCAAGTCGCAGGCAACGCTCGTGTTCGGACAGATGAACGAGCCGCCGGGCGCACGTCTGCGTGTGGCCCTGAGCGGACTGACCGTTGCCGAACAGTTCCGCGACCAGGACGGCGGCGGCAAGGAGATTCTTCTCTTTATCGACAATATTTTCCGTTTCACCCAGGCCGGTTCGGAAGTGTCGGCCCTGCTGGGCCGAATGCCGAGCGCCGTGGGCTATCAGCCTACATTGGCCTCTGAGATGGGTGCCCTTCAGGAGCGCATCACCTCGACGAAGAACGGCTCGATCACCTCGGTTCAGGCTATCTACGTGCCTGCCGATGACCTGACCGACCCGGCTCCGGCAACAACGTTCAGCTTCCTCGACGCAACGACGGTGCTTTCGCGTAAGATCGCCGAGCTCGGTATCTATCCGGCCGTCGACCCGCTCGATTCGACCTCGCGAATCCTCGACCCGAACATTATCGGAGAAGACCACTACAACACAGCCCAGGCTGTCAAGCAGCTTCTTCAGAAATATAACGAGCTTCAGGACATCATCGCCATTCTCGGTGTCGACGAGCTCAGCGACGAAGACAAGCTCGTCGTTGCCCGCGCCCGCCGCGCCCAGCGCTTCCTTTCGCAGCCCTTCCACGTCGCCGAGCAGTTCACCGGCCTGCCGGGCGTGATGGTTCCTCTGAAAGAGACCATCCGCGGTTTCAAGATGATTCTGTCGGGCGAGATGGACGAGTATCCCGAACAGGCTTTCCTTAACGTCGGCACTATCGACGAAGCCATCGAGAAGGGTAAGAAGATGCTCGCAGAAGTCAAATAACCAAGCAACAGACAGCAACAACCATGACATTGAAAATCATATCGGCCGAAGATATCCTCTTCGAGGGGGAAGTGACCTCAGTGAAGCTTCCCGGAAGAATGGGCGCCTTCACAGTGTTGCAGAACCATGCCTCGCTGGTGTCGTCGCTCGACAAGGGCGCCATCGTCTACCGCGGCGCCGACGGAGAGGAACACTCAACCGAAATCGGCGGCGGAATAGCCGACGTCGACAACAATGTGGTTGCCGTTTGTGTATTTTAATCTCTCCATCAACCTCTTGACCAACTGAACCGATGAACAAAACGATATTCGCCACGCTACTTGCCGCCCTTCTGGCGTTGGTTGTTCCGGGCTCTCTCAGAGCCTCGGAGACAGCTGAGCCGACCGACGGCGAAGAGGTCGTCATGAATCCCAAAGACGCCAAGGAGATAATCTTCGAGCATCTCGGCGACGGCTATGGCTGGGAGGTTCCCTTCTGCCACGGCAAGCGCATAGCTCTCCCTGTCATTGTCTTCGGCAACGGAACAGGGTTCCATGTGTTCTCGTCGGCGCGCGTGACCGGCGGAGAGGTCTACACTGCTCCCGACGGAAAGCGTTTCGCTATCGCGGGCCACGACAGCCCCAACAAGGGCAAGGTCGTCGAGCTGACAGCCGGAGGCGAAGTGCGTCCCGTCGATTTCTCGATAACGAAAAACGTGTGTGCCACGTTCATAGCCATGTTCGTGGTGATTCTCGTGGTTCTGTCGCTGTCGTCCTACTACAAGCGCGGCGGCAAGGGCGCCCCGCGCGGATTCCGCGGCGCTGTCGAGAGTCTCGTGTTCTTCATCTACGACGACATGATAAAGCCGACGCTCGGAAAGGAGGCACGCCGCTTCTCGCCCTATCTGCTGACGGTTTTCATGTTTATCTTCGCGGCTAACCTGCTGGGTCTGATCGTAATCTTCCCCGGCGGCGCTAACCTGACCGGCAATATCGGCGTCACGCTCGTTCTGGCCCTGATAACATTCTTCGCTACGAACTTCTTCGCCAAGAGACACTACTGGAAGGAAATCTTCTGGCCCGACGTTCCCATCTGGCTCAAGTGTCCGCTGCCGATAATGCAGATAATCGAGGTATTCGGTATCTTCACCAAGCCTGCCGCACTGACGATACGTCTGTTCGCCAACATGATGGGCGGCCACATGATCGTTATCGTACTGACCCTGCTGATCTTCATCTTTGCCGGTATCGGCGGAGCCGCCATAGGCTCGGGCACTGTCGTAGTGTCGGTTCTGTTCTCGGTGTTCATGCTTCTTATCGACGTTCTGGTCAGTTTCATCCAGGCCTACGTGTTCACGATGCTTTCGACGGTGTTCATCGGCCTGGCTCAGGAAGAAGAGCATGAAGAAGAGGCTAAGCACGCCGCCCGCGAAGAGCGCCGCGAAGCCGCCGCCGAACTCAAGGCCCGCGCCTCATAAAATAAAAGAAATCAAATCAATAACTAACTCATATCTCTTAAAATCTTCAGAATTATGTTAGCAACAATCTTAGCACAAGCAGCTGCCGGTATCACCGGTTCTATCAGCCAGTTGGGCGCCGCTCTCGGTGCAGGTATCGCCGCAATCGCCGCCGGTATCGGTATCGGCAAAATCGGCGGAAGCGCCATGGAGGCCATTGCCCGTCAGCCCGAGGCTGCCGGTGACATCCGCTCGAGCATGATCGTCATTGCCGCCCTCGTCGAAGGTGTGGCTCTGTTCGCCGTGATCGTTTGTATCCTCGCCCTCTTCCTTTAATGCGCCGACGGGCCCGAGAAAACTAACCCCCAAACCCCTACCACACTCTTTTATCAATAACGATGGAACTATTTTTGCCTGACTTCGGCCTTATCTTCTGGATGTTTGTGTCGTTTGCCATCCTCTTCTTCATTCTGTGGAAGTGGGGCTGGCCCGCAATCATGAAAGGAGTCACCGAGCGAGCCGATCTCATCGATAAAGGTGTGGAGTATGCCCAAAGCGCCAAGAAACAGCTGGACAGCGCCACCGACGAGGCCAAGAAAATCCTCGCCGAGGCGCGTGCCCGGCAGGCCGAATCGCTGCGCGAGGCCGACAAGATGAAATCACAGATCATCGAGGAGGCCCGCGAGGCCGCTCAGGCCGAAGCGAAGAAGGTTATGGACGCCGCTCAGGTGTCGATACGCCAGGAACGCAAGCAGGCCGAGCAGCAGCTGCGCAACGAAGTGTCGGAGTTTGCGCTGAAGATAGCCTCGAAGGTTGTCCGTCAGCAGCTCAGCGATGACAAGGCACAGGCACGCCTCGTAGGCGACATGCTCGACAGTATCGAAGCAGAAAAAAAGTGACTCCACCCACAGTGAAACCCGTCAAACCTCTAAACTCTTAACCGACGATGGACCAAGGACTAATACCGCGACGTTATGCCAAGGCGCTTTTCAAGGCAGCCGCGGAGCGCGGCGTCGAAAAACGCCTCTACAGCCTCTGCGGCGCGTTGGCGGCCGCTTTCGCCTCGGAGCCGCGCCTGAACGCCACGGTGGCCAATCCGTTTGTGGCAGGTGCCGACAAAATCAGGCTCCTTGAAACAGCTTCGGGGGCAACGCCCGACGATACCCTCATGGCCGATTTCCTGAAACTGCTGACCGAGAACCGGCGGCTCGACATGATTCGCGACATCGCCATTGCCTACCGTCTGATCTACCGTCAGGCCAATAATATCAGGCACGTCACCGTCACTTCGGCGGCTCCGCTGCCCGAGGCCCAGGAGAAACGCCTCAAGGAGATCATCGCGGCCCATCTCGACGGCGCCACCATGGAATATTCCTCGAAGGTCGATCCTTCGCTGATCGGAGGTTTCACCGTGGACATCGACAACGAGCGCCTCAACGCTTCCGTAGCCCATGAGCTCAAACAGCTCAAACTCTCACTCATTAAACGTTAATCCCCCTATCTCTCCACAAACCCATATACCCTCACCCCTTTTCCACTCATGATTAATCCCAGCGAGATTTCTGAAGTACTGAAACAACAGCTCGACAATGTCAACTCCAAGGTGTCGTTCGAAGAAACCGGCACTGTTCTTGAAGTCGGCGACGGCGTTGCCCATGTCTATGGCCTCGACAATGTCCGTGCCAACGAGCTTGTGGAATTTGAAAACGGCGTCACCGGCGTGGCGCTCAACCTCGAGGAGAGCAACGTCGGCGTAATCCTCTTCGACAACGTCGACACTATCACCGAGGGCATGAGCGTCAAGTGCACCGGCGAAATCGCCTCGATCCCCGTGGGAGAGGGTGTGTTCGGCCGTGTCATCAACGTTCTCGGCCAGCCCATCGACGGACGTGGCCCCATCGAGGGCGAGTTGCTCCGCATGCCGTTGGAGCGCAAGGCTCCGGGTGTCATCTACCGCCAGCCCGTCAAACAGCCGCTTCAGACCGGTATCAAGGCCGTCGACTCTATGGTGCCCATAGGCCGCGGCCAGCGCGAGCTCATCATCGGCGACCGCCAGATCGGCAAGACCGCCATCGCCATCGACACAATCATCAACCAGCGCAAGAACTTCGAGGAAGGCAAGCCCGTCTACTGCATCTACGTGGCCATCGGCCAGAAGGCATCGAGCGTCGCAGCTATTGTCGAGACTCTGCGCCAGCACGGTGCCATGGACTATACCGTGGTCGTGGCCGCAACGGCTTCTGACTCGGCCTCGATGCGCTACTACGCTCCGTTCTCGGGCGTCGCCATCGGCGAATATATCCGCGACACGGGCCGCGACGCCCTCATCGTCTACGACGATCTGTCGAAACAGGCCGTCAGCTACCGCGAGATCTCGCTGATTCTGAAGCGCCCCTCGGGCCGCGAGGCTTATCCCGGCGATATTTTCTATCTCCACTCGCGCCTGCTCGAACGCGCCGCCAAGATTATCGACAATCAGGAGGTCGCCGCGCAGATGAACGACCTGCCCGAGGTGCTGAAAGACCGAGTCAAAGGGGGCGGTTCGCTGACAGCCCTGCCTATCATCGAGACCCAGGCCGGCGACGTCAGCGCATATATCCCGACAAACGTCATCTCGATCACCGACGGCCAGATATTCCTCGAATCAGCCCTGTTCAACCGCGGTATCCGTCCGGCAATCAATGTCGGTATCTCGGTTTCGCGTGTGGGCGGTAACGCTCAGATCAAGTCGATGAAGAAGGTGGCCGGAACGCTGAAGATCGACCAGGCTCAGTTCCGCGAGCTCGAGTCGTTCACCAAGTTCGGCGGCGACATCGACCCCGTGACCGCCCGCGTCATCGACAAGGGCCGCAAGAACGAGCGCCTGCTCATCCAGCCCCAGTATCATCCCGTGGCCGTCGAAGACGAGGTCGCAGTCATTTTCTGCGGCACCCGCGGCCTGCTCGAGAATGTCCCCGAAGAGAATGTGGCCGAGTTCGAGGCCCAGCTGCTTCAGCTTCTCCATGCCCGCAACCAGGCCGACGTGCTCGACGTGATTCGCTCGGGCCAGCTCACCGACGACTGTCAGGCCAAGCTCACCGCCGCCGCCTCGGAAGTAGCAGCCCGCTTCAACATCAATTAACGAATTAACCAAGACAGCAACCGCCAATGGCAACACTACGCGAACTCAAGGGACGCATCGGCTCGGTGGCCTCTTCGGAGAAGATCACCGGAGCCATGAAGATGATCTCGTCGGCTAAGATGCACAAGGCCGAGCAGGCTCTGAAACGCCTTCTCCCTTATCGCACTCTTATCGAGGGCATCATCGGCAACCTTCTCGATTCCGACGCACAGTATTCCTCGCCGCTGACCGCAGAGCGCGAGGTAGAGCGTCGCACCGTTGTTGTCTGGGGCAGCGACGACGGCCTCTGCGGCGCCTACAATGTCAACCTCTACAAGCAGCTGGCCGCCACGATCACGCGCCTGCGCGCCGCCGACCCGAAGGTCGAGCTGAGCGTCATAGCCATAGGCTCGAAGATGGCAAAGGCCTGCCGCCCGCTCGAGAAGATAGGAATCAAGGCTATCGTTCCCGAAGGGGTAAACTCGAAGAGCGACGGTGCCGGAGTGAAGACTTTTCTCGAAACCTTGACAGGCTATTTCACCGGAGGCGTCTACGACGCTGTCGACATTCTCTATATGTCGTTCAAGAGCGTCAGCCGCCAGCGCCCGGTCGAAATGCAGTTCCTTCCGGTCGCTCCCTCGGCGTTTGCCGCCGGAGGCGCCGCTTCGTCGAACCGCCCCTGCCTGTTCGAGCCGTCGGCTCAGGATATTTTCACCACGATAGTGCCGATGTATCTGCTGGCCGTGCTTCAGGATGTGTTCACCGAGAACCGCGCCAGCGAGATGGCGGCGCGCGTCATGGCCATGCAGAGCGCCAACGACAACGCCCAGAAGCTGCTCGAGCAGTTGCGTCTCGAATATAACAAGCTGCGCCAGCAGAGCATCACGACCGAGCTGCTCGACATTGTCGGCGGCCAGGTGCGTTAGCCCTGCGGCTATCCGCTCCCGAATCACCAACCGAATCAAACATCAACGACATACCAATCAACCTCACAACTAAGCAATGGGTAGTGTAAAACAGTATTTTTCCTCTTTAGCGTCGGGAATCTCTTCGCTCATCAAGGGCATGGAGGTCACCGGCAAGGAATTCGTCACCCCCAAGATAACAGAGCGCTATCCCGAAGACCGCGAGACACGCCACGTTCCCGAGCGTTTCCGCGCCACCCTCGAGTTAATCTACGATGCCGAAGGCAACCACAAGTGTATAGCCTGCGGCACCTGCGAGCGCAACTGCCCCAACGGAACCATCTCGCTTCAGACCAAGATGGTCGACACCTGGAAGGGAAAGAAAAAGAAACTCGAAACCTATAACTACGACCTCGGCAGCTGCACGTTCTGCCAGCTCTGCGTAACATCGTGCCCGACAGCGGCTATCCGCTTCAACAACGATTTCGAGCAGGCCGTGTTCACCCGCGACAAGCTCGTCAAGAAGCTCAATTATCTGCCCGAGAAGCCCGAACCCGAGCCTACCGAGGAAGAGCGCGCCAAATTCGAGGCCGAGAAAGCAGCCAAGATCGAAGCAGCCAAGAAAGCCGCGGCCGCGAAGAAGGCTGCCGCCGCGAAGGCAGCCGGCGATGCTCCGGCCAAACCCGACGAAAAGAAATAAATCAACACATCCCCATATTTTCATCAAATGGAATCCGTAGGAAGTATAATCGCTTACTGGCTGATTGTGGCAGCGATTGTGGTGTTCTCGGTCTTGACCGTGACAACCCGCAAGATTCTCCGCTCCGCCACCTATCTGCTGTTTACGCTCTTCGCCACCGCCGCGCTCTATTTCAAGCTCGACTATGAGTTCCTGGGAACGGTTCAGATTGCCGTCTATGCCGGCGGCATCGTGGTGCTCTTTGTTTTCTCAATTCTGCTGACACAGCGTCCCGGCGAGAATTCTCCGGTTCTGCGTTCGGGCAAGAAAGCGCTCGGACTGCTGGCGGCCCTGGCAACCCTGCTCGTCAGCGGCGCGGCTCTTCTGAGCCGCTGCGGCGACCTCTGCACACAGCTGCCCGCCATGGAGAACCCCGACATGAAAGTGATCGGCGAGAGCCTTCTCGGCTCAGGCTCGGGCCAGTATCTTCTCCCGTTCGAGGCTATCAGTGTTCTTCTGCTTGCCTGCATAATCGGTGGCGTCGTCGTCGCCCGTAAACGTTAAAGGAATCATGGGAAATACAATCGTATGGTATCTCGTTCCGTCGCTGATAATGTTCGCGGCGGGCGTCTACGGGTTCATCACCCGCAAAAACATGATTGCGATGCTGATCTCGCTTGAGCTGATGCTCAACGCTGTCGACATCAACTTCGTAGTGTTCAACCGCTTCCTCTTCCCGGGGCAGCTCGACGGCATGATGTTCACCCTCTTCGCCATCGGCATCGCCGCCGCTGAAACGGCTCTGGCAATAGCTATCATCATCAACATCTATCGCGCCGCCCACAATATCGACGTCGAGGATATCAACCAAATGAAATTTTAAGACGCTATGGCAATCACCTTACCACTGCTCATTCTCGTCATTCCGCTGTTCATGTTCCTCTTCCTCGGTCTTCTCGGCCCGAAGATGAGTCCGAAGCTCGCCGGCACACTCGGCAGTCTCGGTCTGGGAACAGTGCTGGTAATGTCGTATATCGTCGCATTCACCTACTTCTTCAGCGGCAATCCCGAGTTTATCACGGCCGATTCGGTGCGTCTGCAATATGAGGTCTTCAATGTCACCTGGCTGCAGTTCACCCAGAATCTCGTCATCAAGCTCGGCTTCTTCCTCGATCCGATTTCGGCCATGATGCTCGTCGTCATTTCGACGGTGTCGTTCATGGTTCACATCTATTCTCTGGGATATATGCACGGCGAGCGCGGATTCCAGCGTTACTACGCTTTCCTGTCGCTGTTCAGCTTCTCGATGCTCGGCCTTGTTGTCGCCACCAACATTTTCCAGATGTATATCTTCTGGGAGCTTGTGGGTGTGTCGTCATACCTCCTTATCGGATTCTACTATCAGCGTCCGGCAGCCGTTTCGGCCTCGAAGAAGGCGTTTATCGTCACCCGCTTCGCCGACCTCGGCTTCCTTATCGGTATTCTGATTCTGTCGTTCTACAGCCAGACCTTCGACTTCAAGGCCCTGACCGAGAACCCCGGCGCTATTGTAGCTGACTTCGGAGGCGCAGCCTTCATGGGCGCTTCGGCTCTGACCTGGGCTCTTGTCCTGATCTTCACCGGAGGTATGGGTAAATCGGCAATGATGCCGCTCCACATCTGGCTCCCCGACGCCATGGAAGGCCCGACCCCTGTCAGCGCGCTCATCCATGCCGCTACTATGGTTGTGGCCGGTGTCTACCTCGTTGCCCGTCTCTTCCCGCTTTATCTGACCAGCGAGGCTGCCCTGATGTTCATAACCGTCGTCGGCGCCATCACGGCAATGTATGCGGCTATCGTCGCCTGCACGCAGCTCGACATCAAGCGTGTTCTCGCCTTCTCGACAATCTCTCAGATTGCTTTCATGATGGTCAGCCTCGGTGTCGCCCGTCCTGAAATCCACGAAGGCGTAGGCTACATGGCCTCGATGTTCCATCTGTTCACCCACGCCATGTTCAAGGCTCTGCTGTTCATGTGCGCCGGTTCGGTTATCCACGCTGTCCACTCCAACGACTACACAGCCATGGGCGGCCTGCGCAAGTATATGCCGATAACCCATATCACCTTCCTGATTGCCTGTCTCGCCATTGCCGGTATTCCTCCGTTCTCGGGCTTCTTCTCGAAAGACGAGATTCTGACGGCCTGCTACGGAAACAATATCTTCTGGGGAATCTGGATGACGGCCGTTGCCGCTCTGACAGCTTTCTACATGTTCCGCCTCTACTTCCTCATCTTCTGGTGGGACAATCCCGACTACGGCAAGCACAAACCCCACGAGAGCCCCTTCTCGATGGCTTTCCCGCTGGTGTTCCTCGCGCTGGTGACCTGTGTGGCAGGTTTCATCCCCTTCGGCAAATTCGTGACCTTCGAGGGACATGAATATATCATCGACCTCGACATGACAGTCGCTACCGTCAGCGTCTGCGTGGCTCTGATTTCGATATTCGTGGCCTACAAGCTCTATTTCCGCAAGAACGACGTGCCCGACCGTCTGGCCGAACGTTTCCACTGGCTCTGGAAAGCCGCCTACCACCGCTTCTACTGGGACGAAATCTATATGTTTGTCACTCACCGCATAATCTTCGACGGCATCTGCCGCCCGATAGCCTGGTTCGACCGCCATGTCATCGACGGCACAATGAACGGCTTCGCCTATATCACCAACCGCGCCAGTGTGGCAATCAAAGGAATGCAGAGCGGCCGCGTCCAGGCCTACGTGCTCTGGTATCTTGCCGGTGCGTTGCTCCTTGGCGTCATAACAACTCTTTGCCTGCTGTGATCCGGCGAAACCAATCATTATTTTCTCTGACCTGAAAAATACAGTAATTCGATGCTTTTAGAAAATATTCTCATCTATTATGTGATTATCCCGCTGCTCATGCTCGGGGGAATCGCGCTCTGCAAGGGGCGGAAAGGCATTCGCGCCGTGGCCGTGGCCGGTTCAGTCTGCCTGCTGGCTCTTTCGACATGGCTGCTTGTAGAGTATCTTCAGCTGCGTGCCGCCGGCGAGACAGCGCCGATGCTTTTCCAGGGCTCGTGGATGTGGTTTGAACCGCTCAACATCCATCTTGCCGTCGGTGTCGACGGAATCTCGGTTGCGATGCTGATGCTGTCGTCGATAATCGTCTTCGCGGGCAGTTTCGCCTCGTGGGAGATTCCGCAGATGAAAGAGTTCTTCCTGTGGCTCATTCTTCTGTCGACAGGCGTGTTCGGATTCTTTATCTCGATCGACCTTTTCACGATGTTCATGTTCTATGAGGTCGCTCTGATTCCGATGTATCTTCTTATCGGAGTCTGGGGCAGCGGCAACAAGAACTATTCGGCCATGAAGCTGACCCTGATGCTCATGGGCGGATCGGCATTCCTGATGCTCGGCCTCATCGGAATCTACTATAACTCGAGTGCCGACGGACAACACACCTGGAACCTGCTCGAAATCGTTGCGAACGGCGCCCTTCAGCAGAGTTCGTGGCAATACCTCTTCTTCCCGCTGACGTTCGTCGGATTCGGCGTTCTGGGAGCCATGTTCCCCTTCCACACATGGAGCCCCGACGGTCACGCTTCGGCCCCGACGGCTGTTTCGATGCTCCATGCCGGTGTGCTGATGAAGCTCGGAGGCTACGGCTGCTTCCGCGTGGCCATCTATCTGATGCCGCAAGCCGCCGCCGACCTTGCCTGGATATTCCTGATTCTGACAGGTATTTCGGTTGTCTACGGAGCGTTCAGCGCCTGTGTGCAGACCGACCTCAAATATATCAACGCCTACTCGTCGGTGAGCCACTGCGGACTGGTTCTGTTCGCCATCCTCATGCTCAACACAACGGCGATGACCGGCGCCATAATGCAGATGCTCAGCCACGGTCTGATGACAGCTCTCTTCTTCGCCCTGATCGGTATGATCTACGGACGAACCCACACCCGCGACATCCGTCAGATGGGAGGTCTGATGAAAATCATGCCTTATCTGGCCGTCTGCTACGTCATAGCCGGTCTGGCCTCGCTCGGTCTGCCGGGCTTGAGCGGCTTCGTCTCGGAGATGACGATCTTCGTCGGCTCGTTCGAGCATTCCGATATGTTCCACCGCGTGTTCACCATCGCCGCCTGCTCGTCGATCGTCATCACTGCCGTCTACATCCTCCGCGTTGTCGGCAAACTGCTCTACGGCCCTGTTCAGGATGAGCACCATCTGTCACTGACCGACGCAACCTGGTGGGAACGCCTGTCGACAACGACACTCATTATCTGTGTCGCCGCAATCGGCTGTCTGCCGAACTTCTTCGTGAAACTTATCGAATTCACCTTCCAGAAAGATATCTTCGCCGTTATAGGCCTCAACTAACCAACCACGATTAATAGCGCAATATGGACTACTCACAATTTTTCACAATGTGGCAAGAAATAGGACTGTTGATCGTGTTCCTATTGGTATTTTTCTACGACACCTTTGCCCCCAAGCGTGCCTTAGGGGCGCTGGGAACTCTGACCTGCATATTCTTTGCCGCGCTGACGGTTCTCGGATTCTGTCCCTGTCTGGCTGCCGACACTTCGGTCTTCGGCGGAATGTATCAGACCTCCGACGCCATCGTGACAATCAAGAACATTCTGAATATCGGCACACTCATCGTTCTGATCCAGTCGGTGACATGGGCCAACAGCGAATTCACCCGCATCCGCCGCGGCGAATTCTACGAGCTGATACTGCTGACGCTCTTCGGAATGTATCTGATGATTTCGGCCGGCCACTTCCTCGTGTTCGTCATCGGACTCGAGACCGCCTCGCTGCCGCTGGCAGCCCTCGTGGCCTTCGAGAAGAACAAATATGAGAGCCATGAGGCCGCTGTCAAGTATGTTCTGACAGCTGTGTTCTCTTCGGCTATCTTCCTCATGGGTCTGTCGATCGTCTACGGTCTCGCCGGTTCGCTCAGCTACAGTGAGATTGCCGCAAGCCTGATTTCGACAGGCAATTCGATCGGCCTCATCGTAGCTCTCGGCTTCGTCATAGCCGGTATCGGATTCAAGCTGTCGCTTGTTCCCTTCCATCTCTGGACAGCCGACGTCTATCAGGGCGCACCGACATCGGTGACCTCCTACCTCAGCGTCATCTCGAAAGGTTCGGCAGCCTTCGCCTTCATGGTAGTGCTGCAGCAGGCCTTCGGCGAAGCCTATCCCCAGGTGTGGGAATGGATGCTCTATGCTGTCATCATCGCCACGATAACCATCGGTAACCTCTTCGCCATCCGCCAGCGCAACCTGAAGCGCTTCCTCGCCTTCTCGTCGGTCAGCCAGGCCGGTTATATCATGCTCGGCGTTATCGGCAACAACGAGCTGTCGACAACGGCGCTGATGTTCTACATCCTCGTCTACATCTTCAGCAACCTCGCTGCCTTCGGCGTTATCGGCGCCGTGGAGAATGCCACAGGCAAGGTGTCGATGGACGACTACAACGGCCTCTACAAGACGAACCCGCGTCTGGCAGTGACGATGATGCTCGCCATGTTCTCTCTGGCCGGTATTCCTCCGTTCGCCGGATTCTTCAGCAAGTTCTTCATCTTCACGGGCGCTCTCGGCGCCGGCACTCCGGCAATGTATGTGCTCGTGTTCATCGCGTTGCTGAACACCATCGTGTCGCTCTACTACTATCTGCTCGTTGTCAAGGCAATGTTCATCAACGAGAACGACGCCCCGATTGCCACGTTCCGCTCTACATGCCCGGAACGCCTCGGAATGTGGATTTCGACCGCCGGTATCCTCTTCCTCGGCCTTGTCAGCTGTGTCTACGACTACATCCTCAACTCTGTAGGCTGATTATTTGTGTATTTTTGCTACCAAATCGATTATCTCATTAAATCACCTTTCCGACAATGAAAATTTTAGCCATCGCCGGCGCTCTGCTGTTCGCCGCTACTGCCTTCGGCGGCGACACGCGCGAGATGCGGCCTCTCCACCGGCCCGCCGCCACCGGCGCCGCCCTTCCTGCCTACGACGCCACAACGCAATCGCCCCGGCGCGCCGCCGAGGCCGTGACGCCTCCTTACTCGGCTATGTTCACCAGCGACCTCTGCGGCTTCACCGTGGAAAACGCCAACAAAGACGCCGTGACCTGGGCATGGTCGAGGATCGAGGACGGCGTGGCCTACTGCAACTACTCTTCCATTCTGCCGTCGGACGACTGGCTCTTCTCGGTGCCCATCCGGCTCACCGCCGGCAATCTCTACCGGCTTAGCTTCGAGGCCTGGGGCGAGACCGCGCCCGAGCGTTTCGAAGTGAAAATGGGCAGTCAGGCCTCGTCAGGCGCCATGACCGAAGTGCTCCTCGAACCCACAATCGTCAAGGAGCGCCCAACGCCCCGTGAGCCCTTCACGGTCAACATAATCCCCGAAGCCGACGGCATCTACCACATCGGCTTCCACGCCTGCTCCGACAAAGACAAATACGGACTGCGTCTCGACAACGTGTCCGTTTCGGCACCCCTGTCGCTCGATACCCCCTCGGCCGTCACCGACCTCAAGGCCAAGGGCGCCGAAGGGGGCGCCAACCGCATAACGCTCTCGTTCAAGGCTCCGCTGACCTCGCTCAGCGGAACGGCGCTCACTACGATTGCCCGGATTGAGATTAAGCGCGGCGCCGAGCTCGTCAAGACCTTCACCGACGTCGCCGCCGGCCAGGCGCTCGAATTTACCGACGAGCTGCCGGCGCGTGGAACCTATAACTATACCGTCACCCCCTACGACGCCTCGGGAGCGGGCAAAGAAACTACGATAAGCTGCTTCTGCGGCGTGCAGGCGCCTGTGCCCCCCGACTGGATTGTAGTCACCGAAACCGCCACCAACGGAGTGGTGACGGTAGAGTGGGAGCCGGTCACTTCCGACATCTACGGCGGTAAGCTCGACGCCGACAAAGTCAGCTATTACCTCACGCTCAACGACGGCTCTACCGTGGGCCCGCTGAGCGAGACCTCCTACACCTACCGCGCCGTTCCCAAAGGGGAGCAGGCATACGTCTACGCCGTTGTCTACGCCGCCAACGAGGCCGGAAAGAGCGACTGGGTGTTTGCCAACATCATTCCCGCCGGCGACCCCTACACCGAGTTGACCGAATCGTTCCCCGGCGCTAAAGCGACCTACGAGTGGGCCACCAACGAGGCCAACGGCGCTGTCTGGAGTGTGCTCAACGACGAGCAGGTAGAGAATCTCACCTCGTGTGACAACGACGGCGGCTTCCTCGGCTGCTACGCCGGCTCGGCCTACTACAGCGCCGATTATGTATCTTGTAAAATCGACCTGAGCAAATTCGCCGCCCCCGGCCTGACCTTTCAGACCTTCAACATCCCCGGCGAATCGCCCGACAACAACCAAATTGCCATTCAGGTGCGCGACATGAGCGGCGACAAGTTCAACACGGTGAAGGTTATGTCTGTGGCCGAGACCGCCGACGACAACGCCACCGGCTGGCATAAAGCCACCGTGCCTCTGACGGCCTACGCCGGCAAGACTGTGCAGCTTATGATTACCGCCACCGCCATGCAGTATCAGTGGACCTTCATAGACGCCATCACCATAGGCGAGCTCACCGCCGACGACCTCAAGGCCGAGTCGGTTTCGGCCTACAGCGTGGTCGACGCCGGAACGAACTATAACGTCAGCTTCACCCTGACCAACGCCGGCGTCAACGAGGCCCGGGACTACACCCTCGACATTGTGTGCGACGGCAAGCCGCTGCGCAGCGTCAGGGGCATTCCGATAGCCCCCTATCAGTCGGCTACAATCACCGAGGAATTCTACATGGCCCCCTCGGCCACCGAGCCGCTGAAATATTCGGCCGTAATTAACTATGCCGCTGACAGCAATACGTCCGACAATGCCTTCGCCGAGGTGACCGTGGAGCCGCGTCGCTCGCGCCTGCCCGCCGTCACCGACCTCACCGCTGCCGAGGGCGCCCGACTCTCGTGGAGCGCCCCCGACACCTCGAAGGGCTTCAAGGCCGCCGCAGTCACTGATTTCGAAGGGGGCACCGACTTCGCCTTCGAATATCCCGGATGGACCTTCATCGACCGCGACGAGGCTCCGCTCGGCGGCTTCGCCTCGGCCGAAATTCCCGGCTTCACTTCGGGAGTGACAACCGGAGCCTATCTGCTCTTTAACAGCGGCGACAAATATCCTCAGTTCGACCAAACCTTCACCGCCCACAGCGGCGACAAATATCTGGCCGCTCTGTTCGGCTACGAGGGCAATGTGACCGCCGACGACTGGGCCGTATCGCCCGAGCTCGAGCCGGTGGAGCAGACCGTCAGCTTCTGGGCCCGCAGCTATGCCCGCTACTATCCCGAGGCCCTCAAGGTCTACGCCTCGACAGGCTCGACCAACCCCGACGACTTCACCGAGCTGCTCGACGTCACCTCTATCCCCGACCGCTGGACCGAATATAACGTCAGCCTTCCCGAGGGAACCAAGCACCTCGCTATCAACCATTGCAGCCACAACGCTTTCATGCTCATGCTCGACGACGTCAGCTTCATAGCCGCCGATGCCGAGGCCGAGCCGATTGCCGTGAAAAGCTATAACGTCTACCGCGACAACGAGCTGATAGCCAACGTTTCGGCTACGACCCACACCGACGCCGACGCTCCCGCCGGCCGCCACCGCTATACGGTAACGGTCGTCTACGACCGCGGCGAATCGTCGCCGTCGAACGTAGCCGAGTGTGGCGACGCGGCTATCGACGGTGTTGCCGCCGACTCAGCAACAGTCACCGCAGAGCCGGGCGCTATCGTAGTGGACTGCGCGCCGCAGACGGCTGTCAGCGTAGTCTCGGCCGACGGCCGGCTGATTTATGCCGGACCGGGCAGCGCGCGCGTCGGGGTGCTTCCGGGCGTCTACATTGTGCGCCATGCAGACAGGGCTACTAAGGTGCTCGTGGAGTAACCGCTCCGAATCCCGAATAACAGCGAGGGGGCGCGCCGGATTTCCGACGCGCCCACTCTTGCTTTCTTCTGACCGGCGTATAATTGTCGGGAAAATGCGGCTGGAATTTTGTCGATTAACGATTTTTTTCACTAATTTTGCAAAAGCATTGCATCGTTCACAATAATTATCCAATCATAATTCATTAAAATCTTCACTCCTATGTGGTTAACAAGCTCATCTATAGGACGTAAGTTCGTTATGGCTCTGACCGGCGCGTGCCTCGTCCTGTTTGTTACATTTCACGTGCTGATGAACTCGGTCGCTATTGTATGGCCCACGGCCTACAATGCCATCTGTGCTTTTCTGGGCGCCAACTGGTATGCCCTGGTAGCCTCGATGGGTCTGGGCCTGCTGTTCATTATTCACATTATCTATGCCCTGTGGCTGACCGTGCAGAACCGCCGCGCGCGCGGCACCGACCGCTATGCCGTCACCTCGCGTCCGCCTCAGGTAGAATGGTCATCGAAGAACATGCTTGTTCTCGGTATCGTAATCCTCGCCTTCCTGACTGTCCACATGATTCAGTTCTGGGCCAAGATGCAGCTCGCCGAAATCTGCGGCTACCATAACGAGTATCAGGGTCAGGTCGTTTCGCCCGTTGCCGGAACGATGTTCATTCAGATCGCATTCGAGCAGGTCTGGACTCCGATTGTCTACATTATCGGTTTCATAGCTCTCTGGTTCCACATGAACCACGGTTTCTGGTCGATGTTCCAGTCGGTCGGCTTCAACAACAAAATCTGGATGAACCGTCTGAAGAAGATCGGCGCATGGTGGACTTCGATCGTTATTCTTCTATTCATTGCACAGGCTATCGTCTTCACCGTCAATGCCCACAGCAACTACTATGTCACCAATCCCGCTCTTCAGGAGCAGTATGAAGAGTTCAACGCCGAACTTCCCGGATGTTATTCGGGCGACAATCCTGTCGCAGCTGACGACGCCGCCGGCATTGTTGCCATAGAGGAAGAGACCGAAATCAACGTCGAGGACTGATTATTACCCCCGTATTTTTCATTAATTCGTTAAAACCGACCAATTATTATGGCTGAACATAAGAATCTCGAGGGTATGATTGACTCTACCCCGATCATGAAGGACTACGCCGACATCGAATCGTCGAAGCTTCCTGAATATCAGATTGATTCGAAGATCCCCGAAGGCCCTCTGGCCGAAAAGTGGACCAACTACAAGGCCCATCAGAAACTTGTCAATCCCGCCAACAAGCGCAACCTCGACATCATCGTAGTCGGCACCGGCCTTGCCGGCGCATCGGCAGCGTCGACTCTGGGCGAACTTGGCTTCAACGTCTATAACTTCTGCATCCAGGACAGCCCGCGCCGCGCCCACTCTATCGCAGCACAGGGCGGTATCAACGCCGCCAAAGACTATCAGAACGACGGCGACTCGGTTTACCGTCTGTTCTACGACACGGTCAAGGGCGGTGACTTCCGCTCGCGCGAGGCCAACGTCTACCGTCTGGCCGAGGTGTCGAACAACATCATCGACCAGTGTGTCGCCCAGGGTGTTCCCTTCGCCCGCGAATACGGCGGCCTTCTCGCCAACCGTTCGTTCGGCGGCGCCCAGGTAAGCCGCACCTTCTATGCCAAAGGTCAGACCGGCCAGCAGCTCCTTCTCGGCGCTTACGGCTCGCTGAACCGCCAGATCAAGAAGGGCACCGTGCGCTCGTTCAACCGCCGCGAGATGCTCGACCTCGTCATCATCGACGGCCGCGCCCGCGGCATCATCGTGCGTAACCTCATCACCGGCGAGCTTGAGCGCTACGCCGCCCACGCCGTTGTTCTGGCAACCGGCGGTTACGGCCGCACCTTCTTCCTCTCGACAAACGCCATGGGCTGCAACGGCTCGGCCGCCATTCAGGCTTTCCGTCGCGGCGCATATCTGGCCAACCTGTCGTTCACCCAGATCCACCCGACCTGTATTCCCGTCCACGGCGAAGATCAGTCGAAGCTGACCCTCATGAGCGAATCGCTCCGCAACGACGGCCGCATCTGGGTTCCGAAGAAGAAAGAAGATGCCGAAGCTATCCGCGCCGGCAAGAAGAAACCGACCGACATCCCCGACGAGGATCGCGACTTCTATCTCGAGCGCCGCTACCCGGCTTTCGGTAACCTCTGCCCGCGCGACATCGCCAGCCGCGCCGCCAAGGAGCGCTGCGACGCCGGCTACGGCGTGGGAACCGGCAATGCCGTCTATCTCGACTTCAAATATGCTATCGAGCGCCTCGGCGAAGACGTTGTCCGCGACCGCTACGGCAACCTCTTCGACATGTATCAGATGATCAGCGACGACAATCCTTACCACACCCCCATGATGATCTTCCCCGCAAGCCACTACACCATGGGCGGAATCTGGGTCGACTACGAGCTGCAGACATCTATCAAGGGTCTCTTCGCCATCGGCGAATGCAACTTCTCGGACCACGGCGCAAACCGCCTCGGCGCCAGCGCCCTCATGCAGGGTCTGGCCGACGGCTACTTCGTGATCCCCTACACCATGCAGAACTATCTGAGCGACCAGATCAAGGTCAAACATCCGGGCACCGATCATCCCGAGTTCGACAAGGTCGAGAAAGAGGTGCGCTCGCGCATCGACCGCCTCATGGCCATCAAGGGAACCAAATCGCCCGACCAGATCCACAAGCGTCTGGGCCATATCATGTGGGATCTCGTCGGCATGGGCCGTAATCTTCCCAACCTCGTCAAGGCTCTCGACGAACTCGAGAAAGTGCGCAAGGAATTCTACACCGACCTGCGCATCGTCGGCAGCGCCGACGATCTCAACCTCGAGCTTGAGAAAGCCCTTCGTCTCGAAGACTTCCTTGTCATGGCCCGCATGATGGCTATCGACGCCCTGAACCGCAACGAAAGCTGCGGCGCACACTTCCGCGAAGAATATCAGACAGCCGACGGCGAAGCCCAGCGCAACGACAAAGACTACATGTATGTAGCCTGCTGGAAATACACCGGCGACAATGAGAAGCCTATCCTGCTCAAAGAACCCCTCAAATACGAGGCAATCCAGGTTCAGACCCGTAACTACAAATCCTGACAACACCACGCGACGCGCCGCCGCCCCCACGAGGGGACGGCAACGCACGTCAACGATAGTCTAACCCAATATTCTACCAAAAAGAACAATGGAACATCTCATCAGCGTAAATCTGAAAATCTGGCGTCAGCGTGGTCCCAAAGATAAAGGCCGCTTCGCCACTTATCGCGTCGAGAACGTCAGCACCGGCTCGTCGTTCCTCGAAATGCTCGATATGCTCAATCAGCAGCTCGTCGAAAAGGGCGAAGAGCCCGTTGTGTTCGACAGCGACTGCCGCGAGGGAATCTGCGGCATGTGCTCGCTCTATATCAACGGTCATCCCCACGGCCCTGTGCAGGGCATCACGACCTGTCAGCTCCACATGCGCAAGTTCAACGACGGCGACACAATCACTATCGAGCCGTGGCGCTCGGCCGCCTTCCCCGTTGTGCGCGACCTTATGGTCAACCGCAATGCCTTCGACCAGATCCAGCAGGCCGGCGGCTATGTGTCGTTCAACTGCGGCGGTGCCCAGGATGCCAACGCTATCGCCATCTCGAAAGAGGTTGCCGACGAGGCTATGGACTCGGCTACCTGCATCGGTTGCGGCGCCTGTGTGGCTGCCTGCAAGAACGGTTCGGCAATGCTCTTCGTCAGCGCTAAGGTCAGCCAGTTCGCACTGCTGCCCCAGGGCCAGGTTGAGCGCAAGCGCCGTGCCCGCGCAATGGTCAAGAAGATGGACGAACTCGGATTCGGTAACTGCACCAATACCGGAGCCTGCGCCGCCGAGTGCCCCAAGAATATCTCGCTGAGCAACATCGCCCGCCTCAACCGCGAGTTCGAGAAAGCCAAATTCAGCGACTAAACTCCTTCAGCAGAACCTCGCGTGGGCGCCACGGCCGTCAGGCCGGGCGCCCGCGCTCTTTAAGGACTTTAAGGTCCTTAATGTCCTTAAGGTTCATGCTCTAATTCGTTTTTTTTTCGCTAACTTTGGGGCGAAAAACTATCTCAGACTTATGCGACGTTTCTTTCTTGCGCTTTTCTCAACCTTGCTGCTGACGGCCATGGCCTCAACTCCGCTCGTCTCGACAGGCCGCGCCGCCCGCTTCATCGACGTTGACGTCCACGCTCTCGTAGGCGGAACGCTTGTGACCCAGAATTTCGCATCGTGTTTTCCGTCGATAAGCGAACTGAGTGTCAATATGGGCCCGAGCTATGGCATAGGCTTCGGCGCATCGCTGAATTTCAACGATTTCATCGGTCTGGGATGCGAGGTCAACGCCCTGCTCAATTACTATAAGATGACGCTCGCCGTGGCCGACAATGAAGCCACCTCTATAACGAACACTTTCATCCGCAACCACTTCTTCACGGCCAATTTCCCGGTTTTCATACGCCTCAAGTTCAATCTCGGCGGCAATGTAAGATGGATAATCGACGGCGGAGCCTACTATACCTACGGGCTGGGCGGACGACAGAAAACGACAATGTATAGCGCCCACGTCAACGAGCTCGGCCAGCTGATAACGGTCACGACCTCGTCGAGATCGCCCTATTATAATTCTCCCGACGCCTTCATCTGCTCGAGCTATCGCGGCGACATAGGCCTCCATCTGGCAACGTCGCTGCTCGTGTCGCGCCGTTTCAGCATCGGCGTCCGAACCCAGATAGGTTTCAAGAATCAGGCCCACCTCTTCAACGGCGTCAAGACCCCCAACGTCCACAATATCGGATTTCAGGTCACCGGCGGCTACCACTTCTGACACGGAAGCCGACGAGGTTTTGCTGGTTTGCTTTCTTTTTGTTATGTTTGCAGCGGCATACAAACACGAAAGCATAATGAGTCACGAAAAATTCACTCACCGACAGATAGAAAAAGACAGGCGCGTTCTTGAACTCCTTTCACAGTCGTTCCCGAATGTATCGGCTGCGAGCACTGAGATTATCAATCTCGAAGCTATCCTGAACCTGCCGAAGGGCACGGAGCATTTCGTGGCCGACCTCCACGGCGAGGATGAGGCTTTCAGCCATATTCTCCGCAATGCCTCGGGAAATATCAAGCGCAAGGTGCGCGAGATCTACGGCAACAGTATGCGCGACACCGATCTGGCGCAGCTCTGCTCGCTGATCTATTATCCCGAGCAGAAACTCGAGATTATACGCTCGGAAGAGCCCGATCTCGAGGATTTCTACAATATAACGCTTCACCGTCTGGTTAAGGTGCTTCAGAGTGTGTCGTCGAAATATACGCGCTCGAAAGTGCGCAAGGCGCTCCCGCGCGAGTTCGCCTATATAATCGAGGAACTTCTCCATGAGGCTCCCTCGGGCGAAAGCAAGCAGCTCTACTATAACCGCGTCGTAGAGACGATAATCTCTACCGGTCAGGCCGGGCCGTTCATCGTAGCCATCAGCAATGTCATACAGCGTCTGGCCATCGACCAGCTCCACATTCTGGGCGATATCTATGACCGCGGCCCCGGCGCTCATCTGATAATGGACACGCTGGCACAATACAAGAATTTCGATATCCAGTGGGGCAACCACGACGCCCTCTGGATGGGCGCGGCCGCCGGCAACGATGCCTGCATCGCCAATGTCCTGAGGATAGCGCTGCGCTACGGCAACATGGAGACTCTCGAAGACGGCTACGGAATCAATCTCGTGCCGCTCGTCACGTTCGCCATGGAAACCTATGGCGACGATCCCTGCACGGTATTCGCACCCAAAATCGAGCCGGGAAGCCCCGCCGAAGGCATCAACCGCGATCTGCTCGCAAAGATGCACAAGGCCATGGCCGTAATCCAGTTCAAGCTCGAAGGCGCCCTCATCGACAAATATCCGGCCTGGAAGATGGAGCCGCGCAAACTGCTCGACAAACTAAGCGCCGATTTCTCGACCGTAGACCTTGGCGGCAAGATCTACGAGATGCTCGACCGCCGCTTCCCGACGATCGATCCCGCCGACCCCTATCGCCTGACTCCCGAAGAGAAGACGCTCGTCGACAAGCTCCACCATTCGTTCCGCATCAGCGACAAGCTTCAGCGGCATATCGGAATCTTCTTCTCGCACGGCTGCATGTATTCGATTGTCAATTCGAACCTCATGTTCCACGCCTCGGTGCCGCTCAACGACGACGGAAGCCTGAAGGAGGTCGAAGTAATGGGCAAGAAATTCTCCGGTCGCGATCTGCTCCACAATATAGGAATGCTGATGCGTGCCGCTTTCAACCGCGATACACCGGCTGAGGTGCTCGACTATGCCCGCGACTACTACTGGTATCTCTGGTGCGGCCCCGATTCGCCTCTGTTCGACAAATCGGCCATGACAACCTTCGAGCGGTATTTCATAGCCGACAAATCGACCCACAACGAAGAGAAAGGCAACTACTACAAGCTGCGCGACAAGGTCGAAGTGTGTGACACCATTCTCGACGCCTTCGGCGTCACCGGCCCCCACCGCCATATCATCAACGGCCATGTGCCCGTGAAAGTGGGCAAGGGGGAGCAGCCCGTCAAGGCCGACGGACGCCTGATGGTTATCGACGGCGGCTTCGCCAAAGCCTACCACAACACGACAGGCATAGCCGGATATACACTCGTTTACCACTCGCGCGGATTCGTGCTCGTCCAGCACAACCCGTTCAGCTCGACCGAAGAGGCTATCAGGCTCGGAACCGACATCGTCTCCACCACCCAGCTCGTCGAGATGAGCAACAACCGCGTGAGGGTGCGCGACACCGACAAAGGCGCCGAACTCCAGGCTCAGATCAACGAATTGCGTGAGCTGCTTTTCGCTTATCGCCACGGAATTGTCAAAGAGCGACTGGCTCTCTGAAGTTGCACAGGCCGAAAAAAATCATTACCTTTGCCGCATCGACGCCCGGATGGCGGAATCGGTAGACGCGACGGTCTCAAACACCGTTGGGGCAACCCATCCCGGTTCGAGCCCGGGTCCGGGTACTGAAACGGGGATGCTCGCATCGAGCATCCCCGTTCGTGTGGATCTGAAATCGCTCGATATCTTTGAAATTCGAGAGCTGTTCGCCCCTGATAAAGTGCAGAAATCTCAATTTGGAGGTATCGGAAAATATGGCTAACTTTGTAAAATGACCAAAGAAGAATTTATCTCTAAATTGAGAACTGCCGTTGATTCATTTGCGACATTGGTGTCTACGAAAGATGGCCAATGGGTAGTAAAGGGATTTATTGACGTTTATAGACACATATATACTATTTCAACTGACACGAAAGTCGTATCGAAAATAATCGAGCTCTATATATTCCCGTTGCTCTTTAAATTTGCTCAAGATAATGGGCTGCAGTTAGAGCTTACCAAAGAGCAGAATTTTTACCCTGATATAACTTTTAAAGATGAAGACGGAAATTTATTCGCTGTAGATCTTAAGAGCAGCTACCGTAAAACAGCGGATAGGATTAACGGCATGACACTTGGCGCATTTACCGGATATTTCCGAAATCGCCGGAGCTCAAAAAATGTAACCTATCCATATTCATCATATAAAGCCCATATCGTTCTTGGCATAATATATAGCGAGAATGACGCTGCCATAGATGAACGCAAATTGTATACTCTTGACGATCTTGACGATATTGTGTCTGTGGTAAAAGATATAACCTTTTTTGTGCAGGAGAAATGGAAAATAGCTATTGATCGTCCCGGCAGCGGTAATACTAAGAACATAGGTTCAGTAGCATTAATTGAAGATCTGATTTATGGCAACGGCCCGTTTTCAGAGTTAGGAGAGGCTGTATTTGATGATTACTGGACAAATTACCTGACGTCTGATATGGCTAAGAAAGCTGAACTTGCAAGCCCATATTATAATAATCTGGGAAGCTATAAGAAATTTAGAAATATACAATGATGCAGCTTTCATTATTTTCTGAATATGAAATCCAGACCGGCCACAAATTTCCGTCCACCCGATATCAAGGCAGCAAGGCTAAGTTCGTGGACTGGATTTGGCATGAAATCTCGAATATTCAGTTTCATACAGTGTTAGATGCATTTGGTGGGACAGGATGTGTCGCCTATAAACTGAAGGATCATGGAAAGTCGGTGACATACAATGATATATTGCCATTTAATTCGATTATTGGCAAAGCGTTAATTGAGAATCGATCTACCATATTGGCTAATTCTGTCGTTGACTATATACTGACGGAACATCCGACAATCAATTACCCAACATTTATAGCAGATAATTTTAGAGAAATATATTATACTGAAGAAGAAAATCATTGGCTTGATGTCGTAAGATATAATATTTCTACTTTAGACAATGAATATCAGAGGGCAATAGCATGGTTCGCACTTTTTCAGTCCTGCATAATAAAAAGACCATATAATCTTTTTCACAGGAAGAATTTATATGTTCGCCTGATGGACGTCAAACGGTCATTCGGCAATAAAAAAACGTGGGATACTCCTTTTGATATTCATTTTCGATCATTCGTTAAAGAGGCTAATGAGGCGGTGTTTGATAATGGATTATTTTGCCATTCGTTAAATCTGGATGCATTTGAAATCCCCGGTAAATATGATTTAGTTTATGTTGATACTCCATACATAAATGAAAAAGGAGTCGGGGTTGATTATGGGGATTTTTATCATTTTCTTAACGGGCTGCTATATTATGATAATTGGGCCAATTTGATTGATTTTGACAGCAAACATCTCAGGCTAAAAAAGAGATATAATATCTGGACAGATAAAGACAATATTCTGTCCGGCTTTAACAGACTGGTCACTCAATTTAGAGACAGCATTTTGGTTTTTTCGTATCGTTCTAACGGAATACCTTCTATTGATGCCTTGATAGATTTATTGAAAAAAAACGGAAGACAAAATGAACTTCGTTATTCGCGAGATATGAAGTATGTGTTAAGCGATACAAAATCTAAAGAGGTACTTATTATTTCATATCCTGATTAATCGCGATCGGAAGAGTAATCGGAGATATACTTGATAAGCAGCTCGAATTTTTGAGAGCGCATTTTTATCTGCGGAAAACGCAGTTTTTTGAGGGATATTTTTGTAGGAAAACGCAGTAAAATGAGGGCGAAAATCTATGGAAAACGCAGTTGCGGGTCGGGTGTGGCGGCGTTAACCGCCGTTGCAGCAATGAGTTATTTGAGGCGGATGAACTCTGAGAGGTCGTCGCGGGTGACGAAGGCTTCGGGCTGGGTGGGGTACTGACGTATCGAGCGGAAGCTTTTCGCTTTCTTGAGTTCGGCGACGAGCTCTTTCCAGCGGGCGGGCGAGACGCCTGAGATGTCGATATAGTTGAACTTTTCGCCGTTCATGGTGAAGGAGCTTCTGTTTTTATCGCCGATTTCCCACATCAGGCAGGGCGGATCGAAGTCGGTCATCGTCCATATTCTCAGGGGTGAGTCGGGCGCTACGTCGTCGCCGGTCATGCCGACACCGGTGTTTATCGAATTGAATACGGCGGTCTTCTCTCTGTTGAGATCTCCGATCGCTATATTGTCTCCTTCGGGATGATAAAGCTGAGTGACTACGAGCCCTCCGGGATAGATTGTCACAATGGTGGTCTGCGACAACTGTTCTTCGCTATCGTCGTCGCCATAGCTGACTTTTTCTGTGTGGGCCCACACTTGCGGCGAGGTGATGGAATCGGTGTCGAAGGTGTCTGATTCGAGCAGTTTGCAGAATTTTTTCGATATGAAGCGTTTCGTGTCGCCGTTAGCGGGGAAAGGTGTGTCGATTTCCCACCATTCGCCGGCGTCCCTGACCCAGAAGCGGTTCCCTTTGTAGGCCTGAGGGACTTTGAGCTTCACTCTTCGGTTGTTCCAGTCGGTCGAGTAGAAGTGGGCTACGGGAAACTGCGTGCCGGCGCCCGAACGGATATTGATTCCATCGGCTGTCACCTCGGCAAGACTGACATCGATGAGGGTCACGTTCTGTTTGGCGGCGGCATGCCCGGCTGTCAGCACAATGGCGACAAGTATTATCAGGAAGTTTTTCGAATTTTACATTTGCATAATTTTTGCAAATGGAATTATTAGACGACGAATATACAAGTTCTCCTGAAATACAATGCCCAGTTTCGATGCGTATTAGCTTATTCTTTGGCAATGACAGCCAGCCGGTTGGGGTAGGCGGAGAATGAGGCTTTGCCCCGGGCTACGGTGGTTTTCTCGCCGGTGTAGAGGTTGGTCACGGAGGTGCCGTCGGCGAATGCGGCGCCGACATTGACGGCCTGCCCGTCAGAGAGAGCTACGGCGATGATGACGGTGTCGCTCTGTGCGGTGCGCAGGCAGGTGTGGGAGTCGATTGTCTGCTGGCGCCCGCTGCCTATGGCGCGATGAGCGCGGCGGATTGTGCCGAGTCGTCGGAAGTGGTCGAGCAGGGTGCTGTCGGCGGTCGCCCAGTTCATGTCGGAGCGGAAAGCCTGATCGGAATCGACGTTGAGGCGTGCGTCGCTGAGAGGACGTCGCGATTCGTCGCCGTAGAAAATCTGCGCCACGCCGGGGGCGAGCAGCAGTGTTGTGGCGCAGTCGGTCATGTTGGCCATGTCGGCGTCGCGGTGGTAGGAGTTGTTGAGGTAGCTGAACGGATGCCAGTCGCTGTGGACAGCCATCGAGTCGGCATAGGCCTGCCAGGTGTAGACTATGGCGTCGAGATCGCCGTGTTTGGGGAAGTAGAAGTTCACCATGCTCGAGAATCCGGCATCGGCATAGCCGGGCTTATAGTCGATTCCCGCACAGTCGAAATCGCCTGTCATATAGAAGCTGTCGGTCCATTTCGAGGCCGGGTCGCCGGGATGGGCGGCGCGCCAGCGGGAGAGAGCGGCATTGCAGGCTTCGCTGAGTTCTTTCCATCGGTTGAGACGGACATTCTCGACGATGTCGCATCGGAAGCCGTCGATGCCGAATTCCTCGACCCACGAAGCAATCCATGCCGTTACATATTGTGCCGGACTCCACTCGCGGTCGGTTCTGAGCGCGCGTGCCGAGGGATTGACCCACGGATCGTTGGCTTTCTTCTCACTCTTCCACTTCTTTTTCAGGAAAGCGGGAATCCTGACGGGCTCATTACTTTCGTCTTTGAAGTCGGGCATGCCGTAGAGGGTTGCTTCGAGAGGATTGTTCTCATCCCAGTTCTCGTCGGGCATTCTTATCCATCCGCGGTCGTACCATCCGTTCCAGCCGAGGCGCCCCTCGAAAAACCTGTCGTAGCTCCAGTCGCGGCGGTGTTCGGCGGCTTCGGCGGCGGTCAGCCCCGTCGGGGCAAAGCCATATTGCACGGCGTCGAGCAGCGTCGGATAGCCCGGGTCGTTGAGGTTGGCGCCGAGCATGACGCGTATGCCCTGACTGTGGAGAGTGTCGATAAGCTCGCGCAGCTCTTCGATGGTACCGTAGTTTTTGTCGGTCTGGGTGTAGTCGAGCGGATAATATCCGTGGTAGCCGTAGTGGGGGAAATCGTTGACAGCGCCGCTGCCCGACATCCAGCCGTGGATCTGTTCGTAGACGTCGGTCATCCAGACCACGTCGACGCCCAGACGGCTGAAATAGCCTTCGCGGGCCTTGGCGAGCATCCCTTTGAAGTCGCCGCCGTGAAAAGTGGCGGCGTTCATGCGCTCCGACCCGTAGTCGGTCTTGCGGCCGTAGTTGACATCGTTCAGCGAGTCGCCGTTACAGAAACGGTCGGTTATGACGAAATAGACCGTAGCCTTTTTCCAGTCGAAGCTGTCGGCGGCAGAGGCGAAGAGATGCAAAGAGAGAATCAGAAACGAAAAGAATGTAAGCAGAAGTTTCATGGGCGTATCGATTGTTCGCCGCAAAGGTAGCGCCGCCGCCGCTCTCCCGCAATACTGAAAAATAACCACGCGACGGGCTGAATTGATGTGGGTATGTTGTCCGACAGGAAGTAGTCGGGGGGATTGCAGAATTTCTTGACATATCAGAATCAACGCCTCCGACAAAGAGTAGTTGCGAGCCTTTGGCTATAGACCCGGCATTTTCTTACAGATAGCAGATCATTCGCCGTCAAGCGCCGTGAGGCGCGATATTTCTATAGCCACCGCGATAGACGTGGGCCTGAGAACCAGCGAGATAAGCGTGTAAGCGCGGAGAGCGTGCGCAGTCACGCAACCGGCGACAGCCAAAGCCCGCGACCTGTGCTGTCGCGTTTCGCGATAATAAACTATATGCGTCTGCTGCTCGACCAGCGCCGCGATGACGAGGCGATGGCGCTCACGCGGACATACGCCGCCGATGTCGCCAAGATCTTCGGATCGCCGCTCGAACGGCAATACCTCGATCTGCTGGCCGAGTATTATGAACGTCGCGCCGATTCGGCAAAGGAAGTCGCAACTTTGCGTCGCACCGTAGAGACGATCAAGCATAACCTTCGGAAGAAGCTTTCGATCGACGGGCCTTCCGAGGCCTTCATGCGCCGCATATCGACAGCCACGCCCTCGGAGTTCGACGCTATGGCCGCTGCCCGTTAACCGCCTGACGGTCTCTTAGAGGGAGCGGAGGTCGGGCGGGAGCTCGGGCATGGCGCCTTTGCGGGTGCAGACGAAGGCCGAGGTTCTGACGGCAAGGGCGTGGGCTTCGGCGACGCTCTTTCCTTTAAGAAGCGAAGCTATGAAGGCGGCGGTGAAGCTGTCGCCGGCGCCGACGGTGTCGGCGACCTCAACTTTCGGGGTGGGCTGGAACGAGACGTTGCCGGGGGTGAAGACGTAGCTGCCGTTGATTCCGCAGGTCAGAATGAGCATTCTGAGGTTGTATTTGCCCAGCAGAATCCAGCATTTGTCCTGAAGGTCGATGCCCGGATAGCCGAACATGCGACTGACGGTGACAAGCTCTTCGTCGTTAATTTTCAGGATATTGCAGCGCTTCATCGAGTTGCAGAGGATTTCTTTGGTGTAGAATCCCTGACGGAGGTTGACGTCGAAGACAACGAGACTGTCGGCGGTCTGCGGCATGGCGTCGAGAAAGCGGTTTATCGTGTTGCGCGAGACAACGTTGCGCTGGGCGAGCGAGCCGAAGCATACGGCGCGGGTTTGTCCGGCGAGCGCTTCGAGGCGCGCGGTGTAGGGAATATTGTCCCAGGCCACGTTCTCCTTTATATCATATTGCGGGACGCCGGCTGGGTCTATCTCGACCTGAACTGTGCCTGTGGGGTAGGGAACTTCCTCGATCAGATGATTGAGACCTTTCGAGGTGAAATTCTCGACAATCTCTCTGCCGAGGGGGTCGTTGCCGACGGCGCTGACCACTCGGCTCGGCAACCCGAATTGCGATACATGATAGGCAAAGTTTGCCGGCGCACCGCCGATTTTCTTTCCTTCGGGCAGAACGTCCCACAGGGCTTCGCCCATTCCAACTACAATGTCGTTCATGATTATCTTGGTAAGAAGGTTTTATATTTTTTTGATTTTCAACGTGTAATACAGGAGGTAGATTACTCCGACCGTCATCACGGCGACAGCTCCGGCCTGTCCGACAGCGTCAGCGGCATAACCCATGCCAAGGGGAAATACCGTTCCGCCGAACAGCCCCATTATCATCAGACCCGACACTTCGTTGCGCTCGTTGGGCGTGTAGACAAGAGCCTGAGAAAATACTATCGAGAATATGTTGGAGTTGCCGAAGCCGATGAAGGCGATACCGGCGTAAAGCATAGCCAAAGTGTCGCCTGCGAAAAGTATGACCATTCCGGCGAGCATCATTGCGACACTTATCGCAAAGAACAGTTTCGGCGACATGGCGCGTAGGATGAAAGCGCCGAGGAAGCATCCGGCAGTGCGGAAGATGAAATAGACGCCTGTAGCGAATCCGGCCTCTTCGAGAGGCAGTCCGAGGCGCTCCATAATTATTTTCGGCGCTGTTGTGTTCGTGCCTACATCAATGCCGACATGGCACATTATTCCGAGGAAGCATAGGAATATGAACGGGCGTCCGAGCAGTTTCAGGCATTCGGCGACGCCTGAGGCCTTGTCGGGCTTTTCCTCGTCGATGGGGGTGGCTGCCAACAGTGAAATCGAAAGGAAGCTGACAACGGCATAGATCAGAAACAGCGCGCGCCATCCCAGCCCGAATGTCGGTATGGCTGTAGTGGCTCCCCACGCCGCTATGACGGGCGCGAGAAACGAAGCTATGGCTTTCACAAACTGCCCGAAAGTAAGTGTCGAGGCGAGTTTGTCGCCGCTGATAAGGTTGCTGACGAGCGGATTAAGCGATGTCTGCATTATGGCGTTGCCGATGCCCAGCAATGAGAACGCGATGAGCATAAGGGCGTAACTGTCGCCGAAAGCGGGAATAAAGAGAGAGACGGCAGTCACGGCAAGGCTTATCAGCACAGTTTTCTTGCGCCCGATTCTGTTCATCAGCATTCCGGTCGGAACCGAGAAAATCAGGAACCAGAAAAAAACAAGCGATGGAAACAGGTTAGCCTCGGAGTCGGTCAGATTCAGGTCTTTCTGAACATAGTTCGAAGCCGTTCCGACGAGGTCGACAAACCCCATGACGAAGAAACATAGCATCACGGGAATTATCTGTAGAAGAAATGATTTGCGGTTTGTGACGAGAGATTGTGTAGATGTCATGATTTTCAGTTATGAGAGGTATTATAACTCTTTTATCGGATAGATTTTCAAGTTCTCGATCCGGGCGTTGCCGCCTTTGGCCGAAACCGAGACTGAAGAGTAGGGCACGGTCGGAAATACAAGATTTGTCATTACCGTCTTACCGCCGTTTCCGAATACTTCGATGCTTGAACGGTCGATGAATATTCTGAGCGAAAGTTTCCCGTTGGTTTCGAACGTCGGCGCCGTCGTGACAGTAGGGAAATCCTGACTGAAGTCGGTTAAGCCGCTCCGGCGACGGTCGAACGACAGTGTATGGGCCTTGGCGTCGTAACACAGTAAGGCCGATTCTCCGTCGTTGTTCGAGATGGTGATGTCGACCGAACCGGCTTTCCGGCTGTCGATATCGAGAAGAATCTCGCAGGCGCCTCCGTTCGAGTCGGGCAGCGGGAAATTACGGCCATTGCCGCCTGCCGGTTTGTTGCGGACACTGACCGAAGGCTTGTCGCGCAGGGCGGCCAGCTCGGCTACGGGCGACGACGACAGATAAAGCTGGCCGTCGGGAGCGCGGAAAAGACCTGCTTCGCGCGGAAGGGTGTTGGCGCTCCGATATTGCATTGTCGGCACCTCGCCGGCATATTGCCAGTTGCTCATCCATCCGATCAGCACACGCCGGTTGTCGGGCGCATCGCTCCAGCTGACTGTCGCATAATGGTCTTTGCCGTAGTCCATCCATTTTGTAGGGATTACGCCTTCGGCGTCGGTGTCGGCAATGAAGGTTTTTCCGTCGAAATCGCCTGTGAAATATTGTGTTGCGCTTCCTCCGAAGGGGCCTCCGGGGTTGATGTTGCAGACAAGTACCCATTTCTCTTCCCCCGAGCCGTCGACTTTCAGCCTGAACAGGTCGGGACATTCCCAGACACCGTCCTGTGCGCCGATACCCTTGCCGAAAGAACCCTGAAGTGTCCATTCCTTCAGGTCGGGCGAGGTAAAGAAAAGCATCTCATGGTCGAGGGCGTGGGCCAGCGACAAAACCCAACGGCCGTTGTCGGCATCCCAGAACATATTCGGGTCGCGGGCTTCGCTTTCGAGAGTGAGAATCGGATTACCGGGGTAGATTTCGAAAGTCATTCCGCCGTCGGAACTGTGGGCAAGACTCTGGGTCTGGCTTACATCGGCCGACGTATATAGGGCGACGACGGCATCGCTGCCGAATCCGGCGGTGTTTGCGCTGTCGACGACCGAACTTCCGCTGAACACTGTGCCGAGTCCGTTGGCCTCGATAGCGGCAGGATGGTGCTCCCATCTGACGAGGTCGGCCGATGAAGAGTGGCCCCAGGTCATGTTCTGCCATTTCGACCCATAGGGATTCCACTGATAGTAGAGGTGCCATCGGCCGTCTTTATAGAACATTCCGTTGGGGTCGTTCATCCAGCCGTAGAGTGGCGTGTGGTGATATACGGGCCGGTATTTCTCGCGGTTCGTCGTGTCGAAAGTGTCGGCCAGAGTCAGGTTTTTCCAGCAGGCGTCATCTTTGGCCTCGCGGATATTCGATCTGTTCTGGGTCGTTACGATGTTAAGCAGAATATCGTGCCCTCTGTAGGGGTCGAGATCAAAAGGAACAAAATAGTCGACTTTGCTTTTGGCAAGTCTGACGTTTATTGTCTTTTCGATTTTTCCATCGGCGAGAACGCTGACTTTTGCGTCGTCGTTCGATTCCTGCACAGGAAGCAGAAGATACTTTCCGGCGCCGGTAATTCTTACCAGAGTGTTGTTCACACCGAGGTGGCTTACTTCCACGCCGTCGGCGGCCGAAACCGTCGCAGACAGAAGCGACGTGGCGAGCATAAGGGAGGAAGCGATGACGATTCTTATTCTTTTCATGTTTTGAGTTTGTTATTGTCGGGATGAAAATCCGGTTTCATCGGCCGGTAGTGCAAAACTACAGCAAAGCCCGAAGAAAGGCTATAAAAAATCGTGAATAGTCTGTCAAATTCGTTGCACAGACATCTTTTTAATAGTTAACGCACTCTTTTTTATATGATTATCGCTAACTTTGCAGAACCTTAAACATTCCATAGATAATGAACCGTCATTTCTCACACTGTCTCATATTGGGAATAATTTTCATTCTTTGGGGTTGCGCGGAAAGCAAAACCTATAGAATCGGCGTCTCTCAGTGTAGCCAGGACGACTGGCGAGCGAAGATGAACGATGAGATTAACCGCGAGATAATGTTCCACGAAGATGCCGTCGCCGAAATCCGTTCGGCCGACGACAGCAGCGCCAAACAGATCGCCGACATAAGATATTTCGTCGACAACGGCTTCGACATAATCATAGTGTCGCCTAACGAGGCCGAAGCGCTCACGCCGATAATTAAGGAAGTGTATGAAAAAGGGATTCCCGTTGTTATCTTCGACCGCAATATCAATGGCGACACTTACACAGCCCGCATAGGTGTCGACGACAGGGGTCTCGGGCGCTCGGCGGCCCATTATGCGCTCCATATTTCAGGGAAAGGGGCCAAGGCAATCGAGATTTACGGACTGAAAGGGTCGACGCCCGCCGAAGGTCGGCATGAGGGGTTTGTCAGTGAATTCGAGAAAAACGGAGGCACATTGCTGACGAGTGTGGCTTCAAACTGGAACAAGGAGGACGCTGAGGCAGCCGTCGATTCGCTCCTTGAAATCTACAGCGACGTCGACCTCATTTATGCCCATAACGACCGCATGGCTATCGGGGCGTCGGAAGTTGCCCGGCGCCATGGACGCCGTGATATCCGGATCATCGGAATCGACGCGGCCCCGAACATCGGTATCAAGGCCGTGGCCGACAGTGTTATCGATGCCACCTTCCTTTACCCTACCGAGGGGCATCGGCTAATTCAGACAGCTCTGGCGATTCTCAAGAACGAGCCATATAAGAAGGAGACGATTCTTCCGGTATTTTCGGCTGTCGATTTAACGAATGCCGATATTCTTCTCCTTCAGAACGAGGCCTTGAAAGAAGAGACAGGGAAAATGAAACTGCTCAAGGCACAGGTCGATGATTATTGGGCGCAGCATTCGTCGCAGACGTCGCTTTTCTATGCCAGCATTGCGATTATCGTGCTTCTTTTCGGGGTCGGTTTTCTTCTGCTCCGCGCCTATTGGCAGCGCAGCCGCCATCAGAAAGAGCTTATGGCCCGCAACAGACTGCTCGAAGAGGAAAAGAACAAACAGACACAGCTTAACGAGCAGCTCAGGATCGCCACGCAGTCCAAACTGGTCTTCTTCACGAATGTGTCGCATGACCTGCGCACTCCGCTCACTCTTATTGCCGAACCGGTTGCCCAGCTTGCTGAAGCCGGGAATCTCACCCCTCAGCAGTCGACACTCATCAGAATCGCCAATAAGAATATCAAAATTCTTCAGCGGCTTATAAACCAGATTCTTGATTTTCGTAAATATGAGAACGGCAAACTCGGACTGACTCTGACAGAGACAGATTTCAGCCGGGTTGTGGGCGATTGGATGGAATCGTTTTACTCCGTGGCCCGGAAGCGCGACATCAAACTGACGCTTGTTGGTCCGGCACAGGAAACGCCTGTGGTCATGGCTATTGATGTCGAGAAAATCGAGCGCGTGTTTTTCAATCTTCTTTCGAATGCCTTTAAATATACTCCCGACAACGGTTCGATAACGGTGTCATACGAAAGCGACGGCGACAACCTTACGTTCAGGGTCGCCGACACCGGCGAAGGCATAAGCGCCAGAGATCTCGGCAATATTTTCGACAGGTTCTATCAGGTCGACCGTATCAATCCGAAAGGATCGGGCATAGGACTGTCGCTGGCGAAGGCCTTCGTGGAACTTCACGGAGGCTCGATCAGTGTGGAAAGCACTCTGAACGTCGGCACGGAATTCACTGTGAAGCTACCGGTCAGACATGTGTCTGAGACTGTCGCCGAAGCTGACAGGACGATCGCCCGTGAAGACGCCGGGGCCGAGCTTGACAACATAGAAAGCGACTTCACTTTCGACGATAATAAGCCTTTGGTGCTTATAATCGACGACAACAGGGACATTCAGAAACTTGTCGGTGAACTTTTAGCGTCGGACTATAACATAATAGCGGCGCCGAATGGCAGAGAGGGGGTCAGGCTTGCTGCCAGATATGTGCCCGATCTGATAATCTGCGACGTGATGATGCCGGTTATGGATGGGCTGGAATGTTGCCGCCGCATTAAAGAAGAAGTGTCGACCTCCCATATACCCGTGCTTATGCTTACGGCCTGTTCGCTCGACGAGCAGCGCGTCGAGGGCTACGAAAGCGGGGCTGACGGCTATCTTCCCAAGCCCTTCAACAGCAGTGTGCTTAAATCGAGATGCGCAAGCCTTATAGCAAACCGCAAGCGAATAAAAGATCTGTGGCAGTCGGGGCCGTTCCCGGTCACCTCAGACCGTAGGCCGAAGGCAATAGAGAGCCTCGGAACAACCGATGTCGACAGCGATTTCTACAGACGCTTCCTCGACATATTGATGAAAGAGATCGGCAATCAGGATCTCAATGTCGACATGATAGCCTCTAAGATGGGGCTTGAGAGGTCGCAGTTCTACCGCAAGATAAAATCGCTGACCAACTATGCGCCTGTAGAGCTTATCAGACGCCTGCGTCTTCAGCGCGGACGTGAGCTTTTACTGACAACAGACCGCACTGTCGCCGAGATAGCCTATGAAACCGGTTTTTCGACTCCGGCATATTTTACGAAATGCTACCGCGACGCCTATGGCGAGACCCCTTCTCAAGCCAGAGCCAATCTTGCAAAGTAGCGCCCCCGACGCGGGCTGCCGGAAGTAAAATGTCCGACGGCCCGCTTTGTCCGGAGATATGGCAAAAATTGTGCATAACATATAAAATATCGGGCATTGTCGAAAATATGATAGCCTCCACAACATCAGTGATATTCAGGCTGTCGGACGAGGGAATAAATTTGCATCAGGAATTTTAAAAACATCACAAGTAATGAAAAGAACAATTCTCAGTGCAGTGTTGCCATTCCTGATGGCAGTCGTAGTGCAGGCACAGAATATCACTGTGCATGGGACGGTGCTTTCAAAAACCGATGACGAGCCGCTGATAGGTGCTTCTGTCGTGTGCGAGACGAACAAGGCGGGCGCAGCTACCGACATTGACGGTAATTTCGAGATCTCGGTTCCCGAAGGCTCTACCCTTAAAGTCTCTTATGTAGGTTACAGTCCGGCCGCCGTAAAAGCATCCCCGTCGATGACAATCTATCTCGAAGAAAACTCCGAACTTCTCGACGAGGTTGTGGTTGTCGGCTATCAGACCGTGCGCAAGGCCGATCTTACCGGCGCGGTGTCGGTGGTCTCGACCAAGTCGCTCGAGACTTCGGCCGACACCGATCCCATGCGCGCCCTTCAGGGCAAAGTGCCGGGAATGACGGTTACCGCCACAGGCTCGCCGAGCGGCACCGGCTCGGTGCGCATCCGAGGTATCGGTTCGTTCAATGCATCGCAGGATCCGCTGTTCGTTATCGACGGCGTTCCGACAACGGCGACTCTGAATTCGCTGAACATGAACGATATAGAGAGTATGCAGGTGCTCAAAGACGCTGCTTCGGCCTCGATCTACGGTTCGAGGGCCGCCAATGGCGTGATCATCATAACGACCAAGAAAGGGAAGGCCGCTCAGGGCGACAACAGAATCAATGTCAGCTTTTCGACGAACCTGACAGCTCAGTTCTATTCGTCGCAGGCCACAATGAAATTGCTCGACACTCCCGGATATGCCACAGCCATGGCCCAGGCGGCCCTCAACGACGGCATCGATCCGGTTGCCTATGCCTCGGGCTATGGCCTGAATCTGAATGCAGCTTCGGGCTATCCTATCAGAGTCTATGACATCGCGAGCGGAAACTATGTGAATTATACTGTCAACGGTCTTTATGACGGGTATATCAACGCCCGGCGCACGATGCTTATGTCGGATACCGACTGGCTCGGCGAGATTTCGCGCACAGGCTTCGCCCAGAGCTACGATGCTTCGGTTTCGTCGGCCACCGATCGCTCGAACGTATTCTTCTCGCTTGGATATAAAAGGAACGACGGTATTCTCAAATATACCAATTTCGAGAATATCGCCGCCCGAATCAACTCTTCGTTCAATATAAGCCGGGTTGTTGCCGTCGGTGAGAACTTCACGCTGACCCATACGAAGCAGGTCGACTGCCAGCCAATGGAGAACGCTCTGAAGATGCCGTCGATCGTGCCTGTTTTCGAGACCGACGGAAAAACCTACGCCGGCCCTGTAGGCAGCATGGCCGACCGTCAGAATCCTCTTCGCGAGCTCGCTTTCAACAAGGATAATTCCCTGAATGTATGGCGCCTGTTCGGAAATGCTTTCGTCGACATCAAGCCGATAAAAGGCCTTCTTCTGCGCAGTAATTTCGGCCTCGACTACGACGCCGCTTTCATCCACTCATATAACTACACTTTCCACAGCGATATAGTAAATAACGATACTAACTCAACCACGCTGTCGCAGGCCAACGATTCGAAATGGACCTGGACAAACACCGCCAACTATAATTTTACTCTGGCTAAGGAACACAACTTCACCGTTCTCGCAGGTATGGAGCTCTTCCGCCAGAGCCGTATCGACTTTTCGGGATATAATGAAGATTACGACATCGAGAATTCCGACTATATGTATCCCGACGCATCGGTCGGCGTCGAGAAATCGACAGGAAACAAGTCGGCCTATTCTCTGGTGTCGTTTTTCGGAAAAGTCGACTACAACTGGCGCGACCTGCTGCTGGCCTCCTTTACCATCCGCCGCGACGGTTCGTCGAGATTCGGCCGCAACAACCGCTACGGAACCTTTCCCGCCGCCACTCTTGGCTACCGCATCTCGGAGAATGTCAAAAAGCAGTGGCTCAATGATCTGAAGCTGCGCCTGTCGTGGGGTAAAACCGGCAATCAGGCGATCTCGAATACGGCCCGCTATGCCCTCTATGTGGCCGACTACGGAAATGACCGCGTCACTTCGTCGGCCTACGATCTCCTGCTCCAGCAGAGCGGCATTTTCCCCTCGGGATATATCGCCAGCCAGACGGCAAACGACAATCTCAAGTGGGAGACAACGATCCAGTATGACCTTGGCGTAGATTACAGTATGCTCAACGACCGTCTTTTCGGCACAGTCGACGCCTATATCAAAGATGTTAAGGATATGCTCATAACGCCCGCTTATCTCGGTGCGATGGGCGAGGGGGGAGCCTCGTGGCTGAACGGCCCGTCGCTTCGCAACTGGGGTATGGAATTCCTTATCGGATGGCGCGACCGTCTGAAATGCGGCCTCTGGTACAAAGCCTCCCTTAACTTCGACTTCTTCCGCAACAGGGTAACATATCTGCCGAACACGACCACCGGCTCGTATGCCCACACAACAAAGGAAAACCTCGTTGAGGCCCGTCAGCCCTACGGCTCGATCGTAGGTTATGTCTTCGACGGCCTTTTCACCTCGCGCGAAGAGGCTCAGAATTCCGGTCAGGACAACGCCCGTCTGGGCGGAATGCGCTACGCCGACCTCGACGGCGACGGCCGTATAACCCCCGACGACCAGACGTGGATCTTCAATCCTGTGCCCGATCTGTCGTTCGGCCTCAATGTCGAACTCGGATATAAGAACTTCGACTTCCAGATGTTCTGGCAGGGTGTGCTCGGTCAGGATGTCTACAACAACCAGAAATTCCAAAATGATTTCTGGAGCGTCACCGATGCCGGCAGCAACAAGGGTGAGCGTGTGCTCGACGCATGGCTTCCGATTGTCAATACCTCATCGACAATCCCTATGCTGACGACAAACAATATCGGCGACGAAGGCCGGACTTCCTCTTATTTCGTCGAGAACGGCTCATACGCCAAACTCCGCACGCTCCAGATCGGCTACAGCTTGCCCGACCGCCTGCTGGCTAAGCTTCGGATGACAAAAGCGCGCGTCTACCTTTCAGGTCAGAACCTGCTGACAATCAAGAGCAAGAGCCTGACCTGCTCCGATCCCGAAAACGCCAACTGGGCCTATCCTATACCGACATCTTTCTCTTTCGGCCTCCAACTCGATTTCTAACCATAAATAATACCTGACTGACAATGAAGTCATTGAAAATATATTCCGTTATAGCGCTGGCCATGACTCTTTCGGCCTGCAACGATTTCATCGACGTTCCCCCGACGGGCGTCATCGACGGCGACCTCGCATATTCGCAGCCCGATAAAATGGTCAATGCCGCCTATGCCTCTCTCGGCGACTGCTGGTTCAGCTACCCCTTCAACCTTTGGCCCTACGGCGATCTCGGATCTGACGACTGCCTCAAAGGTGGCGGCGGAACAACCGACACCGGCTACCACCCGATGGAGATATGGTCGACTCTGACATCGACGCCCGGAGAGCTCGATGAGCTATGGTATCGGCTCTACTGCAACATCTCACGCTGTAACCGCGCCCTGACATCCCTCGAACAGCATGGTGTCGAAGTTCTCGGCGAAGCCACAGCCGCACAGCGCGAGGCCGAAGTCCACTTCCTTCGCGGCCACAGCTATTTCAAACTTGTCACCATGTTCCGTCAGGTGCCATGGATCGACAAGGCTGTATTCGAGCAGAGCACCCACGAGCAGATCAGAAACGACGAATATACCTATCAGGAGCTGATGGGAAAGGTCATCGAAGAGTTCCGGATGGCCTACGACGGACTCCCTGTCGAGGTCGAAGACGGAGGCGGACGTGCCAACAAGGTTGCCGCCGCTGCATATCTCGCCAAGTGTTACCTGACCCTCGCCTGGGGCGACGGCTATGAAGCCACCGACGGTGTCGAATTCATCAACGCCGACTATATGAAGAAAGTTGTCGAATATACCGAAGTTGTCAAGAACTCACGTTATGGTTATCTCGAAGACTTCGGCGACATCTTCCTGCCTGAATACAAGAACAGCAAGGAATCGGTTTTTGCCGTCCAGACCTCGCAGTATACCGACGACAACACCCGTTTCGGACGCGCAAACTGGTCGAACACACTCAACGGCTGCTGGGGAATATGGTCGTGTGGCTGGGATTTCCACAAACCCTCGCAGAACCTCGTCAATGCCTTCAAGACCAAAGACGGACTGCCCATGTTCGACAATTATAACGACTCCGACGACTATCCTGTCAACGGCAATCCGACATCTCAGAAATGGGATCCGCGCCTGTTCCATACTGTCGGCATGCCGACATTCCCCTATAAATATGAGAGCGACTACACCATGACAACCGAAAACTCGCGCACACCGAACACCTACGGCTACTATACGTCGCTCAAGGAGGTGCCGCAACGCAGCGCCGGCGAGACTTTCGAAGGCTCGTGGCAGGCGTTCGCAATGAACGACTATGTGTTCCGCTACACCGACGTCATGTTGATGCGCGCCGAAGCGCTTATAGAACTCGGTCAGCTTGGGGAAGCCCGCGAAATAATCAACGACATCCGCCGGCGTGCGGCCAACTCTGTCGACAAACATATCGCCTATGCGCGTGATTTCTGCGAAATAGCCCTCTATCCCGCGTCATATTTCGCCGACAAGGAAACGGCCCGCAAATGTCTGCGCTGGGAACGTCGCCTTGAGATGGCGATGGAAAGCAGCCGATATTTCGACCTGCGGCGCTGGGGCATTGCCTCGGAAGTGCTCAACGCATATTTCGAGACGGAGAAAAATGCATCGTATGAAGGCACTAAATACGGACAGTATTATCAGGATGCCCATTACACCGCCGGAAAGAATGAATTCTATCCGATCCCTTATAACCAGCTCTACTATGTTCCGGGCCTCTACGTCCAGAACAAAGGCTACAACTGACACGGCTCTTATCGCCTGCAAAACCGCCGGAAAGGAAGCCTCCTTCCGGCGGTTTTGGCGATTGGCGGAAAATGCGTAAATTTGAGGACTTCTAATCTTTTAACTATGAAATTATGAAACAGATCTTGACAATTATCATTGCACTGTTCATGGCTGTCGTGGCTGTGGCGCAGAATTCGCTTGTCTATTCCGAGAGCCTCGAAAGGCTTGCCGAAGACGGCAACGCTGTGGCGCAGAACAATCTGGGCATCGTCTATCAGCAGGGAAGCGGGGTGGCCCGCGATCTTGAGAAAGCTGCCTACTGGTTTCAGAAAGGCGCGGAGAACGGGAGCGCTCCGGCGATGTCGAATCTCGGCGCGGCCTATCTGAACGGCAAGGGCGTGGAGCGCAATCTTCCGCTGGCCGTGGAATGGTTCGAGAAGGCGGCCCGGGCGGGTGAGCAGGGCGGTTATTTCAATCTCGCCACGCTCTACTTCCGTGGTGTCGGAGTGACGAAAGACTATGACAAGGCTTTCCATTATGCTCGCCTGGCTCTCGATGCCGACCCTTCGGAGTCGTTTTCCGACAAGGAGGTGAACCTGAAGTCGAACCGCCTGCTGAAGGGGAGAATCCAGTCGTTTCTGGCGATGTGTTACCGCCAGGGGGTCGGAACGTCTCCCGATATGCAGAAGGCGATGGAATATATGAAGCTTGCGGCCGACAACGAGAACCCCGAGGGCTGCCTGATAATGTCGCAGGCCTACGAGACCGGCGACGGTTTTCCGAAAGACCTCGCCAAGGCCGAGCGCTGCTATCGGACTGCCGCCGATGGCGGATACTTCCAGGCGCAGTATATTCTGGGAAGCCGCTATCTCGCGGGCGAAATTTTCGGACAGAACGACGGTCTGGCCGCCAAATATCTCGGCATGGTTGTCGACAACAATAAAAACGTGCCTCCGATGGTCAAGGCCGACGCCATGCTGAAGCTCGCCGACCTGCTCGACCGCAGCGGCGGCGACGCTGACCGCGCTGCCGAACTGCGCAGTGAGGCCGCAGCTCTTCCCGCTCCCGACCCTGCCAAAATCCACTCGCTCATCTACGACTGAGCCGCGCGATAGCTGTTTTTAAGCATGACTGAACTTGAAAAGTGTATGGCAGGACAGTTTTATGACTGCCATGATAAGGTTTTTCTGGTAATGAAAGCCGTTGCGACACAGTGGGTGCAACGCTACAATTCACTGCCGTATGAGCAGTGGGCCGAACGTTATTCAATGCTGAAAGAGCTGTTCGGACATGTCGGAGAGAACTGTTCGGCAGGTGACGGCTTTATATGCGGGTTCGGACGCAATATCTATCTTGGAACGCGAGTTCGGGATAACGATATCCAACTCGGCGACATTACAGTTAGGCATGAATTATCAGGCGGCCGGTCATTGGTCGCCTGATAGTCTGTGTCTCTTTGCATACCTGCCGTTAGGGCTTTCCTTATCCCGAACTCGCTTTCTTAGTAATCTTTCTTTCATTAAAGGACCTCTTGTAGTTAACAAATCCAGACTCCACTTTGCAAGCACTTCTCTTGGACGATTGACGCAAAGGTACTTCAAACCATGAAAACAGGTAGCACGAAACCACCACACAGCCATATTATCCACCCAACAGGTATCAAGACACGATGAAGGGTCTATACGCCCACCTCTCATCGTGGCATATAGACCCTTGTCGTTTCCCGTGAAGCGCGGGGGATATGTTTGCTGGGCAACTTATACTCCTGCCCAGCTTAGGAGTTAAACAATCTGTATTTATTATGGAACTGGATAGACACATGTAATAGACTGGAAGTCATAATCGAGGAATACTCTTCCATTATGTCCGTCGCTACCACTATAATCTTTAGTAATATCAGCAGTCCAACAATACCCACCTTCGGTTTCGCCACCATTCATAACTTTCTGGTCTTTTGACAAAACCAAGTCGATGTCTTTGGTTCTGCAACCATCAAAGATACCATTCTTTCCGACATTGCCATATACTTTTGTAAGATTGCCTAAAACTACTTTTTGAAGCCCTGAACAATCTAAAAAAGCATTTCCCTCGATTTCTGTAACATCTGGGAGGGCTATGGATTTCAGCATTTTCCAGTACATAAATCCTCTTGAAGGAATCTTCTTACATCCTATCAAAGTAAGGTTTATACTCCAATACCTTGCATCTTGAAGTCCGATATGTATTGCTTCCAATGTTTCTTCATCCACATCGGGAGCAAGAATGAGATTGATGTAAGTCTTGCCCGCATCCACTTCCTTCTTGACGTCTTCCACAATTTGATCGTAAGTGAGACCTTCGTCAGCCAGCGAAACAACAGTAGCATCCAGAGCATAACTCTTAGCACTCTCTGTTGCTTGCGAGAATGTATAAGTTGTCAAAGCTGCTTCTCTATATTTCACTGTAACTTCGGAATTATTTTCAAAAGTACCATATAAATAGGCATTGCCCTTTTCATCCGAAGTAAGTGTATAATTTCCGTTCTGTTCCATATCGCTGCTGCCCGCAGGAGTGAAATATTCGGTATCAACTGTTATTTGCTCATTGGGTAGAGTTGCAATACGCAAACGTGAATATTTGCGTGTTGCCTCGGCAAAAGAAACGGTTATAGTCTCACCATTACCAGTGATTCTAGCTTTTCCCTCGATATATTCATCCGTTCCTGCCGCCATACCTTTTTTCAACATTAATGAGGTGTTAGCCCATTTATAATTAGGGGCGTAATATACATGAGGTATATATGCAGGGTCTCCTTCCCGATAAACCAATTCACCACTTGTCAATTCCCAACTCTTGCCATTATATGTAAAAGTTGCATACTGTTTTCCATAAAAGGTGTTGTCTATCACCAAAAGTAGCTCATCTCCTTCAGCCCATGAAGTCTTGCCTTCATCAGGTGTACCTATAGCACGAGTCTGTGAATCTCCGAATGCCGGAAATTCACCAACAACCAACTGTACGTTGCTTTTGCCTGTTGTTGCGGTTGTTTCTTCTATATCACTTGTGCATGACGCCATTACTATAGTAACGACTGCCAGCATGATGTATTGAAATATCTTGCGCATAGTTATATCCTCCATTGTTTATTTGAGTTCTTCTTCATTGTTACTGTCCCAACCTTTCAAATCATCTACACTGATTCGGGTCAGTTCAACTTTGTCTTTTCCTACATCGAGTTTGTAGGTGTAGCGATGGCCCTCTTGAAACTCCGTATCTGACCTCATTTTTGCATGGAAGTTTTGGTCGCCTATCTTGAATTTCACGAAAATCTCGCCAGTTTTGTATGAACCAGGGATAACGATTGCAGAAAACATACCATCGTCATGCTTACAGGCTTTTACCCAAGCAGGATTGCCAGAAGGTGTACGCATGACAAATTGCCCTCGGGCTTGGTCTCTACTAAAATCAACACTGTTGTGCTTAGAATACACTTGTGGTTCACTAATATCCATATTAGGATAATCCGCAGTACCAACATGATATACTATTGTAACCAGCGACATGCGATGCTTCATAGGAATGTCTACATAATAGGACAAAGGAATATCGTACCAATATCCAGTTATGAGATCAGCGTTTTTCAATTTATCTTCGCTGCTTTGGTCTGTCTGTAAATCATACTGTAGATTATATTTCCCAAAATCCTTGTCAGATGGATATACAGCCAATATTGTATGTTCATCGATTTTATCTAACCAACGAAAACTTCCACTGCGAGACCATTCGTTTGTTGCACTATTATAAGAAAGAACAGCCGTACTACCAGGATCATAATCCGTAAATATACTTACTGTCAGTTTATCTTTATCCTCCCAAAATTTACCGTCTCCCAATGTATTGACACGAGTCTGCATACCTCCAACAGAGAAAGTGGCATTGATTTCCTGCCCTTTCAGCGTTGGAGCCATATCTTCATTTTGCGTACAAGCAGTAAAGCCCATAGCCATAAGGCCCATTACCGCATAGGAAATTCTTTGTTTTATCGTCTTCATAATCTTCAGTTTTTTATTGTTAGTGAGTTAGTGAGCGGCCAAGCTCACTAACCCTGTATTTCCTATTTGTACCTTCTTTACCATTACAAAGCTATATCTGCGTCTAAATCACCTAAATCACCATTTTCCCAAGGATATATAGTAGCATCTTCTATAGTAATCCCCGTATTATTAACAGTTATGTTGTATCTATATTTTTTGCCACCTTCAAATTGTCCATTGGTGGATGGTGTTATAGGGGTTGTGTATTTTACTTCGCTATCATTCAACAACAAGTAAATCTCTATATCCATCTTATTGCTTTCAAGGCTTTGCGGCAACATGATATAAGCAAAACTTTCTTCGCTTTCAAAAGGTACATCATTAAAAACACGAGTAAGAGTAGCTCTGTCACCAGCAGTTTCAACCGAACCTGTTCTTGTGTCAAATTTACCGCTTGTAAATATTCCTTTCAAATTCAAGCTATTGAATTTATAATTGTTATATTTGACACCCTGCCCTGGTTTAATTTTGAATTCAACCAAACTCATACAATGCTTAAAGCGATGTTCGATATCTGTAAAATTCACAATTGGAGATGCTTTGCTTGCAGTAGCTCCTGAGGCAAAAAGTACATCAGCCATACAAGGTTGGTTTTCTTTTACCTCAGCCATATTCCAATCCATTTTACCATCAGTTAAGGATTCGCTATAAGGATAGTATGCACTAAATGTTGTCTCTTTGTTGTCCTTGAAATAGATGACGTTGTTATTGTCAGCAGCTTCAAAAGTACCATCCCCATTTGTTGTTACATACTTTTTGTTGTCTCCTGTTGTATAGCCTGATGATGAGGCATATACACCAATGGCATCGCCTGCTGTCCAGCTGTTGTTGTCTGCAGTTCCACGGGTTTTGATATTGTTGGAAATATCCGCCTTTACGGTAGCAGCAACAGGACCACTGTTGCCGATACCGTCTTCTTCGTTAGCGCAAGCTGCAAACAGCAATGCTGCGGCAGCGATGTATAAGAATCTAAATTTCTTCATATCTCTTGTTATTTAAGAGTTATTATTGTGCTATATGTTCATTATTGTCTCCTGCCTCTGTCCAAGACTTAATGGTTCCAGAAATATCTACGGCAGAACGACTCAATTTTACTACTGTATAGTGGTATCTTTTTCCACCCTCAAGTTTTACAGGCATTGTCCATACGAAAGGAGCGTCGTAACCATTGTTGAGTTCAAACTCTATCACTCGGTTTTCTTCTTCTGTAGGGAGCAGGATTGCCTCATACAGCTTGCCAGCTTCGGTAGTTTTCATCGTGATGTCCGCAGGATTTTCTTCACCAGAGATAGTACCATCCACAAGATTGAAAGTGGCTTTGGTATTCTGACCTTTCACTGTCACAGTCATTTTCTCAAGGTCTTCTTGCGTGAGACCGTTACCTGGTTGAACATCCAAAACAAGATTGCTTAACTTATGGAAGAACTTCAAGTCAACCTGTGGCGTAGCTTTGTTGCAGCCTTCTGTCTTGGCATACATGAAGTCGATAGTTTCTTGTTTCGTCTGGTCTGTTACATCAAGTGCTACCTTGTAGTCATTGACTGTGGTCTGTGGATAGTAAGAATAGAAGTCCACATCTCCATCTATCGGGAAGAAAACAGTCTTACCACCAGAAACAGGTGAAAAGGCTATACTTCCATTTGACTGATAGCAAACATTGTCAACACCCTCTTTGATTACATCCGCAGAGAGTGTCTTGCCTGCTTCTATCATGAAGATACCGATCCTGTCACCATCAGCCCAAGCTACACCAGCAGCACGGGTGTTTACGCTGATACCACCAGTAAACTGCACGGCTACCTTATCGTTCTGGACAGAAGGTGCGGTGTCTTCTGTACTGCATGAAACCATTGCACCAGCCAAGAGTGCAAGGGCGAAGAACTTAGTCATCTTTTTCATCTTATAAACATTTTTAAAGTTATTATTATTTTATTTCTACTTCATTGTTGAGGTTCGTCCAACCGTTGATGGTAGCTTCCAGATTCATCTTTGGCTGCATTTGGTTGTAGTTGAGTCGCAACTCATACTTTCCTCCAACCTTCATCGCAGGGGCGGTGATGTCATACTCCTGCAAGGTCCCGTCAGGGAGCAAGAGGCGGAGATAAACATGAGAGGTGGAACTTCCCTGTATGGTCGGCATCAGCCGAATGACTTCTGATTGCAAAGTTGACTCAGTAGCCAAGATAGTAGGCATTTCCACTTCCGTTGGCTTTATGCTCGGCAACCCATAGTCGTCATCACCATTCTTCTGTGTGGGGAACAGACACCAGGCTGCATCTAATGCCTTGCCACTCATTTCTGTACCTTTAGGTACATTCTCTATGATGATGGTCAGTTCGGCAAGCACGCTTTTGACAGGATTCTGTACCACATAGTTGCCTTCCTTGTTGTCTATCCTCACATCGGCAACTCCGAAATAAGCATTATGCTTCACATCCTTGGGATTGGTCAAACCTATCTGGATATTGTTCCAATTAGTCAAAGCCCTGGTCTGGTCAGTGGTGAAGAATGGCTCTATGAGATTGGTAATAGCCAATATCTGATAATGCCCTTCAGGAAGAGCGAAGCGTTGGCTTGCCACCTCCTGCGCACTGCCATAATGATTTTCCTCTACAAGCGAGCCGTCATCGGCATTGAATATCCAGAGCTTCACGTCCTTCACTTCCGTACCTTGGTCGGCTTCATCTGCCCAAGTGAGCGATACCGACAAGCCACCTTCTTCCTCACCATCATGAACGTCATGGTCGCAACTTGCCAACAGGCATGGGACGCATAACAGCACCCATAACCAAATATTAAATCTTCTTTTTGCTTTCATTTTCTATCTTGTTTTATGGGTTACTGATGATTGTCTGTTGTCTCTACTCGGCGAGCCTTATCCGCATCTTGTGTGTCATCGCTACCATTTCCTATGGCAGTAATGCGACTTGCCTCTATGCCATTCTTCGCAAGCCAAGTTTTTACGGCTTCTGCACGCTGGCGAGATATACGTTTATTGACAGCCACGCTGCCTTTCGTGTCGCACCAACCTGTTACCGTCACCTTCATGTTCGGATTCTCTTTCAATGTTTTGAGAATAGCATTCAATTTAGTCTCTTCATTTTGTTGGATATCGATACTATTGAAGGTGAAATATATGACAGGGAAAGTCACCTTTGCAGATTCTTTTATGTCTTGTTCAACAACTCTTGTTTCAGCCTTATCCACTGTTTCTTTCTGATTGACCTCCTCCGAAGAAGTTGGTTCTTGTTGTAGAACCTCCTTTTGTAGAACCTCCTTTTGTGGAACTGATGGAGTTTCTGCTACCTTGTTCTTCTTTTTAGAGAGGTTAATCCCTAATCTTACTCCACTTTCCCAGACAAAGTTGTTCTTATGCAGATGCTCAGGCATTCCGTCCATACGTTCGCCAGTAAGACGAGTCAAACCGGAATAGATGCCTAATTTCAGACATGAAGTCAGTTGGTAACCAACCTGCAAGTCTGCACCATAACCCAAATGCCAGTTGGTAGAGCCTTTCATTACCTTGGCATCATCGGCTATAGTCTGGATATCAGACTTGGTCGTTACTGCATATATATGAGGTGAAACTGCCAAATCCCATCGGCAGTTAGCTGTCTTATGGAACAGTCCAAGGAGATTAATATTTACTCTTGCCCCATACCAACCCATCCTGACATGGCTTTTCAGATTGGCATATTCCCAACTGTCCATACCTAAGACACCTGCCTTGTAAAGCACACCGTCGCTACCCAACCAATAGTTACGTTCTACGCAACAGTCTTGTGCAGACAAGTTCATCTCTCCATACTTGGCAGATAATTCTGCCGAGAATATGGAGTTGAAACGATAGCCTCCATATAAACCAGCAGCCCAACCGAGATGCGTCTTGTCGTGTCCGAAACTTGAGAAAGTAGAGAAACCGAAAGGCATTCCACCCTCAATACCGACGTACCAGCCATGCGAAATTGCCTTTCCATCTTCTTTTACTTCTGCTTTCGCAAAAGAAAATGGAAGAATAAATGCAAGCATTGCGACCAGCAACCGATTTTTTATTGTCAAATAATTTATCATATCATTCATTTTTTATCGTAAAAGTAAGGAACCATCCCCAATTACAGGACAAGTATCCACCATAAAGTTAATTCATTCATTCTTGCCGAAACTCACTCCAGAAAATACAAGAGGTTTGTCAAGAAGATAAATATGGATGCCAACAGCAAATAGATATAAAAGCGTTCTCTCTTGATGAAGTCACGAAAGCTATAGCGAGCCTTCCAATGATTCTCAAGATACATCCTGTACTCATGTATCATGGCATATCCCAAGATGATACCTAATATAAGTACAAACACCCCGATGATGATCAGGGCTAATTCTATTCTTGGCATAGTTTCTATTATTTCTTATGGCACAAAGATAGTGTTCTTCATCAAAAACAGGTGGCGCATTCCCCTGTCAATGTGTCTACTTCCTATGTTTTAGGTGTCTACTTCCTACGAAGTAGACACCCATTTTAACGATTTATTCCCTTTTATTATGCGTTTTTCTGATATTTATTGAAAAATGGTTAATCCTGTTTTTTATCATCTGGTGCTGCATTTGCAACTTGTCCTTCTCGCCATTCGGTAGGCGTACAACCTTCCTTTGACTTGAATATCCGGTACAGATAGGTACGGGCAGAGAAGCCACACTCGGCAGAAATAATGTCATTACTATAGTCTGGAAATTCCAACATCATCTTCTTTGCCGCATTGAAACGTATATCACCAAGCCATATTCTGAATGTAGTTTTCAGATACTGGTCGAAGAATACAGATAACTCATCCTTGGAGATACAAAGTGTGCGAGAGAGGGTAAGCATATTCACAGTACTGTCCTTATATCCTAAATTCGCACACCATGCATCAAGACTTTTCTGGATGAAATCTCTGCGCTCATCGGAAAGTGGTTGTAAAGATTCTGTTCTGCTATCAGCAGAGGTCTGCTGTTTAGCAGAAAGTGCCCCCCCATACCTATATTTTGTTCCCACCAAGGCATCGTTTTCCACTTCTTTATCCAAGAGTTCTTCGGTAGGAATATAACTGCTGCCGAGAGCAATAAACGTAAGATTGAAGAACAACAAGGCAAGCAATTCGGCAGGACCTACTATATATAATAAGGTGGTAGAAAAGATGGCAACTGGCATAGCGAGAACTGCGAGCCATAGAATGATTACACTGGCACGCGAATATCTTACGTAAGGCAACAAATCAGTTGCAGCCATTGTCTCCAACATATTTTTACGCCTAATCATCTCCTGAATAATCATGTATATGCAATAGAAAACACTTACGCAAAACAGAGTCAGCATCAGATAAAGCCCCTCTCTGATATACAGGCTATGATGAAGACTGATACCCACGCAAAAGACCACAATGATGGCAGCATAAATGCCACTACACATCAATATCATCTTTCTGAGGTTGGAACTTGTGGCCTCTATGTTGTAGATTCCCATGGAGATAAGCGAAAAACAAGGAGTGTAGATTAGAATATTGACGATTGCCCCAAGACTGTCGTCGGCAGCACGGAATCCAAAAACCATCTGCACGGCATATTGTATCGCCAATCCTATTAAGGCGACAACAATCATCCATCGTGAACGCTCATACCGCTTGTTCTCCCATCTTACATGCAGATGAGAGAGTGCCACGAAGAAGGCATTGATGAGCATGAAGATGAAACATGCAAACTGAAGTAGAAATAATGAATCCATACGCTTCTTATCTTTTGTTTACTTTCTTGTATTTCTGGTTACTTGCTGTAGGATTATCAGGATTAGTCATCTGCAAATATCCTGCTGCAACAAGGGAGGTGATGTAACGCTCACGGTTCTTGGAATGCATGCTGACACCAATTCTGTCAAGTATCTCTTTGGTTGTACGAGGTACGGAACAGAAATTTACTATGTCCCTTTGCTTGTTAGACAATGACACTTTTGGAGTGTCAGAGTGTCTAAGTCCGGTGTCTAAGTCTGTGTCAGAGTGTCTAAGTCCGGTGTCTAAGTCTGTGTCAGAGTGTCTAAGTCCGGTGTCTAAGTCGGTGTTAGAGTATCTAAGTCCAGTATCTAAGTCTTCGACTTGGTTACTTTTTGGTTCAACTTGGTTACCGACTTGGTTACTTTCCCCTCTCCAAACTGTGATGACAAATTCCTGTGCCTTGTCATTATTCATAAACGTGACATTGATATCTTCGTCCAAAGCACGAGTGATGCCGCTACCTACACCAGTGTATGGCAGCAAGTATATAGCATTGTTAAAAAGGAACATATTGCGAGGCATGGAAGTTCCTGCCTTGATGTCATCAATAGTGAGTCCGTTAGGCAATGCACCAGGACTATGAATCTCAACACGATTGTCGAAAATGAAAATGCGAACAGGGGCTTTCATGTTCAACGAGCGATGCACAAGGCTGTTTACCGTGAACTCAACCAAACTTGTATAAGGTATTTCCAACTTTCCCATGCTGTTGAATTCTTCCTGAAGAGCAAGACTTTTATCTATCGAAATCTCATTCATTGCAATAAATCAAATAATATAACAGAGTATAATACAATGCAGATAAATAGCCCTATAATAAATTCAATTATATTATTGAACGAATTAATATTGTATGTTCTTTCCAGACTAATTCATTTTGTTCAGAGTTAGTGATAACAAGCAATTTGTTGCAGTGAAGTTCATTGGCGGCTTCGACGAGGGCATCGAGTTCTCGTTTGCGGGTTTTCTCGGAAGTCATGTCGTAGCAGACCTGTATCAGTTGCTCTACTTTTGCCCCTTTACGGGTGACAAAATCTATCTCTTTATCGTTGCGGGTGCGGTAATAGAATAGCGTTTTACCGGGAATATAGCCACGGCGCAACAGTTCTACAAAGACTTGGTTTTCCAACAGTCTGCCAAGATTTTCACTAAGATTGAATGCTGTGCTTTGCACAAAACCGTTGTCAACGACATACACCTTTTTCGGAGCCTTGTTCATCAGTTTCAACTTGTTGTTGAAGCGTGACAAATAGAAGAACAGGTAAGGCTCGTTGAGATAGTCGCAGAATTTCTTTGTTGTCGCTACACTTGACAAACCCAGTTCTCCGGCAAGTTCGTTGGCGGAAATCGGATTGCAGAAGTTTGACAACAGATAGGTGGCAAGGTTGTATAGGTCGGTTGTGTTCCTTACTTTATGACGTTGTGCGACATCTTTCAGCAGGATTGAATCAAACAATGTGGAAAGATAACTCTTGGTTATGCTACGAGCAGGGATTGTTTCAGGATACCCGCCGTTTCGCATATAGTCATCTGCCAGCATTATTGCTTGTGCCACCTGTTCCTCCCGGTCGGGGCTGATGTTTTTCCAACTCATGGTTTCTTCAAGGCTGAAAGGCAACATCTCAATCTGGAGATAACGACCCGTCAGAACAGTTGTCATTTCACTGCTCAACATCTTGGCATTACTGCCTGTTATTATCAGATTCTTTCCCCTACGGTATAGCTTGCTTACCCACAAATCCCAATTCGGAAGATTCTGAATTTCATCAAGAAGCATGAAGTCATAATCGGGATAGACATCATCAAGTGCTGACATTGCCAGATCTTCGTCCCATTTTTCAAGCAACTGATTATCGTCGAAGTTAAGGTAGGCAAAATTCTTGCCCTGCAACATCAGCAGGGCAAAAACGGATTTACCGACGCGGCGAGGCCCGGTTATAAGTTTGATAAGCGGATTTTGCAAAAGTTCGTCAGCGTCATACTTAGTATGCCGTTGCTGATAAGGACGCGACAACAATTCGTCGCGCTCCGCCTGCTGATTGAGTATTGTTGTTTTCATCACAGTCCGTTTTAGAATGCAAATATGGCAAATTTTATTCAATTAAAACATTGTATTGAATAAAATAGGATGTATTTTGTTCAGTAAGCTATAGGTAATTGATAAAAAAAGCATGCAATTCACGCTGCGCCGACACTATGATTTTGCGTCGAAACGCCGGTCGGGGATAACGAAAAACCTCTGAAATCGACTGGATTTCAGAGGTTTTCTGCATTTTGATGTTTTGTCTTGTGACCCCGGAGGGGCTCGAACCCTCGACCCAATGATTAAGAGTCATTTGCTCTACCAACTGAGCTACGGAGTCTTCCGCTTTTGCGGTGCAAAGTTAAGCGTTATTTTTTGCCTGACAAAATTTTTTCGCGGTTTTTTGCAGGCACAATGCGCTTTTTTGTTTCGGATCAGCGTTTGCGTCGGTTTCTGACGCTCTTCGAGGCGCCGGAGCTGCCTGAGCTCTTCGATTCTTTGGGGCGTTTGACCTTCGAAGGCTTGGGCTTTTTCTTGTCGGCTTTATCGGACGAGCGTTTCGTGCCGCGTTTCGACCGCGAGCTGACTTTTTTCTCCGAGGGCGCGGAGGCTTCGGCGTTTTCCGAGTCTTCGGCGTTGGCGGCTGCGGCAGCTTCGGCTGCTTCTTTGGCTTCGCGGCGCTTCTCAAGTTCTTCGAGCGAGGGAACCCAGAGCTTTTCCTCGAACGATGTCAGACGGCGCTGAATCGAGTCCTGGGCATGGGCGAGGGCTTCGGGCTCGGGGTGCTGCTGCATGAGCGACTGATTCCGCAGGTTGCGAGTCTTGTAGATCTCGCCGTCGTAGAGGTTCATGGCGAAGTAGTCGGCGTAGGTGCAGGTCGCGAGGTTGTTGTCGTCGCTTGTGAAGATATTCTGTGTGGCGAGGTGGGGGCGCAGGTCGTCCATCTTCACCCAGAACATGGGATATTTGACGGCGTCGCCGTAGAAGTCGCCGCTGCGGTGGAGCACAGGGCAGATTGCTTCGACGCGTGTGCGCATCCGATTGGAACGCTTGTCGAATTCCCAGCGCTCGATTATGTAGTAGCTGAGCACTTCGTTGGCGGGCACGTCGGAGTCGTCGATCACGTAGCGCGGATTCTTCTCTGTCGACCCTTTGGCAGGGCTGTTGAGAATATGGAAGCGTTCGAGCATATCGCCTACTTTGAGACGGTATTTGTCGGTGAAGGCTTCGCGTCCGTCGAGATATTCGTAGGCGGGCATTTCTCCCGAGGCGAGCAGGCGCATTATCATGCGGAAGAGGCTTTCCTGCCCTTCCATCGGCTCGTCGGGATAATAGAGCGGGGTGTTGGCGGGCTTGGTGAGGTCGAGCTGACGGTAGATGACGCGCATCCACTGCAGATCGGCTTCGCTGGGCTCGGTGGTCTCCATGAACAGTTGCATGCGCTCTGTTACGCCCGGTGTGGTGCTTTTGTCGCGGTCGCGGCGCGAGCGGTCGCCCTGACGGCGCATGACGGCCGAGCTCTGCGAGCTGTCCTGAGCCACGGCGCCGACGGCGCTGAGGCAGAGCAGGAGTGCTGCTATATATCGGTTGACGTGTTTCATTGTCATCGCTGTGGTATTATTCAGAGAGGGATGGTTTAGTTGACGATTACTTCTACGGGCGAGAGGGTTCGTTCGATTCCGTCGGGGCCGATGGCGCGGATTCGCGATATGTAGAACCGCTTGCCGCGCGAGAGGCGGCGGAAGTTGTCGCGCTGACGCTGCGAGAAGTTGGCGCCGTTGCTGACTTCAGGCATGGCGTTGCCCATCTGGTCGAAGAAGACGGTCTCGAATCCGAGCACCTTGAAGTCGATGTTGAGCATATCGTCGTCGATGGCGGCGTCGAGGCCGGGGGCTTCGATGAGCAGGGCTTTCTGGAAGGGCTTGCCTCCTTTGTAGCGGTCGGTTCCGCCGGCGGTCTTGAATTTGATGAACGCCACGGGGTCGGGCAGTTTGCGCACGCGGAATTTCATCGATCCTACCTGCTGGCTGCGGCCGTCGATGTCGGCGCTGACGTTTATGACGGCTTCGGCTCCGACCTGTGAGGGCTTGGCTACCCAGGTGTCGCCGGTGCGTGTCAGCGTTCCGTTGGTCATTGTCGCGCTGACGGCCGACATCGGCACTCCCGGAACCGAGATGCTTATCGGGTTGTTGATGCCGGCGTAGAGCACGTTCATCATTGTCGGCGATATGGTGGCCGAGGGTTCCATGACGGTGTAGCTCGACTGGAAGGGGAGCTTGAGCACAGATCCGTCGCCGTTGTTGACCTGAAGGTATCCCGAGTAGTCGAAGGTGCCGGTTTTCGAGGTGACGAACTCATAGAGTCCGTTGGGGTTGTTGATTCGCGAGCCGCCGATATAGATTTCGGGGCGCGAGGTTGTGTCGATAGCGGCCAGGACTATGTTGGCGCTGTATTTGCCGCCGCGCATGACCATGCGGCTCTGCGGGATGACAAATGCGTTGAGCAGGTTCACTCTGACGTCGCCGGCGTCGACGTTGGCCATCAGCGACTGAAGAGCCTCGCCTTCGGCGTAGCGTATGTCGTTCTGGAGCTTTGTCAGGAGGGTGACGGCGGCCACTACGGGCTGATTCTCGAATTTGGCCTGTTCCCAGGGCTGGGCTACGGCCACTCCGGGGCGCCGGAAGGGATCGGTGTTTAGCGATGCCTCGACGCTCTTTCGCTTGACGGGATCTATGATATATCCGCCGATAAATTTACGGAAGGAGTCGATCGACCCGCGCAGTTTCTCGCCGCGCCGCGTCATAGGGTTGAGCATTACCACTGCGGCGCTTTCGAGATCGTCGCGCCGACGGATGTCGTTGATGTCGCCGTCGGGGCCGTCGGCATTGACGACGATGGCCTGTTTCAGGGAGTCGATGACGGCATATAGTGCCGATGCCTGAGAGCGCACGTCGGTGGCCTTGGCGAGCCAGGGGCCTCCTTTGGCGGGGTTCTGGTCGGTGAAGGCTTTGAGCTGGGCGTAGACGGCGTCGTTGCGTCGGGCGAAGTTTTCGTTGGTTCGCGACAGTCCGCTCTGAACCTGAACGAAGCCGTCGAGCACGTCGCTCGATACGTTCAGGGCCAGCATAGCCGTCAGCACGATATACATGAGGTTTATCATGCGCTGGCGGGGCGAAAGCCGCATTACTGATTCAGCCATTCTCTGTCGGTTTGGGATTTACTGAGGGTTAGAGGGGGTCTGGGCGTCGGCCTGCGGTGGAACGGGGCCTCCGAAGCCGGGGCGATACATATTGACGGTCATGGCGTGGATCATGTTCTCGTAGACCTGGTTGAGCTGCTGCATGTAGCGGGCCATCTTCTCGGTTTCCTCCATATAGCGGGCCGAGGTTCCGGCGCTCTTCTCATACATGTCGCGGATGTCCTTGATGCCGCGGTTGACGCGGTCGATTGAGTCGAGCTGGCCGCTTACGCTGCGCAGCTGTATCTCGTAGATGGTGTTCAGCCCCGAAACGTTGTTGTTCAGCGCCTCCATCTCCTTGACGTAGCCGCTCGACGAGCGGGTTATGTTCTCGGAGTTCTCGGTTATGGCGCGGTAAGAGTCGAGAAGCACCTCGCTGACGGCGTTGAGCGAGCGCGTTGTCTCGCCGAGGCGGTGAAGCTCCTGAGAGATGGTTGCCATCTGCATCATGTAGTCGCGCGTGGCGGCTGTCAGATCGGCCATCTGTGTCATTGCTTCGGTGGCTTCGCTCATGCGGTGGATAGCTTCGGAGAGCATTGCTGCGTCGTCGGCGCTGACGGGGCTGTCGGCGCTTCCGCCGACCACTATCGGACCCGAGGCTGCCGCGCCTGTGGTTCCTGCCGTAGCTCCGGCGCCCACGCTGCCGAGATTGCCTATGACGAGCGTCCCGCCACCGCCCTGAACGTGAGTGTGACTGCCGGCCGAGGGGGTGTCGTCTTCGGCAAGGGCGCGCTCAAGGGCGTCTTCAGCCTCGGCTTCGGCCTCGAGGGTTTCCTCGGCTTCGGCCTCGGCGTGGCGAAGGGCCGGGAACACTTCTTCCCACTTATATTCGCGCGGCGGACGGTCGAAGGCTGTCAGGATGAACATGAGCACCTCGGTGCCCATGCCTATCATCAGCAGCGTGTTGCCTCCCTGGAGGTGGAGAATCTTGAACAGGGCGCCGAGGATGACCACGGCGGCGCCTATGCTGTAGGCGAAGTTGAAAAGGCGCTGGCCTCCCTCCCACTGGAGGAACTGCTCTATCTTGTTGCGGTTTATCTTTGACATTGTGTCGGATGGCTGGGGAATGGGTTATTTCTTGATCTTGTTGCCTCGGGCGAAACCTATCTGCGAGCGCACGCAGCGGAAGCCTATATAAGAGCGCTGCTCGTTCTGGAATTCCCACTGGCGTATGTCGGAACGGATATTGTGGGCGACATCTTTCCATGAACCGCCGCGCACGATCTTGCGCTTCATCTTGTAGGGGTCTTCGATTGCGGCGTTGTAGCGGTATTCGGGGTTGAGGTCGTTTGTCAGCTTCGACACGCTCTCGGTGAAGGCCGTCGAGGTCCATTCGCTGACGTTGCCGGCCATGTCGTAGAGGCCGAAGTCGTTGGGCGAGTATGTTCCGACGCGCGACGTTATAAGGTGGCCGTCCTGAACATAGTTGCCTTCCTGAGGCTTGAAGTTGGCGTAGAAACAGCCTTTCTCTTCGGTCAGGGGCAGGTCGCCCTCCCAGGGATACATGTTCTCGTCGTTGCCGGCGCGGGCGGCGAACTCCCATTCGGCTTCGGTCGGCAGGCGGTAGGGCTCTACGTAGACCCCTTCGCGGCCCAGCGAGCGGCGCAGGAAGTCGGTGCGCCAGTTGGCGAAGGCGTTGGCCTGTTCCCAGCTGACTCCGACAACGGGATATTCGTTATAGCCGCCGTGGCTGAAGTAGAGGCGCACGTAAGGTTCGTTGTAGGCGTTCTCAAAGTCGTTGACCCATGCCGTAGTGTCGGGGTAGACGTTGACGATATAGGTGTTCAGGAAGTCGTAGTCACCGGTCAGGCGGCGCGATATCGTCTGGCGCACGATCTCGCCTTCGTCGTTGATCCAGGCAGTGTCTTTCGAGATCATCGGATTTGTCGTCGGAACCGGTTTGTCGGTGTTGTATTCGCGACGGCGCGGATCGAGGCGGTTCTTGCGTTTGGCGGCCTCGGTGTGGTTGAAGATTTCGTAGCGGTAGTTGAGCTGCGTGGGGTCGAGTTCGCGCTGGCCTGTTATGGGGTTGGTGCGGTATACGCTCTCGATGGCTCGCTGCTCGTCTTCGTTGGCGTTGCGCCAGGGAATAGGCTTGTTCCAGTTCAGATATGGCTTCACGGGATTGCCGTCGCGGTCTTCCTCGATCTTGAAGGCTTCGTTGCCGCCATAGGCGGGGTCGGCGAGGCGTTCGCGGATTATGGAGTCGCGCACCCAGAACACGAACTGTTTGTATTTCGAGTTTGTCACCTCGGTCTCGTCCATCCAGAAAGCGTCGACGCTCATTCCGCGGGCGTCGGCACGCAGATTCCAGGCGCTGTCGGGCTTGTTGACGCCGGCTTTCATCGAGCCGCGCGAAACGAGCACCATGCCGTAGGGCGTGGGCTCGGCCCAGGCTGAGCCGCCGACACCGGTCACTTCGCCGCCGGCGCTGCCACGGTTTCCGGCTGCGCACGAGGCCAGCAGAAGGGCTGTGGTTGAGGCGATAAGGATGGTTGCTGTATTCTTCATTCTGTTATAGTATGCGTATGCTCTTGTGTTTGTTCTTGTTTTTCTCAGAGAAGTCGAGCTTCAGCTTGTAGCCGAGGAAAATCTCGTGGCTGCCGCTCGATGCCCGGTTTATATCGGTCAGCGCGTAGTCGAAGCTATAGCCCAGGAAGAATCCTTTGAACTCGGCCGACACCATCGCCATGACAGCGTCGTCGTAGCGGTATCCGATGCCGGCGGTGAGCCATTTGTTGTAGCGCACCCGGGCGGTTGCTTCGGCAGTCCAGAACCTGAAATCGGTCTTGAACAACACCGACGGTAACACTTCTAATAACGTGTTTTTTATCGGAATATTGCCGCCGCCGGTAAAATAAAGTGTGCGGCGCGCCTGAAACTGATAATACTTCTCCTGATTGTCCGATCCGCTTACCTCCGAGCCACCTTCCCCTTCGGCTGAGAATTTGATTGTAGGCGACATAGCGTGGGTCAGCGACAGGCCGGTGTAGAAGCGCGGATGTTCGAACCAGGCGCCGACGCCGAGATCGAAGGCTGTGCCTGCCACGTCGTTGGTCGGGATGGCCTCGTCGGTGGGGTTATGGAAGTCGTCGCCGTCGGGGATGAACACTTTCGAGCCTTTGAATGTCTCGTTGAGGATTCCGGGCTGAAGGGCTATGGTGAGCGACGATTTGAGTTTTTTGAGCTGTAGCTTGTAACCGATCTGGGCCGCGGCCGTCAGGTTGCGGAACAGTCCGGCGCTCTCCTGCTGCACGAGCACACCGACGCCGAATTTCTTTCCGAAAAGGCTCAGCGGCATATCGGCGAGTCCCACAAAGGTTGTCGGGGCGTTGTCGATGCCTACCCACTGCAGGCGCGACCCGACGCGGATGCGTATATAGTCGTGGTTGCCGATGGCGGCCGGGTTGTAGTAGGTCGGCACCTCGAAATACTGTGTGAACTGGGCGTCGGTCTGGGCGCGCGCCGTCAGGGCGCAGCCAAGCAGCAGCGCCGCGGTCAGCAGAAGATTGAGGATATATCGGTGGCTTCGGCTCATTCGAAGTAGAAGGTGAAGACGACCATGCGCGATTTCGCTTTGTCGAGAGCGCGTGTGAAAGCGAGCTTCTGGGGCTCTTCGACGAGGTCGGGACGGTTGTGGTTTATTATGTCGGAGAGTCCGAAACAGAAACGCACCTCCGGAATGAATTTGAAGTAGGGCAGATAGAAGTCACAGCCGAACCCTATCGAGAGATAGGTGTCGTAGGACTTCAGCTTCAGGAGGTCGGGCCGCTTCTTTCCGACGTCGAAAGCCGGCATCACTCCGCCGATAAGATAGGGGCGGGCGTTGCGCCAGCGCACGGCGGCGAATTTAAGGTCGACGGGAAGAACTACCTGAGTTGTCTTGAGGGTCTGTTTGTCGGTGTCGCCGCTGAGGGCGTCGCGCATCTTCAGTTCGCGACTCCCGAAGAATATGCCCGGCGAGAATCTGAGACTGAAATAGTTGTTGAGGCGCAGGGCGAAAAGTCCGGTCACGTTGAAGCCGGGCTGGAACGTCGGCTGCGACATGAACCACTGGCGCCCTTCGTCGCTGATATAACCGTTGTGGGTGAAGGCGAGATCCTGAGAGTGGAGCCCGACGGAGAATCCCAGATGCCAGCGCCGGTTGTCGGCGTATGGGCGGTTTACAAGCTTGTCGTTGAAGCCGCGGGCAGCCGCAGACGGTGCCGCTGCGAGCGACACCGCCGTCAGAAGCAGTGCTGTCAGAATTTTTGCCGGGATTTTCATCAATAGAGAAACGCCGGCGCGCCGTTATTATTGCGTGCGGAGGCGGAAAAAGGGGTCAGCGGCGGCTGTTGTTCGAGGCTATGGCAGCTCCGACGAGGGCTTCGAATTCAGGCTGTTCGATCAATCCGGTCCGCGACTCCGAAGTTCCGTCGCTGTAGATTATCGTCACCTGCGGAATGGCGTTGACGCCGTAGGCGCGTGCGAGCTCTTCGGCCTTGTCGACGTCGACGCTCAGGAAACGGGCTTTTCCTTTGTATTTTTCTGCGGTGGAGTCGAAAATTGGGCCGAACATCCGGCAGGGGCCACACCAGGCCGCGTTGAAGTCGACGATGGTAGGCATCGACGGGTCGGGCGAAACAGTCGGAGCCGTGTAGATTTCGACGGCGCCCGGGGCTTCGGCCTGAGCTTCGGTGGCTGCTTTCTCGTCGGCTTCGGCCGCGGCGTCGATTCGTTTGTCGGTGTTGCCGCCGCAGGCAGTCAGGACCAGTGCGGCGGCAATTGTCAGAATGTTGATTCTCATAATCGGCTGGTTTATGTTACAGCCGCAAAGATACTGTTTTTTTCGGTTGGTCAGTAGGGCCAGCGCGGAATATGGCGCGGGCTGTAGTCGTTCGTGCCTCCGGCGATTGCCAGAGCGCGGTCTGCGGCCCTTCGGCTCATCTCGGAATAGCGGCCGGCTGTTCCCGCCTCGCCGGCGTGGATGGCGGCAAGCGCTTCGAGGGCAAGAGCCTCTTCTACTGCGCGACAGAAGGCCAGACCGAGCCCGCGCGGAAGAACGTCGAGTGCGCCGATTTCCATTGTCAGCGGCTCGGCAGGGGCTTCGTCGACGAGGGGCGTAAGCGCCAGAGCGACAGCGGGCCATGCTCCGTCGATGGCGCTACGCAGTGCCGCGTCGCTGTCGTCGCAGAGAAGCCGCGCAGCGTCGGCGTTGTCGGCCAGAGAGATGTCGAGCGCCAGCCGGGCGCGGATTATGTTGAGAACTGCTTCGTAGGTCGTTGTGATTGTCATGGTTGTTATTTAGCTGGTTTGAATGATTGGTTAGGAATCGCGCCGGTGGCGGTAGAGGCGCCGCTGTTTTTCGTTTCTCATGCGCTCGTAGGCTACGGTGGTGTGGTAGATGCCGAGTGCCGTTGCGCGCGAGATGTAGAAATGTGGGGCGGGGGAGAGGAAAAGAACGCGCGATATGGCCTGATAGATGTCGCTTTCGGGGTCGTCGGCCATCTCTTCTTCGGCAAGCCGCCTGATGTCGTCCCACATTCTGACTCTCAGCGAGCGCGTGCTCCCGTTTATCGACGGCCTGTTTCGGTGGATAACCTCAAGGGCGCGCTCGTAACTGACATAGAAGTGAGGGGCGCCCCCTTCAAGGGCCCGGTCGACTATTCTGTTGAGAACGCGCCCGCGCAGTTCCTTGACTCCCGCTTTTTTAGCCTCGCGGCGAATTGCAGCCATCAGGTCGGTGTTGCGGCGGTGGATTTGTGATAACATAGTGATTGAGAAAGGTTTTTGAGTGTTGATGGAATGTTGTAAAAATGTTGTTATTTCGTTGCAAAACTACCATTGTCGGTGTGCTCGAAAGCGTGCAGGGATTGTTAAAATGTGTTTAGCTGATTGAGCTTTCCGTGCTCTGTCGTGCTAAATTGACTATCTTTGCAACAGTTATGGAAATCATTCTTTTTGACCCAGCCGAGGTTCAGGCGCGACTGAAGCCCCTGACCCTCACCCGCCCCTGTGCCCGCCTGCGTCAGGGCATACTGACAATCGAAGAAAAATGGCAGCGTCGCCTTCCTGGCGACTATAGCGTGGCCACAGCCGACTCTGCTCTCCAGCCTGTTTTCAACCCCGCTCCCGACCCCTCGCGCGGCCTGTGGATAGCGGGCAATATCGTGCCTGACGCCGCTCTTGCCGACGCCGTCGGTTCGCTCGCTCCCGGCGAGGCGCTGCGTAAGGGCGACCGCCTCATAGCCCGCAACGGCTCCGAGACTTCCTCCCGCGAATATGATGGGGAACTCACCGCCATCGACAGTCTGACCGACATCTTCTCGGGCAACGACGCCGCCATCGCCGCCGATTTCGAGCTGCTGACGGCCGGACGCACGTCGCAGCCGCTCGACCCGACATGCCGCCTCATCGGCGACCCCTCGCGCCTCTTTATCGAAGAGGGCGCCACACTGCTCTGCGCCACGATAAATACCCTCGGCGGCCCCGTCTATATCGGCCGCGACGCCACGGTGATGGAAGGCGTCAATATCCGCGGCTCGCTCGCTCTGTGCGACCATTCCCAGCTCAACATGGGCGCGAAGATCTACGGCGGCACGACCATAGGCCCCCACTGCAAGGTCGGCGGCGAGATCAACAACGCCGTGTTCACCGGATTCAGCAACAAGGCCCACGACGGCTTCCTCGGCAATGCCGTTATCGGCGAATGGTGTAACCTCGGCGCCGGATGCGTCTCGTCGAACCTCAAGAACAACTACCTCGAGACACGCCTCTGGAGCTACGCCTCAGAGCGCTTCGAGCCCACCGGCCTCCAGTTCACCGGTCTCATAATGGGCGACCACTCGAAAGCCGGAATCAACACGATGTTCAACACCGCCACCTCCGTCGGCGTCGGCTGCAACATCTACGGCGCCGGCTTCCCGCGCACCTTCATCCCCTCCTTCTCGATGGGCGGAGCCGCCGGAATGACCCGTCAGCCTTTCGCCAAATTCGTCGACACAGCCCGCAAAGTGATGGCGCGCCGCCACTGCGAGCTCGCCCCCGCCATGGAAGCCTTCCTCCGCACCCTCTACGATCGCGACTAAGCCCCCGCGCCTTTTATTAAGTCAAAATCGCCCTGACGTAGGGACGTGCCTTCGGCACGTTGTATTGCAACGCTCTGATTGCCATTGACTTGACGGACGCGATGAATCGCGTCCCTACCCCCCGGGCCCGGCAATTTGCTTCGGAAATATAATTTTGCGTGATCATGTCTGAGCAAGAAGAAATTCGAGGATCTCTTGCGCCGCAAGGCGGCTCTGGGTCAGGATATGGTTTTTGCCGACGAAAACGGCAAGCCGCGTATCGTGTCTGCCCGTCAGGCGCTTGCCGATTACGAAGCCAGAGAACAATTCCGAAGAATAAAATCTTCCGAACAGCTTTTTTATTTGTAAATCAACAGGTATAAATATAAAATTTATAAATCTTATCAGTCGTATAAATCTTATAAGGCAGGGCTGACGGAGCCGGCGCGATGGTTTTTCGCGTTTTTTGTTTATCTTTGTCGAAAATACCCGAAGAGTTATGAAATCTGTTTATAAACGCATACTTCTCAAGCTTAGCGGTGAGTCGCTGGCCGGCGGCCAGGGCCACGGCATCGATTCGGAACGCCTCGCCGCTTACGCCCGTCAGATCGACGCTCTCGCCGCCGAGGGGGTTCAGATCGCTATCGTTATCGGCGGCGGCAATATTTTCCGCGGTCTCAGCGGCGCCGCCAAAGGATTTGACCGCGTCAAGGGGGATCAGATGGGGATGCTCGCTACGGTCATCAACTCGCTGGCTCTCAACAGCGCCCTCGAGGCCATAGGCCGTAAGTCGGCCGTGTTCACGGCCCTGAATATGTATCCTATAGGCGACTACTATTCGAGCCGCCGCGCCATCGAGAGTCTCGAGAACGGCGTGGTGACCATCATAGCCGGCGGAACCGGCAATCCCTATTTCACTACCGACACCGGCAGTGCCCTGCGTGCTATCGAGGTCAAGGCCGACGTCATGCTCAAGGGGACCCGCGTCGACGGCATCTATACCGCCGACCCCGAGAAAGATCCGACGGCGACGAAGTTCGACACCATAACCTACGACGAGGTGCTTGCCCGCGGCCTTAAGGTGATGGATCTGACCGCCACGGCGCTGGCCAAGGAAAACGGTATGCCGGTCGTTGTCTTCGACATGGACACCCCCGGCAACCTCGCCAAGGTTGTGGCCGGCGAGCCTGTCGGCACAACAGTCACAACGCATTAAACCTTAAACCATAATAATTATGAGCGAAATCAAAGATTATCTCAATCCCGCCAATGAGAAGATGGAGCTGGCTGTCAGCTATCTCGAGGAAGCGCTGGCCCATATTCGCGCCGGCAAGGCCAATCCGAAGATTCTCGACGGCATACGCGTCGACTACTACGGCAGTCGCGTGCCCCTGAGCAATGTTGCCAACATCAGCGTGCCCGACGCCCGCACAATCGTCATAACCCCCTGGGAAAAACCGATGTTCAAGGTTATCGAGAAGGCTATCCTCGACAGCGAGATCGGCATCACTCCCGAGAACAACGGTGAAGTTATCCGTCTGGCCATTCCGCCGCTGACCGAAGAGCGCCGCAAGATGCTCGTCAAGCAGTCGAAAGCCGAGGCCGAGCAGGCCAAGGTCAGCATCCGCAACGCCCGCCGCGATGCTATCGAAGGTCTGAAGAAAGCTGTCAAGAACGGCATGAGCGAAGATGTGTCGAAAGACGGCGAGGCTCAGGTGCAGAAAGCCTACGACCGCTTCTCGAAGCGCATCGACGAAGTTTTCGCCGCCAAGGAGAAAGAAATTCTGACTGTCTAAGCCGGGGCTGATGCAGCTGCTGGGCCTCGAGCTTACAAACTTCAAGAATATCGGCCACGCGTCGCTGGAGTTCTCTGCCGGCATAAACTGTTTCGTCGGCAACAACGGCCAGGGCAAGAGCAATCTGCTCGACGCCATCCACTATCTGAGCTTCTGCCGTAGCTTCACGGGCGTCGGCGACAGCCTTCTGATTCGCCGGGGCGAGGATTTCGCCCTGGCTCATGCCCGTTATATCCGTCGCGGAGCCGACGAAGAGCTGTCGCTCGGAATGGCGCGCGGGCGCCGGAAGAGTCTCAAGCGCGGCGGCAAGGAATATGCGCGCCTGAGCGAGCATATCGGCCGCTTCCCGCTGGTAATGGCTGCTCCGTCAGACATCGCCCTGATTCAGGGGTCGGGCGAGGAACGCCGCCGCTGGATGGACATGGTCATCAGTCAGGGCGACGCTGCTTATCTCGACGCCCTGACACGCTACAACAACGCGTTGGCCCAGCGCAACCGACTGCTGCGCGACCGCTCGGGCGACCGCGCCCTCTTCGAGGTGCTCGAACTGACAATGGACGCCACCGCACGGGCCATCCATGCGCGCCGCGCCGCCTGGATCGACGGCCTGCAGCAGCTGTTCGGCGCATTCTATGGCGCCGTGGCCGGAACCGACGAGGCGCCTCTGCTGACCTACGAGAGCGCGCTCAACGGCTCGTCGATGACCGACATCTTCGACCGTGAGCGGCTCCACGATGCCGCTGTCGGTTTCACGACCTCGGGCGTCCACCGCGACGATATCGACATGAGTCTCGACGGACTGCCGATGCGCCGCACAGGGAGTCAGGGGCAGTGCAAGACCTTCACCGTGGCCCTCCGTCTGGCCCAGTGGAAGTTCCTCGGCGACATCGCCGGCATGAAGCCTATGCTGCTGCTCGACGACATCTTCGACAAACTCGACGCCGACCGCGTCAGCCGCATAATGAATCTCGTGGCCGACGGTTCATACGGACAGATCTTCGTGACTGACACAAACCGCGTCAACCTCGACTCAATCATAGCCCGTGCCGGAGGCGAGCCGCGCCTCTGGAACGTCGCCGCCGGAGAATTCATGCCCCTCGCCCTATGAAACGCAGCGAAGCCAAAAGTCTCGGCCAGATTATCGACGAGGCCATCAATATGACCGGACAGGCCGACGATTTCAATGCCTACCGCCTCTCGTCGCTCTGGCCCGACGTCGTCGGTCAGGCCATCAACCGCATGACAACGCGCCGCTACGTCGACTCGAACCATATTTTCCATGTTTACCTGACCTCGGCGGTGGTGAAAAACGAGCTGTCGTTCAACCGCACGGCGCTCGTCGAAGCCCTTAACAGGGCTGTCGGCTCCACCGTCATAACCGACATAAAATTCCACTGAATGGAACCCCGTACCATATCCCATCCTGCAACCGGCAACCCGCGCATCCCCGCCGAAGCGGCCGTTTTCCGGCATTATCTGCCCGTTCAGTTCCGCTTCAACGACATCGATATGCTCGGCCATGTCAACAACAGTGTCTACATAACCCTTTTCGACATGGGCAAGACCCGCTATTTCGAGGCGGCGCTTCCAGATGTCGATTTCCGGCATATACCGATCGTGGTCGTCAACGTCAACTGCGACCTTTTCGAACCGACATATTTCAACGACAGCGTCGAGATGTTCACCCGCGTGGCCCGTATCGGAAACCGCTCGATAACAATGGACCAGCGCATCGTCGACACCGCCACGGGTCATCTGAAGGCGCGCTGCACAACCGTGCTGGCCGGATTCGATCCGGCCACGGCCACCGGCGCGCCGCTCGACCCCGTCTATGTCGCCGCCATCCGAGAGTTCGACAATATCTAACCTTTAATCAAATACCATCGACAATGAAGAAATTCATAACAATCGTGGCCATGACTGCAATCATCGCTTCCGGGGCCGATGCCCGCGTTCCGCGCCGCAAGGCCCAGTTCGTCTATCCGAAGGCGCCGACGTCGCAGACCGTCGACAACTATTTCGGCATAAAGCTCGCCGACCCCTACCGTCCTCTCGAAAACGACACCGCTGCCGCAACTCTGCAGTGGGTGAAGGAAGAGAACGCCCTGACGCGTAAATATCTCGACAATATCCCCGCCCGCGCCCGCATGAAAGAGCGCCTCGGCGAGCTCTACAACTACCGCCGCAGCGGGCTGCCTTTCCGCGGCAACGACGGAATGTATTACATCTACGACAACGACGGAACCCAGAACCAGAGCGTGCTCTACCGCATGAAGCGCCCGACCGACCGCAAGCGCGAGGTGTTCATCGATCCCAATAAACTCTCGGCTGAGGGAACGGCTGCCCTCAAAGGGGTGACCCAGAGCCCCGACGGACGCTACACGGCCTATACCGTCAGCCGCAACGGCTCTGACTGGGTCGAGATTTTCGTTATGGACACCAAGAGCCGCAAGCTGCTAAAAGACCATATCGAGTGGGCGAAGTTCACCGACGGCGTATGGCACGGCAACGACGGATTCTTCTACAGCGCCTATGAGCGCCCCGGCCAGGGAAAGGAATTCTCGAACGCCAACACCAACCACCGTATCTACTACCACCGTCTCGGAACGCCGCAGGCCTCTGACAAGCTCATCTATGAAGATCCGGCCAACCCGCTCCACTTCCACACAGCCCAGGTTCCCGACCGCAACAGCGAGCTCCTTTTCGTGACCGAATCGGGCGAAGGGCTCGGCAATGCCCTGAAGATGGCGCGCCTCGGCAAGGAACCGCTTGAATTCGTCACCCTCGACCCTAAGCAGGACTATGAGACTATGGTAGTCGACGCCGTCGGCGACAAAATCTATCTTCTGACGAACTATGGCGCCCGCCGCAACCGCCTTATGACGGCCGACGCCAACAATCCGGCCCGCGAGAACTGGCAGGAGCTTGTGCCCGAGAAAGAGGGCGTGCTGACAGGCGTGGCCTTCGCCGGCCCTGACCGCCTTCTGCTGACATACGAGCAGGATGCCGTCAGCCATATCGATATCGCCGGTCTCGACGGAAAAGTCATCGGCAAGCTCGATCTTCCCGGTCTCGGATATGCCGGAGTGTCGGCCTCTCCGAAGAGCAAGGATGTCTTCTACAGCTTCACCTCTTTCAACGAACCGTCGAGCATCTACTCCTATAACCTCGACAAAGGCAAGTCGGAACTGGTAAGCCGTCCCGACATCAAGGGCGTCAACCCCGACGACTATGTGACAACCCAGGTTTTCTATCCCTCGAAAGACGGCACGAAGATTCCGATGTTCATAACCCATAAGAAAGGCATCGAGCTGAACGGTCAGAATCCCGTCTATCTCTACGGCTACGGCGGCTTCAACGTGTCGCTTAACCCCGGTTTCTCGCCGGCGCGCATGCTCTGGCTCGAGAACGGCGGTGTCTACGCCCAGGCCAATCTGCGCGGCGGTGGCGAGTATGGTGAGGAATGGCATCTCGCCGGCACGAAGCAGAACAAGCTCAACGTGTTCGACGATTTCATCTCGGCAGCCGAATATCTCATCAAAGAGGGCTACACCTGTCCCGACAAACTCGTCATCGAGGGGGGCAGCAACGGCGGTCTGCTCGTCGGTGCCTGCGTCAACCTGCGTCCCGACCTCTTCGCTGTGGCAATACCGCGCGTCGGCGTCATGGACATGATGCGCTACCATCTCTTCACTATCGGCTGGAACTGGGCGCCCGACTACGGCCGCAGCGACGACAGCCCCGAGATGGCCAAATACCTGCTCGGCTATTCGCCTCTCCACAATATCCATAACGACAAGACGGTCTATCCCGCTATCCTTGTGACCACCGCCGACCACGACGACCGCGTCGTTCCCGCCCATTCGTTCAAGTATGCCGCAACGCTCCAGGAGGCCGATCCCGGCTTCGAGCCGAAGCTCATCAGAATCGACAGCAACGCCGGTCATGGCGCCGGAAAACCCGTGTCGAAGGTTGTCGACGAGTGGGCCGACATCTACGCCTTCATCTTCGAGAACATGCATCTCGACGATCCCAAATGAGAATTGCCGCTTCATTGCTTGCCGCCGCAGTCTCGGCCCTGCTGACGTCGTGTTTCACCGGCGTCGAGAGCACGCCGCGCATAAAGGCGCCCTCCGGTGAAGAGGCGCGCCGGGCCGATCCCGACGCCACCTTTCTCGACGACATTGTCGCCGAGCCTGCCGACCGCTGGGCACCGGGAAAAGCTTTCGCCGTTGTCGACGACCGCTTTGCCCTGCTGCTTGGCGCATCGGCTCCGGGGCGCCCGCTGGCCGGATCGGTTATCCGCTATGGCGGAAAGCGCAGCGTAGCCACCGTCACCGGCTCGCAGGCCGTGGAGCAGCTTTTCACCGACGACCGGGGCGACACTCTCGTTTACCGCGCCGGACAGCGCGCCGCCTCGCCGGTGCCCTTCCTCGTCGAGCTCGACATTGTCGACGCCGGGCGCCGGCGCCTGATGTCGCGGCCACTCTGGCTCGTCACCGATGTCTGGCGCGACAGTCTCGGCGCTCCGCTGAAAGGGCGCAAGTATATCGCTATCCGCGTCGACAGCGTCTGCCCCGGCACGGCCGACTATCCTCTGCGGCTCTGCTTCACCGCCTCCGACGGGGTCAGCCCCGAGCGCGGCACGTTGCTTCTGACCCCCGGCCCCGCTGCCGGACACACGTCGCGCCGCTTCGAATCACTGCTGACCCTCAGCGACCCGCGCCTGCGCTGGCGCAATATCGACGACGCCACCTGGCGCAACATCGTCGAGGGTCGCGTGGTTGCCGGAATGACGCGCGAGCAGGTCAGGCTGGCTGTCGGCGCTCCCTCCGACGTCGACCGCCGGGCCGGAAATGGCTCTTCGGGCGTTGTTTTCGAAACGTGGGTCTATCCCTCGGGGCGGCTCGTCAGGTTCGAAGACGGTTTTGTCGTCGACTGATATTAAAAAATCGAAAATCCGGGCCGTAAGGCTCTCTTCCGATGTTATAACACTGAATCATATAACCAAACAACAAGAAATGGAAAAAATCGAATCCGGAAAATATGTAGAGCTTGTCTACGATCTTTACGTAGTCAAAGCCAAAGACGACGAAGAACTTGTCCATCAGGTCGATCCGGCCGATCCCGAGAAGATCGTGTTCGGAGTGACTCCCGGTGTCATCGAGCCGCTGGCAGCCGCCATCGAGGGGCTGGGGCAGGGCGACAGCTTCGACGTCTACGTCGACAGCGCCGACGCTTTCGGCCCGCGTGATCCCGAGCGTGTCGCCCATCTCGAAAAAGAGATTTTCGAGATCGACGGCAAATTCGACTCGCGCGTCAAAGTGGGCGCCCTCCTGCCGATGCAGACCGCCGAAGGCTTCCAGATGGTCGGTCTTGTGACCGAAATAACTGATAAAGAGGTGGCTATGGACTTCAACCACCCCCTTGCCGGCAAGAACATCCACTTCAAGGGCCATGTGCAGACCGTGCGCGACGCCACTCCCGAGGAAATCCGGCCTGCCGGAGGCTGCGGCAGCTGCGGCTGTTCGGGCAACTGCGACGACAACGACGGCGCCTGCGGTTGCAGCGGATGCGGCAATTGATTACCGAATTTTTTTAGTATCTTTGCGGCGGGTCTCCGGCTTCGGAGACCCGCCGCTACAAGTTAACAGTATTGACTTATGTTCTCAGGAATAGTTGAAGCAATGGCCACGGTTGTCGCTGTCGAGCGCCGTGGCGGAAATATCGACATCACCCTGCGCTGCCCGTTCACTTCCGAGCTGCGCATCGACCAGAGCATCGCCCACAACGGCGTATGCCTCACAGTGACCGCCATCGACGGCGAATGCTATACGGTAACGGCTATCGAGGAGACCCTGCGCCGTTCGAACCTCGGACTTCTCGAGCCGGGCAGCCGCGTCAACGTGGAGCGCTCTATGAGAGTCAACGGCCGCCTCGACGGCCATATCGTTCAGGGCCACGTCGACACCACGGCCCGATGCACCGGTGTCGAACAGCTCGACGGCAGCCGCCGGTTCACCTTCGCCTACGACATCGACCCCGCCCTCGAACGCAAGGGATATGTCACCGTCGAGAAAGGCTCGGTCACCGTCAACGGCGTCAGCCTTACCGTCTGTGATTCCGAAGCTCGCCGTTTCGACGTAGCCATAATTCCCTATACGCTCGAAAATACCAACTTCGGCGACATCGCCGAGGGAACTGTCGTCAACATCGAGTTCGACATCATAGGAAAATATCTCGCACGCCTCATGCAGACCGAGCAATGAACCGCCTGTTGACATCTCTTCTCGCTCTGTTGATCGCTGTCGCCGCGTCGGCAGCCGACATTCCGGCCCTGCGCCGCGCCGCCGATGCCTCTCAGGCGGCGGTGACCTCCCCTTCGGCCCCCTGCAACAGCGGCGACGAGCCGTTCTCGCAGTTCCTCGTGAAGTTCACTACCGACGGCTCTTTCGCCAAAGAGCGCACAAGCCTGTCGCCGATATTCGCTCTCAAGAGCATCGCCGACTATCGTGCTCTGGTCGTCTCATCGGGCCATGAAACGGGATATATCCAGACCTGGCAGGTCGTCGACCCGTCGCGGGTCAAACTCGTCTGCGGCTACGACCGTTCGCCCGACTACAGCTATATCTTCGCCCGCGGGGCCGACGGCAAATGGAAACTCGTCGACCGCGTCACCGAAGATTTCTGACACACATTTATAATATAGACACAAATAAACTCATTTCCGCTATGGCAAACTGGTTTGAATGTAAAGTCCACTACGATAAAACAATGGAAAACGGCTCGATCAAGAAAGTCAACGAGCCTTATCTTGTCGACGCCCTGAGCTTCACCGAGGCCGAGGCCCGCATAATCGAAGAGCAGACCCCCTTCATCTCGGGCGAGTTCACCGTTTCGGCTGTCAAGCGCACAAAGATTTCCGAGATCTTCCGCGACGATACCGCCGACAAATGGTATCTCGTCAAAGCCGCTTTCATAACTATCGACGAGAAGACCGCAACCGAGAAGCGTTCGGTTGTGCAGTTCCTCGTTGCCGGAAGCGATTTCAAGGGCGCTTTCGACAACTTCAATGAAGGCATGAAGACAACCATGGCCGACTACGAGATCGTCTCCATCGCCGAGACCCCGCTGATGGACGTCTACGGCGTTAAGCTCGGCGACAAAAAGCCCGAATAAATGCCGGTAGCCGATAACCTCAAGCGCGTCACGTCCGAGCTCCCCGAAGGGGTCCGGCTCGTGGCCGTGTCGAAATTCCATCCCGCTGAGGCGGTCGTGGAGGCCTACGGTGCCGGACAGCGCATCTTCGGCGAGAGCCGTGCCGATGAGCTGACGGCCAAGCGCGCCGCCTGTCCCGACGACATCGAATGGCACTTCATCGGCCATCTCCAGAGCAATAAGGTCAGCCGCGTTGTCGAGGCTGCCGACGTTATCCAGAGCATCGACTCCGTCAGGCTGCTGCGCCGTGTCGACGACGCTGCCGCGCGCCTCGGACGCCGCCTGAGGGTGTTCCTTCAGGTTCACGTGGCCGCCGAAGATACAAAGTTCGGTTTCACTCCCGAAGAGCTCGACGCCGAGATAACGCCCGAGCTTCTGGCCGGACTGCGGGCCACGGAGATAACCGGCGTCATGGGCATGGCCACCAACACCGACGACACCGACCGCGTCCGCGCCGACTTCCGCGCCATCCGCGCGGCCTTCGAACTTCTGAAGCCGCGCATCGCCGGTCTGCGCGACATCAGCATGGGAATGACCGACGACCATCTCATCGCTATCGAAGAAGGGTCGACAATGGTGCGCATCGGCACCGAGATATTCGGCCCGCGTCAGTATTAGAATTGATTCCCCACTCCTGTCAGACAATAATCTATTTCCATAATTTCTTCACACCTTAATCACTATTCTCATGAACCAGTCAGAGAAAAAACATCAGAGCTACGTTTTGCCTATCGCAATCATGTTCGCTCTGTTTTTCATGATCGCTTTCGTGACAGGCTACCAGAATCCTCTGGGTGTAGTCATCGAAAAGCTCAGTAACGGCAATCCTCTCTTCAGTCAGCTCGGAACGCTCGCAAACTTCATCGCATACGCTTTCATGGGCTATCCCGCCGGCATCCTGCTCCAGAACAAGGGCTTCCGGGTGACGGCCCTGACCGCCGTCAGCGTCGGCTTCATAGGCGTGCTGATAACCTATCTGTCGGGATTCATCGTCGACCCGACAACGGCCGTGACCATCTATCTCATCGGCGCCTTCGTCAGCGGTTTCTCGATGTGTCTGCTCAACACCGTCGTCAACCCGATGCTCAACTCGCTCGGCTCGACCCCTAACAAGGGCAACCAGCTCGTTCAGTTCGGCGGCTCGTTCAACTCTCTGGGCGCCACCCTTGCCCCGGTTATCGTCGGCGGCCTCATCGGCGCCAATGTCGACAAGATTTCGTCGGCCGACCCAGTGTTCTACATGGCAATGGCAATCTTCTTCGTGGCCTTCCTCGTGATCTTCTTCAGCCGCCTGCCCGAAAGCCCCGATCTCGGCAAACCGCGCAGCAAGGTCAAGGCGTCGGGCGCTTTCGCCTACCGTAACTTCACCTTCGGCGTCATCGCGATCTTCTGCTATGTCGGAATTGAAGTCGGCATCGCCAACTGGACCCTTCAGTATCTCACCAAGAGCGAAGGTGTCGTCACCAATAACGTCGGCTTCGAAGCCACCGCTATCGCCGGCACCGTTGTCGGAATCTACTGGCTTCTGATGCTCGTCGGTCGTCTGCTCGGCGGTCTGGTCGGCAACAAAGTGTCGTCGCGCGCGATGCTGACCGTAGCATCGGCCGGAGCCATGGTTCTCGTCATTCTCGGAATCTACACCGCTGAAAACTTCGTCGACTTCATCGGCTTCAGCTCGTCGTCGCTGTCGTTCTCGGTTGTCAGCATTCCCCTGAACGCGATTTTCCTCGTGCTCTGCGGCCTGTTCGCCTCTATCATGTGGGGCGCCATCTTCAACCTGTCGGTCACCGGCCTCGGCAAATATACCGCTGTCGCCTCCGGCATATTCATGGTGATGGTCTGCGGCGGCGGCATTCTCCCCGCCATCCAGTCGTTCATCGCCGCCCACGACATTCTGTCGAGCTTCTGGCTCGTCTTCGGCCTGCTCGGCTACCTCTTGGTCTACGCCCTCGTCCTCTCGCGCCCCAACAAGAAGGGCGCTCCCGAAATCCTCGTCGAGGACTGATTTCCCCATACGCGAAGATGGCTGCGGTGGAAGCCGCAGCCATCTTCGCCTTTAATGCCCTTAAAGACAGCAGAAGCCCGGGGCGATCCTCGGGCTTCTGCAATGCGCTTCAGGATGGGCTTGAACCAACGACCCCCTGATTAACAGTCAGGTGCTCTAACCAACTGAGCTACTGAAGCAGTTTTATATATAATTGTACCTATGTGTATTGCGCTTCAGGATGGGCTTGAACCAACGACCCCCTGATTAACAGTCAGGTGCTCTAACCAACTGAGCTACTGAAGCATTAAGTTTGACCCTCCGGTCAATTGCGCTGCAAAATTACTAACTTCTGTCGAACTGTGCAAATTTTTCGTCAAATTTTTATTGCGAAATTTCGACTGAGCTTTCTCCGACGCTGAGCGAGCAGGCTGCGCCGCAAATCAGAGGAATGTTGTGGGTGACGTGTCCGACGGGAATATCGTAGGCGACAGGGTAGTAGTAGTCGCGGGTCAGGTCGGCGACGATATTGTTGACCGAAGCGAAATCGGCGTCGGGGGCACATCCCGAGAATTTACCTACGATCAGTCCGGCCAGATCGGCGAGCACACCGCTCAGACGCAGCTGATAGAGCATGCGCTCGATCTTATAGATAGGCTCGTTGACATCCTCGATGAAAAGAATGCGGCGCGGTTTGATGACGTCGAAGGGGGTGCCGACAAGATCGCTGATAACCGACAGGTTGCCGCCGACGAGAAGGCCCGTTGCGTCGCCCGGCCGGTTCATCGGCGAGGGATCGAGGCTGTATTCCAGTCCTTCGCCCGCGAGGAAGTCGAGAAGAGCGCGGTTGTCGGCGTTGTCAGCGCCGTTGTCGGCGAGAGCCTTCGCCATAGGGGCGTGGATAGAGGCTATGCCGCGCGAGGTCAGCAGGGCGTGGAGCGCCGAGATATCGCTGAAGCCGATGAGCCATTTCGGCGTATCTTCGAGCGGCAGGCGCGCGAGGCGCTCGAGAAGGTGGACGGCGCCGTAGCCGCCGCGCGAGCAGAGGATGGCGTCGACCTCGGGGTCGGTCAGCGCCTCGGCGAGGTCGCTGTAGCGGTTGTCGTCCGTGCCGGCAAACGAGCCGTGGCGGTCGAAGGCGTGGGGCGATACTACCGGCTCCCAGCCGCGGTCGCGCAGAACCGGCAGGGCGTTATAGACGTTCTGGGGCTTTATAATGCTCGACGGCGAAACGATGGCGATCTTAGAGCCGGGGCCGAGCGAACGGGGTATTATCATACGGTGATACTATATACTTAACGCGTCAAAGGATAGCGTGTCCGGGCGTAGGGACGTGCCTTTGGCACGTTTCACATGCGTCTGACAACCAGTGTGTTGCAATGCTACGTGCCAAAGGCACGTCCCTACAATACGACGGTTGATTGTTGATGTTATATTCAGGTTAAGCATTAAATCATACGGTCTGAACGGGGATGCCGAGTTCGCGGGTTATCATGTCGGCGAAAGCCTGAAGCTCTTCGCGGCCGACCTTTTCGAGACTCTCTTCGGGGGTCTTGCGGTCGATGCCGTAGAGCATCACCTCGCGCGGGCGTATGCGGCGGTAGGCTTCGAGCAGCGCTGCCCGTTCGGCCGGGGTAGTGTTGTCGACGCGCACGCCGTTGTGGAAGCCGCGTGTCTGCATGGTCTGAATGATGCAATCGCCGCCGAATTGGCAGAGGTCGTCGATGGCGCGGTCGACGGTGAACGCCGGCGACGTCGGGCGGTCGAGGGCGCGCATCGTGGCTTCGACGGCGCTGTCGAGCTTCACAATATTGTTGTCGACACGCCTGAGGGCCTCGACAACATCGGGGCGCCGCAGCTGAGCCGAATTGCTCAGGACGCTTATCTTCGCCTCAGGATAGAATCGGTCGCGCACTGCAATGGTGTCGTCGATAATGGCGGCAAAGTCGGGATGGAGCGTCGGTTCGCCGTTGCCCGAGAAGGTGATGACGTCGAGCGCGTCGCCGGCGGCGTGGAGCGCCGCAAGGCGTTCGCCGAGCAGGCGGCTGACGTCGGCGCGTGCCGGCAGGCCCGTCGTGCCGGGGCCCTGGGCGTTGTAGCCTGCCTCGCAGTAGAGACAGTCGAAGCTGCATACCTTGCCGTCGTTAGGCGACAGATTGACCCCTAACGACGCTCCGAGGCGCCGCGACCGGATAGGCCCGAAAACAGTAGAATGGAATAATACTCTTTGCATAGCTCGGCAAAGATAGCGAAAGGCGAGAGCAGAGGCAAATGAAAAACATGTTTTTTTATTTGCCTTTGCCGAGCCGCCTCCTATCTTATCTAAAGATAGCGAATAAGATTTATAAGACTTATAAGATTTATAAAATTTAGAAGACTTAGAAGAATTATAAGATTTATATAACTTATAAGATTTATAACAGCCGCGCAAGCCCTCTCCGATAATGTGAAATGATGTTAAAATTTTGGCTTGCTGCTCGCTTTTATATCAATTTCGGTTATATTTGCGACAAACAATAAGGCCCGAAAGCCTACAGTATTAAATCAACTCACTAACTAACAATTGGTTAATTTATGAAAAAAATCTTTACTCTCGCTTTGGCAGCCGCAGCAGTTGTCGGTGCAAGTGCTTCTCCGCTCAGCTTCAAGAGCGCTCCTCAGATCAAACTGACAGAGTCGAAGAATCAGCTCACCGCTACTTCTCTGAAAACAATGTCGGTTGCTTCGCGCGCTGATGAAACAACTCCCGAACTCACCGGCGGCGAGTATGTTGCCCAGTTCGCTATGGACTTTTCGGATGGCTTCAGCTCGGCCAACCCCCGCACTGCCAAAATAACAAAGGACGGCGAAGGCTATGTTCTCGACTTAGGTCTTAACGGCCTCTTCACCGATCTGACTGTCAATGACGTGAAGCTCGAGAAGGTCGCCTATCAGGGTAACGACGGCACAACTACCTATTTCTGGGGAATTCCCAAGAATCAGGTTGTGATGAATCAGGTTGAGCTTAACGACGGTAGCAAGGTCGATGTTTATATCGGCGGTTACGCTATCTACGACATGGATCAGACCACCGGCGCTTATGCATACTTAGGCAATTCCAGCGCAATCACTCCCATGTTCGACTGCTCGGCAAACGGCGATTTCCTGAGACTCATCCAGTTCAACTGGAACGGCACAACCGCTCCCGTCAACGGCATCTGGTTTGCCGCTGATATTCAGGGCAAGACTTATGACATCGGTCTCGACGTCATGGATCCCGTATACTATCAGAACAACGCCAGCTACAGCACAACTATGGTAGGTGATGAAGGCGATGAAGAGGTCTCGGGCGAATGCTATGTATGGCCTGTTACTTATCAGCAAGGCAGCGGTTACGAGACCTACGGCGTTGCTGATTGCGGCGGCGCTATCATAAGCCTTGTCGACGGCAATGACGCTACCTGCTATCCCAACGTAGCTATCTACTATGCCGGCAGCGCTATCTACTGGGGCGATGCTCAGAATTCTGCCAACAACTTCACAGCTGCAGGCAGCTTCGCTGAAAACGGCGACACCAAGACTCTCAGCTATGATGAGCTCAGCTGGCTTCTCGGCAACGGTCAGGAACTCGGTTACTTCACCAACACCAAGATCACTTTCGGTGGCACAGGTGCTATCAACGAAGTAGCTGTTGACAACAACAACGCTCCTGTTGAATACTTCAACCTCCAGGGTGTTCGCGTCAACGAGCCCGTAGCCGGCCAGATCGTTATCCGCCGTCAGGGCAACGAAGTTTCGAAACTTCTCGTGAAATAAGATTTAAGAACATTTGCATATTGTTTTTGTGGGGGCGCGCCGTCGAGGCGCGCCCTCTCGTGTTTTATTTTCGGGGAATTTTGTAACTTTGCGGTCGAAAACGACCTTTCGCCATGCGCATTGACATACTGACCGTATTGCCCCAGATGCTTGAGTCGCCGCTGAGCTGCTCGATCATCGACCGTGCCCGCCGTCGCGGGCTCGTCGACATCCAGGTTCATAACCTCCGCGATTACACTACCAACCGCTACCGCAAAGTCGACGACTATCCCTTCGGCGGCGAGGCGGGAATGGTCATGCAGATCGAACCTGTCGACCGCGCCATCAGTGCTCTGAAAGCCGAGCGCGACTACGACGAGGTCATCTTCACGGCCCCCGACGCCGAGGTGCTCTCGCAGCCTCTAGCCAACCGGCTGTCGCTGATGGAGAACATAATAATTCTCTGCGGCCACTACAAGGGGGTCGACCAGCGCATCCGCGACCACCTCATCACGCGCGAGATTTCGATTGGCGACTATGTGCTGACCGGCGGCGAGATTCCTGCCGTTGTCATCACCGACGCCATTGTGCGGCTGCTGCCGGGAGCGCTCGGCGATGAGCAGAGCGCGCTGAGCGATTCTTTCCAGGACAATCTTCTGGCTCCGCCGGTCTATACCCGTCCGGCCGAATACAAAGGGTGGGGCGTTCCCGAAGTGCTCCTGTCGGGCCATCAGGCCAATATCGACAAGTGGCACCACGAGCAGGCTATCGAGCGCACGCGCCTTCTGCGTCCCGACCTGCTCGGCGAGTAGCTCCCAATTCTCCCAAAACTCCCAAAACACCTAATAAATGTCAACCGAACAACAACGATTCGCGATGCTCGCCAAGACCTTTCAGGGTCTTGAAGACACTCTCGCCGAAGAGCTCCGTCTTCTCGGGGCCGACAACGTAGAGCCGGGGCGCCGCATGGTATCTTTCGAGGGGGATCTCGAGATGCTCTACCGCGCCAATATGTGCTGCCGCACGGCCCTGCGCATCCTCAAGCCCCTGTTCAGCTTCGAGGCCTCAGACCCCGATGAGCTCTACGACCGCGTCAAGGCTCAGGAATGGGACAAGGTTCTCACTCCCGAGAAGACCTTCTCGATCGATGTCACCGTCTACAGCGACGAGTTTCCCCATTCGCGCTATGTAACCTACCGGGTCAAGGACGCCATCGTCGACTATTTCCAGGACCGGCTGGGCGAGGGCGTGCGTCCGGGCGTAAGGCTTCAGGACGCCGACGTCATGCTGAACGTCCATATCTCCGGACGGCGTGTGTCGCTGTCGCTCGATTCGAGCGGCGAATCGCTCCATAAGCGCGGCTACCGCGTGGCATCGACCGAGGCTCCGATCAACGAGGTTCTTGCCGCCGGAATAATTCTGCGCAGCGGCTGGCGCGGCGACTGCCCGCTTGTCGACCCTATGTGCGGTTCGGGAACATTCCTCGTCGAGGCCGCCCTGATAGGCGCCAACATAATGCCGGGCATCTACCGCCGCCACTTCGCTTTCGAGCAGTGGCCCGACTTCGACCGCGAGCTTTTCGAGAGCATCTATAACGACGACAGCGCCGAACGCGAGATTCCGTTCAAGATCTACGGCGCCGACGTCGATCCGCGCGCCATAGCCATAGCCGAGCGCAACATAAAGAGCGCCGGAGTGGGCCGCTTCATAGAACTGGAGCGTAAGGCGCTGGTTCAGTGGACCGAGGCACCCGACGAAGGATTCCCCGGAATAATGGTCACAAACCCGCCCTACGGACAGCGCATACGCGTCGAGGATATGGAAGGGCTCTACGGCCTGTTAGGCACAAAGCTCAAGAATGTGTTCAAGGGCTACCATGCCTGGATAATCGGCTACCGCGACGATTATTTCAACAAGATAGGGCTTGCGCCGAGCGTCAAGCTGCCGACCCTCAACGGCTCGCTCGAATGCGAGCTGCGCGAATATGTCATCTTCGAAGGGAACTACGACAGTTTCCGCGCCTCGGGCGGCTCGCTCGACACAGCTGCGAAAAAACACCTTAAGGACTTTAAAGACCTTAAGGCCTCCAAAGACTTTAAAGCCAAAAAACTCAAAAAAGCCAGAAAAGATTTCAAGCGCGACTTCGACGACGAAGAATCGGAGAATCCGCTGGCAAAGCGCCGCAACCCCCATGCCCTCAAGGATATAATAGGGCGCAAGCCGAAGCTCGGCGACAGCGCCGGCCGCCAGACCGTCATGCGTCCGCGCCGCGGCTGGAAACGTCCCGGCGGCGACAATAGTTCCGACAGATAACCTCATTAAACCGACAACGACAATGGCAATACAATACCGCGTTGACCCAAGCGCGTTCATTAAGCAGGAATTGAAAGAAAATCCGTTTGTGGCTCAGGATCCCAGGACCGAACAGCGCGAGCGTCCGCTCAATGTGCTTCTGCTCGGATCGGGAGGTCGCGAGTCGGCGCTGGCCTGGAAAATGGCGCAGAGCCCGCGTATGGGCCACCTCTTCATAGCTCCCGGCAACGGAGGCACCGGCGCCTTCGGCACTAACATCGCGCTTAAGCCGACCGACTTCGACGCCGTTGCCGGCGCCATCGACGCCAACGCTATCGACCTCGTTGTTGTCGGCAACGAAGACCCGCTCGTGGCCGGTCTGCGCGACTACCTCGCCAAGGAGCGTCCCGGAGTGCTCGTCGTAGGGCCCGGTGCCGACGGCGCACGCCTCGAAGGAAGCAAGGAGTGGGCCAAGGAATTCATGACGCGCCACGGTGTTCCGACGGCGCGCTACCGCAGCTTCACCGCCGCCACCGCCGCCGAAGGGCGCGCATTCCTCGGCGAGCTCAGGCCCCCCTACGTGCTCAAGGCCGACGGACTCGCCGCCGGCAAGGGTGTGCTCATCATCGACGATCTCGAAGAGGCGCGCCGTTCGCTCGACGAGATGCTGTCGGGAATGTTCGGCAACGCCTCGGCCACGGTTGTCGTCGAGGAATTTCTGAGCGGGATAGAATGTTCGGTCTTCGTGTTGACCGACGGCCGCGGAGGCTACAGGATTCTGCCTGTGGCGAAAGACTACAAGCGTGTCGGCGAAGGGGACAAAGGCCCCAACACCGGCGGCATGGGCGCCGTCAGTCCCGTTGTGTTCGCCGACGACGCCTTCATGGCCAAGGTCGAAGAGCGCATCGTGCGTCCGACAGTCGACGGTCTCATAGCCGACGGCATCGACTACCGCGGATTCATCTTCTTAGGACTCATCAACGTCGGGGGCGACCCGATGGTTATAGAATATAACGCCCGCATGGGCGACCCCGAGACCGAGGTCGTCATGCTGCGCATAGCCTCAGACCTCCTTCCGGCCCTTGAGGCCGCGGCGCGCGGCGATCTCGGCGACGTCAGGGTCGACATCGACCCGCGCGCGGCCACTACGGTCATCGCCGTCAGCGGCGGCTATCCCGGCAAGTATGCCAAGGGACTGCCGATAGCCATCGCCGACAGCCTGCCTGAAGGGGTGACACTCTTCCACGCCGGCACGACCGCCACGGCCGGCGGTCTCGTGACCTCGGGCGGCCGCGTTATCGCATGCAGCGCCATAGCCCCGACCGTCGGAGATGCTCTGGCAGCGAGTTATGCGGCTGTCGACGCCGTCAGCTTCAAAAACAAGAACTTCCGCCGCGACATAGGCCGCGACCTCCTTGCTCTGGGCTGATGACAGCGCGTGAGGCCAATCTGTCGGCGACGTTGCGCTCGACCCCGTTTGCCGTCGCGCTCGCTCTGGCGGGCGTGGCGATGATAGCGTGGGAGTGCGGCGGCACGACCGTGCCCGACCTTACGGCCTTGCGCAGTTTCCTGCTTCCGTCGCCCAACCTGTGGTTCGCCGGAAGCCCCGCCACCGGCTGTTTCGTCAACCTCGCCTGTCTGGCGGCTGTCGCCATGCTGATGGTGTGGATCAACGCGCGCTTCAGCGTCGTGCGCGACTATTCGGCGACCTTTATCGGCTTCTTCCTCGTCATGACGGCCGCCACTCCGATAGCTGTCGCCGCTTTTACCGGGGCTACGATGCTGGCGCTCGTGGTTCTGGCGGCTGTGGCGATGCTGATGTCGGTCTACAGCGAGCCGCGCCTGTCGCGCCGCATCTTCCTCGCTTTCTATGTCGTAGCCGTGGCGTCGTTTACGCAATATGCCTTCGTGGCCTACGCCGTCATCTTCGTGGCCGGCCTCATACAGCTGCGCGCCTTCACCGAGCGCAGCCTGACGGCGGCGCTTCTCGGCGTAGTCGCCGCGCCGCTCCCGGCGATATGCTTAGCGCTGTGGCTCGGCATCGACGGCCTGCGGCGCCCCGAAATCGTCAATATCTATCAGTCGTGGGCCGGCGAGGACATCGTCAGGCTCTGGGTCACGGTAGGGTTCACCATCGTGTTCGGCTCGGCGCTCGGCATCGTCAATCTGCTGAAGATCTACAGCCTCAACGCACGTTCGCGCGCCCTGAACGGTCTGTTGTCGACGGTGTCGTTCATCACGGCCGCTATGGCTGTGATCGACTTCACCAATATGCCGGTCTATATCGTGCTTCTCAACGCCCTGACTGCGTTTCAGGCAAACTATTTCATGAAGCTCTACGAGCGGCGCCGCAGCTATCTGCTCGTTCTGGCGCTGCCGGTTGTATATGTCGGATTTTTTGCATGGATGGCTGCCGTATGAAACTGATTGTCGAAAACAAGATTCCGCATATAGCCCCGCTTCTGGCGGAGCTCCCCGTAGAACCGCTTTTTCTGTCTCCCGGGGCTATCACTCGTGATGCAATAAGCGATGCCGAAGGACTTATCGTCAGGACGCGCACACGCTGCGACGCCGCGCTGCTCGACGGCACTGCGGTGCGCTTCATCGCCACCGCCACCATCGGCACCGACCATATCGATCTCGACTATTGCCGCCGGCGCGGAATAACGGTGGCGTCGGCGCCCGGCTGCAACGCCCCGGCCGTGGCGCAATGGGTCTTCGCCGCCCTCGCCGCCGTGCGTCCCGACGCGCAGACGCTCGGAATCGTCGGCTGCGGCCATGTCGGCTCTATCGTTGAGCGGTGGGGCAGGGCAATGGGACTGCTCGTTCTCGTCAACGACCCGCCGCGCGCTATGCGCGAAGGCCCCGGAGGCTTCTGCGACCTCGCGACGATAGCCCGCGAGGCCGACGTCATAACCTTCCACACACCGCTCGACGCCACCACCCGTCATCTCGCCTCGCGCGAGTTCTTCGCCGCACTGCGCCGCCGTCCGGCCATCTTCAATGCCGCCCGCGGCGCCATTGTCGACACGCCGGCCCTCGTCGAGGCCCTCGACAAGGGTCTTGCCGGCGCCGCCGCCATCGACTGCTGGGAGAACGAGCCGAATATCAGCGCCGCTCTTCTGGAGCGCGCGGCAGTGGCCACCCCGCATATCGCCGGCTACAGCCGTCAGGGAAAAATGCGCGCCTCGATTATGGCCGCCGACGCCCTGCGCCGCTATCTCGGCATGGCTCCGACCGGGGCTGCGGAAAGTGTCCACAGCGTGCCCGAAGCTGTCAGTCTCGCCGAGGCCGCGGCGTCTTACGACATCGTAGCCGACACTGCTATCCTTCGCGCCCGGACGGCCGAGTTCGAGGCTCTGCGCAACGGCTACAGCCTGCGTGAAGAGCTCTGACGGGCGCATATTGCCACTATATTAATCAGGAACGCGGCGGCTGATTGTCAGTCGCTTAGCTGCTGTATAGGCTATATTCCGGGCCTATAGGATTGTCGCGCGCATGGTGCAAGGTAAATTTGCATCACAAACCTGATTAAATCTATTTATCCAAATGAAAAAACTACTTTTATTTACCTTGACGGCATTGATGGGGACTACGGCAGGGAACGCCGCAGTCACTCTTGTCTGTTGGGATTCATCGACAGGCCAGACCTCTAAGGGAGGCAGCAGTGCATTAGTAGCCTACGCGACTGAAAAAGGTATTCCAACGACAGGCGACAACAAGCAGATTCCGTTCACCGAGATCGAAGACGGAAACTACGTGTTGACCTTCACACGCGCCGTTGTCATGAACAACGGCGACCGTTTCTGTATCCACGACACCGACAACGGTGACGAGTGGATCCATTTCCACGACTCGACATTCCCGGCCTACAACGGACAGTGGTTCACCGACGGCTCCGATGACATGGAGGTGCAGTCGACCGACGGAAGCGAGACTGTAACAGTGCGCCAGATACGCCTGAAAATCGACAACAGCGACTCAAACAATGTAAAATATTCTCTCGAGGTCAGGTCGCAGGCCGCCGCTTCGATGTCGAGCTACGGTCTTCAGGTGTGGGACACTCAATCGCTCAGGTGGGACACCTCGGGCGGTCTGAACGATGTGTTCGCTCAGGAGAACGCTTTCCCGCTTCCTGAGAAATTCAAGCGCACCGAGAGTGACAACCGAAAATTCCTCGCTTTCTACGGGCCGCTCGATGCCGACGACATCGCCGCGCTCGAAGCCAAAGGCGCCACAGCGAAGAAGTGGGCGTCGGCCGACTACCGCGAGGGCACGAAGTTCGCGCGAGAAGAGGCTACTGAGCTCTATGTCATCGATTTCACCGAGGCCGAGGGACACCCCGAGGGCATCCATATAACCGTGCCTCTGCAGGCTCAGGCCGAAGACGGCGGCTATGACGCATCGAGCACCGGCGTCGACGGCGTCCCGATGTTCTACCGCAACGGAATACGCTTCGGATTCTTTGATTTCGACTTCAATGAGGGCGTCGACCGTCCGAACGACCATCTCCGTTTTGTCAAATGGGGCCACGTGTTCCGCCTCAACGAGATCTCGCGTCCGCTGAACGCCTTCCCGCAGTTCGATTCTAACAACAACTTCACGACTTTCACCGACGACTTCGGCCCCGGTGTATGGAACGGAGTCAAGATGGATTCGGATGACTTCAAGAATAAACCGGCGAATGAATACAATACCCGTTCGAACAAGCTCGGCGACACGCGCTTGCTGGCCGAATATCCGATGTATCTGAAGCGGATATGGCTCGAAGTCGCCTATTGCAAGGAGAATCCCGCCTACAAGCGCCTCTACCTTTCGTTCGAAGGTGATTACGATATGCCCGCCTCGGTTCAGTTTGAGCAGAAGTATATCTACAAAGCCGCGACAAACGGCAGCTACGTGACCTCGACTCCCAATATCTTCCGCGGAGCCGACGCCAAGATGGGCGAACCCGCCTTCCGCCGCTTCTATAATCTGCGCACCGAAGAGAACGGCGCTCCGACCGACACCTATGTCATGGCCCGTCTCGGTTGCTCGCTTGAAGAATATCTCAGCCACACCGGCATCAACCATATTCTCTATGATCTCGACTTCCGCGACCCCTACGAGGTAGTGTCGAGCCGCAGCCTGCTCAATGCCGCCGGGAAGCATATCCCATACGCCGACGCCGAAGGCGGCGAATCGGCACCGGGAGTATCGAGCACTGTGAAAATCGTTGCCAAAGGCGGACAATACTACAATGTCGACGGCAACGAAGAGACGAAGCTCGACTATAGCCCGGCCGGACTCGACACATTTGTCGACGCCAAGAAGGTAGGACTGCTCTTCGACCCCGAAGATGTCGACCACACTCCCGCGAAGATTCATCTGACCGGCGAATATAACTTCCCCAATCAGACCAAGCCGACTGAGGTTGACCGTGTCTTCGACATCGAATTCAGCTTCCCCGAGCTCAGCTATACGCTGAATCCTTCGGCCTCGGCCATAGAGATGAGTACCGACAAGACCTGTTTCTGGAGCCGCGTGAGCTGGAACGCCGCGAACAACAAGATTTCAAACAGCGGAACGCTTCCCGTCTACACCTACGCCGTCAGCCACTATGCCGACAACACATCCGAGTCCGCTGACGACGCCGTCTACAGCTACATAAGCGAAGGCAACACCACACTCGACGGCACCGCCCGCGACAGATGGCTCGATCAGGACGAATCGACCTGCGGTCTGACCCATTTCCACAACGCCGGCACGACGCCCGATTTCGACTACTACAACCACTACAATGTCGAGGCCGTCTATAACTTCGCCTACGGCAGCAAAGGCCTATGGCGTGAATCGCGCCTTATCGACAACAATGACGGCCGTTACGACGAAGAGGCATTCTCGAAGACCGAAGGAACCGTAAGGAGCCGCGATGCAGCCGACCTCACGACTCCCGTCGACGTGACGACCGCCAAAGGTTTCAAGTACGTCATACGTCCGATTGTCGCTCCCGGCAAAGCTACGGCAACATTCACCAACGAATCAAAGACGACAGGCATCGAGACCGTCGGAGTCGACAGCAATGCCCCGGCAGAATATTTCGACCTTCTCGGACGTCGCGTGGCCACGCCGCAGCCAGGCCAGCTCGTCATACGCCGTCAAGGCAACACAGCAACAAAAGTAGTTTTTGAATAAACTGATTTTACACAGGAAAGGGCGCCCTCGTCGAGAAGGCGCCCTTTTCAGTATGCGATAGTGGCGTAGATGAAATCGGCGTCAGAAACGCTCTGGCGTAGGGACGTGCCTTCGGCACGTAGCATTGCAACGTCCTGATTGCCATTGACTTGACGGACGCGATGAATCGCGTCCCTACGCTCGGATCGGTCGATTTGCTCGGTAAAATCTAACTGAACAACATTATTGTCCCTGATTCTTCTTTATCTGGGCTTTCTTGAAGTCGTCCCAGCGTTTTTTCTGGTTCCTCTTCGCCTTTATGGCAGATATGCCCGTCAGGTTTTTCAGCAGAAACAGGGCGCGGTTGCCGATGCGGAAGTTGCGGCTGTTGTCGATGTCGCTCAGCAGGCGGTGGTCGTAGGTATATCCGAGACGCGCGCTGTCTTTGTCGAGGCTGTCGACCCGGTCGACGAGCTCGCGTACCGACGCCTCGAGCGGCGGGGCGTCGAGCGGCTCGTAGATTCCCATTGTCGACGCGTCGAACTTCCGGTCGGCCCATTTGCGCGCCTCTTTCTCGGTTATGAACTCCTTGTCGATGATATAGACTTCGGCGTTTGTGTTGACGAAAAACGACTGGCCGACGCGGTTGAAGCGGAACATATCGTGGCCGCGCCCCTGCGATTCGATAGAGAACGAGTAGCCGGTCAGATCGATAGGGTTGAGCGTTTCTCCGACAACGTCGCCATAGTCATATTTCGCTTTGAATGACCAGAAATCGAGGCCCGTGCCGAAAAATCCCTCAAGGTTCGGAATCCACCGGCGGCTCAGCGAGTCGGCCATGACATCTACCTCCACCGAAACCTTGTCGTCGTTTTTTATCCATGTCTCGGCCGGACTGTAGCGGCCGCGCCGCTCGAAGAGTCCCGAGGTTCCCTTCAGACTCGCGGGAAGCTCTATTTCGGGAGCGATCCCCATCCAGTCGGACCACGAGAAATGGTGACGCCCTATGTCGCTGACGCTGTCGAGCCCCGCTTCGTTGGTGAACCGGTAATACGAGCGGCTCGCCAGTATCCGTGGAGTTGACCAGCCCCGGAACTTCGTGTCGTTGCCGGGAGTGAGCATATAGTCGACCATCTTCTCGCGGAAGAGGAAGATAGTGTCGCTGAGGGTTGTCATGGTCGAATACTCCCTGACGTAGGCCAGAATGTGGAATACGCGGCGATTGCGCGTCTCGATGACGACTTCGGGCAGTTCCTCGGCGAATTCGCGGAGGAAAACGGTGTCGGTCGGCGCCGATTCGAGGATCTTGTCCTCGAAACCGAGATAACGGATTGTCAGCGGATAGCTCCGTTCGGCGACGGGCGGCAGCACACCCCGGCGCCCGGTTGTGGCGATAGCGCGGCCGTTACGGTCGTAGACCGACGCGTTGGGGAGCGGCACGCGCGACGCCGAATCAGCCACGACCACCGGTCTGGCCTGCGCGGCAACGCAGCCCAGAATCATCAGAAAGATAAAAGCAAACCGCCTCATATCTATATGACGCCGGCTGCGCCCGGAAATTACCCCCCAGCGCATCGACAAACGCGAACTTCAGACACTCGCAACCTGAAGTATCGGGGTTCCCAGTGCATTTTCGATCGACGAAATTGTGTCGATAGTGAAATTGTGGGTTCCTCGCATCCACTTACTGATTTCAGATTCTTTTTTACCGAGCATATTGGCAAGGTCTTTTTGTTTTAGCCCTTTTTCGTCCAGTATGCTATGGATTCTGTCAACTATCAGGAATGACAGATCAACACGTCTGCGGATTTCGGGTGAGACTTTAGCCCGTCGAGCTTCTATTATATTACTTCTTTTCATCGCGGGTAAAATTTAGATTTTTTGCGTCATACTTAACTTATAGATTAACTGCGCTAAGCTACTGACTCTATTTCAATATAACAAATAAATTCACCTTAAAGTTAAGTCGCCGGCGTGTTTTATACATAAAATCGGTAATCTGAAAGTCACACTGACTATCCCTGGAAAGTGTTGACAGATTTGAGGGCGATTAACTAATGTGGTTTACACCGTCTGAGGTTGAGCGCGAGAGCTTCATTCAGATCCATGACCGCCTCAGTCCCGACTTCACGCGCCGGCTGAAAGAGGCCGTTCCCGACCTGAGCGAGTCGCAGCTGCGCCTGGCGGCATACGTGGCGTCGGGGATGACGGGCCAGCAGATAGCGCGTGTGCTCAGCATTTCCTATGACTCGGTGAAGAAAGCGCGCTACCGCCTGCGCCAGCGCCTCGGCCTCGGCCGCGGCGACTCGCTCGAAGACGCCCTCCGCCGCTTCAGCGAGTAGTTGCCCGACAAGTCCGAATAGGTTTTGGCAAAATCGTTGCATTATCAACCCCGCCCGGGCGTAGGACGTGCCTTAATGCCATTAACTTAAAATTCTTCCGAGCAAGTTATCCTATCCGGGCGTAGGGACGTGCCTTCGGCACGTTTCAAAAGTGATTGATTGTCAATGTGTTGTAATGACAGATGCCTCAATGTTATTGCGTCATCAACCCCGCCCGGGCGTAGGGACGTGCCTTCGGCACGTTTCAAAAGCAATTGATTGTCAATGCGCTACGTTAGTGGTGCGTCAAACGTGCATTTCGTATATGATTGGAACATCGTGTCGCAGCCAAACGTGCCAAAGGCACGTCCCTACGCCCGGACGTTTTGCATACAATTGATTACAGCGTTTTGCAGGGTTTAGCGTCAAACGTGCATTTCGTATATGATTGGTAAACATCGTGTTGCAGCCAAACGTGCCGAAGGCACGTCCCTACGCCAGGGTGTTTCGCATGCAATCGATTGCCAGCGTTTTGCATGGTTTTGCGTCAAATGTGCATTTCGTGTGAAATTGATTGTCAGGGCGATGCAATGCTACATTTTATTTGGCTCTCATTGCTTCCCATCGTTTAGCGACGTTGCTGAGAATATACTCGGCTATGTTGTTCCCATCATGGCTGTTGCGGATGAGGTGATCATAATAACGTGATTGCCAAGCGAAATCTATGCCATTTCTGCGAGCATATTTGGTTACTGCTCCTTTGAGCGAATTGATTTAACGGCTGAGATTCGGTACCTGACGCTGTTCTCCGGAACAGGATCTGAGAGGCGAAGCAACTGAACGCTGTTCTGATGGACTGGCCGGCTCAGATACTGGGTTGTCGGGAATGCAGACAATGGCATGAATATGTTCAGGCATCACTACCCATAGCGGCACTTCAAAATCGGTGAAGTCTGAAGCGTGGCGAAGCTGGCTGTCAACAAACAATCCGATGTTGCTGAGAACCATTTCTCCATCGGCTATCATTCCGAAATACGGGCGTCGGGAGGCGGTGCAGATAGTAATGAAGTAGCTACCTGTGAGGTAACCCAAGTATTTCGTGCGTGGCGTTTTCCGATATTGTCCCACGTTAAATTGAGTCCGATTTAGTCAGTGTTGTGCAGCCAAACGTGCCGAAGGCACGTCCCTACGCCCGAGCGGTTTTTATTGATTGTTATTAATCACATTTTGGATTACTCGGGGGAGTAGTTCTTGGCTAGGCCGCCTTCGGCGGTTTCTTTGTAGAGCGAGGGGATGTCGTGGCCGGTCTCTTTCATGACCTGGGTGAGGCGGTCGAAGGAGACGCGGTGGCCGCCGTCGCTGAACGAGGCGTAGATGTTGGCGTCGAGGGCTCGGGCGGCGGCGTAGGCGTTGCGCTCGATACAGGGAATCTGAACGAGGCCGCAGACGGGGTCGCAGGTCATTCCGAGATGGTGCTCGAGGCCCATCTCGGCGGCATATTCGATCTGGGCCGGGGAGCCGCCGAAGAGCTGACAGGCGGCTGCGGCGGCCATGGCGCAGGCTACGCCGACTTCGCCCTGACAGCCGACTTCGGCGCCGGAGATCGAGGCGTTCTGCTTGACGACGTTGCCGATGAGTCCGGCCGTGGCGAGGGCGTGGAGGATGCGTTTTTCGGGGAGGTTGCGGCTTTTCCAGATATGATAGAGCACACCGGGGAGCACGCCCGACGAGCCGCAGGTCGGGGCTGTCACGATTACGCCGCCCGAGGCGTTCTGCTCGCTGACGGCCAGAGCGTAGGCGAAGGTCAGTCCGCGGCTCTTGAGGTTGTCGCGGTAGCCTTCGGCCTTGACGTGGTATTGGGCGGCCTTGCGGCGCAGGTTGAGCGGGCCGGGGAGGCGTCCCTCCTGGGCGAGACCGTCGGTGACCGACTGCTTCATCGTCTCCCAGACGCGGTGGAGATATTCCCAGATTGCCGGGCCTTCGCATTCTTCGACGTATTCCCAAAAATCGCGGCCTGTCTGCTCGCAGTAGGCCATTATCTCGCTGAGCGAGTTTTTAGTGTAGACGTCGGGGGTTTCGGCTTCGTCGGGGTCGCCTTCGATTTTTATGGCGCCTCCGCCGACGCTGTAGACGGTCATCTCCAGCGCCTTGCGTCCGTCGGCTGTGAGGCCTGTGAGTGTCATGGCGTTGGGGTGGTAGGGTAGGAAAACGTCGGGTTTCCAGACGATTTCAACCTTATGGCCGCGGCGTTCGAACTCGCTGATTATGGCGGCGTCGGTGAGGTGGCCCTTGCCTGTCGCTGCGAGCGAGCCGTAGAGCGTCACACTGAAGCTGACGGCGTCGGCGGGGCAGCGGCGCAGGAATTCTATTGTGGCGGCGCGCGGGCCCATCGTGTGGCTCGACGAGGGGCCGTTGCCGATACGGAATATCTCTTTTATGGATTTCATGCTATATATAATAATGTGGGAGAGGGTCAGTATTCGCTGAAGAGGCGCGGCTTGATGACTATTCCGACGCGCACGCGGCTGCGGAACTGATTGTAATCGAGCATACATTCGCCGTAGCCGTTGTAGAACTGGAGAAAGAGGAACTGGTTGTCGCGGCGGAAAATGCGGTAGCCCAGCTCTATGATGGTGTTATAGTTGAGCTTCCAGCCGCGGCGCTTTACGAGCACTACGGAGGCTGTGAAGCGCCGGTTGCGCGAGGTGAACTCCGTTCCGACCTGATAAATTCCGCTGTAGTCGAGGATGTCGCGGTTGTTCTGGCCGTCGACGATAGGAATCCACACCTTGCCGTGGACTGTCACCTGCGGGTCGATCATTATCGAGGCCGCCAGAGAGATTTTGTTCCACGAGCGTGAGGCGAGTCCGTCGCGGCCGTTGCTCTCATGCTCGGCCATGAGCGTGACCTTTCCGACATAGCGGTTCTTGACGAAGAGCGGTTTGGCGAGACCTATGCCGGGGTTGAAGTTCAGGTCGACCATCGGCATTGAGTTTTCCAGGACGTTCCACCAGCATTTCTGGGAGTAGAACAGATAGAGGTAGGTTCCGAAAGGGAGCGTCGAGCGTGTCAGTCGCTGCTGAATGGAGATCTGGAACTTTATGTCGGTGTTGGTTTTCGTCGGGGTGTGGTTCACCGACGTGCCGAAAATGAAGTAGTTGTCTTTGTAGAGTCCGAAATACGGGCCCCGGTCGAAAGCGCGGCGCACACTGTCGGTGTCGACACGCTCGAGCGAGTCGGTGACGATCTGGGCTCCGGCGGCCATCGATACCGCCGCCAGAAAAACAGTCGCTATCAGACGCAAAAGGCGGGTCATATCAGCGGCAAAATTACAAAAAATATCGTCACGCCGGGCAGGCGCCGGCGATAATGGCGACAGCCTCGGCCGGGTCGGCTGTCAGGCTGTAGTCGGCGTGGCCGAAGAGTAGATCTTCAGCCTCGCGCAGCTGGGCGTCGAGAGGATTGTAGTAGCCCCGGGTGTTGAGTATGACGATCTCGCCCTGCCAGAGGCCGAGCTTGCGCCATGTCAGGGCCTCGAGAAGTTCCTCGAAAGTGCCGATTCCGCCGGCCAGAGCAATGACACCCGAGGCGAGACCGAGCATACGGGCTTTTCGCGAGTGCATGTCGGGCGTGACGATCTTCTCGGTCAGGGCCGGATGGGCCCAGCCGCGGTTGTCCATAAATTCGGGAAGCACGCCGACGGCGCGTCCCCCTGCCTCGATGCAGCCGTCGATAGCGGCTCCCATCATTCCGAATTTGCCACCGCCGCATACCAGTCCGAAGCCGGCGCGGGCTATCGAGCGGCCGGTCTCGACGCCCGCTTCAATGAATTCCTGATCGATTCTGGCGCTCGAAGCGCCGTAAACAACAATATTTTTCATTTCTATGGCAAAGATAACACACGTTAACCTACTGAAACATAACAGGCTATAATGAATTAACAATTTTTAGTAATCGCAAGTGCTGTTTTTTATTTGCGTTTCGTTTTGAAAATTCAACCTTTCGTTTTACCTTTGCAACGAATCAAAGGATTATTATATTTTATAATTCCCGCGATAAAATCGCAACCACACGATTCACGCTTTATACCAGCAGCTACTTGACAATTAACCGAAAAACATAATACCTAACCAACCAAATCTCTGATATGCACAGAAATCTTGCAGTTTCAGCCTTGGCCATGGCCGTTGCCGTGACAACGCTGACATCCTGTGACCACCAGGAGTTCACCAGTGAAAAGGAGGATGCAAAACGCATCGACGTTCAAGTTCTTTCGCCCGAGCTTCAGAAGGTGCGCGACTACGTGCCCCTCTATGCTGTAATCGCCCACCGCGGTTCAACATTCTGGGCTCCCGAGGAAACCGAAGCCTCGTGGCGCTGGGCCCGCAATATGGGTGCCGACTATCTCGAGAGCGACATGCAGGCAACCAAAGACTGTATCGTTCTTGCCAACCACGACGAGAACCTCGCCCGCACGACCAACGTCGAAGATGTCTACAGCGAATATGTTCCCGCATCGCGCAAAGACTTCTACCGTTCGTTCAAGAAAGCCGACGGAACCCAGGCCTTCACCGAAGCCGACATCCAGGAACAGTATAACCTCGATGTCGCCAACTTCCGTCCGTACTACACGATGAGCTACTACTACCACGAGCTTCTCGCCCTCGACGCCGGAAAATGGTTCAACGACTCAAGCCCCGAGCAGGCCCGCGAAGGTTTCACAGACAACCACCTCTATGTAAGCGCCCTGCGCGACCAGATCGCATACGCCGAGGGTAAATGCCTCAACCGCGACGCCCAGGGCGAGCGCGTTCTGACCTACAAGATCAAACCCGAATATGAAGGCATGAGCCTCAAGGAGATCCGCGAGAAGATGCCGCAGGCCAAATATATGGCATTCGTGGAATATGACTGGGCCAACGCATACGTAGCCGACCCGAAGGACAACGGCAACCGTCCCGGCATCTACATCGAATTCAAGGAATCGTGGCTGAACCCGTCGAACATGGAGCAGCTCGTCTACAACGACCTGACCGCCTGCGGCTGGAACATCATCGAGAAGCCCGAAGCTGAAAACGCTCCCTTCTATGTAAACGGCAAGGTCAACATCGCCAACACCAACGGTAAGGTTATCCTCCAGACGTTCTCGTTCGACGCCCTCCGCCGTGCCAACGACATCTTCAAGGGCCGCGTGCCGATGTGCTATCTCCTCTGGGAAGGCACCTACGCAACCGACGTGACCTACGCCACTCCGACCGGCTATGCCGCAGTCATCAAATGGGCTCAGGACAACGGCGCCCACATCATCGGCCCGGCTATCTCAGGCGCTCCCAACAACTATCCCGAGATGAACGCTCCCTGGCAGGCCTACATGATCCGCAAATCGGGCATGATCAACCATCCCTACTCGTTTGACTCGTATGCCCAGATGGGTAAATACATGGGTGTATACAACTATGGTATCGAAACCAAATTCGACGACCTGATGAAAATTACCGTCGACCCGACCCAGTACACCGTGTTCGACTCGCCTGTCTCGCTGCCCATCTATATGGACGGATTCTTCACCAACCGCACCGAAATGTCGCTGCGCTATATGATCGAACAGGGCTTCCGCTGCAACGCCAAGCTCCCCAACCCCTTCTACACCAACAAGATCTACAACAACGCCGAGGCTCCCTCAGTTGTGCCTGACGCTGAAACAGTTCTTGAAGACCTCGGCTACTACAGATAAGCCGCTTCGGTTGACTTTCGATATAATTCATTCAACGACTAACGACAAAAATCCAAAACAATGAAGAAATATTTCGCGCTGCCCCTTATGGCCGCTGTATGTCTGACCGCCGGAGCCCAGGACTTTGACAATTCCCCGACCGTCAACATCGAGAAAAACGATATGAAATTCACCGTAGGTGCCCGCATGATGGGCGATGTAGCCTACTATCACAGTGATTTCACCAATCTGAAGTCAGGCGCTTCGCTGACCGATGCCCGCATCCGCACATCGTTCACCTACCGCGACTGGTACTTCTATGCCGACTTCGGCTTCGGCGGCGGCAAGTTCTCGCAGAAGAACATCTTCGCCCAGTGGAGCAAAGAGAACTCTGTAGGCGGCGTCAACTCGATCAAAGCCGGTTATTACAACGATCCCGGTTCCATGGCCCGCAACACCTCGCTCGGTTCATACCACTTCATCTCGCGTCCGGGCTCGACAATGGCTCTCGGACACGGCCGTGAACTCGGTATCACCTACAAGTTCCGCAACAATATGTGGTTCGCCCAGCAGGGTATCTTCACCGACAACAGCTACAACGAGCAGTCGGTCGGCTTCGGCGGCGTAAGCCTCTCTGGTCGCTGGCTCGTCCGTCCGATCAACACTGAGGACATGACCTTCCATATCGGTGCCAACTTCAGCTGGACCCACCTCGGCGGCGGCGAAGTCACCAACAACATTATGAAGAAGACCCTGACCCTCGGCCAGCCCATGGAAACCTACGTTGACGGCAACGAAGACATGGTAAGCGCCGTTCTCCCCTGGGCCAACAATGTTGTGAACGTCGGTGCGGAAGTTCTCTTCCGTGTCCCGAAATTCTTCGCCCGCGGTGAATTCCTCTACAAGCATCTGACCAAGAAACGCGACAGCTACTCGCTCTTCGAGGATGCCCAGAACAACATCGACGCATGGGGCACTTATGAGGCATGGCTTGGTGCCAATCCTCTGCGTAACAACAATTTCTACGGCGGATACATTGAGGTCGGCTATCAGATCTTCGGCAAAGGCTACCGTTATAACAATGCCGACGCCGTTCTCGGCGGTCTCGACGGCAAAGCTCTCGAAGTTGTTGCCCGCTGGAACTATACCGGACTCAACGACGTTGTCGACGGCGAATATTACGACGTCAGCCGCGACCAGTACTATCCCGACGGTTACAAGGCTGACTACCCTTACAATTCGTCGAGCGTAGGCGGCGGTAATGTCAACAGCTTCACCATCGGCGTGAACTTCGCTTTCAACAAGTATGTCCAGGTTATGGCCGACTACACCTACAACCGTCTGAGCCGCGACAAACTCCCCTTCGACCGCGACATCCACGCTCTCCAGGGCCGTCTGCAGTTCACTTTCTAAGCAAATCCGGTTTCCCGAATAGTCGAGGGCGCCCTGCGGGGCGCCCTCGTTCGTTGTTTCTGATGTTTCTGATGTTTCTGATGTAGCTATCTTAGCTAGAAAGCGAACGCCGCGCGGCCTCAGGCCGTGCGGCGTTTTGTTGTCGGGGTGAAAGGATTCGAACCTTCGACCCCCTGCTCCCAAAGCAGGTGCGCTAACCGGACTGCGCTACGCCCCGATAAACAACACCGCAAAGATACGAATTATTTGCGGTGTGTGCAAATATGGCGATCAGTGACGGACGATGCGTATGAGCCACTGCTCGGGGGTATCTTCGACGTATTCCACGGGAATTCCGGCGTCGGTGAGGCGTGTTGCCATCTCCTGGGCGGGCGGAAGCTGGTGGGCGTGGATTCCGAGCTGGGCATTGGCGGCGTTGGCGGTGTCGCGTCCGCAGCTTTGGGCGAGTGTGACCGAGCCGGCGCCGGCGAGATTGTGGTAGTAGAGACGCATGATCGTTTCCATCGGCTGTTCGAGATGGGGCAGAACGTCAAGAAGAATCACGCGGTCATAGAGCGAGTGGACGGGGTCTTTCTCGATGTCGGTCAGCATGAAGCGCACGGGCAGGGGGAGACCGGCGTGTTTGTCGTGGGCCACGGCGAGCATTTCCGATGCGATGTCGACGGCGTCGATGTTGCCGAAGGGGCCTATTGCTTTTGCGAGCAGGGGCAGGAGGGTGCCTGTGCCTGTTCCGACGTCGAGCACAGTGTCGCCGCGGTGAACTTTTGCGAAGTCGATGATATGTTGCAGCTTGGCGTTGTCGGGGCGGTTGGGGCGCTCGTCGTAGCCGGCTGCTACGGAGTTGAAGAATTTAGCGGTTGAAGTCATTTGGCGAATGTGTTATAATTTTGGGATAAAGGTAGCCAAAAAAATCCAAACGGGCGCCAGCTTTTTAGATTTTTTAGAGGTGGATGGAAAAAGAAAGGGCGCCCGGCGAGGGGCGCCCTTGAGCGGCACGGGGCCGCGGGAAGTGCTTATTTCACGAGGATCTTTTCAACTTTGTTGCCCTGACGGCGGATGACGATCTGGCCGGGAGCGGGCTCTTCGAGGCGAACGCCCTGGAGGTTGTAGTATTCAACCGGGGTTGTGTCGATGGTTACAACTTCTTCGATGCCGCTGCTGGTGACATAGGTCACTTTGATAGAGGTGCACGAGGGGTTGAAGGTTGTGCCAGACGAGTTGGGGTTGCTCTTGAGGAAGTGGAAGTCAACCGAAGCGGCTTCGCCTGTCCAGATGTTGTCGGTGAGGGTTCCGGTGCTGGCGGTCGAGTTCTCGAAGTTCGAGGTGTACTGGCAGACGAACTCGATGCGTTTCAGGGTGACACCTGTTCCGGCGATAGTGGCGGTGTTGTCGCCGTAGAAGCGGAGGTCGGTGACATTCTTGGACGAGGTGAACACGCGCGGGGCGTTCTTGTCGTTGGTGCCGCGGCTGAGGGTTATCGAGGTCTTGCCGGCGGTGAATGTGCGGCCGTCAAGTTCTATGCCTTCGCCCGAAGCGGGAGCTTCGAAAGGATCGCTGAGGGTTGTCGGATCCTGGAAGTTGTAGGTGGCAGTCTCTTCGGTGGGCTGGACGGGGCCGGGTTCGCCGCCTTCGCCGTAGGTAACGATGACTTTCTGCATCGAGGGCGAGTATTTGCCCTGCGAGTCTTTGGCCCATGAGAAGGTTACCGAGGTAGCGTCGCCTGTCCAGACAGCGTCGGCGAGCGAGCCGCTGTCGGCATTAGAGTTGTCGTAGTTGGCGGGATAGGCTGTCACGAACTCGATGCGGGTGATTGAAGCGCCGTTGGTAGAGCTGATGGTTGTCGAACCGCCGTTGTAGACGCGGAGTTCGACTTCGCTCTCTTCTTTCGACTTGTAGAGTCGCGGCGAGGTGTTGTTCGTGCCCTTGTCGTTGACGAGGGTGATGACACCCGAGGTGAAGGTCACTCCGTTGACGTCGACAGCGTTATCGGCGCCTGCGCCGGGCATCGACTGTGCGGGGCTGAGCGAGCCGGGCTGGGTGAAGTCGAATGTAGCTGTGTTGTCGCCGGGGTTGACGGGAGTGCCGCCGTTGTCTTCGAAGCGGGTGGGGAAGAGGACAACCTCGATGTTGTCGCCGATCTTGGTCTTGCCGATGAAGCCGTAGATGTCGGCGTCGTCAGCGGCAGCGACGTTGGTCACGGTCTTGCTCCAGCGGTTCCAGAGGGTGAAGGTGGCTCCGTCGGCGGTAACGGTGAACTGGCGGTCGGTTTCGGTAGCTTCGACTTTAGCGCTTTCGAGGCGGACATAGTGGAGAAGGTTGGCGTCGGTCACCTTGTCGCCGGTGATGAGCTGGGGAGCTTCGGGAGCGCCGTCGTAGCCCTTGGCGAAGGTCGAGGCAACGGGGATGATTTCGGGCATTCCGTTGTATTCCTCATAGTGGCCGGTGGCGCCGGCTGCGATAACCTGGCCGTTGGTGTATTCCTGAGCTACGTCGCCATAGACGAATCCGTAGGTGTCGGCCTGTTTGACGAAGAGATCCTTGCCGTTCTGGTAGAGTACGGTCAGAGCAGCGTTGATGGCCTCGTCGGCAGCGGGCTTGGCCTGCATCCATTCGGCGAGCGAAGAATAGCCTTCGCCGGGCTGGGGAGGTGTCGGGGTGTCGCCGCCGCCTTTGACGAAGATTTCGATCTTCGAGATGCGGATCTGTCCGGCTTTGTCGGCGCCGTCTTCGCCGAGAGTGGCTTTCTCACCGACGGTGAAGGTGATCGACGAAGCGTCGCCGGTCCATGTCATCTGGGTGTCGCCCTTGGCCTGGGTTGCCATAGCGCCTACAGAGGGAGTGAATGTCGTGTAGCGGTATTTGGCGTCGTCGGCGAGGGTGAAGACGATCTTCTCGATTTCCTTGCCCGAGATTGTCAGAGTGTTCTTGGCGTAGAGGCGCAGAGCAGCAGTACTTTCGTTATATACAGGAGCTGTTGTGCCATCCTGTTTCTCGGCCTTGGCGTTGATGCCGTCGACTGTAACGTCGAGAGCGTCGGCCGAGTGGTTGGCATAGACGATGGTGACGTTGGTGGGCTGGTCGGGATTATCGGGATTGTCGGGGAGTTTGTCGCCCTTGACAGTGATCAGATAGAAAGCCGAGCCGGCGAGGTAGTTGGCGTTGGCGGGCGAAGTGGCCGTTACCATGGCGTTGCCCGGGCCCATGAGGGTCACAGCGCCGGAGAGAGCGTCGACAACGACGGCATCGGTGTTGTTCGAAGTGTAGAGAACCTCAACGCCTTCGGGCTTGGTCAGCACGGGAGCGGTGAAGGCTTTGCCGACTTCGGCTTCAACGACGCCGGGAGTGAAATACATGACAGGTTCCTCGCGGACAACGGGCTGGTCGGGGGTCGGAGCAGCCTCGACGGTCAGCGAATACTGGGCCGAGCCGGCGAGATACTTGTCGTTGGCGGGGGTTGTGGCAGTGATGATGGTAGTGCCGGGAGCCACGAGAACGAGAGCGCCGTCGGTGCCGTTGATGACGGCTACCGAAGAGTTGCTCGAGTTATAGCTGACAGCGGCGTCGGTAGCCTTGACGAGCACGGGGGCTGTGAAGGTCTGGCCCATGACAGCCTTGGCGGTAGCGGCCGAGAAGGCGAGTCCTGCGGGCTTGGGAGCTTCGGGCTGCTCGGGATCGACGGGGGTCGAGGCGGCTTTGACGGTCAGCACATACTGGGCCGAGCCGGCTTCGAAGTCGTCGTTGGCGGCCGAGGTGGCCATGATTGTGGTTGTTCCTTCGGTCAGAGGGGTTACAGCACCTGTGGCGGCGTCAACGGTGGCGACAGCGGGAGTCGAGCTTGTGTAGCTGATGGCGGCTGTCGTTGCGAAGGTGAGCGTCGGGGCGGTGAAAGCCTCGCCGATGGTAGCTTCGGCGGTAGCGGCCGAGAATTCGAGGCCTGCGGGCTGCTTGACAACGGGAACGTCGGCCTTTTCGCCGTAGAGGCAGGGAGCGACAGCGTTCTGAGGATCATCGTCGGCTGAGTAAACGCCGAAGGTGTTGTGGCCGCCTTCACCGAAGAGGATGGAGTAGCTGTTGCAGGTTAAGGTGAAAGTGCCATCTTCAGCGGAGGCCACGGTCCATTCGTAGCTAGTGTCGGGGTTGGTTCCGAGGTTGAACGACGTGTAGGTGCGTTTCTGATAGAGGTAGCGGCCCGAAGCCTGCTCTTTGAGGTAGAACTTACCTTCGGTAGCGGCATTCTCGAGAACGAAGAGATTGTCGGCCGATACGTTGATGACGCCATTGACGGGGGTAACTTCCTCGGCGTTCATGTAGCCGTATGAGTAGTTGGAGGCGAAAGTTTTGCCTACATAGGTCTTGCCGTCTTTAACAGCGACAAAGGCGAAAGGAGTTCCGGCGGTGATAGCCGAGAGCTGGTTGTAGACATAAGTTTTGACAGCGGTGAGAGTCAAGGTAACGATTGCGCTCGGCTCTTTGCCATCGGCAACGGCGATAGCCTTGATGACGAAAGTCTCGCCTGCTGTTGTGGCGGCGGGAACGTCGATACCGGCGGCGGTGTAGACTGTCGACGAGGTTGTCGGGGTGGTGTTGTCGGTAGTGTAGTAGACGGTAGCGCCTTCGGGAACGTTCATCTTAACGTTGAGGGCGTCCCAGTATTCGGCAGTGGCGCCGGTAAAGCCTTCAAAAGTGGGAGCTTCGGTCATGTTGGCGGGAGCTTCACCGGTGAAGCTGTAGCTATTGACCCATACAGCGCCGTTTGTGGTTGTGGGATTGTTGACGTCAATCGTGACACGATAATAGCAGTTGGCTTTCGGTTCGGCTATGGTCATCGTCACATCGGTGTTGTTGTATGACGAAGGAAGTGTAGCTGTAACCTTTGTCGTGGAAGCCTCGGGGAAAGTTGCGTCAGCAGAAACTTCAACGAAAATACTGTTGATGACAACGCTGGTGGCACCAAGCTTCTGCACATTGACAGCGACAGTCTTGACTGCTATGCCTAATTGTTTGACCGAGGTTAAAGCCGAAATGGTGTGGCCGTCAAAATCGTCCGTTTTTTTGCCGCCGATTTTGACGTAACCCCAGCCATTATTGTTATTGTTGGCGTTGGTAATGGTCCAGTTGCCATCATTTGAGGTTGTCGTGCCCGTATAAGCGCTGGATTTGGGCCATGTCGGATTCTCTTTTGGAAAATCGACCGTGACCGTAGATTCCGCAGCCCATGCGGCTATAAAGCCGAAGAGGCACAGAAAAGTCAGTAATAGTTTTCTCATGTTTAATTTATTTGGTTAACTTATAGATGAATAATCCCGATAGGCGATAGTTGCCGCAAAGTTATAAAACGCTGTCGAAATTTTCAAATATTCGGAGAGAGATTTCAGCCGAAAATCCGGCAAATTTAATCTAAATTTAATCTGAGTCGGGCGGCGCGCTAAAATAAGCCCTATAGGCCATATAGGCCCAATAATTTTTATAAGTCTTATAAAATTTATAATCTTATAACCGGGGCGCGCTTTATGGCGACAATTATAATGTTTGACAACATATTGTTTGGCTGTTTCGTCGAAAAGTGCTACTTTCGTAGCCGACCCGCGAACCGGGCCTGTGTCTATTCTTAACTTCTAACCTTTAACTGATTGAATGAGTTACCTTAAATTTGATAAAAGCCTGATGATTAATCTCGAGCAGTCGCTCCGCAAGGAAATGCTCCGAACCAATCAATCAGGCGCTTATCACTGCACTACGGTCGTTGACTGCAACACGCGCAAGCAACACGGCCTGCTGGTAATCCCCATCAAGGAATTCGGCAATACGAGCCACGTGATGCTTTCGTCGATGGATGTCACCGTTATTCAGCACGGCGCGCCGTTCAACCTCGATCTCCACCGCTATCAGGGGGGTGTCTACTCCCATCAGGGGCACAAATATATCCGCGAGTATGACTGCGAGAGTGTTCCGCGGACAACCTATCGCGTCGGCGGTGTCATTCTGACCAAAGAGAAAATCTTCATAAGCCACGAAAACCGTCTGCTTATCCGCTACACCCTCGTCGAGGCCCATTCGCCGACAATGCTCAGGCTGAGGCCCCATCTGGCTTTCCGCGAGGCGAACGCCCTCGTGCAGGCCAACGACAAGCTCAATACGGAGTGCCCGGAATGTGCCAACGGAGTGTCGGCGTGTCTCTATCCGGGCTATCCGCGGCTTTACATGCAGTTCAACCACCGGCCCGAGTGGCACTACGAGCCGAACTGGTATAACGGCTTTGAATATGTCAAGGACATGGAGCGCGGCGTCCCCTACGTCGAAGACCTGTGGGTTCCGGGCTATTTCGACATTCCTATAAAGAAAGGTGAGTCGATAATCTTCTCGGCCGGCGTCAGCGAGATTCAGCCGCGTCAGCTCTCGAAGATGTATGAACGCGAGATAGCGTCGCGCACGTGCCGCTCGTCGTTCTTCAACTGCCTGAAGAACGCTGTGAAGCAATGCTATATCAAGGAGGACGACAAGATGTATCTCATCTCGGGTTTCCCCTGGGGCAAGATTCTGGCCCGCAACACCTTCATGGCGCTTCCGGGGGCTACCATAGCCATAGACCATAAAGATGACTATCACGCCATAATGGCCACGGCCGCCGAAGAGCTCGAACGTTTCATGGCCACGGGCGAGACTGTCGGCAACCGCATCGCCGGCATCGACCTGCCTGACATTCCGCTATGGACGCTGTGGGCGCTCCAGCAGTATGCCCGCTCCTACGGTTATGAAGAGACGCGCGAGCGTTATCTCGGACTGGTGGCCGGTCTTGTCGACTACGTTGCCGAAGGACGCCACCCGAACCTCTTTATCGACGAGCGCGGAATGCTGTCGACCGACGGCTCGGTGACTCCCGTGTCGTGGATGAACGCCGCTCTCGACGGCAAGCCCGTAGTGGCCCGCAGCGGCTATCTGGTGGAATTCAACGCGCTCTGGTATAACGCACTGGTGTTCGCGTCGAAACTCGTCGAGGAAGTTCCGGAGATGGCCGAGGCCGCCGGGCGCTGGACGGCGCTCGCCGAAAAGCTCAAGCCGGCGTTTACCGACACCTTCCTCAACGACTACGGCTATCTCTATGACTATGTCGACGGCACCTACGCCGACCCGAGCGTGCGCCCCAACATGGCTGTCGCCATCGGACTCGACTATTCGCCGCTCGACCGCCGACAGCGCAAGAAAGTGCTCGACGTCGTCACCCGCGAACTGCTGACCCCTAAAGGGCTGCGCACACTGTCGCCCAAGAGCTACGGCTACCGCCCGTTCTACCTCGGCTCGCCCTACGACCGCGAGATGGCGCTCCACAACGGCCCGGCGCGCCCCTGGCTCATGGGCTTCTACGCCGACGCCTATCTGAAAGTGTTCGGCATGAGCGGAGTGAGCTATATCGACAGAATGCTTATCGGCTTCGAAGACGAGATGGGCAACGGCTGTGTAGGGTCGCTGAGCCAGCTCTACGACGCCAATCCGCCCTATGAGGGACGCGGCGCCATCAGCCACGTTACCAACGTTGCCGAGATTCTGCGGACCCTGCGCACTCTGAAGAAATTAAACCTGTAAAAACCTCCACACTTCCGCTAAATGAAAGCTCTAATGTTCGGGTGGGAGTTCCCACCGCATATTCTGGGCGGTCTCGGCACCGCCAGCTACGGCCTCACTCGCGGCATGTGGCAGTGTGGCGACATGGATATAACCTTCGTCATCCCCAAGCCCTTCGGCGACGAAGACCGCCACTTTGCCAACATAATCGGCACAAGCCAGACTCCGATAGCCTGGCGCGACGTCGACCGCGACTATGTCGAGCAGCGCATCGGGCGCGTCATGTCGCCCGACCTCTACTACCGGCTGCGCGACCATATCTACGCCAACTTCGACTATATGCGCACCAACGACCTGGGATGTCTCGAGTTCTCGGGTCGCTATCCCGACAATCTTGTCGAAGAGATCAACAACTATTCGATCTGCGCAGGCGTCATAGCCCGCACGCTCGATTTCGACGTCATCCACAGCCACGACTGGCTGACCTATCCGGCCGGAATCCATGCCAAGCAGGTAACAGGCAAACCTATGGTCATCCATGTCCACGCCACCGAGTTCGACCGTTCGCGCGGCAAGCCCAACCCGACGGTGTTCGGCATCGAGCTCGATGGAATGCGCAACGCCGACCATATCATAACCGTCAGCAACCTGACGCGCGACACCGTCATCAACAAATACGGCATGGATCCCGCCAAGGTCACCACCGTCCATAACGCCGTCACACCGCTCAGCCCCGACCTTCTCGACATAAAGATGCCCAAAGGGAAAGACAAGGTCGTCACCTTCTTAGGGCGCATCACAATGCAGAAAGGGCCCGAATATTTCGTCGAGGCGGCTGTGAAGGTTCTGAAAAATAACCATAACGTCAGATTCGTCATGGCCGGCTCAGGCGACATGATGAACAAGATGATCGATCTGGCCGCGCGCCGCGGCATCGCCGACAGGTTCCACTTCCCCGGGTTCCAGAAGGGACGTCAGGTCTATGAGATGCTTGCTGCCAGCGATGTCTATGTCATGCCCTCGGTCAGCGAGCCGTTCGGCATCTCGCCGCTCGAGGCCATGCAGATGGGTGTGCCGTCGATAATATCGAAGCAGAGCGGCTGTGCCGAGATTCTGACCAATGTCATCAAGACCGACTACTGGGATATCGACGCCATGGCCGACGCCATCAACGCCATAATAACCTATCCGGCGCTCTACAACCAGCTCCGCAGCGATGGTCTCGACGAAGTCAACCGCATAACCTGGGACAAAGCCGGCCGGAAGGTTATCGACATCTATCACCGCGTCACCGGCAAATAAACCTATCACTACCTTATTTTATAGAACACGACAACAATGAAAGCAATCTGTTTTTATTTCCAGATACATCAGCCGTTCCGCCTCAAACGCTACCGCTTTTTCGACATAGGCAACGACCATTATTATTTCGACGACTTCGCCAACGACGATATCATCACTCGCATAGCTGCCAACTCCTACATACCCGCCGCCGAGAGCCTGCTGCGCATGATCGAGGCTACCAACGGCGCTTTCCGCTGCGCTATCTCGGTGACAGGAACGGCTCTGGATCAGTTCGAGCAGTATGTGCCCGAATTCATCGACCTGCTGAAGAAGCTGGCCAAGACCGGCAAGGTAGAGTTCCTTGCCGAGACCTACGCCCACTCGCTGGCGTCGCTTGCCGACCCTGAGGAATTCCGCCTGCAGGTCAAGGCCCACAGTGAGAAACTCCATACCCTGTTCGGCGTCAAGCCGAAAGTTCTGCGCAACACCGAGCTCATCTACTGCGACGACCTCGCTCCGCAGATCTACGACATGGGCTTCAAAGGGTGCATAACCGAGGGTGCCAAGCATATTTTGGGCTGGAAATCGCCCAACTACGTCTACAGCGCCGCCTCGTGCCCGAAGCTGAAACTGCTGCTCAAGAACTCGAAGCTGAGCGACGATATCGCCTTCCGCTTCTCGAACACCGAATGGGACGGCTACCCCATGACTGCCGACAAATATATCGACTGGATCGCATCGACACCGGCCGAGGAACAGATAATCAACCTGTTCATGAACCTCGAGACCTTCGGCGAACTGCAGCCCGCTTCGTCGGGGATATTCCAGTTCCTCGAGACTCTGCCGCGTTTCGCCGCCGAGCGTGGCGTTGAGTTCTGGACGCCGACCGAGGCTGTGCAGAAGCTGAAACCTGTTGCCGAACTGTCGGTCATGCATCCCATATCGTGGGCCGACGAAGCGCGCGACACCTCGGCATGGCTCGGCAATCAGCTCCAGCAGGAGGCGTTCAACAAGCTCTACAGTGTGGCCGAGCGCGTCCGTCTGGCTACCGACCGCAAACTCCACGAAGACTGGTTGCGCCTTCAGGCATCCGACCACTTCTACTATATGTCGACAAAACATATGGCCGACGGCGATGTCCACAGCCATTTCTCGCCCTACGACACCCCGTTCGACGCCTTTACGAATTATATGAACGTGTTGGCCGACTTCATTGTGCGCGTCGAAGAGCAGTATCCCCTTTCGATCGAGAACGAGGAACTCAACGCGCTGCTGACGACGATACGCAATCAGGAGCGCGAGATCGAGACCCTCAACAAAGAGGCGGCGTCGATGCGACAGAATATCGAGCATCTCAACGAAGAGCACCGGCTTCGCGAACCCAAAAAGAAAGAAGCGGCCGAGGCTCCCGCCAAGCCTAAGAAAGCAGCGGCCGGAAAACCGGCTGCCAAAAAGGCTCCCGCAAAGAAAGAAAAAGCAGAGAAGTAAAGAATATACTCAGAGGTGCGCCCGCCCGCCTTGGGCGCATACAATGCCGGAGGAGTTCGTGACGAATTCCTCCGGCGTCGTTGATGGCGCCCGGGATAATGCGGGAAAGAGGGGGCGGGGGAGCGCGGCGGCGTAGCTTTGCCGGAAATATTCACTGCTATGGTTTACAGCTACGACGAGATGGTGGAGCTCTGGCTTCTCCACCGCTATCACGAAACGGCGCGCACGGATGCTCAGGTTGTGCGTGCCGACGGCATCGACCTGCGCCGGCTTGCCGCCGACGAGATGCGCTCCTGGTTTATGAATCTGCTCGACACTGCTCCGCGCGAACTTCTTGATCCTGACGATATAAGCGATGTGGCGCCTGTTCCCGTGCGTCTCGCCGACGGACGTCTGGCGATCACGCTTCCCGAGAGCTGTCGGCGCGTTGTCGGGGTCAGGCTTGCCGGCTGGGAGAGATCGGCGACGATTCTGACCGACCGGGAGTCGGCCGAGGCGCGGCGGCAGTGCTCGCCGATGAGCCGCGCGGGCAGCCATTGTCCTGTCGCCGTTGTCGACGGACGCAGACTCATAATGTCGCCTTCGGAACCGCCTGAGGTCGAACAGCTGCTTGTGTGCCTCGCTCCGGCCGAGGGAACGCGCGGCGTCTATCGTCTCGACCCGCGCGCACTGTCGACTATTCCGCACATTAATGACTAAACCTTTATTGATACGAAATGACAAACGAAGTATTTCTTACGGCGCGGCAGGCATGGGGCGAATGGGCCGGCCTGCGCGCACGCCGCGACCGTTTCAAGCGGTTCGTCTACGGTGATCAGTGGAGCGATCCGGTGACGTTGCCCGATGGCCGGACCGTCAGCGAATATGAGGCTATGGCTTCGTCGGGAGCTCATCCGCTGACGAACAATCTTCTGCGACAGATTGTGAAGACAGTCGTGGGCCGCTATCGCACCGACGTCGCCACGGAAGAGCGCAGTGGCGGACTCGCTGACATAGTCTCGATGAACAGTCTCGACGAGCTCGACGCCCGTGCCCTCGAAGAGTTTCTTATCTCGGGCTGCGCCATTCAGCGCATAACGGCCGAGAAGAGAGCCGAGGGGAACGGAGTGTGGGTCGACAATGTGGCTCCCGACCGTTTCTTTGTCAACAGTTTCACCGACCCGCGCGGCCACGATATCGAGCTTGTCGGGATGCTCCACGACATGAGCCTCGGCGAGGTCCTGATCCGTTTCGGCGGGGGCAACCGTCGGCGCGAGAAGCGGCTGGCGGCCATCTACAGCGAGAGTGCCCTGACGGGAGGATTCCTGACAAGCTGCGGATGCGAGGATTTCGACGTGGCCGCGCGCGCTGACCGCTGCCGCGTTGTCGAGGTGTGGACTCTCGACTCGGTGGAGCTGCTTGCCTGTCACGACCGTCGCGCGGCGCGGCTCGTGCTTGCCGACGCTTCGGAACGCGACCGCGTCGAGAGTATCAATGCCCGGCGCCGGAGACTCGGGCAGCCGACCATAGCCGTGCAGCGGCGTCGCTCTGTCAGATGGCGCGGCAGCTGGTTTGCCCCCGACGGCACACTGCTCGCCACTCAGCTGTCGCCTTACAGCCACGGCTCTCACCCGTTCTGCGTGAAGCTTTATCCGCTTATCGACGGCGAGGTTCATCCGTTTATCGAAGATATCGTCGACCAGCAGCGCAATATCAACCGGTCGATAACGCTGATCGACCATATTCTGGGGACTTCTGCCAAGGGAGCGCTGCTTTATCCGATAGAATCGCTGCCGCGCGGAGTGGAGCTGAACGATGTGGCGGCGATGTTCAGCCGTCCGGGCGCGGTTATCCCCGTCAGCCAGACGCGCACGCAGACAATGCCGCAGCTGCTGTCGACCTCAGCCAACCCCGCGGCTGCCCAGCTGCTTCGGATCGAGATGGAGATGATGGAGAAAGTCAGCGGCGTCAGCTCGGCCCTTCAGGGGCAGAACGTCGAAGGGCTCGGAGGCTCGGCGCGCCTCTACGCCGCGCAGGCCGAGAACGCCGCGGCTGCCATGCGCGATATTTTCGACACATTCACCTCTTTCAGAGCCTCGCGCAACGCCAAGGCGCTCGCTTCGGCAATAAACAAACCCGCAGGCGCGGGCGTTGATAAGAGAAGGGAAGAACCGACGGCGAAAAAAACATGACGAATGTTAATCGCCGATTGACCAATATTCACTAACTTTGCGACGCTCAACCGGGAGCGCCCCGTTTCGCGCTTCCGAACGTCACCCTAAACACTCATCATCAACGATGGAACAGAAACAACTCGACCGCCTCAGCTACGCCCTCGGCCTTAGCATGGGCAACAACTTCCGCGCCAGCGGAATCAATGAAATCAATGTCGACGACTTTGCCGCCGGCGTGGCCGCAGTGTTCTCGGGCGAGAAACCCGCCATGAGCTACGAAGAGGCCAAGGAGGAAATCCGCGTCTACTTCACCGCTCTCGAGAAGAAGCAGCAGGAAGCTGCCGCCGCCGCTTCGAAAGTAAACGAAGAAGCCGGAAAGAAATATCTCGAAGAGAACGGCAAGCGCGTAGAAGTGAAGACAACCGCCTCGGGACTTCAGTATGAAGTGCTGACCGAAGGCAAGGGCCCGCGTCCGACCGCAGCCGACGAAGTCACCGTACACTATACCGGCCGCCTTATCGACGGCACCGTTTTCGACAGCAGTGTAGAGCGCGGCGAACCCGCCACCTTCGGCGTCACTCAGGTTATCCCCGGATGGGTCGAGGCTCTTCAGATGATGAACGAAGGCTCGAAATGGCGCCTGTTCATTCCGTCGAATCTCGCCTACGGCCCCAACGGAGCCGGCGGCGTCATCGGCCCGAACGCAACGCTGATATTCGAGGTAGAGCTTATCAAAGTCAACAAGAAATCAAACATCATTATCTAAATAAACCCTTTTCAACCAAAATGAAGAAAATTATTCTTGCTGCCGGCGCATCGCTGATGATGCTTGCCGGAATGGCATCCTGCAACGGCTCGTCGAGCAGCGCTGCCGGCGCCAACGACTCAACCAGCACAACCATGGGCGAATTCAACGGTTCGATGCTCAACCAGCAGATGGCATCCGTTCCTGAGGAAATGCGCGCCAAATACAACAAAGACGAAATTCTCAAGGGTATCGAATACATGATCAACATGGATACCACCAAAACCAGCTATTTCACCGGCCTGAGCATCGGCCAGAACCTCGCCGGAATGCTCATGCAGATGGAAGAATCGGGAATTTCTGTCGACCGCAAGGCCTTCATGAACGCCTTTAAGCAGGCTTTCCTCGCCGACAGCGTCGGCGATATGGTCTCGATTCAGGCCCGCTATCAGAAGGTCATGAACGCCGTTCAGCAGCAGATGATGGCCGAGCAGCAGAAGAAAGCCGAGGCTGAGGCCAAAGCTAAGGAGAACAGCCCCGAGGCCAAGAAGAACAAAGCCGACGGCGCCGCTTTCGTAGCCAAGAAAATGAAAGAGGATCCCTCGATCAAGAAGACTGCCAGCGGTCTGGCCTATAAAGTTCTCGAGCAGGGCACGGGCGAAATGCCTACCGATGCCGACCAGGTTGTGGTAGCCTACAAAGGCACCCTCATCAACGGCAAGGAATTCGATTCGAACGACAACGCTACCTTCCCCGTGCGCGGCGTTGTCCCCGGATTCGCCGAGGCTCTGAAAATGATGAATCCCGGCAGCCACTATGTTATCTACATTCCCGCCGAGCTTGCCTATGGCGTTGACGGCACTCCCGACGGTTCGATTCCCCCGATGTCGACCCTCGTGTTCGACGTGACCGTGAAATCGATCGCCAAGAAATAAGCTGATAAACAAACCTTAACGAGCGAGAGGCGCCGCCGCACTGAGCGCGGTTCCTCTCGCTTGTCATATCCACGGAAAAACATTATGCAAGCTTCGGCATGGCTGACGGTGGCGCTGCTCGTCGTCAGCAACATTTTCATGACATTCGCCTGGTATGGCCATCTTAAACTTCAGCAACTAAAAATCATAACGTCGCAGACGTCGCTGATATGGGTTATCCTGATCTCATGGGGCATAGCTCTGCTCGAATACTGCTTCATGGTGCCCGCCAACAGAATAGGGTTCGAGGGGAACGGCGGCCAGTTCTCGCTTATGCAGCTGAAGGTCATGCAGGAATGTATAACCCTGGTTGTCTTCACAGTTTTCACCGTCGTGCTTTTCCGCGGCGAACCGCTCCACTGGAACCATCTGGCGGCATTCGTATGTCTCGTGGCTGCAGTTTATTTTGTGTTCATGAAATAGAATCCCGAATGCGGTTTTTTATGGGAACGGCCGAGGTTTTTGTGATTTCGGCGAAAAATCACTATCTTTGTGCGCTTTATTGGCTGCCGCGACTGTCGGGCGGCCTTACGGCATACTAAAACAAGATAAATCAAATCATTAAATAATCAATGGCAACCCTTGAAAAAATCCGCAGCAAATCAGTGCTGCTATTAGTCATCATCGCCGTGGCCCTTCTCGCCTTCATCTTGGGCGACTTCCTGACCTCGGGCCGCTCGTTCTTCAGCAACAGCACCACTGTAGCCGAGGTCGGCAACTCAAAGCTTTTCGGCAATACGAAAATCAACATCAACGAGTTCCAGAGACGTCTCGAAGAGGCCAGCCAGCAGGCTCAGGCCCAGGGCCGCAAATACGACAGCGCCGTGCTTCAGCAGCAGGTTCTGACGCAGATGATTTCAGAGGCTCTGTTCAACGAAGAGATGGATCGTCTGGGCATCAAGGTTACCGACGCCGAACTCTCCGACGCCATGCTCGGCCAGAACGCCGGCTATCTCAACAGCATGGTTCAGCAGCAGTATGGCGTTGAAAGCGCAGCCCAGCTCCACGACATGGCCTTCAATCCCTCGAAATATCAGCTCGACGCCGATCAGGCATCCCGCCTGCGCGCGATCTGGATTGATCTTGAGAAAAATATCGAGGAACAGCTCCGCGGCCAGAAGCTCCAGACTCTGTTCATGGGAACTCTCGTGGCCAACGACCTCGACGCCAAGGCTCTCTACGACGAGAACGCTTCGACAGCCCACATCCTATACACCAAGAAAGATTATTCGAGCCTCGCCGACGACAAATATCCTGTCACCGACGCTGAAATCAACGCTGAATATGCCGAGCGCAAAGGCCGCTACGAGCTTGCCGAGCCGATCCGTCAGGTCGAATATATCGCTGTCGACATCACTCCGAGTCCCGCCGACATCCAGGCCGGACAGAAGCGCGTAGAAAATGCTCTGGCAGGTCTTAACACCAAGGAAGGCGCTACCGGCGTCGAAGATATGGACGGCTTCCTCGCCGAGCGCAAATCTCTCACCCGTGGCGCCATCACCGACCAGGCAATGAAGAGCTTCGTCGACAGCGCTACAGTAGGTAAAGCCGCTCTGGTAAGCCACCGCGGCAACGACTACACGCTGGCCAAGCTGATGGGCTCGACCTCGCAGGTCGACTCTGTGCTGATCGACTTCCTGATGGTTCAGGGCACCCGCGCACAGGTTGCGAAGATGGTGGCCGATCTCAACGGTGGCAAATCGTTTGCCGACGCTGCCAAAGACAGCCTTGTGGCAGGTTCGCAGGACAGCACCTGGATTCAGATGACAGCCGCCGACATGGCCTCGCTCCGTCCGGCTATCGACGGCGCAACCCTGGGCCAGTGGTTCACCCCCGACACCCTCGCCGAGAACGGCCGCATTTTCCGTGTGCGCCAGCGCAAGGCTCCGGTGACCGTCTACGACATTGTCGAAGTCAACTATGTGCTCGAACCGAGCAACGCCACCTTCAACAAGCTCTTTACCGACCTCGACAAATATGCCAAGACAAACAACAACGCCAAATCCTTCAAGGAGAACGCCGCCAAGGCCGGCTATAACGTTCAGGAAACCCTCGTCGGCAACTCTTCGCCGATGATCGGCAACCTCAACGAAACCCACAATGCTGTCGCATGGGCTCTCGATGCCAAGAAGGGTCAGGTTTCGCCCGTGTTCGGCGAACAGACCGACGACCGCCTTATTGCCGTGGCTGTGGCCGATACCTATGAGGACTATATGCCCGCCAGCTACAGCGATGTCCGCTCTGAGCTCGAGACACGCGTGCGCAACGCCAAGAAGGGCGACGCCCTGCTGAAGCAGTATCAGGGTAAAGCCAAAGACGTTGCCGGTTACGCCAAGGCCATGGGCGCTTCTGTCGACACCACCACCGTTACTTTCGGCCAGATCTTCATTCCGGGTCTCGGCCCCAACGAAAGCGCCCTGACAGCTGCCGCTGCCGCTGCCAAGAAAGGCCAGATGGTCGGCCCGATGAAAGCCAACAACGCTCTGGTTGTGTTCACCGTTACCGACATCGAGACCGAGGGCCGTCCGTTCAATGCCGACGAAAGTGCAGCCCAGTTCGTTCAGACCCGCGGAGCCGGCGCGCTGAGCCGTAATATCGTCAACATCATCAAGGGACGCCGCAAGGTTCAGAACAATATCCCCCACTTCTTCAAGTAAGAACAGCTCTGAAAAGAAATACCCGCGGGGCCCGGCAGTCAGCCGGGCCCCGCGCTGTTGTTCATTGGCGGGCGTATGGGGATAATGGGAGATTTGGGAGGATTGGGCTTTTATGGCACACCGCTACGTTATAGATGTTTCGCGCGACAGGCATACCCATTTTTTCCAATGTGAGGTTTTTTGGTTATTTTTGCGGAAAATAGTCTTACCATGAAAAAAATTGCCACCGCACTGTTGTTTACGGCCGCTATGGGCGCCGTCGCCGGAAATGTCGATGTTGAATGGGAGGTTGTCGGCCACGCTCCCACTCCTGAATGGCGTACCGCCTACACCCAGCGTTTCACGCTCAGGGGCGATCTCGCGCGCCTGAAGCGCCTCGGCTTCTCGCAGGTCGGGATGGAGATGAAAACGATTAATCCGGCCGACACCGTGGCCGAACTCATCCCCGGCTCCTATTACATAGCTTCGCCGCGCTTCGCTGCGGGCGCCGACAGCGTTGTCGTCGACGTAGTCTGCCACGGAACCTGTCCGCAGGCCAGTTTCCGTACCGACGCCGTGTTCGGCGTCGATGCCGCCGGAAAGCCATTCGATGTAGGGTTCCGTCAGAAGTTCAATGTCGGCGATCCGCGGCAATGGTCGATGGAGGGGCGCGACGAGATGGTCTACGGCCCTGACATCTATGCGCTCAACGAGGCCCTTCAGCTCGAAGCCGCAGCTCCCGGGCCGTTCGATATGGCGCCGTCGCTGAAAAACGTAAGAATCACGTCGCAGAAGAAATGCCGCGACGGCAGAATATTGTCGGAGAAGACTGTCAAGGCCGACAATCCCGAGTTCTACCGGCTGACGATAACCCCCGCCGGCGTAGAGATCGAAGGCGCCTCGCGTGCCGCGCTGGCAATGGCGCGCCGCACTGCGAAACGTCTGTTCGAGACGAATCCTTCGGGAGTGCCCGAGGCCGTTGTAGAAGACTGGCCCGACTATCCCGTGCGCGGCATGATGATAGATGTCGTACGCAATTTCCACTCGCTCGCCCAGATGAAGAAGATTGTCGACGGCATGGCCGACCTGCGCCTTAACCGCTTGCAGTTCCATCTGGCCGACGACGAAGGCTGGCGTCTCGAGATAGCTGCCCTTCCCGAACTGATAACCTACGGCTCGCGCCGCGGCTACACTACCGACGAGCGCCTCTTCCCGGCCCAGATCTATTCGGGAGCCGGAAATCCCGACGGCGAGCTGAACCACGGCTATTACACCCGCGCGGAGTTTGTCGACTTTCTGCGCTACTGCGACGAGCGCGGCATAACGGTCGTGCCCGAATTCGAGTCGCCGGGCCACGCCCGTGTGGCCATCAAGGCCATGGACTTCCGCGAGCGCACTACGGGCGACAGCAGTTTCCGACTTCATGAGCCGGCCGACACAAGCCGCTACCGCTCGGCCCAGCAATACCGCGACTGTGTGCTCAATCCCGCGCTCCCCGGTCCATACCGCTTCTTCGATGTTGTCAGCGACGAGGTCATAGCGATGTATCGTGAGGCCGGTGTAGAGCTTCCGGCATTCCATATCGGCGGCGACGAAGTGCCCGGCGGTGCCTGGAGCGGTTCGCCGGCTGCCACAGCCTTCAAGGCCGAGCATGGAATCGAGGACGACAGCGGTCTCCACGCCTATTGGGTTGAGCGCATGGCCGAGATGATGGCCCGCAAGGGGGTGAAGATCGCCGGATGGCAGGATATAGCTACAGATTATAACGACAGCTATTCGGCTCGCGTAGCGCCGCAGGTCGATTACGTAAACCTCTGGGTCGACCGCAACTTCCGCAAGGGGGTCAAGCATGGTTCGATGGCTTTGCGCAGCGGGTTCACGCCCCTGATATGTGACTTCGGCCATTTCTATCTCGATTTCGCCCATTCCACTCATCCCGAAGAAGAGGGCCTGAACTGGGGCGGTGTCATCGACGAGTTCAAGACTCTCGATGGCTATGCCGGGAACGTTGCTCCGCGCTCCGACTCCGACAAGACGCGCATCCTCGGCGTTCAGGGGCAGCTCTGGGCCGAGACACTGCGCTCCGACGCACAGATGGAACGCTATCTCTTTCCGCGCCTGTTCGCTCTGGCCGAGCGCGGATGGAATGCCGATACCACCTTTACCCACGGTCGCTTCAACGCCCTCATGGGCTATCGCGAGCTTCCGCGCCTTGCGCGCCGCGGCTACAGCTTCCATCTGCGTCAACCCGGCATGAAGCTCGACGGCAACCGCATCGTCATGAACAGCCCCTACGCCGACGCCGAGATCCGCTACACCACCGACGGAACGACGCCGACCTTATCATCGCCGCTCTACACCGGCCCCGTCGAGGCTGCCGACCCGCAGGCCGTGCGCGCCCGCCTCTTCTACCACGGCGCCGAGTCGGTCACGACCCTCCTTCCGCGCCGGTAAGACCGAGAAATTCGTTTGTACGGACGCGATTAATAGCGTCAGCGCTGTCAATACGCCCAACCTAAAGATGACCGCGCGGTCGATGGTTGTCAATCATCGTCCGCGCAGTCAATCTTTTTATCGTTGAAAGTGTCGTTACGCCAATTCGCTACATTATTGTCAATGTAATTCATGATGTTCGTGTAGGCACGCTCGCTCCGTATTATATATTCGTGAAACCTTTGTTGCCAGATTTTGGAATTGCCTGATTGGCTTGGGTTTTGTCGCGCACGTGCCTGACGTGTCACGCCGGCCTTAAATGCTCCTACCACAGAGGCCAGACGGCTGTTGTGATGGAAATCCTGTGACTCAGGCGCTTCGTGGCGGCTTTGTCTAAGACATCCGAGCTTTTGCGGGGACGGTTGGGATGCTTCGGGAGCTTTGGACGCGGCGGACGCGATGAATCGCGTCCCTACCGGGGACGTGGCAATCGATATCACCATATGGATATGATTCGGCATGACGACGTGGTTCAGAATTTCAACGTCGTTATAATATGAAGGGATCTTCTCGATGTTTTCTTTGACGAGACTACCTAATGTGGACGCTATGAATTGCGCACCGACGATTTTGCCGAATAAATGGCGTTTGTCGGCACAGCAGATTGTAACGAAGTAGAGACCTTCGTCATAGGGATGCCAATTGGCACGAAATTGGTGGCGGTCAGCCATTTTTCATCATTATTGAATGAGATATGCAAAGTTAGCATTTTTCCCGCAATTCACGGACCGCCCGTGTCCCGGCCCCCGCAATCTTCGATATTTTCCGCAGGTGGGCGTGGAAGACCGCCCGTGTAGGGACGCGATTCATCGCGTCCGCCGCGTCGCCCCCCGCAAAACTTTTATTTTTCAGCCTGATTTGAATAAATATTAGGGAAAATATATATCTTTGCGATTGCTGACCGCATCGAAGCCCCGGTCACGGGAGTGAGGACGGGAGGCACGACATAATTGAAAGCGTTTATCCGCGCTGATTCTTGACTCTCTGAAATTCTCGCAAAATTTCAATCAATAGTCAGGGATTGAGCAACGATGGATGCCCGTGGATATGTAATTATCTTGCAACCGGCATGGTGTTCCGAGAGGAATATTGCCGGAGGCATTGATTGCATATACAAGCGTAGGGCTTCTTCGTTGCCGTCCGACTATTGATGGGCAATGCGAGAAGCCTCAGAGAGTAGGACGGTAACAGATACAGATTCCTACGCTTTTCCTTTGTAAACCAATCAAATAGCCAACGAGGGGATGACCGCGGCAACGTAAATATCATGGCAGATAAAGTATTTTTCTTTATTGTGGCTCTTATGCTTGCTTTATTGGTTGGCATGTGGGGTAATACGCGTAAAATCGGGTTCGGTTGGGCGTTCGGGCTTTCTCTATTAAATCTATTTATCGGAATTATTGCCGTAGCCTGTTCCAAGAAAAAGACCGCTGATTCAAATCCTCAAGATATAACGAAATGAAGATAGCCGGTTATATCTTTCTAATAATTGGAGGTCTGAGTTTTTTGGGAGCCGCTTTCAAAGGGAACAGTGTCTTTGGCCCATTATTTTGTATCGCTCTTGGGGCATTCCTTGTCGCAATTTCGAAGAATTTCGAAGAATCGAAGATAGCCGGTTATATCGTTTTAATAATTGGAGGACTGAGTTTTTTTGGAGTCGCTTTCAAAGGGGACAGTGTCTTTGGTCCATTATTATGTATTGCTCTTGGAGTTTTCCTTGTCGCAATTTCGGAGGTTGCAGCATCTGAAAAAAGCAAAATGGCAAAACAAGATGGCTTACCACAAGCGAATGAGATCGAAGATAAGCGAAGCGTTTTATCAAAATCAGAAGCTTATTTGAAGCATCTAGCTGTTGATCCAGATTCGATTAAGCAAATAGCAATCCCAGAATTTGACAGTATTGATGATTCAAGGATTGAAACCATAGAACGATATACTTCATGGCGAGAATATCAGCAAAGACATCCTTCGAGAGCCAAAGAGATAAGATCGTTGGGCATAGATCTGTCAAGAAAGCGCGATGATGATGTTGCCGAGTGGTTATTCTCTATCGAAACTACTGCACGCGATTCCAATTGTAAGATCTCGGAACTTAAGCAAAAATACTATGATGCAGTAGAAAAACAAAACTTTCACGATGCAGACTGGATTTATCTTCTCAAAACTATACGGGATTTCACCCAAAGGGAGGCAGAAAAGTATAATTTAAAAATTGGAAATACGGCAGGCGATATGTTGCTTATCTTTGTCCTTGATAAAATAAAGGAAATAGAATTAAAATACAAAGATGAGCCATCATTAAGCAAGTCAGACCCTATGACGCTCTCAATGAGGTTTATGCTTGATAGTAACGATGACATATTGATGCTTCAAAAAATGCATATATATTTAAGAAAATATCCATTGACAGAGCAAAGTAAAAAATATCGAGATAATTGGCATCGTCAGGTAATGTCATTGATTAAAAATAGAATTTCTCAATATGATAATCTTAAAGGAAATTCTTCAATTTATAATATGGCTGTGAAAACAGAAATATTTAAGTTTATTCATGACGAAATGATAGAAAATGTTCCTCAGAATGTGTTAGATGAGTTCAATGACCATCTATTAAGTTTTCATGAAGAAATGGAAATTATTCAAAATAAAGCAATAGAGGCTTGTAAATTAAGTATGTAAAATAGATTAGTCTCAAAGATTCATGAAATAAGTTTTCAACTATGTTTTAGTAGATGACAAAAATTAATTTTTGTCGGTTATATGATTGATTTTTAATTA
>ERZ791865.33-NODE-33-length-232554-cov-14.002512_pt1 | contig 232554 bp, 182 predicted proteins | sample MGYA00509942_ERZ791865 | MGnify/ENA primary metagenome ERZ791865 (study PRJEB30046, sample SAMN00792098) | human gut metagenome | study: EMG produced TPA metagenomics assembly of the A metagenome-wide association study of gut microbiota in type 2...
AGACCGCTCTACAAGCCGAAATTCGATGTGTTCAAATTTTTGTCATGTACTTAAGGAATTTTTTTCAAATATAAGGAAATTTCCATAAACAGCGGCCTTGGCTATCGCCGCTCCGCGGCTTGTCGCGGTGGCTGGGGGAGGCTGTCGAACCCACAGCTATCGCAGTGGGATGAAGAGGTATCGCGCCTCACGGCGCTTGTCACGCGAAAACCGATCCATTCTTTGGCGGATGCCTCTATCATTATCTGACTGCTGACACTTAGCTAAGTTGATGGCATTGAGGCACTACGCTCGGACCAGGCGATTGAGGCGGTGTGGATTTCAGGGCTCAGGGGCGGCGGGCGAGGCGCGTCATCATGCGGTGACCGATGTGGCAGTAGAGGCATTTGCGCGTCTCGCAGTAGGCACGTCGCAGCTGTAGCAGGGCCTGGCTGTCGGCGGCGCTCCGGGCCGGCAGGCCGGCGCGCCGCGCGGTCATAACGGGTGAGTTCTCTTCGGAGGGCAGCTCTTCGAGCAGCGACGCGGCCTCTTCAATGGCGTCGTCGCAGCCGTGGATGACGGCGAAGGCCATCTTCACGGGAACCACTACATTGATGATGAGCGAGTCGAGCGTCGGGCGGCTTAGACTCATGGGAGCCGTTGACTCTGACGGGCTGCCGAAGCGGAAGCGGCGTTCCCAGTAGTCATGAAGGCCGATGTCGAAAAACTTGCGGGCCGAGGCTTCGCTGTCGATGGCACAGAGTCGCTCTGTCATGCCGCTGTTGTTGCGGCGGATTATCTCGGCCAGATAGGCTATGCGGCGGTAAGGCAGGTTGCCGGGACGTATGCGTCCGCGTTTCCAGTTGAGCGATTCCGGGGGCTGAAGGCCGAATTTCGTGGAGAGAAAACGGTGTTCCGAGGCAAGCTGTTCGGCGTAGGGGTCGGCTGTTTCGGCGAGGAATCCGGCTTGACCGAAGAGCAGTGCCTCAAGCTGCATTATATTGCCCGAGTGTTTCAGAAGAATTTTCAGCGGAAGGCTCAGGGCGAGGCGTTCCATCGGCTCGCTGTTGATGCCGAATCCGAGGGCGCGGGCGAGCGTGACGTAACAGACCGTGGCCCAGTCGCCGCCGAGGCGGTCGAGCAGCGATATTATGCGGTCGGATTTCGAGTAGAGGCGTTCGGCCAGCAGGGTTGTCATCCACTGGCTGATATTCAGCGATGACATCTCGGCGATGTCGCCGGCGCAGGGCATATCGCCGTCGATGCGGTTTATGAGGCGCGCCACGCTGTTGCGGAAGTCGGGGCTGCAGTGCATCTCGACCTGCGGGATTGTCTCGCCGTTGTGGCGCTTTATGTGGCAGTCACCGCGGTCGACGACGTGGAGGATCACCGAGTCGTAGGCGCTGTCGCCGTCATGGCCGTGGCGGTGCCAGTCGCTGGCGCTGACGTGCATCTCGACGTCGCCCGCCCACAGGCGGTCGCCGATTCTGATTTTGGCATTGAAGAAGTCGGGCCCCGAGCCGGTGTTGAGGCGTCCCGGATCTATGACGCGGAGCGGACGTCCGTCGTCGGTGACCATCTTCTCGGGTGGCCACAGCCGGTGTTGCCAGACATATTGCATCAGGGCTTCCATCGCAGGCGGAGGTTAAGGAGCTGTGACGAGCATCCATGCGGCATATTCGCTGAGAACCATCAGCAGCATGAGAATCCATGTCACGTATGGGCGCGTGGCGTAGCTTATCCACGCCAGAACGGCCGACAGGACAACGTAGAACGGGAAGATCCACAGCAGTGTGCGGCGTCCGGGGTCGGCGGGACAGTTGTCCAGCATTTCGGGAAAGGCGAACACCGGCAGCGACAGAAATATTATCAGCAGCGTGACCCACATCGGGACGCGGCGGCGTGGAGCGTTTAGCATTGGCGGAGGAATTGAGAGGATTAATGTTTCTTTTCGGCGCGGTAAGCTTCGACAACGCGGGCGATTCCCTCGCGCAGATCGACACGCGGGGCGAATCCCCAGTCGCTGACAGCCTCAGAGACGTCGCAGCGCCAGTTGCGCTGGCGCATTATCTTGAATTTGTCGCGGTTGAGTGTCGACGGCTTCATTGACAGTGCGCCCCATTTCTCGGCCACTACAGAGGCCATCTTCGCAGCCCAGAGCGGAAGCCTCACGGGGATGACGAAGCGGCGCCCGAGGGCGTCGGCCACGATGCGCCGGAATTCAGTCTGGGTGTAGCTTCGCGGCTCGCTGATGATATATTTGCGATGGATCGGCGCGCGTTCCAGGGCGTCGTAGACGGCGTTGACGAGGTCGTCGACATAGATGAAAGTCAGTTCCTGACGGCGGAAGCCGACGCCGAAGTCGAAATGGCTGTCTATAGCCTTGACCATCATCAGGTAGTCGCGCTCGTGGGGGCCGTAGACGCCGGTCGGTCGGAAGATTATCCAGGGCAGGTCGGGGCGGCTCTCGAGGAAGCTCTCGGCCTTGATTTTCGACAGGCCGTAGCGCGTGTTGGGGTCGGGCACAGTCGCGGCGCTGATAGGCGTGTAGCCTTTTTCGTCGCCGGGCCCGAGGGCGCTCAGACTGCTCATGTAGATCAGACGCGCGGGCTTCAGACCGGCCACGTCGAGGGCGTCGGCGAAACGCCGCAGATAGTCGAAGTTTATACGGTTGAAGTCGAGGAAATTGACGGCTTTCGTGGCGCCGAGGTTGTAGATTATATAGTCCCACGGGGCTGCCTCGCGCAGGGCGTCAGCCATTGCGGCTGTGTCGCCGTCGAAGTCGAGGGTGACGAATTTCAGGCGCGGATCGGCGAGATAGCGGCGAGAGGTCGAGGCGCGCACGCCGCAGGTGACGTCGTAGCCGCGCTCAAGGCCTGTCGAGGCTAAGAAACCGCCGATGAAACCGCCGGCTCCGACAATGAGAACACGCTTCTTGTCTGCCATGTCAGTAGAGTATTATAGGGTCGGCCACAGCTGTCGCCGGCGCTTCTTCGTGAGCTTCCGGGGCTGCGTCGATGTCGACTTCGATGCGTCTGACAACGGTGTCGCCGGCCAGACGTGAATATATGTCGAGGATCAGAGAGCCGTAGTCGGGATTCATTGCCCAGCGGTTGCTAAGCCCTTCCCACGTCGGAGCGCAGCCGCGGCTGACGAGGCTGAACCGCGGGTCGACGAGCTCTTCGTCGGCCGGAAGCGGCTCGGTTGTGCAGTAGGCATAAAGATGTTGCATCATTGCGGTCACGCCCTGTTCGATAGAGTCGAATGAGGCTCCTTTGAGGCCGCGGCGCGTTACGCTCATGCCGCAGTAGTTGTGTTGGTCGGGGCTGACCGACGTGCCGCCTCCGAAGCGGAACCATCCTGTCTCGAGGATGGCCTGGCAGAGGGCGATGTCGCCGCGTATGCCGTAGCGGTCGCCCACGGTGGCGAACGCCTCGGCGATAGCCGGGTCGAAATCGGGGTTATGACGGCTGACGAATTCGGCCATACGGGCTGCGTCGACAACGCGCTCGCCCATGATGGCGACCTCGGCGCGGACACCGAACCAGACCGTTAAAAGCATCAATATCGCAGCCAGCTTCTTCATCGCCTACAAAGATAGTGAAAGCAGACAGCAGTGCCAAATTTTTTTAATTTCACTCCGGCGCGGGCGCGACGAACTGGAAGGCGCCGAGCGAGGGAGCGGCCGTGGAACGGGCTACGCCGTAGAAGTCGCGGGCGGCGTCGGCGGGGGTGAGCGAGGGGTCGCCGGCCTCGGCGGCGGGAGAGTCGGGGGCGAGGCGATAGTCGAAGATATATTCCTCGCGCACTGTCAGGTAAAGCGGATCGAGGTTCCAGAGGCATTCGAGGAAGTTGTCGTCGTCGCTCCCTTCGCTCTTGAAGAGGCAGCGGCGCACGGTGACGGCCGAGCCTGTGAGGTCGGTGCCCGAGAAGTCGGAGCCGAGTCCGTAGAAGATGCAGTTGGTCATCTTTGCTGTCATCAGCGGTTCTGACGAGTCTTCAACGCGGGTGTCTTCGTTGTAGTGGTTCATCCAGACCGAGGGGAGCGCCGGAGCGGCGAAAAGGTAGTAGTTGGCCACAGTGACGTGGGCCATGTCGATCTGGCCTCCGGTCAGGAAGAGCGGCGCTACGGCGGCGTCGGAGATTTCCGAACCGACGATGCGGATGTTCGAGAAGTAGCTGTTGAGGGCGTAGCGGGCTGAGTTGCGCACGCGGCAGTTGATGATTTCGAGGCCCGGCGAGCCGTCGGGAGCTGCGGGAACCGAATCGGCGAGGACGCCGACGGTCATGTTCTTGATGACTGTGTGGCTCAGGCGTGAGCCGGCCGAGGTGCGTTTGAACTCGACGCCGCCCCACTGCGAGGCCATGAGGTCGAAGGGGATGTCGCCGACGACGTTGTCGAGGCGGTCGCCTCCCATCACTACGGGTGCTTCGGCGCTTCCGAGACTCATGAGGCGTCCGCGAACGATCATCGTGGCCTTGTCGTGGAAGAAGAGCTCGGCGCCCGGTTCGATGGTAAGTGTGGCCCCTTGTGCCACCACGAGCGAATCGAACACCTGCATCGGGCGTCCGGCGCGGAATGTTGTGTCGCGTTCGACGATGAGGCCGCGGCGCACGTCGATGTCACGGCCTGTCGCCTTGAGCACGACACTTCGCGTCACTCCCGAGGTCATGAAGTCGACATAGCACTGCGCGTTTATCGAGTCGCGGCCGTTGCCGCGGGCTACGGTGGCTTCGACGAAGACATAGATCGAGTCATTGGGGCGTATCTCGATGTTCGAGAACGATTCTCCGGCTGTGCCGTCGACATTGATGCGGAAAGTGCGGTCGTCGTTGTCGCGCAGACCGATCCGGTCGATGTTGATTACTTTCTTGTTGCGGTTATAGACCACGAACTTGAAGGTCGGCGTCGGCTGGTCGGAGAAGAAACAGCCGAGATCGAGGGTGTCGAGCGAGAACTGCGGCTGGTCGGATGCGCTCGTGCTGACCGAGTCTTCTATACACGAAGTAACGGCCAGCATCGCCAATATCGTAAAGAAAAGAGCTTTCAGGGATTTCATATTCCCCAATATAACGGCCTGCGGCCGGGCTTTATTGCCCTGCAAACGATGGTTTTTCAGCGGCTTTCGGCCCTGGCGATGGCGGAGCGCAGACTCTTCAGCTCGTTGCGGCGCCGGTCGATATCGGCTTCAGCGGCGAGGATATCGTCGGCGAGGTCGCGCTGTCCGCGGCCGTATAGAAGGCGTTTGTGGGCGAGAATTGTCATGGCGCTTTTGAGGTCTTTCTCGGCCGCAAGGTAGTCTTCCATCATGTCGCGGGCCTCGGCATTGTTGAAGTCGGTGAGGCAGGTGGCCACTGAGCCGTCGGGCAGAGCGAAGCGGAATTCATCGGTTTCGGCACGCGCGGGCATGAGGTCGCGGAGCACGGCAAGCCGTTCGCCGCGGTCGGCGGGGAATTCCACCGTCCGCATCATGGCGATGTCGGCGAGTCCTTCGGTGTCGGCCGGATAGTTGACGCGCATCTCCGAGGGGGCGAAGATATAGATCGTCACCTCTCCTTCGGCGGCGTTGCGGTTTGTGGCCCACCAACCGAGTCCCGCGGCTTCGTCGATGACCATCATGTAGTCGTCGGCGGGGGAGTTGTAGGGCATTCCGACATTTGTCGGCTGAAGAAATCCGTCGGCATTGCGCCGCGCCATGAAAATGTCGAGGCCGCCAAGCGACGCGGGGCCGTCGGCAGCGAAGTAGACCGTAACGCCGTCGGCCATGAGCATCGGCGCCGACAGGGCGCCCCCGATGCCGTCGCCGAAGATGTCGGCGCGGGTGAACAGGCGAGCTGGCGCTTCCCACGAGCCGTCGGCGAGGCGTACCGACTCCATCAAGGCGGGGTATTCGGCTTCCGAACTGTCATAACCGACCCATATCATATCGTCGCCGTTCTCGCTGACATATACAGGCTCTACGATCTCGAAGCTGTCGCCGCCGGCCACGACATCGGCCGTGGCGAGCCGGCCCGTAGAGGGGTGAAGCTTATAAGCTCTGAAGAAATCGTCGGCGGCCACGGTCATTGAGTCGAGAATCTCGAGCTGCTGGACGCGCGCGAGCATGTCGGAGGCGAGCGTGATGCGTTCGCGAAGCTGCTCGATGGCGTCTTCATTGCCTTTGCGTGCGGCCGGTTTCAGGCGGTCGAGGATTTCTGTGGCGCCGTCGAGGTCGAGTTGCGAGTAGGCGGCAAGGGCGTTGTCGAGCGACTGCGCTGCGGCACCGCCGTAGATTGCGGCGGCAGCCGCAGCAGCGATTATTCGGGCCGTGGATTTCATTGCTGAAGAGGTTTATTCAACCGTGACCGATTTGGCGAGGTTGCGCGGCATGTCTACGTTGCAACCCTTGTTGCGGGCGATATAATAGGCAAGAAGCTGCAGGGGGATTGAAACGATGATAGGTGTCAGACATTCGGCCACGGGCGGAATTTCGAGGCAGTAGTCGGCGATGTCGGCCATTTTGTCGTTCCCCTTGTTGATGATGGCGACAACCTGACCGCCGCGAGACTTAACCTGCTGGACATTGCTGACAACTTTCTCGTAGAGCGAGTCGGTCGGGGCGATTATTACGGTAGGCATGTCGTGGTCGATGAGGGCGATCGGGCCGTGTTTCATCTCGGCTGCGGGATAGCCTTCGGCATGGATATAGCTGATTTCCTTGAGCTTGAGGGCGCCCTCGAGGGCGGTGGGATAGTTGAAGCCGCGTCCGAGATAAATGAAGTTGTGGGCGTAGGTGAACATTCGCGACAGATCGCGAATCTGACCGTCGAGCTTAAGCACTTCCTTGACGACTTCGGGGATTCTCAGCAGTCCCTGGCAGACCTCGCGCACATGGGGCTGCGAGATAGTTCCGCGCAGCTGGCCGGCGCAGAGGGCAAGCAGGGTCAGTACTGTGACCTGGCCTGTGAATGCCTTTGTCGAGGCGACGCCGATTTCGGGGCCGACGTGGATGTAGGTTCCGCTGTGGGTCTCGCGCGGAATCGATGCGCCGACAACGTTGCAGATGCCGTAGACGAAAGCGCCTTTGCTGCGGGCGAGCTGTATGGCGGCTAAAGTATCGGCGGTCTCGCCGCTCTGGCTTATCGAGATTACGATGTCGCGGTCGGTGATGACGGGATTGGAGTAGCGGAATTCGCTGGCGTATTCGACTTCGACGGGAATGGCGCACATCTCCTGAATGAGGCGCTTTCCGATGAGGGCGGCGTGCCACGATGTTCCGCAGGCCACTATGACAACGCGGTTGGCGTTGAGGAATTTTTCTTTGTTCTCGACAACGCCGCTGAGAACCACGCGCTCGCCGTTGTCGACGATTCGGCCGCGCAGGCAGTCGCGCAGAGTTTCGGGCTGTTCGAAAATCTCTTTGAGCATGAAGGTCTCGTAGCCTCCTTTCTCAAGCTGCTCGACACTGAGGTTCAGGGTGTGAATGTCGAGATCGGGGTGGCTTCCGTCGTTGAGCTTGGTGATTTCCAAAGGCTTATCGCGGCGGATGAGGGCAACTTCGTCGTCGCCGAGGTAGATAACCTTGTCGGTGAGGCCCACGAAGGGGGTGGCGTCGCTGGCCAGGAAAAACTCGTTTTCGCCGATTCCGATAACCAGCGGAGAGCTTTTGCGGGCGCCGATAATCTGGTCGGGGTTGCCGGTCTCGATAACGGCGACGGCATAGGCTCCGACAACCTGTTGCAGGGCCTCGATGACGGCATCGCGCAGTGAACAGTTGTTGGTGTCGCGCACATATTGGATAAGCTGCACGAGAACCTCGGTGTCGGTCTCGCTCTTAAAAGTGTATCCGTGCTGCGACAGGGCTTCGCGCAGAATGTTGTAGTTCTCGATAGTGCCGTTGTGGACGATCGCTATTGATCCGTCGGAACTTACCTGAGGATGGGCGTTGATGTCGTTGGGAATGCCGTGGGTGGCCCAGCGGGTGTGGGCTATCCCTATCGAGCCTTCAGGCTTATGGTCGCCTACAAGGGCTTCAAGGTTGGCAACTTTGCCTTTGGTTTTGCATAGCTGTATTTGTCCCTGAACGTTCTCGATGGCAATGCCGCTGCTGTCGTAGCCGCGGTATTCGAGCCTGTGAAGTCCCTGTATAAGAATGTCGTAAGCCGGCTTATCGCCGAGGTAACCTACTATTCCGCACATATTTTAAAAGAAGGTTATAGTGTTTATATTCAACAAATTCAGATACGAAAGCCGACGGCTTGCATGGAATGTCTGAGACGTTTCATGGCAGTCGTCGATGTCGGTGGAAAGAAGTTTGCGGTGCAAATATCGTCATTATTTGTCAATCCGCCAACTATTGCCCCCGACGCTGGCGTTAAAAAGTTTAATTGAGACCGTTTATACTGGTTCTCTGAAAGCGCGCTTTTCTTGATTATTCAATGATCGACAGCCTTCTCGCCATTATATCGATCTTGTCATGATAAGCTTTCTGCAACGCCTTAGGCAGAAATGATTCGTTTATCAGTCCGTGCCATTTGGGGACGGATTTTGAGAATCGGTCAAACAGCTTTGCTATTGCGTTGTCTTTCATGCCATTTTCCAGCATGGCCTTCTCAAAGTCATTACGCCTGATGCGCTTTTTCTTCCCGTTGAGCGTCAGAGCCAGCTCTTCGTCATCTTCGGGCATCGCGAGGGCGGTTGACAAAAGATCATAGGCCGGAGCCAGCATGTAATTATCGGCGGGACGGTAGAGTGAGAAGTTTTTCAGATGCATATCGGCATTACCGGTAAGCCACGAGAATACGACCACTTCCCAGAAGTTGACGACATCAAGCAATGGGGCTGCCGAATGTTGACGAATAAGTTTTGCTATACGTTCGTAAGAACCCTTATATTTGTCTTCGGTGAGTCTTTCAGATAACTGGCACATATCTTCCATGGCAATCTTTCCGCCTTGTCTGGTGCGGTCAATGCGCCGGGTGATATAACAGAGTTCGCCATCGGCGAACCTTATCAGGGAATGGGGGACTGTCTTTATTCCCGTGGCTTCGGCCATATGCATTGTCAGATCTTCGTTCTCCGGAAGATTAGCGAAGCGGTCGGTCTGGGGTTTGAGTATATATTTTCCCCATAGGCCTACGATGGTGAAACGTTGCGTGTCGCCGGCTTTGCCGCGTGATACGTCGAGCGAGAGCTTTGCCTGCACACCTGTAACAGTCGTGCTTGCAGCAACGATCTCTCGCGCCAATTCCTTTATGTTGGCTCGGGTATATGGCAACACCGGCACTATTGCCGATTCAAATATTCTGCGGGCACATCCCTTGTGATAATCGATCTCACCGTCGGACAACGACTTATAGCAATGAAGGCATTTCATAATCATTGATCAGTTATTCGTTGAATTGAAATGTTGCCGATACAGTCCTTGCAACAGGCAAGCAGCAGTGAGAATCTGTCGCGGGCTGATATTTTCCAGTTCTGCTCCGCTATGTCGAGAAGCCATCCTTCCGGGATCAGTCCGTCAAAGAACGGGAACAGAATCTTGTCGCGATAGGGCTTCTCTGTCAGGGGTAGTGTAAGGCTTACCGGCAGAGCATTTTCTGATTTCAAGTAATCTGGCTCATAACGAAATTCATAGCCCATGTCGTCTTCGGTCAAAGTTCCGGCAAACATATCCTTCAAAAATACTTTTGCCTGTTTCATAGAAGGCTGAATTTAGAATTAGAAGTTTGGTATTGCGATTCTGAGGCTGACTGATTATCGGCTTTCAGTTCTCTTAGGTGACATTTCAGCGCCGAAGAGCGCTAAAACCTGATTAACTTTGTCAAGGCGCAGTGTTTCTTTGCCTTGTTCCAATTCACGCACGAAACGAAGACCTACGCCTGCTTTCTGAGACAGATCGATCTGCGTAAGTCCGTATAGCTTACGCATTTCTTTTACGTATTTTGCTAATTGAGTCATGGCGATATACCCGTATGGGTGCAAATATAGTGATTATATTCATTATTGCACCATAAAGGGTATAAAATTATTGAAATAATTTAGAATTACACCTTTTAGGGTGTAATTTAATAGGAGAGTATGCCGCTTCGGGCGCAGCCATAGAGGAAGAGTTGAGCGTCGGGGCCGAGATTGAAGATAAGGTCGAGTATGCTGAGGCCGGGGATGAAGCCGAGCTTGTCGGCGCGTACCTGCCAGTAGGGAAGCTGACATGGTTTAAGCGCCGTGGGGCGTTCGTTGAGCGAAGCGTCGCGTCGCGGCGCCTTTATGTCGAGAATGTCGCAGATGACGGCTTCGATACGGGCATCGAAGCCGACGGCGCTCCCGCCGGGAAAGTCGGCGTAGAGCGGCGCAAACCTGTCGGCATAGAATTCGAAGAAGGGGGTGCGGCCGTAGGCGCTTTCGAGCGCTGTGAAGTGGACGGCCCACCAGTTGCCATGGTCGCTGAGCGCGATGTCGGCCCAGCGGGCCGAGCGGCTCGAATCGGGTTTCGCTATCGGCACGGTGAGCTCAAGGCGTCCGCGCGTGTCGGCGATGGCCATGCGGTGGACGCTCTTGCGGCGTTTGTCGAAAGGAAGCCCTTCGGCCACAACAGCGTCGCCGGCGGCCGCTATGGCGGCATAGCGTTCTATGGAGCCGGCAAGTTCCGGCGCCAGAACAATCCGGCGCCGAGGCTCGAGAGGCCATGGCGCCGAGTTGCAGGGGTTGGTGTCAGATATTTTCGTCGACACTGAATTCGTCGTCGAGATCCGAGAAATCGTCGTCGAGCTCCGGCTCGACGTCTTCACCTTTATCGGCCGTTTTAGAGTTGTCTTTGCTTGGCTTGGCGGGTAAGGCTGCGCCTGATTGCTCGATGCCGTGGAGAGCTGCCATGATTTTCTGCTCGAGTTCGTCGGCGAGCTCGGGATTGTCGCGCAGAACGTCCTTCGCGGCGTCGCGTCCCTGGGCGAGCTTCGAGCCGTCGTAGCTGAACCACGATCCGCTCTTCTTGATTATGTCGAGCTGAACGCCTAAGTCGATGATTTCGCCCGTGCGCGAGATGCCCTCGCCGAACATTATGTCGAACTCGCAGCGCCGGAAGGGAGGAGCCACTTTGTTTTTGGTTACCTTGACTTTCGTCAGCTTACCGAGCATGGTGTCGTTCTTCTTGATGGCTGTCGAAGGGCGGATGTCGATGCGGACCGACGAGTAGAATTTCAGAGCGTTACCGCCTGTGGTGGTCTCGCTCGGGCCGAACATGACGCCGATTTTCTCGCGCAGCTGGTTGATGAAGATACAGGTCGTGTTGGTGCGCGAGATTGCGCCGGTCAGCTTTCGCATTGCCTGCGACATAAGCCTGGCCTGGACGCCGACATTCTTGTCGCCCATCTCGCCGTCGATTTCGCTCTTCGGAACCAGTGCGGCTACAGAGTCGACCACGAGGATGTCGATGGCGCTCGAACGTATGAGCTGCTCGGCGATTTCGAGAGCCTGTTCGCCGTTGTCGGGCTGCGATATGAGCAGGTTGTTGATGTCGACACCGAGTTTTTCGGCATAGAAACGGTCGAAAGCGTGTTCGGCGTCGATTATGGCGGCGACGCCGCCGGCTTTCTGGGCCTCGGCGATGGCGTGGATGGCCAGCGTTGTCTTACCCGACGATTCGGGGCCGTAGATTTCTATTATTCGGCCGCGCGGATAGCCGCCTACGCCCAGAGCGTAGTTGAGGCCGATAGAGCCTGTAGGGATAACCTCGACGTCTTCGATTTTCTCGTCGCCGAGTTTCATTATCGCACCCCGGCCGAAGTCTTTTTCGATTTTAGCCAGTGCGTTGTTGAGCGCTTCGAGTTTTGCCCGGCGCGGATCGTCGGATTTCGGAGCTGTGGTGGTTTTCTTTGCCATTGTTGCAGTTGTTTTGTCGGTTATTTGTTTCTGACGGCAAAGTTAATAAATTTTGCGTGCATTTTTGTTGCCCGCTGCCCGTAAAAAGAGTTAAATGCTCCCGGCGGTAAACAAACCGGATCCATGTAGCAAATAGGGGATATATGTTGAGGCAAAAAACTGTGATATGATAATTCAGGTTTTAATCTGCTTTCCATTCATGGTTGAACCATTGACGTTGCTTGAGCCAGTCTTTGACAGCTTTCTCGGAGTGATGGCGCAGTATGTCGAAGTCAAGGTCAAGTGGATATATTCGTCCGATATTATATGAGGCGGAAACATCATACATTCCGTGCCATCCGTTAGAAGGGAATTCTTTGGAGCCTCCATTGACCATGAACTGAAACTTTGGATTTCGGAGGTATTCACCGTCTAAGACGAATACTATGCTCCAGAAATAGCTGTCCATTGCGTGAATAGATGGCTCTCTGTCTCGAGTTACACGGTCACGTATACTTGTTTTACACTGAATACATCCGAAACAATATTTCTTGTCTCCGACAGTAGTAATCGCAAACAGATCAAAGATATTCCCCTTAATTTGTTCTTTAAGCCAGCTTATGTCTCTTGGCTCGTTTGCTATTTCATCAGCTTTTATGAGGGTGTTCAGGTCGCGCTGGAGTATGAATTGTATCGGTAAATCGCCCATAGCCATTGTAGCAAGCTCTTTTATCATCTCTTCAAAGGCGTGTCCGCTTGATTTTTTCCAGCTTTGATCTGCGCTTACAACATCTTGAATGATTCTTAAATCTGAAACACCTGATTTTCGATAGATGTGTGCTTCGTAAATTGAGTGCCATAACAGAGATATATGATTGGGGAATTTTTTCATCCCCTTTATTATTGACTGTTTGATGGCATACTTCTGAGCTGCGGTTTCTATATCATCACTCTTCTTTTCAGATATGTCTTTATTCTTGTTTTTTGATTTAAAAACAGAGATAAGTCTGTCTGATTCAAACCTATATAAATCTTGATAGGTCTGAACGCAATATTTTTTTATTTCTTCGTCGGTAATCATTTTTTGTCGGATTGTAAAATGTTGATGATATGTCTGCCCCAGGCATAAGCGAGCAAAGGGGGAACTGCATCTCCTATTTGTTCGTACTTGTCCTGCACAGTTCTGTCAATGTGAGGCACAAGGAATGGCCCATGGAAAATGTAGGAATCAGGGAAGGACTGTAGACGAGCACATTCACGCACTGTAAGAGCCCGATTCGAAGTCGGATGCACAAATTCATCAAGGCAATGGCTCGTGACAGTCGACGACGGCTCATTTAATTTTAACCTCACATTACGTTTAATGAACATTTTTTTTGGAAGAATGCGTGCACGTTGCAAATCGGCAATCTCGTCGGGTGAAAAACGTTCAAATAAATCTTTAAGGCCCTCTCCAGGCTTTAACATGGCAAAGCGGCTTATAGTGTGCTCCCGATGTTTCATCGGAGTATGTAACGACAGTTCTTTCTGGGGACTATTCCCTCTTTTCCAAAATGCATTGTTTTTCAGAAGCACGGTGTATTCGCTGTCTTCGTCGAGATATTCAGTCGGCGAGATTTTTGTATTTGGTAGAATATCGGGTAGCCCTGTAAATGCATCTTTGACTGTATTTATATGTTTTGCGGTTCGGACTGGCCCGGATAACCTGATGTTCCTGTCGCGTGAAGCCAGAATGAAATATCTGTTTCGCTTTTGAGGAACCCCGAATCGGGTTGCATCAAGAACGGTTTCTATGAAGTTCACATATCCGGCTTCCGCCAATTCCTTTTTCAAAATATCGACAATAAGGGTTTTGGAATTCTTCTGAGCCCTTTTCGATGTAATGCCCGGCACGTTCTCAAATAGAAGTAATTTTGCATTGCAGATTTTTGCAATTCTAATGCCTTCTCTGAAAAGAAACTGACGGTCGTCGTAGAAAGATCTTGAAGTATTTCCGGCAGTCGAGAAGGTTTCGCACGGCATTCCGGATGTGACGAGATCGACTCCTTCCGAGGGAATATAGGGTAAAATCTGTTCGGCGGTAACATTTCGGATGTCTGAATGTATGACATGAACTTCAGGATGGTTGGCGCTGTAGGTGTCGCAGCAACTTTTTATATACTCGATGGCTATTAGGGTCTGAAAGCCAGCAGCAGTAAGCCCTGTGCAGAGCCCACCGGGGCCTGCGAAGCAATCGATATGGGTTAATTTATGGTTGTCGGCCATAAGCAATAAAATATATCTATTGTAGGTTGAAATATCGTCGGGTTGTTTTCTTTCAGAAATTATCAAAGTTGGCGGACGGCTCAGCAAAGGATTCCTGAAACTTACGTCATAACAAACCACGATACAATGCAAAATTACAAAATTTAATTGGAACGGGATTGACGAAGTGTATTAATATTTATAGTTGTCAATTACAGAAAGTTAGTTGCAAGAAAAGATGATACATGAGTGTTAAAAGATGTCAATTGCTCGATGGGGCTACGGAAAAATAGAAGCGGCGGTAAACAAACCGGGGTTGGGGGATGTTATAACGACGAAAGCAAAAGTTACTTTTTCCATTGCAAGAAATGTGATAATGATTGGTTTATTATCTAAACGAGGAGACGCCGTGAGGCATCCCCTCGTTTGATTTTATGGCGGTCTTGCTTTCAGTCGGCCGTTTCTCGGCGCAGGATGGTGAAGTTGACACTTCCGTAGACGCGGTGGTCGGCAAAGCCGGGCAGCCCGGAGAAGTCGTAGGCACGCGAGTGTTCGATGACGAAGATTCCGCCGGGGCGCAGTATTCCGGCGTCGAGAACGAGTCGCGGAACCTCGGCGAAGCGCGGCAGGTCGTAGGGCGGATCGGCGAATATGAGGTCGAACGCCGGAGCCGGGGGGAGCGAGGCGAGGAATTTGAACACGTCGCCGCGGATTAGGCGCAGACGGTCGGAGCATCCGAGCTCACGTGCTACCCTGGCTATGAAAGTCGCCTGCACCGAGGCTTTCTCAATGGTTGTCACTGAGGCGGCGCCGCGCGACAGCAGCTCGAAGGTTATGGCGCCTGTGCCGCCGAAGAGGTCGAGGGCGTCGATTCCGTCGAAGTCGGTCAGGCCGCTCAGAACGTTGAAGAGGTTTTCGCGCGCCATGTCGGTTGTGGGGCGCGCGGTGATATTGCGCGGCACGTCGAAGCGCCGGCGTCCGTATTCGCCGCTGATTATTCGCATAAGGGGAGTATGACGAGTTCGAAAGGTGATTCCATAGCTTCGCGTCCGCCTGTGCGGAAAGCTTCGGAGGGGAACACCAGCGGCATGACCGAGGTCACGAACCGGCGCAGCTTTCCGGCAAGTTCTTCGCGCAAGGGGCCGTTGCCGCCGAGATATATGGCTGCGCTGTCGGCTGTGGCCTCGCGGCGCACGCATAGTATGTAGTAGAGAGCATCGTCGACCGATTGCCAGCGGAACGTGTTGGCCAGCAGGAGCCGCGAGCCGTCGATGGCGACAATGTCGAGCCGGCCGTCGGCAACGACGGCCATAATGCCCGGAGAGTTGGAGCGTCGCGAGGCGGCGGCGAAATAGCTGACCGGCGGGGTCAGGCGCGACGATATGCGCGGGTTGACGAATGTGCGGCGCAGGAATCCGAGAGTCTCGCGGTCGATGCCGCTTAGAATGGCGCCCCCGACGGCGGGGAGACTGTCGCAGAGGATTTCGCCGGTGAATCCCGGTGAGGCCGCCTCGACAAGAGCGCGGCGGCTGTCGTCGTCGAGCGCGAGGGCTTCGGCGGGAACGAACAGGCGCGGGTCGCCGTCGACGAGGATGTCGACGCGGCCGTAGTCGGCCAGCAGAAGAGGCGTGTCGTAGACAGCATCTTCGAGTGCCTTCAGCGCGATCGTCGACGAGGTGTCGAGCTCCAGCCGGCGGTGGATGAAGCTGTCGTCGCCCCCCGGCGACCAGGCGACCGCCTCAAGGGCATTGCCGTCGAGCATCATGGCCAGACGCCAGCGCGTGGCGTCGGCCATGAGCCGTCTGACAGCGAGAGAGGAATCTGTCGGAACCGTCATCAGCTGAGCCCGAAGGCCTCCTTGACTTTGTCGACATAGTCGAGCTTCTCCCAGGTGAAGAGTTCGACCTCCATGCTGATGTCGCCCGAATAATTCGAGTGGAAATTCTTGACTATCGTCTGCGGTTCGCGCCCTACGTGGCCGTAGGCGGCCGTCTCTTCGTAGATCGGGGCGCGAAGTTTCAGGCGCTCTTCGATCTGGCGCGGGCGCATCGGGAAGATGCCGGCCACGCGGCGCGAGATCTCGCCGTCGGTCATGTCGACGCGGGCCGTACCCTTGGTGTCGACATAGAGGCTCACCGGGTCGGCGACGCCGATGGCATAGGCAACCTGAACAAGAGCCTCGTCGGCAACGCCGGCGGCAACGAGATTCTTGGCAATATGGCGGGCGGCATAGGCGGCCGAACGGTCGACCTTGCTCGGGTCTTTGCCCGAGAACGCGCCTCCGCCGTGGGCTCCGCGCCCTCCGTAGGTGTCCACGATTATCTTGCGGCCCGTCAGTCCGGTGTCGCCGTGAGGGCCGCCGATGACGAACTTGCCCGTCGGGTTGACCTTAAGATCGATGTCGTCGCCGATGAGCGCTGCGACCTCAGGCGTCAGACGCGCCTTTACGCGCGGCAGCAGAACCCGGCGGACGTCGTCGGCTATGATGGCGTGCATACGTTCGTCGGCCTCGGCCTGCGTCATGGTGCCGGCCGGGCGAATGAAGTCGTCGTGTTGGGTCGACACCACGATAGTGGTCACTCTGACCGGCTTATGGTCGGGAGTATACTCGACCGTCACCTGGCTCTTGGCGTCGGGGCGCAGATAGGTGCGCCGCTCGCCGCGCGGGTCGATATAGGTCATCTCTGTGCCTTCGCGGCGTATGTCGGCCAGCTCGCGCAGAAGAATATGGCTCAGGTCGAGAGTCAGAGGCATGAAGTTGGCAGTCTCGTTGCAGGCATAGCCGAACATCATGCCCTGGTCGCCGGCGCCCTGCTCTTCGGCAGTCGCGCGGTCGACGCCGCGGCTGATGTCGCCGCTCTGCTCGTGGAGCGCGTTCAGCACTCCGCAGGCCTCGGCGTCGAACTTAAGCTCCGAGCGGTTGTAGCCGATTTTCGAGATAACGCGGCGCGTGACATCCATCAGGTCGATGTAGGCCGACGATTTCACCTCGCCGGCAACAACGACCTGCCCGGTGGTGACGAGCGTCTCGCAGGCAACGCGGCTCGACGGATCATAAGCCAGAAACTCGTCGAGAACAGCGTCGCTGATCTGATCGGCAACTTTGTCGGGGTGTCCTTCCGACACCGACTCCGACGTGAAAAGATAGTTTTCGGAATTCATTGGTTTAGCATTTTTTTTGTTTGACAAAAGGGAGTGGTTGCAAACATTCCAAATTTGTCCACTCCCGTGATTCGGGGCCACAAAGATAGTGAAAGGCTCCTGCAGTGCCAAATTTATTTGGCACTGCAGGAGCCAATTGTCGATTTAGATGAATGCAGTAATGTTGTTTCTATTTCGCCAATCATGATTGGCGAAATAGATGATGTAGAATCCGATGACCCCAAAACAGGGGCCCACTCTTCATAGAACATTCTCATATTTTTCAGGTTACTCTCCGAAAAACCTTTAAGCCCCGGCAGCTCCTTGCGGAGGCGCTCTGAGATTGTTCCGATGGCTCCAGTACCCCAAAAACCTTTGCGCGAATTAGCTGAAATATATCCACCTATACCGTAGTATAGGGACAGCATTTCACGATTCACTAACTTCGCCGCCTGATATTGGCTGCGAAGGATTGCTTCTTTATAGCCTGAACAGCGACATTGTAATCTGCCGTGCTTTGGCGAATAATTACTTCCTTTGCCATAATACCGGAAATTCAGTTTTATACTACAAAATTAGCATTTTATTACTTACCTCTTCAATTTCTATTATATTTTCATGCGGGGTTATTTTGAAGGACAGGAAATGGGGCTACAACGCGGCATGGACGCAAATGCTTGTCGACAATTGATTTTTAAATCTGATGAGCGCCGGAATGATATAGTTTCGGAATTTTGTTTTATATTTGCGGTAGCAGACCGCCTGAAGCCCCGGTCACGGGAGAGAGGGCGGGAGGCAAAAACATAATGAAAAGCGTTTATCCGCGCTGATTCTTGACGTTTCGAAATTCTCGCAAAATTTCTTATTCATGTCAAGGATTGAGCAACGGTAGATGCCCGTGGGTATGTAATATCAGCATTGGCCATAGCGCTGTCCTCTGTGATAGGCGTGAGGCCGAATGCTCTCGTTGCATATACAAGCGTAGGGCTTCTTCGTTGCCGTCCGACATGAATAGGGCAATGCGAGAAGCCTCGAAACGTAGGACGGTAATCGATACAGACTCCTACGCTTTCCTTTTGTAAACCAATCAAATAGCCAACGAGGGGATGACCGCGGCAACAGAAAAAAGTTATGTTTAGGAAACTATTTTTGGCGACACTAATTCTATTTTTACCAACAGTTGCTCTAACAGGGTGCGGAACCGACGAACCTGAAAATCCCTCGCAGGTGTCACCCGATAATCCGAATGCTCCTAATGAGCATAAAGAGAAGAAGGTGACCATAAAAGCAGATGGAACAACATCCGATGGCACATTTTTCCAAAGGATTGACGACGACACATTTATGCTGAATTATGTGAAATATTGCATTGTAGATGATCATGTGGAAGTATGCGGATACGATAAAGATGAGATTGAACATTCGCTAAACGGTCAGGTTGAGATATATTCAACAATTGAAATTGACAATAAAACATATTATGTCAAAGCAATTGGAGATTATGCATTTCAAAACTGCACTTCGTTAAATGAAATCAGTATTCCATATACTGTAACTTCGATAGGCTCTTATGCTTTTTTCAAATGCACATCATTAATCCGAGTAAATATTCCCATGGGAGTAACAGAAATAAAAATGTGTGCGTTTTATGAGTGTTCACTATTATCAAATATAGATATTCCAAAGAGCGTAAAGAAAATAGGAAGGCAGGCATTCGGTTATTGCTTTTCATTAGAAGAAATTAATATTCCGGGTTCGGTTAATATTATAGGCGATTTTGCTTTTGATAGTTGCACATCGATAAAGCGAGTTAATATCGAAGAAGGCGTTAAAAAAATAGAGAATAGATCTTTTTCCCTATGTTCTTCATTAAAAGAGATTAATATTCCAGGTTCAGTTAGTATAATAAATGAGGAAGCTTTTTTTGGTTGTCCTTCTTTAAGGCATGTTGACATTCCTGAAGGTGTGAAAGAAATTAGATATAGTGCCTTTTCAAATTGTAAAAATTTAATTTCAATTTCATTACCTTCAACGCTTGAACGTTTTAACTATGTGGATGAAAATATTTCATTTCCTTACAGGTCCAATATCAATGATTATTATTTTAAGTATATTTACATGAAAGGCCATAATCCTCCGGAGTTAGAGATCATTTCTGGAGCAATTAAGACTAGTTTTATGAATGCTGGAATACATATTTTTGTTCCTCAAGCTGCTATTCAAAAGTATGTTAATTCTATTTGGAGCAATATAAGGATTAAATGGGATGATAATAATGTGACTATAATTGGTGTAGATACCGAAACATTTGATTTCAAGGAATACCTTAAGAAACAGGGTGTTTATGAGTGATGTGAAATATTGTTTCGTGAGGCAGGAAGTTGGTCTTGATACGCCGATATGTCAGTATCTGGATCTTGACTATCTGTTGCGGTTGCTTACCACAAATAAATATTTCGTGAGGTGTAAAAACTGCTTCTCTGATAAAAACGAAAAACTTCCGCCTCTTAAGGATATGTTTCCCGTATATCCCGCCGACAAAAAGCCTGACAAATCCATATTGGAGCGAGATATGGCGGCTTTTGAGGATAAACTTGCATTATGTAAGATGCGAGGATATCTGCCCGCATCATGCTGGACACTCCGTAATAAAGAAAGCGATCTGATGTGGTCAGGTTATACCACAAAACTTGGTGCCTGTATCAGATCGACAGTCAGAAGATTCATAACGACAATAGATTATACCGGCTATAAGCTCATGTATGGTCGAATGTCATATAATGGGTATGGCTATTATCAGGACGAGCTCTTTTCAAAGGATCCGGCGTTTGCTGACGAAGAGGAGTTGCGCTTCTATTTCGTGCCGGAAGATTCATCAGAAATGCCCGAAGACAATGTGTATCTAAAAGCTGAGACGAAGGATTTGATAGATGAAATCATATTGTCTCCGCGCATAGAGCCTGTTGCGGCATCAGAATTACGCACTATGCTTTCGGAAAAATATGGCGTAAGAATTGCGCTGTCAAGGAATCGGATAGACGCCTGAATATCAGATGTAGATGAACTCGCGCAGTCGCGGAACGGTGTGCGGCCTGTGCCGCCGCGTTCCGCGATTGCGCACACTTCCGTGGCTTGTCGCAATCTCTGGGGGCTTCGGCCCGCAGTTGTCGCAAATGTTGTTTAGTAAGAAACAGGCTGTCGTTTGGTGTTGGTGTGGAGCTCCTAATTGCCGAACCGCGCCTCCTGTCTTCTTCAAAAATGCTTAGCTCATTTGTCGGGGGAGTCATAGGCTCAAATCTTATGTTCGTTCTGTTTTGCAGCACCGGCAATTGTAGTCAATCTATGATAATTTGCCATTTGCCGCCCTTATCCGGGCCGATACGCCGGAGGACGCCTTCCGCTTTAAGCTTAGAGAGATGCCGTTGGATGCCTTTGGCTGAGATGCCGATTTCTGCGGCGAGAGCTGTCGCACTTAGTTTTGGATTCCGGTGCAGAAGTTCGATTACTCTATCGCGTGTTTTCTTAGGTGTCAAGGAGGTGGAAGGTTCCGGGATTATCGGAGCTTCTTCACCGAGGGACAATTCGTAAATGGCGATGTCGTGCGACAGATGGGCACGCATCGTTTCAGTCATGAAGCTACGGAATATTGACAGATCCCCGTCTTCACGGGTAGCAACCAGAGCCTTTATGTATTCCTCCTTGTCATCGCTGAATATGCGCGAGGGGATAAGATCGTATTCAAATTGCAACCAGTTCATCAGCAACCGCGCCATTCGTCCGTTGCCGTCAGCCCACGGATGAATGGTTACGAGATTATAGTGTGCGTCAAAACTCATTTCATAGAGTTGTTGCATCGACATTGACCCTGCCATTCGCCGCGATGTGTTCAATGCGTCACAAAATTCTTTCAGTTTTTGAGGTATTTTGTTGAACGACATGTATGAACGTCCGCCGACACCGGCCGTTACGTTCAACAGGCGGAGATCACCATTCGCCGACGAGAAATCTCCCAGCGCGGTATGATATTCCGAACCGGTGTTTCTCATCGTCAAAGCCGACAATTCTTTCAATCGGTCGATTGTAATGTCGGTATGATCGCGCGCATACACAAGCGCCCGCTCGTATGCAGCCTTCAGGTCAAGGTTCATGTTCTGCTCGATAAGGCTCTTCCCTTTAAGGGCAATTCCGTTGTCAAACATTATCTGGTTCTCAAGCTCCGTAATAGTAGAGCCTTCAATCGCTGTGGAATGTGTGATTATGGAATACAGGTAAAACTTGTCATAGTCCAGTTGTCGGTCTATGCCAAGTTCCCGGTATCTTCCGACTAATTCTTCTAACGTGGTTTTCATACTACAAAATTAGCATTTTCTTACTACATCTTCTCATTTTCTACCTACATTATTTGTTGAAAGATACCTTTGAACTACAAATTGTCGGAAAAGCTAAGGTGATTGCCGAGATAAATATGGGCGGTTACCGGCGGACGCGGCCTTTCTTGGCGTAGTTTTTGAGGGCGGTAAGATTGTCTTCGAATCTGGCTTCGCGGTCTTCGACATATACTCTTACCCGGCTTTTATAGATGCGTGAGAAGGCTGAGGTAAACTCTGTGTCGGGTTCCGATTCGAGCTCTTTCACGAAAAGACTTTTCGAGGTGATCCCGAGCGGCGGCAGCTTGACAGGCTCTGCGCTTGGGGCTTGCCTGACGATGTCGACTCGTTGCTGCTGTATTCGCTTGTAGTCCGCCGCTTTTCCGGTAATGATGTCGGTTACTGCCGTGGCTACCGGACTGTTGATGGAGAACGGGGCGGCGAAGAGAAAGCAGAAAAGCGATGCTCCGAAAATCCATTTGCCGGAAAGCAGAGAGGCGAGCCTGTCGGCTGTGGCGCGATGCTTTCTGAGCAGGATGTTGACCCCATGGAAATATCCGATAATGACAAATATCAGCAGGCAGTTGGCCGTGCGGTCGACTATGGCCGAAGATATGCCGTAGGTGGGCGGTATATGGGCGAGGATGATAGTGATGAAAAACCAGACGAGATAGCGGCTGAAGCTTACGTCGTAGATCGGCGAGGATGCGAGCTTACGTCCGAAAAGCGGGATATATATTGTTGTGGCGAGCAGCAGAACCGGCCCCCAGAGAAATATCCAGCTGACGGTCTGGCCGATGCTGAATGTCAGCGCCCAGAGTTCGGCGTTAGCCCAGATGTGCTGGTTTGCCATTCTCGAGGCATTACCCGGTGCCAGAACGACCAGTAGGAGTGCTACGGCCGACAGCGTAAGAAGAAGCCAGTATTTTCTGTCGTGATAGGTGAAGGCGATATATCCGAGAGTGCCGACGGTGATGACGGCTGTGACTTCGTTACCGCCCGGCACGATCAGTGCAAGCGTGCAGGCTATGAAATAAGACGCTTTGCTGTCTGCAGCCGTTAAGGCCACCAGCATGATATAGAGAAGCGAAGGAATTGTGAAGGCTGTGCATGATGAGAACCAGTAGAACGCCTGCGAAACGCTTGGCATCAGAGCCAGGTAAGTAAGCAAAAATACACCCCCCAATCCTGCCGATTGACAGTGTGTTAGCTGCCTTCGGCAGCAGATTGCCGGCGAAAGCGTCATAACGATGGTCGTCAGCACTATGGTAACAGCTGAATAGATTCTGAAAAGAGGTATCGGATTGTCGCTGACGGCAAACGGATTCAGCGCAGAAATTAAGGTCGCGAAATATCGTCCGCTCCAATACAGATAGATGTCGCTTGAGACCTGAAAGACATTCTTTTGAATATGGCGCAAGCCAAACGTAAAATCATCGTTGACCGGATAGACGAACGTGCAAAGAATCAGAAACGGAATAATGGCAAGCAACGAAATGCCTGTCAGCATCTTCGCGCGCCGTTGCCGTGTCTTCATTCCGGGGTCCGTTATATGGGTCATTGTGTCAGGGTGTGTTGAACGATCTCGCTGCAAAATTACAGCTTTTGTCCGACATCTGAAAATACCCGGGAAGCCGCAATTTGATTGATCGCACTAATCAGGACGGGGGAGCTTTGGTAGCTTTGGTAGCTTTGGGAATGGGCAACCCAAAACCCCACAAGCTCCCATTATTCCCATTACTCTCTAAAGATTCTCGGGGATTTTTGTTAATTTTGTAGGCAGAATCTTCACACATACCTTTTTTACCATGTTCAGACAAAAAGACTTAGAACTCCTGCGCAGCAAAGGCATCGCCGTTGCGCAGGCCGAGGCGCAGATGAAGCGCTTCGCAACAGGATTTCCATATATGCCCATAGTCGGGGCCGCTACTCCGGGCCACGGTATAACGGTTCTCGGCGGCGACGGCGAGCGTGCCGCCATCGAGCGCTGGCAGCGCTACCTCTCGGAGGGGGGCGATGTCTATAAGTTTGTGCCGGCCAGCGGAGCAGCCTCGCGAATGTTCAAGGCCCTGTTCGAGTTTGTCAACGGCGACACCGACGAGGCTCAGGAGTCGACACCCGTAGGGCAGCTCATGGCCAACCTCGACGAGCTGCCTTTTATCGAAGACCTCCGCGAGGCCGTTCTGCGTATCTACGGAAGTCCGCTCGACGAGCTCGTTGCCGCCGGACGCACGCGCGACATCATCGCTGCCATAGTCAATCCCGAAGGCATGAACTACGGCCAGCTGCCTAAGGCTCTGCTGCGCTTCCACGCCTACGAGGGGGAGCCCTCGCGTACTCCGCTCGACGAACAGCTGACCGAGGGTGCCCAGACGGCGGCCAACGCCGCCGGAGAGGTCAAGCTCCATTTCACCGTGTCGGCCAACCACCGCCGTCTCTTCGAAGAGAAGCTCGCCGAGGCAGTTCCCGCCGCCGAGGCGCGCACGGGCCGCAAGTTCACGGTGACGCTCAGCGAGCAGAAGCCGTCGACCGACACCATCGCCGCCAATATCGACAACGACGAGCCGTTCCTCGAGAACGACAGCCTTTTCTTCCGTCCCGGCGGCCATGGCGCTCTTATCGAGAACCTGAACGACATTGACGCCGCAGTCGTCTTCATCAAGAATATCGACAACGTCGTTCCCGACCGCCACCGCGACGCAACGGTGAGATACAAACAGGTTATCGGCGGCTATATGATGCTTCTCCACGACGCTATCGCCCGCTTCATTGCCGCTATCGATGCCGGCGAGGATGTCACGGCCGAAGCTATAGAATTCATGCGCCACAGCCTCTCGACCGACGACAAGCGCTTCGACACGTTGAAGGGCACCGACCTCGTGCGCCTCGTGCGCTCCAAGCTCGACCGTCCGCTGCGTGTCTGCGGAATGGTTCGCAACGAGGGGGAGCCGGGCGGAGGCCCTTATATCACTGTCAACCCCGACGGCAGCAGCTCGCTCCAGATTCTTGAGAGCACGCAGATCGGCCCCGACTACAAGGACATGATGGCCGGTGCGACGCATTTCAATCCCGTCGACCTCGTCTGCTACATCAAGAATCCCGCCGGCGTTAAATATGACCTGACACGCTACGTTGATCCCGCCACGGGCTTCATCTCGCAGAAGTCGAGCCATGGCCGCGAGCTGCGCGCCATGGAGCTTCCCGGACTCTGGAACGGCGCCATGAGCGACTGGAACACCGCCTTCGTCGAGGTGCCCGTTGAGACCTTCAACCCCGTTAAGACCGTCAACGACCTTCTGCGCCCTGCCCACCGCAAATAGGTATACTGCGGGAGTAGAATATAGTCATATTACACGGAGATCGCACGACAAATGCGTTCTCCGTGTTTGCGGCTTTATGAGAGTTTGCTAACTTTGTGGCGTAAATGATAAATATTGGCAGACCAACACTGGACCAGAGAAGGAAACTCTCCGGACTCATCGACAATGAATCATCGTTCGTGCTTTCTGACGCCGACAAAAATATTCTGATCGATAAAGGTGTCGTTATGGAGCTTCGGGCAGGTGAAGCACTCATTGTCGACGGCGAGATAAATACAAACGTCTATATTGTTCTCGATGGCATTATGCGCAATTGGTTTTGGAACGGCGACATTGAGAAAACAGCTTTTTTCGGTACTGAGGGTACTCTTATTATATCGTGTCACGGTTTTGCGCTGGATCTCCCGTCTCCGAGCAGTTGGGAGGCATGTTGCAGCTCCCGGATCTTTATGCTTGATAAGGATGCTTTTATGTCGATGGTTAACACTTCGCACGATTTCGCGCGATGGTGCCTTATTAACGCCTATATGCAGCTGGCATTTATCAATAAAAAGAACAGTGTGATTCAGGGAAAGGCCTGCGACCGCTATGCCTCGCTGGTTAAAAACCGCCCGGAGATTATCAGAAATGTTCCACTTAAAATAATAGCATCATATCTTGGCATAACGCCACAGCATTTGTCTTATATCCGTCGAAAAATCAAAAAATAAAACGGGTATCTATGATATTAGGATGGTGAAAATTTGCTTCTCAGTCCGATTTATTAAGAATTCTTAAGTTAGGTTACACTTTGGGTAATTATTTTTGCGCTATGTCGGCAAGAGGATTGTAAGAGGTTCTATCCGCTTGCCCTTAACAACAGATTTCAGAACCTCTCAACAACTCATCAAAATTATGTCAGTTTATACCCGATTCATCCGTTTGATGAAAATCCCGCTCAAGTCACTGGCCGTGGTTGCTCTTCTGCTGTCGACCCTGTCGGTGTCGGCAGAGTATCTAATCGTGAATTTTAGGAATGGCACGACAACGAGTTTTGATCTCAATGATAGGCCCGATGTCACTTTCAGCGACTCCCGGATGACGATAAAATACGCTGAGTTCGAAGCCACCTATGAAGTTAAAGATGTCGATACATTTACTTTTGGAGATAAAAGGGATATGCTAAATCCCGTTCTTGGCGAAAATGAGACGCGTCTGGTATGTCGCGACCGCGACTATATCGAAATCAGAGGTCTCGATGAGGGCACTGTAGCAATGCTTTACTCAGTATCGGGACAGATGATCATGTCTGTATGTGTCGATGACGTCGGCATCGCAGCTTTTGATATCTCGTCGTTATCCGGCGGTGTCTATATACTGTCAACATCAACCGGTCAAACATTTAAAATCTCACGATAATGAAATATACAACACTATTGCGCCGTTTCACGATGGCAATTGTTTTTGTAGCCGTGACTTCAACAGTGAGTGCTCAGTCATTTACGGTTCATTTCAAAGACGGCACTATAAAAACCTACAACAACAGCGACGTAGAGAACATCTCGTTTAGCCCCGAATCCTACATCCCGCCTGTTGAAGACGATCCCGTTCTCTTCAGTGAACCGGCCAATACCTATATAGTTTCGCGTGCTGGTGAATATGCTTTTTATCCCGTTCGTCCGTCGGGACAGAAAATAGAAGGCCTGACAAAAGTCGACTGGATTTGGGCTCAGAAGCTTGAAGCGACTGATACAGAGCAAAAGCTCGTCTCCGATGTCTGCCTTGAAGATGATAAAGTTAAATTCACCGCAACAGGCAATAACGGCAATGCTGTTTTGGCGGGCTTCAATAACGAAGGAAAAATCCTTTGGGTTTGGTTGTTGTGGATGACCCCGGACCCGGAAGAGAAAGAATTTGAGGACGGAGTAATGTTTCTTGACCGTCTTATAGGAGCTACGAGCGCTGATCCCTCTGACGGTAAGCGCACATGGGGAGTCGTTGTCTATCAGTGGGGGCGCCCTGTGCCAATTTTTGGAGGGTTTGAAGATGAATATGCAGACAACGGCGAAACTTTCAATGAAGCTCGCAAATGGACTGTAATGAATCCGGAATACGGCCTTGAATGGAAAGTTGAAAAATCCAACGCTACTATTGAAGAGGCGATAGCCGCTCCAACAACCTTCTTTGCCGGATCGAACTCCAATTGGCTCGCAGAAGCCAACCAGAAGTTATGGGGCGCGGAAAAAGGAGATTATGATCCAAGTCCTGCCGGTTATAAGATTCCATCATCGACAGACTGGGGCGAATCATTTTTTGATTATTTAGACATATTTGAAGATGAGTCGGGCGCTGTCTATTCCTATAACGGCTTTGACTCTTACTTCCCCCATGGAAATCAGAACCGTCTCTATGACACCGGAGAGAATGTCATTGGTCTTCCGGGTTATATGAGTTGGAATGCCGAATATTTTCTCGACGATCCGGCAGGTTTTGCCAGCAATCCTAATTGCCCGTGGTCGCTTGAAGAACTTATTCAGATGGGGCTTGTCAGCTATTTTCCTTCCCGTCTGAATCTACAATTCCAGGACTCTGCATTCACCAAGACAACATGTTCTCCGGCCAACGCATCGTTTGCTCTTCCCATTCGCTGTGTGAAGATCAGAACGACATCAGAATAAAGAGTGTAGCGGGTATTGCAAAACATCATCCGTTAAAAGCAGGGTTGTGCTTTCGGGGTACACGACGGTTGTCACTAATTGCAACCAAAAGTGCCAAAAAAGCACATCCCTTCTCCTTGTCGTTATTCGGACAGGCGTCAGAGGCGGCGGGCGCCGTCGCTGATGACGACGTCGTAGATCTGCGGGGCGTGGCCGTAGCGGGCCGCGAACTCGCCGACGGCGGTGTCGACGAATTTGTCGCGTAGCTCTTTACGGACGAGGTTGATTGTGCAGCCGCCGAAGCCGCCACCCATTATGCGCGAGCCGGTGACGCCGCAGCGGCGCGCGAGGTCGTTGAGGAAGTCGAGCTCTTCGCAGCTGACCTCATAGTCGTCGCGCAGGCCGCGGTGGGTTTCGTACATCCGCTCGCCCACGGTCTCGTAGTCGCCGGCGTTGAGGGCGTCGCAGACGTCGAGAACGCGCTGTTTCTCGCCGATGACGTAGCGTGCGCGGCGGTAGTCTTCGTCGGAGATGTCGGCGCGGGCAGCGTCGAGCATTGCCATGTCGGCGTCGCGGAGGGTGTCGACGCCGAGGCGTGCGGCCACGCGCTCACACGACTGGCGCCGCTTGTTGTAAGGGGAGTCGGCGAGTTCGTGCTTGACGCGCGAGTCGACCAGAACGAGCTGATAGCCTTCGGGATTGAAGGGGAAGTATTCGAATTCTCCCGAGCGGCAGTCGAGGCGCATGAGGTTGCCTTTGCGGCCGAAGACCGATGCGAACTGGTCCATTATGCCGCAGTTGACGCCGCAGTAGTTGTGTTCGGTTGACTGGCCTATGCGGGCGAGCTCGTATTTCTCGATAGCGCCTCCGTTGAAGAGGTCGTTGAGGGCGAAGACGAAGCAGCTCTCGAGGGCGGCGCTCGAGCTCAGGCCCGCTCCGAGGGGCACGTTTCCGGCGAAGACGGCGTCGAAGCCTCTGACCGTTCCTCCGCGCTTGATTATCTCGCGGGCTACGCCGAAGATATAGCGCGCCCACTGCTGGGCCGGGGCGTCGGCTTCTTCGAGTCCGAAGCTTACGGCCTCGTCGATGTCGATCGAGAAGAGGTTCACGCGGTCGGTGGCGTTGGGGCGGATAGCCGCCATGAGCACTTTGTCGATGGCGCCCGGAAAGACGAATCCGCCGTTATAGTCGGTGTGTTCGCCGATAAGGTTGATGCGTCCGGCCGAAGCGTAGAGAGTGGCGTCGCCGCCGAATTTGTCGGCGAAGACTTTTTTGACTTTTTCCTGAAGTTCCATGGTGTGTAAACAGGTAAAGGAGTAATTATTTAGTTGTGAATCGGAATATTATCGTGCGGTGGTAGCGCTCTCCGGGACGCAGCAGCGTCGAGGGGAATGACGGATGGTTCGGGGCGTCGGGATAGTCCTGGCATTCGATGGCCACGGCGTCGTAGTCGCTGTAGTCGCCATGTTTCCCCTTGGGAGAGCCTGTCAGCCAGTTGCCGGTGTAGAGCTGAAGTGCAGGCTGGTCAGTCAGAATCTCGACGACACGTCCCGAACGGGTGGCTTCGAGTCGGGCGGCCGGCCGGACGGTTCCGTCGGCGCCGTCGATAGCCCAGCAGTGGTCATAGCCCTTGCCTATTCGCAGAGCCTCGAAATTGGCATGGATGTCGCGACCCAGGGGCTTCGGAGAGGTAAAGTCCATCGGTGTGCCGTCAACGTCAGCGAGCTCTCCCAGCGGAACCTGACTGTCGTCGGTCGGGAGCCAGCGGCTCGCGATGAGCTGCAGGATGTGGTCGAGAGCCGTTCCCGAGCCGTCGCCGTCGAGATTGAAATATGTGTGGTTGGTCAGATTGACCACTGTCGTAGCGTCGGTGGTTGCTTCGAGAGTGAGGGTCAGGCTGTTGTCGTCGTCCCAGCGGTAACGGGCGCTGACTTTCATGTTGCCTGGATAGCCCTCTTCGCCGTCGGGCGACGTGCGCTCGAAAACTACTGTGTCGCCGTCGGGCCGACCCTGCCAGTTGCGGTTATGGAAGCCGGTCGGGCCACCGTGGAGGGCGTTTGGGCCGCAGTTGACGGCGAGGCTGTAGCTCTTGCCGTCGATCGAGAAGCGGCCTCGGGCTATGCGGTTGGCGAAACGGCCCGGAATCTTTCCCGCCGCCGGCCCGTCGCTGATATAAGAGGCGGGGTCGGGATAGCCGAGGACAACGTCGGCGAGCCGTCCTTCGGAGTCAGGAACCATTATGGCTACGACGCCTGCCCCGAGGGTTGACAGCGTCACTGATGCGCCCGATGAGTTCGTTATTGTGAAGTATGTGACCGCGCCGGCAGGCGTGTCGTGTTTTGCGGTAGTTATCATGGTATAGTTTTTTGCGTTCAGAATGATATTCGGGCTGCGAGCGAGGCTGTGACGGCCCCGAGTGTGCCCGATGAAGCGGCGCCTGAGGCGAGGGTATAGCTGTAGTGGCTCAGCTCATAGCCGATTGCCGCCCGACATCCGAGGCGGTTGCTCAAAGCTACCGCAGCGCCCGCTTCGATGCGCCCGACAGCTGTTGTGGTGCCCGACGAGGCTATTGCCGGTGCATTGTCGAGGTTCAGACGACGGCGCACACCTCCCGCGAACGTGGCGTCGAAAGTCCAGAAACCGCGCTCGACAGTGTAGCTCGGGGCGAGCATTACGCCGAGGCTGTTCCGCGGGCCCTGAAGGACATCGTAGACCACAAGCTGTTCCGACAGCAGTTCGGCCGAAAGTCCCAGCCCGAACCCGCCGGCAACGCGGCGGCTGACGCCGAGCCGGGTCGAGAGAGTGGGGTGCAGCCTGACCGCGCCGCATCTGTTTGTGGCGAAATTGAGCCCTGTCGCAACCGATACCTGCCACGGCCCTGCGCCCGTAGTGTCGGAAATCCTGTTGAGCTGACGGCTGCCGAAGATGACATCGCCGAGCCAGTATCCGACCTGAGCCGACACTATTCCTATTCCGGCCCCGGCAACGACGTCGGCAGGGAAATGGCGGCTGTCGATGATGCGTTCGGCCGCAACTGCGGCAGCGAAAGAATAGGCGCCGACGGCATACCAGGGGGATAGTTCCGAAAGCTCTATGGCCGTGGCCGTAGCGCCCATGAAAGCCCATGCGGTGTGGCCCGAGGGGAAAGAGCGCCAGTCGCTGCCGTCGGGGCGTTGCGACGTCACGCTACGCTTGACAGCCTCGACCGAAGCGGCCATTATCAGAGCGCCGAAGCCCTGACTGACTGCCATGCGCCCCCATCCCGAGCGCGTCGGAGCGCCGCAGGCCTTCATGGCCCAGGGGAATACGAGCGGAACATACTGCGCCACGTCGGCCACGGCGTTGCTGCCGCGGCCGGGCTCGGCGAGGGTTGTGGAGCCGAACTGCGGTGCTACGGTGTGGGCTATCGCACCCTCGGCGATGGCAATAGCGCCCGCGGCAGCTATTGCCGTGGCCGGGCGGCCAACGACGGAGTCAGCCGGAGTCTGCGCGCTTGCGCTGAGAGCGAGCGCCAGCGCCGTCAGAAGTGCCACAATCTGTTTCATCCCGCAAATTTACGAAAAATCTTTGGAATAACCGAGAAAAGAGGTTGAAATGTCACTGAAATGGCTATCATTAAAGCGTTTACAGTGCCAAATGAAGCCAACCGCAAAAAACGGGAAACGCAAAGGAAAGCAGTTCTATGAAGCAGAACGGTTTTCAAATCGTTACCCGAAGCGGGACGCATTTTTAACGTTCCCTGCATTGATTGCGCCGTTCTGCGCCGATTTGCTTATCAAGGTCTAACTCGTTGAGTAATAACTTTGCAAACAAAAAAAACGAGTATGGCAAGAAGTACATTCAAAGTGCTGTTCTACGTGAACAGCAGCAAGGAGAGAAACGGTATTGTCCCCATCATGGGACGAGTGACAATCAACGGGACTATGGCGCAGTTCAGTTGCAAGCAGAGTGTTCCGAAAACGCTTTGGGACATCAAGGGCAACCGAGCCAAAGGCAAGAGCAAGGAGGCACGGGACATCAACCTCGCTTTGGACAACATTAAGGCGCAAATCATCAAGCATTACCAACGCCTGTCCGACCGTGAAGCGTTTGTAACTGCGGAAATGGTGCGCAATGCCTATCAGGGAATCGGAAGCGAGTACGAGACACTGCTCAAAGCGTTCGACCGTGAGAACGAGGTGTTCAAGAAGCGTGTCGGCAAGGACAGGGTAATGGCAACCTACCGTTCACGGGTGGTGGCAAGAAACCATGTGGCAGCGTTCATCAAGTCTTTCTACAGACGGACGGATATGTCCATGCTGGAGATTACGCCCGACTTCATCAAGGAGTTCGCTGCCTACCTCTCAACGGAAGCGGGACTGCACAACGGGACGATATGGGAAAAGTGCATGTGGCTGAAAGGTGTTGTCATGCGTGCGCACTTCAACGGACTGATACCGAGAAATCCGTTTGCCCAGTTCCACATCAGCCCGAATGTGAAGGAACGTGAGTACCTGACGGAAGACGAACTGAAAGCGTTGATGACGCACGAGTTCGGGGATGCAAAGCTGTCCTATATCCGTGATATTTTCGTTTTCGCCAGCTTCACCGCCCTCTCTTTCGTGGACATCAAGGAATTGACCAATGACAATATCGTGGAAGTGAACGGAGAGAAGTGGATATTATCGAAACGCCACAAGACAAAAGTGCCGTTTCAAGTGAAACTGCTGGATATACCCTTGCAGATAATAGAGCGTTACCGCTCCTTGCAAGAGGACAATCTTATTTTCCCCCATCTCAACTACTGGTCTATCTGCAAACCGCTGAAAAAGGTGATGAAAGAGTGCGGGATAACAAAGGACATCTCGTTTCATTGCGCCCGGCATGGGTTCGCGACGCTCGCCTTGAGTATGGGGATGCCGATTGAGAGCGTGAGCCGTGTTTTGGGACACACGAACATTGTCACGACCCAAATCTATGCAAAAATTACCACGCAGAAGTTGGACAACGACCTTACGATGCTCGGCAACAGGCTGAACCAATCGTTTAACAACGTATCAATGGCAGGACAATGAAAAGGAATATCATCGAAATCACTGAACACGGTACGGTAATTATACCAAGTGAAACGGTATGGATGAGCGAAGCGGAACTTGTCAGCCTGTTCGGGGTTATCGCTCCTACCGTCCGTACTGCAATCCGAGCCGTTTATAAAAGCGGAATACTGAAAGAGCATGAAGTACAGCGGTATATCCATCTGTCGGACAAATGTAGCATGGATGTTTACTGCCTTGAAATGGTTGTCGCTCTCGCTTTCCACATCCGTTCATACGGAGCGGAACGGGTACGCAATGCCATACTTGAAAGGTTGTACTTGCGAAAAGAGAAAACAAGCATCTTCTTTTCGCTGGGTGGTAGAATGGAAACAATTAAATATCAAGCATGAAGTGTATTGATATGACGACATGAAGTAATGAAACCGATGCGTATTCCCATTGCCGACAATTCATTTATACAAGTGTTTGAATAGGCGCATTGCCATTCATTCACATGAATGCGACAATCCCGAAGAGTCAGCCATCATAGTGTAGTGCTTCTTCGGGATTTCTTATGGTTATGGTCTCCGATATACTGCAAGTTTTTCATACCGTGTGTTTTTTGCACCGTTCTGCTGTGATTTGCGTATCAAGGTTTTAAGCGGCTCACTCTAACTTTGCATACGATTATTTATCAACCATTTAAGCGTATGAACAATGAGTAAATCAGACATCAGCAAGGAGGAGTTTATCCGGGTGGGTACGACCCTCTACAAGTTAGTGAACCAGCCCCGACTGAACGGCGGCTATGTGAAGAAACGCATCGTGTGGAACAACGAGACATTACGGCAGGACTATGGCAAGCACTATCTCGCCACCGTGCCGAAGTATGACGGTTTCTGCACGGTTCCCGACCATGTGAATTACCGTCCGATAGTGGAAAAGTTCCTGAACCTCTATGAATCAATAGACCACAAGCCGATGGAGGGTGACTTTCCCTCTATCCGTTCATTGGTAGAGCACATCTTCGGAGAGCAATACGAGTTTGGGATGGACTACCTGCAACTGCTATACCTGCGCCCCATTCAAAAGTTGCCTATCCTGCTGTTGGTGTCGGAAGAACGCAACACAGGCAAAAGCACGTTTCTGAACTTTCTGAAAGCCCTGTTTCAGAACAACGTGACATTCAACACCAACGAGGACTTCCGCAGCCAATTCAATTCCGATTGGGCAGGTAAGCTACTTATCGTGGTGGATGAAGTGTTGCTTAGCCGCAGGGAGGACAGCGAGCGGTTAAAGAACCTGAGTACCACATTATCCTACAAAGTGGAAGCTAAAGGAAAAGACCGTGATGAAATCAGTTTCTTCGCCAAGTTTGTGCTGTGTTCCAATAACGAGTACCTGCCTGTCATCATAGATGCAGGGGAAACACGTTATTGGGTGCGGAAGATAGACCGCTTGCAATCGGATGATACCGACTTCCTGCAAAAGCTGAAAACGGAAATACCTGCTTTCCTCTACCATTTGCAACACAGGCAGCTATCCACCGAGAAAGAGAGTCGTATGTGGTTTGCCCCGTCACTACTGCATACCGAAGCCTTGCAGAAGATTATCCGCAGCAACCGCAACCGATTGGAGATTGAGATGTGCGAACTTATACTTGACATCATGGCAAGTATGGGTATTGACACTTTCTCTTTTTGCTGCAATGACATTCTCACATTGTTGGCAAACTCGTATGTCAAAGCGGAGAAGCACCAAGTAAGAAAGGTATTGCAGGAGTGTTGGAAGCTCACGCCTGCACCGAACGGACTGACATACACCACCTACCAACTGAACTACAATCGGGAGTGTCGGTATGAGCCGATAAAGAGAGTGGGACGCTTCTATACCGTCACAAGGCAGCAACTCGAAACGCTGTAACTCCATTGTCTTTTTGTTGAATTGTTGAATATGGATATAATCCTACTGATAATAAACAATATACGCTCTCAATAAAATCTCAACAGACCAAAAGAGAAGTTGAGACGAAAAATCCGACCGATTGTTGGTTTCTATTTTGGCGAGTGGTTTGTTGAGCGTATGTTGAGTATCTATTTGTGTGGATATAAGCACATTGCATATATCATTCAACGAATCAACGATTTTCATTCACCATTAAAACCATAGGAAGATTATGACTACACAGGAAGCAAAGAAGATACATATCGCAGACTATCTGCAAAGTTTGGGCTACAACCCCGTCAAGCAGCAGGGCAAAAGCCTTTGGTACAAATCACCGTTCAGGGAGGAAACGGAAGCATCGTTCAAGGTGAACACCGAACTCAACCAATGGTACGACTTCGGAACAGGCAAGGGCGGCAACATCATCGCTTTGGCGCAGGAGCTTTACGGTTCGGACTATGTGCCTTACCTGCTTGGCAAGATAGCGGAACAAGCACCGCACGTCCGTCCCGTGTCTTTCTCTTTTCGCCAGCAGGCATCCGAACCGAGTTTCCAACATTTGGAAGTGAGAGAACTCACGCACCCTGCATTGCTCCGTTACTTGCAGGAGCGTGGAATAAACACCGCATTGGCGCAAGCGGAATGTAAGGAACTGCACTTCGTCCACAACGGTAAACCCTATTTCGCCATAGGGTTCCCGAATGTGGCTGGAGGATATGAGGTGCGCAACCGTTTCTTCAAAGGATGCATTGCCCCAAAGGACATCAGCCATATCCGACAGTCGGGAGAGCCGAGAGAGAAATGCCTCGTGTTCGAGGGAATGACGGACTATCTTTCATTCCTCACCTTGCGGATGAAGAACTGCCCGACCATGCCCAACCTTGACGGGCAGGATTACGTTATTCTCAATTCCGTTTCCAATGTATGCAAAGCCATAGACGTGCTGCACGGGTATGAGCGCATACACTGTCTGCTTGACAATGACGAGGCAGGGCGGAATGCGTATTGGGAACTGGCAGAAGAGTTTGCCGGACGTATCAGGGACTTCTCCCGAAACTACAACGGGTACAAAGACCTGAACGACTACCTATGCGGTAAGCCCTTGTCCCAATCGGCAGAACCGATGAAACAGGAGAGGCAAGTCCAATCCGCAAGGCGGATGATACAGCCACCGAAAAAGCGAGGGCTGAAGCTGTAGAAAGAGGATGCTTGCAGCGGCACGGATATTTGCCAACGGAAAATGCCGTAGCTTATTAGGGAATTTTCCGAGCCGCATTGCAAGCAACGCTGAAAATCCCCCAATAAGCCAAAGAGGTTGCACCTCTCTGGACACTCCCCAGCCAACGGCAGAAGCCGTATGGAAGTAAACCATCAACCATTGTTTCACAAGTTAAAAAGAAAGGATTATACATGGGTTATGCAGTATTACACATGGAAAAGACAAGCGGAACGGATACCGCCATGTCAGCGCATATCGAGCGCACCATCAAACCGAAGAATGCTGATGAGAGCAGGACGCACCTCAATCGGGAACTGATAAGGTTTCCTGATGGTGTGGAAAGCAGGACACAAGCCATACAGCACCGATTGGACACCGCAGGACTGACACGCAAAATCGGTAACAACCAAGTGAGGGCTATCCGTGTCCTGCTCACGGGAACACACGAGGATATGGAACGTATCACCAATGAGGGCAGGCTTGATGAATGGTGCAGCGACAATCTGAAATACCTTGCCGATACCTTCGGTAGAGAGAATATCGTGTCGGCAGTCCTGCACATGGACGAGCAGACACCGCATATACACGCCACCCTTGTACCGATAGTCAAGGGAGAGCGCAAGCGCAAGAAGAAAGAAGAACAGGTAAAGAAGCGATACCGCAAGAAGCCGACAGACACAGCCCGATTGTGTGCTGATGATATTATGACACGAGCCAAGCTCAAATCCTATCAGGACACTTACGCCCAAGCCATGAGCGGTTACGGATTGCAGCGTGGCATTGACGGTTCGGAAGCGAAGCATATCACCACACGGCAGTATTACCGTGATTTGATGCAGCAGACGGAGCAGTTACGAACAGACATAGGGCAACTTCAAGACCGCAAGGAAACGGCACAGGAAGAACTCAGGCGAGCCAAGAAAGAAGTGCAGACCGAGAAACTGAAAGGTGCAGCCACAACCGCAGCCACTAACATTGCCGAAAGTGTCGGTTCTCTTTTCGGGAGTAACAAGGTCAAGACATTAGAGAGGGAGAACACTACACTGCATCAAGTGGTCGCCACCCACGAGGAAACCATCGAAACACTGCAAAGTCAAATACAGACCATGCAGGCAGACCACAGCCGTCAATTGTTGGATATGCAGCAGAAACATATCAATGAATTGGGACAGACAGAAACAAGTCTTAAACGTGAGATTTCACGGCTTACGGTATTGTTGAACAAGACCGTGAAATGGTTTCCGCAAATAAAGGGTATGCTCAATCTCGAAAGGGTATGCCTTGCCGTAGGTTTCAGTCAAGAACAGACTGCAACATTGCTGACAGGCAAACCTGTTGATTACAGCGGTGAACTGTATTCGGAAGAACATAGGCGGAAATTCATGGCAAAGGATGTCAAAGCCAAAGTGTTCTCTGACAATGGTAGGCTTATCCTTACGATAGACTTGCGGCCTATCGGGGAATGGTTCAAGGAGCAGTTTGAGAAGTTGCAACAAAGAATACACCGACCTATATCGCCTCCAAGGAAAGATAGGGGAATGAAATTGTAGCCACATGGTTTCTTTTTCATTCAGGTTAAGCACTTTGTGTGTGGCAGTACAAGGTTTTCTGCGGAAAATGCTGTAATTTTGTAGGCGTTAGAATAATACAAGAAACGAATGAAAAAGTGGAAGAAAATAACAAGCACAATTATGTTGATGGCAGGTTTAATGCTATCATGTTTTCCTGTAGTATTCGCCCAAAACAAAAAATACAATCCATTTTATTATCCAGAGTTGAGCGAATATGCCGATAGCAACCGAATTGATTTCAGTTCCGAATATAGAAAATGGCTTATGCCAGACAGTTCCGAAAAGTTTGAGGATATTACCCTTGAATTACTAGACAGCGGTTATGTTTTTGAAAGGTCGTTGTTCAACTCGGAGCTGTTCATTTATGAGGATATAAATGGCAAGTCTCTCTACTTCAAGGAAACTTCATTCGATGGAGTACTTGGTGAAAAATATGCCCGTATAGAAATGTTCATCAATCCGGAAGTCGAACGCACAGACTCTCTTACATTCAAAGTAAAGGGCAAATCAAAAGTCAAAAAGAATGTATGTGACTTTACGGGAGAAATACATATTGAACATATATACAATATATGGGAACGGGCAGACGACCCGGGTAGTCCAGATTATTATGTTATGGTGTGTAACTATCTGTTCAAAGAAGATGAGACACAATATGGTACGGGATTTTTCAAAGGTACGTATGGCGTGTACTGCCATATAGACAAAGCCAACAAAAAGGTCTGTTTTGATATTGACTTGGGAGGAGGTGACGGTTACAATAACCGCAATTATGTTGGCACATGGCAAAGCTACAAGACCAAAGCAGAAAAGAAATGTATTTGGGGAGATTACCGCCTGCCATATACCTTTGATTTTGATATTGGCGATGGAGAGATGCGTGTCAATCCAAAATACAATAGTCCCGAATGGGAACAATGGCAATCGGAATCGTTCAACCCGGACGAAAAAGTCCGTTGGTGGGAAAATTCTCAAAAAGGAGGTAAGTGGAAAAGCAATGGCCGTAGAAATAACATCAAAGACAATGAAACTGACCAATAAAGAAATATCTGCACTACTTAACAAATCTGCGGAAGTGCGTTACAAATATTCCATCAAGCGGATTGCGGACGCAGACTGCTTGTGGACTATTTTCTCAAGTGATGGCAGTTATTGTCTGATTGCCAATAACGGATATCAAATGTTTCCTATATGGCCTTTCAAGGAATATGTGGAGATATATCTAGGTGGAAAAGCAGTAGGATATGACGTCGTTTCAATAGATTTGAATAAATTTGAAAATGAAGTGATTGACATTATTTACGGTAACAACTTTTCAATCGCTGTTTTCCCTGTATCGGATGATGACTCCGGGAAGATTGTAGATCTTGATACTTTTGTAAAAGATTTATCTGTTGAACTTGAGAACTACCGATAATGAGCCGCAATAAGATAGAAATCCAATCTAGGATCAATCGGTTGAAGCGGGCTGGTGATTTCAGTCACTTGCGGTCTTTTCTTCTGAAATTGCTATCGAATTACCCCGAAGAGTATTATTTTATGGCCGAACTGTCAAATGCCTGTTATCAGTTAAGGAAATATGATGAAGCACTTACTTATGCGCATGAAGCATATAAATTAGCCCCTGATGATTATTGGGTAAGATATATTTATGGCTGTGCTTTAACCGCAAAAGACAAGCTGGATGAAGCGGCTGAAATGTTTGATTCAATCATAGCCTGTAATGTTGCTTTTCTTGCTTATTATGAGCATGGTGAGGGAAAAAGATGGGCTGAATCTCTTTTGAATGACAGTAGGTATATGAGAGCCGCCATTTATCAGCAAGAAGGTAATAATCTTGAGGCACGAGATTTGTTCCAAACTCATAAGTCTATAAGAAGGCATGGGCTATATAGCGATTTTTCAATCAAGCAGGTTAATGGGCATCTGAGATGGTTGGATATGATTATCGGTGATACCGACAGGGATTATTCTATCTCAAAATATCGTCCGCAGTTCTATAATTCCGAAAGATGCTATATTCGGAATGAATGGACTTCAATCTTCGATATTGGCAAATCGTTTGCTGATGGCATCCTTACAGAAGAAGAGTATATCAAAATCGAGACAAAATATATTGCTACGGCTATTGAATTGGCAAGATTGGCAGGCTGCACATATCTTACGGTAAGTTACATTGAAGGTGATTCAACGGATATTGTTGATTCCGTCAATAGTCATAAGCTGAATCATGTCCTGATTGAAAACGCAAAGACAATAAGCCGAGGATTAAGAGTTTCACTAAATGACTGCCCGGACTTCCTTCGTCTATGTCTGCGTGAATGTTGTTGGGCGATATTCTCCAGTAAGACGCATAATTTTCTTGTCGAGTTTGGCTACGACTATTATATGCATATCCATACTGTCGTGCCAAAAAATCAAGTTGTTGAAATTGTAAACAGAAACGGATTGTATCTTCGCCCATGAAACGGACCGATAAACGATTTTGGATATAACCAGAGAAGTTAAGGAAATCATGTTGAGGATTTAATGTGTTATTGAAAGAAATGTATTACCTTTGTGGCACATACGAGATGCCAAGAAAGCATATCAAAGCAGAATACAGCAACAAGAACGGTTGGCAATTCGTTACCTCAAAATCTGGTAATCTTCCCAAAGTCCTTATTATAAAGGGATAAGGATTATATTCCAAAATTACTGAAACTTTTTGTTATAAGTCCCATAAGCTCTATAAGTCTTACAAGACGTGTAATATACTGCCTCCTTGTGGAGCTTCAGGCTATAAGCCGAAGAATTAACAAAAATAAAAAAGTTCCTATGTATACCTCGAAAAATTGACAAAGCTGCTTGTTTCGCGAGGTATAAATCGGTACTTTTGCAAATAAATCTTAGAACTTCCCCATGCTGACGGCCGGACAGCTAAAGATGGCGTCAATGATCATTATCGGCGCCGACAACCGCCTGATAGCGCGCACACTCAATATTTCGGCCGAGTCGGTGTGGAAGGGGCGTTACCGTCTGCGTCAGCGCCTCGGCCTCGACAACTCCGTCAAGCTCGAGGACTATCTCCGCGACTATGCCCGCAGCCACCGCTCGCGCCTGTGACGAGCGCTTTCAAGGATTTATAAATTCGATGTTAATGGCTTTCAGCGGATTTTTGTATTTTTGTAGGGCTGCCGGGATTATATTCCGGGCAGTCTTATAAATCTTATAATATTTATAAATCTTATAAAATCAAACTTTTATGAGCGGGTTTCTTAAGATCTCCGGCGACTACAGCAACTGGAATGTCTATCGAAAGGCTGTTGTTATCTGCGATGTCACCTAGATGTTTATAAACCGCGCTCTGCCTCATAACTCGCGAACTGTCGACCAGATGCGTCAGGCTGCCCGCTCGTGTAAACATAATATTGTCGAGGGTGTCAGTGACGGAACCGTTTCAGCCGAGATGTGTCTGAGGCTGCTTGGGGTAGCCCGCGGCTCTGCCAGAGAACTCTTAGAGGATTATGCAGATTTTCTGCGGCAGCGCGACTTTGAAATATGGAGCAAAGAGGATTCGCGTCGGCTGTCACACGCAGTTATTGCCTTAACAACGATGATCCCCGGGAGTTTACTGCAAAATGCCGCGAGCGCAGCGACGAGACAGTCGCAAACATAATGTTGACGCAGATCAGGCAGATCGACGCTATGCTTATCGCTGTGATGAGAAAGGTCGAGACGGAGTTTATCAATGAAGGAGGAATTAAAGAAGCAATGACGCGCGAGCGGCGCAAGTTCCGCGGCTTCTGACTCTTAGTTTAAATTGTTAAGTAAATGAAGATATTAGTTTCAGAAGAAATCGCCTCGCGCTGTCCGGAGTTTACCGGGGTTGCCCTCGAGGTCACTGTTGTCAACACTTCTTTCAGTGACGGGCTATGGAGAGAAATCCATGCTGCCGAGGCTGACTGCCGTAGCCGGCTCACCACAGAAACGGTCAAGGAGCTGCCGCCCGTGGCCGCGACCCGCGAGGCTTATCGCCGGTGCGGTAAGGATCCGAGCCGCTACCGCCCGTCGGCCGAGGCCTTGATGCGCCGTGTGCTGAAAAACGCTGACCTATATCAGATTTCTACCGTTGTAGATCTCATTAATCTGGCGTCGCTCGTCTATGGCTATTCGATAGGCGGTTTCGACGCCGGACTCATCGACGGCGATACGCTCACTCTCGGAATCGGGCGCGAAGGGGAGCCCTACGAGGGAATCGGCCGCGGCGCGCTCAATATAGCGGGGATGCCGGTTTATCGTGATGCTACCGGGGGCGTCGGCACTCCTACGAGCGATAATGAGCGGACTAAACTGAGCCTCGGCACTACGCATCTGCTTGTTATCGTCAACGGCTATGACGGCGACAGCGCCAACACACGAGCCTGCGCCGACTTTATCGCTGATCTGCTGCGACGCTACGCATCGGCGACTGATATCTGTCTTGTCAAATTTCCCTGATTATATAAGGATTATTTCAGGAGGGATTTCGAGCGGTCGAGGGCGGGCGTTTCGAGGGCGCCGAGGTCGAGGGCGGTGTGGAAGATCGCCTCGGTTGTGTGGCGCAGGTCTTTGCCGCGGCGGGCGGCGGCGACCTTGTCGGGGAAGAGGCGGGCGTATTCCGGCGAATACCATATCATGCAGGCCGGATAGTGGATCGCTTCGTTATCCGAGGCGTGGAGGAAGACGCCGTTCTCGCCGAGCCTTTCGCCATGGTCGGATATGAACAATACTACGGCATTGCGGCCGCGCAGCTCTGCGAACAATCCGGCGAGGAATTCGTCGGTGGCGATGATGGTGTTGTCGTAGGCGTTGATGATCTGTTCGGCCGTCGATGCGGCGATCTCCTTGTTCGAGATGTCGGGGCGGAAGCGGGTCTGGCGGTCGGTATAGTGTGATTTGTACCACCAGTGGGAGCCTATGGTATGGACAACGGCGAGTTTCGGGCTGCCGCTTTTCCCGAGCCAGCCGCCAATCATCGGCAGCAGGTCGGCGTCGAGCCATTTGTCGTAGGAATAGTCAGACTTGGCACCGTTGCAGTAGATCAGCGAGTCGCATTCGTGGGCGAAATATGCATAACTCTGGCTTATGCTCTGGTTGGCGAACCAGGCGGTGGAGTAGCCGGCTTTTTTGAAGAGGGTTACGAACGACTGGTTGTTGTATGGCGCCACCGGGTCGGCGGGGTCGGCTTTTGTCATTAAGACCGGCACACTCGCTGAGGTGAAAGTGGCCTCGGAGTAGACTTCCGGGAAAGAGATGAGAGCGGTGTCGAGGCTCAGGAGGGGCATAGTGTTGCGCGCGTAGCCGTTCTGTGGCAGGTGGTCGGCGCGAAGCGACTCGCCGATGACGAAGATAACATCGGGCGGAGTCGATGCGGGCACGACTGGAGTGTTAGTGTAGGTGTCGCGGTTTTCTTCTATGGCGCGGCGATTGTTAAGATAGTCGTTGAAGGCGTAGTAGATTGAGAAAGGCAGGCGAGACTGAACGGAAGCGCCTATCCGCGGGATGAAGGCCTGTGAACAGATTATGGCGAAGCCAAGGGCGAAAGCCGTGAGGCTCGTGCGCCGCGAGGCTCTGACACGGGTCCAGCGGTAGAAGGCTATTGCCGCCGAAACCACGGCCGACAGAGCGATTACGGCGATGAGGAAGGGGCTGATGACAGTCATCCACATTGTGGCATCGTTGACGAGGGCTACCTCGATGCTCGCGGCTGTAAGAGAAATGCCGATGGTCAGAGAGTAGTAGCACATCACCGAGCTGAAGACCGCCAGCAGCGGGAAGCCGAAGGCAAAGAGGATGCGGCTCGAACATAGCAGCATAAGCACGCCCGAGGCGCAGACCGCCGACACGAGCCACTTCACGACGGCGAGAATGAAGCTGTGGACGTTCGACACCGGCACGGAATGGAATTCTATGGCGACCACTGTCAGGCAATACAGCATACTGACAGCCGCCCAGAAGACGAACAGCGGCATCTTTTTATCGAGGAATCGTTTGAGCATCAGAATTATAAGGCTTATGGGGCCTATATGGTCTATAGTTATTTTTTCAGCAGAGATTTCGAGCGGTCGAGAGCAGGCGTCTCGATGGCGCCGAGGTCGAGGGCAGAGTGGAAGAGCGCCTCGGTTGTGTGGCGCAGGTCTTTGCCGCGACGGGCGGCGCCGACCTTGTCGGGGAAGAGGCGGGCGTATTCCGGCGAATACCATATCATGCAGGCTGGATTGTGGGTAACGTCGTTGGTGGTAGCGTGGAGGTAGTTGCCGTTTTCGCCCATACCCTCGCCATGGTCGGCGCAGTAGAGCACAACGGCATTCCGGCCGCGCAGCAGGCTGAACAGACCGGCGAGGAACTCGTCGGTGGCAACGATAGAGTTGTCGTAGGAGTTGACGATCTGCTCGTGGGTCAGCGTGGCAAACTCTTTGTTTGTCATGTCGGGGCGGAAGCGGGCGTGGCGGTCGGTGTAATGAGAGTTATACCACCAGTGGGAGCCTATGGTATGGACGACGGCGAGTTTTGGCTTGCCGGAGTTGCCGAGCCAGCTGCTGATAAGCGGCAGCAGGTCGGCGTCGAGCCATTTTCCGTAGGAATACATCGATTTGGCGGCGTTTCCCTTGCAGCGTATCAGCGAGTCGCATTCATGGGCATAATATGCGAAGGTTTCTGTAGGGCTCTGATTGGCAAACCAGGCTGTCGTGTATCCGGCGTTTTTGAAGAGTGTTATGAAAGATTGGTCATGGAAAGAGGCTTCGTCGGACGTCAGATTGAGGCGCGTCAGCAGATGGGGAACGCTGGCGAAGGTTATGTTGAACTCTGAATATATGTCGGGAAACGCGATGAGAGCTGTGTCGCGGCTCAGAAGAGGCATGGTGTTGCGCGCATAGCCGTTCTGTGGCAGATGATCGGCCCGCAGCGATTCGCCGACGACGAAGATGACGTCGGGCGGAGTAGCCGACGCAGTGGCGGGAGTGTTGACGTAGGTGTCGCGGCCGTCATTGATTCTTTTCAGGTTGCTGAGATATTCAGCCGTTGCCGAGTAGATGGAGTAGGGAAGCCGGGCGGCTACCGGAGCCCAGACGCCGGGGAGGATGAACCCCGGGAGGCAGGTTATGGCCACGCCGACGGTGAGGGCCGTGACGGCAGTGCGGGCCGAGGCCCTGACGCGCGTCCAGCGAAAAAGGGCTATCATGGCCGACAGCAGTCCGACTGCGGCGATTATGGCCACGAGCGGCGCGCTGAGCATCCCCATCATTCCGCTGCCGGTCATGGTTGTCTCTATCCAGTCGCCGGTCAGGTTCACGCCGAGGGTGAGGTGGAAATACGCCATGGTGGCGCTGACGACCGCCAGCAGCGGGAAGCAGACCGCGAAGAGGATGCGGCTCGAACAGAGAACCATCATGACGCCCGAGGCGCACACCGAAACCGTCAGCCATTGCAGGAAAGCCAGCGCGAAACTGTGGAAGTCCGAAACCGGAACGGAGTGGAACTCTATAGTGACCACTGTCAGGCAATACAGCAGGCTCACAGCCGCCCAGAAGGCGAACAGCGGCATCGGCCTGTCGGTTATTCGTTTTATCATCGGGGGCAGAATAGAAATTTCCCGGCAAAATTACAAAAAAATAGGCGCCGGCTAAACCGGCAACCGATTCAAAATTTTTACCGTCACTTCAGCAAAGATATATTTTATAGATTTGCGGTTATGGATAAACATCAGAAAATCTCATCGTTTGTCAATGACGTCCGTCATATATAGTCAATTTTATATAGATTATCCTGACGGTAAGATTTTGCACACGTGTGTGCAAAATCTTACTTGGTCGCATATCAGAGCTTTACTTCGCGTTGATAATCCCGAGGCGCGGAGTTGGTATATGAAAGAGGCGTCGGAGCAAATGTGGTCGGTCAGGAAGATTTGCTGCGTGAGATTGACCGACAAAAAGAGTTCTATCTCTTGCAAAAGAAAAAAAGAAGGGGGCTGTTGCAGGACTCAAGTTTTACATGATTTTCACCCTGAATGTAGCCAAAGGCACGCACCCACTCTTTGTCGGAAACATCGGTTCTGATATGTCAGGGAGTTTTGCAACCTCCCCATGATATTTCTAAACTATCGTCAGGCTCGAGGTGTTTTAATAAATATTAAACGTTTCGCTGTCATGAAAATCGTAACGGGAAAAGCGCCTATGTCGCTGTTCACCCTTGTGGCTATACTGTCGCTGTCGCTCGTGGTCAATCTGCCCGGGCTGGCGATATCGCCGATGCTCGGCTCTCTTTCGAAGATTTTTCCCGGCACAGGCTCGCTCGAGCAGCAGTTGCTGACGATGTTGCCCAATCTGCTGATCATACCGTGTCTGCTTCTGTCGGGATGGCTCGCGCGCCGCAAACATAAGATTAACTATGTCGTTGCGTCGCTGGCGCTGTTCACGGCCTGCGGAGTAGGGTATATGTTCGCCGCTACGATGGCTCAGCTGATCGTGATAAGCTGTCTGCTCGGCATTGCAGCCGGCATTCTCATACCATTCTCGACCGGATTGCTGGCCGACACGTTCGCCGGCCGTTACCGTATGCGACAGATGGGCCTGCAGTCGGGTATCTCGAACCTGTCGGTAGTCGTGGCGACTTTTGCCGTCGGCTTCCTGTCGCGCGGCGGCAACTGGCATCTCCCCTTCATAGTCTATCTGATGCCGATTATCCCTCTCGCTCTGTCGGCGGGGCTGCGCGGCATCCCGGCCGCCGACTATGCAGTTCCGGCCGCTCCGGCGGCCACACCGGCGCCCCACGGCAGCATAATAGTTCCCCGGATGCTCGGAATAGCGGCCGCATATTTCTTCACGACCTACGCGACGGTCATCATAACCTATTTCTGCCCGTTCCTTATCGAGAAGGAGCACTGGTCGTCGGAAATCACCGGCACCGTCACTTCGATTTATTTCCTCTTCATATTTCTGCCGGGCTTCATTCTGCCTCAGATTCTGAAAGCGACGCGCGGCATGACCATCGTAGCCGCCGCGGTAATGATAACGGCCGGACTCGCGCTGTTCTCGTTTGTCCACGCCGAATGGGCCATGATGGCCGGCGCTGCCCTCATGGGGGCGGGCTACGGCATACATCAGCCTATAATCTACAATAAAGCTCCTGAGGCTGTCACCGATCCGTCGATGAACACAATGAGCCTCTCGTTGGTGCTCGTGGCCAACTATGGCGCCATATCGGCGGCCCCGCTGATTGTCGACTCTTTGCGGAGTCTGCTCGGGGCGGGCAGTGTCACGGGATTCGCCTTCCTGCTGAATTTCGCCATGTCGATTGTGTTTCTCGCCATCGCTATTCTGCGCCGGAAGCACTTCTCGTTCAGCTGCTGAAAGCTGTCGGGGGTCTTCCCGCGCGATTTTTCGATAGAATCGCAATAGATTCGCCGCTCTTTCAGCCCCGGGCAGGTCGCATGAATCGCGGTTTTTATTTAAATTTGCGTGCAAAACCGTCACAGTCGGCTTATGCGCTTTATACAGCTATTGATTTTATCGACAATTCTCCTGTCGGCGACATTCACGGGATGTCGTCGCCCGCGCCACGATTCTGTTCCCGTAGTCGAGTATGAAGACAGCCTGACTCGTCAGGCGTGGTCGATGCTCGATACCGGCGCGCCCTTCGAAGAGGCCTTTGCGGTTCAGAAAGAGGCTGTCAGACTCGTCCGCGAAGGAAAGAGCCGCGAGAATCCGGTTGCCGCGCCCGAACAGATGGCCTATTTCCTCTTTTCGGAAGGGCGTCTCGGAGAGCGTGGTCATGCTCTTCGGCGATCTGAGCCAGTTCTATGAACGGCTCGGAATGAAGAGAAAAGCCATCGGATACAGCGACTCCGCCATGTCGGCAAGCCGTCGGCTCAGCGGTATGCTCATGCCGGATCTCTGGCGGTTCCGCACGCAGATATTCGCCAACAGCAGCCGCCCCGGCGAAGCATTCTGATACTGTCGCTCAACCCTTCGGCCGATTCATTAGCGCTCGCCGCGTCTCTTCTCGCCCATGGCAGTCAGATTTACGGCGACCGCGATTTCACCGCTTATCTGGGGCCTCTGGGCTATACTCTCTGGCGGCAGGGGCGCAGGCAGGAAGGCGAGATGATGGAAACGGTTGTCGGACGGCTGCGCGACAGCGGCGACCTCGACGAGCGCAATTCCGAGCTTGAGCGCATGGAAGCCATCAGAAACGAGATGTCGGGCAGCATTGACGCCGACATTCTCCATTGTCCGCAGGGACTTGAAAATAATCTCGGGCCGTTCAGGAGAACCTTTCTTGCCGTATATCCGCGTTTTGTCGACGACTTGCGCCGCGATTACCCTTCGCTTACCGACACCGATATGGTATTCTGTATGCTGATCTTCCTCCAACACAGCACTCAGGAAATATCTGCCAGCCTGAACATTTCGCGCGCGAGCGTCAACAGTGCCCGCTACCGGCTGCGCTCCAAGCTTAGCCTCGCTAAAGAAGAGAACCTCGACAAATTTCTCCAGTCCCGCCAGGGATAACCCGGCCCCCCGAAAGAAAGTTGTATGAGGAAACTTCCTGACACAAAAAAGGAGCCACACGAGGTAGCTCCTTTTGCTTTTTGCGGAAAGACAGGGGGCGTAGCCAAACTGTCTAAATGTGACTTTATCAAATAGTTAGAGCTGACAAAATTTTAATAGTGCCGTTTTAGTGCCAAAGTCCATGACCTTGTTTTCGGCTTTGAAAATCGGTCTCTACAGATTCTCCAATCACTAATGCAAAATTAGTCATCTTATCCCGGCTACGCAAGTCCGAGAGCCGATTTAGTAATTCCTGACAATCTGATTGACATTTCTTAAATACTACTCGTAGGGATATATTTCTCAATATCGACAGATGGTAGCTTGCTGCCTTTGGAGATGACCTCCGCTGTAAAGGCGACTACGTCTTCTTTTGTCATTTTCTTCCTGATGAAAGCATAGTAAAGAAAATCAACAGTAGTCAGATATGTTATCTGATGATTGGCACAATACTCCTTTATGTCCTTTAGATTGCTGCTGCCGAGCACGTCCTTATTGTCGCGGCAATACACCATGCAGGCACTTTCCCCCTTGCCTAAAAGTAATGTGTTACGCAGCCGTGCATATTCAAACCGAGATTCTCCTTTCGGGTCAAACTTGACATTTACAATGCGTGAGGCAAAGAATTGGAGAGTGTTATCAATCTGGGTTTTCGTCAGCCTGTTTACCGTTACTTCATCATATACCACATCAAGTATCAGATACTGATATTCCGGGAATATGTCAAGAAGAAGACTGAATTGCCCGGCCTTGACAAAATGGATAATCACATCGGCATCAAGCACGATTTTAGTCTTCGTTGTCATCTATGCCGATTTTGTGTAACAGTTCCATGTAGTGCCCTTCGGAAATTTTCTCCCCGTCGAAAAGCCTGCGGGCTTTCTCTCCGAAATCTCCAATCACAAGATTTTCATTGCCCGACTCATACAAAGCCGTGTCATAGCCATACTCTCTTGCTGTTTTCTTCACCGGGTATTCCTTGAATGTGTCGCGCTCGACACGGTCTATCAGTTTCAGATCATACAGGCGGTTGAGAACTGCTGAGAAGGAGACGGAAAAATAATGTCCTATGCGCAATACAGATGCCAACGACACGCGACCTGCCATAAGTTCATTGTCCGGTATCATCTGTCTCACTCCGTCCGCCGGCATAAGAAACATAAGGGCGAATGCGTCGGCGCATTGCTCAACATCGCTTTTCTTACCCTCAGCCATACAGTTGTGTGGCATGGGATTCGGGTCGATAAAAAGATGATAGAGTTCATGAGCTATGGTGAAATGCTGCCGGCATTTAGGATGGTTTGAATTAACAAGCATAAACCGCCTGTCGCCGTTTTTTAAGCTCATACCCGAAAAGTTATCGGACAATGGACGGTATATGGTCAGCACGTTCAGCTTCAGCAGCAGACTTTTGAGATTGACCGCCTCACTGTCGCTCAATCCAGTCATCTGACGAAATTTAGAGACCTGACTTTCCACAAGATTCAATAATGACGCTTTCATTTTGCTTCTATTGCCTCCATTTTAAGGTAAGATTTTACAATGTCCTTGAAACGCATAATCTCGCCCGCATCCTCCGGGGCAATTCCGTCGATGCGGAACGCGGATGCAAGAATCATGGCGTCCACATTCTCGTTGTCTTCAAACAATACCATCATATCGCATCCGAAGAAATCGCTTGCTTTCTCAATGACATCGTAAGGCATCTCTCTGTCGCCTGATTCATAATTGCTATAAGCCGAGCGTGTGATGCCAAGCGCGTGCGCTACCTCATCCTGAGTGTAACGTGCAATTTCTCTTAATTTCTTTAGATTACGAGAGATATTTTTGTCCATTGGGATTTGTTTTGTGTGGCAAAATTACTATTTCTTTGCAATATTACAATGGTTTGCCACGAAAAAAAAGTTGTATGAGGAAACTTCCTGACACAAAAAAGGAGCCACACGAGGTAGCTCCTTTTGCTTTTTGCGGAAAGACAGGGATTCTTGCTGCGCAAGCGCTTCGCGGTGACGAACCCTCGGGTTCCCCTCTGTCTGTCGTAAAAACAAAAAGGAGCCACACGAGGTAGCTCCTTTTGTTTTTGCGGAAAGACAGGGATTCGAACCCTGGGTACCCGAAAGGGTACAACGGTTTTCGAGACCGTCCCGTTCGACCGCTCCGGCATCTTTCCTTTGGCGGTTTTGCGGTCACAAAGGTAGCGACTTTTCTTATAACCGCCAAAATTTTTCGCGGAAAAGCGAAAAATTAGGATTTAGTCGCGTGAGCTTCCGAAGAATCTCAGCAGGTAGAGGAAGAGGTTGATGAAGTCGAGATAAAGATTGAGCGCTCCGATCGTGGCGAGGCGTCCGACCTGATTGGCCGGTGTGACCTGAGCGAGCTGCTTGATGCGCTGGGTGTCCCAGGCTGTGAGACCCACGAAGATGAGCACACCGACTATCGAGATTATCCAGTCGAGACCGCTGCTGCGCAGGAACATGTTGACGACTGCGGCTATAATAAGTCCGAAGAGCGACATGATGAGGATAGAGCCCCAGCGGGTGAGATCCTTGACGGTGAAGTAGCCGTAGACGCTCATTGCGCCGAAGGTGGCGGCGGTTATGAAGAATGTCTTGGCTATCGAGGTGTGGGTATAGACGATGAAGATCGGCGTCAGGGCAATACCGTTGACGAGGGCGAAGAGGTAGAAGAGAAGTGTGCCCGTGGCGGTCGACATTTTCTGGATTGCTCCCGAGATGGCGAACACGAGGATCAGTTCGACGATGAAGAGACCCCATGTCGCCCATGAGTTGGCCTGCATGAACGACCAGAAGGCCGGGCTGTTGTAGCAGCCGAGGGCGGTGAAGGCGGTCACCAGAAGGGCGAGCGTCATTTTCAGGTAGACACGGCGTATGGCCGACGAGGCGGTGGCGATGTCGGTAGGAGAGTAACCCTGATAGGTGTTGTTGTTGAAGGGAGGAGGGGTATTGATCATATTTCTTTGTTGGTTGTTTTCTTATATAACGTTGGGATAGGGGGATATGTTACATCCGTTCGGGAACTTCGATGCCCAGCAGGCCCATGGCTGTTCTGACGGTGTCGGCCGTGGCGCGGCTCAGGGCGAGTCGCAGCGAACGGCGGGCGGCGTCGGGCTCGGAGAGCACGGGGCAGTCGTGGTAGAACGAGTTGTAGAGTTTGACGGTGTCGTAGGCATAGTTGGCGATCAGCGCGGGGCTGTAGGTCTGTCCGGCGGCTCTGACGACTTCGGGGAATTCGGCGAGGGCCTGAATGAGGGCTGTCTCTTTTTCTCCGGTCTCGACGGCGGCGTAGGGAACAGTCTCGATGCCTTCGGCTTCGGCCTTGCGCAGCAGCGAGCGTATGCGGGCGTAGGTGTATTGGATGAAGGGGCCTGTGTTGCCGTTGAAGTCGATCGACTCGCGCGGGTTGAATGTCATGTTCTTGCGCGGATCGACTTTCAGGAGGAAGTATTTCAGGGCGCCCATGCCGACGATGCGGGCTATTTCGGCGCGCTCTTCTTCGGGAATGTCTTTCAGCTTGCCCATTTCGGCGCTGACTTCGGCGGCGTCGGTGACCATCTTGGACATGAGGTCGTCGGCGTCGACAACAGTTCCCTCGCGGCTCTTCATTTTTCCTTCGGGAAGCTCGACCATTCCGTAGGAGAAATGGACGAGATCTTTGCCCCATTTGAATCCGAGACGGTCGAGCAGGAGCGACAGAACCTGAAAGTGGTAGTTCTGTTCGTTGCCGACGACGTAGATCATCTTGTCGATGGGATAGTCCTGATAGCGCAGCTTGGCGGTGCCGATATCCTGGGTCATGTAGACTGAGGTGCCGTCGGCGCGCAGAAGCAGTTTGTGGTCGAGACCTTCGGCGGTGAGGTCAGCCCATACGCTTCCGTCTTCGCGGCGGTACATGAGCCCTTTCTCGAGGCCTTCGAGCACTTTGGCCTTTCCTTCAAGATATGTCTGGCTTTCGTAGTAGATCTTGTCGAAGTCGACGCCCATGGCGCGGTATGTCTCGTCGAAGCCGGCATATACCCAGCTGTTCATCTTCTCCCAGAGGGCGCGCACTTCGGGATCGCCGGCCTCCCATTTGCGCAGCATCTCGCGGGCCTCGAGCATCAGAGGCGCCTCGTTTTTGGCTTCCTCTTCGGTCTTTCCGGCCTCGACGAGGGCTTTGACTTCGTCTTTATAGTGGCGGTCGAAGGCTACGTAGAAGTCGCCGATAAGGTGGTCACCCTTCTTGCCCGACGATTCGGGAGTCATTCCGTCGCCCCATTTGAGCCAGGCGAGCATCGACTTGCAGATATGGATTCCGCGGTCATTGACGATGTTTGTCTTGACAACGCGGTTGCCGCAGGCCTGAAGAATGCGGCTGAGGCTGTAGCCGAGCAGAATGTTGCGCAGATGGCCGAGGTGGAGCGGCTTGTTGGTGTTGGGGCTGGAATATTCGACCATAACCAGAGGGCTGTCGGCGCCGGCAGGTGTCACGCCCCAGTTTTCGGTCGTGGAGATATGTTCGAGCACACTGTTCCAGAACGACGGCTCGATTACTATGTTCAGGAATCCTTTGACAGTCGAAAAGCTGCTGACGGCCGGCTCGTTGTCGGCGAGCCAGCTGCCGATCTCGTTGCCGACAGCTTCGGGAGCTTTGCGGGCGGCCTTGACGAATGGGAACACGACGACAGCGACGTCGCCTTCGAATCCTTTGGCGACATCAGAGAGCTGGACTGCGGCGGGGTCGACGGTTATTCCGTAGAGCTCGCCGACGGCACGGGCAACCCCCCGGGCCAATATTTCTTTTATTGACATATCGGTTTGATGGTGTTAGCTTTGAAACCGCAAAGTTAAGGATTTTTTTTCGAATGGCGCGTTGCTTAGTCGCGCTGCCAGGGCTTGTCGGCGACGCCGGCGGCGGAGTTAAGGGCGCGGGCATAGGCAAACAGCCAGTCGCTCAGACGGTTGACGAATCTGACGCAGCGTTCGTCGAGTGCGGCGTTGCGCCCGAGGGCGATTATGCGGCGCTCGGCGCGACGGCATACGGTGCGTGCTATCTGGGCGCGTGCCGAAGCGGCCGTTCCGCCCGGGAGCACGAAGCAGTGCATAGGCTCGACGGCGGCGTCGAGCCGGTCGATAGATTCCTCGAGACGTTCGATATGGGCGTCGGTCAGCCCGCGACATTCTTCGGCGCCGTCGGTGGCGAGATAGCCGCCGATGTCGAAGAGTCGGTTCTGCGCCATATAGATGATGTCGGTTACGGCGCTGTCGGTCGCTTCTGCGGCGAGCAGTCCCATCCACGAGTTGAGTTCGTCGACGGTTCCGTAGGCTTCGAGGCGCACGCTGTCTTTTCCGATGCGCTGTCCGCCGACGAGCGATGTTGTTCCGGTGTCGCCGGTGCGGGTGTATAGCAGGCTTTTCTTTGTCATGGCTGATAGTTTTATGTATGATGGCAAAGTTAACAAATATCTGCGGTTTTAGGTTCGGTTTGACGCAGTCAGCCGAAAAAAACGAAGGGGCGCGCCGCGCTGAAGCCATGCTTCGCCGAGGCGCGCCCCCTGAATGGTTGCCGGATTTATCTGACGGCAAGTTTTATGGTTGTCGTGCGGTTGACTTCTGTTTCGATGGCGAGCAGATAGATGCCATGGGCGAAGCCGCTCAGATCGAGGCGTTTCTCCGTGCCGTCGAAGGTTCTCAGGCTACGGCCCGAGAGGTCGTAGATTGTGGCGCGCGAGAAGTCGCCGCGGACAATCGTGTAGCCGGGTGCGGGATTCGGCCAGACTGAGATTTCAGAACCGTTGAGTCCGTCGAGACCCGTTTCTCCGAATCTGACTGTTGCGGGGGCAGATTCCCCTGAGGCATAAACGGCTTTTACCTCTGCGGTATGGGCGCCTTTGGCGACGTTCGACAGCATGAACGAGCAGTCGGTTGTGCGGGCGAGCTCTTCGCCGTCGAGCGAAACGGCGTAGATGACTTCAGGGCCGCTGACGGCGGTGTTCATCTCAAAACCGTTGCCCGAAGAAATCTCGACGTTGTCGATGAAGAGCGTGAATCCGTCGGGCGATATGCAGTTGATGGCTACGTAGCGGGCGGCGGCCGGAACGGTATATTCGAATTCCGTCCAGACTTGCATCGGAATGTCGACTCTGTCAGCAATCCAGGTGAAAGACATGGGATCGGTATCGGTTGTCGAATAGCCGACGCGGATCACTTCGCCGTAGGTGCGCGAATAGCCGCGAGCCATGAATTTGAGCGTGAAGTCGTTGTGGTAGGTCAGGCGTGGCGAAATGAACCAGTCGTCGCTGCCGCTGTAACCGGCGAAGCTTGCCAGTTCGGCGTCACCTTCATAAGGTATTGACGCGCTTCTCTGGTCGGCCATCGACGGGGTGGTCATCGAGGGGTTGAAGACCATGAAAGAGCAGGGCTGCGTGCGTCCGGGGAAGTCGAAGTCGGCTTCGGCGAAGGTGCGCGAGGCGTCGGCGTCGCGGTAGATCCATCCTACGTTTCCGGGCGATGCTACGGTAAACGGCTCATGGTCTTCGAAGCCGTCGAAAATTTCGCCCGACTCGTTCCATGTGAACAGGAATCCTGATTCGAAGTTGCCCGAAAGGCTCGTGTTGACAGGAGTGGCGATTATTTCCTCAAGCTTGATGTTGTCGACAGCGTCTTTTGTGGCGGTCAGATCGGCCGTTTTGCTGACGGGGGTGTAGCCGGGGAGCGATACCGTCAGGTCGTATCTGTCGCGCCAGATTTCCGGGAATGTCACCAGCCCGGATTCGTCGGCGCTGGCCGAGCGAGTGTCGGCCGGATCGGCTCCTTCGATTTTGACCGAGGCGCCGGCTGCGCTGCCGGAAGTCGAATTCGTCGACAGGTGAAGTGTCAGCGAGCCGATCATGTCGCGGACGATATAGTTGCTTATCGTCCTGGCCGACTCCGAACCGTCGGGGTAGCGCGACGAGACGGCGTAGCGGTAGACTCCGGCCGGGGCGTTCTGCCACGTAGCGTCGCTGAACGACGTTGTTGTCAGTGGCGAGCTGTTGAGCGATGTCCAGTCGTCTGAGCCGTAGCCAGAGGCGCGCCATACGTTGTAGGTGCAGATTTCGGGAGCGTCAGAGGCAGCGGGTTTCATTCCCTCTGCCGACCATGCATTGCCGGCCGCTCTGATCATCAGGTTGCCCGACAGGGTATTGCTGTCGAAATATGCGAAATCTCCCGAGGAATAGTCGGTTGAGAAAGCATAGGTGTTCTCTCTGAAGGGGAATGCCTTGTGGTCGCCGTCGACACCTATGCCGTGGAAGCCCGGATAGTTCAGGGCGACGAAGCATCCGCGCGGAGCGTCGACGGGGTTCTCGAGTGTGAGTTCTGTCCACTGTCCGTCGGTGTTTCTGACAGCGCGCTCGCTGTAGAGCATGGTGCCCGTGGGATTGCCTTCTTCGTCGAGGTCATAGATATAGACGTTGACGGAGTTATGGGGGCCTCCTTCAGGGGTTGTGAACCAGCTGATGCTGTTGAGCGTCATCGGGGTTCTGAAAGCCGTTCCGATAACAATAGTTCCGATGCTTTCCGAGAATCCTATCTGGGTGTCGGCCTTTCCTGAGTCATAGATGAAATCAGTCTCGGCCGACGGGCTGTCCCATGTCAGCGAGGCGGCGCCGTCAGAGGCTGCTACGGTGATTCCGGCCGGAGCGAAATGGGCATATCCGAGTGTTATGTCGCCCATATTCCTGTCGGCATTGAGATTGAAAGTCTCGGAGTAGTCTACATATCTGTCTTTCGAAACGGTCACTGTGGTCTCGTCCGAGACAACCACGTCGCTGAACGAGAAAGAGCCGTCGGTATTGGAGGTTGTTGTCAGGTCGGCATATCCTGCGAGGGCAATATCAGCTTTTTCGACGGGGTTTCCGTCGGGAGCAAGAACCCGTCCGCTGACCGTGTAGACGGGAAGTTTCTCGATTCTGATTGTGGTCGAGGCATCTTTGTCGCTGACGGTTATCTTCGCGGCTTCGCTGTCTTTATAACCGAACATTTTTGCCTGAATAGAGAACTCGCCGTTCGGAACGAAGTCGAAACGGAAAGAGCCGTCGGCACCCGATTTTGTCGAGGCGCGGATTTCGGGAATGGCGACTTCGGCGCCTTCAACCGGGTTGTTGCCGGAGTCAGTGACGAAACCTGTCACGGCGGCGCCTCCCGATCTCATCATGAACGTCACGCAGCTGTTGCCGCGGCGGCTTGTAAAGCTCTTTGTGAAGTCGAACTGATTGGAGTCATTACCATAGCCGATAGCGCTGTTGCCGGCGAGAGGACTCGTGTAGTAGGGCTGTGACATGCTCAGATATGAGCGGCTGGCATCGGCAAGCGAGGTGACAACGAGCATGGCGATATTTCCGCCGTCATAGTCGAAAGCGTTCTGAAGTTCGAAGTCAAGCACTGTCTTGCTGCTGGATATGTCGATATGGCCGTCGAAGACGAGGGCGTATTCGTCAAGCGGAATCCAGCCGTCGGCGTTCGATACGCGGTCGGTGTTCGACAGATAGATCTTGACGGCGGCGTTGGTGAGGTCGGAATAGCAGGAATAGCTTGTCAGGATATTGCTGATGCGCCCGCGTGGTATTCCGATCTCGTCGGCCGAGTAGATGTTCTGTGAGGCGCCGTATTTGTAATAGAGATTGAGCGGATGGTCGGTTGATGTCGATTCGCGCTGGCCTATGTTGACCTCTTCGCTCGAACCGAGCGGAAGCATTGTTATGGCAAGGGCCGTAGAGGTGTTGTCGGCTTCGATCAAGTCGTTGTCGGCTTTCACGCGGCCGCGGATGGCGCTGAGGGTGGCTCCGTAGGGGAAACTGCAGGCTACGGAGATGTTGGCCGACTCGCCGCTCGCCAGAGGCTCTGAAACAGCGGTAGAGGCGAGTGTGGTTCCCTCGTTGTCGATGAGCTCGACAGTGTAGGAGTCGACAGTCTCCGATCCTTTGTTGTCGACTGTGACAGTGTATTTATAGGTGTTCCCTTCGATGGGTTTTGCGTTGCCGGTGACAGCCGAGGCCGAGAGATTGCGCGCAACAAGTTTTTCGATGCTTATTCTGTTGAGATAGAACAGCGAAGAACCTTGTGGCGCAATGTCGCGGATAGCGATATTGCAGTCGCCGATATTGGCTCCGGTAGTGAAAGTGAATTCATTGTCGGCGAAGCTCGATGAACGGTATATTTCGATGCTGCCGATCTCCTGAAGCGGAGCCGAGGTGTCGGATTCCGAGAGCAGATAGAATTTCAGGGGATGGGTGCCGTTCGCCATTGTGTTGAGCTTCACCTTATAGCTCGATTCCGGTTCGAGTTCGAACAGATTGCTGATGAGCCAGTCGTCGAGAGCGTATTGTGCGGCCGAAATAAATGCGGCGTCGGCCTTAGCCCAGTTTATATACATCTGAGCCCAGGAGTTGCCGTCGCTGTTGCCGTCGTAAGGAGTCCATTGGCCGAAGTCGTCGGTCGAGAATTCGCAGGTGTAGGGAGTGCCGAGCTTCGGGCCGAGAGCCACTGTCGGGCTGATAGCGGCTTCTGATGTTCCGCAGCTGCTTGTCGTTGTGATGGCATAGTGATATGTGTCCGAGACTTCTGCGCCTGAATCGTTGCATTCCGTGTCTGAAATGTCAGAGGCTATGACTTTTTCGTCGGGATAGCGGACAACAGTGTAGGTGAACGATTCGGGGTCGCACCATCCGCCGTTGACACCTGCCGAGGCAGGTTCCCACGATATTCTGGCAGAGTTCGGAGTCAGGCGTTCCACGGTTATGCCGGTAGCCGGTGCCGGAATGTCGCGTCCGACGAAGGCTGAGACTGCGGCCGCTGCTCCGGCGCCATTGTTGTTGTAGGCTGTTATGAGCCATGTGTGGGTCGCGCCGGTGACGTCGTCGATTACGTCGGTGAACGAAGAGCGTTTTCCGGGTTCGGCGTCGGTGACGTTTCCGACGATGACACCGTCGCGTTTGATTTCGATTTTCGAGATGGTCTTCAGCGGTTCGCCGCCGAATGTCTCGGAGGGATTTGTCCACGACAGCACGGCTCTCATCTCCCCTCTGTCAGCCGCAACGGCCACGGGGCTCTCAACCGGCGCCGGACAGTTGTCGGGCGCGGCGAAGGCGGGGATATACAGACCCGCTATCTGGTTGTCGCCGAAGTTGTTGCATCGGGTGATGGCGCCTGTCGACGTGTTGACCTTGGCGACGAAACATTCCGACAGCTCAATCGTGCCGCTTTCGTTCAGGCTGCGCGTTGTGGCTATCCACCAGAGAGTGCGCGTCGCATGGTCGAATTCCATGCTCTGGAATTTCTCGGGGTGTTGGCCCGTGCTGCCGATGACTCTTACTTTTCCAGTAGTTTTGTCGATAGAGCAGAGGTCGCCGTCAAAGCTGATGGCGAAGAGATTCCCCGAGTAGTCGGCGGCCAGGGTGAAGAACTTGCGGTCGAGATTGGCCACGAGACTCGATTCGGCGGTTTTCAGATCAATTGTGAAAAGTGCCGAGCGGGTGTCGTCGATTCTCGATATGGCATACATCTTTGCGGCCGACCTGTCGTAGGTCATGTCATTGATAAGATTAGTGTAGCCGGTGAGCTCGCCGACGGTTTTGTAGGTTCCCGCTTCGAGGTCTACACGCACGAGCTCTTTGGCGACCTCAATGCTGCCTATCATCTGCGACGCTGCCACATAATAGGCGTCGTCGCCGTAGGCGCCGGCGGTCGACGTTTCATAATAGCCTACTGCGCGTCGGAAAGTCGGTTCCGTGTCGCATTCGAGGTCGAACGCGACAATGTTGTTTGTCATCGCCGACTGCCCGGAGCTGAAAGCAAGAATGCCGTATGCGGTATTGTTTATGGCCGCCCCGGCATCAGCTCCGAAAACAACCGATGTCAGAAATAGAATGACACCGGCCAGAAACTGATAATGACATCTCATAATGCTGAATTAAATAGAATGATTGTAGGATGATAACAGGATTATTAGCAAAAATAACGATTGGCCGATACGAATCCAATTCCGCCCGCTATTATTTATCATAAGATAAACTTTTTTTTGGCGTTTAATGATTACTATTGTACGTTTTTAGAAAAATGGCTCCCGAAATTGCGGTATTGGTCTCTGTCTGCCGACAAAATGTTACGGATAATTTCGGCGGTTGATAATTATTGCGGTCGAATTGCCGTTGCCTGAATAGAGAGATGTCTGTTTGTTCCTTAACCTATGAAGCCCGGATTATATGAAACCCGATGACAAGATAATCGACAAGATCAAGAAGATTATGTCGGAAAACGAGAGCTTGTATAAAGTCTCGCCTTCTCTTTTTGACCCTCTGTTCGAGGCTGGAGAGATTGTAACGTTCCCCCGGGGATATATGATAATGAAGGCCGGGCGTCAGCTACGCGACGTCTACGTGATTATCGACGGTCTCGTAGGCTCGTTCTATGAGAGCGGCTCGAAGGTTATTCTCCACGGTCTCGCAACTCCGGGAACGCTGCTTATCCACGGCGCGTCGTTTTTCAATGTCAAGCCTTCGTTCATGCATTGGGAGGCCGTTGTTGCCACAACTGTCCTGCGTGTGCCCGACAGCTTTATCCGTGAATATCTCCACAGTTGCCATGAATTCGCCATCTGGATGTACGGCATGGCCGAGAATGTTATAATGTATAGCGAAGACAAAGCTTTTATATTGTCGGACAGCGCCGAACACCGTTATATCAAGCTTTACGAGAACTTACCTCGGCGAGTGTTCCGCGAGCTGCCTTCGCGGATGGTGGCGCGCTATCTGGGCATAACCGAGCAGTCGCTGTCGCGCATCAAGCGCTCTGTTCTGAAAAACCATCCCAACAAGGAGGACTGAGGCCGCCGAGCGCCGTTTTTATATGATTTTCCGTCTTAATGAGGGCGTGTGCCTCAATGCTATTCCTTTGCATTTATCATCATCAGAAACGCTCTGGCGTAGGGACGTGCCTTCGGCACGTAGCATAGTATCTCCTGATTGTCAGACGCTTATGAAACGTGCCAAAGGCACGTCCCTACGCCCGGACCCGTTAACATGCTTCCGATATTCTTGACTACCTCCTACTCTTTGTCGGAGTATGTTAGAGTTTTCAGATCTCAGGCGCCTGATAAACACAAGAGAGGCTACGCCATCGGCGCAGCCTCTGCCTGTTATCTGAGATATGTCGGGAGATTAGTCTTCGATTGTGCAGATCGAAACGCGGTTCCACGATTCCTCGCTGAACATGTTGCCGATGCCTTCGCCTTCAGCGGTGATGCGGTCAGCGGCGATCTTGTAGCGGTTGATGAGGGCGTTCTTAACGCTTTCAGCGCGGCGGTTGGCGAGCTTGATGTTGTTCTCGAGGTTGCCGTCGGGCGAAGCATAACCCTTGATGACTACTTTAGAGTTCTTGTGGTTCTTGAGGTAAGCAGCGATCATTTCAACGTTGGGCTGCTGGTCGGCTGTGATTGTCGAGCTGCCGATCTTGTAGAAGACGTAGCGGACGCTGTTGAGGTTGTTGTTGACCTCTTTCACAACCTGAGGCTGACGGTTCTTGCAGGCTTCGAGTTCGCTGGCGAGAGCGGCGTTGCTGGCCTGAGCGGTTGCGAGGGCTGCGTTAGCAGCGTTGAGCTGGCCGCGGAGGTCGTTGATCTGACCGTTGAGGTCGGCGATCTGGGCGCTGTAGTCGGGGCAGTCGAAGCAGGGGAAGCCTTTGCCGAAGTTGTAGGTAACACCGATTGCGCAGTTGAAAGTAGCTGCATTGGCGTTGTAGGCGGCCGAAGTCTGGGCTACGCCGGCGTCGCTCATGTTCCATACGATGGCGGGTTTGAGCGAGAGGGTCAGCGAAGGATTGACGTTGTAGTTGATGTTGAGGCCTACTTTGGTTGCGAAGTAGTTCCAGTCAGGAGCCTGGCTCTTTGCCCAGTATTCGTGGCCCCAGCCTGCGCCGAGGAGGGCTTCAAGACCGAAGTGACGGAAGTCGCAGCTGTAGCCCATGAAGAGGTTTGTCAGGTTGATGGTTCCGTAAGCGCCGACATACTGGCTGTCGAAAGCGGTGTTGCTGCGCTCGAGGTTGTTCCAGCTTGAGGTGTTAACGCCCCATGCGGCTTCGATACCGGCACCGAAAACATAAGAGATCTGTTTGTTGATGTGGATACCTACGGTTCCGCGCATATTGCCGAAGAAGGCGTGGTGGGTCAGGGGGGTGGTTACACCGCCGTCGAGACCGATCGACCAGTTCGAACCGAAGTTAGTGTGCTCCTGAGCTTGCTGAGCACTGACTGTCATTGCACCGGCAATGGCAACAGCCATAAGTAAAACTTTCTTCATAATAAATGGTGTTTAACGTTGATAAATCGCCGCAAAGTTAATGTTTTGTAAATAGTTATCCAAAAATTGATTAAACTTTTTTTGAAAAATTTGACAAATCAGTAGTTGAACCGGCTCATGTTGCGACGAATAAGGACAGCCGTCGCAATATCGGCCGTTCACCATAGAATACACTTTCAGGCGCTCTTTTGTTCGCTGCCGAATGTTCGATTGTCGGTTTTTCTGTGGTTCCGGACTGAAAATATGCGGCATTGCGGGCGATTTCGTTCCCGAAGCTTGCTTTTGGTTTTTTTTTCGGTTAAATTTGCGGCGTATTATGGACAGACAAAGAAATATGGCGGCGACCGACGCGCGCGATTCGCTGGTGATAATCCCTACCTATAAAGAGGAAGAGAATATCGCCGCGATAATTGATGCGGTCATGGCGCTGAACACGCCGATGGACGTGCTTGTCATCGACGACAGCTCGCCCGACCGGACGGCGTCGATTGTCAGAGCCAAGATGAACGAATATCCCGGCCGCGTCAATCTCGTGGAGCGTCCGGGGAAGCAGGGACTGGGTACGGCCTATCTGGCCGGATTCGACTGGGCCCTTCAGCGCCCCGCCTATAATTATATATTCGAGATGGACGCCGATTTCAGCCATAATCCCGCCGATCTCGAGAAACTCAGGCAGGCGTGTGCCGACGGAGCCGATATGTCGGTAGGCTCGCGCTACGTCTCGGGCGTCAATGTCGTCAACTGGCCTATGGGGCGTGTGCTGATGAGCTACTTCGCTTCGAAATATGTCAGGATAGTGACCGGGCTGCCTGTCCACGACACCACCGCAGGCTTTGTCTGCTACACCCGCCGGGTGCTTGAGGCACTTCCGCTGAAAGAAGTGCGCTTCAAGGGCTATGCCTTTCAGATAGAAATGAAATTCACGGCACATAAATACGGCTTCAGGATTGCCGAAGTGCCGATTATATTTGTCAACCGGGTTCTCGGAACGAGCAAGATGTCGTCGGGCATCTTCGGCGAGGCTGTCTTCGGCGTCGTCCGTCTGAAACTCGGCAGTCTGTTCAAAAAATATCCCGATTACCGACGCAAAGACTGATGGAAACAGTTGACCTGCTGATTCGCGATGCTCTTATCGTCAACGAGGGAGCGAGCTTCCGGGGCTGGCTTGCAGTCGCGGACGAGCGCATTGCCGCTATCGGAGTGGGGGATGCCCCCGCCGAGGTCGTGGCCTCGGCCCGTAGCGTTGAAGAGGCCGCGGGCAAGACACTCCTTCCGGGCGTCATCGACGAGCATGTCCACACCCGCGATCCGGGGCTGACCGAAAAAGGGGACATGGCCTCGGAAAGCGCAGCCGCCGCGGCCGGAGGCGTCACGTCGATAATCGATATGCCCAACACGCGCCCCGCCACTACCACTCTTGCGGCCCTCGAGGCCAAGGAGCAGCGGGCCGCAGCCGTGGCTACGGCGAACTATGCCTTCTATCTCGGTGCCACCAACACGAATCTCGACGAACTTCTGCGGGCCGATTATTCGCGGGTTGCCGGAGTGAAAGTCTTTCTGGGGTCGTCGACAGGGAATATGCTTGTCGACCGCCGCACGGCTCTCGACGATATTTTCGGACGTGTCGACGCCCTGATAGCCGTCCATGCCGAGGATGAGGCCGAGATAGCGCGCTGCCGCGCCGCCGTGGCAGCGTCGGGTGACCTCTCGATAGCGCGACACCCCGACATCCGCACCCGCCGTGCCTGCCTGTTGGCGACGCAGCGCGCCATAGAGCTGGCCAAAGCCCACGGCTCGCGCCTCCACGTGCTCCACGTCTCGACCGCCGAAGAAGCGCTGCTCTTCGAGCCGGGCGATGTCGCCGCGAAGCGCATCACCGCCGAGACCTGTCCGCAGTATCTCCTTTTCAGTTCGGCCGACTACGCCCGTCTGGGCGCCCGTATAAAATGCAATCCCGCAGTCAAGGATGACCGTGAGGCATTGCTGACCGCCATTGCCGAAGACCGCATCGACACCATAGCTACCGACCATGCCCCTCATCTTCTCGCCGACAAGGCCGGCGATGTTCTGACCGCCGCGTCGGGAATGCCGATGCTTCAGTTTTCGCTGCCGGCCATGCTGACCCTGCTCGGTGCCGAACGCGCCGCAGAGCTTATGGCCCATAATCCGGCCCGGCTCTACGGAATCGCCGACCGCGGATTCCTGCGGCCGGGCGCCTACGCCGACCTTGTGCTCGCCGAACGCCGGCGCCACACTGTCAGCGACGCCGACGTCGTCAGCCGTTGCGGCTGGACTCCCCTCGCCGGCGCCACCCTCGACTGGGCAGTCGCCTCGACATGGCTCAACGGCCGCCGGGTCTTCGACGGAACAAAGGTCGACACCGCAGTGCGCGGCTGCGCTCTCCGCTTTAACCGATAACACAGTTTTCTAACCTTAAATACCTAATAACCCGGGACAATCCCAAAAAAAGCACTCCGATTTTCTAATATCGACAGATAGTAAATGATGGAAAAAACAAACGTTAAAACACTCGACAAGGTTGTCGTCCGCTTCTCGGGCGATTCAGGCGACGGTATGCAGCTCGCCGGCAACATCTTCACCAATGTGTCGGCCGGTCTCGGCAACCAAGTGTCAACCTTCCCCGACTATCCGGCTGAGATACGCGCGCCGCAAGGCTCGCTCAGCGGTGTCAGCGGCTTTCAGGTAAGCGTGGGCCGCGGTGTCCACACCCCCGGCGATGCCTGCGATGTCCTCGTAGCCATGAATCCCGCGGCTCTGAAGCAGAATGTCCGCTTCCTCAAGCCCGACGGCATTGTGATCATCGACATCGACTCGTTCAAGGCACCCGACCTCCGCAAGGCTCTCTATGCCACCGACGATGCCATAGCCGAACTCGGCCTCAGCCCCGAAAGAGTGGTCGAGGTGCCGGTTACGGCCATGACAAAGGCCGCTCTGGCCGACAGCGGCATGGACAACAAGAGTGTGCTCAAATGCAGGAACATCTTCGCTCTGGGCCTTGTCTGCTGGCTTTTCGACCGCCCGCTGGAACGCGCCTTCGAGCATCTCAAGACGAAATTCGCCCGCAAGCCTGCTGTCTACGAAGCTAACTCCAAGGTGCTACAGGCCGGCTGGGACTACGGTCACAATATCCATGCCTCGGTGTCGACCTATCGCGTCGAGACCGAAGATCCGCGTCCGGGTGTCTATACCGACATCAACGGCAACACTGCGACGGCCTGGGGCCTTATCGCCGCTTCAGAACGTTCGGGTCGCCCGCTTTTCCTCGGAAGCTATCCCATAACTCCCGCCACCGATATTCTTCATGAACTGGCCAAACGCAAAGACCTCGGTGTCAAAGCCGTTCAGATGGAAGACGAGATCGGCGGCGTATGCTCGGCCATCGGTGCCTCTTTCGCCGGCGACCTTGCCGTCACTTCGACCTCAGGCCCCGGTCTGGCTCTCAAGAGCGAGGGAATAGGTCTGGCCGTCATGGCCGAACTGCCTCTGGTTGTCATCGACGTCCAGCGCGGCGGCCCGTCGACAGGCCTTCCCACCAAGACCGAGCAGACCGACCTCATGCAGGCTCTCTACGGCCGCAACGGCGAATCTCCCGTTTGTGTCGTCGCTCCCGCATCGCCCACCGACTGCTTCACAATGGCTTTCGAGGCATGCCGCATCGCCCTCGAACACATGACCCCGGTCATCCTTCTCAGCGACGCTTTCATCGGCAACGGCTCGAGCGCCTGGCGCATTCCCGAAGCCTCCGATCTCCCGGAAATCCATCCGCCGCTGCTTCCCGCCGACCGTCTCGAAGGGGAGTGGATGCCCTACGACCGCGATCCCGAGACGTATGCCCGCTACTGGGCCGTTCCTGAAGAAGGTCACAGCCGTCCCCACCGCATAGGCGGTCTTGAAAAGGACTCGCGCACCGGTGCCATCACAACCGACCCCCACGAACATGAGGTTATGGTTATGGCACGCCAGGAGAAGGTCGCCCGCATCGCCAACGATATCCCCGACCTCGAGGTCTTCGATCCCAACGGCGCCGACACCCTTCTGGTAGGCTGGGGTGGTACCTACGGTCATCTGCGCACGGCCGCTGCCGAACTCAACGCCGAAGGCCATGCCGTGGCTTTCGCCCAGTTCCGCTATATCAACCCGATGCCGAAGAACACCGCCGAGGTGCTGGCCCGCTATAAGAAAGTTATAGTTGCCGAACTTAACACCGGCCAGTTCGCCGACTTCATGCAGAGCCGCTTCCCGCGCACTGAGATTTACCGCATCAACAAGGTTCAGGCCCAGCCGTTCCTTGTCGGCGAGGTAAAGGCCAAGACTCTCGAGATTATCAACCGGTGACCCGTTTATAACCTTAAATAACTGACTATCCAATGGAAACAACATATAAGGCCTCTGATTTCAAGAACGCCAACCCCGTGCGCTGGTGCCCCGGCTGTGGTGACCACGCCATCCTGAACTCGCTCCACAAGGCTATGGCCTCGCTGGGCGTCGCTCCCGAAAAGACGGCTGTCATCTCGGGTATCGGCTGCAGCTCTCGCCTGCCTTATTATATGAACACCTACGGATTCCACACCATCCACGGACGTGCCGCCGCCATCGCTACCGGCTATAAGATCGCGCGTCCCGACATGACAGTGTGGCAGATCTCGGGCGACGGCGACGGCCTCGCCATCGGCGGCAATCATTTCATCCACGCCGTTCGCCGCAATATCGACATAAACATAATGCTGTTCAACAACAAGATCTACGGTCTGACAAAAGGACAGTATTCGCCGACGAGCGATCGCGGCTTCGTGTCGAAATCATCGCCCTACGGAACAACCGAAGATCCGTTTATCCCCGCCGAGCTCGTGTTCGGTGCCCGCGGTAACTTCTTCGCCCGCACAATCGACGTAGAGCTCGAAACGAGCCGCGAGGTGATGGAGGCTGCCGCACGCCACCACGGAACTTCTGTCGTTGAGGTGCTTCAGAACTGCGTCATCTTCAACAACGGCATCCATAACGCCATCACCGACCGCGAGGTTCGCGCCGACCGCACAATCCATCTGCGCCACGGCGAGAAGATGCTCTTCGGCAAGGATATGAACCGCGGCCTCGTCGGCGACGGCTTCCTGCTCAAGGCTGTGACCATCGGCGAAGACGGCTGGACACTCGACGATGTCCTCGTTCACGATGCCCACTCAAAGAGCAACTTCCTCCATCAGCAGCTCGCCATGATGGACGGCCACGACCTGCCGCTTGCAGTAGGAATCATCCGCGATGTCGAGGCTCCCGTCTATAACGAGGCTCTCGACGCCCAGGTTGCCGAAGTGTGCGCCAAGAAAGGCTTCAAGTGCCTGCGCGACATGGTACTGGCCGGAAACACCTGGACTGTGGAATGACAATCTCACGACATGCCCTTCGCATGGGCCGCATCACGGTGGCGGCGGTGGCTTTTGCCGCCGCCACCGCGCTTTTTACGGCCTTCGGCATGTCGGTTCCCCGTGTGGCCGTCTGGATAGCCCGCATTCAGCTTCTGCCTGCCGCGCTGTCGTTCTCGATGGTCATATTCGTAGGCTGGATTATCGCCACTCTCATCTTCGGCCGCATATATTGCTCGACGGTGTGCCCTATGGGCACGCTCATGGACTTGTGCGCCCGCACGCGGCGCCGTTTCCGTCCTCGTCAGTATCACTATAAGAAACCGTCGCCGGCGCTGCGCAACGTTGTGCTCGCTGTGACGGCGGCATCGCTGATGGCCGGGACAACCGCCCTTGCGGCTTTTATCGACCCATACAGCGCTTTCGGCCGAATAGCGGCCGATATTGTGCGTCCCGCCTGGGCTGTCGTTGCTGCCGGGTCGGCGAAAATGGCCGGTGCGTCGCTGCTGGGCTTCGCGATAGCGCTTGCCACTCTGCTCGTTGTCGGGCTTGTGGCCCGCAGCCGCGGACGCGCCATCTGCACGAGTTTCTGCCCCGTAGGCACGACACTCGGGCTTGTCTCGCGCTACTCGATATTCCATATCGACATCAATACCGACAAGTGTATCCAGTGCCGCAAATGCGAGCATGCCTGCAAGGCCCACTGCATCGACCTCGAAAGCCATGTCATCGATGGCGCGCGCTGTGTGGTCTGCTTCGACTGTCTGCCTGTGTGTCCGAACGACGCCATTTCGTATACTCCAGAGAGCCACCGTCTGGCGATGCCGATGATGATACGCGCCGGTCGCCGACGTGAAACGGCGCCTACGGCTTTCGACGGCCCGCGCCGCCTCGACCGTCGCCGTTTTCTCGCTGCCGGAATCGTTGCCGCAGTCGCTCCCGTAGCACTCCGGGCCGACCGTGCCGCCCGCTCGCTTGCCGCGGCCGGCGGAAGAACGATGCCTTCGCCGGAGTTTCCCGTGTGTCCTCCGGGAGCACCTGACCGCAAGACCTTTCTGAGCCGCTGCACGGCCTGTGGCCTCTGCGTCAGCCACTGCTCCACGGGCGTGCTGCGCCCATCGCTCGGCGAATACGGCGCCCTGAATGCCCTGCGTCCGGTTATGCGTTTTGACATCGCCGCCTGCTCGTTCGACTGCTCGCGCTGCAACAACTTGTGCCCTACCGGAGCCCTCGAGCCGCTCACTATCGCCGAGAAACGGCAGACGGTGATAGGCCGCGCCAATGTCATTGCCGGCAACTGCATAGGCTGCGGCGCCTGCGCCAAAGCCTGTCCGCGCAAGGCGATAACAATGACCGAACTGGCGTCGGGCCACCGTCTGGCGCGCGTCGACGAGGCTCTGTGTATCGGTTGCGGCGCTTGCCAGAACGTGTGTCCCGCCTATCCCTACAAGGCCATATATGTCGATGGCCTGTCACAATAAGTTTTCCATGCAATGAAACAATATCTCGACCTGCTCAACACCATAATGACCACCGGAGTTGACCGCGGCGACCGCACCGGAACCGGCACGCGCAGCATCTTCGGCCACCAGATGCGTTTCGACCTCAGTCAGGGTTTTCCGCTGCTGACAACGAAGAAACTCCATCTGAAATCGATCATCTACGAATTGCTCTGGTTTCTCGCCGGCGACACCAATGCCCGCTATCTTCAGGAACATGGCGTTAGAATCTGGAACGAGTGGGCCGATCCCGATGGCTCACTGGGCCATATCTATGGTTTCCAGTGGCGTTCGTGGCCCGACTACCGCGGCGGTTCGATCGACCAGATCACGCAGGCCGTCAACGATATCGTCAACAATCCCGAAAGTCGCCGCATAATCGTCAGCGCATGGAATGTCGGCGATCTCGACAACATGAACCTTCCCCCCTGTCACGCCTTCTTCCAGTTTTATGTGGCCGACGGGCGCCTGAGCCTTCAGCTCTATCAGCGCAGCGCCGACTGTTTTCTCGGAGTGCCGTTCAATATCGCCAGCTATGCGCTGCTGACAATGATGATGGCGCAGGTAACGGGGCTTAAACCGGGCGATTTTATCCACACTCTGGGCGACACGCATATCTATCACAACCATTTCGACCAGGTGAAGCTTCAGCTCACCCGCGAGCCGCGTCCTCTGCCGCGCATGGTGATAAATCCCGACGTGAAGAGCATCTTCGATTTCAGGTATGAGGATTTCGAGCTGCGCGACTATGATCCGTGGCCTCACATTAAAGCAACTGTTGCCGTATGAAGCCCGTTGTAACAATCATTGTCGCCGTTGCCCGCGATGGCGCGATAGGGCGCCGAGGCGATCTGCTTTTCCATATCAGCGACGACCTGCGCCGGTTCAAACGGCTGACGATGGGTCATCCCATTGTCATGGGGCGCAAGACTTTCGAATCGTTCCCGAAAGGGCCGCTCCCGGGGCGCACTAACATCGTGGTTACCCGTAGCGGCGACTACGACGGCCGCGGTGCCACCGTGGCCGGCAGTCTCGACGAGGCTCTGAAAGCCGCCGCCGCCGAAGAGACCGGACGCATATTTATAATAGGAGGCGGTGAAATCTACCGTCAGGCTTTCGGCATTGCCGATGCTCTCGAATTGACTGACATCGATGCTTCGGTAACGGATGCCGATACCTTCTTTCCCGAGATTGCCGACGCCGACTGGCAGCTCATCGAGGAAACGGGCCCCATTACCGACGAGAAGTCGGGCGTCAGCTATAGTTTCCGAAGCTACGCCCGTCGGTAATTTAGATGAAATCGGCGTAAGAAACGCTCTGACGTAGGGGGATGTTGCAAAACTCCAGCTTGTATGATTTTCCGCCCTGAATGTGGAGGCGTGCCTTTGGCTATAGTGCATGACAATTTTTTGCCATTTTTGCGGACGCATTTGATTGCCTGAATTATGGGCACTCGCATTCAATACGCATCAAAAGTCTGAATAGCAGATCATTTCTGATTCTATAGTCAAGCGCGGGACGCGCGAAATCTCTACAACTGCCTGCGATAGCTGGCGGCAACCACCGCCCCCACAAATTCGCGGCAAGCCACGGCAGTGCGCGCTGCCGCGAAACGCGACAGCACAGGTCGCGGGCCTTGGCTATCGCCGGTTGCGTGACTGCGCACGCTCCGCAGCTTGTCACGCATATATTGTTGGTTCTCAAGCCCACAGCTATCGCAGTGGAATGTAGAGATATCGCGCTTTCAGCGCTTATCGCGCGAAAGTATACAATACCTTGCAGGAATTGTCTAGCTACTGGCGTTCGATGTAACGCGCTGATTGTTAGTTGTATGCGAAGCGTACCGAAGGCACGTCCTTACGACAGGACGGTTTCAGCCGTTTATTTTTCCCGTTAAAATTCAGTGAACGCGAACGGAAGGAGCGCTTTTACCGATGGGACCCAGATAATGGAGCCGGCCCCTATGAGCCAGACCTCGACCGGACTGCCCGCAAGTTTCTCATATTCGACGAGCGCCTGACGGCATGAGCCGCAGGGCGAAATCGGTGTCGGCGGCTCTTTGCCGTCGGCGTCGCGCGCAGCTATTGCAATGGCGCGGAACAGCCCGTCGGGATGGTTGGCGTGGGCCCAGTAGGCTGCCGTGCGTTCGGCACACATTGTCGAGCCCAGAGCGGCGTTCTCCTGATTGGCACCGCTGATAATTAAGAAATTGCCGTCGGGCTGCTCTATTTCTATGGCCGCGCCGACATGGAAGTTGCTGAACGGAGCGTATGAGCCGCCGACAGCATTGCGGGCGGCGTCGACAAGGCGGCGCTGCCTGTCGGTCAGCTCTTCGTAGCTGTAGCTGACGGCGGGGATTGTTTCGGGGATAGGTCTCATTCGTTAAAAGGGTTGGCGATTATGTTCGAACAGGCTTCGGAAAGCAGGTCGAGAACAAGCTCGAAGCCCTCGGAGCCTTCGTAGTAGGGATCGGGGATATGGTCGTAGCGCGAGCGCGTCAGCGGTGAGAACCATTCGCAGATGCGGTGGATGCGGCGATCCCCCTCGTCGCTGGGCGATAGGGCGCGCAGGTCGCGGTAGTTTCCCTCGTCCATGGCCACTATGATGTCGAACTCGCGGAAATCGTCCTGCGTCACCTGACGGCATATATGGTCGAGCTCGAGACCGCGCCGGCGCGCGGCTATGCGCATTCGCCGGTCGGGCAGGTCGCCGACATGCCAGCCGCCCGTTCCGGCCGAGTCTATGATCCATTCTCCGGCGATGCCGCGCTCTTCGACAAGGGCGCGCATCACCCCCTCGGCGGCCGGGCTGCGGCATATATTGCCGAGACACACGAAGAGTATCCTTATAGGTTTCTTATCCATTGTTGCGGAGGTCGTTGATGATTATATCGGCGGCGCGTCGGGCGGCTCCGGCTTCTCCGAGCCTGCGGCGGATGACGGCGTAGCCCTCGAGCTGCTTTTCGCGTTCGGGGCCGTCGTCGACAATCCCGGCCAGGCGCAGCCCGACAGCTTCGGGAGTGCAGTAATGGAGCAGCATCTCGGGAACTACGGGCGCTCCGGCTATGAGATTCGGCAACGTGACATAGTCGACATTGAGCAGCCGCCGCATTATGGAGTAGCTCAGGCGCGAGCCGTTGGCGCGGTAACAGGCTACCTGCGGCGTTCCGGCCAGTGCGCATTCCAGTGTGGCCGTGCCCGACGTGACCAGTGCGGCGCGGGCGTTGGCCATAAGGCCGACGGTCTCGCCATAGATCACCGGCAGAGTTGTCAGCGAGCGGTAGAATTCCATGTCGATTCCCGGGGCGCCGGCGACAACGGCCTGCATGTCGCGGCGGCGCCGGGCTACCGACGCCATGACAGGCAGATTGTTGCGCAATTCACCCCGGCGGCTTCCCGGGACAAGCAGCAGCAGCGGACGCGACGTAAGGTCGTTCTGATAACGGTAGTCCTCGGCCGGGGGGAGCGCCGCTATCTGCGAGTCGATTTCCTCGACGCTCGGATTGCCGACATAGTCTACGTCGACCCCTTCGCGCTTATAGAAATCGACCTCGAAGGGAAATATGCACAGCAGCCGCCGGCATAGCCGTCTGAGAGAGCGGATGCGCCATTTTTTCCATGCCCATACCTTCGGGGGAATGAAATAGTAGACAGGAATCCCGAGCTTTTTCGCTGTCGCTGCAAGCTTAAGGTTGAAGTCGGGATAGTCGACAACGATGAGCGCGTCGGGGCGCTCTTTCTCGAGAGATTCGCGCGCAAGGGCAAGATTGCGTCCTATGCGTCCGAAATTGCGTATTACCTCACTGAAGCCCATGAAGGCCATGTCGCGGAAATGCAGCAGCGGCCTGTGACCGGCTTCGGCGGCCATCAGGTCGCCGCCGAGGAACGTGAACCGTGCTTCGGGATCTTTTTCTCGCAGACTCGCTATCAGTCTGGAGGCATGGAGGTCGCCGGAAGCCTCTCCGGCAGAGATAAAGTAGCGCATATCGCAAAGATAAAATGTCGCCGCCAAATCTCCAAATTTTTTCTTACGACAATGTTACGCAAAGCAGAAATATTCCGAACCCTATGACATAAAATTCTGTAAGCGGAGTCAGTCTGACGCTGCCGACTATCTCAGAATGATGGTAGATAATATGGCAATGATAAGAACATTGTGTTTCGGAAATTTATAACTATATTTGCATACTTATGGCAAAAGAAATCCAGTTTATAATATACAATCTGCCTGACGGCGCCGGAACGGTGCCGGCAATTGTTCGCGATGAGACAATATATCTGACTCAGAAGGCGATGGCGGAGCTATTGCGGGGTAGAGGTTAATACCATTAATTATCATCTTAAGGAAATTTTTTCGACTGACGAGCTGAATGAAGAAGCAACTATTCGAAAAATTCGAACAGTTCAGAATGAAGGTACTCGTAGTGTTGAGAGAGAAAGAATATATTACTCTCTCGATGCTATTATCAGTGTAGGCTACCGAGTTAATAGCCGACGTGCAACGCTCTTCCGTCGGTGGGCTACGCGAGTGCTTAATGAGTATATTCGCAAAGGATTTGTCCTTGATGATAACCGCCTTAAACAGGGAAACTCTGTCTTTGGAAAGGACTATTTCCGCGAACTGCTTGAGCGGGTTCGTTCAATACGAGCCAGTGAACGTCGTATTTGGCAACAGAAATATATATGCTGAATGTAGTATAGATTATGACCGTCAGGCTCCTGTTACCAGAGAATTTTATGCAATGGTTCAAAATAGGTTTCATTACGCCATCACTGGCCATACCGCTGCAGAAATAATCTATTCCGGAGCCGATCATACAAAATAATCCAACCCAGCAAATCGATTCCGATTTCGACAAGGAAATCCGCGGGTTGTTTGATGATGGTTGACCGGCGTGCGGTTCAATGACTGTCGGGTGTGGCAAGTTGTAGACACGATGCCGACGGACGCGTGTTCAAGCTTTTCGTGAAGTAATAACCTTGTGTCATACGGCTCCGGCCGCCTGACGAAATAATTAGGAGGTGCCCCGCGCGGGGCACCTCCGGTTATTTACTGGTATGGTATAAATCTTAGGTAAGTGGCAGAGCCTGACGGCTTAGCGGGTGACAGACTCTGAACGTTTAGCCTCTTCGGGACGCACGTAAATGGCGGCTGCGGCATCGCAATACCAACGAAGGGCGCGTGAAAGGAAATGTTTCATAATCGTCGTAATATTTAGTTAGACATGTGCCGGCAGACAGTGGGTCGCTCGGCGTTCGTTGCTCAATAACTATGCTTTATAACATAAAAACACTTGTCCTCCCGAATGGTTCACTCCTGAACCAAAAGCGCTGCAAAGGTAGTATGATTCTTCGAATTACCAAACAAAAATTTAGGCGTGGCGGCGAAGACGGCTGGTAAGCCACTGACGCACAGGTAGGTCGTAGACTTTCAGACAGGCATAGGCGACGGCTATCGAGGTGACAAAAATCCAGACGGCAACCCAGATGTGGGTCGACGCGGGCGCGTTGGGGTGGCGCGCGGCCCAGTTCATCTGGACATAGATCATCGGGTAGTGGGTTATATACAGCGGATATGAGATCTCGCCGAGGAATTTGCAGAGTGCGATCTCTTTTCTGCCGCGCAGCGGGCTGCCGGCTCCGGCGGCGACGACAGCCGGGAATATCACTGCGATGGCGATCAGGCAGTTCCGTTGAGCGAGTTGATCTCCTGCCAGCCGCGGAAGTCCATCGAGGGCGGCGTGGGGAACATCAGGCAGCCGAGCAGGGCGATTATGAGAGTTTTCCACCAGGGGGTCTCCATTACGAGCGTGAAAAACGGAGCGTCGCCGAAGTAGAACCAGAATGCGCCAATGAGTGTGCCCATTATGACCATCGGCTGGAGCCTTATAAGTCGGCGGAGATAGAAATTCCACTGCGTCATGCGCTCCCAGCGGTCGTCGTAGGCATATCCGATGACGAAGCCCGACAGAATGAAAAAGAAGTCGACGGCGAGATAGCCGTGGTTTATTATCTGGTCGCATGGGCCGGCGGAATATGTCTCGAAGAGATGGAAAACAACGACGAGCATGGCGGCTACGCCTCGAAGGCCGTCGAGAATCTCGTAGCGCGGTTTTGATTTGAATGTGACTTGACCGGTTGGCATGGATTGTAGGATTGGAACTGTTACGGGCGCAAAGGTCGTAAGAATTATTCTGCCGCAGATTGAATATAGTTCAAATTCTTTGAACTATATTTGCACAAGGCTAATATGGAACATTCCATCCGATATGATTATGTGGAGCTTCCGCCGGCGGCGCAGATCGGACTTCACTCTCTATAATCCTTCGCCGGAGCTGTATCCATGGATAGGGAATGCAGGGCACTGTGACTATGCAACTTATTATAAAGGAAGGAACACAACTATAAATCACTGGGGGTTCTATGGGGTCGGATGGAACGATAAGCGTCTGAATCTGTGCAGCTGGACTGAGGCTGACGGGAAAGCCTCGGATTTTGAGATCCGCCCCTTTATCAATCGCCCTATGTTCGCCGATTCCGATAATAGTTTCAACATTATTAGTTTGCCTCTGATTCTCGACGGCGACGACTGGAGTCTTCAGACGTCGATATTGAGCGATCCCGAATACCTCAGTTTCGACTGTCTCGATTTTTTTAGGGAATCTGATCACGCGTATGTCGCCAACAGCCAATATCAGGTCGATGACCTCGATATCGTCTTCGGCGACAATGTGCCCGTGACACTTTTCATGCGGCCGCGATACGAGCCGTGCTATCTCTTTGTCGGCAGATATGGCGAGATACGCACGGTCGATTACGCCAACCATAAGCTAAGCATCAAAAAAGACGGCACCGGCCGCTGGACGCCGTTCGAGGTCAAGGAACAGCCCGACAAATACTTTGCCAAAGGCTTCGGCGCTTTCTATGAAGGCAGCCTCAGCCAGATAACCGAAGGGGCTCCTTACGGATGGTTTGATGTTCGTATTTCGTTGGCTACCGCCGAAGGGAACACCCAGCAGCAGGTCATCTCGCCCGCGTTCCGTATCGACGACCTTGCCGGCATCAGATCTGTCGGCTCCGATATTCAGGAAAACAGTTCTGTCGAATATTATAATTTCCAGGGCATCAGAATATCAAAGCCTGAGCCGGGGATGCCGGTTATCGAGCGGCGCGGCGACAGCGTGGTCAAAACCATCGCAAGGTGACACACCGCCGGTTTCCGGCGATAGGAATACCGCATAATTTCGGAGCGCCTCCCGACCGGCAGGCGCTCCGTTTTATCTGTGCTTCGCCAAATTTCGGGAAATTAGTGTTTTCTGATGAAAAATTTGTAATTTTGCCGTTCCCGTCTTCCGGGTTTATTACCTATTCTACGATATCATCATGAAAACATTTAAGCTGTTTATACTGACGGCGTTAGCTGTCACATCGGCCGGCAGCGCCACCGGCGCCGAACCGTCGGGATATTATGATTCCTGCAAGGGGAAAAGCGGCGCGGCCCTGCTTACGGCGCTCTGCAATAAGATTTCGTCGCACACTACAGTGAGCTACAACGGACTGTGGGATCTCTACCGCTCGTCGGACGTCGACGATAACGGCAAGATCTGGGATATGTATTCGACCAAGCGCTGGAATGCGGGCGAGAAGTGCGGAAACGTATCTAAGCTCGGTGGATGTTACAACCGTGAGCACTCTCTGCCGAAGAGCTGGTTCGACGACGCCAGCCCCATGTATAGCGAGGCTTATCATATTTATCCCACCGACGGCAAGGTCAACGGACAGCGCGGCAATTATCCGTTCGGCGAGTGTGAGAATGGAACGACGCTCGCCCCTGTTGACGGCATAAAAGCGCTCGGACGTCTCGGAAAGTCGACTTTCCCCGGTTACAGCGGCACTGTCTTCGAGCCCGACGACCAGTATAAGGGCGATTTCGCCCGCAGCTATTTCTATATGGCGGCCTGCTACAACGACAGAATCTCGTCGTGGCACAGCGACGCCATGGCCGGCAACAAGTATCCGGCTTTCAAGGAATGGACGGTCAACCTGCTTCTGAAATGGCATCGCGAAGACCCCGTGAGCAAGAAAGAACTCGACCGCAACGAGGCTGTCGCGAAACGTCAGAACAACCGCAATCCGTTTATCGACCATCCCGAACTCGCCGAACATATCTGGGGCAACAAGAAGACGACCCCCTGGAACGGCGACTCTTCTGCTCCCGAGACAGCCTCATTCGTGCGTCCGTCCAACGGCCAGACTGTCAACCTGGGCCGCACGACGCTCAACAACGCCGTCAGCACGACCGTCAGTGTGTCGGGCAAAGGCTTCACTTCCAACGTCAGCGCCACCGTCAGCGGCGCCGGGTTCTCTGTCAGTCCCGCCTCGCTGTCGGCCTCGGCTGTCAACGCCGGTACGTCGGTGACAGTCACTTACCGTCCGACGGCCGCGTCGCAGACGTCGGCCACACTGACTTTCAGCGGCGACGGCGCCACGGCGACAGTTAAACTCACCGGCGACGTTGTCAGCGGCATTCCCGCGAACCAGCCGACGAATATCGACCGCGACGCATTCACAGCCAACTGGGTGAATGTCGGTTCGGCTTCGACTGTCTACACTCTCTATGTCACTCAGAACGGCAGCAATCTCGCGGGCTATCCGCGTCAGATGGCGGCCGGCGCAACATCTTACAGGGTCACGGGGCTCGAGGAAGGCTCGACATACGTCTACTGGGTCACCGGTCTCGGCCTGGAGAGCAACCATGTCACCGTCACAACCCATTCCGATCTGCCCGAGATCAATGCGCTGCCCGACGAAGATCTCGTGTTCACCGCCCGTCCCGGCGAGCCGAGCCGCGATATTTCGGTCACAGTCGACGCCTATATGATCGACCATGAGATAGAGGTCAGTGTCGACGCTCCTTTCGAGGTCAGCACCGACCGCAGCCGCTGGTTCAGGGCCGTCATCCTCGACCCCGACGACGACCACTTCTTTATCCGTGTCAACTCGGCCGACAAGGGTGTGTTCTATTCGGCAGTGACAATGAGTGCCGACGGATATGTGTTCGACGATCTGCGGGCTATGGCCACAATATCTGACGGCACGGCCGCAGGCGAGTTCTTCGAATCGTTCGAGGCCATGCAGAGCGCGGGCTACAGCGAGCAGACTCTCGAGCTTGACGCTGCCTCGTGGCGCTTCGACGGTGCCGGCGCCTTCGCCGACGACCGCGTGGCCCACACGGGCAGCCAGGGCGTGCGCTTCAACCGCGACGCCGGAAGCTATGCCGAGATGACTACCGGCCCGCGCGGGTTGTTCTCGAAACTGACCTTCATGACGCGCCTGTTCGACAGCGAAGCCGCCGAGATTGCCGTTGAGATCAGCGCCGACGGCGGTAAAAACTGGAAGCGCGTCACCACAGTCACTCCGACTTCCGACTGGCGCGAGACCGCTGTCGACCTCACCGGCGACGAGGCCGACCTGCGCGTGAGGTTTGTGAAGACTTCCGGCGCGCGCGTGGCCCTCGACGATGTCAGCCTGACAGGTTCGTTCGGCGCCCTCGGCGATGTCATTTCCGAACGCCGCGTCTGGGACGCCTATAACCTCGACGGTGATCTCGCAGTCGACGTCGCCGCGGCCGAAGCTATCGACGTGAACGTCTACAGCCTCGACGGCATCCGGCGCGCCTCGCTGGCCGCCGCTCCCGGCATAACCCGTATCGAGCTCCCCGTCGGACTCTACATCGTCGTTGTCGGCGACGACTCGCGCCGCGTCGTCATCCGCTGATTAATGCTAAAATCGCTCTGGCGTAGGGACGTGCCTTCGGTACGTAGCATTGCAACGCTCTGATTGCCAGTTACATGTGAAACGTGCCAAAGGCACGTCCCTACGCCCGGACAGGATAATTTGCTCAGAAGAATTTTAAGTTCGATGTGTAATTGCGAGTTTTGCATCATCGGCCACATTCAGGGGGCTGCCATACGAAACTGAGGAATTCCGATATAACAGTAAAGCCGGTCCGTAAGGGCCGGCTTTGCTGTTGGTTATTGCTGTGGTTATTTATACCACTGGGAATACATGAGGTAGTTGTGGGCGATCCTGATGTTCAGCTCCTGGGCTTTCTCGGGATCGACCTTCTTGACGAACTTGGCGGGAGCGCCTGCCCACATCTCATGGGGGCCGATGACGGTGCGCGACAGAACGACCGATCCGGCGGCCACCAGAGCGCCTTCGCCGACGACGGCGTCGTCCATGACTATGGAGCCCATGCCTATGAGGGCGTAATCGTGGATTTTGCAGCCATGAAGAGTGACATTGTGGCCGATCGAAACATCGTTGCCGATCTCGATCGTCGACTTCTCATAGAGAGTGTGGAGCACACTGCCGTCCTGAATGTTGACACGGTCGCCGACGGTGATGGTGTTCACGTCGCCGCGCAGCACGACGTTGAACCATATCGAGCACTGGTCGCCGAGGGTGACGTCGCCGACAATTGTTGCGTTGGGGGCTATGAAGCAGTCCTTGCCTATTTTGGGCTCGAAACCGCGCACGCCGAAAATTGTTGCCATTATTGGTTATGCTATATAAGTATGGTTATGAGATTCAGAGCGGGCGGCAGGCCTGACGGAGCCATTCGAGATCTTCGCCGTCGAGGTCGGGCGCGAGTTCGGCGAGAACGCGCTCATGATATTCGTTGACCCAGTTTATTTCGTCGGTCGACATTATCGACGTGTCGAAGAGCTCGCGTTCGAAGGGGCAGAGAGTAAGGGTCTCGAAGCCGAAGAAGCGGCCGAACTCCGTTGTCTCGAGTTCGACGGTCAGCACGAGGTTCTCGCAGCGTATGCCGTAGCGGTCGCTGAGATACACTCCCGGTTCGTTTGAGGTTATCATGCCGGGAAGCATCGGTGCGCCGGTATCGTTGAGGCGGATGCTCTGCGGGCCTTCATGGACATTGAGGAAGTGGCCTACGCCGTGGCCCGTGCCGTGGAGGTAGCTCTTGCCCTCTTTCCATAGCGGCATGCGCGCCATAGCGTCGAGCTGATGTCCGCGGGTGCCTTCGGGGAACTTCGCGGTAGCGATGGCGATATGGCCTTTCATGACGAGGGTGAAATCGTGGCGCTGGTCGTCGGTGGGATTGCCGAACGAGATAGTGCGCGTGATGTCGGTGGTTCCGTCGAGATAGCTTGCGCCCGAGTCGACGAGCAGCAGCGATGAAGCGTCGATGGCGGCGTTGGTTGCCGGACGGGCGGCGTAGTGGACTATCGCTCCGTGAGGACCGAAACCGGCTATCGTCTCGAAGCTCTCTTCGACATAATAATCGCCTTTGGCGCGGTATTTGGTGAGGATTCCTGGAACGTCCATCTCGGTCAGAGCTTTTCCGGCGGCTACGGTGCGCTTGATTTCGGCCAGAGCGTGAACCATGGCTATGCCGTCGCGGTGCATGGCGGCGCGCGTGCCGGCGATCTGCGTCAGATTCTTGATAGCCTTGGGCATTGCCACTGCCGACGAGCCGACAACGGCACGGTCGCCGAGCATATCGGCTACGGCCACGGCTGTCTGCGGGCCGCTGACGAGCACTTTCGCTCCTTCGGGCAGCGTCGACAGGAAACGGTGTATGTCGGAGTAGGGGAGAACGGCGACGTTGCATCCGCTGAGGTGGGCGCGCACAGCGTCGGTCAGCTTGCGCTCGTCGATGAAGAGCACCGATGTGCCGTCGGCCGACAGATAGAGGTGTGCGGTGGCCACGGGGTTATATTCGACGTCGTTCGAGCGGATGTTCAGAACCCATGCGATTTCGTCGAGAGCCGAGATGAACACCGCGCGGGCTCCCTGGCTTTCGGCCGACCGGAGAATGGCGGCGATCTTGTCGGCGGCGCTGACTCCGGCATATTTGATGTCGTGGACATAAACCTCGCAGAGAGGCAGTTCGGGACGGTCGGGCCATACGCCGGCTTCGGCAGGGTCGAAGGCTGTGTCGAGACGGAGGCCTGCGGCGGCGAAGGCGTCGGCCATTGCCCGCGTCTCGTTTATCGAGAAGAGCATTCCGTCGATGCCGACGGTCATTCCCGGCTTCAGTGTCGAGCTGAGCCACTGCTCGATAGAGGGCGTTTCGGGCAGACCGTCTTTCATGAGCTGCACGGGGCTATCCCTGAGCTGGTCGGCGGCCTGGAGGAAATATCGCGAGTCGGTCCAGAGACGGGCGTTGCCGGCTGTGACGACGAGCGTGCCGGCTGAGCCGGTGAAGCCGGAGATATGGCGGCGCAGCTGCCAGTGGTCGGCGATATATTCGCCGTGGTGGGGATCGGTCTGGGGGATGACGACGGCGTCGATGCCGTTTTGCTTCATGTTGAGGCGGAGGGCCTCGAGCGGTGTGAGGTTACTCATGGTTTCATGTGTTTAGTGTCTGACCGCAAAGATAGTGAAAGGCGAGAGCAGTGGCAAATAAATTTGACACTGCCGAGCCGCATCCTGTCTTATCCAAAGATAGTGAAAGGCGAGAGCAGTGGCAAATAAATTTGACACTGCCGAGCCGCATCCTGTCTTATTCAAAGATAGTGAAAGGCGAGAGCAGTGGCAAATAAATTTGACAAGGTTCGGGAGGGGCCTGTTGGTCGGACGCGGGACGGCCATTGACGGTATCGTGCGTTATGCAGCAATTGTTGTGAACTTTTTTTGATTTGTTTAATGTGGCTAAAATCAGTTATTTACGGCTTTTGGGAGCTGTTCGGGGCGAATTTTTTTTGAAAATATTTTGTCAGAATGAAAAATGGTTGTAACTTTGCAATCGCTTTCGGGGATGAACGCATCTTCCGCAAAGCAAGCGAACATTGCAACAGATGCCTCTTTAGCTCAGTTGGCCAGAGCACGTGATTTGTAATCTCGGGGTCGTTGGTTCGAATCCGACAAGAGGCTCTAAAATATTGGAATCAAGGAATGCGCGCTTCGGCGCGGCTCCAGAATAAGGGCGAATACCAGAGTGGCCAAATGGGGCAGACTGTAAATCTGCTGGTTTATACCTTCGGTGGTTCGAATCCATCTTCGCCCACAAACAAGATGCGGAAGTAGCTCAGTTGATAGAGCATCAGCCTTCCAAGCTGAGGGTCGCGAGTTTGAGCCTCGTCTTCCGCTCCAATGCATTTTGCCTATGTAGCTCAGGGGTAGAGCACTTCCTTGGTAAGGAAGAGGTCGCGGGTTCAAATCCCGCCATCGGCTCGAAAAAACCGCTAAAACCCGACCGCCCCGATTGTGTCTTGTTCACTATCGTGGCGTCGTTGAATTAACGAGTTAAATCATTTTACCTAAAAAATACAAATAGCAAAGTTATGGCTAAAGAGAAATTCGAAAGAACCAAACCGCACGTGAACATCGGTACGATCGGTCACGTCGATCATGGTAAAACCACTCTTACTGCCGCCATCACCAAAGTGCTGGCCGAGCAGGGTCTCTCTGAGGTTAAATCGTTCGACCAGATCGATAACGCCCCCGAAGAGAAAGAGCGCGGTATCACTATCAACACTGCCCATGTCGAGTATGAGACTGCAAACCGTCACTATGCTCACGTTGACTGCCCGGGCCACGCTGACTATGTGAAGAACATGGTTACCGGTGCTGCCCAGATGGACGGTGCCATCATCGTTGTCGCTGCTACCGACGGCCCGATGCCTCAGACTCGCGAGCACATCCTTCTCGCCCGTCAGGTGAACGTGCCCCGTCTGGTTGTTTTCCTGAACAAGTGCGACATGGTCGACGACGAAGAAATGTTCGAACTCGTCGAGATGGAAATGCGCGATCTTCTCTCGGCCTATGACTATGATGGCGACAACACTCCCATCATCCGCGGCTCGGCTCTGGGTGCCCTCAACGGCGAACCCCAGTGGGAAGCCAAAGTCATGGAGCTCATGGCAGCTGTCGACGAGTGGATCCCCCTGCCTCCGCGCGACATCGACAAACCCTTCCTGATGCCTGTCGAGGACGTCTTCTCGATCACCGGCCGCGGCACCGTTGCCACCGGTCGTATCGAAACCGGTATCGTCAAGGTTGGCGACGAGGTTCAGATCATGGGTCTGGGCGCCGACATGAAATCGGTTGTTACCGGTGTTGAGATGTTCCGCAAGATTCTTGACGAAGGTGAAGCCGGCGATAACGTTGGTCTCCTTCTCCGCGGTATCGACAAGAAAGACATCAAGCGCGGTATGGTTATCTGCCATCCGGGTCTGGTTAAGCCCCACAGCAAATTCAAAGCTTCGGTTTATATCCTGAAGAAAGAAGAAGGTGGCCGCCACACTCCGTTCCACAACCACTATCGTCCTCAGTTCTACATCCGCACCCTCGATGTTACCGGTGAGATCACTCTCCCCGAAGGCGTTGAGATGGTAATGCCGGGCGACCACGTTGAGATCACTGTTGAGCTCATCACTCCGGTTGCTTGCGACGCCGGTCTGCGTTTCGCTATCCGCGAAGGTGGCCGTACCGTAGGTTCGGGTCAGATCACTCAGATCCTCGACGACTGATTGTCGACAAACAAATAACTGAAAGAGGGGCGCGGAGCCCCGGGCCCCTCTTTCACTACATACGGGTTTAGCTCAGTCGGTAGAGCACTGGTCTCCAAAACCAGGTGTCGGGAGTTCGAGCCTCTCAACCCGTGCTAAAAACAAAAACAAATGAAGAAATTAAAACTACTCACGGATTTGGAGGAGTCTTACACCGAGCTTCGGTATAAGACTTCTTGGCCGACTAAGGAGCAGGTCGTCAAAAGCGCTGTCATCGTGCTTATTGCTTCCGTTATTATCGCACTGATAGTGTGGGTGATGGACCTGGTGGTCGACAATTTGATGCACTTAATCTACAGCCTGGGACAGTAATCGCGCTGTCAGATAGAGGCCGCTGACCAGAAGTGACTTTCAGACACAAGCAAATTCAACAGTAACACGTCAATTTCCAAGTATCAATGGCTGAGACAAAAAGAGCATGGTACGTGCTGCGTGCCATATCAGGTAAAGAAGCTAAGGTGAAAGAGGTGCTCGACGCACAGATGCGTAACACCGACCTCGGCAAACATCTGTTTCAAGTGCTGATACCTACTGAGCGTGTGATGGCGATGCGCAACGGAAAGAAGGTCATCAAGGAGAAGAACCTCTATTCAGGATACGTTTTCATCGAAGCAGAGCTGACCGGCGAGGTGATGTATTTGCTGAAGAATACCAGCAATGTCATCGACTTTCTCGCAGGGCGTGCTAAGGGCAGCGCTCCCGAGCCTTTGCGCGAGAGCGAGGTCAAGAGAATGCTTGGCGCTGCCGATGAACTCGTGGATCTCGACGAAGACGGTAACAACTACGTAGTAGGCGAGACCGTCAAGGTGACCTCGGGGCCCTTCAGCGGTTTCTCGGGAGTTATCGACGAGGTCAATCGTGAGAAAAAGAAGCTCTCTGTCATGGTCAAGATTTTTGGCCGCAAGACCCCCCTTGAGTTGGAGAATTCGCAGGTAGAGCGAGAGTGACACCCTCGGCACTGCCGGCGGTTTCGTCGTTTGTTCTCCGGCAACGGAGGCTTTCGGCGCGGCAGCCGGGAGCCAGCGGGGTTCTGAAAGCTTTCCGAGGCGCTGTCCGCAGCAGATACCACAGTCGGTTACGCGGCTGGAGGGGTTGTGGCGAGAGCCGACGGGTTTTCCGGACTTCAGGTGGCTTTAAGCCGAAGGCGCGCCGCTTGCGCAGTCACGCTAACCTTTAAATTTTTATTAACAATGGCAAAAGAAATTGCTGGACAGATCAAATTGCAGATTAAGGGCGGTGCGGCAAACCCCTCACCTCCCGTAGGACCGGCGCTGGGCTCCAAGGGTATCAACATCATGGAGTTCTGCAAGCAATTCAACGCCCGCACCCAGGACAAGGGAGGCAAGGTTCTCCCCGTTGTAATCACCTACTACACCGACAAGAGCTTTGACTTCATCGTTAAGACTCCGCCGGTTGCCATTCAGCTTCTCGAGGCCGCCAAGGTCAAGAAAGGCTCGTCGCAGCCCAACCGCGATAAAGTGGCAGAGATTACCTGGGATCAGGTTAAAGCTATCGCCGAAGACAAGATGCCCGATCTGAACTGCTTCACCGTTGAATCGGCAATGCGCATGGTGGCCGGCACAGCCCGCTCCATGGGTATCACTGTCAAAGGAGCATTTCCCGCTAACGCTTAAAAGTTCAACTTATCATGAGCAAACTGACAAAGAATCAAAAGGTAGCCCTCGAGAAGCTTGAACCGGGTAAAGCTTATACTCTGGCAGAAGCCGCCGAGAAGGTAAAAGAAATCAGTTACACAAAATTTGACGCTTCGCTCGACATCGACGTGCGCCTCGGTGTTGACCCCCGTAAGGCCAACCAGATGGTTCGCGGCGTTGTCACCCTGCCTCACGGCACGGGCAAGCAGGTGCGCGTTCTGGTGCTCTGCAGCGCCGACGCCGAAGCTGCCGCAAAGGCTGCCGGCGCCGACTATGTGGGCCTCGAAGAATATATCGAAAAAATCAAAGGCGGCTGGACCGACGTCGATGTCATCATCACTCAGCCCGCTGTCATGGGTAAGATCGGTCCTCTGGGACGCATCCTCGGCCCGCGCGGTCTGATGCCTAACCCCAAGAGTGGCACGGTTACCGTCGATGTTGCCAAGGCTGTTGAAGAGGTCAAGAAGGGTAAAATCGACTTCAAGGTCGACAAGAACGGTATCGTTCACTCGTCGATCGGTAAGGTGTCGTTCGATGCCAAGGCCATGAAGGAGAATGCCCGCGAGTTTATCAACACTCTGATCAAACTCAAACCGGCCACCGCAAAGGGCACCTATATCAAGAGCATTTATCTTTCGAGCACCATGAGTCCGGGTGTCAAGGTCGATACAAAATCGATCGAGGAATAACCTAATTAAAGAAACGAACGCATGAAAAAGGAAGATAAGCAATTGGCGATTGAAAAGATCGCCGCTACGATCAAAGACTATTCTTGCTTCTACCTCGTCGAGACCGCCGGCCTTGACGCCGAGCTGACAAGCTCGCTGCGTCGCGCCTGCTTCGGCGACGGCATCAAGCTGATGGTTGTCAAGAACACTCTTCTTCACAAAGCTCTCGAGAGCCTCGATGTTGACTACAGCGAGCTCTACGGCTCACTCAAGGGCCAGACAGCCCTGATGTGCTCGAACGTGGGCAATGCCCCTGCAAAGCTCATCAAGAAGGTGACCAACAAAGATCAGCAGCTGCCGCGTCTGAAAGCCGCCTGGGTCGAGGAAACAGCCTATATCGGTGCTGACCAGCTCGACACTCTGGCTTCGATCAAGAGCAAGAACGAACTTATCGCCGACGTTGTCGCTCTGCTTCAGTCGCCCGCGAAGAATGTTGTCAGCGCTCTCCAGAGCGGCGGCACAAAGCTTCACGGTATTCTCGAGACACTCTCGAAGAAAGAGGCCTGAGGCTGACCCTGTAGACTCTCTTCTCGACCAAATCAACCAAACAAAAAAACAAAACAAATAAAAAGATACAAAAATGGCAGATCTTAAAGCTTTTGCAGAACAACTCGTTAACCTCACCGTTAAAGAAGTAAACGAACTCGCTCAGATCCTCAAGGACGAGTATGGTATCGAACCCGCTGCTGCTGCTGTAGCAGTTGCTGCCGGTCCGGCCGCTGCCGGCGAAGCCGCTGAAGAGAAGACTTCTTTCGACGTAGTGCTCAAATCGGCCGGTGCCAGCAAGCTCGCCGTTGTCAAGCTCGTCAAAGAACTGACCGGTCTTGGCCTGAAAGAAGCCAAGGAGATGGTCGACGGCGCTCCCAGCGTTGTCAAGGAAGGCGTTGCCAAGGCAGATGCCGAAGGCCTCAAGAAGCAGCTCGAAGAAGCCGGCGCTGAAGTCGAACTTAAATAAAACGGCCTGATTTTCAGGCAATAAGGTTAAGAACCCTCCAAGGGGCGGTTCTTAACCTTTTTGTGCATTTTTTTTCTTTGAGTTCCCTTTCACGTTAATCCATCAACCCCCGCAAAAATCTTAGATGCCAAATTCAGTTGATAAACCCCGCGTAAATTTTACGTCGGTCAAAAATCCTCTCCCCTATCCTGATTTTCTGGAGGTGCAGCTAAAGTCGTTCCAGGACTTCATGCAGCTCGACACTCCCCCCGAGAAGCGCAACAACGAAGGGCTTTATAAGGTATTTTCCGAGAACTTCCCCATTGCCGACACGCGCAACAATTTCGTGCTGGAATTTCTCGACTATTATATCGATCCGCCGCGCTACACTATCGACGAGTGTCTTGAGCATGGCCTGACTTACAGCGTGCCCCTCAAAGCAAAGCTTAAGCTCTATTGTACCGACCCTGACCACGAGGACTTTGCCACGGTTGTTCAGGATGTTTATCTCGGTCAGATTCCCTACATGACCGAGAAGGGAACCTTTGTTATCAACGGAGCCGAGCGTGTCGTCGTCTCGCAGCTCCACCGTTCGCCGGGCGTCTTCTTCGGACAGAGCACTCATGCCAACGGAACAAAGCTCTACAGTGCGCGTATTATCCCGTTCCGCGGCAGCTGGATCGAGTTCGCCACTGACATCAACAACGTGATGTATGCCTACATCGACCGCAAGAAGAAGCTGCCCGTGACCACTCTTCTGCGCGCTATCGGACTCGAGAGCGACAAGGACATCATCGAGATCTTCGGTCTGGCCGAAGACATCAAGGTGACCCCCGCCAACCTCAAGAAAGCAGTGGGGCGCAAGCTTGCCGCCCGTGTGCTGAAATCGTGGGTCGAAGACTTCGCCGACGAAGACACCGGCGAGGTTGTGTCGATCGAGCGCAACGACGTTGTCATCGACCGTGAGACCGTCATCACCGAAGAAGATATTCCGAGAATCCTCGAGAGCGGCGTCCAGACAATCCTTCTCCACAAGGAGAGCGCCGACGCAATCGACTATTCGATTATCTTCAACACTCTTCAGAAAGATACTTCGAACTCCGAAAAGGAGGCTATCCAATATATCTACAGACAGCTGCGCAACGCCGAGCCACCGGATGACGCGTCGGCCCGCGAAGTCATAACCAACCTCTTCTTCAGCGAGAAGCGCTACGACCTCGGCGAGGTAGGCCGCTACCGCATAAACAAGAAGCTGGGCATGACGACGCCGATGGATGTCAAGGTGCTGACCCGCGAAGATATCGTGGAGATCATCAAGCACCTCATCCAGCTCATCAACTCCAAGGCTGAAGTGGACGATATCGACCACCTCAGCAACCGTCGTGTGCGCACCGTCGGCGAACAGCTCTACAACCAGTTTGCCGTCGGCCTGGCCCGCATGGGCCGTACTATCCGCGAGCGTATGAACGTCCGCGACAATGAGGTCTTCACCCCGACCGACCTCATCAATGCCAAGACTATCTCAAGCGTCATCAACACCTTCTTCGGCACCAACGCCCTGAGCCAGTTCATGGATCAGACAAACCCGCTGGCCGAGATGACCCACAAGCGCCGTATGAGTGCCCTGGGTCCCGGCGGCCTGTCGCGTGAGCGCGCCGGATTCGAGGTGCGTGACGTCCACTATACCCACTATGGCCGCCTCTGCCCGATCGAGACGCCTGAAGGCCCGAACATCGGTCTGATCTCTTCGCTCTGCGTCTATGCGAAAATCAATGACCTGGGCTTTATCGAGACGCCCTACCGCACGGTTGAGAACGGCGTCGTCGACCTCAAGAACGATGAGGTTGTCTATATGACTGCCGAGGCCGAAGAGGGCAAGATGATCGCTCAGGGAAGCGCCCTTGTCAACGACAACGGCACATTTGTCGACGAGCGCGTCAAAGCCCGTCAGGATGCCGACTTCCCCATCGTGCCCCCCGAGCAGATAGAGCTGATGGACGTAAGCCCCGTGCAGATCGCCTCTATCGCAGCCTGCCTGATTCCCTTCCTCGAGCACGACGACGCCAACCGCGCGCTCATGGGATCGAACATGATGCGCCAGGCTGTGCCTCTGATGCGCAGCGAGGCTCCTATCGTCGGAACCGGTCTCGAAGGCCAGCTTATCCGCGACAGCCGCACTCAGGTGATGGCCGAAGGCCCCGGAGTGATCGAGTTTGTCGACGCCACTGTGATCCGCATCCGCTACGACCGCACCGAAGAGGAAGAGTTCGTGGCTTTCGAGGATGCCGTCAAGGAATATCATCTGCCGAAATTCCGCAAGACCAACCAGAGCACTACAATCGACCTGCGCCCGATCTGCGAGAAGGGCCAGCGCGTCAACAAAGGCGACATTCTGACCGAAGGCTATTCGACCGAAAACGGCGAGCTTGCCCTCGGACGCAACCTGAAGGTAGCCTTCATGCCCTGGAAAGGATATAACTACGAGGATGCCATCGTGCTGAACGAGCGCATGGTCCGCGAAGACATACTGACCTCGGTTCATGTCGACGAATACACCCTCGAGGTGCGCGAGACAAAGCGCGGTATGGAAGAGCTGACATCCGATATTCCCAACGTCAGCGAAGACGCTACCAAAGACCTCGACGAGCGCGGTATTATCCGTGTGGGCGCCCACGTTGTTCCCGGCGACATCATGATCGGTAAGATCACGCCTAAGGGAGAGAGCGACCCGACCCCCGAGGAAAAACTGCTCCGCGCCATCTTCGGCGACAAGGCCGGCGATGTCAAGGACGCTTCGCTGAAGGCTACTCCGTCGCTCAAGGGTGTCGTGATTGGCACGAATCTTTTCCAGCGCGCCGAGAAGAAGCCGTCGCGCACGAAGAGCGTCAACGCCATGCTTCCCAAGCTCGACGAGGAATATGCCGAGAAGCAGGAAGCGCTCAAGAAGCTTCTGACCGACAAGTTGCTCGAACTCACCGGCAGCAAGACCTCGGCCGGTGTGAAGGACTTCCTCGGAAGCGACATCATTCCGAAAGGAGCGAAGTTCACCGCCGCCGTTCTCCGCGACATAAACTACGACACTGTCAACCTCAGCAAGTGGACCAACGACAGCCATAAGAACGATCTTATCCGCGCCACTATTGTCAACTATCTGCGCAAGAGCAAGGAAATCGACGCCGAGCTGCGCCGCCGCAAGTTCGACCTCTCGATCGGCGACGAGCTGCCCAGCGGAATCATGAAGCTCGCCAAAGTCTACGTGGCCAAGAAGCGCAAAATCGGCGTGGGCGACAAGATGGCCGGCCGCCACGGTAACAAAGGTATCGTGTCGCGCGTTGTCCGTCAGGAAGATATGCCGTTCCTGGCCGACGGTACTCCGGTCGACATCGTGCTGAACCCGCTGGGTGTGCCTTCGCGTATGAACCTCGGACAGATTTTCGAGACTGTGCTCGGATGGGCCGGCCGCGAGCTGGGCGAGAAATTCGCTACCCCGATTTTCGACGGCGCCACCCTCGACGACCTCAATGCATGGACCGATAAGGCAGGGCTGCCGCGCTACGGCAAGTGCTACCTCTACGACGGCGGAACAGGCGAGCGTTTTGACCAGCCCGCCACTGTCGGCGTCATCTATATGCTTAAGCTCGGCCACATGGTCGAAGACAAGATGCACGCCCGTTCGATCGGCCCGTACTCGCTGATAACGCAGCAGCCTCTGGGCGGTAAGGCCCAGTTCGGCGGACAGCGTTTCGGAGAGATGGAGGTCTGGGCGCTCGAAGCATTCGGCGCCAGCCATATCCTTCAGGAAATCCTGACGGTGAAGTCCGACGACGTCACCGGCCGCTCGAAGACCTACGAGGCCATCGTCAAAGGCGATCCCATGCCGCCCGCCGGCATCCCCGAATCGCTCAACGTGCTGCTCCACGAGCTGCGCGGTCTCGGACTGAGTGTGAACCTCGAACCGTGAGCCTGAGGCTCAGAACACCATAGCTTCCCGGCGGCGGCGTCAGCGCCGCCGGGGGCTCACAAAAGCTCAAACAAGTCAATAACATCTTTCTGTCAACACTCCATAATGGCTTTTAGAAAAGAGACAAAACAAAAAAACGGATTTTCAAAGATTTCGATCGGCCTGGCTTCTCCCGAGGAGATTCTCGAGAAGTCGAGCGGCGAAGTGCTCAAACCCGAGACCATCAACTACCGTACCTATAAGCCGGAACGCGACGGCCTCTTCTGTGAGCGCATCTTTGGTCCCGTTAAAGACTATGAGTGTCATTGCGGCAAATATAAACGCATCCGCTACAAGGGCATCGTCTGCGACCGCTGCGGAGTCGAGGTGACCGAGAAGAAAGTGCGCCGCGAGCGCATGGGCCATATCAAGCTGGTTGTGCCCGTGGCTCATATCTGGTATTTCCGCTCGCTCCCCAACAAGATCGGCTATCTGCTGGGTCTGCCGACGAAGAAGCTCGACTCGATAATCTACTACGAGCGTTATGTCGTCATCAATCCGGGTAACGTCGAAGGGGTGCAGCGTCTCGATCTTCTGACCGAAGACGAATATTTCGACATCCTCGACCGTCTTCCTAAAGAAAACTCCCTTCTTGAAGACACCGACCCCAACAAGTTCGTTGCCAAGATGGGAGCCGAGGCTCTCTATGATCTTCTCAAGGACATTGACCTCGACGAACTCAGCTACGCTCTGCGCCATCAGGCCGACACCGACGGCTCGCAGCAGCGCAAGACCGAGGCTCTGAAACGCCTCCAGGTTGTTGAATCGTTCCGCGCAAGCCGCGGCCGCAACAAACCTGAATGGATGATTCTTCAGGCCGTGCCTGTTATCCCGCCCGAGCTTCGTCCGCTGGTTCCGCTCGACGGCGGCCGCTTCGCGACGTCGGATCTCAATGACCTCTACCGTCGCGTGATCATCCGTAACAACCGCCTCAAACGCCTCATCGAAATCAAGGCTCCCGACGTCATCCTCCGCAACGAGAAGCGCATGCTTCAGGAGGCTGTCGACTCGCTGCTCGATAACTCGCGCCGTTCGTCGGCCGTCAAGACCGAAGCCAACCGCCCGCTCAAATCGCTGTCTGACAGCCTTAAGGGTAAGCAGGGACGTTTCCGTCAGAACCTTCTCGGTAAACGTGTCGACTATTCGGCCCGCTCGGTTATTGTCGTAGGCCCCGAGCTGAAGATGCACGAGTGCGGTCTGCCCAAGGATATGGCGGCCGAGCTCTACAAGCCTTTCGTTATCCGCAAGCTCATCGAGCGCGGTATCGTCAAGACTGTCAAGAGCGCTAAGAAAATCGTCGACCGCAAGGAACCTGTCGTATGGGATATCCTCGAATATGTCATGAAGGGCCATCCCGTTCTGCTCAACCGCGCCCCGACACTCCACCGTCTCGGTATCCAGGCCTTCCAGCCCAAGCTCATCGAGGGCAAGGCAATCCAGCTTCACCCGCTGGCCTGTACGGCTTTCAACGCCGACTTCGACGGTGACCAGATGGCAGTCCATCTTCCCCTTGGCAATGAGGCTGTGCTCGAAGCCCAGATTCTCATGCTCGGCTCTCACAACATTCTCAACCCCGCCAACGGCGCGCCTATCACCGTTCCTTCGCAGGACATGGTGCTCGGCCTCTACTATATCACCAAGCTCCGCCCCGGCGACAAGGGTGAGGGCCTGAAGTTCTACGGCCCCGAAGAGGCCGAGATCGCCTATAACGAAGGCCGCGTGACGCTTCACGCTCCGGTCAGCGTCGTTGTCGACGATATCGACGAGAACGGCAAGCCCTACAAGCATCTCGTAGAGAACACCTCGGTGGGCCGAGTGCTTGTCAACCATTATGTTCCTCAGGAGATCGGCTATGTCAACGAGATTCTGTCGAAGAAATCGCTGCGCACGATTATCTCGCGCGTCATTAAGTCGTGCGGTATTCCGCGTTCGGCCCAGTTCCTCGACGACATCAAGAACCTCGGCTACTACATGGCCTTCAAGGGGGGCATCTCGTTCAACCTCGGCGACGTGCTCATCCCGAAGGAGAAAGAAGAATATGTGCGCGAAGGCTACGAGCAGGTTCAGGAGGTTCTCCAGAACCATGCAATGGGCTTCATAACCAACAACGAGCGCTACAACCAGATAATCGATATCTGGACACATGTCAACGCCCGTCTGGCCGACACTCTGATGAAGCAGATCAGCGCCGACCAGAAAGGCTTCAACCCTGTGTTCATGATGCTCGACTCGGGCGCCCGTGGTTCGAAAGACCAGATCCGTCAGCTCTCGGGTATGCGCGGCCTTATGGCCAAGCCTCAGAAGAGCGGCGCCGAAGGCGGCCAGATCATCGAGAACCCGATTCTGGCGAACTTCAAGGAGGGCCTGAGTGTGCTTGAGTACTTCATCTCGACCCACGGTGCCCGAAAGGGTCTGGCCGATACCGCACTGAAGACCGCCGACGCCGGTTATCTGACCCGCCGTCTGGTCGACGTGGCCCACGATGTCATCATCAACGAAGAGGACTGCGGAACGCTCCGCGGCCTCGTCTGCACCGAAATCAAGAACAACGACGAAGTCGTGGCCAGCCTCGGCGAGCGTATCCTCGGCCGTGTCAGCGTCCATGATATTGTAGATCCGACCTCCGGCGAGCTTATCGTTGCCGCCGGCGACGAGATAACCGAAGCTGCCGTCGAGAAAATCGAGGCATCGCCCATCGAGAGCGTCGAGATCCGTTCGGTTCTCACCTGCGAGAGCAAGCGCGGCGTGTGCGCCAAGTGCTACGGCCGCAACCTCGCCACCCACCGTATGGTTCAGCAGGGCGAGGCTGTCGGCGTCATCGCCGCCCAGTCGATCGGTGAGCCGGGTACACAGCTTACCCTCCGAACCTTCCACGTCGGCGGTGTGGCCTCGAATATCGCCGCCGTATCGTCGACAACGTCGCGCTACAACGGTGTGCTCGAAATCGACGAGCTCCGCACCGTGCGCACCGACGAAGTCGATGCCAAAGGCCGCAACGTTGAAGTCGTCATCGGCCGTATGGCTGAAATGCGCATTGTCGATCCGACAACGAAAATGATGCTTACCTCGGCCAACATCCCATACGGTGCCAAACTCTATTTCGGCCCCGGCGACGAAGTCAGCAAAGGCGACGTCATCTGTGAATGGGATCCCTTCAACGCCGTTATCGTCAGCGAAGTCGCCGGTCACATCCACTATAAGAACCTTATCGAGAACGTGACCTATCGCGTCGACGCCGACGAATCGAGCGGCCTGAGCGAGAAGATCATCATCGAAAGCCGCGACAAGACCAAAGCTCCCGAAGCCGACATCGTCGACAACAACGGTCAGGTTGTCCGCACCTATGCTCTGCCTCTGGGCGCCCACCTCATGCTCGACGACGACGCCGAAGTCAAAGCCGGCGAAATCTTCATCAAGATTCCGCGCGCCAGCGGTAATGCCGGTGATATCACCGGCGGTCTGCCCCGTGTGACCGAGCTCTTCGAGGCCCGCAACCCGTCGAACCCCGCTATCGTCAGCGAAATCGACGGCGAAGTGACCTTCGGCAAAGTCAAACGCGGTAACCGCGAGATCTCCGTGACCAGCAAACTCGGCGAAGTCAAGAAATATCTCGTTCCGCTGTCGAAACAGCTCCTTGTTCAGGAGAACGACTACGTGCGCGCCGGCACACCGCTCTCCGACGGCGCCATCACCCCCGCCGACATCCTGAACATCATGGGCCCGACAGCCGTTCAGGAATATATCGTCAACGAGGTTCAGGACGTCTACCGCATGCAGGGCGTTAAGATCAACGACAAACACTTCGAGGTCATCGTCCGCCAGATGATGCGCAAAGTGTCGATCATCGATCCGGGCGACACCAACTTCCTCCAGCAGCAGATCGTCGACAAGCGCGCCTTCATGGACGAGAACGACCGCATCTGGGGTAAGAAAGTCGTCACCGACGCCGGCGACAGCGAGACAATCAAGCCCGGTATGATCATCACCGCCCGCCGCCTCCGCGACGAGAACTCCGCTCTGAAACGCCGCGACCTCCGCACAATCGAGACGCGCGACGCCGTGCCCGCTACCTCGGAGCAGATCCTTCAGGGTATCACCCGCGCCGCCCTCCACACAACGAGCTTCATGTCGGCCGCTTCATTCCAGGAGACCACGAAAGTGCTCAACGAAGCAGCCATCGCCGGCAAGGTCGACTATCTCGAGGGAATGAAGGAGAACGTCATCGGCGGCCGCCTGATTCCTGCCGGAACCGGCTTGCGCGCCTACGAACGCCTCGTAGTCGCCGGCAAAGACGACGTCGAATCTCTTCGTGAAGTCGAGGAAGTCGAAGCCGTCGAAGCCGATGCTCCGAAAGCCTGATAAATCCGAAGTCATAATTTTGTTATAATGCTGAGCGCCGGGTCTCCTGAAGATCCGGCGCTCAATTTTTTCTGCAATCCTGATGTTGCATGAGAAAAAATTCTTATCTTTGAAGCGCAGACCGCTCAGAAGCCCCGGTTGCGGGGATGAGGGTGGGAAGCAAAGACATAATGAAAAGCGTTTATCCGCGCTGATTCTTGGCCACTTGAAATTCTCGCAAAATTTCTTATTCATGTCAAGGATTGAGCAACGGTAGATGCCCGTGGGTATGTAATATCAGCATTGGCCATAGCGCTGTCCTCTGTGATAGGCGTGAGGCCGAATGCTCTCGTTGCATATACAAGCGTAGGGCTTCTTCGTTGCCGTCCGACATGAATAGGGCAATGCGAGAAGCCTCAAGTGGTAGGACGGTAACCGATACAGATTCCTACGCTTTTCTTTTGTAAACCAGTTAAATAGCCAACGAGGGGAAGACCGCGGCACTATCAATGTCAATGCAACGTTTTTTTATCACATTCTTTGCAGTTCTGATATCTTTATCGCTATTTGCAGATGATGTAAAGAGACCGACTGTAATGTTGTTGCCAAGCGACAACTGGTGTACTCAGCGTTTCTTTATTCAATCTTTCGACAATCAAGGCTCGACAGTTAAGATTCCCGACTATCAGCGTGCTTTCAGTGAAGATACAGAGCTTCCGCAAGTTGTTTCAAAAATCGGCGGTGTTTTAACCGCTATGGGGTATAGTCTTAAGGATGCCGAGATGGAAATTAAATCTTTGGGAGTAAAACAAGCTGAGGATAATGCACTCACAAGCAAAAACTCAGTTGCATCAATAGCAGAGACTCCACTTGACATTCTTAAGCGTAGGATGAAATCCGACATAGTTATGCAAGTATGGTGGAATGTTACCAAAGATCCGAATGGTAAAATTATTTCATTCACTCTTGAAGCATTTGATGCCTACACCAACAAACGCATCGCCACAGCTACCGGTAATTCTAAACCATCGGCAGAAGCAATTCCGATTGCTCTTGAAAAGGCTGTGAAAGAGAATATAAAAGAGTTTGACAAACAGCTTGATAAATGGTATGATGACCAAAAGAAGAATGGCCGAGAAATAGCACTTACAGTCCGTTGCTGGGATAGTTGGGACAAAGACCTTGAATCTGAATACGGCGGGGAGGAACTGACCGACTGTATTCAGAAATGGATGCGAGAAAACACCGTCAACGGCAATTTCAATCTTAGCGATGGCAGCGAATCATTCGCACAGTTCGAACAGGTACGTATTCCGTTGAAAGACATGAATGGCGTTGCAATGGATGCCCGGTCGTTTGCAACGGCACTTCGAAAACATCTGGCGAAAGCGCCATATAACATAACGTCAAAGGTGATAATCCGCGGTCTCGGCGAGGCTGTCTTAATACTTGGCGAGAAATGAAGCATATTATTCTTATTATTTTGTTTTGTTTGCTGGCCGTTAGATTGCAGGCTGAGACAAATATGGGTAAAATATCGTATTATCCGGTGGTAGTCAGCAATGAAATCCCTGAATCCGTGAAAGTATCATTGACTGCGAAAATGGAACAAGCCCTGACCCAAAACGGATATGGTTCAAACAATAGAGCCGACCGTTTTGTGATGGTCGCAAAATGTAGCGTTGTTGAAAAAAATGTTGCTCCCACAACTCCGGCCCGGATTACTCAAACAATTGATGTGATATTTATCCTCGGAGATGCTATCGAAAACAAAACTTATGCATCAACAGCATTTACATTAATGGGAATAGGCACAAACGAAGCTAAAGCATGGCAAACTGCAATAAACAAATTCAAACCTACTGGCAGAGAACTGTCTGAGATGTTCGCCTCGGCTTTTGAAAAGATTAAATCGTACTATACGGCTAACTGTCAGAGCATAATTAATAACGCACACGCATTGGCTGCAAGAGGTGAATACGACCGCGCAATATCGTTGCTCATGTCCGTTCCTGATATTATTACGGATTGTCATAATAAGGCACAAACAGAGGCATCTGCCATCTACCGGCAGAAAATCAATGCCGAAGGAGAAGAACTTCTCAGAAAAGCCCAAAATGCATGGGCCGCATCACCGAACAATGGTGGCGCCGAGATAGCATTGTCATACATAAATTCTATTTCACCGCTTTCCGAATCATTTGTAGCAGCCGAAAGTCTTGTAAAAGTGATAGGAGATAAAATATCTTCTGACAAAGAGCGAGAATGGCAGCAGCGCGTCAAGCAATATAACGATGAAATGGAGTTGCGCAAGGGCGAACAGTCAAACGCGCAAGCACGCTCCTTAGCCACAATAGCCGCTTGCCGCTCGGTCGCAGAAAAGTGGGCTGAAAACCAACCGCAAACAAAAATATATCTAAACTGGTAAAAGTTTTTTATTATGATTAAGCATATTATCTATTTCGTTATATTCTCTCTTTGCATATTCTCGTCTGTCACGGTATCTGCAAAAAATGAAGATGTTACTCTTATTGTAACATCTGATGGGACCTCTAAAGACGATGCCACAAAGAACGCTCTTCGCTTAGCAGTAGAACAGACTTATGGCGTTTTCGTCTCGTCTAATACAAGTCTGCTGAATGACGAATTAATAAAGGATGAAATAGCGACGGTGGCATCGGGTAATATAAAGAAATATAATGAGGTTGCATATTCTTCTTTGGACGGCAATCATACAGTTACTTTAGAAGTAACTGTCAGTAAAGGGAAGTTATTGTCGTATGCTAAAAGCAAAGGAGGAGAATGTGAGTTGGACGGCGCTGCTTTATATGCAGACATTCAGTTACAAGAATTATACAAAAAGAACGAAGAAAAACTTTTTGAAAATCTCATAGTTGAAATTGAGCCGATGTTTCATCGTGGTTATGATTACAAACTTGACCTGAAACAGGTCGGCAAATCTTCTGATTCTGTTGATTTTGAATGTAAAATTACAGCAATATTAAATGAGAACGGAGCCTTGGCTTGGAAAAAGTTGATGGATTGCCTTAAAACCGTTGGGAAGAAGGATGATAGCAATAAATTTAGATTATTCCCATCAATGAGTGAACCTGAACTCGAAACTGAATTTGTTAATCCGGTTTATCCCTGGGGATATGGCACGTATGGTGAAATTTTTCTAAGATCGCGAGTTTCAGCTAATTTAATTAATCGGCTTTTAGAAAACATTGATAGTACAATAGAAGATGTATCATTAAATTTGGCAGGAAAAAAATTTGACATCTCGAATAGGCTTAAATTTTATCGGACATACCATGAAACAGGCGATCCCGAAGATGATCGTTACAATAGGGCAGCCCCGTATAGAAAGAAAAAAGGAAGTGACTGTGGAAAATTCAAATATTTTTTATCAATTCCGATTGAATTTTTAAAAGATATAAAAAATATCAAAATTGAATCTAACTATAATTCAAACGATTAACATATATTATTAAAATATACATCTTTTAAAATTGAGAGGAAATGACTTCTTTAATGAGCAAAACAGGGTTATATGACCTTTTGTCAATGGTTCTTCCGGGATATCTTGTGTTATTTCTGATAGTCAAGTGCCTCCCTATAAATCATTGTTGGGAATATGACGAAACAACATATTTTATAGCTGCTTTTTGTGTCAGTTATGTGGTGGGACTTATCGTGCATTACATGTCAAGACGGGCCTTTTGTTGGCTCAGTTGTCGTTGCCTTCGTGAAAAGGCTTATCATAAATTCAGGGAAGATGAAATGAAACGTGGTGCAGAACAAGCCAATAATGAAAAACTAACGACAAGGTGGTATTATAGGAATTATTATGCCTTATGGGGAAATAATTCCATCAACTATATATCTGTAATGGAAATCCAGCTTACATTTCTACGAAGCATGGCGGTCGTTGGCTTCTTATATACAGCCCTTGGATGTCTATTTTTAAAATGCCAATGCTGGGCTATTTCTTTTTTCTTCCTTTTCGCTCTTATATGCACTCTCTTAACCGTCTTTATTCAAAAAAAGATATATTATTATTACTATGAAGCATACGAATATAGGTCAGAAGAAAACAAATAAAATCGTAACCATGAGAACAATTAGCGTATTGTTTTTCATGTTAACAACAATATGTTCATTCGCTCAGAGTTACAATCAGGAACGGACAGCTTTGACCAATTTCCTTGTGCGGATGTATGAGAACGCGCCGTTTGACGGAGTCAAAGCTGTCGAGGATTACGATAACGCTTATCTGATGTCGGTTGTCAAACTCGACAAGGCAAAATACAAATCTGACTCCGCACTCAACCGTGTGGCATCGGTCAAAGCGATGTCGCAGGCCTCACGCTTCTTCAACGGTTCCAACATAACGGACGACATGATTATCCGCACGGCTGAGAAAGCCGATGGCACCACTGACACTGAAATCATCGAGAACATACGAGAAAACTCCGTTGGATACGTCAAGCAACTCGAGCAGCTCACCAACTTCGCAGCCCCCGACGGTCAGCAAGTTTTCATCTTCATTACCCCTCTGAAAAAATAATAGCAGCTTCATGTCGGCCGCTTCATTCCAGGAGACCACGAAAGTGCTCAACGAAGCAGCCATCGCCGGCAAGGTCGACTATCTCGAGGGAATGAAGGAGAACGTCATCGGCGGCCGCCTGATTCCTGCCGGAACCGGCTTGCGCGCCTACGAACGCCTCGTAGTCGCCGGCAAAGACGACGTCGAATCTCTTCGTGAAGTCGAGGAAGTCGAAGCCGTCGAAGCCGATGCTCCGAAAGCCTGATAAATCCGAAGTCATAATTTTGTTATAATGCTGAGCGCCGGGTCTCCTGAGGATCCGGCGCTCAATTTTACTTTGTTGAATTGAGTTGGCTAACTGACTGGGTATCGACTGGTGGTATCGGAGGGCTGTGATATGTTATTGATTGTTAAATCGAGGCTTACCTATTGGGAATTGGAACTTTATGCGCTTACTTTGCAGTGTCTGTCTTAAAGAACAGCAAATATTCAGGACCTTTTTCGGGGATAGCAAAGCCGACTGATGTCTCTGATTTATCACACAACGAGAAGCAAATATCACAATATATTCTTAACCATTTGAACCATTATCTATGAAGAAAATCATTTTCGCAATGATGGCAGCGGGTGTCTTCACTCTCTCGTCATGTTCGGGCGACGACCTCTCAGGGCCGGGCGCACAGGATGGTAATGTAATAATTACCGCACGGATTCCGGGCGTCATGCATGGCCGCTATGGCGAGGGCGATGTCGCAAAGACGCTCCACTATGCTGTCTATGAGGGCAATGATGTTGTCTTCGCAAGCGATAAGGCCGGTTCGCCGGTCCCTCAGACTGTTGACGCCAAGAATTTCAGACTGGCGCTTAATCTCGTCAAGGGTAAGAAGTATGACTTCGTGTTCTGGGCCGACGCCTCAGAGGGAAGCCCCTATGAATTTTCGTCGTCGTCGAAGAGCGTGAAAGTCAACTACGACAATGTCGGCAACAATGAGAACCGCGATGCGTTTTTCCAGGCTGTCAAGGATCTGACTGTCGACGGTGCGCTGACCAAGGCCGTAGAGCTGCGCCGTCCGTTCGCCCAGATCAATGTCGGGACAAATGACTTCGACCTTGCCGAGGCCGCCAATACCGAGGTGGCAACAACAACTCTCAGCATCAGGGGGGCCTACAACTCGCTCAATCTGCTCTCGGGCGAGGCATCGGGCTCGGCCGATATTTCATATACGGCCGCTGTGCCCGTGAATCAGACATTCCCCATCGACAACTACGAGTATCTCTCGATGGATTATATCCTGACAGGCTCGGTTCTGCCTGATGCCGACGATGTTCAGAACGCCGACCGCGAGCTTATCGACATCGCCTACACGGTCACCTGCACCGACGGACACGAGATTGACTATTCGTTCAGCAATGTGCCCGTTCAGCGCAACTACCGCACAAATATCTACGGCTCACTGCTGACCAATCCCGCCGACTTCGACATCATCGTTCTGCCCGGATTCAACGACGATCCCGGCTTTGAAGTCGAAGTTGTCGAAGAGGGGAAGGTCAAGATGGGTAACGAAACCTATAACACAGTCGACGAGGCCGTAGCGGCTGCGAGAGCTGCCGGCCAGACCGAGGTCAGCCTCGTTCTCGGCAACGGCGATTATTCCCAGAACAGCCTGCGCGCGGCCTCGAACGCATTCACCGCTCTGACCGTGACCGGCCAGGGCCCCGCCACTATCATCAACAAAGCCGGCTCAATCACTCTTGCAGGCGTGAATGTCACATTCAACAATCTGACCATCAAGACCGACAATACCAACTACAACGGTTTCCAGCACAATGCGTCGGAAACCTACAGCGGCTGCGTTATCGAAAAGAAGCTCTTCCTCTACGGGCCTGCCAGATTCGAGAACTGCACGTTTAAAAACGACGGTGACTACAGCGTGTGGACCTACGGCTCGACCAACGCCTCTTTCAAAAACTGCTCGTTCGGCAGCTACGGCAAGAGTGTGCTGATCTATAGCGAAGACGCCAACCTCAGAACCGAGGTCACTTTCGACAACTGCACTTTCAGCGGAACATCGCTCAACGACTCTAAAGCCGCAATCGAAGTGGACTGTTCTCTCGCCACAAACGGTCTATATACGGTCAATATCAACAACTGCGTGGCCACAGGCTATGACGCCGGTCTGCTCAGCGGCAATAACCTCTGGAACGTCAAGAAAGGAACGAATTTCGTCCTCAATGTCGACGGCGAGAATGTTCAGCAGGGCCTGACCACCGACGGCATGAATGACTATTTCGTCAACAATGCCGATGGCCTCGTTTCGCTCTCGCGCCTTGTCAACGGCTACTATAAAGACGGAAGTATCGCTCATGACCGTCTGTCGGGCAAGACAGTGACCCTCACTGCCGACATCGACATGGCAGGCGTAAGCTTCACTCCTATCGGCGCCGGAATGACCTATTATCCCGGCCAGAACTTTGCCGGAACGTTCGACGGTGCCAACCACACGATCAGCAATCTCACCGCATCCGACACTCGCAGCAACTGGGCGGCAGCCGGACTTTTCGGCGGTCTGGTAGGAAATGTCCGTAATCTCACTCTCAGAAACGTCAGCATATCGAGCACCCACTATGCCGGCGGCATCGCAGGCTATGTCGACAATGAGACAGGTTCTGTCATCGATAACTGCAAGGTTATCGGAGGCACTATAACTTCGACGACCGAAGAGCTCAGCGCCGGCAATTGGGATAACGGCGACAAGGCCGGCGGTATTCTCGGTTATGGCTGTATTAGCGCCGACAAGGTCACCAACTGCTCTGTCGAAGGTCTCACGATCAAGGCTTACCGCCATTTCGGCTCGATCGTCGGATATGCCAACAATACGGCCAACGTTACCGGCAATACGGCCAAAAACATTACTCTCGTATGGGACAAGGCTCACGACTACAAAGGCTTCGGGACGCTCACAAATGTTCCTTACGGCAACATCGTAGGCAACGACAAGACGTTCACCGGCAGCAATACGGCCGAGAACATCACCCAGCCCACAGAATAAACCCGCGATAATATGACATGCCAGAGGCGCCGGCGACCCCGGCGCCTCTGTCGTGTCTCCGGGGCGTCGCCGAACTCCCTGACATATCTGACCCGATTAACTTAAAATCCTTCCGAGCAAATTATCCCTACGCCAGGGCGTTTCCGACGCTGATTTCATCTAAGTTAATAGCATTGAGGCGTGCCAAAGGCTATAGTGCATGACAATTTTTTTGCTATTGCTGCGGACGCATTTTACAGCCCGAATTCTGATTCTATAGTCAAGCGCGGGACGCGCGAAATCTCTACAACTGCCTGCGATAGCTGGCGGCAACCACCGCTCCCCCCCAAATTCGCGGCTTGCACGTCTATCTCGCTGGATTTCAGACTCACGGCTATCGCGGTGGGTTTTAGAAATATCGCGCCGCCGGCGCTTGAAGGCGAATGATCTGTTTGAGGTGGTTAGCCTGTAAGAAAATGTCACTGTACTGTAGCCAAAGGCCCGCGGCCACATTCAGGGCGGAAAACCGAATGAGGCTGGGGTTTGCGGGATCAACGTGCCATCGTCAGTCGGCGGCGAGGCGCAGGACGCGGATGCCGAGATAGCTGCGGTTCTGGCGCAGATGGTCTTTCAGCGGGCGCGGGTCGATGGTGACTTTTCCGGCTTTCGACGATGCGTGGAGCAGATGGAGTTCGCCGTCGACCATGGTCAGTATTCCGAGATGGACAACGTCGAGGCCGGGGGTCTTCGTGGTGATGGCGACAACGTCGCCGGGCCGCATCTGCGCGAGGTTGTTCTTGTTGATCTTGACAACGGCGAGCTGGGGATAGCGATGGTTGCGGTAGCCGCGCTCGACGTCGCGCATCTTCTCGAGATTGTCGCGGTCGGCGAGGGCAGGGTAGAGGTCGGCGTGCTCTGTCATGAAGTCGAGCGATTTCACCCGGTATTCCGATGCGTCGAGCGACGACGTAATCTCTTTTATATTTCCGCGGCCTACATTGTCGACAATCCAGTCGCTGATATAATGGAGCCGCGAGGGCCAGCCGTTGACGCGCCCCTGACGATAGCGCATCCATTCGAGGTTATAGATGAAATCGCGCCAGTCCGACCGTCCCTCCATAACGGTGCGCGCCAGCGCGAGCACGTTATCGACAAAAGTCGTGCAGTCCATGCCGTCGGTGTTGACCGTTACGCGCTCCGGCTCTATTTCGAGCGTTGAGGCGACGTAGGGGGTGCCCAGAAACATGCGGGCTATTGAGTCGACAACTACGCGCCGGTCAAGGCCCGAGGCGGCTTTGAGAACCTCGTTTATGCGGGCGGTGTCGCGCGTTTCGTCGTGCCAGTTGACAGAGGCCTGCGCGCCTGCCAGCATTGGAATCAGCAATAGGGCGAGTAACAGAAATTTCTTCATGGCGTTTGGGCGGGGATGTCATTGTTCCGCGAAACAAAATTAGTAATTCCCCCTTTTTCCGGCAAATTTTTCTCATCCGGCCAAATGACCGAACGAAAACCGGCCAAATGACCGAATGAAAACCGGCCAAATGACCGAATGAAAACCGGCCAAATGACCGAATATGAAAAAAAGGATTTTTTCATTTGTCATTGCTCTCACCTTTCACTACCTTTGCACGATGATGAACGACAATGAATTCGCCCCACTCAGTCCGCTTCGCTGCGGAGCCCGCAACGGGCTGCGGTTCGGCGTGTATCTGACGGTGTTCTATGCTGCCTCGTTGTTCTCGCGTCAGGCTGCGGTTCTGAATCTGCTGAGCCTCGTGATGATTGTGGCTGTTCCTTTTGTCGTTTATTTTCTCATGAAGGCCGACTATCGGGCCGCCGCCGGGCGTTATTCGGTCGGTTCGCTCTGGCTCGACGGAATGACGACTGTTGTCTGCGGTTCGCTTGTTGCCGGGGTGTTCATGCTCGCTTATCTGCGCTGGATCAATCCGACCCATCTTTCCGACGAATGGACTCTGATGGCCTCGACATTCGCCGAGTCGCCCGACGCTTCAGTGCGCGCCTACGGTGAGCAGCTCCAGTCGGCTCTCGACAATGGCTTCACGCTTTCGCCGGGCGTTTTCACGATGACGCTCGTCTGGATGGCCGGATTCTCAGGCTCGCTGCTGGCTCTTGCCCTCGCTCCGCTGGTAAAGCGTAGCGGCCCGGGCGGAAAATCGCCGGCCGACATAGTTTAATTAATGAATAATCAGAGTTTAGACAATGGATATATCGGTAATAGTGCCCCTCTTCAACGAGGCCGAATCGCTGCCCGAGCTGGCGGCATGGATAGAACGCGTCATGGACGCCAATAACTTCAGCTATGAGGTTTGGTTTGTCGACGACGGTTCGACCGACAGCTCGTGGAAAGTCGTCAGAGAGCTGTCGGCGCGCAACCCGCGCCTGAAAGGCGTCTCGTTCCGGCGCAACTACGGCAAGTCGCCTGCGCTGAACACCGGCTTCGGAATGGCTCAGGGTGATGTTGTCATAACTATGGACGCCGACCTTCAGGATTCGCCCGACGAGATTCCCGAGCTTTACCGCATGATAACCGAAGACGGCTACGACCTTGTCAGCGGCTGGAAGCAGAAGCGCTACGATCCGCTGTCGAAAACAATTCCGACGAAGCTCTTCAATGCCACAGCCCGCAAAGTTTCGGGAATCCACAACCTCCATGATTTCAACTGCGGACTGAAAGCCTATCGTCGTGAGGTCGTTAAGCATATCGAGGTCTACGGTGACATGCACCGTTATATCCCTTATCTGGCGAAAAACGCCGGCTTCGGCCGCATTGGCGAGAAGGTTGTTCATCATCAGGCCCGCAAATACGGCAAGACAAAGTTCGGACTCGACCGTTTTGTCAACGGCTATCTCGACCTGGCTACACTGTGGTTCACCGGCCGTTTCGGAGCCAAGCCGATGCACTTTTTCGGGCTGCTCGGCTCGCTGATGTTTATTGTCGGATTCATCGCGGCGGCGGTTGTCGGTATCGTCAAGCTTTACAATATGACCCACGGACTGCACTACACGCTCGTTACCGACAGCCCCTATTTCTATCTGTCGCTGACAATGATGCTGCTCGGCACACAGCTTTTCCTCGCCGGATTTGTCGGCGAGCTTGTCGTGCGCAACTCTCCGCGCCGCAATTCCTACGAGATCCGCGAGACCCTCGATCCCGAGGCCTGACGTCGCGCCGGCGTAAAAATTCACAATCCCTTCGCTGCCGCCTTAGCCGCTGCGAAGGGATTGGTTTTGTCCGGTCAGATATGCGTCGGTTATCTGACTGTTTTGCTGACACGTCGCGAACCGTCGGCCATTATATCGGTTCTGATATAGATGCCGCCGCTGACGGGATTCATCACGCGACGTCCGCTGAGGTCATAATAGATGGTCTCTGAGATAGAGCTCTCGCTGTCGATTGTTCCGATAGAAAGCTCTTTGGAAATCGAGAATGCCGGGCTGACGGTCTGAATCGCATATTCGCCGTTGCTGCCTTTCATTGTCAGACGCATGTCATAGAGCTTGTTCGCTGAGTTGCGGGTAACGCCCTTGAGCGAAGCGCTGTAGTAGCAGCCCCATCCGGGCAGGAAGTTATATGCTTCATCGGCCTTTACTTCCAGAGCTTCCCATTCGTCGGTTGCGTTGGGAGCGTATTCCACGACAATCTCGGCAGGGGCGGCACATTCGTAGTACGATACGCCGTCGTCGGTCTTGGCGAGAGTGAACATTCCGCCATATATTTCTGCAACGCCGTCGGCTGCATTTTCGAGCTCAGTGGCAACCTCGCCTTCGGTATCGACAACGCGGAACGATTGAATTGTCGGAGGCACTGATGTCTCGTCCTTAACGGTCAGGCCGGTTTTGAGTGTCGCTGTTCCCTTGATGGAGCAAAGCTCGAAATTGGAGTCTTTCAGCTGAAGCTCGATTTCGCTGTTTTCGGCGAGATCGACGTCTTCTCCGGTGAATTTTTCGCCGTTTAGAGTCATGTCGAGGATGGCCCCGTCAATCAGGCGGTTCTCGCCCAGCGGGCCTGCCACACCCCACACGAGGCTGTTGCCTGTTCCGCGATAAGCTCTGATCGTCGGGAATCCGTTGCCCCAGACGGGATTCGCGGAAGCGGCGATCGAGCGGCGGGGATTGGCGAAAACGGTGACCTCGTTGTTTCCCTGACTGTTGATGCGGAATCGGCTTGAGTTCATGATACCTGCCATATAAGTGTCTTCCTCGCCGTCGAGGTAGAGCGGCAGTCCTTCGATATATCCGCTCTGCTCCAGCCCTTCATAAGTAGTCGGAACCGGAAGAAGTGTCATTCCGTAGCGGTGTTCGGCCGGCGCCTGCCAGGCAATTATTTTTTTCTGATTGTAGCGTTCGCCGCCAACGACAGTGCGATTGCGGTAGCCCATGACGCCGTTTCTGCATATATAATACGTGTTAACGCAGGAATGTCCCTTCGGAAACACCTTGCCCTTGTCGTCAGGAACCGGTTCGTAAAGCGACTGAATGAAATTCTGCTCGAATGTCTTGTAGTCGGTCGTGTTCGTGACGGTCTGGGCGTGCGAACCGTCGGAAGTCAGCAGGCAGGCGAGCGACGCCTCGTCGGTCACTCCGCCGAATCCGCTGCAGAAATATAGGTCGTCGCTATTTGTGGCATAGACTTTATTGATACAGTCGGTCTTGTATTCACCGTTGTCATAGAACCGATTCCACCGTAGTGTTGTGTAGGACATCAGCTCGCCATACTGCTTGCTGCATACGATAAAGAGCTGATCGGCTATGTTGAGGAATCCTTCGCTGTAGATGCCGTCAGCCTCGCCGTCGGTAAGGCGTATGACGTCGGTCGAAAGGGCTTTTCCGTCAGGGTCGCGCGGATCAAATTCTACGAGCTGGTCGGCTTCGGAAGCCGATACGGTAAACTCCATGCCGTCTTCGGTCACGTTGATATGACGGTAGACGTAGCGGGTCGGAATGTCGATGGATTTACCCTTGAACTCAAAGAGCACGTCGAATTCTCCGAGCGGCAGGTAGAAATCAACAGCTGTGTCGTAGTCATAATATCCGAAACTGAAGTTGCCTTCCTCCCCCGGCTTATATACAGTAGGGAACGGATTAACATCATATTCATCGGCGTTGAATTCGAGATTCGCGATGACCCACAGTTCCTCTTCCTCATCTCCGGCGCGGGAGGTGACGGGCTTATCAATCCGATAACGTCCGGGAGTGGAGGCTTCGACAACCGTCTTGCCATCTTTCAGGATGGTGTGGTTTATAAATTCCGGCGCATCGGCGGCCGAGAGCGACCCTGTCAGCAGGGCGGCGCATGATAGCGCCGTGAGTAAAGATTTGCGCATAATGGTTATTGTTTGGTTCTTGACAAAAATATGACATATCGTTTGATTGCTCAAACTTTTTGCTGTGGACAATCTATGGACTGACGCCGATGGACAATGCTGTAGACAAGTTTTTTGGCCATATTTGACTCACATAATTGACTCACGTAATTGGCTTCGCCACCGCGAACCGGGCTTCGCCTGACATTCGCTATTATGTTTCGTCGAATATTCTCGTTATATTTGCGGTGTGAGAAATCTGTTACTTCTACTTGCAGCAGTAGTTCTGCTCGCTTCCTGCGGCGGCCGGCAGGTCATCGACCCGATGTTCCGGTGGCCTGCGGGCAATTGCGGCGAAGTCGACAGTCTTCTGGTGATTTTCGAAAAGATGAGGCGCGAGAGCGCGCCGCGGGAGAGCCTAGACAAAGTTGTCAGGCGGATGGCGCGGGTCACCTCCGGGGCCGACACCGATCCGATAGCGCTCAGCCGGGCGATGTATTGCCGCGCGCGACTGAGTCTGATAGACCATAATGCCGAAGAGGCCGCTACGTTGAGAAACACGGCTCTCGTTATGCTCGATTCGGGCGTCAGCCCCTATGATTTCTACCGTTGGAAAATCCTTGGCTGCGACAGCGCGTCGGGCAATAACTACCGTCTGCAGACCGAGGCAATTTCTTTTTTCAAAACTGTCGGCGATCTCCGCGAGGCGGCCCAACGCTCCAACAGCGTCGGATGCATGATGTTCGACATCGGCTATATGTCGCGAGCGCTTGATCACTTCGAGCGAGCGCGCGAAATGTTCTATGAGGCCGGAGATTCGCTTTATGCCGCCCGTGAGTTCATGAACATCGCGTTGGTGAGCCCTCCCGCACGCACCGACAGCATCCTTCGTGAACTTCTCGGCAACAGGCTTATGAAAGCCAATGAGTCGTGCTATCTCCATGTGCTCGTGAACTACTACACGGCCACCGATTCGGTCGTATATCTGGAACGTGCAACTGACATATGCCGCCGCAATCCTGTCGATTCCGCCGAATATCTGCCTGTTTTCTACGCCTATCTCGGCGACAATTACTGTCGCAACGGGAACGAGACCATCGGAGTCGAAATGCTCAGCAAGGGACTTGAGATGATGCCCCCGAATTATCCGGCCAATTTCAAGGCCCAGATATACGGCGGCCTCGCCGGAGCATACATGCGTATGGGACGTTACCGCGAAAGCGCTGAGGCTGCCATGGTCAGGGACAGCCTGCTGAGGATCGTCGACGACGACGTGCGCCGCTCAGCCCTCATCAATGCCGACATGCGCTCTGAGGTCGAATCGATGGAACTTGACTGGAGAATGGCGAGAAACCGCATGAGTCTGATCTATACCGTCTGTCTGTCAGGCATAATCATAGGTGCTCTGATTGTCATTCTGATTCTCTTCAGAAGGTCGAAGCAGCGTCATATCGATGCCCTCAGGGCCGAGCTGAGACTCAAGGAGAGCGAACACAGCGAACTTGCCACCTCAACTGTTCTTGAAGAGAAAAGCAAACTCCTCGACGAACTTTCTCATCAGCTCAACAGGCTCAACAGCGATGCCGGTTCTGAGGATTCAGGGGTCGACGATATGCTCAGAATGATACACCGCCACAATCTGACCGAGGAAGAGCGCGAATGTTTTCTCAGAGCCCAAAATATTACCGGCGCCTCGTGGGTAGCACGTCTGCGAAAGACATATCCCTTGCTGACAGAGCGTCAGGTTAAGATCGCCTCATGGATTGCCGCCGGAGCCGACTCGGCCCAGATTGCGCGGATACTCAATATCGACAGGCTCTCGGTCAACAAAGCGCGCTATCGCCTGCGCAGTCGCCTCAACCTTCCGCGCGGCAGCGACCTCGACAGATTCCTGCGCGACTTCGGTATGAATTCATGACCGGATGAGACTTTGTGTATGTCTCGGCTCCGTCTTTCGGCGGAATATCTTTTGCCGATGGGCGACAGCGGAAAAATTGACCAGAAAAACTACCTTTTTACGGGAAAAATCGTTGCCGTCGATGCAACTTTCTGCCGATGAAAAGGGTTATATTTGCAGACGTTTTTCACAAATTGCGTTTCAACAAATATATATGTTCCCAACTATGGTCAACCGCAAAATGCCAAGCCTCATTCTGCTGATTGCGTTTGTCGCGTTCGGCGCAGCGGCTCAGGATGTGCTCTCGCTTGAGGATTGCCGGCGTATGGCGCTGAGCAACAACAAGACGATGCGCATAATGGCCGAGAAGGTGCGTCAGGCCGAATATCAGAACAAGGAGGCTTTCGCCGCTTATCTGCCCGCTATCGACTTCAACGGCGGCTATATGTATAATTCGCGTAAGCTGTCGATCTTCGACAGCGACCAGTTCCTGCCGATAAAGAATTTCGACCTCGCCACTCAGAGCTATCAGTTCGATGTCGTCAAGAATCCTATGACCGGCGAGCCTGTCATAGGGCCTAACGGCGAGCCTGTCCCGTCGCAGGTAGCCTATCTGCCCAAAGACGCGATGACCTACGACATACATAATGTCTTTTTCGGCGCCATAACGCTGACTCAGCCTGTTTATATGGGCGGAAAGATTGTGGCGATGAACAAGATAACGAAGTTCGCCGAAGAGGCGGCCCGCGAACTGCGCAACAACAGCGCCACCGATGTCATCTATGCTGTCGACGGCGCCTACTGGCAGATTGTGTCGCTCAACGCCAAGGAGAAGCTTGCCGAAAACTATGTCGCCCTGCTCGACACTCTGCATAATAATGTCCAGCGGATGATCGATCAGGGTGTTGCGACTCCGAGCGATCTGCTCACGGTCGATGTGAAGCGTAATTCGGCGAATGTCGATCTTGTCAAGGTGAAAAACGGACTCGTGCTGTCGCGAATGGCGCTCTGCCAGCTCATAGGGCTGCCGATCGACCAGTCCGTGACTCTCGCCGACGAGAATATGTCGCTGACAGCCGACGAGCTGATGCCCGACGGCGCGCAGATCCCTTCGAAAGAATATGATATGGCCGAAGTCTATGCCCGCCGGCCCGATATGCGGGCTCTCGAACTGTCGGTGAAGGTCGCCGACCAGCAGAGCAAAGTCGCCATGAGCGATATGTTGCCGACGCTGGCTCTAACGGCCGGCTACGGCTTCAGCAATCCCAATATGTTCGACGGATTCAAGAAACGCTTCTCGGGAGCGTTCAACGTCGGCGCTGTGCTCCATATCCCGTTGTGGCACTGGGGCGGAGACTATAATAAATATCGCGCGGCAAAGGCCGACGCCGACATAGCCCGCCTTAAACTCGATGATGCCCGCGAGCTTGTCGAGCTTCAGGTGAACCAGGCTGCGTTCAAGAGCCGCGAGGCGCTTAAAACCTGTCAGATGACCCGCAGCAACATAGCCAAGGCCGACGACAACCTGAACCATGCCCGGCTCGGCTACCGCGAGGGAGTGATGACAACCCAGAATGTGCTCGAGGCCCAGACGGCATGGCTCAAGGCCCGCAGCGAGAATATCGACGCTGAGATCGACGTGCATCTATGCCGCGTATATCTGTCGAAAGTGCTTGGCACCCTTAATTACTGACCCCTTACAACCAATCGAATATGGAAACCGAACAAGTCGAAAAGAAAGAATCACGCCTCCTGATGGGCGCTCTGGCAGTGCTGATGCTCGCCGTCATTGCTCTGTCGATTATAGGATTTCTGTGTCTGCGCAACCCCGACGATGTGGTCGAAGGGATGGCCGACGCTACCAGTGTCAGAATCTCGGGCAAGCTTCCCGGACGTGTCGCCGAGCTTTATGTGCGCGAGGGCGACATGGTAAAGGCGGGCGATACGCTGGTCCATATCCATTCATCGCTTGCCGAGGCCAAACTGATGCAGGCCCAGGGAATGGAAACAGCGGCTCAGGCTCTTAACTCGAAAGTCGACGACGGCACACGTCCCCAGATCATAGAGGGCGCGCAGGATCTCGTGAATCAGGCCGACGCGGCTCTGTCGATCGCCAAGAAAACTTATGAAAGAATGAATAACCTCGCTGCCGAGGGTGTTGTCAGCGCCCAGAAGCGCGACGAGGCAAAGGCTGCCTACGATGCCGCCGTGGCCGCCCGTGCGGCAGCCCAGAGTCAGCTCAATCTGGCCCGCGCCGGCGCGCAGCGTCAGGACAAACAGCAGTCGGCCGCAATGGTCACTGTTGCGCGCGGCGGAATACGCGAGGTCGAGGCTGTGCTCGAAGACCAGTATCTCGTTGCCCCCTGCGATGGCCAGATCGATCAGATCTATCCTCAGACCGGCGAGCTCGTCTCGCTCGGAGCGCCGATAATGTCGTTGCTTAAGGTCGACGACAAGTGGGTCACCTTCAACGTGCGCGAAGAAGAGCTCAACAAGCTGCGTCTGGGTCAGGAAATCGACATCATGATTCCTGCCCTCGACAAGAAAAAAGCCAAAGCACGCATCTATTACATACGCGACTTAGGTTCATACGCTACCTGGCACGCCACAAAGGCTACTGGCGAATGGGACAGCCGCACTTTCGAAGTCAAGGCGCGTCCGACGAATCCGATAGGCGATCTCCGCCCCGGAATGACGGTTCTATACGACAAATAAAATATCAAACCGGTGTTTGCTCCCCTGTGGAATACTATCAAACGTGAGCTCCGTCGGCTCACATCGCGCAGGATCTACGTCACGATGATGTTGATCGTGCCGATGCTGACGGCCCTGTTCTTCATCGACCTGATGAAGTCAGGACTGCCGCTGCCTGTGCCGGTCACCGTGGTCGACATGGATCGTTCGGCTATGTCGCGCCGCATTACCCGCGCGCTTCAGGCCAGCCAGTATCTCGACATAACCCGCAGCGACGACAGCTACCATGAGGCCCTGTCGCGCCTTCGCCGGGGCGACAGCTACGGTTTCTTCTACATACCGCGCAATTTCGAGCGCGACTGTCTCAACGGTTCTCAGCCTACGCTGTCATACTACACGAATATGTCGATATTCGTGCCCGGAACGATGTCGCTAAAGGGATTCACCACGACGGCTGTTGTTACCGAAATGGGTGTGGTCAAGACAACTCTAACAGCTGTCGGTGCTACCGATGCCGCGGCAATGTCGGTCATTCAGCCTGTCGTCATCGACAGTCACGGACTCAATAATCCCTGGCTTAACTATTCGGTCTATCTCAATCCGTCGTTTATATCGGGCGTTATAGCGCTGCTTGTCATGCTCGTCACGGCGTTCAGCATCGGCGAAGAGATTAAGCGCGGCACGTCGCCCCGGTGGCTCGATACTGCGGGAGGATCGATGCTCGTGGCCCTGGTCGGCAAGCTTGCCCCTCAGACGGTGATATTCAGTGCAGTCGGCATAGCCTGTGAGGCCCTCATGTTCCGCTTCTGCCACTATCCGCTCAACAACCATGCCTCGCATATCATTTTCGCCATGGTGCTTCTCGTGATCGCCTGCCAGGCTTTCGCGGTGATTATATGCGAGATTCTGCCCAATTTGCGTCTGGCGATAACGGTTTGCTCGCTGACAGGAATTCTCAGCTTCAGCGTCGTGGGCTTTTCGTTTCCGGTCGACCAGATGTATGGCGGTATCGGCATTCTCGCCTCGATCATTCCGCTGCGTTACTTCTTCCTGATCTATGTCGATCAGGCTCTCAACGGAATCCCGCTGTTCTTCTCGCGCTCGTATTATATTGCGCTTCTGATATTCCCGTTATTGACATTCCCGCTGTTGCGCCGTCTGCGCCGCCGCTGTCTTAATCCTGTCTACGTGCCATGATGAAGATTCTGAATATGCTGTCGGGCTGGTTCGTCGGTCTGTTTCGGGTCTGGCGCCGTGAGTTCAGCCTCGTTTTCCGCGATCAGGGAGTCATGCTTTTCTTTCTGGCGCTCCCTACGGTCTATCCGCTGGTCTATGCTCTGATCTATAATCCCGAGCTTATCCGTGACGTGGCAGTCGTTGTTGTCGACAACTCGCGCACTGCCGAGAGCCGTCATCTTGTGCGTATGCTCGACGCCACCGAGCCTGTCGGCATTGTCGGCTATGCCGCCAATAAGGCCGAGGCAAAGCGGGCCATGCATGAGAAGAAATGTTATGGCGTGGTCGAGATTCCGGCCGACTATGGCCGCCGGATCGGACGCGGTGAGACGGCGAATGTCAGCTTCTACTGCGACATGAGCCTGCTGCTGCGCTACCGTCAGTTCACAATGGCCCTGACTCAGGTTCAGATTGCCGCCGGAGCCGAAATACAGCAGCGCACCCTTGCCGATCTCGGGTTGCCGGCTGCGGCTCTTGCCTCGCAGGGCCCGCCGCTGAATGTCAGCCAGCAGTTTGTCGGCGATCCCAGCCAGGGATTCTCGTCGTTTATCATGCCGGGTATCCTCATGCTGATTCTGCAGCAGAGCGTTGTGCTCGGGGCCTGCATGATTGCCGGAGCCGCCTCTGAAAGGCGTCGCCGCAACGGCGGATTCGACCCTCTCGGAATCGACGCGCCGGCCACGGCTACGGTCGTCGGCAAGACCTTATGCTATGTCGCCATCATGCTCCCGATGGTGATCTACACACTCCATGTCGTGCCGTGGATCTTCAAGTTTCCGGCCTACGGCAGCATTGTCGACGAGCTTCTCTTTGTCGTCCCCTATCTGCTGGCTGTCTCGGTGTTCGGTCTGTCGCTCAGTGTGTTCGTTACAGAGCGCGAAAGCTCGTTCCTTGTCATTGTCTTCACTTCGGTTATATTCCTGTTCCTGTCGGGGCTGACCTGGCCGCGTTACGCCATGAGCGGGCCCTGGCAGCTCATCGGTGCCTGTGTGCCGGCAACGTGGGGAGTTCAGGGATTTGTCCATATCAACAGCGACAATGCTTCGCTGGCCCTCCAGTCGGCCTCATATACCAACCTGTGGATTCTGACCGTCGTATACTTCGTGGCGGCCAGCATAATCTTCCGCTTCCATCGGCCGAAACGGCTGGCCTAATTCCTTCAGAGGCGGCTCCGGCCGCCTTTTTTAAGGACCTTAAGGACATTAAAGACCTTAAGGTCCTTAATGTCGTTTCCTTGCAGATGAAACAAAAGGATAGTCTCACGACTACCCTTAAGCTTCAAATACACAATTATCTATAAAACAACTATTATACTTTGTTCAACAATTCTTCGTTCTATTCCTTTCAAGTCAATTAACAATATGCTTATGATTATCCGAAATTCATCTTTAGCCAAAAAACGATGCGCGCCTCTGAAAAGCCGTGTCGGTTGGGGACGCGGCATAATGCCGTCAGCTTCCCGACCGCCAAACAGCGATGCACGGAGGTGCTAATTCAAATGCCCTCGGCCCGTTAATCCTGAGCTTGTGTGGGGCATCATAGTATCAAGCTATGTCCTGAGCCTTAAGACCGCAATAATCTCGGATGTAATCTGGCTCTTACTTGAATCTTAGCAATGATTTCTTCCTCATTTATAGCCCTTATCCCTGGCTGTGAGAAGAATAAATCACTTTAAACTTGCTTCACTATTTTGGCTTTTTCATTCTGCGCTTATGCGCATTTGGTGATGCAAAATTACAATATTTCGCGATTATTTCGGAAATTTGGCAATAATTATTCCAGTTAAATTAAGTTAAATCTATGTTATCGTCGGAATTTCGGGGCTTTAATGGGTATTCCGAGCGATATTCCGCCTGACCAGTGGCGTGCGTGGCCGCTCGAATAACTGCAATAGGCGACGACGGCGCCTATCGGCAGGCGCAGGGCTGCCGACAGCTGTCCGTAGAAGTCGCATGAGCCGAAAATGGCCCCGTAGCGTGCGCCCTGCCCGTCGGGGGCCACGAGAATGCGGCGCATGGGGGCGAACACTGTGGCGTTAAGTCTTATCTGGAATATTTTGGCGGCCTGCCAGACGGGCGTTACCGATGCGGCGACATATTCGTTAGCTCTGAATGCCGGCATATATTCCCCGTCGGTTGTGAACGACGGCGAAAATTGCGGGGCGAGTATCATCGAAGCGGTATAGTCGCCGGATAGTTTCTGGGAGGAATACAGGGCTTCCCCTTTCAGCCCGACTGAGAGACCTTTGGCGACCCTGATATAGCTTTCGGCCGACGCGAATGCCTCTCCGCGGGTCGGTCGGGCGGCCTTCGGCAGTCCTGTCGGCTTCTGGCGGCGGTCGCCGGCATAGCCTGTCAGCGATACTTCATAGCGCGAGCCCGTTGTGGGGAGGAATGCGTCGTCGAGGGTCGATCTCGTCCATTGCAGGCGAAGCCGCGCGAGATCGTCAATTATGCTGATGCGCCCGATTGTGGCCGAATACTGCAAGGGAGGCCTGTAGCCCGAGGTAAGATGCCCGTAGCCGAGCTGCGCCTCGAAAATTCCGTGGCGTCCGGCCGGCAGCGCGTAATATAGGCCGGCGGTTATTTCGCTGTTTATTGCGAATGCCGGAGATTTGAGGTCATAGAACATTTTTTCGTGTTCGTAGAGGCGCTGGCGCGCTGCGGTCAGCTTCAGTCCGAGACGCGACGGGGTCGATGTCGGCAGCAGCATGCCGATGTCGCCCGATGCGGCCAGATAATTGATCCCTGCCCATCCTTCGAGCGAGGCATAGGGGTGGCGGTAGTCGAGAGGATTGTAGTGGCCGGCGGCGTAGAGCATGCTCTGGCTCCCCGAGGTCAGGAAACCGCCTACTTCGGCTCGGAAGTTCTTCGTCACGTCGGCGTGGAGATCGATGTCGAAGGTTCCTGTCGCTGTGTCGTATGCGGCGTGGGGCACGAGGTTGCGCATTCTGCCTGTCGACGTCAGTTTGTAGAAGCCGCTGCGGGCTTCGCCGACGGTCATTGTTGAATCTACGGAGCCTCTGAAGGTCTGTATTATCCATCGGCCGGTGTTGCTGTCGGTGCCTGTGACGGCAACATCCCTGATCTCCATCGGCCGGATGCGCTTCCTGAATTCGGCGCGGCGTCGGGCAACTTCTTCGGGTGTGCGACGTGCTGTCGTGATGCTTTTTATCGAGTCGGCGAGTTCGAGCCCGCGTCTGTAGCCGATCTCATAGATCTCTTTCGCGGCTCCCCAGTGGGTCAGCCCGAAGCGCTCGAGGTCGAAGACAACGTTGATGCCGCGTCCATCGGGAATTTTCGGCAGATAGCCGCTCATTACCATATTCTCGATCTGTCCGACGAGGTCGTTGAGCCCCGGCGGAGTGTTGGGCGTCGATACGTCGACGCCGATAATTCTGTCGGGGTTGAAATCGTCGAGCATTACGTCGACGGGATAGACGTCGTAGAGCCCTCCGTCATACATCAGGGTGTCGCCGATCATTATCGGCTGGTAGACCAGCGGAAAGCTCATCGACGCACGCACGGCCAGCGGCAGCTCGCCTCGCGAGAACACTACCTTGCGGTGGCGGTAGATGTCTGACGCCACGCAGCGGAACGGAACGAACAGCTTGTCGAAGTCGTTGTCGGCCGCTGCCTGAGGTGGTGAGAAAATTTCCATGAAGGCGAAGCTCATCGGCAGGGGGTTGACCAGACGGGTAGGGAAGAGCGCTGCCAGAGTGGCCGAGTCGCCCGATGCGAGATTGACTGTCAGCCAGCCGGGAGTTTCTTGCGGCTCGTTGAAATAGAATTTGTCGCTGGCGGCCGTCACTCCCGTGGCCCAGTTCATGAACTGCTCTGTCGAGAGCATCGCGAGCATCTCGTCGGGCGAATAGCCCGAGGCATACAGGGCGCCGACAATGGCGCCCATCGACGTGCCTGTTATGCAGTCGACAGGTATGTTGTTTTCTTCGAGGGCTTTGATGAAGCCAATGTGGGCGATTCCTTTCGAACCGCCTCCGCTGAGCACGAGGCCGACGCTCTGTCCGGCATGGATCTCTGCGGCGGCAAGCACAGTCGCCGCCAGCAGCGCGAAAAGTCGCAGTTTTCTCATCGGGGTTGAAACATGAGGGTTATACATTGATATAACCCCTGTTGACCCCGAATGGTTTTGCCGCTGACGAGGTTATTTCATCATTGCGAGGGCGCGGGCGAGATCGTCGGGTGTGTCGATGCCTACGGTGGGGATGTCAGTAACGGCTGTGGCTATGCGGTAGCCGTTCTGTAGCCAGCGCAGCTGCTCGAGGCTTTCGGCGATTTCGGCGGGCGACTGGGGCAGGCGGGTTATCTCGCGCAGCGTCGATGAGCGGTAGCCGTACATTCCGACATGGGTATAGAATGTCGTTGTCGCGATCCATTCCTGCCAGGGATGGCTGCGCACGTATGGGATTATCGACCGGCTGAACATCAGCGCGTTTCCGCGCAGATCGAGCTCGACCTTCGGGGTGTTGGGATTGAAGAGCGCGTCCCAGCCAAGGGCCGGGTCGAAGCGGCGCACGAGGGTGGCTATCTCGGTCGAGGGGTCGGCCTCGAAGCATCCGGCAAGCTGGCGGATCTGGCGCGGATCGATGAACGGCTCATCGCCCTGTATGTTGATGACCACGTCGGCTGCTGATCCGCTGAGGTCGAGGGCCTCGCGGCAGCGGTCGGTGCCGCTGCGGTGGTCGGCCGACGTCATAATGGCGCGATGGCCGTGGTCGGCGCAGCAGGCTGCGATGCGTTCGTCATCAGTAGCCACTACGACCTCGTCGAGAGCACTTTCGGCGCGCTCGGCAACGCGGACAATCATCGGCTTGCCGTCGATCATGGCCAGCGGCTTGCCGGGAAAACGGCTCGACGCGTATCGGGCCGGAATGATTCCTATGAATTTCATGGAGCGGGTGTATGTTGTATCGGTCAAATTTCGATTGTTCGATTCAGTTGTGGGTGTTGCAGAACTCTGATTTCGCCAAGGCTATTATCTTAGATGAAAACGGTGTCAGAAACGCTCTGGTGTAGGGACGTGCCTTCGGCACGTAGCATCGCAACGCCCTGATTGCCAGTCGCATGTGAAACGTGCCAAAGGCACGTCCCTACGCCCGGACAGGATAATTTGTAAGTTAATAGCATTGCCGTGTGCCTTTGGCTATAGTGCATGACAATTTTTTTGCCATATTTGCGGGCGCATTTGATTGCCTGAATTGTGGACACTCGCATTTCATACGCATCAAAACCCCGAATAGTAAATCATTACTGATTCTGTTGACAAGCGCGGGACGCGCGATATCTCTACAACCGCCTGCGATAGCTGGCGGCAACCACCGCTCACCCTCAAATTCGCGGCAAGCCACGGCAGTGCGCGCCGCCGCGAAACGCGACAGCACAGGTCGCGGGCCTTGGCTATCGCCGTTTGCGTGACTGCGCGCGCTCCGCGGCTTGTCACGCATATATTGTTGGTTCTCACGCCCACAGCTATCGCAGTGGGATGTAGAAAATCCGCGCCTCCGGCGCTTGACGCGAATAGACTGTTTGAGGTGGTTATTTTGCAAAAATGTCAGGTACTGTAGCCAAAGGTACGCTGCTACTCTTTGTCGGAAACATCGATTCTGATATGTCAAGGAGTTTTGCAGCTATCCAACGTCTGATTCATCGGTTTTGAAAACCTTAGAGGCTGTGTCAAAATCTTTGACACAGCCTCAGGTTGTCGTTAAGTTTCGTTTAGCGCGCTTTACGCTTCGAGGGGCTTCACGTTGATGAACTTGCGGCCTTCTTTTCCGGTCGAAAATTCTACGGTGCCGTCGATGAGGGCGTAGAGTGTGTGGTCCTTACCGATGCCGACGTTGAGGCCGGGATGGTGGACGGTGCCACGCTGACGTTTGATGATGTTGCCGGCTTTGGCGAACTGGCCACCAAAGATTTTCACACCCAGGCGCTTGCTTTCTGATTCACGGCCGTTCTTAGAACTACCAACACCTTTTTTATGTGCCATTTTTCTTCAGATTTTTTGTGGGTTAAGCTACTACTTCTTTGATCAGCACCTTCGAGAACATCTGGCGATGACCGTTTTTGCGGCGGTAGCCTTTGCGCCTTTTTTTCTTGAACACGATAACTTTCTCGCCTTTCACGAGGGGTTCAAGCACCTCGCAAACGACTTTCGCACCCTCGAGAACCGGGGCGCCAACCTTCACCGTGTCGGCATCCTGCGCGAGGAGCACGCGGTCGAATTCAACCGTGTCGCCTGCTTTGGCTGCGCTGCCGAGATAGTGAACATACAAGAACTTGGCGGGTTCAGCCTTGAACTGCTGTCCTTGAATTTCAACAATTGCGTACATTGTAGTTAATTGGTTTTCAGGTTTCTCCAGCGGGCGGCCGACGTTTTGCCGACGCTTCTCCGAGCCCGTCAGGAATCATTAGCGCGCAAAGTTAGCGAAAAATCCCCGTCCCCGCAAGTTTCTCTCCCACAAAAATTTTCAGTCGACGGAGCGGATGGCCATGATGGCGGGCTCGAAGCGGTCGTTCGAGAGGTTCGAGGCTTTCTTGGCGCGCGTCTTGTAGGTGTTGACTGTGTTGGGCGAGTAGTTGAGGAAGGTGGCTATCTTGGCGATGTCGCTGACGCCGAGACGTATCAGGGCGAAGATGCGCATCTCGGGGGTGAGAGTGTGGTCGGGGTCGCCGTCGGCTTTCGCGCGTGTCTCGGCGACGACTTCGGGCGGGAAGAGATCGTTATACTGGGCTATGAAGGTCGGGAAGAGGCGCAGGAATATCGAGTCGAAGTTATGGAGCATTTCTTCTTTCTCCTTGCGCAGGTCTGATTCGCGGAGTGTGGCGGCGAGATCGTCGAACTGGCGTGCCTTCAGCTTGCGCCCGACGAGCTTGTAGAGCGATTCTATTTTCTTGATATACTCTGAATTGATGTAGAAGCCGTAGCCGAGATATTCGTCTTTGATCTTGATGCTCTCCGAAAGCTTCTGAAGCGTTTCGCGCAGGCGGGCGTTGGCTGTCTCGGTGTTCTCGCGGGCTTCGCTGAGCTCTTTGTTGGCGAGTTCGAGCTGGGCGGAGCGTTCTGTGAGAAGTCTGTTTGTGCGGCTCAGACGGCGTGCTGCCCTGATGTAGAAGAAAAAGACTGCGGCGAGGCTGAGCAGCAACAGGGCGAGGGCGCCGACGCCCCACCAGAGTATGTTGCGTTCGCGGTTGACGCTCGTGTAGCGCTGTGCTTCGATAAGCGGCATGACGTTGGCTATCTCGGCCTTGCGCTGGGGTGCGTTGAAATAGTTGGCGTCGTCCATGGCCGCGTTGATATAGCGCGAGGCGCGGTCGTAGTCGCCGTCCTGAAATCTCATCTCGGCGAGCACGCGCAGCGATGAGGTCTCGCGTTTCGATTCCGTTATGTCCATTATTGCCGAGCGGGCCTTGTAGAAGAGGCCCATGTTGCGGTCGCCGTCTTCGAGGTAGAGGTCGGCGATGATGGCGCATATCATGGCTTTCTCGCTGTTGTCGATGTCGTTGCGGAGCATCAGGCGGTTGAAGATTCCTATTTTTTCGGGCCATGATTTGTCGTCGAGAGTCTTGAAAACGCTTGCATAGCGGGCTTCGTAGCTGTCGGCCGGCATAACGGCTATCACCGAGTCGGCATAGGCATGGCTCAGGTGGGCGTTGTTGTCGGAGAAGGTGCCGTCGGTGAAGTTGCTCATGTCGGAGAAGAGGCGGCGGCAGAGGAAGTAGAACTCCCCTTTCATGCGCGGCGACACACCGCGCAGATCGGTTGAGCGTACGAGGTCGACAGCGTCGGTGAAATTAGCTGTCGAAATCTGCGAGAAGAGTTTGTCGGCGCGAGCGCGCACGCGGACGTCGGGGTCGTCGATATGCGCGGCAAGCTCTATTTCGCGGTCGGCAACGGCGATGGCCGAGTCGCCCTGAAACGACTTGTAGCGGTTGAAAATCTCGTGGAGTATCTGTGCTCTCAGCCGATAGTCGGCTTCAGGCACGTTAGCCAGCTCTTTTTTGACGGAGTCGATTTTCCATAGGTGTGCAACATAGTATGTGTCGCGGCGTTCGACAACATGGTCGAGGGCTGATAGGACTGAATCGATGTTTACGGTCGCGGCCCGTGAGGGCATGACAATAAACAGTGATAGCAGCAACAATATCAGAGATTTGCCGTGTTTCATGAAATGAAGTGAGGATAAAGATTGTGTATGATAGGTAGTTGCAAAGATAAATAAAAACTACTTAACTGCAAATTTCAGCGGTTTCAGGCCGGGGGCCGTGAGCAGGTATATTCCGGGGGCGAGCTGCGGAATGCAGTCTCCGCAGCGGAGCGTCGACAAGCGGTTGCCGCAGGCGTCAGACAGTATTGCGTCGGCGTTGACACATCCTCCGGCAATCGCTATGGCGCGTGGGTCGGTGTCGTCGCAGATGTCTTCGATGCCGTTCTCGAGATTGAAGTCGAAGCCGGCGGGGATGGGGGATATGAGCGGCTCTTCGCAGCCTGTGCCGGTCAGGTTTTCGCCCGTGCCGTTGCCCTGAAGTCCGTTGAAGAAATGGAATGCCCAGCCACGGTCGCCCTGGTTGTTGACACTGATATTGCGCATCGTCAGGTTGACGACTTTCTTGCCTGCGCCCGACTGGATTCTGACCCCCTCGAAGCGGCAGTCATAGAGGTCGATGTCTTCGAGTGTGACATTGTTGACATCGTAGAAATAGCCGGCGCTTATCTTTAGTCCGGCCTGCGAATTGCCCCAGAAGTCGCCCTGCGTGCCTACTGCGCCCTGACAGGTTCCGCAGCGGCGAATCGAGATGTTTTTCAGCAGAATCTCTCCTTCTTTAGCGAAGCCGGTGCCGTCGAAATCGGCGTTGACGCGGGCGCCATTCTCCATGGCGTCGTAGATGGCCAGATTGGTCGCCGACTGGTTGCGGCCGCCGAAGAAGCCGAGCGACGAGGCGCGCCAGTTGTTTTCGGCGGTGTTGTGGTCGAAAAGGTTGTCGTGGGCAAGGTTGCCGGTGCTCCACGAAGCCATGTCGTCATCGCCGTTGTTGCGGAACGAGCAGTTCCTGACAACGCAGTTTGCCGAGCCCGAGCAGAGGTTTATTCCGTCGGCATAGTTGTTGCGGAAGCGGCAGTCGGTGACTGTCAGGCCGTTGGTGGAGTTGCCGGAATAGTCGGCCACCCAGGCGCCACACTCGAAATGGTCGACACGCACGCGAGTCCATGAACTGCCCGTGCCCCACGACCCCATGAATCCTTTGCCGACCTGCTTCGAAGCGTCGTTGAGGTAATAGCGCTTGTTGTTTATAGTGGTGATGCTCAGGTCGCTGACGCCGCAATTGTTTTGCGAGCAGACTATGCCGCGGCGGCTGTAGGTGCGCGGGTTGTCGCTCGACGCCGAGAAAAATAATTCCGTGTGCCACATTCCGGCGCCGGCGAGGCGCGTTCCTTCGGCCCTGATCTCGATCTGCGAGGGAATCTCATATCGGCCGGCGGGAATGAAGATTGTCTTGCCGGGGTTGGCGTTGATGAAAGCCTGGAGAGCAGTTCCGTCGCCGGCGAACTCTACCTTGTTGTCGCCCGCTATATCGCTTAATATCAGCGGCTTGCCGGCCATCTCGGCTTCGACGAAGTCTATGGTCATCGGGTCGGCGCTGTCGGAAAGACGTTCGATTCTGAGAACCGAACCTTTGGCTATGGTCTCAGAGAGCACAAGCCGCGCCTCGTCGAAGCGCATACGCGCGAATTTCGACGGGTCGGGCGTGTTGTCGGGATATTTCTCGGAGACGTTGGCCTTCGGGGTGTATTGCCATGCCCAGTAAGAGTCAAGTTCTATTTCGCCGAGGGTTTTCGACCCCGACCTGACGGCCAGGCGCTGGCTTGTGCCGCTGCCGTCGGCCGCGTCGGGGAGCGAGAAGCGTATTGTCAGGGCGTCGGCGTCGGCGTCGAGCTTCCATTCGACATAGCTGCCTGCCGCCGTGAGCTGAGCGGCCTGAAGATTCGAGGCTTCCGAGGCGAGCAACGCCTGATCGTAAGGGGCGGCATTTATGAAATCGACGTTGCCGACGGCCGAAACAGAGCCCTCTTCGGCTTCATATCTCAGATAGGGGCGGTCGACATATCCGCGCCCGAGAGCGTCGTCGGCAAATACTATACTTTGCGACATTGCCGGAAATGCCGCAGATATTAAAACGGGCAGAAGAAAATATTTTTTCATGGACAGAAATGAAGTGACGGATTGGTTTTATCGCGGCTAAATTATAGAAAAAACGTTGTCACAGACCCGAAATCGGCGAAAATATAGTCGAATCAAAGCCTATTTGCTTCTTAATATGCCGACAATCAATGAAATATAAATTGACTCGCGTCTGAAAAATATTGTGGTATATCCCATCTGAATCATCGCCGACGGCCACTATATTTATTCTGCCGAAAAGTCATGTTTAATTCTGTCAGACAGCGTTTTAGTGGCCCGATATAAAATAACGGACTATATTTCGGCAATAGTGCTTTACATGGCCTGAACGTCGTCCTAATTTTGCCGATGTCAGCCCGACACCGAGGCTGAAGTTACCGTGAAACTTTTCAATTATTCATTACCTTTAATACCTTAAACAATGAAAAAAATTACTCTTATCGCAGCAGCAGTGCTTGCATCGACAACTATGGCAAGCGCACAGGGCACAATCGGCAACCCCAAGGATCCCAAAGCCGAAGGCAAATATATCGTAGCCTACGATATCAAGAACAACAAATGGTGTGACGCCAATCCCGAAATCGACGAGACATTTGTGTTCGCCATCGACTTCACCGGCACAGGTTTCGAAGATGCCATGAAGACTCTTCCCGAACCCAACCGCAAGAATATACTCGGTCGCTCGGGTGCTTTCGATATCTATCAGGACATGAACCTCAACCCCGACGACGAAGCCGCAGTCGCAAAGGCTGACGGACGTCTGTTCCCCATCGACCGCGAGAAGAATATCTACGGCATGACCGTCAACCTCTTCCAGCTCATCACGAGCCGCACCAACGACAGCGCATTCGGCCCGAACGCCGACTACAGCGACTATGCAGTGCTCAAGCAGGGTCAGAACTTCTCTTTCGCCGACAACGTGTTCGCTTTCGGCTGGACAGTCGACAACCCCGGCGGTGAATGGTGGTCAGATATCGCAAATCCCGTTCAGGATGTCCTCAAATGGGATATGGCTCCCTACACCGGCACCAAGACCGGCCGTGAATTCACCTATGGTGACCTCCACGCCGACGACACCGAGTGCCCCCTTACCGGTCTTGACAACGGCGCTTTCCTTTCGATGGTAAAAGACTGGGGCGGCTACGGAACACCCGCCGACTTTGAGGCCGCTACCTCCGGAATCAATAACGTCGCTATCGACGGCACCGCCGACATCGTCGCCACCGAATACTACGACCTCATGGGCCGTCGCGTCAATGGCGAAATCGAGAACGGCGTGACAATCCGCCGCGTTGTCCTCAGCAACGGTCAGGCTGTTGTCAGCAAGATCGCCCGCTAACCCCGAACGACATTTTAACCTAAAGAACTAACGGGGCGGGGGAGAGCGGCCAACTACCGTCATCCCCCGCCTTATTTCGCCAATCATCTCATCACCAATGAATTTACACAGAACAATTATCACCGTAGCCTCGGCGACTCTGATCTCTATGGCGGCCAACGCCGAAGACGCCTCGCTGAAGGGCACCGTCACCGACGCCCAGGGGGAGCCCCTGATCGGCGCAATGGTGCACGTCGAAGGCACCTCGATAGCTGCGGCTACCGACATCGACGGAAACTTCTCGCTGACAGCTCCTGTCGGCAAAACTCTAAAAGTATCATACGTCGGATTTGACCCCGTCAGTGTTAAAGTGACAGCAGGAAGAACCGATTACCGGCTTGTGATGAATCCCGATGCCTCTACGGCTCTCGATGAAATCGTGGTGGTGGGCTACGGCACTCAGAAGAAAAGCGAGGTCACCGGCTCTATTTCCCACGTGAAATCCGACGCCATCAAGGATTTCTCGGTCAATTCCGTGGCCGACGCTCTGGGCGGTATGTCGGCCGGTGTGGCTGTGACGAAGTCGACAGGTTCGCCCGGCGAGACTCCCGACATCATTATCCGCGGCGCCGCCTCGGTCAACGGAATGTCGCCGCTCTTCATTGTCGACGGCGTAAAACAGTCGACAGGCTTCGATTTCAATATGCGCGACGTCGAGAGCATCGAAATTCTCAAGGATGCCGGCTCATGCGCGATCTACGGCGCTGAGGCCGCCGGCGGTGTCATCCTTGTCACAACAAAGCGCGGTAAAGCCGGACAGGCCAGTCTGAACCTGACGGCCCGCTACGGTATCCGCAAGATAACCAAGCCGGTGAAGCTTCTCAATCGCGACGAGTTCATCGCCGCCAAGCTGCTCACGGGTGTCGACATCCTCGGCTCGGAAGGTGTCGAGAGCGCTTCGGAACTTCCCGATGTCGACTGGATGGATGTAATGTATGACACCGGCCACGAACAGGAATACAACCTGTCGCTCACCGGTGGAACCGACCGCCTCCGCTATTTCCTTTCGGGAGGCTTCTATAATGAGAAAGGAACCTATGTCGATTCGTCGGTCGACCGTTTCTCGCTGCGCACAAACGTCGACTACGAAATCTCGAAGATATTCTCGGTCGGAAGTTCGATCTACGGTTCTGTGGTCAAGAACAACCCGACGAAAATCTATTCTATCTACACCAACTCGATTCCGTTCCGTACGGTTCCGACTATGGAGCCCGTCGACGAAGACGGAAACTTCTCCCAGACCCCATTCTATCTCAACGGCCCCAACCTCTACGGCAATGAGCTGACCTACCACTACAAGGGTCACAACTACGGACTTAACGCACTGCTTTATCTCAACGTCAACATAATGCCATGGCTGACACTGCGTGTCAACGGCGCCGGCAAGTTCACCTCGTTCAACTCACGGGTGTTCTCCGAAGAATATGATTTCCGCGCCGTTCAGGAAGATGCCTATTTCGAATCGTCGGCCGGAACATCGCAGGAGCTTACCTACAATGCCACTCTGACATTCGACCGTACCTTCGCCCGGAAATGGGGAGTCAAGGCCATGGTCGGAACCGAGGCCACTGCAGCCCAGTCTTACAGCAACTATATCCGCGCCATCGACTTCCCCGTCGACCAGGTCGGCTCGGTCAACCTCTCGTCGAACACGGCCAAAGAGGCTTCCGATTCTCCCTACAAAGGACGCGCGCTCAGCTTCTTCGGCCGCGTGAACCTCAGCTACGACAACCGCTACTATCTGACCGCCAATATCCGCCGCGACGGTTCGGACCGCTTCAGCAAGAACCACCGCTGGGGCACCTTCCCCTCGGTCAACGTCATGTGGCGCATCGGTCAGGAGAGCTTCCTGCGCGACAAACTGCCCTGGCTGACCGACGCCAAGCTGCGCGGAAGCTACGGTATTCTCGGTAACGACGGCATAGCCCAGTTCCTCTATACCCGCGCTTATGTCGGCGACCAGATTATCTATAACTACGGTGGCACGGCCGAAGTTTCGGGCTGGGCCAACTACAAAGTCCCCAACGCAAACATCAAGTGGGAGGAAGTCCATCAGGGCGACTTCGGCATCGACCTCAGCCTCTTCAACAACCGCCTGACTTTCAGCTATGACTACTACAACCGCCAGACCCACGATATGCTCTACTGGAAGGTAGTTCCCTATGCTTCGGGTATCAACTACTATCACGAAGGAGCAACGAACACAATGCCCATCAACATAGGCCGCGTGTCGAACATCGGCCATGAGATCGCCATCAACTGGACCCAGCGTCTCAACGACTTCAACTACAGCGTGGGCTTCAACGCATCGTTCAACTCCAACAAGGTCAAACAGATCGGCGAAGAGGGCGCTGCCCCGCTGGTTTCGCCCGACGGCATCAACCGCACCGAAAACGGCCGCTCGATGTCGGAACTCTATGGCTACAGCGCCATAGGCATCTTCCAGAGCCAGGAGCAGGTCGACGAATACAACGCACGCGCCCAGGCAGCCGGCCGTCCCTATTACTGGCAGCAGAACACCGGCGTCGGCGACCTCATCTTCGACGACCACGGTCAGGGCTATGTCGACGAGAACTGTAAGGAATATATCGGCAACCCGTGGCCGAAGATGACCTACGGTATCAATCTCGCCGCCCAGTGGCGCGGATTCGACCTCTCGGCCGTGTTCCAGGGCGCCGCAGGCTTCCAGATCTACAACGCCGTGAAAGCCTACACCCAAACATTCGCCACCGACGGCAACACTACGATGGACATCTATAAATGCTCGTTCTTCGGCGATAACGGCCTGACCGACCAGCCGCGCTGCGGAATGATCAGCGACTCGGGCGCATGGGTCGGCGATCCTTCGAAAAACTATTCGACGATCAACTCTTTCTGGGTTGAGGACGGCGACTATCTGAAGTGTAAGAACCTCGTGTTCGGCTACACACTTCCCGAGAACATAACCCGCAAGGCGTATATCCAGAAACTGCGTGTCTACTTCTCGGCCTCGAACCTCTTTACCATCACCAAATACTCCGGAATAGACCCCGAAATCGGCGGAACATCGACTCAGGCATCGAATCTCGCCGGCACGTCGATGACCGCACGCGGTGTCGACACCTACAACCGCTATATCCCTTCGCGTCTGTTCTCGTTCGGTCTCGACCTCACCTTCTAACGACATCTACAAATCATGAAAAAGACTTTCAGATATATGGCTCTGGCAGCAATGGCTGCTGCCACGATAGGACTGACCGGCTGCTCCGACTATCTTGATGTCGACGACGAGTCGTCGGTGTCCGACGCCAACTTCCCGACAAATATCGACCATGTCCAGCTGCTGCTCAACTCGGCATACGCCGGCAGCCACGGTCTGGGCCTCTACGCCCACATCTATTTCCCCGAGATAATGTATCTTCTCGACCATTCCCACGACACTTTCGGCAACTACGACGGACGCTCGCAGTTCCTCAACTGGAACGCGCAGACCTCCAACGAAAAGCTCGAGAAGCTTTATGCCGACGTGATGTGCTGGATTCAGTATGCCAACGCCGCCAACGATGCCTGCGACGCCTATCGTCCGCAGGCCGCCCAGAACGAGCTGTCGCAGCTCGACTACATGAAGGGACAGGCTCTGTTCAACCGCGCCCTTGCCTACTGGCACGCTCAGGTTTTCTTTGAGATAGAGTCGAAAGAGGATGGTCTCGGCTTCCCGATAATCCGCGTCGTTCCCTCTACCATCGACGAAATGATGCCTCAGCGCGCAACTGTCGCCGAGACCTGGGACTTTGTCATCGAGACTCTCCTTGAGGCCTCCGACCTGCTCAAAGGCAACAACAGCGACAAGACCCGCGCCACCTACTGGGCCGCCCGCGGACTGCTGGCAAAGGTATATATGCAGGCTCGCCGTCCGGCAGAGGCAATCCCCGTGCTCGAAGAGATATTCGCCGAATCGGGCGCCACTCTGCTCGACTTCGACACCTATTCGAAGAGCTTCTTCGCTGACGAAGCCCACGAGTTCAACGCCGAGACTCTCTATGAGATCGACATGACCCGCAACAAGAAGCAGGAAGGCCCGTGGGCCGGATTCACGACAGGCTCGGGAATGCCGATGGTTATGGCCCCCTGGCTCGTCGACCTCAGCAAATGGTCGAGTTTCGTCAACAAGCAGGGCAAATGGGTCGGCCCGACCGAAGCCGGCAAGGAAGCCTCTACGCAGACCAACGGCGGCTGGGGCAACAACTATGTCAACGATTTCTCGGTGCGCCGTTTCGGATGGCCTCTCGGCCCTCAGGCGCGTGAGCGCAACGCCAACTTCGATCCGTCGGCTGTCAGCGGCCGTTTTGCCACTGTTGACAATTTCCCCTGGACACTGCCGGCCGATTTCGTGGCCCGCTCGCAGCAGATACGCGACAACAAGGAGTGCGACCCGCGCCTCTTCATCAGTTGCGCCCAGCCCTATTTCGACACTCTGATAGATTCGCGCGGAATGGAGACATGGTATGACCTGTCGTTTACCGAAGCCTCGACTCTCGGCCTCGACAAACACCTCTATTTCGCACCGCGCAAGTTCACCAACCTCGACGGCCCCGAGTCGGCCCTGAACATGTCGTCGGGCGCCAACTACCCGATAATCCGCCTGGCCGACCTCTATCTGCTCTATGCCGAGGCTGTCGCCCAGTCGAAACCGGCTGTCGCCCTTGAATATGTCAATAAGGTTCACCGCCGTGCCTACGGCTGCGACCCGTCGACTCCGTCGCCCTACGACTACAAGAGTCTGACCGACGCCACCTGCGCCGCTGCCGGCAATTCCGCCGACGTGCTCGGCCATGACGTCATCAAGTATGAGCGATGGGCCGAAATGTTCGCCGAAGGCCAGTGGTGGTATGACGTGCGTCGCTGGGAAATTCTGCCCAACGAGGTCAAGGTTTATCCGACTTCGACCTACGGCACCGCCGAATATCTTGGCGAACGCGCCTATGCCCAGCCGATTCCTCTGACTGAGATTGAGCGTTACAACGGCAATCTGAAGCAGAATACCGGCTATTGATAATGCTGAACCATCCCATTATCAGTTTCCATGAAAAAGAACTTGATCAAATGCCTCGCCCTTGCCGCCATTCCGGCGGCGGGCCTGGCGCTTGCTTCGATAGCGGTGCCGGGGTGTTCGTCGCCGGCGAAGGCCGAGACGACCTCGCCCGACGGACGACTTAGGCTCAATGTCGGCGTGACGCCGTCAGGGCGTGTGTTCTACACCCTCCGCGCCGACGGCCAGACTGTGGTCGACACTTCCTACGTGTCAATCGATATGCGCGAGGGCGCCGTCGGGCGTGCTTCCAGAGTCGCTTCGGTGAGCCATTCGGCTTTCGACGAAACCTGGAGCCAGCCCTGGGGCGAAGAGTCGGAGGTGCGCAACCACTATAACGAGATGCGTGTCGATCTGACCGAAGACGGGTCGGATGTGAAAAATTATTCGCTGGTGTTCAGACTGTTTGACGACGGTCTCGGATTCCGCTACGAGATACCGCGGCAGGCGTCGCTCGATTCCGTCACGATTCTCAATGAAGACTCCCAGTTCCGGATCAGCGAAGACGCCGTGGCGTGGGCACAGCCCGCCGGCCCCGAATATTATGAGTATCTCTACAAGCCGTCGCCTCTGAGCCGTCTCGACACAGTGTCGACACCGCTGACGATGAAGGTGACCGACAATCTCTACCTTTCGATCCACGAGTCGAATATCATCGATTATGCCGAGATGAATCTCTGCCCCGATTCGGCCACGACAACCCTCCACAGCTGCCTGACCCCCTGGTCGACAGGCGAGAAGGTGTTCGCCGCGCTGCCGCTGGCTACCCCCTGGCGCACTGTCACCGTGGCAGCGTCGCCCGGCGATCTCGCCCTGTCGCGCCTGACGCTGAACCTTGCCGACCCCTGCAAGATTGAAGATACGTCGTGGATCGAGCCTGGCCGCTATGTCGGAATCTGGTGGGGAATGCACATGAAGGACTGGACATGGTCGTCGGGCCCCAAGCATGGCGCAACGACCGAGAACGCCAAGCGATATATAGACTTTGCCGCTGAAAACGGCTATTCGGGTGTTCTCGTCGAAGGCTGGAACAAAGGCTGGGACGGCGACTGGACTGCCAACGGCGACAAGTTTTCGTTTACCGAAGCCTATCCCGATTTCGACATCGCCGAGGTCGCCGCCTATGCCCGCAGCAAGGGCGTGCGTCTCATCGGCCACAACGAGACCGCCGGCGGAGCCCGCAACTACGAGTCGCAGCTCGACAGCGCTTTCGCCCTCTATCAGCGACTCGGAATGAACATGGTCAAGACCGGATATGTCAACCACTATCTCGACGGCCGCGAGCTCCACGGAAGCCAGTACGGCGTGCGCCACTACCGCAAGGTTATCGAGACCGCCGCGAAGTATCATATCATGATATGCAACCACGAGGGGCTTATGCCCAATGGATGGCGCCGGACCTATCCGAACATAATGGCCCACGAGGATATGCGCGGTCAGGAGTATGACGCATGGTCGCCCGACGGCGGAAATCCGCCCGAGCACACGTGCACACTTCCGTTCACGCGCGGTCTGGCCGGCCCGATGGATTTCACGCCCGGAACGTTCAATTTCAACAATACCGCCACGCCCGGCACACGCCCGCAGACAACCATAGCCAAGCAGCTGGCTCTGGCGGTGGTGATCTACAGCCCTGTCGTGATGTCGTCCGACAAGGTCGAGAACTATGTCGGCCGTCCCGAGTTTGAGTTCCTGAAACGCTGCCCGACCAACTGGGCGCGCACGGTGTTCCCCGAGGCGCGGATAGGTGAGTATGTCACCGTGGCCCGCAAAGAGCGCGATGGCGAGAACTGGTATCTCGGTTCGATTACCAACGCTAATCCGCGCGACTCAGAGGTGAAGCTCGATTTTCTCGATCCGGGACGCACCTACACTGCGCGTATTTTTGCCGACGGCGTCAAGGCCGATTATAAGACCAATCCCTATCCCGTGGCTATTTCCGACCGGAATGTCACCGCCGACGAGACTCTCAGACTGCATCTTGCCCCCGGAGGTGGCGCGGCTGTGATTCTCACTCCTGTCGGCGAAAATCTTGCCAAACGATAAAATCTTTCGATGAAGCAATTGGTTATTTCTATATTAGTGGCGGCTGTCGCTCCCGTTGCCTCAGGTCAGAGTTTCGACATGAGTCAATGGGGCGCCGGCCGCGGCTATACCGAGGCCCCCTACACACGTTATGAGGCCGAGGAAGGGCGCTGCGCCTCCTACAGCGGCAATATGTTGCAGTCTTCCGACAATCAGACGCTGCTTCAGAGCGAGGCGTCGAACAGCCGGGCGCTGACTCTCGAAAAGCCCGGTGATTATGTCAGCTGGGTCAGCGACAGCGGCGATGCTGACGGTCTGACTCTGCGGTTCTCGGTGGCTCCAGGCAGCAAAGCCCGTGTCGGCGTTTTTGTCGCTGACAGCAAGCTCGGCGAACTATCCCTGACGGCCGACCATTCATGGCAATACTGCGTGAAGATTCCGGGGCGACGCGACTACAAACCGGAGATTTATTCGATCCACACTGTCAACCCCGATGAGTTCGCGAGAATGCGCTTCGACGAAGTCCACACGCGCCTCAGCCGTATCATAGCCCGTGGCGAGACATTCTCGCTGCGTCTACTTGAGGGTTCTGACGCTACTGTCGACTTTGTCGAGACGGAGTTTTGCCGCAAAGTCGAGCCTCAGAGCGGCTGGGCTGTTTTCAACGGCGGCGACCTTCAGGCGTTTATCGACGCCAATCAGGGGCGCACGGTCTATATCGCCGTTCCGCTTGTCGAACTGACCGCGCGCCTGAATCTCGGTTCGGCAAGTCTGCGCGGCGCCGGAATGTGGTTCACCGAACTGCGATGGACAGGCGGCACCACCGGTTTCAACGGTTTTTCGGGCGAGGTGGCCGATCTTTATCTGTCGTCTTACCAGAACCAGCGCTATAATTCACCCGATCACGGCCCCGGCACCTACAGCTCGCCCGGCAAGTGCTTCAACGCGACAGCCGGACGTGTCACCAACGTCTGGGTTGAGCATTTCGAGTGTGGCGGCTGGCTCGGAGGGGCCTCAGGCGCCCGTTTCAGCCACTGCCGTTTCCGCAACAACTATGCCGACGGAATAAACCTCTGCAATTCGTCGGACTGTCGTGTCGAGCAGTCGAGTTTCCGCAACAACGGCGACGACGACATGGCTTCGTGGAGCGCCGAGAGCTATTGCTCGAACAATGTGTTCGCCAATTGCACCGCCGAACATAACTGGCGCGCCTCGTCGCTCGGATTCTTCGGAGGCGGAGGCCATCGGGCCGAGAATATTCTCGTCAAAGACGGGCTTGAGAGCGGGGTGCGCCTCGTGAGCGATTTCGGCGGTAAGGCTTTCGGAAACGAGGGTATAGTTTTCAGCAATATCTCGATTGTCCATTGCGCCTGTGTCAAAGGTGATGTCGGCGTCAGCGGCGATTTCTGGGGGGTCGACGAAGGCGCTCTGCATATCGAGGCCTCGAAGAACTACAGCATCCCCAACGCTGTTTTCGAAAACTTCGACATCTACGATTCGCGCGGCAACGCAGTCTTTGTCGGAGCATGGACTTCAAACAGCCATAGCATCGACAATCTCCGTCTGACGAATATCAACGTCCATGGCGTTGCCGACAGCAACTCTTACGCTTTCTATTTCGAGAATCCGCGCGGAAGCGCTACTGTCGACGGAGTAACTGTCGACGGGGCTGAGCAGCTGACAAATCTCGACGGGGCTGAGCTTGTTTCGGGCCGCTATGGCAGTTTCGAGCTCACGGCACTCAATATTGAGGCCGGAGAAACGGCCGAGATTCCGTCGTCGTGCCGTCTGGCTCTGGCGGGCTTGTCGTGGAGCCGCGCCGGACGGGCGGCCGACGCTATTACCGATGCCGACGCGATCGTGTTCAGTGTGCGCGTCGACAACGTTTCCGACTCCGATTTCCCCTCTGATGTCAATATCCCAGTCAGTCTGACGCTGGATAACGGCTCCGAGATCACGACAAAATTTTTCCCCACTTTCCGCGACGGTCTTCCCAGACGCGGCAGCGCCGTGTTGAGGCTTACGTCGACATTGCCGGCCGGCGGTGTGACTCTCAGTGCGGTGCTTGATCCGAACAGCCGCTACGGCGAGGTGACTTCCGGCTCGGCCGATGTTACGAAGCGCCTCAATGTTATGCCTGATCTCGGCGACAAAACCTATACGCCGACTTCGGGCATAGATTTTCAGGTTCTCGACCTCGTCTGGAACACTACCGGCTCAAAAACGGAGTTCGGAAAAGGAACAATCAATGAGGGCGACCATGTCTATTTCGCCGCGCGCGTTGTCAATGCCGGAACAGAAAACTCCGCTACCGCCGTTAAACTCGGCGTGGCCTTCCGTCAGAACGGGGTAGCTTACAGCCAGGGCTCGAATGGCTACCTGTGGTGCGACGACGGGACGTCGCGAGAGCCTCTCGCCGCCGGTCAGCAAAAGCTTTTTCCCGTCAATAACGGTGCAGCCGGACGCGATTACTGGGTAGCCGACAGAAACTGTTCAAACTTTCTCATCCATGTCAACGATGACGGCTCGCGCAACGAGACCGACAAGAGCAACAACACACGAACTTACGCACTGGCAATCCCGTATGCCGGGCCCTCATATTTCAGCGATTCTGAAGTCGATAATCCCGACGATCTGACAACAGCAATAATTTCAGCCGCCGCCGACACTACTGCCGACGGACGCTGGTATACACTGACGGGCATAATGCTGCCCGGAACTCCGACGGCTCCCGGAATATACGTATGCGGGCGCCGCGTTGTGGCTGTCACCCGATAGCCGCGACCTCCTTATCTGATAATTCCGGCGTAGGCCACGGCCTGCGCTGCAATATATATCCGCATAAAGTAAGTAATCAGTTAAAAATAGGGAACTAAATTAAATAGGTAACAAAGGAAAAGAGGGCATGCCCGCGACGGGTGTGCCCTCTTGGGATGTTATCGGCTTTGTGCGCATTCGTGCCTGATTATCGAACTTTTATTGGTGATTTCAAGAAACCTGTTAACTTAATCTCTGAAATGGGCATAAGCATCTATTTTGGTAGGTTGTCATGAATTATTTCCTTGATATATTTTTCTGCCCCCTCTAAACCAAGTGCATCAATTAACTTGTTGTAATCATCTATTTCATTTCCTGTAAACGATATAACGATTCTGCGTTCTTGATTTCCTGCTACATGAGTATAGTTTTCAGGATAAGCCCAGAAACAATGTTTACAAAAATCCATATCTTTTCTTTCCCAGTTTAAGCAATGCTCGCATGACCATGATTTAGCTCTATTGGCAGATGGGCTAAGTAGCATATACGCATCGACTTCCTTGCTATTGTCACCACCAATTTCATATGGAATTCGATGGTCAATTTGCAGTAACCGTTCATCAATATCTTGTTGATATATGAAGCATTTAGAACCATATATATCAATAAGCGCTTTCTTTAATGCCTTGGATAAAGCTGTCCGCCCTGAGGTTTTTGCAATATTATCCTCTTTTTTATAAGGATCTCCGAATCTGTACGCAGCAATAATCCGCCCATCATTTCCTCTGACACGAAATGTTTCAATAGGAATGCCTTGTTCCCTAACATCTCTAATGGCTCTTGGAGGATGATTATAGCCATAAATTTCTTTTATTTCTTCGGAATTTATACTGCCATGTTTTAGGATATGAGCTATTATAGTAGCTGGACGTTTTGCTGTAATGCTTTTTAGTCTATTGAGAAAGTCTTTTGGAAGTTGCGCCATTATTCAAATAGATTTAACTGAGGGCATATATATTCCCCCTTATTAATAAGGGAAGGACTTATATAGAGGGCTTCTTTTGTTCGTAATTTGTCGCCATTAAAGAGCGACTGTGTTGAAATCCCTGCATCAAGTAGCATTTTATGTAACCCAAGTTCAGCGGGAAGTTTTTCTCCATATTCTTTTTCTCCGCAAAAACCATCATAGCTTAGAATGAACATAATTCCTCTATCTACAAGAGATTGTAAAGAATCTATAAATTCATCAAAGTCAATCCCCGAAAAATACCGATTATCTCGACCTGTGCAAACACCTTGATATGGAGGATCCAAATATAGTATGTCACCATCTTCAGCACCTTCAAAAACTTGTTTGTAATCAATAGATGAAAATATACACTTGCCCTTTAATAATTTGGAGATTGAATAAACATTTGTTGCAAGCGTTGAAGGATTTGTCCCGTTCCGACGTTTATCTGGAGATTGATTAAAGTTTCCATTAGAACCATATCGAACCGCACCTTTCACACAGCGAGCAAGCAGATAAAGCATCACAGAAGGCGTGTGGTTACCATTGTTAAAAATCTCTCTTATGTAATAATAATGAGCCTCAGATCCATTACTATAGGTGAATTGCTCATCCCATATATCCTTATAATTGTGTATTAAGGATTTTGGGTCGTTAATTGCTTCTTTTAACACACCTACCAAAGGTTCATTGATATCGTTAATCCAAAACTCACCGCAACGTCCTTCTTTAGCGGTGGCAATAGTCATAGCCGCCATCCCTGAGAATGGTTCTATCATACGCTTAAAATTCCGTGGCAATAGCGGAAGAATCTGAGGTGCCAATTTCCGCTTAGACCCTTGATATTGGACAATATGTGGAGTTGTGTACTTCATATTGCAAAATTAACTATATTACTTTAATTACCAAAGATAAAAAACGGTAATTCACAAAATAGGGCTTGAGAGTTATCGGTGCTATCGAACTGTCAATATAAATATATGACTCAGTATTACGAAAATATCAGAATGTTATAAAAAAAGAGGAAAATCCTTGCGGAAATTCCTCCTTGGTAAATCGTGCGCACGGGGGGACTCGAACCCCCACGCCCGAAGACATTAGATCCTAAGTCTAACGCGGCTACCAATTACGCCACGCGCGCGTTTACGCCACAAAGTTAGCAAATACTTTTCAAACAGCCAACTCTATTCTTCGGCCAGCCCCTTGAACGGCGGGGGAGTAACATGGCTGTCAGAGTTCTCAGAACTCTCGGAGTTCTCGGAGCTTTCGGGGTTCTCGGAGCTCTCGGAGTTCTCGGATTTTTCTTTGGCTGCCAGAATCTCGTCGGTGCGCGAAACCCATGGCCGTTTGCCGAAAATGTTCTCGACATCTTCGGTGAAGATGACCTCGCGGCTGACGAGCACTTCGGCGAGCTTGGCGTGGCCTTCGGCGTGTTCTTTCAGCAGAGCCTTGGCGCGCTCGTATTGCTCGGATATGATGCGCGACACCTCTTCGTCGATAAGGCGTGCGCGCTCGTCGCTGTAGGGCTTCGAGAAACCGTATTCCTGACCTGTCGAGTCGTAGTAGCAGACGTTCGGCAGGCGGTCGCTCATACCGTAGTAGACGACCATGGCGTAGGCCTGCTTGGTGACGCGCTCAAGGTCGTTGGCGGCGCCTGTGGAGATGCGGCCGAGGAACAGCTCTTCGGCGGCGCGGCCTCCGAGGGTGGCGCACATCTCGTCGAGAAGAGCCTGCTTTGGTGTTATCTGGCGCTCTTCGGGCAGATACCAGGCTGCGCCGAGAGCTTTTCCGCGCGGAACGATGGTGACCTTTATCAGCGGGTTGGCATAGCGCAGGAACCAGCTGACTGTGGCGTGGCCCGCTTCATGGATGGCGATAGCCTGTTTTTCTTCGTCGGTGGTTATCTTCGAACGCTTCTCGAGACCGCCCACGATTCGGTCGACGGCGTCGATGAAGTCCTGTCGTCCGACGGAATGCTTGTTGTGGCGCGCGGCGATCAGGGCTGCCTCGTTGCAGACGTTGGCTATGTCGGCTCCCGAGAAACCGGGCGTCTGGCGTGCAAGGAGGTCTACGTCGACGCTGTCGTCGGTCTTGATGTTGCGCAGATGAACCTTGAAGATCGCCACACGGTCGTTGAGGTCGGGCAACTCCACATAGATCTGACGGTCGAAGCGTCCGGCGCGCAGAAGGGCCTTGTCGAGTATGTCGGCGCGGTTTGTGGCGGCGAGAATGATGACGCCGCTGTTGGTGCCGAATCCGTCCATCTCGGTCAGAAGCTGATTGAGGGTGTTCTCGCGTTCGTCGTTGCTGCCCATGTTCGGGTTGCGGCCGCGGGCACGGCCAACGGCATCGATCTCGTCGATGAAGACTATGCAGGGCGATTTCTCTTTGGCCTGACGGAACAGGTCGCGCACACGCGAGGCGCCGACACCTACGAACATCTCTACGAAGTCAGAACCCGACATTGAGAAGAAGGGAACGTTGGCTTCTCCGGCTACGGCCTTTGCCAACAGGGTCTTACCAGTTCCCGGAGGGCCTACGAGCAGCGCTCCTTTCGGAATTTTGCCGCCGAGGTCGGTATATCGTTTCGGATTCTTGAGGAACTCTACAATCTCTTCGATTTCGGTCTTTGCCTCCGACAGTCCGGCCACATCTTTGAACGTGACCTGAACGGGGCCGTCTTTGTCGAAAATTTTCGCTTTCGACTTTCCGACGCTGAAGACGCCTCCGGGGCCTCCCGAGCCGTCCCCCTTGCCGCTCATGCGGCGCATCATCCAGAACCAGAACACGAAAATCAGAATCAGCGGGCCGAACGACCAGAGCAGTCCGGTGAAGTCGCTGCTTTTCTCGAACTTGACTTCGCCGCGGAATTTGCCTTCTTGCTGCCACTGGTCGATTTTTTCCTGAAGCTTGTCGGCCGACGGGATGTCGGTTATGATCTTCGCCGTCTGGTTGCTGCCGCTCTTATATTGGCTTTCGTGGAACACTTTCCGGGCCAGCGAGTCGTTCAGCACGGCCTCGGCGGTGTTCTTGTTGGTGGTGACGATTATTTTCTTGACGCCTCCCGAGGCAACATACTGCTCGAATTTCGAATACGACACCTCTTTGCTCAGCGAGTTGTCGTCGATATAGAGCATGGCTACCAGAAAGGCAATTATCAGGGCGTAAGCCCAATACATACTGAATTTTATGACGGGCTTTTTGGACTTGTTAGGCTTTATCATGCGGTTAATGTCAGTCTAAGTCGGGAAGATTGGTTATTTTGGCGTCGCTCCAGAGCTCTTCGAGGTTATAGAGGCGCCGTGTAGCGGGCTGAAAAACGTGGACGAGGGTGTCGCCATAGTCGATGACGATCCACTGGGAGGTTTCGTATCCGTCGTATCCGTAGGGCTTTATGCCCTGTTGCTCGAGCAGCTGCTCACGAATGTTGTCGGCGATGGCGCTGACCTGGGTTGTCGACGATCCTTCACAGATAATGAAGTTTGCCGCCGGCGTAGAGTTGATAGCGCTGAGGTCGACATGGGTTATGGCGCGCCCTTTGCGGTCGCGTATGCTTTCAGTGATGCAGTCGAGTAGTGTCTGCCCGGAGGGTTGTGTCATGCTTCAGATTGAATTAGTTCGCAAAAGTAACGAAAATAGTTCAGACAACGGAGGTTCCGCTGCTTTTTCTATCTGATAAACAAATTACGGGCCTGAAAGATTAAAAGTGTGTTAAAAAATGCTGTCCGCGGCTTCGGCTGACCTTCTGACGACGAACGCGACAGGGGTTATTCTGACTGCGAAGGGGGTCACACCGCGCGTTCTCGGCTTCGGGCCGAGATGGTAATAGAAAGTCTGGCGTTTGTCCCACGAGCTTATGTCTACGCGGCGCGTCTCTCCGGCGGGGATGTCGGCGGCGACGGCGACACGGCGGTTGTGGAGCTGGCGCCCCTGAAGATCGAGATAACGTATGTCGAAGACTATGGCCGAGAAACGTTGTCGGGTTGCGTTGGTGACGAAAAACGACTCGCCATAGCTGCGCAGCGGCTTGTCGTAGCCGCTGACGGTAATCTGCCCCGGCGTGGCGATGACTGTGTCGCAGGCAATCGTGTCGGCGTCGGCAACGAGCGCGATGTCGACGCGGGTGTGGCGCCGAAGAGTGTTGTCGGCTGCGCTGACGATGGCAATTGCTGCCAGGAAAATCCAGACAAGGCGTTTCATCAACGGCAAATTTACCTATTTCCATCCGAACGTCAAAATTTAATGGACGGCCCGTCGTTGTAGATTTATTTTTAGGGCCTGTTTTTGAAAAATTATTAATATCGAATCAGATTCACAGGGATTTATGATTGCGATGTTGAGTCGATTGTAGAGCTTTTGAAAATTCCGCATTGAGTTTTTGTGTGGCTTTTTTCTTGGAAATCGTTTTTGCGGCGCGCTAATTTTGCGGCAGTAATTCAAATTCCAATCATTTCATTCAATTCCATGAAGAAACTACAGATTATTACCCTTACGGCACTGATGGCTTCCGGCGTTGCTTACGCCGCTCTCGACTGGGACGGCGTCGACAACCTTGCCAAAGGAGCGTCAGTGACTCTTTCATCAAATGATTCAGAAGGCAACCGCAACTCTATCGTTGACGACAACAACGGTTCGGGTTGGCAGGCTAATAAAGATGCAGCCAATCCCGACTGGGCTCTTATAGACCTTGGCGAGACGAAGACCTTCAAAGATATTGAAATTAAATGGGAGGCAGCCCGTCCGAATACATACAAAGTGTATGTGACGGCCGAAGCTCCCACAGTAACTGCCGGCGACACCGAAAGTACTATAGCGGAAGTGTGGCTGACCGCCAATGAATCGAAAGCTGTTGAGCGTACACTTGAGGGCCCCGGAAATATTGACGATCATATTACGGGCGATTTCTCAGGCCGCTATCTTCTCATTTATGGAACGGAAGATTCTGAACTTTCCGGCCTTTGGGGCATGAGAATTTTCGAAGTGCGCGTAGGTGACTTCAGCGCACTGGCCGACCGTATTTCGAAACTCGCTCTCGACGATGTATCGGTTGTCCGCGGCGAGACCGCCACTGTTAATGTAAAGGCAATGACTGCAACAGGCGAAGGCGACCTCTCGAAGGTGACGAACCTGCGTCTTGAGGCGTCAGACCCCTCGGTGACTGTGACCGACAAGGGCAACGGCCAGTTCGAGGTTGTTCCCTCGGCCTACGGCAACTATACGCTGACAGCCTTCGGTACGGCCGACGGTAAAGATCTGACTGCTACCGCAAAACTGACATCGAACCCCGATGCAAGCACATATCTCATCAATGAATCGATGACCTTCCAGGCCGACGCCAAGAACGCCAACGGCGAAGATAATGCCAAGAACGCTTTCGACGGCAATGACGGCGGAAACGGCTGGATGGCCGGCCGCGACGGCTATGGCGAGAATGAAGCTGCCGGAGAGCATCTCCACTGGCTGCTTCTCGATATGCAGAACGAATATAACATCGAGCTTATCACCGTCAACTGGGAAGGCGCAAGCTCGAACCGCTACGACATCTATGCCGTTCAGACCCTCGACGACCTGAAGGCCCTGACTCTCGAATCAGAGGCTACTTACGGAATCAGTCTCGCTCCGGGTGTGAACGCCCGAACCGACTGGTTCTATGGCAAAGAGCTTACCGAAGTCCGCTATCTGCTCCTTGTCAGCCGCGAGAACGGCAGCCCCTACGGACTGAATCTCCGCGAGATGCGTCTCTATGGCAAGACATCCAGAGATCCCGAGGCCAGCGATATCCGCATAGCCTACGAGGGCGATGCTATCGCAAATGTCGGTCTGCCTCTGACCGCCACTGTCATGGACCAGTTCGGAAATGCATGGTCTGATCAGGAGGGTATCACTCTCGCAGTCACCGACGGCGACGCTACAATCGACGCCAACGTCCTTACCGCTGCCAAACGAGGCTCTGTTACTGTTGAGGCTACATGGAAAGAACTCAAAGCCACAAAGACCATCGAGTTCAAGGCCGACATCAATGAGGCTGTCAACCGCGGCAAGCTCACAGTCGAGGCCGACGCCAAGAACGCCGACGACGCCGACAATGCCGCAAACGCTTTCGACGGCAACATGACCACAGGCTGGATGGCAGGCCGCGACGGCTACGGAATAGAGGAAGGCTTCGAGTCTGCCGGCGCTCACGAACACTGGCTAAAGGTTAACTTCTGGCGTCCGTTCAACCTCTATATGGTAAGCCTCAACTGGGAGGGCGCGAACTGCAACGACTACGAAGTATATGTGCTCGATACCGACGAAGTTCCCGAATCGTTCGACGGACTGACCCCCGCGCTGACCTACTATGAGAATCCCCGTCAGGCCGCCCGCACTGACAATCTTTTCGGCGACCTCGAGAATGTTAAGACTCTTCTGTTCCGTTTCAGGAACAACGCCACAGGCTATGGCCTCAACCTCTTCGAAGTGAACTTCTACGGAAGCCCCTCCGAGGAATCGGTAGCCAAAGCTATCACTCTTGAGACAAATGTCGGCGAGGCTGTCAAGATCAACGAAACCGGCGCAGCTCTCCTTGTCAGCGCTGTCGACCAGTATGACGACGCCATGACAGTTCCCGTAAGCGTCGAAGGCACGGGAATCAGCTACGATGCCCTGACCGGCGCCCTGACCGCCGAAGCCGAAGGTTCGGTAGAAATCACCGCCGGCGAAGGTGACATTGCCAAGACTATTACCGTCGGTTCGTTCGACGGCTCGACACAGGCCAATATCGCTCTGGTTGCGTCGGCAACCGTCGACAATGGCGACAATGCCGCCGTGGTTCTCAATAAGAGCGAATCAACCGGTCTCGAAGATATGTATCAGCCCAAGAACCAGAATATGGCCCCCTATAAGCTGACTATCGATCTCGGCAAGGAATATCCCGCCGACGTAATCGAGGTTATCTGGGAAACAGCCCATGCTTCGGACTTCGAAATCCTGACTGGCACCGATCCCAACGCCCTTACCGCGGCCTACACCGTTGCCGGACGTGCGCTGCGCGGCTATGACAACGTCATCGATCGCACTATGCTCGAAAAGAACACTCCGGTACGCTACATTCAGATCGATGTCACAGGCCACGCCCACGAATATCCCGCAGCTATCCGCCGCGTGCGCCTCTACAACGCCGACTCCGCCGAAATGCTCGGCATCACCGACATCACCGTCGAGCCCGCCAAAGCCCGCACGATCTACAACCTTCAGGGTATCGCAGTGCCGGCCGACCGCATGGAACGCGGAACCATCTACATTGTCGACGGTGTTAAAATGATTATTAAGTGACCGTATAATTAAGGTAAATATATTAACTGTAGTGGACGCTCCCTCGCCGGTGAGGCGCGGGAGCGTTTTTTTAAAAGCTATCCTTCCATATCAGACAGTCAGTCTATATCGACGCCGTGAACCTCGCCGACGCCAATCTCGCACTCGGCTGTCGTGCGTGGGCATCGAGTTCAAGGGCCGACGATCCGTCGGCTGTAACCGACGGCCTCACTGCCGGCAAACGCTGGGAGAGCGAATGGAAGAAAGACGGCGAGTGGATTGCCGTTGATCTGAAGCATGAGTTTGAGCTTACGCGCGTCAGACTGTTCTGGGAGAATGCATACGCCACAGCTTTCGACATAGAAGTGTCGGCCGACGGCGACAACTGGACTCAGGCAGCTTCGGTCAGCGACGGAAAGGGGGGCGAGGAAGATGTCGCACTCGCTTCCGGAACTCACGGGCGCTATATACGTATGCGTGAAACGGGTCGCGCGATGCCGGAATACGGCACAAGCCTATATGAGATGGAGGTCTACGGTTCGCGTCAGCTCAGCACGATTATCGATGCCATTGTCGATGAACGGGCCTACGACGGTGTTGCCTACGAACTGCGCGGCTATCGCGTCGAGTCCGATGCTCCCGGAATTGTCATCACGGCTTCGGGGAAACGGCTCAACCGCTGACCCGCGGCCAACCACGACAAAGGAGCGCTCTCTCGCGGGAACGCTCCATTGCTATATAAAATTTCAACAAAAAAGCCAATAGAATTATTGATAATAGCAAAGGGGCGCCTTCCTGTGCGGAGGCGCCCCTTTTTCAGGTATTGTTGTTATTCTTTAGAGAATCACTTTTGTGGCTTTGCCGTTCTGAACGCGGACGAATACGCCGTTTTCGGGGTTGGCAACGCGCTGGCCCATGAGGTTGAAGTAGATGGCGGGAGTGTTGTCGGCATCAATAGCTTCGATAGCGCCTTCACCGGCTGTGCAGACCATCTTGACCTTTTCGCCGTCGATGGTAACAGTAACGGTTACGTTGGTCCAGTCGGCTGCGATATGCATATTGTTCTGACTGTCAACTGGGCCTACGAGTTCATATTCCTTACCGAGCTCAACAGCTGTAACGTCTTCGGGAAGAACGTAGCAGTTCGACCATGCGCCGTTTTTGTCAACTTTGAAAGTGAATTTATCGGCAGTAGCGGCGGCTACGGTCTTGGTATAGACATTGTCACCGGCTTTGGTCATGATGGTGTTGTCGTTGAAGTTCCATTCGAGGGGAGCTTCGCCGACGAGATACCATGCTTCCTGCTCATCTTCGATTGATTCGGGGACAAATTTGATGGTGAGTGCATTATCGGCACCGGGAACGATGGTGACGGTGACGTTCTTCAGAACTTTACCGGCGGGAAGGTTGGCGTTTGCGCCGTTGAATGTCAGGGCGACATCTTTGTTAGCTTCTACGATATCACCTGCAGCGGCAACGCCCCAAGAGATGTCCCAGTTCTTGACTTCATCGGTGTATTTCACAACCTTGAAGTCGCCCTTGATTTCGGCGATCTTCTGGGTGAGCACGCCATCAACTTCTTCGAAGAGGTTGTTCTCAAGGCTCCATCCGTTATAGGTTCCGGGCATTGCCCAGAAGTCTACAGCGTTAGCGTTGAAGCTGATTGCTGCGATAGCAGCGCAGGCAAGAGTAAAAATTTTTTTCATGTTGGTTTTTTTTATAGGTTAATAAATAGGTTCTTACACAATAATATCATGGCTGATTCGGGAGAAATTTAACCGTAAAAGGCGATGATAAAAACGATAGGTCTTGAAGTATGGTATTTTTACTTTCGCTGCAAAGTTAGAAAAAGTTTTTTGGAATCGGTTCGAAAAAAATTATGTTAGTAAGCATAAAAATGGCTAATATCAGTTATATTAGCCGTTTAAGTGCTCGATTTAGTAAGCCGGAAGATAAGGTTACAGCTTCGAGAACTGCCTTATTTTTTTGAAATAGAAGGCCGTCAGGATGTTCGGTCGCCCGTTGATGCCGGCTTCTGATTCAAATTCCGATTCATGAAGCTCCTTAGCCATCCGGCGATAGTCGCGGTGGGCTTTCAGAACAGCCGAGGCATTCGCGAAATCTAACGTCGCCATCATTTTGGCCCATGCCACAGTGTCGAGCAGGCGTCGGCGAATCAGTGCGCTGCGCCGACGTCCGGCGGGCAGGTTCTTGCGCAGCATCAGAAGATTGTTGCGGAAATTCAGATAGGTTTTGCGCGGATTCTCGGCCGGAAGCGAGCCTCCGCCGAGATGGAACACTGCGGCGTCGCCTACGGCGACAACACGTCGGCCCGAGCGGCGCAGGCGCCAGCAGAGGTCGATCTCTTCCATGTGGGCAAAAAACGAGGCGTCGAGACCGCCGACGGCTTCATAGTCGGCGGTGCGCACCATCAGGCAGGCGCCGCTGGCCCAGTCGACGTCGACAGTGTCGTCGTATTGTCCGTTGTCGGGTTCGACCGAGGCGAATATGCGGCCGCGGCAATAGGGATAGCCGTTGCGGTCGAGGAATCCGCCGGCGGCACCGGCATATTCGAACATCGCGGGGTTGCGGTAGCTGCGTATCTTGGGCTGGCAGGCCGCTACGTCGGGATGAGCCTCCATATAGTCGAAAAGCGGTGTCAGCCAGTCGTCTTTTACGGCTACGTCGCTGTTCAGCAACACCGTGTAGCGGTAACCGGTCTCGCGTAGAGCCCGGTTATATCCGGCGGCGAAGCCGAGGTTTTTATCGAAGGGGAGAACGGCGACATCGGGAAAGTCGCGGCGCAGCAGTCCGAGGGATCCGTCGGTCGAGCCGTTGTCGGCCACTATGACGTCGGCTATCCGGCGCGGAGTGAAGCGGTCGACCGATGGCAGAAACTCGCCGAGAAGTTTCTCACCGTTCCAGTTCAGTATGATTACGGCAACAGGTTTTTTCATTCTTTTGAGGGCAGATTGACGAAATGATGCCAGCGGTTGTGGCTCCAGAGCCAGTTGGCGGGCTGGCGGCGCAGCGTTTCGCTGAGCATGGCGAAATAGCGGCGCGTTATCTCATGCTGGGGCAGATCGCGCGGGCTGTCGGTTATAAGTCGTGTCGTTATGTGGTAGTGGCCGCGTCGCGTCTTCGACATGTCCCAGTAGACTACCGTCGTGTCGAGCTTGCGTGCAACTGTCTCCGTGCCGGTTATGACCGGGGTCTGACGTCCCATGAAGTCTACCTCTACCACCGGGTCGTTGTGGCTCGGCTTCTGGTCGCTCATGAAGCCGGTGACCCACAGCCGGCCGTCGCGGCGAAGGGCGAGCAGATCGCGGAACGACCGGGCTTTCGCCAGTGAGCGCGAGCCGAAGCGCGAGCGCAGTGTCAGAAACCAGGCGTCGGAGAAGCGCGAGCGCAGCGGACGGTAGATCTGGCAGAATGCCACGCGCGGGTCGTCGGCGTAGCGCGACCAGAGGGTGACCGACGGCGCCCACTCCCAGTTGAAGCAGTGGCTGAAATAGACCGTGACTGAGCGACCCCGGGCGAGGCTTTCGTCGATTATGCCGACGCCGTCGAAGGTCATGCGGCGACGCATCTCGGCGTCGCTGATATGGGCGAGCTTGAGGGTCTCGACGGCGTAGTCGGCGAGGTTGCGGTAGAACTGCTTCTCGATCCGACGCAGTTCCTGAGGCGTCTTTTCGGGAAAAGATTCGGCGAGGTTGCGCGCCACGAGCCGGCGGCGGTAGCGGACAATGTAATAGGCCAGAGCAAACAGGATGTCGGCCACGCCGTATAGAAACCGGAACGGAAGGTGTCCGACGGCTCCGAGAATGGCGAATCCGATTCGGCGTCCCGAGCCGCCGAACGAGCCGTCGGTGTCGGGCATCGGTTTCATACGGACACCTCCCCGGCCATATCGCCGTTGCCGAGCGGTTTTCCGAGCCTGACGCCGACGATGTCGCCCGAAGCGTGCCCCGCAGCGTCGGGGAGTTCGACGCGCAGATAGTTGTCGGTGAACCCGGCAACGGAACCGTCGTCGGCGATATGCTCGAGAAGCACGGGGCGCACCGCTCCGGTGAATCGTTCGGAGAACCGGCGCAGTTTAGCCTCGCTGAGCGCTATCATGGCGCGCGCACGCCGGTGTTTTTCGGCTTCGGGAACAACAAAGGCGTCAAGCCCGAGGGCACGGGTGCCGCGCCGCTCGCTGTAGGGGAAAACGTGGAGGCGCGATATGTCGAGCGAGTCGACGAACTCGCGCGAAGCCTCGAAAAGCTCTGGAGTTTCGCCGCGCGCGCCTGTTATGAGGTCTACGCCTATGAATGCATCGGGTATCAGGCGACGGATCTCTTCGATCTTGTGGTGGAAAAGCTCCGTCGTATAGCGGCGTCCCATAAGGCGCAGCACGGCGTCGGATCCGCTCTGGAGCGGAATATGGAAATGGGGCATGAACCGTCGGCTTTCGCCTGCCAGCCATTCGATGAGCGGGTCGGTCAGGAGGTTCGGTTCGATCGACGATATTCTGTAGCGCTCGATGCCGTCGACTTCGTCGAGCGCGCGGCAGAGGTCGAAGAATGTCTCCCCATGGCCGGCACGGCGCCCGAAATCGCCGATATTCACGCCTGTTATGACTATTTCGCGGCCCCCCTCGGCGGCTACTTCGCGTGCCTGTCCGACGATCTCGGCTATCGAGGCCGAGCGGCTGCGGCCGCGCGCCATCGGAATCGTGCAGTAGCTGCAGCGGTAGTCACAGCCGTCCTGAACCTTCAGGAAGTAGCGGGTGCGGTCGCCGCGCGAGCATGAGGGGGTGAACGACGTGATGTCGTCGGCGGGTGTCACATAGCTGCGCGCACGCCGTTGGGCGAGCCAGTTGTCGAGATATTCTGTCAGCAGTCCCTTGCGGTCGTTGCCTGCCACGATGACCACGCCGGGTATGGCCGCTACCTCGTCGGGGCGCAGCTGGGCGTAGCAGCCCGTTACGATTATGGCGGCGCCGGGATGGCGCCGGGCGGCGTGGCGTATGGCCTGCCGGCATTTTTTGTCGGCTTCGGCGGTGACGCTGCAGGTGTTGACGACGACGATGTCGGCGCAGTCGCCGGCATGTACGCGGCTTATGCCGTGGTCGGCCATCAGGCGCGCCACAGTGGAGGTTTCGGCGAAGTTGAGCTTACAGCCGAGGGTGACATAGTCGGCTGTCAGGGTTCCGAACGTTTCGCGGTCAATCATTTAGTCTTTTTGGTTGCACGGCGGCGGCGAAGCTTGAGCACCTGGGCCGAGCGCGCCGGCAGATAGAGTTTGAGCCATCCGAGGCCGAGAGGCGAATAGAGCGGGTCGGGCACGGTGAAGTGGGCCACGCTCTCGTCGATATTGCCGTAGCCGCCGAAGCGCGGGGAGTCGCTCGACAGCACGACGTTGTATTCGCCCGGTTCGGTCAGCACGCCGTAGTCGGTGAAGCTGCGCGACGGACTGTAGTTGAACACGAACACGAGGTTGCCGCGGCGGAATGCCAGAACCTGATCGTCGTCTTTCTCCCAGAGCTTCACCACCGGAAGGGCCTGGAAGTTGTAGGTCCCGCCGATCAGCTCTACCATGGCGTTGTCGAAGGCATTGAGATATTTGTATTTGAGATCGTCGCGGTCGACGAGCTCCCACTGGCGGCGGGCATATTTATAGCTCCACCCGTTTCCTTCGCGCGGGAAGTCGATCCATTCGGGATGGCCCCACTCGTTGCCCATGAAGTTGAGGTAGCCGCCGTTGATAGTGGCTGCGGTCACGAGGCGCAGCATCTTGTGGAGCGCCATGCCGCGGGCTACGGTCATGTCGTTGTCGCCGACCATCATGTGCCAGTACATCTCTTTGTCGATAAGGCGGAAAATCACCGTCTTGTCGCCGACGAGGGCCTGGTCGTGGCTTTCGACATACGACACTGTCTTTTCGTCGGCACGCCGGTTTGTCAGCTCCCAGAAAATCGAGGTGGGGTGCCAGTCTTCGTCGCGCTTCTCCTTAAGGAGCCTGATCCAGTAGTCGGGGATTCCCATAGCCATGCGGTAGTCGAACCCGATGCCGCCGTCTTTGAAAGGGATGGCGAGGCCGGGCATTCCGCTCATCTCTTCGGCGATCGTGATCGCGCGCGGGTTGACCTGATGGATAAGCAGGTTGGCCAGAGTCAGATATGTTATGGCATTGGTGTCCTGACCGCCGTTGTAGTAGTCGTCGTATGAGCCGAATGCCTGTCCGAGGCCGTGGCTATAGTAGAGCATCGAGGTGACGCCGTCGAAGCGGAAACCGTCGAAATGGAATTCTTCGAGCCAGTATTTGCAGTTGCTCAGCAGGAAGTGAAGCACCTCGTTCTTGCCATAGTCGAAGCAGAGCGAATCCCATGCGGGATGCTCGCGGCGTCCGTCGCCGTAGAAATACTGGTTGTAGGTTCCGTCGAGGCGGCCGAGTCCCTCGACCTCGTTTTTGACGGCGTGGCTGTGGACGATGTCCATGATGACGGCGATTCCGCGCTCATGGGCGGCGTCGATAAGCTCCTTGAGCTCTTCGGGGGTGCCGAAGCGGCTTGAGGCGGCGAAGAAGCTCGACACGTGGTAGCCGAACGAGCCGTAGTAGGGATGCTCCTGAATCGCCATTATCTGGATGGCGTTATATCCGTCGGCGGCGATGCGCGGCAGAACGTTCTCGCGGAACTCGCGGTAGGTGCCGACACCTTCGCGCTGCTGGGCCATGCCGATATGGCATTCGTAGATCATCAGCGGGCGCGTGTCGGGCTCGAACTTCTCGATTTTCCATTCGTAGGGATGCTCGGGCGCCCACACCTGTGCCGAGAACAGCTTGGTGTTTTCGTCCTGAACAACGCGCCGGGCGTAGGCCGGAATGCGTTCGCCGCTGCCGCCGGGCCATTCGACGATCATCTTGTAGTGCTGTCCGTGGTGTATGTCGCTGGGACGCAGTCGCGTCTCCCAGACGCCGTCGGAGCCGGGCAGCCGCCGCAGCTCGAATTTCTTCATAGGCTTCCAGTTGCTGAAGTCGCCTACGAGAGTTATAGCGGTTGCGCCGGGCGCCCATTCGCGGAAAACCCATCCGCCGCGCTGGGTGCGGTGGAGCCCGAAATATTCGTGGGCATTGGCGAATTCGGTCAGAGAACCGCAGGCCTGGGTCAGTTCGCGCTCTTTGTTGATGACGTCGTTGTGGCGGCCCTCGATGGCTCCTTTGAAAGGCTCGAGCCACGGGTCGTGTTTTATGATTTTAAGATCCTTCATGTTTAAGGTCGGATGTCTTGTTTGTATATATAACGCCCGATTGGGGCAAATATACGAATATTTAACGTAAAAACCTTAAAATCATGTTCAACAACACGAAATGGCGCCCCCTGGAACGCTTTTGGAGAGAATAGCGCAGCTTATGCGTGGCTGTGAGGGGAATCAGCGCGACAGAGGGATGAGTATGGCCTGACTGTTGTCGAATTTGCCCGAATAGCCTATCGGGCCGTACTGACAGGTAGCGTCGCAGACGGTATATCGCCGTCCGTCGTAGACAACAAAGTCGCCGCCGGGTTGGCCTTCGGTGAAGGCAACAGCGGCGGAAAGATGTCTGGGATAGTAGATCAGAACGGCGTCAAGACCGAGTATGACGAGGCACACGTAGTAGAGTTTGCCCGTGCCCCCCTTTGTTGAACTGGATGCAATAGCCTTCGTCGACTATCAAGCGGACGCGGGCCGACGACAGCTCGACGGTAAATTCACCCGAGACGCCGTCGTCTTCCTGAGCGAAATTGTTTTTTTTTGATGTTCATGGCTTCAACAAAAAACACGGCGGGCGTTTCGATATGCCTAATTGGCCTAATAGGGTTTATGGGGACAGCAGTCATGAAAAAAGAGCTTGCATCGCGGAGATGCAAGCTCTTTTTTTGTGGGCGCTGAGGGATTCGAACCCCCGACCCTCTGCTTGTAAGGCAGACGCTCTGAACCAGCTGAGCTAAGCGCCCTTTCCTCTGAAAGGCTCCGCAAAGGTAGCGCCTTTTTCCGAACCGGCCAAATTTTTAGCGAAGAATTTTTCGAAAAATTGCGGTGTCACACATACATGGCCTCTATTTCAGAGGCATAGCGGTGGTTGATGACGGGGCGGCGTATCTTCAGAGTGTTGGTCAGTTCGCCGGCTTCCATGGTGAACTCGCGCGGCAGAAGAGTGAATTTCTTGATTTTCTCGAATCCGGCAAGACCCTGCTGGAGTATGTTGAGGCGCTCCTCTATCAGAGCCCTGATGTCGGCATTCTTGACGAGGTCTTCAATATTGCGATACTGGATTTTCTTTTTTCGGGCATATTCCTTGATGGCCTCGAAGGCGGGAATGATAATGGCCGTCACATATTTGCGCTGGTCGCCGATGACGGCCACCTGTTCGATATACGGGTCTTCGCCGAGGCGGCTTTCGATTGCCTGCGGGGCGATGTACTTGCCGTTGGAGGTCTTGAATAGGTCTTTGATGCGCTCTGTCAGCACGAGGGCGCCGTTGGCGTCGAAATGGCCGGCGTCGCCGGTGCGGAACCATCCGTCGGCTGTAAAGGCGGCTTCGGTGGCTTCGGGCTTGTTGTAATATCCGGCCATGACCGTAGGCCCTTTGACGAGAATCTCGTTTTCGTCGCCTATGCTGACCTGAACGCGTGGCATGGCGGTTCCTACAGTGCCGATAACATATCCGACGTTGGGATAGCACGTGACGGTGGCTGTTGTCTCGCTCAGGCCGTAGCCTATGACGATGTTGATTCCGGCCGAATGGAAGAAGCGGACGATCTTGTCGCTCAGCGGGGCGCCGGCGGTCGGGAAGATGTTGGGGTTGTCGAAGCCTATGGCGTGGCGCATGGTGGCGAACACGCGCGAGTCGGCCAGGCGGTAGAGGCGTTCGAGCAGCCAGGGCGCTTTGCGGCCTGTGCGGACATAGCCGAGGTTGCGGCGTTCGCCGATCTTCAGGGCGCGCGAGACTATTGTCCGCTGAAGCCATCCCATCGACGCTATCTTCTCCTGAACGGCGGTGTAGGCTTTCTCCCAGAAGCGCGGCACCGAACACATGCATGTCGGGCGCACCTGACGCAGGGTGTCGGTGATCTCGCGCGGATCGGTGTTGATCCACACTTTCATCGACATGACGAGGCAGAAGTATGTCCACGCCTTCTCGAAAATATGGCTCAGCGGCAGGAAGGTCACCGAGGTGTCGTTGTCGCTCAGCATCGTCAGCCGCTCGATATGGATTTCCATGGCGGCGTCGAAGCAGGAGTGGAGCAGGGTCGCTCCTTTCGGTTCGCCGGTGGTGCCTGACGTATATATAAGCGTTGCTATGTCTGACGGTTTCGCGGCCAGACGCCGTTTTTCAACCTCGGCGCGGCAGGCATCTGAGGCGGCGTGTCCGAGGGCGATGAAGGCGTCGAATGTCATCGTCGTGGTGTCGTCGGCGTCGGGGATGACAGAGCTGTCAATGGTTATTATCTGGCGCAGCGTGGGGCATTTGGCCATTGCGCTGCGGGCGATGGCATATTGCTTGGCGTCGCCGGTGAAGATGATGGCGGCGCGGGTGTCGTTGAGGATATATTCGACCTGCTCGAGCGAGCTTGTGGCGTAGAGCGACACCGGGATGCCCCGGTTGGCGTATGCGCCGAAGTCTATGGTCAGGATTTCCTCGCGGTTGGCCGAGAAGATTGTCAGGATCTGCTGGGGCTCCAGCCCGAGGATCTCAAGGGCGCAGGCGGCGGCTCCGACGTTGTCGGCAAAGGTGTGCCACGTTGTCGGCTGCCATTCGGCAGAGCCCGGCCGGCGCGTGAAATATGCCTCGCGGTCGGGATTCCGCAGCGCTTGTCGTTCGATGAGGGTTGTCAGCGTATTTTGCATACGACAATTTATGGTTTACCTATTGGGTCGGGACAAAGATAGGGAGTTTGTCAGCTATTTGACGGAGAATTATTGACTAAACATGGCGCGCGTTAACGCTCGTTAACAATGTCGGGGATGGCGAGGGTGGGATTTTAACACCCGTTGGCAACCTTAGTCGAGCATCAGGGCCATGTCGGGCCTGATCGAGGGGAGGCCGAGAAGCTCTCCGATAGGCGGTGCGGAGAAGACTGCCCGGGTGAAAACATCGATGTCGACGTCGAGGTCGAGCGGCCCGCGGTGGCCGGGAGCGAGGCGTTCGCAGGTTCCCCCCTGCAGCCTGTAGACGCCGCTGTTCTCTGCCAGCAGCGGGTCGGTGATGCGGTATGTGGCTCTGAGGCGCGGGTGGGATGCTGCTATGGCTTCGAGTGCTGTCGGCACGTTGACAATGCGGCCCATGGCGCGCGGCGACAGAAAGCGTTCACAATTGCCGGGCCGGGCCGGGTATTTTACCGGGAGGTCTGGCAGCGAAGCGTGGAGCCGGCGCAGAACGGCCTGTTCTGCATCGTCGTTGTCGGCGAGAATGTCGGTTATGACGGCCAAGCCGTCGCGTTCTGTGGCAAAACCGATTCCGCAGATCTTCCCCGAGGCGTCGGCTATTATGGCGCAGTGGCCTCCGTCGAGGCGCGTGTCGTCGAGGATGTTGAGGAAATCGCGCTGAGAGTGGAGGATGCGTCCGTCGATGTTGTGCTCCATCCGGCTGAAGGCCTCATAGACGCCGACGGCATAAGGATCGTCGACAATGGTGAATTCGCCGGGCCCTGCGAAAGGGTGACACGATGTGTAGCGGCGGTTGCGGGTGTAGAACACTGTCGAGAATCCCCTGGCGGCGTAATAATAATATAGGTGGCCTTCGGCGGGAATGAGGGTGACGAGCATGTCGCCGCGTTCGCGGGCTTCGCGCAGCGATGTGGCAAGCAGGCGCGTCATCAGCCCTTTGCCGCGCTCATTGCGTCGCGTCGCCGCTCCGCATATATAGGCGCAACCGACAGTAGCGCCATGAAAGTTCATCGCGTAGCGTTGAAGCAACAGAGCGCTTGCCGGACGCGAGCCGTTGCCGTCGGGCCTGAGCTCCATGACGTCGTCGTCGCGATAAACCCGGGTGAAGAACATCTCGACCCATTCGGCTTTGTCGTCGAAAGTGTCGGTCCAGAGCTTGCGTATGTCGTCGCGTAGATTAGCCATCTCATCCTCTATAACATCCGGCGCGGTGAAAAAGTGCGGAGTGGCTGGTGTGTTGTTTCCCAGGCTGGAAACTCACACAACAAAGGAGGCCTCGGAACAATCCGAAGCTTCCCCTTGCCGTTATAATTTTTATATGAGTAGGGTCGCGGACCGATGATTAGTCCTCGCAGGCGCGCAGCTGCTGCACGTAGACGGCCTTCATCATCTTTTTGCGATTTGCAACTGAAGGCTTCTCAAATGCCTGACGGCGACGCAGTTCTTTGACGATGCCCGTCTTTTCATATTTGCGTTTGAATTTTTTGAGGGCCTTCTCGATGTTCTCGCCTTCCTTGACTTGTACGATGATCATAATAGAATGGTTGTCTTGATTGTTTGTTTTTAGATGTGACTAAATTTTTTTGCGGGGCAAAATTAGCTATAGTTTTCAATATGGCAAAACTTTTAGCTAAAAAATGACTACCTTTGTCGGGTATTCGACATCCCAACCACTTGTAAAGCCATTTCCGATGGGTGATTTCCTGAAACTTCTGCGGCGCTTTGTGCCTCCCTATAAGAAATATCTCTGTCTCAATCTGCTGTTCAATCTTCTGGCGGCGGTGTTGACGGTGTTCTCGTTTGCCATTATCATACCGATTCTCGAAATGCTTTTCGGTATCCGCGAGACCGGATATTCGTATATGGCGGTCGGACAGGGCGATCTCAAAGAGGTCATCCTCAATAATTTCTATTACTATACTCAGGAAGGGATAGCGTCGTTCGGGCCTTCGAAGACGCTGGCGCTTCTGGCGGCCGTTCTTGTGGCGATGACGGCGCTGAAAACCGGAACCACGTATCTGAGCTCATATTTTATCGTTCCGCTGCGCAACGGAATTGTCCGCGACATACGCAACTCGATGTATGAGAAGATTCTTCGCCTTCCGATAGGCTTCTTCACCGGCGAGCGCAAAGGCGATGTCATGGCGCGAATGAGCGGCGACGTCGCCGAGATCGAAGCCAGTGTGATGGCCAGCCTCGACATGCTGTTCAAGAACCCGGTCATGATTATCGTCTGTCTGTCGACGATGATTTTTATAAGCTGGCAGCTGACGCTGTTCGTGCTGATTCTGCTGCCTCTGGCCGGCCTGATGATGGGAGAGGTCGGCAAGCGACTCAAACGCAAGTCGTTCGAGGCTCAGGAGAAATGGGGCGTCATAATGAGTTTCATCGAAGAAACGCTCGGCGGATTGCGCATCGTCAAGGCTTTCAACGCCGAACCTAAGATGGGGCGTCGCTTCCGGGCCGACACTCAGGAGTTCTTCGAGATGACCAACGCCGTGGCGCGGCGCCAGAGTCTCGCCCATCCGATGAGCGAATTTCTCGGAACGCTCACAATCGCCATTGTTCTCTGGTTCGGCGGCACGCTGATTCTCGACGGACGGTCGTCGATCAACGCCGCGTCGTTCATATACTACATGGTGATTTTCTACAGTATCATCAACCCCGCCAAAGACCTGTCGAAAGCGGCATACGCCATTCAGAAGGGCCTGGCGTCGATGAAGCGAATAGATAAGATTCTGCTGGCTCCCAATCCGATTCGTGACCCGGGCGATCCGGTGAAAATCAGCCGGTTCAGCGGCGAGGTCACCTACCGGCATGTCACATTCGGCTACGACCCGGCCAATCCCGTTGTCGACGACATCAATCTCGACATCAAACCGGGCCATACGGTAGCCCTCGTAGGGCAGAGTGGAAGCGGAAAGTCGACTCTGGCCGATCTTCTGCCGCGCTTCTACGATGTTCAGCAGGGATCTGTGGCCATCGACGGTGTCGACGTGCGCCAGATAAGGGTGCGCGACCTGCGCGCTCTCATGGGAAATGTCAGTCAGGAGCCTATTCTGTTCAACGACACCTTTTATAACAATATTACCTTCGGCGTAACCCATGCCACTCCCGAGCAGGTCGAAGAAGCCGCCAGGATCGCCAACGCTCACGATTTCATCATGGCCACCGAGCAGGGCTACCAGACGACAATCGGCGACCGGGGCTGCCGCCTCAGCGGCGGTCAGCGCCAGCGCATCTCGATAGCGCGCGCCATACTGAAAAATCCGCCTATCCTCATCCTCGACGAAGCCACCTCGGCTCTCGACAGCGAGAGCGAGCAGCTCGTGCAGCAAGCCCTCGACCGCCTCATGGAGAACCGCACGACTCTGGTCATAGCCCACCGCCTGTCGACAATCCGAAACGCCTCGCAGATATGCGTCATGCACGAAGGCCGCATCGTTGAGCGCGGAACCCACGACGAGCTGATGGCCCTCAACGGCCATTACACCCGCCTCGTCGAGATGCAGTCGATGGAATAAAACACTGAATTCCTGAACAATCGCGCCGCCACGGTTGTTAGGCTTTTAGATAAACTATACGATTATGAAAAAGATTCTTCTGACAACCGCAGTTTTAGCTCTCGCTGCCGGCGCTTTCGCCGCCGAGCGAAACGTGACCGTTGGAAACTTCAGCGGCATCAATGCCTCGGGCCATATCGAAATCGAATATCGTGTCGGTCCGCAGCCTTCGCTACGCCTCGTCGGCGACAGCCGCGAAATTGCGGCCGTCGACGTTAGACTGATGGGGCAGATGCTCAATATCGATGCTCCGGTCGCAGGTGAGGTCAAAGCTTACCTATATGGCCCGGTCTCGAACACTTTTATTCTCAATTCGCTTGCCGAGCTCGACGTTGAGAGCGACCTCGATCTCGGAAACCGCACTTTCAGCGTCCGCGCCGGCGACAAATCCAGCGCCGATTTCCGCAATGTCAGCTGCGGCCCGGCGACGTTCTCTGTCAGCGTCATGGCTGAGGTCGAGGTAGACCGCCTTGTATCGCGCTCGTTCAACGCCAATGTGCTCGGCACTGCCGAACTGTCGGTCGACGCGCTTGACACCAATGCCGCCTCGGCGACGGTCGCTGACATTGCCAAGCTGAAAATCAAGGGAGGCACAGCCCGGAGCATAAACTTCAACGCCTCGGGCAGCTCCGTCGTCAAGGCCTCGCGCCTCGCGGCCGGCAGCGGTCAGGCTATCGCCCGCGGCAGCTCTCTGATAGAGGTCAACGTGTCTGGCAAGTTCACGAGCCGTAGCACCGACAGCGCCAGCGTCAACAACTTCAACAACTGACCTTCCCGGTAATTTTTTCGCGAAAAAAATTCGCCGAAAATTTGGCCGCCTCGAAAAAAGGCCTTACCTTTGCGGAGCCTTTCAGAGGAAAGGGCGCTTAGCTCAGCTGGTTCAGAGCGTCTGCCTTACAAGCAGAGGGTCGGGGGTTCGAATCCCTCAGCGCCCACTTAAAAAAGAGAGTTTGCATCGCGATGCAAACTCTCTTTTTTCGTGATTAATCTTGATCAATCGGGATGATTCAGGATGAATCGGCATTTCCAGAGGTCAGTCTTCGAAGAAGGTGATGTAGGAGGGCTTGTGGCGGCGCCCCCAGGTGCCTTCGTAACGGATGCCCGACTCGCTGCCGACGGGCGAGAGGCGCCATTCCGACTTCGACCCGGCGTGGCCGAGCTGAATGTAGAGGTCGCCGTCGGGCTGGATGAAACCGTTGGCGTCGAGGGTGGTGCCGTTCTCATGGCGATAGCGGCCGTGGATCTCGCCGTCTTCGGTAAGCCAGCAGCGCATCGTGACATTGCTGTCGTCGATAGCGCCCGTGGCGTGGAAGTAGGTGTGGGTCGAGCCGGTCTGGTCGGCCACTTCGTCGAAATTGTTGCCGATGGTAAGCTCCGTCAGCCCGGCCATTCCCCTGCGAACCCAGGAGGGATCGGCGACATAGTCCATCAGCGTCTTGCCGCCACTGTAGGCGGGCTCTGCCTCGACGGGAACACTAATGGTATCGGCCTCATCGTAGTCCTCATCAAGGACGGCAGCACCAACTTCGTCGTCGCCGAATTCGCCGAGGTCATAGCCGCTCTGACCGAGCGAGCCGAGGGCGCTCAGGCTCATCCAGACGCCGATGCCGAGCAGAACGACGCAGCCGCCGGTCGCGATGCCGTCGACCATGTTGAAGCGTGTTTCGGTCTCTTCATGCTCATATTTTGTCGGGAGACAGAACATGACGAGTAGGGCGAGGGCGCCGAGGCCCGGGATGAGCGAAACCAGCAGGAGCCAGGGGCTCAGACCGGCGTCGCGGAGGCGACGCACCGAGATGGCGAGGCCGGGCACGACCATTCCCAGTCCGACAATCGAGCAGAGGATCGTGGCGATAAGTCCGCCCGACACACCGGCAACAGCCATCAGAAGCAACACAAGGCCTGTGAGGCCTATCGACGCAACAATCATCGCTACATAGCAGAGCCAGAACTCCTTTCGCGAAGTCACGCCCGAGAAATCAGCGTAAGGCCTCAGGAAGCAGTCTACAAGATAGTTCTGAAAGAAACCCTTCGGCTGATATTCTTCGACTTCAGGCTGATATTCTTCGACTTCAGGCTGAGGTTCTTCGGCCTCAGGCTGAGGATCCGGCTGATTCGGCGTGGGTTGGGGTTGATAGACCGGCTGAGGTTGCGGAGCAGGTCGCTGCGGCTGTTGAGGCTGAACCGGCTGCGGCTGAATCGGCTGTGGCTGCGGTTGGGGCTGATAGACCGGCTGAGGTTGCGGAGCAGGTCGCTGCGGCTGTTGAGACTGAACCGGCTGCGGCTGAATCTGCGGCGCAGGCTGGGGCTGAGCGGGGCGCTGAGCCGGTTGTTGAGGCTTTTCGAGCCATTCACCGCAGAAGCGGCATTTCTTGGCCGTGGCGGCGATTTCCTCACCGCAATAAGGACATTTTCTTCGTTCCATTACTAATATATGATTGAAAAGGTTTATTCGGTTAATCTGCTGATGTCGGTATATAACCGTGGTCTTTAAGCATTCGGAGCATATCTTTCGAGTCGAACTCAAATTCTTTGTTGTTGAACTCGTCTGTCGCGAATCCGTAATCGAGAGTCCCGTCAACGGCAATCAGCGCCATCATCAGCGTAGCCCACGAGTCGTTGAAGCTCTTGTTGATGATTTTTCTGGCTGATTTTTTGTCGGCCACCTCAACCGAGGCGTTGACCATGTCATAGAGGCTCTCGCCGAATTCGCCGAAAATGAGCGACATGGCGGCTTTGCTTCCCATATCGACGGAGTAGGTGAGGGTGAAGGTGTCGAACGTGCCGTTCCATTCGGCCTGATAGCTCTTCTTTCCGAACACCGCAGGGTTTTCGGCGGCTTCTTCAAGATATTCGGCGGCATCTTTCTCAATGGTTTCGGCGGCTTCGTCCCATGCGTCTTCGAGGCCCGAAGTCAGGTCTGACGTCTGGTTGCTACAGCCCGTAAGGACTGTCATGACGGCCAGCATTGCGGCGAGTAGTTTGATTTTCAGCTTCATATTATTTCTTCTTAAATGCGATGTCGCGGATTTCCTGCGGGGTGAATGTGATATAATATCCTAAGTCACCGGCCTCTACCTGAAAGGCGAGATTTCGTTTCTGCCGGATAAAACAGGCGAGCAGGTCCCCCTCGTCGAGCGACTTGCAGATTGTAGTGCTGAAGGCCTCCTGAGCGCTCTCGTCGGAACCAAGAATCTTGACCTTCGCGAGATTCTCGGGTGTCTCTTTGAGGCGCATGCTGAGGTAGATGGTGCCGTCTTCAAGTTCTCCGGCATAGATTCCCGAGGAAGAGGTGTCGCTATTGACATCCTTGAGGAACTTGTCGATGATCTCTCTGTCGGAGCCGCTCGAACAGCCCGTCGCTGCCATAAACAGCAGCGCTGCACAGGCCGCAGTGACGACAGAGCGGAGGCGCAGCAGAAGGGAGGGGTTAGTCATAAAAGTCATCGGAATTCTTGTCTTCGATGTTAATACCGATCATTACGCCGGTTGCAACAAGGCCGATAAGCCAGCTTGCCCATGTCGGCGCGCTTAACGCCGCAGCGATAACTCCTGCCAACAGACCCAGGCCGCAGCCGAGCACAACGCAGATGAGTGTGCCGATAACCGGAATCTGCAGGGCTACGCCAAGTGCTATAAGAGTGATGAGGCCGGCCCACCAGTGGCCGGTGAGGCCCCAGACGCCGCCGGCTACGCCGAATATCTCGAACCAGAGCCAGCCCGACGAGCTGGTCGAGCGGTGCTCAACGGTGACGGTCTGCTCCTGACTGACGTTGGTCTCCTGCGACTGCGCCACCTGAATATTGATAACGGGCTGCTGCATCGGTTGCTGGGGATACTGCTGCTGGGGATACTGCTGCTGGGGATACTGTTGCTGGGGGACGCCATTGACATTGATAGCCGGCAGCGGGCCTTCAGTGTAGCCGTTGACAGCAATATCTGCGGCCGGCGCGGCATATTCCTGAATCTGAGCGGCATCTGTGGTTTCGGGCATAAGCACAGCCTCTTCTATTTCGAGCCATTCGCCGCAGAAGCGGCATTTTTTGGCCGTGGCGGCTATCTCTTCGCCGCAATAAGGACAATTCTTACGATCCATATATAATTGTGTAAGAAGCAGCAGGTGGTGGTTACACCGACATAACCGCCGCCTGTTGCCCGGTGTGTGCGGTTATTACATGCTTAATTCCTTGCCTTTGCTCTTTATCTTTTCGAGCTTTTCTTTTGTGGCGTCGTCAAGCTCCCCTCCTGTATCCTCAGCCATGACGAGCGCGCCCATGAACTCAAGCCAGTAAGGATATTTTTTCTCAAATTCTGCGAACCCCTCAGGAGTATCCTTCTTAGTGCCTTTCATGCTTTTCATTTCATCCACACATTCTTCCACATAGGTTGCCATGGCCGAATAATCAGCCGTCGTGGGCTTCTCGTTTTGTTCGAGCTTCTTGTGGATTGCTTCGTAGTCTGCACTCGATCCGCATGACGCAAGTGAAAGCATCAGGCACGTCACGACCGTAAAAATCAGTTTTTTCATTTGTAGGTTGTTTAAGATGGTTAATAAGATGGTTGGCTTTTTCTGCAAATGTAGGTAATGCGAAAGAGTTCATTTCGGTTCAATCCGATTCATTTCGGTTCAATTCAGTTCAAAACGGTTTGAAGGCTGTTTTTTTCTGTAACTTTGCACGAAAGACTTCACAACTTTATCAGAATGGGAAACGCTGACCTCGAACAATATTATATTGAATGCTTACGCAAGGACATCGAAAAAGAGATAGGACGCAGTATCTGCACTTATTCCGACTTCGACTTTCTGTCGCTGAGGCTCAGGGAGCGAATCCCCGACGCTCCGAGTGTGTCGACGCTCAAACGGCTGTGGGCATACGTGACCAATTCATCAATGCGCAGCAGGTCGACGCTCAATGCGCTGGCCCGCTTCCTCGGTCATGCCGACTGGCCGAGCTATATCGAATCGCTGATGCGCGACAACCGCGTGGAAAGCGGCTTTCTCTCGCGAACGTCACTGACGACCTCGAGCCTCCACGCCGGCGACATCGTTGAACTGACCTGGAATCCGGGGCGATGTCTCGTCGCCGAATATCTCGGCGATGACCGCTTTGTGGTCCGCAAGTCGGAAAATGCCAAGCTCGCCGAGGGGACTTTGTTCACTACGCTCATCATCACCAAGGGCCTGCCGCTCTACTGTAACAAGGTCGTTTTCGACGGACGGAAGCTTGACGACTATGCCGCCGGTCTGAAGTCGGGAATCACCGGCCTGCGATATATTCCCGGGAAGTAACCGCCGCGGTCGGGATGATATTCCGGGGCCGCGGCATGCCGCGACCCTACATGTTTGGTTTAATTTCACTATCTTTGCTTTGTGGATTCAAATGAGGAATCGGGATATTTTGTGCCGGCGGACACTCGCGCCGGGGGCGCGCACGACGACCGCTACCACGACTTCCGGCAGGTTTACGCCTCCCGGCGCGGCTTTGCACGCATTCTGACGGCCAAGAAAAACGGGCGGATATTCATATTCAAATGTCTTCGCAGCGAATATGCCGGCAATCAGATAGCGCTGGCCGCCCTGCGCAAGGAGTATGAGTGCGGCTATGCCGTCGATTCGCCCCACGTTGTCCACACTCTCGACTTCGACACTGTCGAAGGCCTCGGGCCGGCGATAAGACTGGAATTCTGTCCCGGAGATACGCTCGCCGACATAATCGCGCGCGGTTCGATGCTGCCCGACAGCGACATCGACAGAATAGTGACGGCTCTGACGGCCGGAGTGGCCGACATCCATGCCGTCGGTATTGTCCACCGCGACATCAAGCCGTCGAACATAATCTATTCCCCTGCCACAGGAAGTCTGCGCATCATCGACTTCGGGAGCGCCGACGCCCTCGACTTCACGATTCTCCGCGGGCCGGCGGGCACCGAGCGGTTCACTCCGCCCGACGTCGCCGATTCGTCGCGCCCGGCCGATGCCGCCTCCGATTTCTATGCCGTAGGAGTGACGTTGACGCGCCTTTGTGCTGTCGCTTCTCCCGCGCGCCGGACTGCGCTCGAATATCTCGCTTCGGAGATGATAGCGCGGCGTATAACCGACCGCGATGCCGCCTTGGCGCTCTACCGCTCACGCGGCAAACGCCGACATAAGATCGGGCTGGCAGTCGCCGCGCTTCTCCTTGTCGTCGCGGGCATCGCCGTCATCTTTCTTCCGACAGAAAAGGAGGGGGAGCCGATTCGCCCCGTTCAGGTGACAGCGGAAACCGATACCGTTGCTGCTCCCCCTGAGACCGACGTTCACGAGCCTGTCGGGAAGATCGCTCCAGCTGTCACAGAGGCCCCGGCGCCCGCAGCAGAGAGCGATGAAGCGGAGGCGGAAGATGAATGGCCCGACTTTGTTTTGCCCGACGAGAAAGTGCGCGACCAATACGGCGTGACGCTTGCCGAGGCAAAATATCTGCCGATTTTCAAGAAGCGGCCCGTCGACAATTTCACCGTGCAGCGCACCGACGTCATGCTTCAGGAGTGCATCATCATCTACAACAAAAGCAATAATTCCGACGAAGAACGCACCCGCGCTTACGACCGCTATTACTCGCCCGATGCGATTCCGAATGACGTTATTGCCGAGGTCATGCGCAAATATCCCGATGCCGACCGCCGTCGAGTCGAAGGGATAGCACGCCGGAGGGTATGCTTTTGGCGCGACGCTTTCGCTCCGCTGGAGAAGCATCCATCTCCGGCTCTTCACGACCTCAAACCCTGAGCGCCGACTTACTATTTTTGCTGTCGGCTATCTGCGTAACCGACAGCTTGTCAGGGATATATTGAAATCGGGAGTTTACTATACAGCCTTACTATATCTTCGATCTTTTTATATGTATGATTAATTTTGCAGCGCAATTTCCAAGATAACCTTAAATCGATTATGAAACTACGATTAACGAGTTTTCTGCTCACTTGTGCTGCAATAAGCATGACAGGATTCGCGGCTACCGATGTCCAGTCATTCTATTTTGACTTCGGGCCGAACAACGTCGTCAACCGGGGAAATCTGACCCCCACAGACAAGGCCGACGCCAACGGCCACTTCTGGAACAATATCCATTCGACGAACGGCAATGACATAACAGCCGGCTCGGAATTCAATACCGTAAGAAATTCCCTCGGAACCACGGTCGACAATATGACTGTAGTCGTCAACGGAACATTCTGCACAAACGGACTCAGCGGAGGCGGTGGTCTGATGTCGCCGTCGGCCGACCTGCTCGGAGATCTGGCCGTCGAGACCGCTACTGAAGACTATATGTTTCTCAACGGAAACAACGTCGACAACCGCGCGTTCACGATCTCGGGCCTGAATCCCGACCACGCATACACTTTCAGAATCTTCACCTCGCGCAAGGCTACCGATAACCGCACCGGCCGCTTTACTATCGAGGGCCTGAACAGCTTCAAGGGCGAGAATCAGGCCGCCGGAACAAATCTCGGCGGAGAGGGCATCAACCAGAACAACTCGACCATCCTCGTCAGCGAGCCGGTGTTCCCGACGGCCGAAGGGACGATAAAGATCACCGTGTCGCGCGTCAGCGGCCAGTATATTCCTATAAACTGCATGTCGGTTCTGGAGCAGTCGGGTGTCGCCCGTCCGTCGGTCGATCTGTCGGACCGCAGTTATTACTTCGACTTCGGAGCTACCGACAAAGCTGCCAACAAATGCGAGATAACTCCCTCGCCCGACGCCAACGGCAACCACTGGAACAATATAACAAACACGGCCGACGGCAGCAAGTATGCCGACGCCGGAACTGTGTTCAGCTCTCTGGTCGACGGCAAGGGGGAGGTATCGGCGCTCACGCTTACGCTCAACGACCGCTTCTCGACCAACGGCATGAGCGGTGGCGGCGGTCTTCTCGATCCTGACGCCTCTCTGCTGGGAGATCTCGCCATTGCGACGGCCACTTCCGACTATTATTTCTATGAGGCCGACCAGAGCGACTGCTCGTTCACAATCGCAGGTCTCGACCCCTCGAAAGCCTACAAGTTCCATATTTTCGCATCGCGCAAGGCTACCGATAACCGCACGGGCAACTATCAGCTTTCGGGCTACAACATCTGGGCCGGAACGCTTCAGGCCGCAGGCTCGAATATCGGCGGTTCAGGCATCAACCAGAACAACTCGACAATTCTCGTCAGCGATTATCTCTTCGCCGACGCCGACGGAAAGATCAAGATGACCGTGAAACGCGCCAGCGGCACATATATTCCGCTGAACTGCATGAAGATCGAGGAATATTCGGGCATAGAGCGCCCCGTGCTGAGCGACTTCACCGCTCTCACACTCGCCGGCACAGCCGCCGACGGACGCCGTGTTGAACTGACACGCCAGAGCGTCGACGGCAAGCCTGTAAACACCTTCGAGGGGGTAGCCGACTTCGCCGAAGGGGAGTTCACCCTCACGGCCACCGACTCTGAAGGCGCAACTTATAGCTTCGGAAAGACCGAGGCCGACGGCAAGCTTGTTCAGGGTGGCGCTGCGCTGACCGTTGCCGCCCATCCGACACTGATCAAGTTCGATCTCGACGCTATGACCTATACTCTCACACCGATCGAGAACATCCGCCTCATCGGCAGCGCCGTAGGCTCGTGGTCGCTGACCGACTATAAGGAAATGACCTACGCGGGCGATCTCACCTTCACCTGGGAGGGCAAGCTCGAAGGTCACGACACATCGACCGACTCGGGCCGCATCGGGTTCTATGTCAACGGCGGCTGGACAGCTTTCAAGCGCTCGGGAGTCGACGAAGACTATAACGCTGTGCTCGCCCTCGACAACGGCTCCGATATTCCAATCAACCCCGGCAACTATAAAATGTCGTTCGACCTCAGCTCGAAGGTGCTGAAAGTGGAAAACGGTCTCGACGGACTCGATCCCGACCGCATAACGGTGTTCGGCTCATCGGTGGCCAACGGACAGGGCGCAGATCAGGTTGACAATGAGAATCAGGGCTATATCCGGCTCTACGACGCCATGCTCGCCGACCGCTATGCCTCCGGCGACAGCAAGCAGCCGTTCTACACTTCAAACATATCGATAGGCGGAAACTCTACCGTCATGCTGCTCAACCGCTACGACGATATGCGCCGCGAGTTCGGCAAATATGTCATCTTCGGCGTTTCGCTCGGCAACGAGGGCATTCACGGCGCTTCCGATCAGCAGAAGATCTACGACCAGTTCAAGACCAACATGCTGAAGCTCATCGAGATGGTTCGCGCCGACGGAAAAGTGCCCGTTGTCTGCAACAACTACACCCGCGGCGACTTCACGGCCGACGACTATGAATATATCCGCCGCATGGACCGCGAGATCGGTCTCTGGGACGTTCCTTCGATAAACCTTCTCGGAGCCATCGACTCCAAAACGGGACTCTGGGCCGACGGCTATCAGAACGGCACAGACATCTACCATCCCAACCAGAAAGGTCATCAGGAATTCGCCTACGCCATGGTGCCCGACCTCTTCGACGCCCTTGCCTCGGGCAAGACTCTATGCATGAACCGCGTGGCTGCTTCGGGTCTCGACCTCGCCGACTATACTCTGTCGGCTACTCCCGAAGGAACGATGCACTCTTTCTCGCTCGCTCTTGTCGGCAACAGCGACAAGGCCTCGGGCAACATCGCCTCCGTCAAGCTGGCAGATGACACCGAAATGCTCGTCAGCTACTCCGATGGAAAAGTGAACGTGGCTCTCGGAGACAAATCTGTCGGTGTTCCCGCCGTAATATCGTCGGACAACACACTGATAACGCTCAACTACACTTACGCTTCGGGCATCATGGACGTCATAGTCTACAACGGCGACAAGCCGGCCGGAAGCGGACGTCTCGCCGGACTGGCCATTGAACCGGCCGAGTTTGTTCTCGATTCGTCGATAATGACTCTGAAAGAGCTGATGCTTTACCGCTCTGCTCTGTCGGCCGACGATGTCGAGAGCCTCGCCGCCGGCGAACTCCAGAAAGGCAGCCTCGAAATCTATTCGACATTCAGCCGTCCCGAAGCCGGGACATTGGCCGAAGAACCGGCTCCCGTAGAGGTGGAGAACTATGCCATGAGCCTCAATGCACTCCGCCAGACAAAGAAGCCAATCATGGGGCTCGGTGACATCGAAAACGAACTGAAAGATACTGATACGGAATATTACACGATCGAAGGGATTGCCACACGCTTTCCCGTCAGAGGGAATCTCTACATAGCCGTAACCGGCAGCACAGCTAAAAAGGTAATCTATTGAAATTAATGAGGATAAATCAGCAAAAGAGGCGCCGTGAGGCGCCTCTTTTGTTTTGATTGCAGACCTTTGGTTTTATATGATTTTCCGTCCCTGAATGTGGCCGGAGTTGCAGGACTCAAGTTTTACATGTTTTTCCGCTCTGAATGTGGCCGCGTGCCTTTGGCTACAGTACCTGACATTTTTGCAGAATACCCACATCAAACAGCCTATTCGCGTCAAGCGCCGTGAGGCGCGGATTTTCTTCATCCCACTGCGATAGCTGTGGGCTTGAGAACCAACAATATATGCGAGACATGCCGCGGAACGCGCGCAGTCACGCAAACGGCGTTAGCCAAGGCCCGCGACCTGTGCTGTCGCGTTTCGCGGCGGCGCGCACTGCCGTGGCTTGCCGCGAATTTGTGGGGGAGCGGTGGTTGCCGCCAGCTATCGCAGTTGTAGAGATTTCGCGCGTCCCGCGCTTGACAACAGAATCAGTAATGATTTGCTATTCGGGGTTTTGAGATATACAGATGGCGAACGGTCACAATTCTGACTGTCAAAAACGTCCGCCAAAATGACAAAAAATTGTCAGGTACTGAAGCCAAAGGCACGCGGCTACTCTTTGTCGGAGGGGGCGATTCTGATATGTCAGGTAGTTTTGCAACTTATCAGGCGAATTTTATTGTTCGGGCTGAGCTTTCTAATTTTTGCGGCTGACAATGTGGTAGCTCTTGAATAAAATTGTAAATTTGTAGCGGATACAAATGATGCCAGCCATGCAATTTCTCAAGGACCTGCTTGATGCCGAATGCACATATCGTCTGCCTGACGATGTGATGTGGCGTTTTATCGGACTGATGACTCGGGAAGAGGTCAGGAAAGGGGAGACGATCATTGACGAGGGCTGTGTGAATCCCGACATCTATATTCTGGCCGAAGGCATATTTTCATACAATTATCTCAATGGCACCGACGAACGTTGTCATGCCTTTGCACTGCCGGGCACAATGATGTGGTCGGCCTATTCATATTATGCCAGAGAGCCGGCGGTATATACTTATCAGGCGTGTTGCGACTCGGTAGTCTATCACTGCCGGGTTCGCGATTTTGACGACCTTATCAAAACCAACCATGAATTCGCGCAGTGGGTGTTGTGTTACGCCCAGTGTCAGCTCTATCATTTCGAGAAGAAAACCCTGCTGATTAACGGAGATGCTTCAGAGCGATTTAAGGGAATGTTGCGTAACCGTCCTGAAATTTTCGAGAAGGTGCCGAAAAAAACGATTGCCTCATATCTGGGAATCACACAACAATATTTATCGGTGCTCCTGAAGAAAAAGTGTTAAAATCGCAGGGATTTAATCTATTTTAAATTTTTTTGTTTCTGTGCAAATTAAATTTGCGCAGAAACCGGGTGAAATCGGTTTCTTTAGATTAATATTTCACATAAAGCTTCCGATATAACCTATATTTCAATATGTGCTTATGAAATTAAGAAAATCATTTATCATTATCGCATTAGTAACTGCACTTTGTTCAGGTGCATCTGTGCTTCATCAGAAGCTTGCAGCCAATGACATCGCAGTGAAGACGAGCTCACTCCCAGATGATCTTGCCATGAAGAAACGCGTCGAAAACAGAAGCCGCATCTCGACCACAACGCAATTCCTTCTTCCTGTTAATGACGCTCCTTTGTTTGCCACAGTCAAAGGACTTCCAAACTTTTATGGCTGCGTGAGATACCAATCAGACTGGGATGTATTCGATGTAATCAGCCTATACACAGTCCCGACAAGTAACAGTCAGGAGTTTCAGAAGATGTTTACTGATCCGACTGTCCCTGAAATCAATGCGGTCAGGGGTGGCGTCGTCAAAGACGGTCTGTATTACACTTGCAAAAAGACCGAGTTCATGGGCTATACTTTTGTTAATTATGACGGATATAACCTTGAAACGGGACAGCCTGAATATTCCAACAGTGCAAAATATCCATCGACCACAATGACCTACGACGCCGCCACTGAAATGATATATGCAATCGTGGAAGATAGCGGTAAACTTCAGCTTGCTACAATCGAATTCAGTCAGTATGGCGTTTTTATCACGCCATTGGGCGAAATGCCCGGACGCTGGACAACAATTGCTTGCTCGTCCGACGGTCAGCTTTACGGCATCCGGGAATATTTTGAGAAAAGTAATCAGGAAGACGTATGCGTCAAGTCGGAACTTTATAAAATCAACAAAGCTGACGCAACACAGACTCTTATCGGCGATACAGGCATGAAACCCCAGTTTCGCACCGATGCCACCATCGATCCGCGCACAGGCCGAATGTTTTGGACTGTCAGCCAGATCGACAATAAGAGCTACATGACTGAAGTCGATCTCACTACAGGCCAAGCCGACTATATCTATGAATTTCCCAAAGACCAGATTGTTGTCGGCCTGCAGACATCGGGCGCTCAGGCCGCTGACAAGGCTCCGGGAGAAATAACTGATGCTGCAAGTAATTTCAGTAATGGAAGCATGTCGGGTACAATAACATTTACGGCTCCTGCAACTCATTACGACGAGACTCCCGCAACAGGCAGTCTGACGGCAGTGGTAAGCTATATGAGCAGCGAGAATCCCAATTCGACTGAGATTGCCCGCCGCAATGTTCAGTGTGGCGATGCTGTGTCGATGGATATAACGATGCCGTCAGCCGGCCTATACGATTTCTCGATTGTAGTTTCCAACGAGGAAGGGCCTGCTCCCGCAGTCGTCCTCAGAGGTATATTTGTCGGAAATGACACCCCCATGCCTGCAAAACCTGTGTTGACTTATGAAAACAATGTCATGAGTCTAATCTGGGATCCCGTTGACGAGGCGGTCAATGGCGGCTACGTCAACACCTCGGCTATGCGCTATACTGTAATTCGCCAACCCGACAATGTCGTTGTCGCACAAAATATTTCCGAGACTCATTTCTCTGAGGAATGTGTCGAGCCAAGCGACCTCACTTATCGTCACTATTCGGTAACAGCCGAATACGACGGCATACAATCTGCCCCCGGCCTGTCAAATGTGATCACAATGGGAGCTATCACACCTCCTTTCACTGCTGATTTTCAAGAGACAGATTGCGGATTCACAGTTATGGACGCCAACAACGACGGCATATCGTTCAATCGTCAGGAATCTACAACAATCGGTGGTAATTGGTGGTTCCGCATCAACAATTATGGCACTACAATGGACGATTGGCTGATGTCGCCTCCTCTCAGATTTCAGCGCGGATACGCCTATAAGCTGAAATTCAAAGCATACACTGCGTCAAGCGATCCTGAAACTATTGAAGTGAAATACGGTATGGGCTGCAGTGTTGCTGACATGAACCTCACACTGCTTGAGCCTACCGTTGTCCAGAATTACCATGGCGATGAGTTTGAGCTGACCATAGTGCCTGCGCAAACCGGAAAATATACAATCGGCATCCACGGAATATCACCCCAAAACACCTTCTATCTCTGCATTGACGATGTCGAAATCTCAATGCCTTTCTCGCCGTCTATTCCTGAAGCTGTAACCGATCTGGAGGTTACGCCCGGAGCGCGCGGTGCCCTATCTGCAAATATCGCTTTCACAGCTCCCGTCAGATATATCAATGGCAACGAAATTGCTTCTATCAAAAGAATTGAGTTGCGTCGCGGCGACGACCTGATCGAGACTTTTGACAACGTCGTCGCCGGTTCAAAGCTAACCTATACCGACAATGCCGTCAGTCTTGAAGGGGAATACACCTACTCTGTTGTCTCTGTCAGCAATGACGGAGAAAGCGATCCCGCATCAAAAAACGTTTTCATCGGAACCGGCATACCTGTTTCGCCAGCCAATGCTCATTTATCGATAACAGAAAACCACGGCGAAGCTTATCTGACATGGGACAATGTAACCCTTAATACCCATGGGGGCGAGGTAGATCCCGCAAAGATCACCTATAATGTCTATACCGTAGAGGGCCCGATGGTCTATGAGCTTGTAGAGTCAGGCATTTCCACCAATTCCTATCGTTATAAAGCAGTAGCTGACGGTGAGCAGAAATTCATGCAGTTTGCCATTAAAGCTTCCTCACCCGCAGGAGACTCAGACGCCGGTCTCACCGATAAAAAAGCCTTGGGGACACCTGTAAACGGTATGCACGAGACCGGGAAACCCGATCAGCTCTGGAACAGTAGCGGGCTGAATGCAATGTGGGTCTCGACTAACGAGGCTGATACTTCTGTGCCTACGCAGGATGGAGATGATGCATACTTCGCTATGGCGGGTCAGCTCATCGATGCCACGGCAGATCTTATTTCGGGGCTTATCTCGCTGAATGACATGAAGCATCCGTCGCTCACATTCCATCTCTATTCGATGGGCGAAGAGGATCACAACAGCATGACTGTTCACATCACCGACGTGAGCACCGGAGTTGAGAAGCTGCTCTACACCACAGAGCTGAAAGATCTCCCCGACAAGGAACAGTGGAATCGTGTCATGCTCTCTCTTGACGAATATGCCGGCAAGATTGTTTCGTTGCGGTTCTCAGGAGAGCTGAAGTCATACTCATTCATGCTTATGGATAATATCTATGTTGGTAATCTCCCTGAATATGATATGGTTGCTCTGAATCTTACAGCACCTCGGCGCGCTACAACCGGCACAACATATACTGCTACGACTCGTGTGCGCAACGAAGGCACCAAAGATTGCAGCGGCTATAAAATTGAGCTGTTTGCCGACGGTGAAGTTTTACACTCCTGGGACGGCGTACCGCTCAAGCCCAACGAACGAACCGATGTCAGCTTTGATATTGAAATGCCGGTGCTTGCCACAGATCCCGTAAAACTATATGCGGCTGTTATATTTGACGTCGACGAAAATTCTGACAATAACTCTACGGCACCCCTTAGCGTTGATCCTGAAATTTCGTTGTTGACAGCTCCCGACGGGCTTAAGGGAAATTTCGTCAATGACGCCTACACCGTAAGCTGGAATAAACCGGATACCGACAATGGCGTGGCGATGCGTTACACCGAGACATTCGAGCAATGCGAAAGCTGGGCACAAAGCATCAACGGCTGGGAGTTTGTCGATCTCGACCAATCGCCGGTTGGCGGTATGATGGGAGTGACTACCCCCGGCATCGACTATGGCATCTCTACTCTTGCTTATTATATTCTGGATAACAGTGAGGAACCCTTTAACCGCGGATTTGACGCTGTGTCCGGCCACAAACTGTTGGCTTCGCTCTTCCGCTTTGACAACGGGCCAAGCGACGACTGGGCTGTATCGCCGCTGCTCGACGGGTCGGCACAAACCGTGCGCTTCTTTGCTCGCAGTTATTGGCCGGAATATCCCGAATCGATCGAAGTCTGGTATACTACTTCAGACGATGCTACATTCAACAAGGACAACTATACTCTGATTGCATCGTTCCCGTCGCTGAAATCTGTATATGACGAATTCTCGGTAGACCTTCCTGTGGGAGCTACCCACTTTGCAATCCGCAATTGCGCTGTCGGCGCCTATCTGCTCCTTATCGATGATATTTCTTTCATACAGGACGCCAACCGGATTCCCGTCACACTTATCAGCTATGACATTTACCGTGACGGTGTTAAGATTAACAATATGCCTTTGACGCAGCCCGTGTTTACCGACACCGAGGTCGCCCTTGGCGAGCATCACAGCTATGTTGTCACTGCCACTTATGACAAGGGCGTTTCGGCCCCGTCAAAACGGCTTGATGTTGTCATCGGCGAATCGGGCTTGGAAACTACCGTTTCTTCGTCAGTCGGGATTTACAGCGAAGGAAGTTCAATCGTTGTCAGCAACGCCATAGGGAAATGTGTGACGGTAAGCGCTGCTGACGGAAAAATCATCTACCGCGGTAATGGCAGTGACATGCTCAGAATTCCCGTCGACATGGGCATTTATATTGTGAAAGCCGGTAATACCGTGGCAAAGGTGCTCGTTAGATAAGAATATCTGTAACGGGCTCCTGTTAACAGCGAGATCTGAGAAGAGGGTGTGTGTCAAATCCTTAATTTTGATACACACCCTCTCTTTGGTTGTGTCGCGGGCTTACAGGCTGTTGAGCAGGGGGAGCTTGCCGCGGTCTATGAGGTCGAGGATGAGCTCTCCGAAGAGGGTGTTCTGCCAGGCGAACCAGGGGCGGGTGAAGTGCGTCGGGTCGTCGACGTCGAACGATTCGTGGATGAAGCCTGTCTCGGCGTCGGTAGCGAGCAGAAGTCTGAGGCAGTCGGCTATCTCTGCGTCGTCGTCGCTGGTGAAGGCACGCATCATTATGCTCATCGGCCATGCCATGCCGAAGCCGATATGCGGGCCGCCGATTCCCTCGCCGGCCTTTCCGCTGAAGAAGTAAGGATTGGATTTGCTCCAGACGAAACGGCGCGTGTTCCGATAGACGGGGTCGTTGCGGTCGACGTCGCCGAGATAGGGCATGGCCAGAAGGCTCGGCACGTTGGCATCGTCCATTAGATGGTGGTTGCCGAACCCGTCGACCTCGAAGGCATAGATCTGGCCGAATTCGGGATGATTGTAGACGGCGTGGCGCTTAAGGGCACTATCGACTTCGGATGCGAGGCTGTCGCAGCGTCCGGCGAGGCTGTCGGCGCGGTTGACGGTGCGCAGAATCTCGGCCGCCTTGCGGAGCGAGCTTACAGCGAAGAAGTTCGACGGAATGAGGTAGGGGAAGACCGTGGCGTCGTCCGACGGACGGAACGAAGACACAATCAGTCCGCAGCCGCTCCAGGGGGAGCCGTAGCCGTCGTTGACCTGTGTGTCGGAAGCGCGGTGGGTTTCGCGCATGAAGCGGTAGTTGCCTTTGCCGGTCTTGCGCTGCTGGTCGGTGAAGGTATCGAGGATTTTTCCGACGGCGGCAAGCCAGTCGGCGTCGAAGACCGACGTGTCGCCCGTCTCCTTCCAGTATTGATATGCCAGCCGCAACACGTAGCAGGGGGAGTCGATCTCCCATTTGCGCTCGTGAATTTCGGGGCGCATCTCGGTGTAGTCGCTCATCCATCCGGTGCCCGTCGGGCCGTCGTTGAAAGCGTTGGCGTAGGGGTCGAGAAGAATGGACTTAAGCTGACGGCGTACGACGCCGGCTATCATGCGCCGAAGCGGCTCGTCGGCTGACGCCAGGCTGACGTATGGCCAGACCTGGGCACCCGAGTCGCGCAGCCACATGGCGTGGATATCGCCAGTATAGACGAAGGTGTCGTCGTGGCCGAGGCTGTCGGTGCGGTAGTGGACTGTGGTGTCGAGAGTGTTTGGGAAGCAGTTCTCGAACATCCAGCGCAGTTTGGCATTTGTCAGAAGCCCCTTCACTTCTGCGATTTTCGCCTCTACGGCTTCGGAACGGAACAGGCGGTCGGCCGGAGCCGGGCGCAGTGTCGTTGAGTAGCGGGCCGCAGCTGAGTCGGCCGGCGCTGTCGCAGCCGCTCCCGCTGAGCAGGCGATGGCCGCGGCGACGATAATATGTCTCAGGTTCATGGTGTAGATTTGCAGTTTTCGACAAATCTACAAAAAGTCGGCCGCTTCCGCAAATGTCGTCAGGCAAGAGTGGCTGCCGCGGCATCGCGTCGCGCCACAATGGCGTTGGCCATTTCGACGGCAACGGAGATATGCGGGCAGATGTGGTCGGCACCGACAAGTCTGTCTATGCCGGCGTTGACGAGCGTCTGGCGCACATTTTCCTTTACTCCCGACAGAACGACGTGGATTCCCTCGCGCTGCGACGAGTTGATGAGAATCTCGAGATTGTGGATCGCCGTGGAGTCGATAAACGGCACTTTCCTCATTCTGACTATGCGCACGTGGGGTTTCTCGCCCGGCGTCGAACGCATCATCTCGTCGAATTTCGTGGCTACGCCGAAGAAGAACGGCCCGTCGATTTCATAGACCTCTACGCCGGGGAGCAGATTCAGCTCTTCGTGGTGCGACGCGTCGAGGTCAGTGCCCTCGGCGATGTCGAGCTGCTGGGAATAGACTTTTATCTCGGTATTCTCCATGACGCGGCGCAGGAACAGCACTATGGCGAGCAGCAGTCCGATCTCGATCGCTATCGTGAGGTCGAATATTACTGTAAGGGCGAAAGTGACGATCATCACGCTTATGTCGCTCTTGGGATTGCGGAAGATGGCAACGATAGTGCGCCATCCGCTCATGTTGTAGGCTACGACGACGAGTACGGCCGCCAGACAGGCCATAGGAACATAGTTGATCAGCGGCATCATAAAAATGTAGATAAGAAGCAGCACTGCGGCATGGATAATGCCGGCAACAGGCGTGCGGCCGCCGTTGGTGATGTTCGTCATAGTGCGCGCTATGGCACCGGTTACGGGAATGCCGCCGACGAACGGCACGGCGATGTTGGCCAGTCCCTGTCCGATAAGTTCCGTGTTGGTCGATGTGCGTGAGCCGGTGACGCCGTCGGCCACCGTGGCGCTCAGCAGCGACTCTATGGCACCGAGCACGGCTATAGTGAAAGCCGAGGGGAGCAGCAGGTTGATATTCGCCATTGTCAGCGCGAAACCGTGGACTTCGGGCAGGTCGGTCTTCATTGAGCCGAAGCGGTCGCCGATAGTGACCACGCTAAGATCGGGAAAGTAGCTTCGGCAGATTGCCACGGCCGCCGTCACGACGATGATGGCTGTCAGTGCGCCCGGAACGCGCTTCGAGATCCTGGGCGTCACTATGATTATCGCCAGCGAGGCGATCGCCACGGCGAGCGAGGCCGGGTCGATACGGTCGAGATTTTGCAGATAAACGCCCCATTTCGACAGAAACTCACCCGGCAGGTCGCGCAGCCCGAGTCCGAGGAAGTCGTTGACCTGAGTGGTCAGAATCGTCAGGGCAATGCCGGCGGTGAAGCCCACGACGATCGGGTAGGGGATGAACTTGATCACTGTGCCGAGCTTGAACAATCCCATCATAACCAATATCAGGCCGGCCATGAAGGTGGCGACGGCCAGACCCTCGAGGCCGAAACGCGCTATGATCCCGTAGACGATTACGATAAACGCGCCTGTCGGGCCTCCTATCTGCACTGAGTTGCCTCCGAACGCCGAGACCATGAATCCGCCTATTATCGCCGTGATGAGGCCTACTGTCGGGCTCACGCCCGACGCGATGCCGAAAGCTATGGCAAGCGGCAGTGCCACAATTCCCGTAACGATGCCGGCCACGAGGTCGGCCTGAAATTTCTTGCCGCTGTAGTGTCGCAGAGCCGACCAAACCTTTGGGTGGAACTCTACTGAAGAATTAAAATTCATAAAAACAAACCTTTGCAATTGGTTACTTTAGAAACAGGCTGCAAAGATACGAAAAAGAGTTAACATTCTCTAATTCTGGTTGTGCATTGTAAATTTCGGCAAGGCTTTAAAGACCTTAAGGTCCTAAAAAATCAGCGCCACCCGTTTGGGCGGCGCTGATGTATTTTGAGCCGGATTGTGGTCGCTTACTTGCCGAGTTTGTTGACGTGGAGGGCAAGCTTGCTCTTGAGATTGGCGGCTTTGTTTTTCGAGATATGTTTTTTAGCTGCGAGTTTGTCGAGCATCTTTGTGACAACGACGAGCTTGGCGGCTGCTTCGGCGGCGTCGGTCATCTTGCGCAGATTGCGCACTGCGTTGCGAGCTGTCTTTGCATAGTAGCGGTTGCGAAGACGGCGGGTTTCGGTCTGGCGGATTCTCTTGATGGAAGATTTATGATTTGCCATTTATGGAATCGTTTTTTTATTTATCGATTGGTTTTTAGAAGTAGCCCATAGCAGAATCGAACTGCTCTTTCAAGAATGAAAATCTTGCGTCCTAACCGATAGACGAATGGGCCATTGCCTTTCAAAAGCGTTGCAAAGGTAGAGCCTTTTTTCTGAACTACCAAATTTTTCTGTAAAAAAATCTCGAAAATTTCGCAATCTTTTGAAAGTCAATAATTAGTTTCAGCGTCTGAAACGACCGAGACGGCTGAGGATTCGGCTAAGCCGGGCTGCGTCGCCACTTCCCGAGCGAGTTGTGCCGAGGAACTGGTCGCGGTCATAGACTTCGGGACTCACACTGACGTTGCGGTAGCCGTAGGGCAGCCTGAGCCATTCTCCATCAACCCTGAGATACTCGGCATCGATAGATCCGTCACCTTTGTTGATGTCGTATTTAAGATCCATCGTTGTTACATTTTTCTCGCCGTCTTCAATAAGAGTTGTTGTCACTCTGGTTGGCAGATATGTCGAGGCTCGTCCGACGAGGCGCATATTTCCGAAGTATAACGTCGGCAGGCCTGTGATCAGGGTCCACTGGGAGCGTGCATTTCTGAAGTCGTCGAGTTTCAGCGGATATTGAAACTCATATTTTTCGATATAGTCCTCTTCAGTATGGATGGCGCTGATAAGTTTTCCGTCACTGTCCCATTCGAGTGATACTGTCATACCACCTCCTGCCATGCCGGTCAGGTTGTAATTCTCGTTGTAATAGAGCTTCAGACGCAGGGGCTCTCCGTCGTCGGTTGACCGGCATTCTTTTAGGACGCCTGCCTTTTCATCGAAAGAGGCATCGGTAAAACTTACGGGACTGTCGTCGGGATACGGCACATAGTTACCGTTATTGTCGAACCAGTATTCTCTCATTGTCATTACGAAGGGGTCGTAAGAAATGCTTATTTTTTCCTGAATGAAGCTGTTGTCGAAGAGCTTAACTCGACCGGCATTATCGTAGGCGAACACAGCCCGGTATTCGGGATTGTGTTCCATAGGGCCGATAATTCCCAGACGCTTGCTGGAGGGAGCGAGCGACAGCGGCTGCCCATAGTAGCCGCCGCATATCGGAACGGCATAATAATCTACGTCGGTTTTCAGGCCGCTTACGTTAAAGGCATATTTATAGGTCGGGAATCGCCGGCCGGTTTCATGCGGTTTGATATGGTCAACGACATATCTGTCAGAAGGATTTTCGAGCCATTCCTTGGTGACGATGTCGAACTCTATATTTCCAACCTGCCAGAACAGCAGGCAAAGAGAACTCGATGAATAGGTTACATCGGCTACGGGAGAGTCCTTTTTGCGGGCGACCTCCCACGACTCAACCTGAGGAAAAATAGGGAAGACATCGTAGGAGATTGTAGGCTGAGTATATTTGAAATCTTTTCCGGGAACCATCCAGTTTATGTAAGATTTGGGAAATCTCAGAATGAAGGAGGCGTTAAATCCGGCGCTTAACATCGGGTTGGTTTCATAGAGATGGTAGTCGGCGAGATTTGCCTTTCCGCCAATGCTTAATGTTTCGTCGCACATAACAAGCGGCATGACTCCTTCGGCTCGCGTGGCGAGCAAGTTGTTGATGTTTAAGCTTCCGTCGATTTCTATATTGGGAAATCTGAAGTCGAAATCTTTGCCCCAGTCGAAGTTCGTCTTCGATACACCCCATGATGTGGTGCCGTCGGCGGCGGTTCTATGCTCGCATTTTATGAGGAATCGGGAATTTATGTCGAGCGAAGTCGATATTTTGCCCAGAAATCCAAATCGGAATGAGTCGTAGACGCGAATCGGCACGCCGGCTGAAAAAAGCATCGATGCAGTCGGCAGTCTAACCCACAGACGTTTCAGCAAATAATTTTTGTTCGAGCCTAAAGCCATGGCAATATTACCGTTGACTGTCAGTTCCCAACACTCGCTCTCTATTGTTTCGCCACTGACTTTGTCGACAATCATCTTGCGTATTTCCTTATAGATAGGGCGGAGGGTTATTGTGAGACTGGGGTTGAACGTCATGGGGCCATTTTTGCCGGGATCGTATTTACCTGATACTTTGAGTTTATATCCGTTCTCTAACTTTTTGACCTCCAGTTCAATGCCTTTCCACTTCTTTTTTGAAGCATTCATCGGCGCCTTGAAGGTGCCTTCTTCTTCGTAATTGCCTTCATCGCCCTCTTCCCAAATCAGTGGCTGATCATGGTCATAGTCGGAGGTTGCCATGATGGCGGTGGTGTTGCGCAGCTGCTCGGCGTTGAGACGGTAGTCGAGCTCGAGGTCTTTGTAGACGTCTTCGAGCTGAACTATCTCGGTGTCGATGACGTAGGCGTCGCCCAGGGGCGTCGTTCGGGTGACGCGCCCCATATAGCCTGCGGGCATTTGGTCGCCGCGTGGCTGCGACACGATTATCTGCCCGATTTTAGGGATGAGCTCTTTGTGGTTGGCCAGTCCGGGCTTGAAGCGTATCTCCTGTTTTTCGGAGAATGTCAGCTCGTCTGGCATAATCCACTCGGCGAGTTCGTCGCTGATTTCCACGACGTCGTCGTTGTAGACATAGTTGAAAACGCTTTTGCTCGATATCGAGTCGATTTCCATTCCGGCAGAAGCGTCGGTGTCGGGCGTCGAAGGCTCGTCGATATAGTTTTCGCCGCATGAGGCTGCGAAGAGCGCCATTGTTGCGGCTATAATGATTGAGAGGTAATTTTTCATCGCAGAGTCAGAGTCAGAATGTGAAAACTAAAGAGGTTCGCAGTGAGAAGAGCTTTGTCGAGATTCGGCTTCCGTCGGTCGACGAGCCGGGTCGGTTAATCACCGGGTCGCCGATGTTGTCGTCATCTTCTTCCTCTCCTAATATGTCGGCTACGACATCTTTATATTTGGCGCCTCCGAAGCGGGCGTCGATGCCGAGTCCTATGTGTTTCCAGCTCAGGCTGACGCCGGCGACGCCGTAGTTGGCGAAGGCGCCCTGAAAGGAGTCGTTGCTGTAGAGGCCGGCGAAGGCGGGGTTGTAGCAGGCGCGGGCGTGGAGGCGAATGTCGCGGGTGATGTTGAAGTTCACGCCGCAGCCGACCTGAAGGCCGATGTCGCCGCTGTGCATTGTGTAGCGCGTTGTGTAACCGTCGAAAGTGCGCAGGTTGATCTTGTAGTTGTAATAGTTGATGTCGGTCCAGGCTACGTCGATGCCGAGTTGGAAGCGATGGCTGCGCGGTTTCCAGAGCCAGTAGGAGTGGTAGACCGAGAAGGCGAAGCCGAAGTCGCTCTTTAGAGCCGGGAAGCCTTTCTGGCTGAATTTGCCGTAGTCGAATGAGAGCTGGATTGATTTTGACGGAGCTGTGTAGAACTCGTCGCTTTTTTCGCTGTTTTCTCCGGCCAGCGCTGTGGCTGAGAAAAACACTGCTATGGCTGCGGCGGCTAAGATTCGTTTCATTGTGATGAATGGTTTTGGAAATAAGCGACGCGCGCAGACCCGGTTGGGCCTGCGACGCGTTGTAGAGGGTGGAAAACCGAGGGGCCGGTGCTTATTTAGCGGGAGCCGGAGCGGGAGCTGCGGGCTTGGCGGGAGCTGCCGGGGCGGGGGTGGCCGATTTCGCGGGAGTGGCGGGAGCGTTGTTGTCGAAGGTCGACGGGGTTGTCTGCTCCTGAACGGGGGCTGTTACGCGCGATCCGGCGTTCGAGTTCGTTGTGGGCATTACGAAAGTTGAGAGCACGGCCAGCAGGGCGATTGCGCCTGCAAGGCTCCATGTGAGCTTCTCGATGAAGCTGTTGGTGCGGCGCACACCCATAACCTGGTTCGAGCCGGCAAAAGCCGACGAGAGGCCGCCGCCTTTCGATTTCTGAATAAGCACAACTCCGATGAGCAGCACGGCTGCGAGGATTGTGAGCACGATAAGCAGAACGTACATAGTTAATTAGGTTCTATTTTGTGTTTGATTTATGTTTGCTGTTGATGATCAGTTTCTGCAAGAAACGCAATTGGTCTGCAAAGTAAACACTTTTTTCGGGAATATTCAAATTTAGACGGCTCAATATTTCATAGGCCTGTTCGTATTTTCCCTGACGGATATAGACTTTCGCGAGAGTTTCGTTGAGAGATGATTCTTCGCGCGGATGAATAGCGGCTTTCTGAGCTTTTTCTTCGGCAGGCGTTTCCAAGGCCGTTTCTACGGTTTCTATGGTCGGTTCCGGCTCAGGCCCGGGGGCGGGCTGACTGTCGAGGAAGGCATCGATAAGGCGCGATTGCTCGTCGGGGGTGTCGATGTCGGGTGCGTCTGCATATTCCTTTTCGAGAACTGTGGCGTATTCGGGCTGCGGATTCAGAATCATTCGCTCGAGCAGGGCGTCGTTTTCGGCGTCGGCATGTCCGTAGGTCTCGAGGAAGGTGTCGATGGTGTCGATTGTCGAAGGTGTGGGCGCCGGATTTTCGGGCGGATAGAACGGTATGTCGGCGTTGTCGCGCCCCACGAGGTTATATAGCTCGGCCGGATCGGGAGCGTTCAGCGCTACGCGGAGCGTCAGGCGCCGGCGTTCGTCGTCGCCGAGCCGGGGTTCGCGGCGCAGGCGCAGCATGGCTGGCAGCGTGAAAGCGGGCGATTCGTCGGCCAGGGCGTCGACGAGCTCGGCCGACGGGGTTTCTCCCGAGGCTATGCAGGCGAGAATCTGCTGCAGGGGCGTTCCGTTGTTGATTTCTGCTGCCATGGGGGTTACCAGTCGCCGAGGGTGGCGTTGAAGATTAGTGTGACGAGTTCTTTCGAGATTTCCTGACAGAGCTGATCCTGGACGTCGGTGAGCATCTGCGAGCTGTCGAAGTCGCGGTAGGCGCTGAAAGTCTGGTCGATGTCTTTGTTCTCGGCTTTGTTGTCGATATATTTCACGTGAACCTGAATCGTCAGGCGTGTGCGCGATGCGTAGGCGTCTTCGGTGACGGCCTGAGGCGAAAGGCTGTAACCTGTTATCTCGCCTTCGATATGGAGGTCGGTGTTGTTGTCGTCGGTTATCTGGAGCCGGGTGTTTCGGCTGATATAGTCGAGCAGTTCGGTCTCGAATGTCTGTTGCAGCGGGGGATAGACGAGTGCGGCGCGAATGGGGAACTGGCTTATCGAAACGGTTTTGTAGACCGAATAGTCGAGCGCCGCGCCGTTGAGCTTGAAGCTCGGGATGCAGGCCGTCAGGCCGGCGCAGAGCGTCAGCAACGCGGCAATCACCAGTGTTGCCCGGGTGTGGTTATTCCTTGTCGCCATAAGCGAGGTCGCCGGCGTCGCCGAGGCCGGGAACGATATAGGAGTGGGCGTTGAGTTCGGGATCGATGGCGCCGACCCACAGGGTAGCGTCGTCGGGGAAATGGCCGGCGATATAGTCTACGGCCTGTTGCGATGCGATTACCGAGGCAACATGGACGTGGGCAGGGATGCCTTTTGTCAGCAGCGCGCGGTAGCTCAGCTCCATCGACGAGCCGGTGGCGAGCATCGGGTCGACAAGAAGCAGGGTCTTGTCGTCGAGGCGCGGCGAGGCTATATATTCGATGAAGACGTCGAAATTGTCGTCGTCGGTATATTTTCTGTAGGCCGACACGAATGCGTTCTGGGCATGGTCGAAAATGTTGAGGAATCCCTGATGGAAAGGGAGACCGGCGCGGAATATGGTCGCCAGAACAAGTCTGTCGTCGAGCAGACGGCAGCGCGCGGTGCCTAAGGGGGTTCTGACAGGAGCTTCGCGGTAGCTGACTTCGCGCGAGATTTCATAGGCCATTATCTCGCCGATCCGCTCGAGATTGCGGCGGAATCTTAGCATATCGCGCTGGATGTCGACATCGCGCAACTCGGCCATATATTGGTTGACTATCGAGTTGTGGTCGGCAAAATTATATACTTTCATAGTGATTGAGGATAGAAACTGGCTTTCGGGTTATTTCTTTTCGTCGGCGAAGTGGCCTGGGAATTTCAGCTTCAGACGAGGGCGCCTCATGGCGTAGATTATCAGCGAGATTCCGGCGACGATGAAGGGTATGCTGAGCCATTGGCCCATGTTGAGGGCCATTGACTGTTCGAAAGCTTCCTGAGGATTCTTGATGAATTCGATGAGGAATCGCGGTATGAAGATGCCGATCAGGAACACACCGAATATCAGGCCGGGCCGTTCTTCGGCGTTCTTGCGCCAATACATCCACATCAGCAGGGCGAACAGGGCGAAATAGCATATCGCCTCGTAGATCTGTGTAGGATGGCAGGCCTGTCCGGCATATAAAGCCTGCCACTCGGGCGAGTTGACGAACCTGAAGCCCCACGGCAGGGTTGTGGCATGACCGAAAATTTCGCTGTTCATGAGGTTGCCGAGACGGATGAGACCTCCGACAAGGGCTATCGGCACTACAAGACGGTCGAATGTCCACAGCGGCGACCGTTTTGTTGTCACTATCGAGAACAGAATCACGCCGAGGATTACGCCGATGGCGCCCCCGTGACTCGCGAGACCCCCTTCCCATACGTAGAGAATCTTTATCGGGTTCTGACTGAACAGATCCCATTCATAAAAGAAAACATGTCCGAGCCTGGCGCCGACGATTGTTCCGGCGACAGTCCACATGAGCAGCAGGCCGAGCCACCGTTCGGGGGCACCCTCATGCCTGAACATGCGGGCGACGATTTCGTAGCCGACGAGGAAGCCTACCATGAAAGCGAGGCTATACCATCGCAGGGTGAAAAATCCCAGCTTGAAAATTACGGGGCTGACGTCCCAGGTTATGTAACTTAGCATTTGATGCGGTCGAGATTATATTCGGGGGACAAAGATAGTGAAAATTCTGCGATTAGCGGAGGGTTATGTGGGTGGCTTCGACGGGAGTGCCGAGGAAGAGCTCGGCGAGCCCGGTGAAAGTTTCGGGATTTTCGGTAGTCAGAAAGCGGGCCGAGCCGCCGCGTGTTGTCAGCGCGTCGATTTCAGGATGCCGTTCCATATAGTCGGCGAGGCTGTCGGCCACGATGGCTCCCTGAGTCACGATATTGACATTCGCGGGCGCGTATCGGCGTATTTTTTTGAGAAGGAGGGGATAGTGGGTGCAGGCGAGCACTATGGTGTCGATGTCGGGAGCTTCGCCAAGCAGTGAGTTTATGTCGCGCTCGACGAAATAGTCGGCTCCGGGGCCGTCGGCTTCGCCGTTCTCGACCAGAGCGGCCCAGAGCGGGCAGGCGTGGCCTGTGGTGACGAATTCGGGGTATAGTTTGGCGATCTCAAGATCGTAGGAGCGCGAGCGGATTGTGCCGGGGGTTGCCAGCACGCCTATGCGGCCGTTTGTGCTGAACCGGCCGGCGGCTTCAACGGTGGGGCGTATCACTCCGAGCACGCGCCGCTGCGGGTCGAGATTCGGGAGGTCGCACTGCTGAATCGAACGCAGCGCCTTGGCCGACGCCGTGTTGCAGGCAAGGATGACGAGGTGGCATCCGCGCTCGAACAGCGCCCTGACAGCCTCGAGAGTGAACTGATAGACAACGTCGAACGAGCGGGCGCCGTAGGGGGCGCGGGCGTTGTCGCCGAGGTACAGATAGTCGTAATGAGGCAGACGCCGCCTCATTTCTTTGAGAATTGTCAGGCCGCCGTAGCCCGAATCGAACACTCCGATAGGGCCGGGAGCTGTCGGTAGACTATTCTTTGTCATCGTTTTCAGTCAGATGGGCCATGGAGAATTCACAGCCGCAGTAGAGTTGGTTATAGAAGTTCTGTTCGCGGATAATGGCGTTACGGCGTTCCTGAAGACCTCCGCGCCGCCAGTTGGCCTGCCAGAAGATGACCCCGGGGATTCCGTCGACAGCGCGGGCTCCTGCGATGCCTATCTGCTCGAGGCTTTTCCAGCGGCTCGATGCCAGAGTAGTGGCCACGAGGCCGAAACCGTGGTCTGCTGCATAGTGTGCGGCGCGGCTCAGGCGCAGGGCGAAACATTCGAGGCAGCGGTTCCCGCGTTCAGGCTCATGCTCGAGCCCTTCGACAGCTTTGCGCCATGCGGCGTGGTCATAGCTGTCTTCAACGAAATCTATGCCCATTGTCGAGGCATATCTTAATGCTTCGTCGCGGCGCCGCTGATATTCGGCTTCAGGATAGATATTGGGGTTGCAGTAGAAGAGGGTAGGATGAAGTCCGTGGCCCAGCATAGCCTCGACGATGGCTCCCGAGCAGGGCGCACAGCAAGCGTGGAGCAGCACGCGCGTTGCGGCGTGCTGCTCCGGCGTTTGCCAAATATTGTCGGTAGGGCGGTTTCTGCTCATCAGGCTTATTTGCCGCCGGGAGTCTTGAGGTCGTGGCTCTCAGGCTCGGCTTCGTCGTCGAGGCCGCGGTTGCGCAGAAGGGCTTTTACGCTCGGCTCGTGGCCGCGGAATTTCACGTAGAGCACCATAGGATCTTCGCTGCCGCCCATCTCGAGGACGTTCTCGCGGAAGAGTTTGGCTGTAGCGGGATCGAAGACACCCTTTTCGCGGAAGAGCTCGAAGCCGTCGGCGTCGAGCACTTCGGCCCAGAGATAGGTGTAGTAGCCCGAGGCATAGCCGTCGCTTCCGAATACGTGTTTGAAGTAGGGGCTGCGGTAGCGGTATTTGACCTGACGCGGCATGCCTAATTTGTTGGCGACCTGAGCCTCGAAGGCTTCGACGTCGACAGTCTCCCCTTCGGCGGGATTGAGATGGCCCCATGCGAGGTCGAGAAGGGCGGCTCCGGCGAGCTCGGTGGTGGTGAAGCCCTGATTGTGGGTCGACGAGGCTTCGATCTTGGCTATCAGTGAGTCGGGGATGACGGCTCCGGTCTTATAGTGGTGGGCATACTCCTTCAGCAGGGCAGGCTCGAAAGCCCAGTGCTCGTGGATCTGGCTGGGAAGCTCCACATAGTCGCGGTCGACGTTGGTGCCGCTCTGGCTGCGCAGGGCGGCGCGGGTCAGCATTCCGTGGAGGCCGTGGCCGAATTCATGGAACATTGTCTCGACATCGTCCATCGACAGCAGCGACGGGCTTCCGAGGGTCGGTTTGGCGAAGTTCGCCACATTATATACTATAGGACGCTGGCTCTTGCCGTCGGGATCGATAAATGAGCCCTGCAGGGATTCCATCCATGCGCCCTGACGTTTCGACGGACGCGAGAAGTAGTCGGTCATGAACACTGCTACGTGCTCCCCTTTATCGTCGGTGACGTCGTAGATCTTCACGTCGGGATGGTATTTCGGAGCGTTGGGAATCGGCGTGAAGTGAATGCCGTAGAGGCGTTCGGCCATAGCGAAGATGCCTTTGGCCACGCTGTCGATTTCGAAATATCCTTTGACTTCGTCTTCGTCGAGGGCATATTTCTTGCGGCGCACTTTCTCGGCGTAGTAATAGTAGTCCCACGGCTCGATGGTGATTTTATCGCCGAGATCGTCGGCGAGAGTCTGCATTTCGGCAACCTCTTTGTCGACGCGCTTGATTGCCGGGCGCCAGATCTGCATAAGCAGGTTCTCGGCGTTCTCCGGGGTCTTGGCCATGACGTTGGCGGTCATGTAGGCGGCGTAGTCGGGATAGCCGAGCAGTTTGGCCTTGGCGGCGCGTGTCTTGACGATTTCTCCGATGACGGGATAGTTGTTATACTCTCCCGACGAGGCCTGCGTAGTGTAGGCTTCGTAGATCTGACGGCGCAGGTCGCGGTTGTCGGCGAACTGTAGAACCGGCAGACGGCTCGGGGCATGGAGGGTGAAGACCCACTTGCCGTCGAGACCGCGCTGTTTGGCCTCGTCGGCTGCCAGGGCGATTGTCGACTCCGGCAGGCCCGAGAGCATGGCGGGATCGTCGACAACGAGCTGATAGGAGTTGGTGGCTTTCAGAAGATTGCTGTTGAACTTCGAGTAAAGTTCGGTCAGGCGGTTGTTGAGCTTTTTGAGTTCTTCCTTGTCGGCTGCCGAGAGCAGGGCGCCGTTGCGGGTGAAGTCGCGGTAGCTTTTTTCGACGGCGCGAAGGCGCGGGCCGTTCAGACCGAGCTTGGCGCGGTTGTCGTAGAGATATTTGACGCGCTCGAAGAGTTTGTCGTTCATCATGACGTTGTCGACTGTCGACCCGTAGAGCAGCATTGCCTCGTCGGCGACTTTCTGAAGCTCGGGGTTGCTGTCGGCCTCGCTGAGCGACATGAGCACACCCATAACGCGGGTTGTCAGCTCGCCGCTCTTCTCCATGGCGAGGATGGTGTTGTCGAACGTGGGCGTGGCCTTCTGATTGGCGATGGCATCGATTTCTCCGCGGTAGATTTTCAGCCCTTCTTCGAGAGCGGGCATGTAGTCGGCCGTTGTGATGCGGTCGAAAGGCGGAATGTTGTAGGGCGTGTTGTAGGGCTCGAGGAACGGGTTGTTCCGTTCGGCGGCCATGCCGCCGATAACGGCGACTGTCATGGCAGTCATCAATGTGAGTCGTTTAAACATTGCGTATAGAATTAGGTTATAGAAGATTGTCGGATTATTAATCGTCTGTCCAGATGAACCGGGCCGTCAGCGGGTAGTGGTCGCTGCCTACATCCTTGCCGCGCAGAATGTCGACGGCCATTAGCGGCCCGCGGTAGAGGATATGGTCGATACGGAAAAAGAATTTGTTTTTGTGGTAGGTTATCATCGGACCGAAAGCGGCCTCGGCGAAAGCGTCGTGCATGTCGTTGCCGAGAATGGTGCGCAGGGCGAAGCAGCCGGGAGTGTCGTTGAAATCGCCGCAGACTATGGCGGCCCCGCGGCGGTTGTCGAGAAGCCGGCGCACTTCTTCGGCCTGATCGGCGCGCAGCGCGGCGGCGCGGTAGATTTTCGTGAAAATATGGTTGCGCATGTTGCGTATGGCGCTTCGGTCAGCGTCGCCTTTCGTCACCCGTGAGAAAAGCTCCTTGTCGTCGCCCGAGAGCAGGAACGACTGGAGATGGACGTTGTAGATCGTCAGCACGTGTCCCTCGACCGAAAGTCTGAACACTGCCAGCTCCGCCGGGCTGCATACCGAGTCGGGAACCTCGATGCGCGTCACCGGAAACCGGCTGTAGACGGCAAGCCCGGGATCGCTGTTGTCGGAACACCGGAAGGGATAGACCTTCCTGATAGTGTCTAACGGGTTGAATGAGGATTTGCGCAGGCTGGCCAATCCTACGAGGCTTTCCTGAACGACGAGAATGTCGGGTTTCATCGCCATCACATAGCTCAGCGAGGGGTTAGGGTCGGGAATGCCGTCGCGGCCGTAATCCTGCCAGTGGAGGGCGTTGAAAGTCATCAGTGTAAACGATTTCTTTCCCCGGGTCGTTTCGGGGGAGATGGTCATGTTGACAGGCGCGAAGTTCAGCAGGGCGGGCGAACTGATTAAAATTGCCGCTCCCATGACCCATGCCAGACGGTTGCGCGCGATAGCCAGAACGATGAGGGCTACGACAGAGAGCAGTGCTGTCACAGGGAACGCCATGTTGAGCAGGCAGGCTGGCGGAAAAACGCGCGGGTCGACAGCTCCGGTGTAGGCTGTCGCTATCAGGGCGAACGACAGCAGAACCGTTGCCGCCGTCACCACGAAACGAACTGTATATTGCCTTGGAGTTGCCACTTCGTTATTACTTTATCCGGCGGCTGACGTCGAACAGACGCGCCCGTTCGTCGGCTGTCAGCGATGAATAGCCTGATTTCTTGATTTTGTCGAGAATATTGTCGAGCTCGGCCTGGTCGGCGGCCGATGCTGCCGAAGGTGCCTTTGGTCTTGGCGCCGACGGCGCGCCCGAGGCCCTGAAGCGCGCCGGACGCACTTTCGGGCGCCGTCTGAACAGATTGACAATGGCGTCGATGAGCGAATTGAGCGGCGCCGTTATGTCGTGGCCGCGTTTGAGTCCCAGAGCGAATATGGCCCCGACGGCGGCTCCGCCGAGGTGGGCGATATGGCCGCCGGCATTGCTGCCGGTGACGCTCAGCAGGTCGATTCCGATGGTCACTATGGCAATCCATTTCAGCGATACGGCCCCGAGGAAAAGAAGGTTCATGCGGTAGTCGGGCGCCATTATCGCCGTGGCGGTCACTATGGCTATGACCGAGGCGCTCGAACCGATGAGAAGTCCGCCGTGGCCTGCGAAATAGGGAATGGTGTTGACCGCGAGCAGATAGAGCGCCGCGCCTCCGAGACCTCCGAGCAGATAGAGGCCGATCATCCGCTTCGGCGTCGACAGAAGCTGAAACACTATTCCGAACCAGTAGAGCCAAAGCATATTGAAAATGAGGTGGAGCGGCTCGATCTGGCTGAACATGTATGACAGAGGTGTCCATGCATGGCGCGCCAGCCGGCCGAAATTGCCCGGCATAGCAACCCATTGTTCGACGATGAAGCGTCCTGATTCCTCTCCGGCGAAGATCATCACTATCGATATGATGTTCAGCACGAGGAATACGGCGATGTTGATGACGACGATCTTCATCAGCATCGTCGCCGATGCGAAGCGTTTCAATGCGGTCTCAATAGTTGTCGCCATGGACTATTCCTTTGCGTTTCCAATAAAGCATTATAAGCAGGCCGAAAATCATTCCGCCCAGATGCGCCCAGTGGGCTATGCCGTCGACAGCTCCGCGTGCCGACCCCATGCCGATAAGCAGCTCGATGACACCGTTGCCGATGACAACCCATTTCGCTTTCACAGGCACGGGAATGAACATGATATAGAGCGGCCGGTTCGGGAAAAGCATTCCGAAAGCGAGCAGAACGCCGTAGATCGAACCTGAGGCTCCGATGGTGACCATCATATTCTGATACTGGCCGACAAGACTGTCGATTTCGCCCGAAGCGAGCGCCTGACGCACATATTCGAAGTCGACACCATTGAGGTTGGCTATGGTTTTGACGAATTCAGGCTCCCAGGTCAGCGCCCAGAAAGCTTCCTGAACGAGGCCGGCGCAGAGGCCGCAGGTTATGTAGTAGAACAGGAAGCGCGGGGCTCCCATGGTGCGCTCGACTATGCCGCCGAACATCAGCAGCATGAACATGTTGAAAAACAGATGGGCGAAATTCTGCGTCGAGTGCATGAACATATAAGTGAAAAACTGCCATGGCGCGAAGTCGGGAGCCGTCAGATAATGCAGCCCCGCCACGGCGTCGATTTCGATGCCCAGGCGGCCGGGAAGAATCATCATGGCCAGCCACACAATGAAATTTATGATGATCAAATTCTTGGTCACCACCGGAATATTACCGAATAGATTTCTGAAATTCATCTGTTCCGTTAAAAGTTGAGGTCGCTAAGCCGGCCGTAGCTTCGGCCGACGATAGTGCAAAGATAGCGTTTTTTTGGCTATCAGTGCCCGAAAAGGGCTCTTTGAACTTTCAAAACAGAAAAAATAGAGACTATTTTGAGTTTTTTTCACAAATATTTGTGAATATCAGTTTTTTATGCATATATTTGCGGTGATAACCAAACTTTCATCTAATTATCAAAAACCAACATGAACAAAACCGAACTTGTTAACGCCATTGCTGAAAAGGCAGGCTTAACCAAAGTGGATGCTAAAAACGCACTTGATGCAACGCTGACGGCCATCGCTGATGCTCTGAAAAACGACGATAAAGTAGCTCTTGTTGGCTTCGGAACATTCTCTGTTACTGAGAAAGCCGCCCGCACCGGCATCAATCCCCGCACCAAAGAGAAAATCGAAATCCCCGCTCGCAAAGTCGTAAAATTCAAAGCAGGCGCAGATCTCGTCAAATAAATTCACTTAGCGACGAACTTATCTCCGGCCGCAACCGCCCGCACAGTGCAGGCAGTTGCGGCCGGAACTTTGTCGTTGAGTCCGTTTTGCCGGCCGCGGCAGCCTTTTTAACTCAAGTCAGATTTTTTTGCACCCCCGTGAAACTTTTCGGCATAAGGAGCGACATATTGATAAAAACGCTATATTTGCATCCTGAGAATATTTTCATATAACCAACATATTTTCATGAAAAAAACACTTAAGTTTCTGGCGTTAGCCATCGTGTCGCTTTTCGTGATGCCGGCTATGACAGCTCTGGCACAGGAAATGCCTCAAATGCCCCAGCTCCCCCTTGATCCGCAGGTGCGCAAGGGCGTGCTGCCCAACGGATTGACCTACTACATCCGTCACAATGAGAAACCTAAAGGCCAGGCCGATTTCTATATCGCGCAGAAGGTCGGCTCGATTCTCGAAGAAGACCATCAGCGTGGTCTGGCCCACTTCCTCGAGCACATGTGCTTCAACGGCAGTGAGAACTTCCCCGGCAACGGAATGATCTCGTGGCTCGAGACCGTCGGCGTTAAATTCGGCCAGAACCTCAATGCCTACACCGCTATCGACGAAACCGTCTATAATATCGCCAATGTCCCCGTTGCCCGCAAGAGCGTTCAGGATTCATGCCTGCTCATTCTCCACGACTGGGCCGACGGACTTCTTCTCGAACCTGATGAGATCGACAAGGAGCGCGGCGTTATCCACGAAGAATGGCGCAGCCGCAACAAAGGCTCGCAGCGCATTCTCGAGCAGATTCTTCCGTCGCTCTATCCCGGCCTGAAATACGGCTACCGCCTGCCGATAGGCACCATGGAAGTTGTCGACAACTTCAAGCCGCAGGCTCTTCGCGACTACTACGAGGCCTGGTATCGTCCCGACCTTCAGGGCATCGTTGTTGTCGGCGATATCGACGTCGACTATATCGAGGGCAAGATCAAGGAAATATTCTCGCCCATCAAGATGCCGAAGAACGCCAAAGAGCGTGTCTATCCCGCCGTCCCCGACTATAACAAGACCGTCTACGGTATCGGACACGACAAAGAGATGAATGTCAACGTCATCGAAATGTCGTGGCTCAGCGATCCCCTGCCTCAGGAGCTCCGCAACACCCAGATCTACTACATGACCCGATATATGCAGTCGATGATCTCGATGATGCTCAACAACCGCTTCAACGAAATCACCTCGAAACCCGACGCACCGTTTGCCCAGGCCGATGTCAACTTCGGCGGCTTCCTCGTCAGCTCGCGTGTCAAAGACGCATTCTCGCTCAGCGTTGTTGCCAAAGATGAAAATCTCGAACCCGCCTTCGCTGCCGCTTACCGCGAAGTTCTCCGCGCAGCCCGCGGCGGCTTCAACCAGAGCGAGCTGACCCGTGCCCGCGACGAATATCTGAGCAGCATCGAGCGCTCCTATAACAACCGCGCATCCATCGAGAGCGGCACATTTGTCAACCAGTATGTCCGCAACTTCCTCGACGGCGATCCTGCTCCCGGAATCGAGACCGTCTACACCATGATGAACCAGATGGCCCCGATGATTCCTCTGGAAGCCATGAATCAGGCTCTCGCCGAAACCGTAGCCGGACAGTCACGCGCAGTCCTCGTCATGCAGCCCGATAACGAGAAGAATGTCTATGCTACCGAACAGGGCATCGATGCCGCTATCAAGAAAATCGACGCCGAGAACATCGAAGCATTCGTCGACAATGCCAAGACCGAGCCTCTGATCGAAAAGCTCCCCGCTCCCGGCAAGATTGTCAGCGAGTCGAAGAATGATAACTGGGGAACAACCGAATATGTCCTCAGCAACGGTGTCCGCGTAATCCTCAAACAGACCAAGTTCAAGGAAGACGAGATTCTCATGGAAGCCCAGGCTCTCGACGGATATGCCGCCATGTGCCCGCGTAACGGTGAGAAACCCGCCGAACTGGCCAGCATCAAGCTCCTTCCCTACAGCGCCGACAACTTCTCTCTCGGCAGCTACACCAGCAACGACCTCTCGAAATATCTCGCCGGCAAGCAGGTCGGAATGGGATTCTCGATGGGCGCCTACACCCGCGAAATCAACGGCTCGACAACTCCGAAAGACCTCAAGACCCTGATGGAGCTCGTTTATTCGGCCTTCACCGGACTCAGCTACGACGCCGAAGAATTCAAGGCTTTCCAGTCGCAGATGTCGGCAATGCTCGCCAACCAGACCAAGACTCCCGACTACAAGTTCAGCAAAATGCTGATGGAGAACCTCTTCAAGTCGCCCATGCGTCAGGCTCTTACGGCTGAAGACGTCACCGCCGCCACCGCCGAGGGAACAACCAAGGTTATGAAAGCCCTGACCAACAATGCCGCTGACTACACCTTCGTGTTCGTGGGCAACATCGACGAAGCCGCCTTCCGTCCGCTGGTCGAGCAGTATATCGCCACACTTCCCGCTAATCCCGCCTTCTCGATCAAGCAGGTCGAGGAATATAACGCAGCCGACTTCATCACCCCCGGCGACGCCAACGTAACCATGGCCACCAAGATGGAGCAGCCGACAACCTACGTCGCAGTCTTCCAGACCGCCAATATGCCTGTCAATCCGAAGAACCAGCGCATGGCTGAGATCATCGGTCAGGTTCTGACAAAACGCCTTCTCAAGACCGTCCGCGAAGAGATGGGTGCTGTCTACAGCATCGGTGCCAACGGCGGTGAAAGCTCGATGGGCCCGATGAACGTAAACCTCCAGTCGGCCTTCCCGATGAAGCCCGAAATGAAGGAGCAGGTACTGAAAGTCGTTGCCGACGAATTCAACGCCATAGGCAATAACCTGACCGAAGCCGAGCTCTCCGACATCCGCAACTTCATGGTCAAGGAAGCCAAGGAGAACCTCGAGAAGAACAACGGATGGATCAACGGTATCACCGGATGGCTCATCCACGGCAACGACGCCTTCACAACCCGCGTCGCTACCCTCGAAGGCATCACAGTTGACGACGTCAAGGCCTACGCCAAGGCAGTCATGGCACAGAAGAACTACAAAGTGCTCATTCTCGAACCTGAAAAGTAATCAACCTTAACCTTAAACCACAACACGTTATGAAGAGCTTTAAAAAGGCTCTCGTTGCCCTCACCGCCCTCACATTTGTGACGGGCGGTGTCGGTGCAAAAGAGCATCTCCACAGCCTTAACCCCGCTTATTTCGACCCCTCAGTAGCCGTCGGACAGGATTTCTATCAGCACGTCAACGGCGGTTGGCAGAAAGCCAATCCTCTCACCCCCGACCGCTCGCGCAACGGCCAGTTCAATATTCTTAGCGACACCTCCGAGGTGCGCATCAAGAATATCGTCATGGGACTCGACGCAACCAATCCCGCCCCCGGAACGATAGCTTTCAAGGTCGCCACCATATATAATCAGGCAATGGATTCGACGCGCCGCAACGAACTCGGCGTCAAGCCGATCAAGCCCATTCTCGACCGCATCGAGAAGACCGCCGACGCCGACATGGACGACCTCTTTCTCTTCATGCACGCCAACTATGGCAGCCCGTTTATCGGAGCCGGCCCGATGGAAAATTTGGCCAATTCCAACGAATATGCCATGTATGTTTCGGGCGCACCGCTCGGACTCGGCGACCGCGACTATTATCTGAAGAGCGACAAGCGCAGCGTCGAAGTGCTCAACGCCTATAAGAAGCTGATCGAGAAGCAGATGGTCAACGCTGGCTATTCGAAGAGCGCCGCAAAGCGAGTCGCAAAGAACGTCATCAAATATGAGACAGCGCTGGCCGACTCGACATGGACCCGCGAAGAAAGCCGCAATATTCCGGCCATGTATAACCCCCGCGACATCAAATTCCTCAAGAGCGAATATCCTTCGATCGACTGGGACAATTTCTTCGTCAAGACAATGGGTATCGCCACTCCCGAGCAGGTTATCGTGACCGAGCTGCGCACTGTCAAGCAGGGCGACAACCTCAAGCGCTCTATGACCCCGCGCGAGATCAAAGACCTCTATCTCTGGGAGGTTGTCAACGGCGCGTCGGGAACTCTAAGCGACGCTTTCAACGACGCCAATTTCGAGTTCAACAAGGTCATGAGCGGCATAACCGAGCAGCGTCCGCGCTGGAAACGCGCTCTGGGCGCCACCGAAGGTGCTCTGGGCGATGCTATCGGCGAACTCTATGTAGAGCGCTACTTTCCCAAGTCGTCGAAAGACTATATGATCGGCCTCGTCGAGAACCTCCGCACAGCTCTCGGCAAGCACATCATCAACCTCGACTGGATGTCGGACGACACAAAGCTCAACGCTATCAAGAAACTCAACGCCATCACTGTCAAGATCGGCTATCCCGACAAATGGAAAGACTATTCGACAATGAATATCGACCCGGCTCTGTCGTATGCCGAGAATATGCACAACGTCAGCATGTGGCATCAGCAGGAGATCTACAACAAGTGGGGCAAGCCCGTCGACAAGACTGAATGGGGCATGACACCCCAGACCATCAATGCCTATTATAACCCGATGGCTAACGAAATCGTGTTCCCCGCCGGTATACTTCAGGCTCCTTTCTTCGACCCGAACTCTTCCGACGCCGAGAACTACGGCGGCATCGGTGTTGTCATCGGTCACGAAATTACCCACGGATTCGACGATCAGGGCCGCAACTTCGATGCCGATGGCAACATGGTTAACTGGTGGACAGAAGAAGATGCCGCCAAGTTCGCCGCCAAGACCAAAGCCCTCATCGACCAGTATAGCGCTGTCGAGGTTCTTCCCGGCCTCCACGCCAACGGCGCCTACACCCTTGGCGAGAACATTGCCGACCAGGGCGGCCTGCGCGTTTCGATGACAGCGTTCCTCGACTCGCAGAAGAAGAAAGGCATCGATGTCACCTCTGAGGAAGCCCTCATCGACGGCATCGACCCCATCAAGGTGTTCTATATGAACTACGCCAACATCTGGGCCGGCAATATCCGCGACGCCGAGATCCGCAATCTGACCAACGCCGATGTCCACTCGCTGGCCAAATACCGTGTCAACGTCGGCCTGAGCAACATCGACCCGTTCTTCAAGGCCTTCAACATCACCGACGGACAGCCCATGTTCCGTCCAGAGGCCGAGCGCGTCGTCATCTGGTAACCGCTTTTCCGCAAACCTCTCGGGAGTCTCCGCCTCGGCGGAAGGCTCCCGTCTTTTTCTTCGGCGGATTGATGTAGCTAAGGTTAACGCCCGATAACGATGTAGGGCTGCTCTGTGGAACAGCCGTCGTCGGCAATAGCCTGACTCGTTGATAATCCGGGAGCATCACGATGCAGCCCCGCGCATTTGCGCGTCGTGACTTTGTTTTTTTCAGGGAAAACTGTAATTTTGCATATAGACTCACGCCGTGCGTCTTCCGAGAGAGGAAGCGAGGCGGGAGGTAAATAAAATAAAAGGCGTTTACTACGCTTCATTTCTTGGCACATCTAAAGTGTACCTGCATTTAAAAGCCAGTCAAGAATGAAGATGTTATAAGCGCCCACGGGTATGTCTATACCTATCCGGGCTCATTCTGTGCCTTCACCGGCATGGAGTGGGTTTGGGGTATCATTCATATCGGCGTGGGTTTCTGTAACACTCATTCACTGGTTAAGGAATTGGTACCTCCGAGATGTGCGAATGGGAGCAATGGTACAGATACCCACCCTTTTTGTATTAACCCCGTCGCAGAGGGGTATTGGCGGCATTTGTTCAAGCGGGTTTAAAACATCCGCTGGTACCATGAACAAGACAGAACTTGCTCGAAAGATACAAGCCCTTGATGGGTTGAGCAACGAGGAAAAAACCGCGTTGCTTGAACTCATACGAGGACATAAGAAGTACGGGCTTGTATGGGAAGAAAAGCCCGAAGACATCGAGGAACGTCTTCGCGAAGACCTCCCTGTCCTCGTCGAGCGCAACGACGATAAAGTCCACCCGATTGTATCGGACAACCCCGACGCACCCAACCACCTCATAATCGAGGGCGACAACCTCGCCGCCCTCACAGAGCTATCATACACCCACGCGGGCAAAGTTAATGTTATCTACATCGACCCGCCTTACAATACTGGCAAGAAAGATTTCATATATAATGATACTTTTATCGACCGCGAAGATTCTTTTAGACATTCAAAATGGATTTCGTTTATGGCTAAACGATTATCTATTGCTCACGGTCTTTTATCCCCAAAAGGTGTAATCTTTCTCTCTATTGATGATAATGAACAAGCTGACTTGAAGTTGTTGTGCGATGAAATTTTCGGAGAATCCAACTTTTTGGGTCAGCTCATTCTAAAAACTGCGACTGACAATAATCCGTCGCAAATCAATATAGAGCATGAATATATGCTTTGTTATTGCAGTAGTAAGGCATTACAAGGAAATTGGCAACGACAAAGCCAAGCCGCAAAACTCCTTATCTCCATTGGTAAAGAGTTGCTTTCAAAAGGGATTAGCCTTGATGAAGCACAAAAACAACTTCGCAAATGGATAAAAGCCAACAAGGATTTACTGCCACAAGTCGCTCATTATAATAATATTGACGAGAAAGGAGTATATAGCAGCTCTGGAAATTCTTCTAACCCTCACCCTGGTGGATATACTTATGATATTTTCCACCCGGTAACTAATTTGCCGTGTCCGAAACCAGCCAATGGGTGGAGATGGCCCGAAGATACATTCCTCGCATACGATAGGCAAGGTGAAATTGAATGGGGAAAAGACCACACGACACAACCGCACGTTAAAAAGAGAATTGAAACTTCTATGGAATATCTTCGTACATTGATTTACGAAGACAATAGAGGTACAACAAAAGCTCTTGCTGATATTTTCGGAGGCGAAAAGCGATTTGATAATCCCAAACCGCAAACGGTTCTTTCAAGAATTATTGATTTCGCTTCCGATAAGTCAGATACAATCCTCGACTTCTTCGCAGGTTCCGGCACCACACTTCACGCTGTGATGCAGCTTAACGCGGAAGATGGGGGCAAGCGCACCTGTATTCTCTGCACCAATAATGAGAACGGCATCTGCGAGAATGTTACCTACGAGCGCAACAAGCGCGTTATCGAGGGTTATACAAAACCAAACGGCGAGGAAGTTGCCGGATTTTCTGACAACAATCTTCGCTATTATCGCACTGAATTTTTGCCGCGTGAACGCTCGGTCAAAAATATGCATGAACTCGTTCAGGCTTCCACCGGGCTTCTCTGCATCAAAAACGACCTTTACACGGAGGCTCCGTTTGGAGGTCGCAAGATGAATCCGAAGTATGCCCGCTATTTCGAGAATAGCGGAAAACGTATGCTCGTTATCTACGAGGAACAGGCTATACCGTTCATTGCCGACATTATCAAGGCAATGCGGGACTGCGAGAAAATCAAGGTCTATGTTTTCTCGCATGGCAGCTATGCCTACGACGATGAATTTGCCGAGGTGGAAGACCGCGTAGAACTTTGCGCACTGCCGCAAGCAATCTACGACGCTTACCAAAAAGTGCTGCCCAAACGCGAACCCAAATTCCTCGCAGAGGACTTCGTTGAAGAAGCCGAGAAAGGAGGTAACCAATGAAACAGATACGCTATCAGCAGAAAGCCGTTGATGAACTCGTAAACAAGACCATCGACTTGCTCGGTCTGCATGGCAACCGCCACACACTTGTTTTCAGGTCGCCCACCGGCTCCGGCAAGACCGTGATGGCATCGGAGATGCTTATGCGGCTCAAGCAGGAACTCGACGAGCGTCCCGATGCTCCCTGCACCGAAGTAGCTTATATTTGGATTGCTCCAAATAAACTGCATGAGCAGAGCTACTTCAAGATGAAGAACTACTTTACCGAGAATTGCGCCCTGCGTCCTGTTATCTACGATGAACTCGACCACTCCGCCGACGGCTACATAAAGCCGGGCGAAATTCTCTTTGTAAACTGGGAGAGCATCAACAAGGACAAAAACCTGATGGTACGCGAAACCGAAAACTCGGCTTCGCTCTATGATATTACTCGCCGCACACAAGACGATAACGGCATACCTATCGTGCTTGTGATCGACGAGGAACATATGTTTGGCGGCAAGAACGCCAAAAAGTCGGAAAAGGTGCTCGCCACTATTCAGCCCAAGGTTGAAATCCGAGTGTCTGCAACACCGCAGACCCACGGCGAGCAGCAGGTCAACGTGCCCCGTGAGAAAGTCATCGAGGAAGAAATGATTAAAGAAAACATAGTCCTTAATCCGGCTCTCGACTTCAAAGACCCTCACGGTTCACTCAACCAACACCTCATTTGGCTTGCTCTGGAAAAGCGCAAGGAACTCGCCGACGCTTATAAAAAGCTCGGTGTGGAGATTAACCCGCTTTTGTTGATTCAGCTTCCAAATGACAGCAGCGAGAATCTGACCGCCGACGATACCAAAGTGAAAGACGAGGTTATCGCCACTCTCGATGCTTATGGCATTAACACCACCAATGGCAAGCTCGCCATTTGGCTCTCGGGAGAGAAGACCGACAACCTCGACGTAATAGACCGCCCCAACGCCCCCACCGAGGTATTGCTTTTCAAGCAAGCCATCGCCCTCGGCTGGGATTGCCCCCGTGCTGCCGTGCTTCTTATCTTCCGAAAGATTGAGAGCTTCCAGTTCTCGGCGCAGACCGTCGGACGAATACTCCGAATGCCGGAGCAAAAGTATTATACCGACCAACGACTGAATCAAGGTTACGTTTTCACTAATCTTTCAAAAGATATAATCGAAATCGTCAAGGACGATATGGATTATCTTGCTAAAACAGTTGAGGCGAAACGCCGCGAGGGTATCAACAACATTGTGCTCGATTCGGAATACAGCGAGCGACTTTCTACCGACCGAAACCGCCTCGGCACTGACTTCAAAGGCGTTTTGAAAAGCATCTTTACTTCGGAATGGGGGCTTTCGTCCGGGCAGTTGTCGCTCTTTACCGAGGATATGCTTTTCGGCGACAGTGAGCCGTCCGATGAAAGCGTGGACGTAACGAGCGAAACATACCGCAACCGACAGGCTGCCATAAGTCAGCGAGGCATCAACTTCAACGTCAAGAACGTAAGCACCGACATTGTTAAGGACCTCGATATGACCGGCGAGGTCGGCACAAAGATTGTCGAGAGCAAAGCTACATACATCAACAATGTAGCCGACCTCACCGCTATGTACCTCGCTTTTTGCAAGCGATTGCTCGGCAACGACTATGAACAGCGCAGCGTCAAGACGCTCGGCGGAGCCCTCAAAGAAGTTATGGAAGAACTCTTTGAGGTGCTCGAGTATGATGCAATGAAGATTATCCTCTCCAATGATAATGTGCATCATAACCGCCAGAAGTTTGAGCGTCTTATCGCAAAGGCTATTCACAAGTACACCGAAAAGCTGCGTATCCGTCAGGCTGCGGCAAAGCGACGTGCCTTCAAGCACTACGACTGGGTCGTACCTGCGGAACGTGCTTACCCCGTCGATACGTTCAACGAACAGCCGCAGATCGACTACCACGCACTGCTGCCGTTCATGGAATACAAAGGCGCGTTAACGGTGGAACACGCTTTTGCGAGCTTCCTTGAATCTCAAAGCAACGCGATTGAGTGGTGGTATAAGAATGGCGACCATGGCAAAGCCCATTACGCCATTGGCTACACCAACTCATTCGGCGAAAAAGCACTTTTCTACGTTGACTTCATTATCCGCATGAACAGCGGTGATGTTTTCCTTTTCGACACGAAGACGAAAAACAGCGACCCGGAGGCTCCATACAAGCACAACGCCCTGTGGGATTATATGCAGCTTCCCGAAAACAAGGGCAAGAAGCTCCACGGCGGCATCATCATTCCCGACGACTTCGGCAACTGGGTATATTCGCCCGCTCCGCTCGACGTGAAACTCGGCACATCTGATACGACTAACTGGGATATATTCGACCCGCAACAATACAAATGACTGATAATAACCACAATGTCATCGCAGCTCTTTCATTTAAGTTTTAAAAATGAGAGAGCTGTGTGACTTGGTCAGTAATTTTATGAGAAAATGTCTGTAGTTTTCTGAAAATTTGCTAATTTTGAGCCGACATAGCGCCCTTTGTTACCGAAGGACGCTCGTCGTTTGTCCGTGGCGGTGTTGACCTCTGCCACTTTTACCGTTGAAAATCAATCTATAACCTGTAATTTATGAGACTTAAACTGTTTCTGTTAGTGCTGCTGGCGGCTGCTTTGCCGACGCTGGCGCAAAAAACAGGCGTGACAGGCACCGTGGTGAATGTCAACACGGGTGCTCCCGTCGACGGAGCCAGTGTCATGCTCAATTCTCAAAGTATCTTTGTCACGACGGCTTCCGACGGCACGTTCACCATTGACACCGCCCACGCCGGCAACGATGTGCTCGTGGTGGCGGCTTTCGGCTATAACGATGTCAACCTGCCCGTCGAGATCAAGGACGGCCGGATTCTGAATCTTGATTTCATTCAGATGACGCCTTCCGATGTCACCGCGACTTTCTATGAAGACCAGCAGGATATGCTCTTCGACGAAGGCGTGCTCGACGATGAGGAAGGGCAGGCCCAGAGCATCGTGGCTCTGACCGGCGCCAGCGACGATGTCTACTATAACGCCGCCAGCTATGACTTCAACGTCATGCGTTTCCGCATCCGCGGCTACGACAACGAGTATCAGAGCACCTATGTCAACGGTCTTCCGTTCAACGACCTTGCCCGCGGACGTTTCAACTACTCGTCGATCGGCGGCATGAACCGCGCTTTCCGCAACAAGAGCGTCGCTCTCGGCCTCGGAGCTGCCAGCTATGGCTTCGGCGATGTCGGCGGCGCAACGAATATGTCTACTCTGGCATCGGAGTATGCTCCCGGCTTCAACGGCTCGGTGGCCTATACCAACTCGAACTATATGTTTCGCGCCATGGCGATGTATTCGACCGGACTCAACCGCCACGGATGGGCCCTGACGCTCTCGGCTATCGGACGCTATGCCAACGAAGGAATCATCGAAGGCACGTTCTACAACTCGGTCGGACTGTTTCTGGCTGTGCAGAAGGTGTTCAACAAGAACCATTCGCTGAACCTCACCCTCTACGGCGCCCCGACACAGCGCGCCACCAACTCGGCGACATATCTCGAAGCCTACGATCTGGCTGGCTCGAACCTTTATAACCCCAACTGGGGCTGGCAGGACGGCAAGAAACGCTCGTCGAAAATCGTCAATACTTTCGATCCCACCGCTGTGCTCAACTGGATATGGAAGGGCAACAAGGAGACGACGCTCAACACCGCCGCCGCCGTCCGCTGGACAAACTATTCGACCTCGGCTCTCAACTGGTATAACGCCGCCGACCCGCGTCCCGACTACTACCGCTATCTGCCGTCGTATTTCGCCGACGATCAGGAGGCATTCGATCTCTATACCGATCTCTGGCGCAACGACGAGTCGATGCGTCAGATCAACTGGGACGCTCTCTATCAGGCCAACTACCTCAACTCCCAGATTGGCCCCGATCAGCTCGGCAACCGCCGCGGCGGCTCGACCTACATACTCGAAGACCGCCACAGCAACCAGTTCAACTTTATCGCCGGCTCGACGCTCAACACCCGCCTCAACAGTTTCCTGACCCTTCAGGGAGGCGTCACTTTCAACTACACCCGCGCCCACTACTACAAGACTATCCGCGACCTCTTAGGCGGCGACTTCTGGACCGATATCGACCAGTTCAGCGAACGCGACTTCCCCGAAGACGCCAACCTGCTCGAGAACGACCTCGACAACCCGGGCCGCAAAGTCGGCAAAGGAGACAAGTTCGGCTATAACTACTACATCAATGCAATCCAGCTCAGCGGCTGGCTGCAGAACATGATAACGCTGCCCCACTGGGATATCAACTACGGCCTGAAGGTCGGCTATACCCAGTTCCAGCGCGACGGCAAGATGCGCAACGGCCGCGCTCCCGAGAATTCGAAAGGCAAAGGCTCGATGCACCGCTTCGACACGGGTGCCATCAAGGTCGGCGCCACCTATAAGATCGACGGCAACAACTTCATCGCCGCCCATGCCGGCTACGAGACCCGCGCCCCGCTGTTTGAATACAGCTACGTTTCGCCGCGCATCAAGGACGACGCCATCGACGACCTGACAACTTCGCGCATCGTCTCGGGCGACATCGCCTATATCTGGAACTACCGCCGTTTCCGCGGATCGATCACCGGTTTCTGGACCGAAATGTACGACCTGACAGAGCGCACTTCGTTCTACGACGACCAGTATTCGACCTTCATGAACTACGTGCTCAAGGGAATCCACAAACGCCATGCCGGCGTCGAGATCGGCGCAGCCTACAAGATCACCCCCTCGATCACCGTCAGCGCCGCAGCAACTTTCGCCAGCTACCGCTACAAGAACCGTCCGACCGGAACGCGCTCATACGAGAACGGCGCCCGGCCCGACACCACTCAGGTCGTCTACCTTAAGAACTTCCGCGTCGGCGGCACACCTCAGACGGCCGTCAACATCGGTATCGACTACGCCGCTCCCCACCAGTGGTTCTTCAATGTCAATGCATCGTGGATGGACAACGCCTATGTAAATCTTTCGCCGGTGCGCCACGAAGTGCTCCCCAACCTCTGGCAGGGCTTCGACCAGCCGACACTCGAACTTCTCGAGAGCAAAATGGAGCAGCTCGCCGAGCAGGAGAAGCTTAACGATGCCTTCGTGCTCAACGCCTCGATAGGCAAGGTCATCTATATCAACCGAAAGGTGTCGCTCAACCTGAATCTCAACGTCGACAACATCCTCAACAACCGCAAGATCATGACCTACGGCTACCAGCAGGGTCGTTTCGACTACACCAACTATTCGACCACGAAGTATCCCAACCGCTACTTCTATGCTCAGGGCATAAAAGTGTTCTTCAATGTCGGTGTGCGTTTCTAATGTCAAATCCAACAATCTGAAACAATGAAACTCAATAAATCCCTCATGGCAGCCTTCGTGGCCACGTCGGCGCTCTGGTCGCTGACCGGCTGCGACAATGATCTCGACTATCCCCCCGTCGAGATTCCCCACGCCACAATCGAGGCCAATACAACCATTGCCGAGGTAAAGGAAGCCTACTGGCAGGACGACCGCAACTATGCCGTCACAATCGGCGACCGCGAAGACGGTTCGCATATCATCGTGGCCGGACGCGTCACCAATAACTGTGCCAGCGGCAACGTCTACAAAAGCCTCATCATTCAGGACGAGACGGCGGCACTGGCGATTTCGCTGAACGAGTCGAATATGTCGCAATATTATAAGGTCGGCCAGGAGGTGGTCATCGACCTCACCGGCATGTCGATAGGCAAATACAACGGCCTGCAGCAGATCGGCGAGCCTGAAGTCTATCAGGACGGCTACGAGGTAACCTTCCTCGACGCCGATAAATTCAAGGAACACGCTCAGGTCAACGGGCTTCCCGATATGTCGCTGGTCGACACTCTGACGACCACCATGGACGAGATTCAGGCCATGACGACAGGTCAGGAGATCGCCCGAATGCAGAGCCGTCTCATCCGCCTCGACAATGTGTCGTTCCAGGGCGGAGGTACACTGACATTCTGCAGCCCCTCTGAGAGCACCAACCGCACTCTCGTCGACGAAAACGGCAACCGCATGACACTCAGAATGAGCAACTACGCCACATTCTCGCAGAAACTCATGCCTAAGGGAACCGGTTCGCTCGTCTGCATACTCAGCTATTACGGAACCAACTGGCAGCTCCTTATCCGTGACCTCAGCGACTGTATCGGCTTCGAGGGCATCGACGACAATCCCGGCGGCGACGTTCCCGCTGTGCCCGAGGCTACTGTCACCGTGGAGCAGGTGCTCGCCAAATACTGGAAAGACGATCTCAACTACTGCGAACAGATCGGACAGACCGACGACGGCAAGGATATGATCGTCACTGTACGCGTCTTCTCGAACGACCAGAGCGGCAACGTCTATAAGCAGCTTTTTGCTCAGGATGCTACCGGCGCTCTCATGTTCTCCATCAACAAGAGCCGCCTCTATCAGGAATATCCCGTCGGACAGGCTGTCAATGTCAACCTGACCGGACTCTATATCGGACGCCGTCAGGGTATGCTTCAGGTCGGCGCACTCGGCGACTATAACGGAACTCCGCAGCCCGACCGTCTCGACGAGAGCGAGTGGGCAACCCACGCCTCGATAACCGGCTCGCCGAATCCGGCCGATATCAAGACTTTCGATGCCACAATCCCGAACTTCAACAGCGCCGCCCGCAAATGGAGCGCCGCCTATGTCAAGCTCGCCGGCGTCCACTTCGCCAAGGGTGGAACAGGAACGTTCGTAGAGAACGGTCAGGCTACGAGCGTAGACCTTCTCGATGCTTCGGGCAACACCGTCATCGTGCGCACAAGCGCCTATGCCGACTGGGGCAGCCAGACTCTCCCCGCCGGAACGGGTAACGTAACAGCTATCGTCACTTACTACAACCAGACACCGCAGCTCATCCTCAACAGCTCGGCCGACTGCACAGGTTTCTCGGAGACTCCCGGCGGCGACACCCCGTCGGCGAACGATCTTCTCAACGAGACTTTCGCTGCTTCGCAGGGAGCGTTCACGATAGAGAATGTCAAGCTTCCCTCGGGAATGGCGGCTGTATGGACCCATTCGACGCAGTTCGGAATGGTAGCTACAGCTTTCGATAAGACAACACAGACGAATTATGAGTCAGAATCGTGGCTCATCTCGCCGGTGGTCGACCTCTCGAAAGCTGCCGGAAGCCCCGTGCTGACCTTCGACCATGCCCTCAACTTCTTTGCCGACATCGCCACCGCCGTCAAGGAGGTAAGCGTCTGGGCCCGAGAAGAGGGGGGTGCATGGCAGCAGTTATCAGGCATAACGATGCCCGCTCAGCTTTCATGGACTTTCGTCGGCAGTGGCAACGTCTCGCTGAGCGCATTCGCCGGCAAGAAGATCCAGATCGGCTTCAAATATACCTCGACGGCTGCCAAGGCCGGAACATGGGAGGTGAAAAACGTAATCATAAAGTAACTCCATGAATCTACCCAATATGAGACATCTAAATAAAATTGTCGTGGCGGCCGTAGTGGCTCTGACGGGACTCTCGGCCTGTCAGAACGACTTCGATGCTCCGGGACTCGTCACCCCGCAGGCCACGCTGAAGCCCAACATCTCGATAGCCCAGCTCAAGGAGACCTATTGGAGCGACGATAATGCCTACGTGACGAAAGTCGGTGTCAACGAGGCCGGCGAACATCTTGTCATCGCCGGGCGCGTGATCAGCTCCGATGCGGCCGGAAATGTCTACAAGAACCTCGTCATCCGCGATTGCAGCGGTCTTGATGAGGGAGACTATCAGGCTGCGCTGACGATTTCGCTCAACGCCAATTCGCTCTACAACCAATATCGCGTCGGTCAGGAAATAGTAATCGACGTGACTGATATGTATATCGGTAAGTATCGTGGTCTGGAACAGATCTGCTTTCCCAGCGAAACCGATCAGGGAACCCTCGAAGGTACGTTCTGCCCGCTGGAGTTCTTCAAGGAGCATGTCGAGCTGAACGGACTGCCCGAACCGTCGCAGGTCGAGCCATACGTGACAACCCACAGCGAATATGCTTCGGCCTCTCCGTCGGTTGTCCGCAAATATCAGAGCCAGCTCGTCGAGTTCAAGGGATGCCACTTCAAGGAGGGGGGCAAGCTCGCCTTCACCGACGGCAGCAAGATAACCTCGAACCGCACACTCGTGCTTGCCGGCGGCGACACAATCAACGTGCGCACCAGCGGCTACTCCAACTTTTGGGCTATGACTCTTCCGGAAGGAGAGGGCGATGTTGTCGGAATCCTCAGCTATTTCAATTCGGGAAACACGGCCGACCCCTGGCAGCTCGTTCTGCGCTCGGCCGACGACCTCCACTTCGGCGAGAAAGAGCCCGAGCAGGGTTCGCTTGATAATCCTTATACAGTCGATGGCGTCATCGAGCTTGAGAACAAGGGCGAAGGTGGCTCGGGCTGGGTTACAGGCTATATCGTCGGTGCCGTTGTTCCCGGAACCTCAACCGTGACCTCAAACAGCGATATCGAATGGACAGCCGACGTTTCGATGCCCAATACTCTCGTCATCGCCCAGACTCCCGAAATAACCGAGGCCGTCAGCTGTCTCGTGGTCGAACTGCCTCAGGGTTCGTCGCTGCGCGAGAAAGGCAATCTGCTCGACAATCCGAAGAACTATAAGAAGCAGATATGGCTCAAAGGTTCGTTCGCCAAGGTTCTCGGCACGTGGGGTATCACAGGAAACACCGGCTCGTCAGACGAATGGAAGATCGACGGTGTCGATAACAATCCCGGCGACAATCCCGACACCCCTGACAATCCCGACACCCCGACAGGCGATCCGATCAATGAGACTGTCAACTTCGCGCAGGCCGGTCTGGCCGACGCTCCTACGGAGTTCACCGTGGGCGACGTCAAGTTTGTGGTTTCTGTCGGAGGCGGCCGCACACCTCCCGCATGGAACGCCAGTGCCGCAGAACTGCGGCTCTATGCCGGCAACACAATGACGGTATCGACAGTCGACGGCCGTCCTATCGACAAGATGGAGATGACGCTCGGCCGCTACGCTTCAGACCGCTACACTACTTTCACTCCGTCGACAGGCGTCGTTGCCGAACAGGCTATAGGCGACAAGACCATCCATTGGACAGGCTTTGCGAATTCTGTGACCTTCACTGTCGGCGACAAGGCTATATATGCCGAGAAGGAAGAGAACCGTGGGGCTGCCGGACAGGTGCGCCTCGCCTCGATCGCATTCGGTAACGGTGGAAGCACGACTCCCGACAATCCCGATAACCCTGACAACCCCGATAACCCCGACAAGCCTTCGACAGGGGGCACCGAGGCTTCGCCCTACACTGTGGCTCAGGCTCTCGCCCTCAACAACAACGGTTCGGGCTGGGTAGCAGGCTATATCGTAGGTTGGGCTGACGGCAACATTGCCTCGGCTCAGTTCAATGCCTCGGCCATGACAGCCTCCAACGTGCTCATCGCCGACAGCGCAAGTGAGACCGATGCCTCGAAGTGCATTGTAGTCGCTCTTCCGAAGGGCGCAATCCGCAATGCCCTCAACCTGATGGACAATCCCTCTAATCTCGGCAAGAAAGTCCAGATAACCGGCCGCTTCGCCGCATATCTCGGCGGTCACGGCCTGACGGCTCCCACGGCCTATAAGTGGCAGTAATCAACAGAATATCACAGCCACGGCTATGCCGGTTTCAGTCGGCTTAGCCGTGGCTTTTCATTATCATCATTTTCTATGAAAAAGACAATTATCATGGCTTTGGCATTGGTGATCGCACTCCCGGTCGTCGCCGCCACACCGCGTCGCACGACCCAGAAGCGCGCCGTCAAGACAGCCACTGTAAAACCCCACATCTCGATAGCCGGAATACCGTTTGCGCTGACATCGGCCGACAAGCTTACTCTCGACCCCGATCCGGCCGGAAATGCAACACGTCTCGAACATCCCGAGGGTGTCCGTTCGGTTAAGATAACGACTCCTGTCTTCGACGGCGACTTTGAAAGCCGCACGGGTGCCGAAGAAACTTATGAGTTCGATCGCAACGGCCGCCTGACAGCTTTCAGCGAGGATCTCGGCGACGCAGCCGGAGGCCGTAGCTTCAAGGTGTTCTACAGCGGCAATGAGGCATTGCCTGACTCGCTTCAGCTGACGTCGATGGTTCCGACTCAAGACCCTTGTTCCGATAATATGAATGTTGTCGCCACCTATATTTTCGCTAAAGATGGCGGCCGCATCACCGGCTTCAGTGAGCACACTGCCATGGTAGGCGCCCGCAAAGCCGACGGCGTGTTCAATTATTCGGTCAGCTACTATCCCGACGGCGTAGTGAAGCAGATCGTCTGTAAGGAGCAGCCGGCAATGATGGTGGTTTTCGACCGTAAAGGCAATATCGTCAAGGTGAACCGCTTCATCTACGACTGCAACGAACAGTTCCGCCCGGCCTGGATCAGCGACAGCTGGGAGAATACCGAAGGCGACATGTCGGTCTACGGCACACCGCCCGCTGACGTTAAGCACAAGACCGACGCCCGCGGTAACTGGATCGAAGAGACCTGGACCGAAAGCTGGGAAGGGAGTGCTCCGACAACCAACGGCCGCTTCCGCTCGATCACTTACTACGACTGACAGCCCCGGCTTATCGTGCACGTAGTCAGGATAAAATGGATGTTGCGGAACTTCATCACGGTGTTTGCAAATAGTAATTTCAGGACTAATGTTGCGATTGCACGATAAAATTTTCGTAGTTTTGCACCGTTTTTAAGTAAATACCAACAATAAGAACTATGAAAAAGTTTTTATCACTATCATTGACAGCCCTGCTCGCTTCAACGGCTTTATTCTCTTGCGGTGGCGGCGACGAGGATGAACCGCAGGAACCCGACGTTCCGGTTGTCGGTCCGAGCCAGCCGGATGAGCCGGATGAACCCGATCAGCCTGACAATCCGGGAGGTGGAGACAGCGACAGCGATCACAATCCCAATCTCCCCGAACTCGCCGCACAGTTTGAGAATTTATACAGCCCGGTGCTTTCCACCGAAGGTTTCATGGCTGACAGCGATGTCACCCGAAATCTGATCGGCTACTGGAATACCGATGGTAAATACGACCAGAATCTCGTATTGTTGCCCAACGGACGTTTCCGTCTCAGCGACGGTGGCAGCTGGATGCACAAGTGGGTAGGCTGGGGCGACTGGGCCTATAATGCCGCCAAATCCACAATCTCTCTTTTTGATGCCAATGTTTCTATTGAAATCAGTGCATTCAATAGCGCGGGTGACAAGTTCTCCGGAACGATGTTCTATCAAAGCAGCACGGGCGTGCAGTTCTCCGCAATCAAAGTGACAAATACCGAGTATGGCATTCCCGATGGCATGCTTCAGCTTTATTGCGATGGAATCAACTGGGACAATGTCAATGTCGAGGGCAATCACATCAGCAATGATCAGCCTCTGATGCCGTGGTCGCTCGTCGGAATGTATAACAGCGATCGTTACGCCCTTACGAAAAATTGCAGTTATCTCATCGACGACGATATCATTATGATCGTATATTGGCAAAATCAGGAAAAAGGGCTTGCCAATGCTATCTGGTGGATTGAGAAGCCCTGGAGCGCAAGTCCGCGAATGGTTGCATATACCAAATCGACCAAGTTCAAATATTTCGTCGGTAGGTTTAAAAGCAATTGATTTCAGGAACCTTTCCAAGATAAATGAAGCCGCAACGTAGACGCCACGTTGCGGTTTCATCGCATATATGGGACATTTCGACTCTGACGTCTCGTACTTCGGCAACTGTATTGACGAGACCTGAACCGAACACTGGGCGATGAGCCCCCGAGTCAAGAAAAAGGGGCGTTAAAATCCCAAAAGAGGAATTGTCTTTCAGTCGTTGGTGAACAGTGAGGCGATGTCGAATGCCAGAGCCGTAAAAGCCAGTATGTAACCGGCGATAGTGTCGAATTTGTATACATTGCTGTCTTTCTGTCGTTTGGCAATTACGGTTCTGCATATATATGCCAATAGTGCGCCGCAGGCAAAAAGGATTATACCTATCCAGAAGAATGACATAGCGTTATCAGTTTAGTCCGATTGTTATTCCGGTACCGGTTAATATGATGCCAACAACGGTTATAATCCCCGCCGCTTTCAGCCATGGCGACACCGCTTTCATGGCCCGCTTGTTGTCAATGACCTTTCTCTTTATAATCGCCGCTTTTGTGAAAGCGATAATTGCAACAAGTAGACCGGCAGCCAAGGTATACATACCCGGATATATGAAAATATCCGTCATAGGACTATTACGAAAAGAATTCGACAAGTGCTTTTAAATCTCCAACGTCGTCATGTTCAAATAGTTCAAGCGACAAAGAAGACGGTAAAACAATATGTGACGGTGCGATGACAGGTATCCCCCTGTTGTTGCGCGCAGTCGTAGATGTGTAATTTTGCTTTGGCGGAAAAAAAGACTATATTTGTGGAAAATTGAGAAAGGAGGACGATATGTTGCAAGAAAACACATATATTCGATTTGACTGGGCAATGAAACACATGCTCAGAGATAAGAGTAACTTCGGGATTCTCGAAGGATTCATCTCTGTGCTTTTAGGGGAAGATGTGAAAATTATCGAACTCCTTGAAAGTGAGTCAAATCAGGATTCTGATACAGACAAATTCAATCGTGTCGACATCAAGGCTAAAAATAACAAAGGACATCTGATCATTGTTGAAGTGCAACTCACCCGACAGCTCTATTATCTGCAGCGGATTCTTTACGGAACCTGCAAGGCGATAACGGAGCATATCAACATAGGCGAGAAGTATGATCAGGTGAAAAAGGTATATTCAATCAGTATCCTCTACTGTGACTATGGCCAGGGCGACGACTATGTCTATCACGGCGAGACGCGCTTCAAAGGCATCCACACCGGCAATGACCTTCTTGTGAATACGAAAGAAGACGGAGTGATCGTTCCGCATCTTCCACGCGAGGTGTTTCCGGAATATTATCTTGTTCGCGTCAACGTCTACGACAAGATTCCCGAAACTCCGCTTGACGAGTGGATGACATATCTCAAGACCGGTATGGTCAAAGAGAATACGCGCACTCCGGGACTTCAGGAGGTCAAGAAGAAACTGCAATATCTGTCGATGTCGGCCAAGGAACGCCGTGCCTACGACGCCCACATGGACACAATAATGGTTCAGAACGATGTGCTCGACACTGCGCGAGACGAAGGCCGTGCGGAAGGCCGTGCGGAAGGTCGTGCGGAAGGTCGTGCGGAAGGCGTTGCCGAGGTCGCACGGAATATGATGGCAGCAGGCATTGACGACGCGACGATCAGTAAGGTCACCGGGCTAACTCCGAGGGAGGTTGACGCCATCCGTAACCGATAGGAAACCGGCTATTACGGTTGCACTGTGGCAGTCGCAAGCCCGGTTTGGCTAACTCGCTGGATTTTGCTAACTTTGCAGGCGTAATTCGATTAGCCTATGAAGTTTTATGAGCTCGATCTGAGCGATGAGGTGCTCGATGCTCTCGATGCGATGAATTTCGACGAGTGCACCCCCATTCAAGAACAGTCAATACCGCTGGCTCTCGAAGGCCGCGATCTTATAGCCGTGGCCCAGACCGGCACGGGAAAAACGGCAGCTTATCTTCTCCCTGTTATCGACAGTCTCGCCGGAGGCGGTTATCCCGAAGATGCCATAAACTGCGTAGTGATGTCGCCTACGCGCGAACTCGCCCAGCAGATCGACCGCCAGATGGAGGGCTTCTCATATTATCTGCCGGTTAATTCGCTGGCGATATTCGGCGGAACCGACGGCCCCGAGTTTGCGCGCCAGCAGCGCGGTCTTAAGATGGGAGCTGATGTCGTCATCGCCACTCCCGGGCGCCTGCTGGCTCATCTTCAGATGGGATATGTCGATCTGTCGCGCGTGTCGTTCTTCATTCTCGATGAAGCCGACAGGATGCTCGACATGGGCTTTTACGACGACATCATGACCATTGCCAAGCAGCTGCCTCCGACCTGCCAGACTCTTATGTTTTCGGCCACGATGCCCCCCAAAATACAGCGCATGGCCGAGGCTATATTGAAGAATCCCGCCGAAGTCAAGCTTGAGGTGTCGAGGCCTGCCGAGAATATCCGCCAGAGCGCGTTCGTGTGCTACGAAGGGCAGAAGACACCGATTCTGAGATCGCTGTTCAAGACGCGTGCCAACAAACGAGTGATTGTGTTCGCTTCGTCGAAACTGAAGGTCAAGGAACTCACGCGCGAGCTTCGACGCGCCGGCGTCAAGGCTGCCGAGATGCACAGCGATCTCGAGCAGGCGCGCCGCGACGAGGTGATGCTCGATTTCCGCGCCGGCCGCATCGATATACTCGTGGCCACCGACATCGTGGCTCGCGGTATCGACATCGACGACATCGCAATGGTTGTCAACTACGATGTTCCGCGCGAGGCTGAGGACTATGTTCACCGCATCGGCCGCACGGCCCGCGCAGGTGCCGGAGGCTATGCCGTTACGCTCGTCGGCGAGCGCGACCGCCGTCACTTCAAGGCTATTGAGGATTTCCTCGAGAAGGAGGTGCTGAAAGAGGCTGTGCCGGAAGAACTCGGGTCTGCTCCGTCGTATGGAGGCCGTTCCGACTCAGGACGTCGCGACGGTGGCCGCAGCGGCGGCAAGCGCGTCGGAAAAGGGCAGGGGCGCCGTGACCGTGGTCGCCGCGACGGCCGCAAGCCTCGCCCGGCCGCCCAAGATTCCCAAAATGCCCAAATCTCCCAGCCTGTTCCTGAAGAGGCCGCCAAACCTAAGAAGCGGCGCCATCGCGGAGGACGTAACAGAGGGCGTCGCCGTCCGGGTCCGGGCGACGGTGGAAATGCTGCCGAAACCCCACAGCAATGACCGTCAGGGATCTTCGCCGCGCCGCTGTCGCCGCGCTCATTCCGCTTTACGGGCGAGGCGAGGCTGAATGGATGACACGCCTCACGCTCGAATCTGTGACCGGCTGGAGTCGCGTTGATCTGCTTGTTGATGCCGGTAAAGAGCTTGGTGAAGTGCGCGTAGAAGCCGTTAAGAATATCGTGGATCGGCTTCTGAAACATGAACCGCTCCAATATATTCTCGGCTACGAGGATTTCATGGGGCTGAAGATCAAGGTCAGTCCCTCGGTGCTCATACCACGCCCCGAAACTCAGGAACTTGTCAACATTATCATTGACCGCGAGGCAAAAGCCTCTGACCTCTGTGTGCTCGATGCCGGCACCGGGAGCGGTGCAATAGCCATGGCCCTGTCGCGAAATCTGCGTTTCGCGCGCGTAACGGCAATAGATAATTCCGATGCCGCTCTTGAGGTAGCCCGAAGCAATGCTGAACGCCTGCGCACGCCCGTCACCTTCGTCAATGCCGATATGCTCTCTCTGGTCTCTCTTCCCGGCGAGCCTTTCGATATAATTGTCAGCAATCCCCCTTACGTCCTCGACAGCGAGCGAGCCGAAATGTCTGCGAATGTCCTCGGTCACGAGCCATCGGCGGCCCTGTTTGTGCCCGACAGCGATCCGCTCCGCTTTTATCTCGCGCTTGCGCGTTATGCTGCTGCCGGTGGGCTGAAACCGGGCGGCAGACTCTATTTCGAATGTAATCCGCTGACAATCGCCGCACTGGCCTCGCAGTTGGAGGCCGATTTTGATGAAGTCGAGGCTATTCGCGACAGTTTCGGCCGAAAGCGGTTCATTATAGCCTCGTTGCGGTCATGATGAAGAAACCGATGATGCCGCGTGAGGCACTTGAGAGGCTGCGGACGCTTTGTAACGCTTCCGAGCAGTGTTCGACCGACCTGATTGCGAAGCTGCGCCGGTGGCAGATATCGACGGCTAACAGCGAGAAGATAATGCGCTATCTGCATGAGAACCGTCTGGTCGACGACGCCCGCTTCTGCGGGGCCTATGCGCGCGACAAGATGCGCTACAGCCGCTGGGGGCGACTTAAGATCCGGGCCATGCTCGCGGCGAAACATCTCGACCGTGACGCCATAGCCGATGCGCTCGACGCGCTTGAAGAAGACGAGTATCGCGAGTCTGCTCGAGGGACAATCCTCGCTTTTGCGGCCCGTTTCGAACGGCCGCTTGATTACAATGAACGTCTGAAAACATTGCGCCATGCCGTCGGTCGAGGGTTCGAGAGCGCCCTTGTGGCCGACATAATGAAGACTGAAGGGCTATGGGGTTCGTGAGCACGGCGTGGAGAGCGCTGCTGACATTTGTCTATCCCGACCATTGTCCGGTGTGCGGATCTCCGCTGGCTTTCGGCGAGCGGGCGATCTGTCTCGGTTGCCTGACGCGATTGCCGCGGCTCGGATGGCACACGAATCCTTTCAATGAGATTCATCAGCGACTGGGCCATCTGGTGGCTGTTGAACGCGCCGGGGCATGGTTTCTCTATCGTCGCGGCTCGGAGTTCACTCATATTGTCCACGATTTCAAATATCATGGCGCCTGGGCGCTCGCCGTCGATGTCGGCCGTATGATGGCCGAAGAGATGAACCCCGACGGCTTTTTCGACGGCGTCGACCTTCTGCTGCCCGTGCCGCTGTCATATTCGAAGATGGCCCGGCGCGGATATAATCAGGCCGAACGTGTCGCCAGAGGCATCTCGCAGGTGACTGGAATCGCTATCGGCGACAATCTCGTGGCGCGAACCCACAAGACGCAGACGCGCCGGTCGCTCTTCGAGAGAATGGCGAATGTGGAAGAAATCTATCATGTGGAGAATGCAGATGAGCTTGACGGGTTACACGTCATGGTCGTCGACGACGTCATAACGACCGGTTCGACGATGTCCGCCAATATCTCGGCGATCCACAGCGCTGCCCCGACGGCGCGTATCTCGGTTCTGTCGGTCGGCGCCACAACCCGCACCGGTTAGTGCGGAACAACGAGCAGATGGCGCTCGCCGTCGCTGTCGGTGAGGCGCAGCCATAGGCGGCTGTCGGTTTCTTTCAGGATTTTCTGATTGTCAAGGTTTATTTCGTCGCCGTTGACAGTAAGCCGTTTTGCCTCGTCGGTTATCTCTGTTTCGGCGCGACGGTTACCGTCGATGTCGTAGAAGCCTGTGAGGGCCGACGATCTGTAGGTTTTCATCAGAACTCCCGGTTGTCCGAAAATCAGAGTCAGTTCGGGCCCTTCGTAGCGCGGACGGTCGTCGGCTACGATAGCGGCGTCGGCGTCGGTGTCGCCCGGACGCTCTTCAGGATCGTGCTGCGGCGCGTCAAGAGTGGTTGCGCAGGCTGAGAGCAGAACAGCAGCCGGCAAGACTGTTATCAGTTTTTTCATTGCGTAATCTCGATTATGACGCGCCCGAACTCGTCGTTGAGGCGATAGCTGAGTTCATGAAGACCGATGCCGAGGTCGCGCGGCTTCAGCGAAGAGGCGCCGGCAGGACGTCCGTCGACGCTCCATTCGGCACCCTCTCCGACGAGCGGACTGTAGAGGTCGATACGCTCGTCAGAGAGACGGTATCGGCTGCGCAGAGGCAGCGGCACGTCGCTGTCCGGAGTGTAGATGTCGCCCGCTTTTTCGCCCCAGAGGTAGTCCGTCAGCTCGGGGAAGTCGACAAACGGGTTGCGGTTTCCCTGCAGTTGCTCGGCGGCGTCGTTTCGACGCCGTTCAGTTTCGCTGACGGGGTCGGCTGTGTGCCAGCCGAGCAGTGTTGCGATGCCGTAGGCGGTCAGACCGGGGTAGGGGGTGTCGGTGGCAATGAGCCAAGCCCAAGGGTCAAGCACGCCTGACTGATAAACCGTCAGCATGTAAAAGACTGTTCGGGCCACGTCGCCGCGCAGTTCGGCCGGCGGCTCCCATCCGGTTGTGACGTCGTTGCCGACGGCGACATCGCCTACGCGCCAGTGTCCGTTGTCGAAAGTCGGCGTCGTCACCGTCGATGGGGGATAGTCGCTCTTGAGGGCGGCGACATCACCGGTGCCGCTGACGAAGTTGAGAATGTCGGCGGCGATTGTGTCGCGTCGCTGTGTGTCGCTGTCGAAGCGCCACCATCGGCTGCTGACGACCTCGACGGGTTGTGTCGCCGTTACCTCGGGCTCGAAAGCGCATCTGATGTCGCCGGAGGCGCGCAGAAATGTCGCCGGGTCGGGACTGAGGCGCCTCGGACGCGCTGTGGCGGCAATGGCGTCTTTAAGGTTCGACCCGCTGCGGCCCGACCATTCCGTCGGGGGCGTAGCCGAAATCAATATCGCGCCCAAAAATATTAGAAAGAGAGGTTTCACTGTGTGCAAAGATAGTTAATTAGCCTGAAAAATCCACGAAACTGCGCCTTAATTGTCTGCCGCGGTTCAACATAGTTCGTTTCCCCGTTGTTATTATCGGAAAGAAGAATCCAAATAATATTATTATGGCTAACAGCATTGCTACGCCTTATGCCGCCTCATTGACGGCGGAGAGGCAGAAACTCGAAAGTCTGGTGTCTGACGAAGTGAAGGCTATTTCGCTTCCTGATCAGGCAGTGGAAGACAACAATAAAGACAAACTTCTCGAAATATCGGGATGGGTCATGGGTATTGCCGGAGTTATCCTTGTGGCCGCCGGCCTGTTGAAGGGCATTGACGGAATCTGGTGGACAGGCATAATCGCTTTCATGAGCGGCGTCTATTGTTATCTGAAGGCCGGACAGCTCGGCCGGCAGTCGGCGCTTGCGGCAGTAGCTGCGACGCTCGACGGAAAACTCGCCGCTATCAATGCGGGAATATCCTCGGAATGGAGCTCATTTGTGAAAGGTCTGAATCTCGGGCTGACGCGCGACATTATTTCGTCGGCTGCGGCCAACGACTCCAAAACAGCCATGATAGAGGCTATCGGCGTCGCTCCCGTCGACATTGATCTCGATAGCGCGCGCAAGGCTATGGCCGGAGCAGCCGCAACCGGAAAGGTCGAGGCTTTCGACAAGCCTCTGGCCGACTACATGTCCGTTGCGAACGACGCTATCGCCAAGGCCGGAGAGGCGCAGCAGGCTATCTACAGCGCTGTCGACGCAGCAAACAAATAGAAACACAATTATTCGACATATATCAGAAAGGGACGCGGCCGCCTGGGTGCGTCCATGTTGCGACCGTTGGTGGTGGGAATTTCGGTACTACGGAAGAACTCTATGGAATTGTTATTCGAGACGAAGTCATCAATCGTGGATTGAATGAAAACAATCTTACCGCCTATATGACAATGCAAAAGTGGATATCTCCTTGGCGCCACTTTGTTTTTTACCACAACTTCATAGGCTTCCGCATAATCGTCAGGTAATGCGAATTTCCTTTTTATGCCGGTAGAATCTATCAGTCCGTAGTAATTGGGGCCAATCAGAAAGATGTCATAAAACTTTTTGTTAAGCGTTTCACTGTCTAAATCAAAGTATGTTGATGAAAACAAGACAAATGCATCATTTGAGGAGTTGTTCGCAATATATCTCTTCACGGTGGCATAAACAGTATCATTAAGCTGGCTTTTATCCACACAATATTCATCAGCGCCACATTTGAAAGATGCACATGCTATGTTAGCGCATACGAGACACAGCAAAATTATTTTATATATATTACTCATAATCGTTTATTTCATTAATCTTCCAAAATTCTTCTGCATGTATGCGGGATTTCTTCAGTGCATTTCGATAATCATTGTGTAATGTATATGACGGATATACATTATATTTCACGGTAATGATATCTGCTTCATCCATATATTTCATTATTGGATTATTATCAGATTTTTTATCGAATGACATGTCTGACTTGTCTGCGTCAATCATTTTGTCCAATGAAGATTGTATATACACAATCTTGTCGTTGATATAGAAATAAGCTGTTGGATTTTTAGTGACGGGAGAAATCCCCTCGAATATATTCTGCATGATTTCTGCATCGTAATCACAAGTTTTGTCGGGCTGATTTATCGTGCCATTCAAAAACGGCCCTATTATTAGAATATGCGCAAAGTATAAGTTCCATGGCCAATCGTAATTGAAATTGGCATCAGAGGTCAATAGAAATGATTGGGTTGTGGGATGGTTTTTGACATGTGTTTCCAAAATCTCCAATAACTCTTTGTCAATATCTTTACTCTTTATCTCAACAAGGTTCTGCGATAAACAGACCTGTGCAAAGACCGACATTAAGACTACATTTAAAAGTCTACTTAATTTTCCAAATCCTATTCCTGACATAATTATATAATTTAAATTGTCCATTTAATCCAAACCGGTCATTTCACGCAGATTATCATTCGTCAGTATTGAGTCTCCTACGATGAAGGTCTTCACCTCTCCGTTCGGCTTCTTTATGATGCACATGCTTTCTCGCATGTACTGGTTGCGGCCGTTGGAAGACTGTGTGGCAGACTCTGTGAAATATTTATTAGTATTTTTACATAACGCTATAATTTAAGGCTGTTTTTGCAATATTCGGAAAAATAATTGAGATTTGCAAATAAATCATGGAAAATCGGTTCTTCGTCAATTTAGGTGGTAAAAACAATGCTTAAAAGTGTGCTAAATACTTTTCTGTCAGCTTATTAGTGAGTAATATTATAAGTTACAAATTTATGTAATTATTTAGTATCCGATAGTAGTATGTTGAACAGCCTGTAACCTGATGTCTTGGGGGCAAAATTACTTTGCGTCGACTGATTGGCAAGAGATATTACCACCTAAATTGACGATGAACCGGAAAATCGTCAAAACTGTCAGATTGTCTGGTTTTCTGCTGTAATATTCTGACATACAGATAGTTGACTGTCATGTGATTGTCAGGCAATTGTCTGGATGGTTTGCTGATGAGAGGAATTGTCAGATGGATGGAATTGCATGCGTTGGCTGAACTCCGTAAATGGGCAGGTATCGGGAACCAAATCTGCCCAACAGGGGCAAGCACCGTGCCCATGATGGGCAAGCACGTTGCCCCAGGTGGGCAAGCACCGTGCCCAATTTTAGCCCGAATTAGTCATTAGAGCTTGTTTGTATTTTTTGTTTAATCAACAGAAAGATTATAATGCCGCAGTCACCTGAGTCTATGCTAATAGTCGGTGAACTGGCGCAGATAATCCTCCAGACTGTCCTCTTTGGATAGTTTCAGGATGGAGCGAAGGCGGTAGCGCGCTGTGATGACAGATTTATACTCTATCATCATCACCCTCGATATCTGCCTGTTGTCCATACCCATTGCCACATACTTAGCCATGCGCAGCTGACCTTCGGTAAGTTTCGGACAAGTGGCTTTCAACTTCTTGGCGAAGTTAGGGCTTACGCGCTCGTATATCTGTCCGAACGCCTCCAGTTCGTCGCTCTTGTTGAGGTGAGCCTTCAATGCGTTGCATATAGCATTGCTTTCGGCATTTGCCACTTTGCCCTCCTTCACCAGTTGGCGCATGGCGTCGATAGCCATCCTTACCACATTCTCGTTTTCCTTCACCACGAGCTGCGATGAAGCCAGCTGAAGTTGGTTCTGTGTGAGTGCCAGTTCAGCCTGAAGCTTCGACATTCTGAGCCTGTTTTGTCGTCTGACAAGATAAAAAACCACGATTCCACCGATGATTATGATAGCTAAGATAACCGCCAGATAGGCAATTCGCTCCTTGCTGCGCTCAGCCATCAGCACCGCTTTGTGTTCTGCAATCTTGCGCGTGGCGATGTTTCGTAGCATTTCGTTGTGCGACCTGGCATCGACGATGGAATCGTTCAATCGCTCATAACGCTTGAAGTAATCCACGGTGGCTTCAATATCACCCCTCTTCCTCATCAGTTCGATTGCCGCACGATATACCGACAGGGAATATTCAGGCATCATCGATGGCGTCATCTTGTTGATTGCCGACACCGCCAGACTGCATATCGAGTCGTTGTCGATACCCCTTTCAAAGGCGTCAAGGGCAAGAATGCTCTCATAGTAAGCCTGGAGATTGCGCATGTTCTCGCTCTTCTCATTGGCTATGAGCTTAAGGGCAGAGTGAATGTATGACACGTCGTTGTTGTTGATGAATAGCAGGTGGAGCAGTTTTACGCGCATCAGAGTGTCGCGGTTTGCTATAGAGTATCGCGACAGACCGTCAATGATCTTATGATAAAGTTTGGGGTCGCTCTTTATATAATACTGTGTGTGAGGCAGTTGAATCTTCAGCTCCCAGTCATACATCCCAAGCGAATGGAAAATCCCGGCAGCCTTCTTGTTGAGCGAAATCGCCTGTGTGGAGTCTTTCAGTGTGAGAAGGATGTAGCTGATGTTGTTGAGAGCGCCAGCCTCAGTGAGCGGGTCGCCAAACTTGTGAGCCTTTTCGGCAATGCTCATGCTTGTGAAATACTCCTGTTCGATGGAGCGCGGCTTTATCTTGTTCTCCACATACCTTATGCGTAGCATGTCGTAGGGGTACGCCGCCGTGTCGGGATAAGAGTCATAAGCTGATTGCAGTTCCTTTTCGGCATCAGTGTTCCACGCTGTGGTGTAGGAAGAGAAAGAGTCATAGAAACGCGCCTTGAAGAAATGGGCACGGCCTTTCTTGACAGGCGATTTGGCGTCAGCCTTCGCCATGTCGTCGAGCTTCCGGGTGAGCCGCAGGATATTGTCCTTGTTGTAGTTGAAACAATAAGCACGCTCAAGGTCTTGTGTGACGGAGTCGAAAGCGGCATCGGTGGGTTTCCACACGAAAAAGGGTGACGGCGCTTTTTGCCTGCCACATGAACAGATGATATATATTGTGATGAGTATTAGAATAATCTTTCGCATATGCAAAGATAATCATTTCTTAGTGAACAGTTAGTGGAGAACACATAATTATCGAAAAACAAAAATAGGGAATGCGCAATATTGAAAGCCTTTCAAATTCTTGAATTGAAGATGATTGACGGTTTCCACCGCTGTTTCTCTTGAAGATAGAAAGTTTTATATTCCTCTGATTAACAATAAGATAGCTTGCGGTCTATTATTTGTCTATATTGATTTTTTTGGAATAAGAAATCAGTTGCCTATATTAGCCGTGGAAATTTACCTGACGCGTGTGGGGGCTAAATTAAATATGATAGCCCGGAAGACAAATAATCACACCATCGTCAGGCATGAAAAACATCAAGGCATAAATAAAAAGAGAATTAGGCGTTGACATTTTTGACTTAGAGATTCTTCAATGGTCGTATCAAGACAATTGTGTTTCCTATATCAACATGTTTCGACTTCTGCGTCTGATAACCTGAAATCAATAACAGCGAGACATTGGAGGTCTGTCCGCAAACTAACAATTCTGAAGATTATGAACAGGAAAAAATTATTGGGTCTAGCCATGTGTTTCGCTGTTTCGTTGGGAGCTTTCGCGCAGGACGAAGTTAACAACACAGGAAAGAAGATCGAGGCAAACCACATGGAGTTTTCAGACACGCGTAAGACTGCAAGCAACGAACCTACCGTATTTGAAACCCTCTCCTGCCCCGAAGGCACTGTGGTAGGAGGTTCATACGAGCAGTCCGCACAGTATGTGGGCTATCAGAATGCCGACATGGGACGTATCGAAACCAAGACACGATTCTATCAGTCGTTTAGCGGCTGCTACTATAATATCAATGCCCTGCGCTTCATCGGTATGTTCTCATACTATGACAATTCAGACCCGATGCATCCGGACTGGGTAGGCTGTTCAGAACGAGGCGGCATTGACCCGGAGACTCATAAGATGACCGAGCCGATCAAGTTGGAGGTGAAGTTCTATAAGAGAGGAAAAGACGGAATGCCGGGCGAGGTGGTGTATGACAAGATCATCGACGCGATAGGTGAATACAACAAAATCATATACGAGAAGGACAAACCACTCTACGAGTTCACTATAAACCTCGGCGAAGACATAAAGCTGGAGAACGGATTCTTCTCTATTGCCGCTGCCGACCTCGGCGACAAGCCGTCATGCTGGCTCAGCCTCTTCTGTGCTTCGTCGGTACCTTACAAGGGATACCTCCAGATTGACGATGCGAAACTCTATGAGGCATGGATGCCAATGTGCTTCTGTCTGAAGAGCGACGGCACACCGGCAGCCAACAAGGCAATGAAGGTGGAAGAAATCTATCTGCCAAGCTACACTGCAAAGGGAAAGCATGAGAAAGTGAGAGTGATGCTTACAAACGTTGGCGCAACAGAAGTCAACGACACCAAACTGGAGCTGTGGGCTGGCGACAATCTCGTGGCTACAGAGACCGTAGATGCACCTATCCCCGCTCTCGGCGGCAGCTATAACTATATGTTCAAGAGCCGCATCGACTGCTCTGCACCTGGCGTCAACTCATTTGAAATCAGAAACGTGACATCTGGCGACGAGTACATCTCAAACCAGAGCTGCTATTTCGAGACCTACAACGACGTGACAAAGACACACTGCCAGTCACAGTCTACAACAAGCAAGTTCGAGAAGATCACCTCCGTGAAGCTCGGCGACATCAACTGTGAGTCTCAGGGCTCATGCTATACCGACAACCGCGATATGAAGACCACCATCAAGGCTGGCGAGAAGCTCACTCTCGAAGTGAAGCACAATGCTCCATACTGCATGGCATGGGTGGATTGGAACGACAACGGCGCATTCGATGAAGAGAACGAGTGCATCGGACTCCTCAAGGACGGAAAGATCGACATACAGATTCCCGAAGGCAATGTGGCTCCAGGCGAGAAGCTCATGCGTATCATAGCCTCCGAGTATATGCCATCACCTTGCGGTGAGTATGATTACGGCGAGACAGAAGACTACACCGTTGTAGTAGAATATAACAACAATGCTGCCGTGATGAAATGCAATGTTGAGACCATCGACGAGGTGGTGCCTGCAAACTCGACAAAGGAACTGACACTCGAATTCGGCAACGAAGGAGCAGGAAGACGTCTTGAGGGAACAATCACCAACTCTTACATCCTGCCACAGTATCCAAGCAGCAACTACGTGTTCGACAAGGACAACGACGATCTGACAGCACCTAAGATGGTAATGGCAAAAGCTCCTCAGGCTGCAGCCGATGAGCCTGCTGAAAGCGATAACACTTCATACACCATGCGCTACGACCACGGACTGAAGAACCACGTGGCTCTGACAAGCAACTCTACCGCTACTTATGCACAGTACTATCCGGCCGAAATGCTGGAGAATGTATCAGGAATGTTCGTTGAAAGCATCGATATCAACATCGCCACTGCTCCAAAAAAGACCACAGTGCAGATATTCGACCAGAACACACAGACAAGATCCGGTAAACTGCTTTACTCTCAGGAGTTCACACCGAAGTCTAACTCATGGAACCACATCGACCTCACACGCCAGGTGGAAATCACCGGCAGAGACCTTTGGGTGGGCGTGAAGTTTGAAGGCATCGACCCAAGCTCATATTGCATCGGTACAGACCAGTCTCCGGCACTCCGCGGATACGGCGACATCGTGAATGTAGGCGGCGACAGATGGTGGTCACTCGGCGACCTCGGCATCGAGTCTAACTTCTGTTTGCGCACCAACATCGGCGGTAAGGCAGCTCCTGCTGTGAACTGGCTCTCTATGGACAATCCCAAGTTCTTCGCCACTCCAGGCAATACAGGTGAGGTGAAGGTAACGCTCAACACCGCCGGACTTCCAGAAGGACTCTATGAGTCTGTGCTCTATGTCAATACAAACGACGAGCTGGCTTCTCTCGTCAGAATACCGGTTTTCCTCACTTGTGGAGACGTTGAGAACAGCATCAACAAGACCAAGATGGAAAAGGCAAGCCTGTCGTTCTCTGACAACACCATCAAGGTGACATCAGACAACCGTATTGCCCGCATCAATCTCACCGACCTCGCCTGCCGGACAAGACGCACAAGCAATGCTGCCGGCAACTACGCTGAGATGCAGGTAGGAGGATTGCACAACGGTATCTATATCCTTGACATACAGTATGCCGACGGTAGCCACGAGGCAGTCAAGATTCCTGTAATGACAAAATAAGCAAAACAACGTGATTCCCTAGGCCGCGGACTGATTGCCGACAACGCACGGTCCGCAGCCAAAGGGTTTTTGAAAGCTATCATCCACAAAAAAACTGCAAACATAACATTCCGCTTCATAGCCGTTGGCGGATATTAAAAAAGTAGACATTATGAAAAAGAATTATCTCCTATTGTTTGCGCTCATGCTGATTGGCATTTGCCAGTCATGGGCACAGGAAGCTGAGGAGCTGACACCAGTTGTCGACACTCTCAACTTCAACAAAATCGTTGTTCTTGAACACATTGAGTATATCAAAGAAGACAAAGTGTTTGAGCAGGACGCCTTTATTGCCACAGTATCACCCAAGGAGTCTGGTCTTGACGACAACTGCCTTTGGGACGACCTTGTGTTCGGTACACAGCTCCGTTTCTATAGCGGTACGATGACAATCGAGGCAAAGGAAGGTCATCAGATCACACGACTCGAAGTTATCTACGACGACAACTTCGGTATGACAGCCGACTGCGGTAAATTCGACGGCAACATCTGGACCAACGATACATCAGAGCCTATAACAAAGGTTACTCTCACAGCATCAAAGTACAACCGTCTCAACAAGATTTTCATCGGTGAACATCCACTCGTGCTCCAGTCTATAGAACCTACGGAGTATGTAAAGAACTACACCTCTATGGAGAAACTTCCAGAAGAAGTGGTGTTCAACTTCCAGTGCGAGCCATACGAAGTGGCTTATGCCCAGGTTGCCAAGCATGCCACATTGAGAAAAATCGACAAGACTCCACGTACTGACATCCTTGCTGACGCCAAGATCGAAGGAAACTCCGTGAAGATCAACATGAAGAACTATTATGAGGCAGAGAACCCTACGTTCTATCGCATCTATCTCGTGGTGAAGAATAAGGCAGGCGTACCTTGCAAGACTATGCACGCATACTATAATACAGAGAGCGATACCATCAATGCTGACTATTTCACAGATATCCGTCCTATAGCAATGACTCCAGAACCAGGATCGACAAACTCATCGCTCAAGGAATTCTCTATCTGGGTGGACAAGAACTACAATGTCGGCGGTTACGACCACGAGCGCAGCGTTGAATTGCTCAACGAGCAGAAGCAGACAGTATGTATGGGTAAAGTGAAGTGGGACGACGCAGAGTTCAACCGTCTCAACATCACTCTCTCTGAAGAAGTTACAGCATCTGGCAACTATACCCTCTATATTCCAGAAGGAATGTATCAGTCGCAGAAGGCTTTCTGGGTTGTCAAGAACAAGGCTATGGAATTCCCATTCTATATCGCAGCTTCAGAGGTTTCTATTGAATCAGTGACACCACAGTCGTTCACAGAGACTGCTCTCACAATGAAGGAACTTCCTAAGCAAATCGTTGTGGAAACCAAGGGTGAACCGGGAAGCGTGGAGTTCGCTACTGCCGTTGTTGACGGTGATACAGAAAATGTTATCGACTTGGCTCCTTATTCCACATTCTCGACTAACTCTGTAACATTCGACCTCTCAAAACTCGCCGAGCAGACACCTGCACCGCTCTACTACAACATCAAGATGAAGCTTCTCGACAAGGAAGGCAATGCTTTGGCATACAATAAGAATGAGTTGATTACCCTGGACTACTACACTGACATCGCTATCGTAAAGGCTAACCCTGAAGACGGTTCATCAGTGGACAAGCTCAATGAGGTGGAGTTCTGGGTTGACAGCCGCTACCAGGCAGGTGTCATCTCACAGGAAAAGCAGATCACCGTTGTTAATGCCGCTGACAATAAAGAGGTGACTACAGCCAAGATGAATTTCCACAAGACAGACTGGTCATGCTACGTGATCGAGCTGGACAAGGAAATCACTGAGGACGGAACATATAAGATCATCATCCCAGAAGGAATGTATGCTTCTAACAACCTCGACATTATCACAAACCGTGAGGAGACTCTCACCTATACAGTGGACAGCACTTTGGGTATCGAGAACATCACTACCGACAGTAACGTCATTACCGACATCTATACAATAGACGGTAAGCTCGTGCGCAAGGCTGGTGAAAGCACCTCTGGTCTGGCCAAAGGCATCTATATCGCTAATGGCAAGAAAATCGTGGTAAGATAAATATCTGATCAACTTCTTTATAATAATGAGCCCGGTATTGTGCCGGGCTTATTTTATTCATATATATTGGTATGTAGCATCCCGGCAATGAAAATAAATGAATTTATTTTGCATTGCTCTCGATTTGGATATTCCATTTCTCTATGGTGTTAGCAGGATGCAAAAAAAGAATGAGTAAATGAAATCGCGATGGATTTTCAATTACTCATTCTCCTCTCTCCTCAGCGGTGCGTACGGGACTCGAACCCGTGACCTCCTGCGTGACAGGCAGGCATTCTAACCAGCTGAACTAACGCACCAGATTCTCTGTCGAGAGTTTTTGCATCGGCGTTGTTTCCGTTTTGCGAGTGCAAAGATAGGGCGCTTTTTTGGACTGTGCAAATTTTTTTTGAAGAAAATTTTAAAAAAAATGCACTGACGGCCTTTTTGGTCTGTTTTTGGCCCGTTTTGTTGCCGCGAGGACGCCCCTTTCGCGGAAAAGTTGTAACTTTACGGGTTGAAATATCTAAACCAATCAAAGAATACCCCCTATGGGAAATAAGATAAGAGTGGGAATCACCCACGGCGACATTAACGGCATAGGCCCCGAGGTAGCGCTCAAGGCGCTGGCCGACGAGCGTATCCTCGATCTGATGACGCCTGTTTTATATAGCTCGTCGCGTGTGGTCCAGCATTACCGCAAGGCTTGCGAGCTGCCGCACATAAAGTTCAATATCTCCGACACGGCCGACAATATTGTAGCCGATGCTGTCAATCTTGTGAACGTTGTCGACGAGAGTGTCAAAATCGAGACGGGAACTCCGACGAAAGAGGGGGGTGAAGCTGCTTTTGCGTCGCTTGAGCGCGCTGTGGCCGACTTACGGGCCGGTCTGATCGACGTGCTTGTCACAGCTCCTATCGACAAGAAGACTATCCAGAGTCCGACTTTTACCTTTCCGGGACATACGGAATATCTCGAATCGTCGCTTTCCGAGCCGGGGCGCGACAAGGCGCTGATGATGATGGTTGCCGGCAACCTGCGCGTTGCGCTCCTGACAGCCCATACGCCTATTAATAAGGTGCAGGAGGGCGTCACGGCCGACGCTATCCGTCAGCGGCTGGCGACACTCAACCGCGCGCTCGTCGAAGACTTCGGAATTGCCACGCCGCGCATCGCCGTTCTCGCTCTCAATCCCCATGCCGGTGAAGAGGGGCTGCTCGGATCGGAAGAGCATGATATAATCGCTCCGGCTATCGCTGAGGCCAATGAGGCGGGCATTCTCTGCTTCGGCCCGTATGCCGCCGACGGCTTTTTCGGGGCGGGGCAGTGGACGCGGTTCGACGCTGTGCTGGCCATGTATCACGATCAGGGGCTGGCTCCCTTCAAGACGCTCGCCATGGACGCCGGTGTGAACTTCACCGCCGGACTGCCATACGTGCGCACGAGCCCCGACCACGGCACCGCCTTCGACATCGCCGGAACGGGCAAAGCCGACGAGCAGTCGATGCGCGAGGCTATATATCTCGCCCTCGATATCGAGCGCAACCGCCGCCGCTACGCCGAATTCTCGGCAAATCCGCTCAAGAAGCAGGTAGCCGAGAAGCGCAAGCAGGCTCCCAAGACCGACAAGCCGACGAAATCACCGAAAGATAATCAGGCCGAGGCGCCCGACGCCGAGGCTCTTTCCGAAACAACAGCTGAAGAATGAACTACGCTATTATTGCCGCCGGCGAGGGCTCGCGGCTCGTTCAGGAGGGGGTTAAGCTCCCCAAGCCGCTTGTCGATCTCGACGGGCGTCCGATGATAGGGCGCCTGATCGACATCTTCATGAACCATAACCCCGAAAGCCTTTCGATAATCGTCAACGAGCAGATGACTGAGGTTGCCGACTATCTGCGCAGTCGCAGCTATCCCGTCGGGATGCGTCTGACGGTGAAGTCGACTCCGAGTTCGATGCATTCGTTCTGGGAAGTCAGCCGTGACTTTGCTCCCGGCAAGTTCGTTCTGACCACTGTCGACACAATCTTCCGCGAAGACGACTTCGCCCGCTATGTCGAGGCGTGGGAGAACGATGCCGACGGCTGCGACGGCTATATGGCCGTAACTCCGTTTATCGACGATGAGAAGCCGCTCTATGTCGCCACTGACGCCGACAACCGCATCGCCGGCTTTCTCGACAGCTTCGAGGATGGCGTGCGTTATGTCAGCGGCGGAGTCTACGGGCTGACATCGCCCGGTGCCCTCGACGTTCTGCGCTGCTGTATCGACGGCGGAGTGTCGCGGATGCGCAACTATCAGCGTGCTCTCGTCGATGCCGGCCTGAAGCTGCGTGCATGGCCCGTCGATAAGATCGTCGACGTCGACCACGCCGGCGACATCGCCACGGCCCGGGCTTTCATCGCCTCGAGATAACCATAGAAAACACTAACCGCAAATATATTTCAACACGTATGGCTGAAATCAAGATTGCCGGTATCATGAGAGCCGGCGCCTACAGCCCGAACCATATCGGCAACGACGCCGCCATCTTCAACCTGACAACCGAGCAGCTGCGCAAGCGCGGATGCGAGGTGAAGGTCTACAGCGAAGAGCAGTTCATCGCCGGCGAAGTCAAAGAGGACATAATCGTCGATATGTGTCGCGAACACCGCTCGATGGTGCTCCTTCAGCAGCTCGAAGACGCCGGCGCGCTGGTCATCAACAGCGGATATGGCATCGAGAACTGCACGCGCGAGCGCATGACGCGCATTCTGCTCGGCAGCAATATCCCTTACCCCGACAGTCTTATCGTCGACACCGACGAAGTTGTCAAAGACCGCATGGTGGCCGCGAAGATGGATCGCGCCTGGATAAAGCGCGGCGACTTCCATGCCATGCACAAGGAGGATGTGTCGTATGTGCGCCACCCCGAAGAGGCTCAGGAGGTTCTTCAAGAATATTTTCTGCGCGGCATCAAGCGCGCCGTGATCAACCGCCATCTCGTCGGCGATCTCATTAAGTTCTACGGTGTGCGCGACACCCCCTTCTTCTACTGGTTCTATCCCTTCGACGAAGGCCACAGCAAATATGGCCATGAAGCCGTCAACGGCCACAGCCGCGGCATAGAGTTCGATGTCGCCGGTCTGCGCCATATATGCCAGCAGGCTGCCGATGTGCTCGACGTCATCGTCTACGGCGGCGACTGTATCGTCGACCCCGACGGAACGATACGCATTATCGACTTCAACGACTGGCCGTCGTTCGCCCCGTGCCGTCAGGAGGCTGCCCCGCATATCGCAAAGGCTATCATTAAGAAAATCAAGGAACGCCAATGACAGAAACTGCTACACAACGTCAGAACGGGTCTGCGACCGGGTCGTCGTATCGCGACAGCCTCAAGTCGATGGACACCGAAGAACATATCGACCTATATTTCTACCGCCGCATAGGCTACGCCTGGGCTGTCGCAGCCCGCAAGCTCGGTGTGACACCAAACGCAATCACCATCGCCTCGATCTTCCTCGGTCTGGGTGCCGGTGTGATGTTCTATTTCTCGAATATCTGGCTCAACATAGCCGGGATGCTGCTGCTTATATGGGCCAACTCATTCGACAGCGCCGACGGTCAGCTTGCCCGCATGACCCATCAGTATTCGCGCCTGGGCCGCATTCTCGACGGCCTCAGCGGCGACATCTGGTTCGCCGCCATATATGTGGCCATCTGTCTGCGCGAGAATGTGACGAGCGAGTTCTTCATGACCCATCAGTGGGTAATATGGGTCGTGGCCGTCGTGACCGGCATCTGCCACGCCAAACAGGCAGCTATGGCCGACTACTACCGCCAGTTCCACCTTTACTTCCTCAAGGGGGAAGAGGGGAGCGAACTTGAGCGCGCCTTCCCTCTCAAGAAGAAGCTCGCCGGGCTGAGCTGGAAGCATGACTTCTGGCAGAAGCTGACCCTTCTGTTCTACACCAAATATACCATCAACCAGGAGGCTTATACCCCTGCCATGCAGGCACTGCGCAACGAGCTGCGCGACCGTTTCGGCGAATCGACACCCCCGCAGGCCTTCCGCGACGAATTCCGCCGCCTGAGCCTTCCGCTGATGAAATATACGAACATCCTCTCGTTCAACTGGCGCACGATAGCGCTCTTCACGTCGCTCTTCCTCGAGATGCCGTGGCTCTATTTCGCTTTTGAGCTGACGGTGCTCAATATACTCCTTATATATATGATGACCCGCCATGAGCGCCTTTGCCGCCGGCTTACACAGGAACTTCGCGATGGAAAATACTGACTCTATTATTAAAGGTGTCATCTTCGACTACGGGGGCACCATCGACTCTCACGGCGACCACTGGAGCGAGGTTATCTGGCAGGCATATCTCGACGAGAACATTGACATCTGCAAGAGCGACTTCCGCGACGCCTATGTCTTCGCCGAGCGCGAGCTTGCCCGTGTGCGCCACATTCTTCCCCATCATAATTTTCTCGATCTTCTCGAAATAAAGATGGATATCGAGATGCGCTGGCTTGTCGACAGCGGTCTGATGTCTCCCGATGTCGCCGCCGACAAGGCTCCGAGGGTTGCCCGGCGCTGCTACGACGCCGCGCGTCGTTCGGTCGAAGACGCCCGCCCCGTGCTCGAGGCCCTCGCGGCGCGCTATCCGATGGTTCTCGTCAGCAACTTCTACGGCAATGTCGAGGCTGTTCTGGCCGACTTCGACCTCAGTCGCTATTTCCGCTCGGTTGTCGAGAGCGCGGTTGTCGGCGTGCGCAAGCCCGACCCCGCCATCTTCGCCCTCGGAGTCGAGGCGCTCGGTCTGCGTCCAGAAGAGGTTATCGTTGTCGGCGACAGTTTCCGCAAGGACATAGCACCGGCGCGCTCACTGGGCTGCCGCGTGGCGTGGCTCAAAGGCAAAGGCTGGACGGCCGAAGAGGATGCGTTGACCGACCCGTCGCAGATCGCTTCGCTACGCGAGATTGCCGATGCATTGTTATAGGTTGTTAACAATATTGGCGCAGTTTTAACGCATTTTTGCATAAAATTGGCAAAATAACAGCGTCGTTAACGGTCGTTGACAAATATAAGGTTACTTTATATTAGAAAGTTTTTCACAATCAAAAATATTGCAGTAATTTTGAGCGCTTTTCCGGTTGACCCTACTGTGAAAAGCCACTAACAAACCGAAAATAATTCAACATTATCATCTATTATGAAAGCAAATAACGTTAAGCCCGCACAAGGCAAACTTGGTGTGATGGTTGTCGGCCTCGGTGCCGTTTCTTCAACGTTTATGGTGGGCACACTGATGACCCGCAAAGGCCTGGCAAAACCTGTCGGCTCGATGACACAGTACGACAAGATCCGTGTTGGTCGCGGCGCCGATAAAAAATATCTGAAATATAACGAGATCGTTCCTCTGGCCGACCTTAACGACATTGTCTTCGCTGCATGGGACGTCTATCCCGTCAACGCCTACGAATCGGCCATCAACGCCGAAGTTCTCCGCGAGAAAGACATCAACCCCGTCAAGGAAGAGCTCGAGAAGATCGTGGCCATGCCCGCCGCTTTCGACAAGAACTATGCAAAGCGTCTCGACGGAACCAACGTCAAGAACTGCAAAGACCGCTGGGACATGGTAGAGCAGCTGCGCGAGGATATCCGCAACTTCAAGAAGAACTCGGGCGTTGACCGCGTAGTAGTTCTCTGGGCTGCTTCGACCGAAATCTATGTTCCCGTCGACGAGAAGATCCACGGCACTCTCGCAGCTCTCGAAGCCGCCATGAAGGCCGACGACAAAGAGCACGTCGCTCCCTCGATGTGCTACGCATACGCCGCTCTCAGCGAAGGCGCTCCCTTCATCATGGGCGCTCCCAACACAACTGTCGACATTCCCGCTATGTGGGAGCTCGCCGAGAAGACCAAGATGCCTATCGCCGGCAAGGACTTCAAGACCGGCCAGACCCTGGTGAAGAGCGGTTTCGCTCCCATCATCGGCACCCGCTGCCTCGGCCTCAACGGCTGGTTCTCGACCAACATCCTCGGTAACCGCGACGGCCTCGTTCTCGACGAGCCCGCCAACTTCCACACCAAAGAGGTTTCGAAGCTCTCGACCCTCGAGACTATCCTCGTTCCCGAAGAGCAGCCCGACCTCTACGGCCACGGCAACGACGAAGACACTCAGTATTACCACAAGGTGCGCATCAACTACTATCCCCCTCGCAACGACAATAAAGAGGGTTGGGATAATATCGACATCTTCGGCTGGATGGGCTACCCCATGCAGATCAAGATCAACTTCCTCTGCCGCGACTCGATTCTGGCAGCTCCGCTCTGCCTCGACCTCGTGCTGCTCAGCGATCTCGCCGCACGCGCCGGCCGCTACGGAATTCAGCGCTTCCTGTCGTTCTTCCTCAAGTGCCCGATGCACGACTATACTCAGGGCGAAGTGCCTGTGAACCACCTCTTCCAGCAGTATGTCATGCTCAAGAACGCCCTTCGCGAGATGGGCGGTTACGAGGCTGACGAAGAAATCGACTAAATCTCAGCTTCATCAACACAGAACAGCGCGGGCGGTGCCTCAGGCATCGCCCGCAGCTTTTTCGCGGGGTTTATAAATCTTATAAAATCAACCGCTCGAGCTGATTTTAACAAACGTTAAAATCGGGCGACGCTATCCCTTTTTTTGTGATAAATATTAAAAATTCAAAAAATCTACCTATATTTGCGGAGTTAAAGACGCATAGTGTTCCTTTTTATGTCCTTGTGTGCCATGATTGACCCAGTACTCTTGACATATAACTGAACAGTGTAGAGAGATTATATTGATTCTAATTAGGGATATTCAGAAAATCGTCAACTAATTGTTTGGCAATGTCATAGAAG